>Ga0207684_10000010_pt1 | contig 552805 bp, 517 predicted proteins | sample KBSK5501metaG_FD_184342 | JGI IMG/M metagenome (GOLD analysis project Ga0207684, IMG submission 184342) | Corn, switchgrass and miscanthus rhizosphere microbial communities from Kellogg Biological Station, Michigan, USA - KBS K5-50-1 metaG... | ecosystem: Host-associated > Plants > Roots >...
CCACGCTCATCTCCCTCATGCGAGGGAGTGTCAAGAATCAGCCGAAGTAGGTGTAAGGCATCAACCGAAGTACTGACAACCATCAGCCGAAGGCCTTTTGTCGCCCATCAGCCGAAGTTGCACACGACCATGGTGGTGCCGGGTGGACTCGAACCACCGACAACGCGATTATGAGTCGCGCGCTCTACCACCTGAGCTACGGCACCGCCAGTGGGAGCTTAGCGAGCGGCCTGCGCGCGCGCCTTCAGCTTCCGCTTCTTCTTTCGGTGCTTGTCGATGGCTACGCGCTTTCTCTTGTTCATTTCCTTCTTGAGCGCACGAGTCGCTGAGGGGAGTGGGAGGAAGTTGGTTGCGGAGGTCGGATTCGAACCGACGACCTTCGGGTTATGAGCCCGACGAGCTGCCGCTGCTCCACTCCGCGCCTCCAGTATACCCGCGCTCTATTTGGGTCTCGGCGGCGCACTCGGGCTGGGTGTCGTGACCAGGAAGATCCGCTCGTTCGGCTTCGCGAAGCCGCTCAGCCTCGCCTCCTCCTCATCACCCGCGCCGCTGGTGAGCGCGGCCACGTCTTTGCGGTAGCCCGCGTTCTGGGAGACGATCTCGGCGTTCTGCCGGCGCAGGTCGGACACCTGGTCCTGCAGCTTGTGGCTTATGTAGGCCTCCTGCGCGAACGCGACCGCGGCCCACATCAACGCGAGGCCGACGGCGATGAGGATGATCGTCTGGCGCAAGCCGAAAGCGCTCACTCGGAGCGTGCCCGCGGCGGTGGAGGGCTTGCTGCTGTATCTCATGCTGCGTCGTTGGCGGGGACGAACGGGCTAAGCGCGCCGACTATATCAGAGGGTTACCGGGTTTTCTCCCAGCGCTCGAGCATCTCGTCTGAGCTGAGGTCACCGAACGATTTCCCTTCCTGGCGCAGCGACGACTCTGCGGCCGCGAAGCGCGTGCGGAATCTCTGGCCGGCGACACGCAGCGCGTCCTCCGGGTTGATCTTCAAGCTCCGCGCGAGCGACACGATGCTGAACAGCAGGTCGCCCATCTCTTCGAATGCGCGATCGCGGTCCGTCACCTCCGCGAGCTCGCGCGCCTCCTCGCCCACCGATTCCGCGGCCGCCGCCGGCGAAGCGAAATCGAAGCCGACGCGGGCCGCGCGCTTCTGCAAGCCCAGCGCCCACGCGAGCGCGGGCAGGGTCGCCGGCACGCGGTCCACTACCGACTCCTCGCCGCCGGCCTCTCGAGACTCGCTGATCTTCTGGTGCTCCCAGTTGCGCAGCACCTCTTCGGCATTGGCGACCGAGCGATCGCCGAACACGTGCGGATGCCGTCTCACCATCTTCGCCGCCGCCGCCTCCGAGACCTGAGCCGCGTCGAAGCGGCCTTCCCCAGCGGCGATCTCGGCGTGCATCGCGACCTGGAGGAGCACGTCGCCGAGCTCTTCCATCATCTTCGCGTCGTCACCCTTGTCGATCGCCTCCAGCAGCTCGTACGTCTCCTCGAGCAGGTACTGGCGCAGCGACTCGTGCGTCTGCTCGCGGTCCCACGGACATCCGCCCGGCGCGCGCAGCGTGTGGACCACCTCGAAGATCGCCTCGATCCCGTCCTCGTACGGCCTGTCGGTCACGGCCGTGACATTACCGCGCCCGCGTGGCCGCGCTCGTACAGGTCGGCCATGTCGTCGAGCAGCGAGAGCAGGTCGGCCTGCCACCCCTCGCCCTGGCGCCGCAGCTTGATCCGGTTCGGGCCGAGGGAGATGCGACCGGCCATCCGCCGCGACAGCTCCTCGACATCGAGCAGCCGCTCGGGGTCGACGCGGATCACGACGTCGTGCCCCTCGGCGATCACGCCGCGCAGGCCCATGCGCTGCCCGCGCAGCTTGACGCGCAGCGAGTACGCAAGGTTGTCGAGCTGGGTGGGAGCGGTGCCGTAGCGGTCCCTCAGCGAGCGGAGCATCGCGTCCAGGTCGGCCTCGTCCTCCGCGCCGGCCAGCTGCCGGTAGGCGCCGAGGCGCAGCTTCTCGTCGCGGATGTAGGAGCGGGGGATGAAATGGTCGAGCGGCAGGTCGAGGTTCATCTCCGCGGTGGACAGCACGTCGCCGACAGCGGACTCCTCGGCCCCGCTTCGGAGCTTCGTGACGGCGCCCTGCAGCATCTGCAGGTACATCTCGAAGCCGACGGCGGCGATCGCTCCGTGCTGCTCGGTGCCGAGCAGGTTGCCCGCACCGCGGATCTCGAGGTCGCGCAGCGCGATCTTGAAGCCCTGGCCGAGCTCGTGCAGCCCCGAGATGACGTCGAGGCGCTTGTCGGCCTGCTCGGTCAGCGAGCGGCGCGGGTCGTAGAGGAAGTACGCGTACGCCCGGCGCCCCGACCGGCCCACGCGGCCGCGCAGCTGATAGAGCTGGGCCAGGCCAAAGCGGTCCGAGCGCTCGACGATGATCGTGTTCACGTTCGGGATGTCGAGGCCCGACTCGATGATGGTCGTGCAGACGAGGACGTCGTACTTGCCGGCCTCGAAGTCGACCATGACCGAAGCGAGCTCGTCCTCAGACATCTGGCCGTGCCCCACCGCGATCCTCGCCCCCGGCAGCAGCCGGCGCACGCGCTCCGCCGCCTTCTGGATCGTCCGCACCCGGTTGTGCACGTAATAGACCTGGCCGCCGCGCTGCAGCTCGCGGCCGATCGCCTCCTTGACCAGTTCGTCGTCGTCAGCGGTCACGTAGGTCTTGATCGGCTGCCGCTCCTCGGGCGGCGTCTGGATCACGCTCATGTCACGGATGCCGCCGACCGCCATGTGCAGGGTGCGCGGAATCGGCGTCGCCGACAGCGACAGCACGTCGAGCTGCGAGCGCAGCTTCTTGAGTCGCTCCTTCTGCATGACGCCGAAGCGGTGCTCCTCGTCGACGACGAGCAGGCCGAGCCGCTTGAAGCGGACGTCGCGCTGGAGCAGGCGGTGGGTGCCCACCACGATGTCGACGTGGCCGCTCTTCAGGCCCTCGACGGTGCGCTCCTGCGTCTCGTCGTCGACGAAACGGGAGAGCATCTCGACCACGACCGGAAAGTTCTTCAGGCGCTCGCGGAACACGTGGAAGTGCTGCTGGGCGAGGACTGTCGTTGGCGCCAGCAGCGCGACCTGCTTGCCGCTCATAGCCGCCTTGAAGGCCGCGCGCAGGGCGAGCTCGGTCTTGCCGAAGCCGACGTCACCGCAGAGCAGCCGGTCCATGGGTCGGTCCGACTCCATGTCGGCCTTGATCTCGGCCAGCGCAGCCACCTGGTCGGGCGTCTCCTCATAGGGAAAGGTGGCCTCGAGCTCCTCCTGCCACGCGGTGTCCGGCGCGAACGCGATGCCCGGGCGCGCCTCGCGCATCGAATAGATCTTCAGCAGCTCCTCCGCGACGTCCTGGACGACCTTGCGCGCGCGGCCGCGAGCCCGCGTCCAGTCCGACGTGCCGAGTCGGTGCAGCGCGGGCCCGGCCTCCCCGCCCAGGTACTTCTGGACGCGGTCGAGGTTCTCCACCGGCACGAAGAGCCGGTCGCCCTCCGCGTACTCGAGCTCGAGGTATTCGCGGTGGGCTCCGTCCGACTCTATGAGGCGCATGCCCTTGAACCGGGCGATGCCGTGGTCGACGTGGACGACCAGCTCGTCGGGCGCGAAGTCGAGCGTGAACTCGTGCGTGAGGTCGGCTGCCCGGGTCGCGATCCCGCGGCGGCCGCGCGATGGACGGCGCACCCGGCCGAACAGCTCGGCGTCGGTGGAGATATGGAAGCCGATGTCCGGCTGTGAGACGCCGGCGCCGATGTCGAACGCGGCGTGGAAGAGGCCCGGCCGCACCTCCATGTCGAGGTCCAGGTCGACCTCGCGCGTGGCCGCCTTCACCCCCGCCTCGTCGAGGAGCGCGCGCAGGCGCTCGTCCTGCTCGGTGGCGAAGACGATGGCCGCGCCGTCCGCGCGCGCCGCCAAGCCCGCGAGCGCGCGCGGCTGGCCGACCAGCGGCTCGCCCTCGAACCAGGCGAGGTCGAGCGATTCGCCCGCGCCCTCGCCCGCGGTCACGATGAGGCGGGGCCGCGCACCGAAGTCGTCGCCGCGGTCGACAGTGGGCAAGGTGAACTGTCGAGGCAGCTCGCCGCCTCCCGCCTCGGCCGCGGCCAGCATCGCCGTCTCGTCGAGCAGGGTGCGGGCGTCGGTGCGCTGGCGGGTGGGTTCCAGGTCGATGACGGCCGCACCGGCAGGCAGGTGGTCGAGCAGCGACGGCCGCGACGGCTCGAGGTAGGCCGCGTAGAACTCGATGCCCGCGAACGCGGCGCCGGCGGCGAGCCTGGTCAGCTGGTCCTCCCACTCCGACCGCACGTCGCCACGCAGCGAGTCGAGGGAGACCGCATGCCGCAGCCTTTCCGCCGCCTCTTCGCCGCGGTCCGGACCCACGAGGAGCTCCCGCCCGGGCCGGATCGCGACCTCCGGGATGGGCATGACCGAGCGCTGATTCTCAGGGTCGAAAATGCGCAGCGTCTCGACCACGTCGCCGGCCCACTCCGCCCGCACCGGCGAGTCCTCCGCGGCCCCGAACACGTCGAGGATGCCGCCCCGCAGCGAGAACTGGCCGCGTGCCTCGACCAGCGGCTCCCGCGTGTATCCGAGCTCGATGAGCCGGCCCGCCACCGTGACCGGGTCGGGCCCTTTGCCTGGCGCCAGCAGGACCGCGCTCTCGACGAGGTCGCGACGGGAGATGGTCTGCCGGGTCATGGCGCGGCGCGAGGAGACGACGACCGGCGCGCTACCGGTCGCCAGCGCGGTCAGCGCCTCGAGGCGCCGGTTCACGGCCTCGTCGAACGCCGGCGGCCGGTCGAGAAAGGAGACCGCGACCTCCGCGAACACGTGCGTCGCGGGCCGGCCCGCGAGCCAGAGTCGGAGCTCGTCGGCGAAGCGATCGGGCGCCTGGACGAGAATGAGGACCGGCCGGCCGCGCTCGCTGGCCGCGCGCGCGACCGAGGCCGCGACCACCGGCCACGCGGAGCGACGCAGCCGCGCGACGTCCAGCTCGCCCCTGCCGCCGGCAATCCACTCCTCGAGCCGTGGGGCGGCGCCGACCACCGACCGCCACAGGTTGGTCACCGGAGCTCCTCGCAGCCGAGCGCCCCAGGGCGGTTGTAGCGGTCCATCGCGCGCTCCACACCGGCTTCGAGCGCGACCTGCAGCGCGTCGGCCACTCCACCCACGACCTGCGGCAGCCGCTCGGCTTCGGCCTTGGTGAAGCGCCCGAGCACGTAATGGACGCCGGCGTGCGAGCCCACGCGCGAAGGCTTGCCGATGCCGACGCGAAAGCGCACGAACTCGTCGGTGCCCAAGGACGAGATGAGCGAGCGCACGCCGTTGTGGCCCGCGCCCGATCCGCCGATCCGGATCCGCATCCGGCACATCGGCAGGTCGAGCTCGTCGTAGACGACCCACGTGTCCCGCGCCTTGATCCCGGCGTCCTTCAGCGCCCTGGCCACCGCCTCGCCGGACAGGTTCATGTAGGTCTGGGGGAGGACAAACCACAGGCCTCGCGCCTCGCTGCGCCCGACGAGCGACTTCCAGCGCTTGCGGTCGATCCTGACGTCGAGCCGCCGCGCCAGCTCACGCACGCACGCGAAGCCGAGGTTGTGGCGCGTGTCGCCGTAAGCCTCGGACTCGGGGTTGCCGAGGCCCACGATCAGGATCTCGCTTCTTTCTTTTTCTTCCATGCAGACACAGCTAGGCCCGCGGCGAGTGCCGCAGACCATGGCGTGAGTTGAAAGCTTAGAGGCGTCCCGGCGAGAGGGTGATCCGCGAGCGCTTCAACGCCTCGACGGTCAGCCGGTTCATCTCCCTGCGCTCGCGCGCGACCATGTGGTCCCAGCCGAGGAGGTGCAGGAATCCGTGCACCGCGAGCAGCGCAAGCTCACTCTTCGCGTCATGCCCGTATCTGGCCGCCTGCCGCTCGGTCGCTGGCCACGAGATCGCGATGTCGCCGAGGTGATCGCCGGCGCCCGCGAAGGACAGGACATCGGTCGATGCGGGCTCGTCCGCGTAGGTCCGGTTGAGGTCCGCCATCTCGGCGTCGTCGGTGAGCCGGATCGCGACCGTGCTCGCGTCCGCAGGCAGCCGGGCAGCCACCTCTGGCACCGCCGCCGATCGCAGCAGCACCGAGCGGATGAAGCGCGGCGGCACCGGCGCCGTCACCGCCTTCACGAGTTCGACATTTAGTAGAGTCACGACGGGTGAAGATTCTCGTCACTGGCGGCGCGGGATTCATCGGCTCCCACGTCGTCGACGCTTACGTAGCCGCCGGGCACGAGGTCGCCGTCTTCGACAACCTCGCCACCGGCCGCGAGGAAAACGTCAACCCGGCCGCGTCCATGCACCGCGGCGATGTCGTCGATCGCGACGAGGTGCAGTCCGCGATCGCGTCCTTCAAGCCGGACGTGGTCAACCATCACGCGGCGCAGTCCGAGGTGCCGAAGTCGGTCGCCGACCCCGGCCATGACGCGCTCGTCAACGTCGTGGGCGGCCTCAACGTGCTGCGCGCGTGCGTCGACAGCTCCGTGCGCAAGGTCATCTTCAGCTCCACGGGGGGCGCGCTTTACGGCGAGCCGGACGTGGTGCCGTGCGATGAAGACCACCCGATCCGGCCCCTCTCCCCTTACGGCACCAGCAAGTTCGCGTTCGAGCAGTACCTGGCAACGTTCGACCGCACATTCGGGCTGCACCACACAACCCTCCGCTACGCCAACATCTACGGACCGCGCCAGGACTTCTTCGCGGAGGAAGGCCGCGTCGTCGCCATCTTCGCGAGCCGCATGCTCCAGGGCAAGCCGGTGACCATCGACGGCGACGGCAACCAGTCCCGCGACATGCTCCACGTCGGCGACGTTGCCACCGCCAACCTGGCGGCGCTCGAGCGCGGCGACGGCGGCACCTACCACGTCAGCTCCGGCATCCCGGTCACCGTGAACGACCTGTGCCGCAAGCTCGCGCTGCTCACGGAGTACAAGCTCGAGCCGAGGCTCGGGCCGGCACGGAAGGGCGACGTCTACCGGATCGCCCACGACAACTCGCGCGCCGCGCGTGAGCTGGGCTGGACGCCACAGATCACTCTCGAAGAAGGGCTCCAGCAGACGGTCGACTACTTCCGCGAGCAGATCTCCCGCCTGCGGGCATAGCGCTTGGCGACGCTTGCCTTCCTGCACGGGTACGGGGCGCGTGTGCTCGTCGTCTTCGCTGTCGTCCTCGGCCTGTGGGGCGCCTACCACTACTTCCGCAACCAGAAGGTAAGCGGGGGCTTCCGGTCGACCTACCTGATCATGGTCGGCATCGTCGCCGTCCAGGGGCTGCTGGGAGTGACCGCGCTCCTGGTCGGGGCCGCACCGCGCGAGGGCATCCTGCACATGGTGTACGGCGCCTTTGCCGTGCTGTTCCTCCCCGGGGCTTTCCTCTACTCGCGCGGCGACGACCGCCGCCGCGAGGCGCTGATCCTGGCGGGGGCGTCATGGATCGTGTCCATCGCCTTCATCAGGGGCATATCGACGGGCTAACGTATCCCCGGCGATGGATCCCAACGACCGGCTGGCCAGGACCAGGTCGCGACCCCCGGCGCCGGCCGACCCCGAGCGCAGCGTGCTCATCACCGGCGGCGCGGGCTTTCTCGGCGTCAACTCGGCCATCCACCTGATCGAGAACGGCTGGACCGTGACCCTGCTCGACAACCTGAGCCGCCCGGGCACCGAGCGCAACCTCAAATGGCTGCTGACGCGCTACCCCGACCGGGTCACGTTCGTCAAGGAGGACGTGCGAAACGGGGCCGCGCTGTCGCAGCACGTCAAGAACCAGGACGCCATCCTCCACCTCGCCGCGCAGGTCGCCGTGACGACCTCGCTGGTCGACCCCAACACCGACTTCGACGTCAACGCGCGGGGCACGATCAACATGCTCGAGGCGGTCCGCGTCCACAACCACGACGCGCCGTTCATCTTCGCGTCGACAAACAAGGTGTACGGCAAGCTCGACCACAGCAACGGTCCGTGCAAGGAGTCGCAGCCGCTCGACTTCCACAGCCCGTACGGCTGCAGCAAGGGAGCCGCCGACCAGTACGTCCGCGACTACGCGCGCTGCTTCGACATGAACACCGTCGTGCTGAGGCAGAGCTGCATCTACGGCGCCCATCAGTACGGCACGGAAGACCAGGGTTGGGTCGCCCACTTCGTCCACTCGATCCTTAAGGACCGGCCACTGACCATCTACGGCGACGGCACCCAGGTGCGCGACCTGCTCGACGCGCGCGACCTGAGTGACCTGTACGCGACGGTCATCGACAAGATCGGCATCACGCGCGGCGAGATCTACAACGTGGGCGGCGGCCCGGAGAACCAGCGCAACCTCCTCGAGGTCATCGACCTGATCGGCGAGCTGACCGGAAAGAAGCCTCAGTACTCCTTCACGGGGTGGCGCGAAGGCGACCAGAAGTTCTACGTCAGCGACGTCGGCAAGGCGCGCAACGACCTGGGCTGGGAGCCGCGCGTCGATTTCGACCGCGGGCTGCGCGACCTCATCGCCTGGGCGGAGTCGGTGAACTAGAGGCTGGTCAAGCAGCCCAACGCCGCTCGCCCCAACGGCGGCGCACCATGACGGGCCGATCGGGGGCGATGAACTCCATCGCCTTGCCCACCATCACCACCTGCCAGCCGCCCTCATGGACCAGGCGGTGGTGGTGGTAGCAGAGAGGAACCATCTTGCCGATGTCGGTCCGACCGCCGTCTCTCCAGAGCTCGATGTGATGCGCCTGGGTCCAGCTCGCCGGCCGGTCGCATCCTGGCCAGGCGCAAGTCTGGTGTCGAGCCTTGAGCGCCCGCCATTGCGCCGGCTGCGCGGTGCGCTTGGCCCGGCCGACGTCGACCACCATCGAGTCCGCTTTGAGCACCCGGTGCAGGACGCCGTCACAGGCGAAGCGCTGCACGGTCTTGCTCGAGATCGGAGTCCCGCCCGCCAGCTCTGAGGCCGGAGCCCCCAGCTCACCCTTGAGCCCCCCGATGGTGGTGTGGACTGCGACGTGCGGCCGGGCTCCGTTGCGCGCCGGCAGCCTGCTCTGGTCGAGCACGTGATGCGCGATCTCGGTCAGCGCGTCCGCCCGCCTCTGTTTCGGTCGCCGGGTGTCGTCGGCGCCAAGCGGAGCCGACAGGGATTCGATCGCGGTCTTGACGACGGCCCCGGCGCTCAGCTCCAGCCAGCCGTCGATGCGATACATGTCGCCGCACTCGCTGATGAAGAGCTGCCGCCGCTCATGCGCCTCTTCGACCTTGAGGTTGAAGCCCTCGGGATCGACAGCGTGCCAGGTTTTGGCCGCCTCGGCGGAGAGCCACTTGAGCGACCACTCGCGAGCCCGCCCCACCCACTCTTCTTCATCAATTGCGCCTCCCGCCTCCGCCAGTCGCTCCTCCAGGTGGCAGATGACCGAGGCGGCCTGAAAGCCAATCGCCCCCGCACTCAGTGCCTCGGCGACCGCCGGCAAGCGGCCCAGCTGCTCACCAACGCAGAGGCGGTCGGACGCCGCGTTCTTGGAGAGCAGGCACCGCTTGGCCACCCAGCCCGTCGGGCTGTCCCCCGTCAGCTGGTGATCATGGCGCCTGGTGGCCGCGGCAGCCACCCGACAAAGCTTGGCCTGCAGGCGGTCGATGACCGCGCTGAGGCGACTCAGATCGACGAAATCGTCCTCGGCCTCGCGGTCGAAAGTGGCGACCGCGTCCTCGAGTGCTTGCAGTTCGAACGACATGCTGATATTCTACAAACTTTTGTTCGAAAGATCCAGCGTCTCACTGTAAATTTACGTGAATCCGGGCCACCCAAACGCACCCCCCACTCCCCCTTCACCGTCAAAAAACCACACCCTCTAGCCAAGCCGCCTACAGCTGAAATGCCCACACCCTCCCGGAAGACCCCGGAGCAACCGCGCCTCCCCCCAGGCGGTTGTAGCCACCACCTTGCTCGCCCCCCTCATCACCCGCCCGGCAACCCCTCCCCGCTCGGCCGACATGTCCTCCACCGACCCACTCACCGGCCCCCGCACATCCAGCCACGAGAAGTAGAGAAGGTCGAGCGCCTGGAGCATGAAGTGGTAGCTCCAGCGCGTTCGCACCACCGATAGCCCGCACGAGGCGGCAAGCTCGCGAAACCTGCCGGCCGAGAAGATCTGGATGTGCCCCCCGTGCCGCACCTTGGCCGTCCATCGCGTGCCCGTGCCCACCAGGCGGTAGAGCGTCCGCGGCTGGCCTTCGAGCGGCAGCACGATGTGAAAACCGCCGCCCGGCTTGAGGACGCGTGCCACCTCGCGCAGGACCTGCTCCGGATCGTCGACGTGCTCGAGGACGTCAAAGATCCACACGAAGTCGATCTCGCCGTCCGCGAAGGGCAGCCGTTCGGCGGTGGCATGCCGGAAGTCGACGCCCTCCGGGCTCGCGCTCGCGGCGGCGACGGCGGACTTGCTGATGTCGCACCCGAGGACCTCGAGGTCCGGGCGCTCCCGCTTGACCGCCTTCGCGACCTGGCCCGCACCACAGCCGACGTCGAGCGCTCGGCCCTTGACCGGCGCCAGGTCTTCGAGCAGGTAGCGCAGCTTGAGACCGTTCATGAACCACGGTCGCGGCCGCAGCCGCGCGGCGCCCCAGCGCTTGGCCTCGTAGTCGAACGATGAGGCACGAGCGAGCGGCTCGTTCACGCCGTGCCCGGACACCCGGGCGCGTTCACCACGTAGACGTCCCACTGCGCTTCGTCCAGGGTGCCGAGTTCCTCGTCCTCCTCGGCGAGAAGCCTCGGCAGGAGCCTCACGCGGTGGCTGCTTCCAGCGCCAACTGCTCGTGCGCGCGCGCCACGTCGATGACGGCACGCTCCATCGTGTCGATGTGCCTCTCCCAGTCGAAACGCCGCGCCCACTCGAACGCGCGCTGACCCGTCGCCTGGTTCTCGGCGCGGTCGTCCAGCAGCGTCGTGATTCCCGCGGCGTAATCGGCGACCTCGAGCGGCTCGGCCAGGTGCCCGGTGCCGGGCGCCACCGTGACCGTCGGTCCGGCCTGGTTCCAGGCCACCACCGGCACGCCCTTCGCCATCGACTCGATCACGCCCATGCCGAAATCCTCCTCCGGCGCGGGGTACACGTAAACGGCCGCGCCCTCATACAGGCTCTGCAGCTCCTCCTCACTGATCGGACCGAGAAACTGGACGGCGTCGTCCAGTCCCAGCTCGGCGACCAGCGCCTCGAGCGATGCCGTGTGCGAGGTGGCCGGCCCGGGGATCACGAGCTGCACCCGCGGGTGGCGCTTGCGCACCTCGGCGATCGCGCGGATCGCCAGGTCGAAGCGCTTCTGCGGATAGTGCCGGTTGGTGAGCAGCACGTAGGGCCTGCGGATCGGATAGCCGTTGACGGTGAGACCGCCCGCAAAGCGAGACTCGAGCGGCAGCGGAAAGCCCGCGGCGGCGACGTGACATCCGGCCGGGCAGTCGGTCGCCTCGCGTCTGTATGTGCGCCGGATGATGTCGCCGATGTAGTTGCCGTTGACCAGCAGATGGTCTGCCTCCTGGATCGACCTGCGGTCCGCCCACGCGACGAAACGCGTCGCTCGCAGGACGATCGCCGCGAGCAGCCGGTAGTCCGCGTTGGAGACCCACCCGGTCTGGCGGTCGATGCTGCGCGGGTAGACCAGCCGGTTGGGCTGGTTGAGGTAGACGACGTACGGCACGTCGATCAGTCGCGCCGCCCACCACGCGATCCACGCGCTCGGCTGGTTGCAGCCGACGATGGCGTCGACGCCGCGGAAGCGCCACGCGTACAGCGGCATCAGCAGCGACGTCGCGGCCATCTGCACCGCCTCCCGGAACGGGAACCAGCGCGGCAGCTGGGGCAGGAACGTCTTCACGCGCACCTCGTCGATCAGGTCGGGGTAGCAGCGCGACGCATCGACGGTGGGCGCGTAGCACTCCACCTCATAGCCGCGGCGCCGCAGGCCGAGCACCTCTTCGATGACCAATCTCTCGCCACCGCCGGAGTACGTGAACCCGCAGTGAAAGACGGCGATGCGGCGCGTGCCTTTTTTGCGCGCGTCGCGCCGGCCGCCGACCAGGAAGAAGCTGATGACGCCGAGCGTGAGCGCGTTTGCCGCCGTGATCGCGTGATAGAGGACGATCGCGCCCGCGGCGACGCCGGCCGGCAGGCCGAGGCCACCGCCGAGAACGAGAGAGCCCGCGACCTCCAGGTTGCCGAGGTAGCCGGGTCCCGCGGGCACCGCGAAGCTGAGCAGCAGGGCTGGGTACGCCGCCATCGCCTTCAGCACCGGCACGTCGACGCCGACGGCCACGAAGAGCAACGTGAAGTTGAAGGCGTCGATCACCAGCGCGAGCACGGTCAGGCCGCTGAGCCGGAAGGCGAGCCCGGGCGTCCACAACCCGCGAGCCCCCGCACGGAAAGCGAACGCCTGGCCGGCGATGGCCGACGCGAACCGCGCGGGCAGCAGCCGTCGCGCGAGGCTCGAGCGCGCGATGCGCGGGCCCGCCAGCGCGGTGCCCAGGACCGCGGCGAGGAGAGCGACCGCGAGCGCGGCCGCCCCGGCGAGGCCCCGCGGCGCGCTGACCGCACCCGTGAGCGCGACGGCGGTGAGGCCGGCCAGGAAGACGGCCACCGCGGCCAGGTCGCATGCCTTGTCGATGACGATCGTGGCCAGCGCCGAACCGGCGGGGATGCGATGGCGGCGCCACAGCCACCACGCACGCGCCGCGTCGCCGGAGCGGATCGGCAGCACGTAGTTGAGGAGGCCGCCCGCCGCGTTCATGGCGAACGCGCGTACCATGCCGACCGGCGCGAGCGGGCGCAGGAGCACGAGCCAGCGCCGGGCGCGGATGAGGCTCGAGACGAGGAACAACACGAGCATCAGTGCCACGGGCCACCAGCTCTGTACGCGCGCGTGGGAGACGATCTCAGGCAGCGACACGGTGCGCAGCCACAGCCACAGCAAGGCCAGACCGAACGCGGTCTGCACGCCGAGACGAAGCCAGCGATTCATGCGACGGCCTCCGCGGCGGGCATCGGAGTCGTGAGTATCCAGCGCTGCGCTACCCAGGCGAAGCTGGAGGTGCTCCAGGCACCCGCGGGCGCCCCGACTAGATGCCCCGGATCTTCTCCCTGCGCGCTCACGTCGCGTCCTCGAAGTAGAGGGCCGCGCTCAGCTCGGCGCTGTCGAAACGCCGGTGGCCGCCGGGGGTGGTGAGGGTCGGCTGGAGCCGGCCGCGGCGGACGGCCCGGTTCAGGGTCTGCTGGCTGACGCCGAGGAGGCGCGCCGCCTCGCCGGTCGTGATCAGCCGGGCGCCTTCAGGCTCGTCCTGGAGGCTCGAGGCGTAGGTCTCCACGTCCTTCTCGCTGAAGCGGCGGTGGCCGCCAGGGGTGACCAGCGCGGGACGGAGCAAACCGCGCGCGACGGCGCGCGCTACCGTCGCCTGGCTCACGCCAAGCCGGGCAGCCACATCCCTCGAACTGATCAATCTTTGCAAGGGCGTCTGCAGGAACTAACGAATCCATATCAAAAAGCAGTCGGAGTTTTGCAGCCTTATTGAACCCGGGGGCTTGGAATCTCACGGGCAGCGCAGGCATTTCGTCGTTGAAAATGTGCAGAGATCGACCAACCCGTCCGGATGTTTCGTGCCAAACTTTTCACCGCGCGAGAGCCGCGCGGACCTTCAGAAAGGAAAAAGTCCGGGAAATCATTCTTAGTTAGAACCTCACCCCCCGCAGCCAAGCTCGGAGCCGGTGTCGAGAAATCGCCCGGCCCGAGCCTTTTTTAGCCCCTCCCGTCCCCTCCCTTGCCCTCCCCATGAATGGGGAGGGACGCGGAGACAGCGCAAGCCCGGCGGCGGTTACTGCTGCGCCCGGGCCCACTCCTGGAGCGCCTCCCGCCACTGTCTCAGCGGACGGTAGCGGGTGGTCGCTAGACAGCCGTTCCGGGGGCGCTGGGCCGACGCTGCGTAGTCGGCCGACGGAACCGACTCCACCATTGCGCCGACCCCGAACGCTGACAGCGCCGCCCGGGCCAGCTCGTCCCAGCCGCAGCACCCCCCACCCACGGCGTGCACGAGGCCGGCGGTGCCGGATGTCGCCAGCTCCACCGCCGAGGCGGCCAGGTCCTTGGCGTACGTCGGGTTGACCTCCTGGTCGGAGACCACCCGCAGCGGCTGACCTTTCCTGGCTCGCTCGAGCATCCGCATCGGAAACGACGCCGGCCCGCCGAACACGGCCGCCGTCCTGATGACCAGGACGTGGGCGCCGTTGCCGATGGCAAGGCGCTCGCCTTCCAGCTTGGAGATGGCGTAGGCGGAGAGGGGCCGGGGCTCATCCGCCTCCACGTACGGCCGGTCGAGCGCGCCGTCGAAAACGAAGTTCGTCGAGAAGTGGACGAGGTCCGCGCCGTGGCGCCGGCATGCTACGGCGAGGTTGAGAGGACCGAGGGCGTTGACCTCGTGGGCCACCTCAGGCTCTGACTCGGCGCGGTCAACCGCGTTGTAAGCGGCGCAGTTGAAGACCAGCTCCGGCTTCCGCTCGGCAATGACCGCCGCGACCGCGGAGGCGTCGGTGATCGACACGTCGCCATGCGTGAGGCCGCTGTCGGGACCGAGCAGCTTCACGAGCTCCGAACCGAGCTGTCCTTTCGCGCCGAAGACGAGAGCTTTCAGACCGACGCTTCGCCCGCGCGGGCGGCCGGGTTCTGCTGGCTCGTGAGGAGCGCGGTCATCTCCGCCTCGTCCACGGGGCGCCCGACGAGAAAACCTTGCGCCGCGTCGCACCCTGCCTCGATCAGGATCAGCTCGGCCGGCCGATCCTGCAGACCCTCCGCCACGACGCGAAGGCCCAGGTTGTGGCCGAGGCCTACCGCCGAGCGGACGATCGCCGCTGAGTCGGCGTCTGACGCGAGCGCAGACACGAAGGAGCGGTCGATCTTGATCTCGTTGAGGGGCAGCCGCATCAGATAGAGAAGCGACGAGTAGCCCGTGCCGAAGTCGTCGAGCGACAGCCGGACGCCGATCTCGTGCAGGCGACGCAGCGCCTTCGCCGCGGCGGCAGCCATCGCCACGCCCTCGGTGATCTCCAGCGTGAGCCGGTTCGGGTCGACCTTGAAGTTGCCGAGCGCGCGGGCGACCATCTCCTCGAGGGAGTGGTCCTCGATGTTGCGGGGCGACACGTTCAGGGCCACGGTCACGTCGAGGCCGTCGTCGAGCCACTTGCAGAGCTGCGTCAGCGCCGCGTCGATCACCCAGGCGGTCAGCGGGTGGATGATCCCGGTCTCCTCGGCCATCGGGATGAAGCGGTCCGGCGGCATCAAGCCCTCGCGTGGATGGTTCCAGCGCACCAGTGCCTCGACCGACTGGATGAGCCCGGTCGCGAGCGTCACCTGCGGCTGGTAGTGCAGCACCAGCTCGCCCTGCGGGATCGATCGTCGCAGCTCGCCCGCGAGGCCCGAGCGGCGCAGCGACTGCGCCTCCTGCTCGGGCTGGTAGAGCGCGTAGCCGCCGCCCGAGCGCTTGGCCACGTACATGGCGACGTCCGCGCGGCGCAGCAGCGTGCTCGGGTCGTCGCCGTGCACCGGGTAGAGCGCGATGCCGATCGACGCGCCGGTCTCCACCATCTGGTCGCCGATCGAGAACGGTCCTTCGAGCGAGGCGAGGATCTTGCGTGCTGTGCCCGCTACGTCTTCGGGATGCTTGGCGTCGGTCGTGAGCACCGCGAACTCGTCGCCCCCCAGGCGGGCCACGGTGTCGGTCGCGCGCAGGACGCCGCGCAGCCTCGCGGTCACTTCCTGGAGCAGGCTGTCGCCGCGGTCGTGGCCAAGCGCGTCGTTGATGTCCTTGAAGCGGTCGAGGTCGAGGAGCAGGACGCCGAACATCTTCTGGTTGCGGCGCGCAGCGAGCAGGGCCTGGCGAAGTCGGTCGCCGAACAGGCTGCGGTTGGGCAGGCCGGTCAGCGCGTCGTGCAGCGCCTGATACTCGAGCGCGTCGGTGTGCGCCTTGCGCTCCGAGATGTCGCGCAGCGTGGCGATGAAGAGATGTCGCGACCCGACCTGCATCGAGCTGACGACGAACTCGAGCGGGAACAGGCTCCCGTTCTTGCGCTTGCCCATCGTCTCGTGGGCTCCGCTCACCGGGATGTCGATCGAAAGCCGGCGCTGCAGATAGTTGTCGAAAGCGCTGCGGTGCGTCGTGGCGATGAGGACGTCCGCCTGGCGCCCGATCAACTCCTGCTCGGTGTAGCCGAACAGCTTGGTGACCGCGGGGTTGGCGGACTCGATGACGCCCGTGTTGTCGATGGTGGCGAGTCCATCAGACACGTTGTCGAGGACCGAGCGCATCCGCTTCTCGCTTTCCTGCAGCGCGACCTCGGCGCGCTTCCGCTCGACGAACTCACCGATCTGCGAGCCGACGTCGTTCATGACCGCGACGAGCCCGTCGTCGAGCGGTCGCGCGCTCCACGTGTGCAGCGAGATCATGCCGACCACGCGGCGGCCGCTGCGCACGGGAAAGCCGACGATGCCGTGCAGCCCGACGGCGACGGCCGCCGCGGAGCGCGGCGAATCCTCTCCGGCGAGGTCCGGCATCGCGACCGGCGTTCCCGACTCCCACACCCGACCGGCCAGGCCCTCGCCGCGCCGGTACACCGCGCTGGCGGCGGTCGCCTCGAAAGCGGCGGTGTCGCGACCCGGCCGCTTCCACGACGTCATGAAGTGCATGGCCTCGCGGTCGGCGTCGACCTCCCAGTACTCGGCCAGCTCCCAGTCGAGGGTCCGGCACAAACCCTCGAGCACGCCGGGCGCGGCCCTGTCCCATCCCGGCGATGTGACGAGCGCCTGGGTTACCGCAAACCTCGCGGCCTGCAGCACTTCGGCCCGCTTGCGGTCACGGATGTCGACGGTGACCGTCTGGAAGTACAGCGGGCGCTGGTCGGCGCCGCGGACGAGTCGCATCGTCAGGTCGGCCCACACGTGCTCCCCGTCCTTGCGCGTGTAGCGCTTCTCGATGCGCCGTCCTTCTTCCTCGCCCGCGAGCATGCTGTGCATCGCGTCCTGCAAAGCGGCGACGTCGTCGGGGTGCGTGATGTCGAGCATCGAGAGCGTGCGCAGCTCCTCGTCGCTGTAACCGACGAGCTCGCAGAACGCGGGGTTGATGGTCGTGATGTGGCCGTCGAGCGAGGTGAAGGCCATGCCCGCTTGCGCCTGCCGGAACAGCGTCCGGAACCGCGTCTCCATCTCCCGCTCCGCTTCCTCAGCCCGCAGCCGCTCGGTGATGTCGCTGACCAGCGTCAGCAGCTGGTTGCGGCGTGTGGTCACGCGATGGATCGCCACCTCGACGCGGACCAGACGGCCTGACTTCGTGATGAGGGCCGACTGGTAGCGCGCGGGCGCGCTCTCGCCAGAGAGGCGCCTGGCGAGGTTGGCCGCCAGCTCCTCTCGCTCGCCGGCCGGCGCCATGTCGATGAGCGTCGGCATCGCGGCCAGCTCGGCCCGCGTGTAACCGGTGAGGTTGACGTAGGCGTCGTTCCCCGCAACGAAGCGCCCGCTCTCCGTGACGACGAGACCTTCGCCCAGGTCGCTGAGCGTGGCCAGCAAGGAGCTCTGCCGCTCGACCTGCACGCCGAGGTCCTGCTGCACGGACCGGCTCGTGAGGTACGCGAGCAGCCCGAGACCGACCAGCAGGAGGGTCCAGATGACGATGGCCGAGACCGACACCATGAGCTGCGTCACCGCGTAGACCCACAGCAGGCCCAGGGTCACGATCGCGACCCCGAACACGTAGCCGAAATGCCGCGAGTTGAGCCCGGCGTCGAACTGGAGAAGAACGACGGCAAGGCTGACGGCGGCCAGCGGCGGCAGGTCGTCACCCAGCCACCTGCCCGCGACACCCAGGACCAGCACCGCCAGCACGGCCGCCGCGGCCATGATCAGGAGCTGGGCGACCAGGTCGTGCGCGTACTTGCTGGTCCTGACCGCCACCGCGACCGCGGCGAGGATCGCTCCGAGCCCGATCAGGATGACCTCGAGGCGCAGCTCGACGGTCGGCAGGTGGGCCTCCCAGATCCGGTAGGCGACCCCGGCGATGACCGCCCCGACGGCCACGGCGTTGACGAGCGGAAGCTGCCAGCGCCGGGGCTGCGCCGGGAGGCCGAAGGCGGCCCAGGCAGCGCCGAACAAAGGATCGGCGGCGGCCGCCCGCGAGGCTGCTAAGTCATCGGCCAAGCTCGTTGAACGATAACGTCAGGAACCTGAGTTCGCTCTCAGATCGAGAGCGAGGCGCTATTTTCCGGTCTTGGCCTGGGGTCGCTGGGGGACCGTCCGCTTGAGCGGCGGCCGCCGTCCGGCGTGGAGCGGGTTCACCTTCTCCCCGTCGCCGTCTTTGCCCAGGCGGCTCGCCCGGCCCGCCGTGGCGTGGAGGGTGCGCAGCTTGGCCAGGCGCTCCTTCTTGGCCGCCAGCGCGGTCTTCAGGGCGTCGGACAGCTGGGTGTCGTTCATGGGGACGACGCGAAGGCGTGCTTCCAGCTCGAGGACTTCGACTTCAGCCCTGGTGAGTTCGAGATCGATTGTTTTGGACACCGTAATCCCCTTCTATACGGATCAAAGCTACTGAACCTGATAACTACCCCGCAAGGGACGAAGTTATGCCATCCCTGGCCGGCGCTGATGTGGAGCAGAAGTCTAAGTTGCTTCGCCCCGTTTGTTCGGTCAGTCGAGGGAAATCACGTCGCGGAGCTTCTCGAAGAACCCCTTGCTGACCTTTTCGGGCTTGCCGGTCAGCCCACCGACCTTGCGGAGGAGGGCCTTCTGCTCCGGGTCGAGGTCCTTCGGCACGACCACCTGGACGACGACGTATTGGTCGCCCCGGCGGCCACCGCGGACGTCGGGCATGCCCCTGCCCTGGAGCCGGAACGACTGGCCGTGCTGCGTCCCGGCCGGGATGGCGATCTCGACCGAACCCTCGATCGTGGGGATCTCGATCCGGTCGCCCAGGGCGGCCTGGACCATGTTCACGCGCAGCTCGAAGACGATGTCCAGCTCGTGGCGGGCCAGCTGCGGGTGGGGCTTGACGCGCAGCACCACGTAAAGGTCACCCGGCTGGCCGCCACGGACGCCGGCCTCGCCCTCGCCGCTGATCCGGATCTGGGAGCCGGTGTCGACGCCCGCGGGGATCTTGATCGCGAGCCGGCGGGTCTTCGGCAGCCGGCCCTGCCCGCGGCACTGGGCGCAGGGGTGCTTGAGGATGCGACCGGCGCCGCCGCAGGTCGGGCACGTGGCCGTCGTCACGACCTGGCCGAAGAACGACTGCGCGGCGCGGCGGATCTGGCCCGAGCCGCCGCAGCCGGGGCAGGTCTCCTGCCCGCTTCCTGGCTCGGCCCCGCTGCCCGAGCAGTGCTCGCAGGTGGCGAGGCGCTGGATGTCGACCTCCTTGTCGAGGCCGGCGAACGACTCCTCGAATGTGATCGTCAGGTCGTAGCGAAGGTCGTCGCCGCGGTTGGAGCGCTCGCGCCTTGCCCTGCCCCCCAAGCCCCCGCCGAAAAACGTGTCGAAGATGTCCGCGAAAGGCATGTCGGAGAAATCGACCGCCGGACCCCCAGCACCCACCGCCGAGTGGCCGAACAGGTCATAGCTGCGCCGGCGCTCGGGGTCAGAAAGCACCGAGTAGGCCTCGCTCGCCTCCTTGAACCTCTCGTGCGCGACCGTGTCCTCGGGGTTGCGGTCGGGGTGGGAGTCCATCGCGATCTTCCGAAACGCCCGCTTCAGCTCCTGAGGCGACGCCTGCCTGCCGACGCCCAGGACCTCGTAGTAGTCGCGCTTGACGGCCACCGGCGGTCAGTCGGTTTCGTTCGTGGCGGCAAGAGGCGGCCGGGAGACCTTGACCAGGGCCGGCCTGACGACCCTGTCCCGGACGCGATATCCGCGCCGCAGCTCGGAAAGGACGGTGTCCTCTGGGTGCTCGGCCGACTCCTCATGGGCGATCGCCTCGTGAAGCTTCGGGTCGAACCGCGTGCCCACCGCCTCGATCGGCTGCAGGCCGTGGGTGGCGAGGGCGTCCTCCAGCTTGCGGACGCTCAGCTCGAGGCCCTTGATCCAGGAGTCGTCGATGCCGCGCGGCGCGTGGTCGAGGACGTTTTGAAAGTCGTCGAGCACCGGAAGCAGGCGGGCGATCACGTCGGCCGACGCGTGCTGGATCGTCTCCATCTGCTCCTGGCGGGTGCGCTTCTTGTAGTTGTCGAAGTCGGCGGCGAGGCGGACGTAGCGGTCCCTGGCCTCGGCCAGCGTCGACTCGAGCTCGGCGACCTTGGCCTCGAGAAGAGCGTTGTGGGCCGCCTGGAGGTCATCTCCTTCGCGCGGCTCGTGCGGCAGCTTGCGGGTGGTCATCGAACTGTAGATACCGCGGTGCGCAGCCCGGTCAAACTCCGAGCTCGGCCATGCGGTCGCTGGCGCCGCGCGCCACGGCCTGGAGCCTGGCCACGGTCTGGCTGTAGGCCATGCGGGTCGGCCCGATGACGCCGACCACTCCTTTGAGCCGGTCCGAGGGCCCGAAAGTCGTGAGCACGACGGCGCAACCCTGCAGCTGGCTCGACGTGTTCTCGGAGCCGATCACGATCTGCAGGTCGGACTCGCCGATGAGCTGGCGCAGCAGGACCGTGAGGTAGCGGGTCTCCTCCAGCACCTCGAGGACCTGGTGGACGCTCGACGACTGGGCAAACTCGGGCTGCCGCAGCAGGTTGCGCACGCCGTCGTGGACGACCAGGTTCTCGGCCCCCTTCTCGTACACGTCGAGCACCGCGATGACCCGCCCCAGCAGCTCCTTCTCGAGGCCGAGCGGCGCGCCATCGTAGCGCCGCCGCGCCTCGTCGCTCGCCCGCCCGCCAAGCGACTCGTTGAGCCGCGCCGCCAGGTGCGTGAGGTCGGTCTGGGTCGCGGGCTCCGCGGTGTTGACCACCTGCTGCCGGAGGAGGTTGCCCTCTAGGAGGAGGATGAGCAGCACCTCCCGCGGCTCGAGGGAGACGAGGTCCACGTGCTTGATTCGCGCCAGCGATCCCTGGGGCGCGCTCGCCACCGAGGCGTTCTGGGTCACGGCCGCGACGGTCATGGCGACCTGCTCGACCATTCCTTCCACGTCGGACGGTGCCTTCTGCATCTCGTCCTTGATGTACGCCCGGATGCGGTCCGGGATCGGCTCGAGGTCCATCAGGAAGTCGACGAAGTATCTGTAGCCGGAGTCCGTGGGCACGCGGCCGGCCGAGGTGTGCGGCTGGCTCAGGTACCCGAGGTCGGACAGCTCGGCGAGCTCGCTGCGGATCGTGGCCGAGGAAAGGTTCACGAAGTAGCGCGACTGCAGCGCCTGCGAGCCGACCGGCACCGCGTTCGTCGTGAACTCGTGGACGACCGCCCGGAGGATCGCCTGCTTTCTGTTTTCCATCTCAGTTTTCAGCACTCTTGGCCGGAGAGTGCTAACAACAGTACAGCGAGGGCGGGGCGGTCACTCGGTTAGAGGACGGCGAGCGCGATCTGGTTGTGGAGGTCCATCCCGCGGCGGGTGGGCGCGATCCTGCCGTCCGTCCGCCGGATGAGGCCCGCCCGCTGCAGGTTTTGCAGCTCGCCGTCGAAGCCGGCGGGTGCGGCCATGCCGTCGGCCGTGCGCAACCCGAGCATCAGGGCTTCGGCGACGGACTTCCGCCGGTCTAGCTCCTCGCCGCCGGCCTTTGGAGAGGGAGACGCGGCGATGTACTCGCGCGGGCGAGCCACGTTCCACCATCGCGACGCTGTCGCGCCATCGGTCGCGTAGGAGTGCGCGCCGGCGCCCGCGCCGTAGACCGGACGGCAACGCCAGTACGCCTGGTTGTGGCGCGACTCGAACCCCGGACGGGACCAGTTCGACACTTCGTAGCGCCGGTAACCCGCGGCCTCGAGCTCGACGCACGCGGCGTCCAGCTGGTCCCACTGCAGGTCGCTCTCGACCTCCGGCACCTTGCCCTCGGCCCGCCGCCGGTAGAGCAGCGTGCCCTCCTCGAAGGACAGGCAGTAGGTGGAGACGTGCTCCGCATCGAGGGCGATCGCGCGGCGCAGCGTGTCGAGCCACGTCTCGAGGTTCTGGTAGGGCACCGCGTAGATGAGGTCGACGCTGACGTTGGTCATGCCCATCTCGCGCGCGAGCGCGAAGGCGCTCGTGGCCTGGGCGACGTCGGTCCTGCGCTCCAGCACCGCGAGCGCGCGGGGGTCGAAGCCCTGGACGCCGAGGCTCAGCCGGTTCACTCCCCCCTTCATCCAGGCCGCGACCCTGGCCTGATCGGTACTCGCGGGGTTCGCTTCGAGGGTGACCTCCGCATCCGGCGCGATGTTGAACGTGCCGGTGATGAAGTCGAGGAGTCGGGCCATCTCGTCCGCGGGAAGCAGGCTCGGCGTGCCTCCGCCGAAGTACACGGTCTCGAGCTGCTGGAACGGATACCGCTCGCGTGCAAAGACGAGCTCCTTCTCCAATGCGTCGACGTAGTCGGGCATGAGCCGGTCCATGCCCGCGTACGCGTTGAAGTCGCAGTACCCGCACTTGTGCTTGCAGAAAGGGATGTGGACGTACAGGTGGCGAAACGCTTGCAAGCTCAGCCCCTCCGGCGGCTTCGCCGCCACCTCCCCATGAATGGGGAGGAGTCTGTCGCGACCTTGCGGGCTCATGTCGCCTTGAGGTCCAGAACGGTGGCGTCGCTCAGCTCCCGCAGGCGTTCGGGGTCTATCTCGAACACGGAGTCGGGTCGGCCCGCCGCCGCCCAGACCGTGGCGTAGCCGAGCAGGTCGCGGTCCATGAAGACCGGCACCTCCGTCGCGTGGCCGAACGGTGGCACGCCGCCGATCGCGTAGCCCGTCGCGGCGCGCGCCACCTCCGCATCGGCCTTGCCGACGGGCGGACCGGCGACCGCGGACAGCTTCTGCTCGTCGAGCCGGTTGGCGCCGCTCACCAGGACCACGACCGGCCGGCCGCCGGCCGTGAACACCAGCGACTTGACGATCTGGCCGAGCTCACACCCGACGGCGCGGGCGGCGTCGATCGCGGTTCGCGTGCCGGCTGGAAACGAGCGCACGGTGACGCCGTAGTCCGTCCTGGCGAGGTAGCTCTCGAAGCGATTCACCGCGCTAAAACGATAGGTTTGTTGCGTGCGAGTGGTCGTCACCGGCGCCGCCGGCTTCATCGGCTCCCACCTCAGCGACCGTCTTCTTGCTGACGGTCACGAGGTCGTCGGCACGGATTCCTTCAGCGACTACTACGAGAGGGCGCGCAAGCAGCGCAACCTCGAGTCGGCGCTCGAGAATCCGCGCTTCGCGCTCGAAGAGCTGGACCTCGTCGACGCCGACCTGCGCAAGGTGCTGCGCGGCGCAGGCGTCGTATTTCACCTCGCGGGCCAGGCCGGCGTGCGGCCCAGTTGGGGCGATCACTTCGACCGCTACGTGCACGACAACATCGTCGCCACGCAGCGGTTGCTCGAGACCCTCCGCGGATCCGATGTCCAGCGCCTGGTCTTCGCCTCGAGCTCGTCCGTGTACGGCGACGCCGAGATGTTTCCGACGCGCGAGACCTCGCTGCCGCGCCCGGTTTCGCCCTACGGCATGACCAAGCTGGCGGCCGAGCACCTCGCTTTCGTCTACATGCGCAACTTCAACGTCCCCGCGACGTCGCTGCGCTACTTCACGGTGTACGGCCCGCGCCAGCGCCCGGACATGGCCTTCTTCCGCTTCATGGAAGCCCTGGTCGGCGACGAGGAGATCGAGGTCTTCGGCGACGGCGAGCAGACGCGCGAGTTCACGTACGTGGCCGACGCCGTCGACGGCACGGTCAAGGCCGCGTCGGCGGACGTGGTGGGTCAGGTCGTCAACCTCGGCGGCGGCAGCCGCGTCACCGTCAACCGCGTCCTGAACACGCTTGAGGAGATAAGCGGCATCAAGGCCCGCCGCCGCTTCCTCCCGGCCGCGCCCGGCGACCCGCGTCACACCGGCGCGTCGATCAACGTGGCGCGAGAAAGACTGGGCTGGGAGCCGCGAGTGTCGCTGCGCGACGGCCTCACGAAGCAGTGGGAGTGGTTCCAGAAAAGCCGGGAGTCGGTCGGGAGCTCGGGCGCCTCTAGTCCCTGAAAGCGGTCGGCCACGCGGTGGCCACCGTCTCCAGGGGCGTCTCGCACGCACGTGACGCGGCCTCGTTGGCGGTGAGCTCCGCGGTCGACCGGCAGATCAGCAGCCCGAGGTGCCGGCCCGACAGGATGTAGTAGTCGTACTGGCCCGGTCCGGTGACGTCGTTGTAGAACTTGAGGACGCCGTTCGCATCGAGTGCGGCGCTGCCTTTGAACGTGTCGAACAGCTCCTGCGCGGCAGTGGGGGACGCCAGGGTGAAGACGACCGCCTGGACCTCCATGTGCGTGTCGGTGTCAAGCACGTAGTCGCCGAAAACGAAGTCGTTGAGCTGCTCCTGCCTGAGCAAATCCGCCAGCTGGGTCGGGGCGCTGAAGTTGAGCATCAGCGGCACCGCCTCGATGGGCAGCCTCACCGCGCCGAGGAGAGTGATGTACGTGTTGGGCGGAGGCAGCATTGCGAGGTCGTCGGCGGTGGCCGCGGTGCCGTGCACCTTGCCGGCGACGACATTCTTGATCGCGTCGGTGAGCTTGGACGCGATCTTGCCGAGCTGGTCGGAGCTCGGGAAGCCGTCCTTCCTCAGCCACATGCTCTCGATGACCACCGAGCCGACGCGGATGAGGGTCAGCGTCTCGTACGGGGCGCCGCCCTGCGCGGAGCTGGCCAGCTTCTCCTGGTAGTAGAGGACCTTGTCGCCGACGTTCTTGCCGGAGGTGCCGCTGCCCAGGCTGCTCTCGATGTTGCTCATCAGTGTCGTGGCCGAGCTCGACTTGTCGAGCTGGATGTAGCGGATGCGCCAGCTCTCCGCGGTGCCGACGTTCGCGTAGCGCCGGATCACCGTGTACTTGACCTGGGTCGCGAAGTTGGCGTCGTCCAGGGGGCGCACCGCGAAGGTTGGTGCCGAGGTCCACCACTCGCCGCCGAGCAGGCTTCGCGCGTCCGCGGCCGAAGGGCTCGCCGCGTAGACATCCATGATCTTCGCCGGCGGGGCCTGGGTGAACGGGCGCGTGCAGGCGCCGGCGAGAAGGCCCGCCGCGGCGATGATCGCGATCCCTCGCAGCGTCCTAGTCAAGCTTCAGCACCGCCATGAACGCCTCTTGTGGAATCTCCACCGACCCCACTCGCTTCATCCGTCGCTTGCCTTCCTTCTGCTTCTCGAGCAGCTTGCGTTTCCGCGTCACGTCACCGCCATAGCACTTGGCGAGCACGTCCTTGCGCATTGCTGGGATGGTTTCGCGGGCGATCACCTTACCGCCAATGGCGGCCTGGATCGGCACTTCGTAGAGCTGCCGCGGGATGATCGACTTCAGCTTCTCCGTCAGGCGCCGCCCCTGGGACTGGGCCTTGGCACGGTGGGCGATGACCGACAGCGCATCCACCGGCTCGCCGGCGACGAGGACGTCGACCTTGACCAGCTCGCCTTCGCGGAACCCGATCATCTCGTAGTCCATCGAGGCGTAGCCCTTCGAGCGCGACTTCAGCTGGTCGTAGAAGTCGTGGATGATCTCGCCGAGCGGGATCTCGTATTCGAGGACGACGCGATCGCCGGGCCGGTGCTCGAGGTGCTTGAACGAACCGCGGCGCTCCTGGCAGAGCTCCATCATCGGGCCGACGTACGCCGAGGGCACGATGATCGACAGCTTGACGAACGGCTCCGAGATGGCCTCGATCAATGTGGGGTCTGGAAGCAGCGCGGGGTTGTCAACTTCTACTACCTCGCCCCGTTTCAGCTTGACCTGGTACGCGACCGTCGGCGCGGTCGTGATGAGCTCGAGCTCGAACTCGCGCTCGAGGCGCTCCTGGACGATCTCGAGGTGGAGCAGGCCGAGGAACCCGCAGCGAAAGCCGAAGCCGAGGGCCGCGGAGTTCTCCGGTTCGAAGGACAGCGCGGCGTCGTTCAGCTGCAGCTTCTCGAGCGCCTCTTTGAGGTCGGCGAACTGGTCGGAGTCCGTCGGGAACAGCCCCGCGAACACCATCGGCTTGACCTGCCGGTAGCCGGGGAGCGGCCGGGTCGCGCCATGCTCGGCGGTGGTAATGGTGTCACCGACGCGCGCGTCGACCACGTTCTTGATCGCGGCCGTGACGTAGCCCACCTCGCCGGCCGTCAGCTTCTCCGCGGCCCGCGGCGGTGGCGAGAACCAGCCCACCTCGTCCACCTCGTGGACCTTGTCGGTGTTCATCATCCGGATCCTGGTCCGCGGCAGGATCTCGCCGTCGACGACGCGCACGTAGGTGATGACGCCGCGGTACGGGTCGTAGTGCGAGTCGAAGATGAGTGCGCGCAGGGGCTGCGACGGGTCCCCGTGTGGTGGCGGCACGCGGTTGACGACCGCCTCGAGAATGTCGTCGGTGCCGGTGCCCAGCTTGGCCGACGCGAAGATGACCTGGTCGCGCGGGATGCCGGTCACGTCCGAGATCTCCTCCGCGACCATCTCCGGCTGCGCGGCGTCGAGGTCGATCTTGTTGACCACCGGGATGATCGTGAGTCCGGCCTCGACCGCCTGGTAGAGGTTGGCGAGCGTCTGCGCCTCGATCCCCTGCGCCGCGTCGACGACGAGGATGGCGCCCTCGCAGGCGGCGAGGGAGCGCGAGACTTCGTAGGCGAAGTCGACGTGGCCCGGCGTGTCGATCAGGTTGAGCTCGTAGCTCTGGCCGTCTTTCGCGGAATAGGTCATGCGGACCGCCTGGAGCTTGATCGTGATGCCGCGCTCGCGCTCGAGGTCCATGGTGTCGAGGACCTGGTCCTGCATGTCGCGCTGGCTGACGGCCCCGGTGCGCTCGAGCAGGCGGTCGGCAAGCGTCGACTTGCCGTGGTCGATGTGGGCGATGATGCAGAAGTTCCGCACCAGCTGCTGCTTCGTAATGACCGCCACCCTCAGAATGCTAGGGATCGTGAACGCCACCCTCGTCATCGGCGGCCTGATCGCCTTGATCGGCATCGTTCTGGCCCTGAACCTTCTCGGCGCGGGCGCCTTCGTGATGCGCAGCGTCACCTCGCGCTACCTCGGCTCGCTGCCTCCAGGCTACGCGGCCTCGAAGACCGGCTTCCTTGTCTACTCGCTGCTCGTGATCGCGATCGGCCTCGTGTTCGCGGGCTTCGGAGTGGCGGAGACGTCCGTGGCCCCGGGCATCGTCGTCTTTGCCGCGGGAGCGGTCGGCTTCGTCGTCCTGTCGGTGCTTGCCATCCGGGGCGAGGTCGTCACCGCGCGCGGCTCGAAGCGCTAGTTTCCGACCGCGATCGCGGTGGCCACGATGGCCGCCGTGTCGGCGCGCAGGTTGCGCGGCCCGAGCCCGGCCTGCTGGGGCACGAGCGCCAGCTCGTTTTCCGTCCAGCCGCCCTCGGGGCCGATGAGCAGCGTCACCTCGCGCGGCCGCGGCAGCGCCGCGAGCGGAGTCGCCGCTCCTCGCACCAGCATCACCGGGTTGGGCCGCTCGGCGACCACCTCGGCCAGCGGCGACGGGCCGGCCACGATCGGCACCCGCAGCCGCCCCGCCAGCATGGCCGCCTCGCGGATGATGGTCTGCCAGCGTTCCTGGCGCGCGCCGCGGGCGATGCTGCGGTGCGCCTGCACGATGTGGAAAGCCGACGCCCCGACTTCGGTGCAGCGGGAGAGCACGAGCTCCAGCGTGGTCGACGGAAGGTGCGCGATGGCGACTACGACATGGCGCTCGGGTTCAGGCGCGTGCTGCCGCTCCGCCGCGACCGTGCCCTCGATCCTCGAGTCGCTGACCGACTCGAGGCGCACGGTGAGCATCCACCCATCGGGGTCGACGACCTCGATCTTCTCGCCCGGCCGCGCACGCAGCGACCGCGCGAGGTGCCGCGCGTCGCCGCCTTCGATCACGACGCGGTCGCCCTCGCGGCGGCCGTAGAAAGCGGGCAATCAGGATTCGCTCGGATAGTCCGGACGAAGCGAGCCAGTGCCGGGCGCAAAACCCGGATAGTCCGGACTATCCGGGAAACGAAGTTCGCTGGTCACATCACGTTGAAGGTTTCGTAGACCGCGACCTGCGCCCCGCTCCTGATGACCGGGCACCCGCGGGCCAGCTTCGTCGCCGCCTCGAGCGAAGGCGCCTCGAGGATGCTGTAGCCGGTCGCGCGCTGGCCGACGGGGCCTTTGCCCACGCCGTCTGGCTTGACCTTGTTCACCTTGCCGGAAAACGGGTTGCCGGGGTCGACGATGGCGGGACCGAGCTTGGTGAACCACGTCGTCCACTGCTTCATCACCCGCGCTTGCTGCGCCGGCGTCTCGGGCATCGACCCGCCGTAATAGATAAGGACGTATCTCACGGGGCAAAGTTTGACCGCAGCTCCCCGATCAGCGCGAGGGCTGTGGCGAGGCGGTCGCGATTGGCGGGAAGGTTGAGCCAACGGCTCTGGCCGGAGGGGTGCGGCAGCGGCACGATCACGGGTCGCTCGCCAAACCTCTTGCCCACGCGGTCTTCGAGCGAGCCGGCGCCGAGGAACCGGGTGATGGCGAGCTGGCCGACGAGGATCAGCACCTTCGGCTGCAGGAGCCTCAGTTCGTCGTCGAGCCAGTGCGCGCAGTTGGCAACCGCGGCCCCTGGCGGCCGCAGGTCACCCGTGTTCTGCTTGTTGCGCCCGGGGAAGCAGCGCATGAGGGCCGCGATGTAGGTCAGCCGACGAAACTCCGTCGCGTCGCGAAAGCCCGCGCGGAGCATCCAGCGGTCGAGCTCCTTGCCCGCTCGCCCCGAGAACGGACGCCGCGTCTTTTGCTCCGCCGGTCCGGGCGCCTGGCCGACGAGAAAGAAGGGCGCGCCCCAGTGACCTTCGAACGTCGGGTTCGCCTCGCGGATGATCCCCTGGTCGGCGCACACCTGGCAGGCGCGGCACGCGGCCTGGAGCTGGAGGAGCTGTGCCGGCCGGGCGCGCGCAGGGCGCTCTCTTTCAGATGACCCTGACAAGGCGCGGGTTCGGCGCGGCGCCCGGGATGCGGCCGCGCTTGGTCATCGGCTTGCCCGAGATCTCCTTGATGTCGGCGGTGAACGCGATCGGTGGCGCGGCGCTGATCGCCATGCCCACGCCGTAGGAGTGGATGGGGCTGTGCTCAGCCTCGAACTCGCGGATTCGCGCCGCATCGAGGCCGCCCGAGATGAAGATGCCGACGTGGTCAAAACCCGCGAGGTCGAGGCGGGCGCGCACCTCTTTGACGAGGTCGACGGTGACTCCGCCGCGCTCGCTCGGCGTGTCCAGGCGCACGCCGCGCAGGCGCTTGCCGAGCGCTTCGGCCACGCGCAGCGACTCCTCTGCCTCGTCCTTGAAGGTGTCGACGAGGACGATGCGGAGCACGTCGTCGCCCATGTGCTTGTCGAAGGCGAGCGCCGCCTTCACGGTGTCGCCGAAGAGAAGCATCATCGCGTGGGGCATCGTGCCCGAAGCGCCCTGCAGCCCCGCGAGCTGCGCGCCCAGAGGCGTGGCGCAGCCCGCGCAGCCGCCGACCACCGCCGAGTACTCCATCGTCGGAGCGATCAACGGGTGCACGTGGCGGGCGCCGAAGCTGATGACGCGCTTGCCGTCGGCCGCCTCGACGATCTCGCGCGCCGCGGTCGCCCACCCGGTGCAGCTGGAGAGCATCCCGAGCAGCGCCGTCTCGTAGACGCCGAACCGCGAGTACGGCGCGCGGATTCGCAGCACGGTCTCCTTGACCCCGATGGGATCGCCCTCGGGAAGGGCGTAAGCCTCATCGCCGTCCTGGAGGATGCCGCCCAGCAGGCGCACGGCCTCGGCCACACCGCACAGCACGCCCGCGCGGCTGGAGAAGAAATCCATGGCGACCATCGCGTCGACGCCGGCGCCGGCCAGCGTCTTGTGCGCGCGCTGGAAGTAGACGTCGGAGGCGGGCCCACCGTAGTACGCGATGAGCTCGGAAGGCGGGCTCATCGCGGTCACCTGGTTCATGGGGCGCAATGAAGTTAGCAGCCTCGGTAACATCCGGTGCGCGCCTAGGGGTGCGCGGCGGGCACGGCTCCGCCGGGCTCGCCGCAGGGGGCATGCCTCCCCCCGGACCAAGGGGGTCGGTAAGATCGCGCCAATGGGCATCCCAAGTTCTCAGCAAGTCCTCGAGGCTCTGTCAACGATCCAGGACCCCGACCTCGGCCGGGACGTCGTGAGCCTGGGCATGATCAAGGAGCTCGACGTCAGCCCCGCCGGCCGGGTGAGCTTCACCTTCGAGCTGACCACGCCCGCGTGCCCGGTCCGCGACCGTTTCAAGTCACAGGCCGAAGACGCGGTCGGGGCCCTGGGAGGGGTCACCGGTGTCGAGGTGCGGATGACGGCGAACGTGCGGCCCGCGTTCATGCGCCCCAAGCCCTCCGAGATTCTGCCGGGCGTCAAGCAGACGATCGCCGTCGCCTCGGGCAAGGGCGGCGTCGGCAAGTCGACCGTCGCCGTCAACCTCGCGGCCGCGCTGAGCAAGAGCGGCGCCGCAGTCGGCCTGCTCGACGCCGACATCTACGGACCCTCGGTGCCGGTGATGACCGGCTCGCGGCGGATGCCGCAGCAATCGAACGGACACCTCCTCCCTATCGAGGCGCACGGCATGAAGCTCATGTCGTTCGGCCACCTCAACCCGGGCGACGAGCCGACGATCTACCGCGGACCGATGGTCGGCAAGGCGATCGAGGCGATGATGGTCCAGGTCGATTGGGGCCGGCTCGACTACCTGGTGATCGACCTCCCACCGGGCACCGGCGACGCGTCACTGACTCTCGCCCAGGTGGTGCCGCTCACCGGCGTCGCCATCGTGTGCACGCCGCAGGACGTCGCGACCGACATTGCCGTCAAGGCGCTGCAGATGTTCCGCCGCCTCAACGTCACGCCGCTCGGCCTCATCGAGAACATGAGCTGGTACGTCTGTCCGAGCTGCGGGCACCGGCATGAGATCTTCAGCCACGGGGGCGCGGAGTCCGCGGCCAAGCGACTCGGGGTTCCTTTCCTCGGCGCGATCCCCCTCGAGGAGGGCATCCGCGAAGACGCCGACAGCGGGACGCCGGTCGTCATCTCGCGCCCGGAGTCCGCGGGCGCGAAGGCTTTCGTCGAGATCGCGTCCCAGGTCGCGGCGCGGACGTCGATCCAGTCGTTCCGCCAGCTGCCGGTCATCAACGTCCACTAAGGACGCATCACGCAAGACCCGGATCCGTTTCCCACCAACGTCGACGTCGACCGCGCAAGCCAGGTCATGACGGTCACCTGGGAAAACGGAGCCCACAGCACCTACACCGGCGAACAGTTGCGCTGGGCGTGTCCATGCGCCGAGTGCCGCGGCGAGGCGGGCGCGCCAGGGCGGCTCTCCCGCGTGAAAAGCCTCAACGACGATGAGCTGAAGATCCGAGACGTCACGCTCGTCGGTCAGTACGCGCTGCAGATCGCGTTCGAAAGCGGCCACGCGACCGGGATCTACACCTTCTCTCTGCTCAGGTCCTTAGTGCAATAATTCCGCCCGGCCCGTTGTCGACCTCTACGTCACCGCCAAAAACAAGGCCAACGTCCCTCGGAGCTTTTCCGCTCAGGCGACCCACGGCTCGCCGCGATGGCCTGGGAAGCCGCCGGCTCATCACCGGTCTGATCGCGCTTGTCATCCTCATCGCGGGCGTCGGTGCCTTTCTTGCCTACGAGAACACGCTGCCGACGACCGTCTCCGCGAACCTGCGCGACGGACAGAAGGACATCCCAACCGACGGTAGCTTCATCCTGACCTTCACGCGGTCGGTCTCGATCGACGCCGTCAGGTCGGGCTTCTCGATCACGCCGGCCACGGCCGGCGAGGTCAGCGCGATCTCCGGCGGCACGGAGTTCGCGTGGATTCCTGACAAGCCGCTCCAGGAGCTCACCACCTACACCGTCGACCTCAAGCCCATCGTCGACCTCGGTCACCGCCACGTCGGCGGCGCGCAATGGACGTTCACCACGATCATCGTCCCGCGCGTCGTCGCGATCACCGCGGGCGATGGCACTCCTCTGACCGACGGCATGGAGGTCGATCCAGGGGCGACGCTGAAGCTCGTGTTCAACGACGTGATGGACTCCTCCAGCATCAACTTCACCGTCGGCACGCAGCCGGCGACGCTGAAGTGGGCCGCCGACTCCAGGAGCGCCACCTTCCCGACCGCCGGCATTCCGTCTGGACCGCTCAACATCCAGATCGCGCCCGGCGGCAAGGACCAGACCGGGCACCCGCTCGCCGGCGGATTCAGCCTCAAGACCGGGATCTACTGGCACGACCACGAGCACACCATCTCGCTCCGCTACCCCGCGCTGATCCAGATCCCCAATGACTCCTTCGCGCGCGACCAGAACGGCCTTCAGGCCGCGGGGATCGTCTTCGAGTACCTGGCCGAAGGCGGCATCACCCGACTGACCGCCATCTACCAGCAGGTGCCCAACGTCGTCGGCCCGATGCGCTCGGCACGTTTCATCTCGCTGAAGATCGCGCGTCATTACCGCGGCCTGCTGTTCCAGTCGGGCGAGTCGCAGGCGACCAGGTCACGGGCGGCACAGGACCCGGTGCCGCAGTTCTTCAACATCTACGGCTACCAGTACCGGACGACCAAGCGTTACGCGCCGGACAACCTGATGATCAACGGCGACCGAGTCCAGGCCGCCATGAACAACTACTTCCGCGGCATCGCGTCGTACACGGTGCCCAAGCAGAGGCCGGATTTCGGCGGCGGCGCCGCCCAATCGAGCGTGACCGTCAGCGAGCACTACTCGGTCTACAGGTACGACCCCGTGACCGGCACATACACCAAGACAGAGCAGGGTCACGCGTACTCCGACGCAAGCCTCCGTCAGCCGCTGCGCATCGAGATGCTCATCGTCCTGCACACACGCAACTGGCTCATGGACGTCGGTGATGGCCACGGCGCGCACATCCACGACTACGAGCTCGACACCGGCGGCCAGGCCGGCGTCTACTACAAGGGCCGCGCCTACAAGGCGACCTGGAAGTCGGCGACGCGCAACGGCCCGCTGGTCTTCGCCCTCGCCAACGGCCACCCGGTGACCCTGCCGCCCGGCCTGGTCTGGATCGACGTCGTCAGCTAGGCGTCGCGCCGCATGACGATGATCTCGGCGCCGAACCGGCGCACGAAGAGGTTGACGATCGGGATCGACCGCCTGAAGAACGGCGTCCACTCGGTCACGGCCACGCGGCGGAAGCCGAAGCGTTCGTAGTAGCCCACCAGGTCTTTCCTGCACGTCAGGTGCAGGGCCGTGTCGGGGTGCAGCGCGATCAACCGCTCAATGACCGCTGCGCCGATGCCCTGGCCGCGACGCCCAGGCACGACGACCATCGAGGCCAGCTCGCGGCTGCCGTCTCCATGCGACTTCACCTGGCCGATGCCGACGATCTCCTCGTCCTCCTCGGCGACGAGGAAGTTTGGCCAGCGCAGGTTCATCGGGTTGATGCGCGCCTCGCGGACTAGGCGGCGGATCGTGGGCTGGTCGGCCTCGGTCGCCGGGCGGATCGTCACGAGCCGGACCAGATTAATCCGGCTCCATGCTTGCTGGACGGCTCCCGAGGGTACCCGCCCGAGCGCCTGCCATGTACGTTGTTGCATGCATGGAAAGTCCTGCCGCCCCGAGGCCGTCAAGACGGTTCATGCGCCGCTGGTCGGCGGGAGCCTACGCGGCCTTCTTCGTGCTCTTCGCGCTTCCCTTCGCAACCCTGTACGCGGCCTGCTCCCATGAGCGGATAGACATGGTCAACGGCTACCAGACCCTGTCCCCGCACACGTACACGTACCAGGCGGCGGATGGCTCGGCCAAGGTGGTCACCATCGGCACCGACGGTTTCGCATGGATCGCGATTGCCCTGGTCGCGGTCGGCATCGCCGTGAGCCTGGTCGGCCTGCGACCGCTCTGGCTCTCAGCGGTGTCGGTCCTCGGCGTCGTCGCCCTGTTCCTCGCGAGCGTCGCCGCCGGCGCGTCCCGGGCTTCCTCGAAAGCCGAGATCGGCTTCTGGCTGTCGGCGGCCGCGATCGCGTTCGCCCCCGCCGCGGACGTGCGGCCGTGGCGTCGCGCGGCGCTGGTCGCCGCCGCCACCGTGGGCACCGCCGTTGCCGTCGTGGCCGTGCTGGTCGGCCTGATCGCCCTCACGGCCCAGAACAACTCGCGCTAGGCGGCCTGGGCGGCGCTCCTTGGCCGCCGCCTGGCGGCCTCCCACGCGGCACGCGCAAACACCAGGAGCCAGATCGCGGCCAGCCCGGGCAGGACCAGCAGGATCAGCCAGTCGAGGGCCACGTCGGCCGCGCCTTCGCCGAGCTTGATCTGTCCGCCAGGTCCGATGGCGATCGGCAGCCCGATCCGCAGGTCTGGATTCCACGGGGACTCGCCAGTGGGCGCCTCCAGCGGCGCGAGCAGTCCCTGGCTTCCCGTGACCGGATGCGACTGCGGGTGGGGACCCGGCTGTGGCTGCGGCCCAGGTTGAGGCGTCGGCGGCGGGTTTGCCGGCGGCACCTGCTTGCCGTTCCTCAACCAGCCGTAGTGGTAGTGGTGCCCGGGGTTGCTGATCTGGCCGTAGTGATTGCCGTTGTCATCGGGATAGCGCGCGAGCGCGCCGACCGGGACGAGCAGAAGAGCGCATGCGACCAGTCCTGCGGACAGGCCCGCCTTGAAAAACCACGACACGTATGTGCCTCCCTCTCTAATTCGCTGCACCGACTGGCGGGCGAGTGCGTGAGAAACCGTACATCACCCGGCGAACTCGCGTGGGGCGCCCCTTCGCGACCCCGACGGCCGCCGGCGGCATATCATCGGCGCGCCTTGCCGTTCAGCGTCGAAGACCTCGCCATCACAGCCCTCGTCCGCATCCTTCCGCGGAGCCGCTACCGCCTCGCCGCGCAGAGCGATTCACGCTTCCAGACCTTCGCCGGCAGCACGACCCGCATCGCGTACCGGCAGCAGGGTGCGACCCCGTCCTTCCTCCTCTTTTCCGGACCTGGTCAGAACCCGCAGGCGGCGGCCACCGCTGCGGCGTCGTGGGCAGAGGCCAACTGGCGGCCGAACGCGATCCAGCGAAGCGTGCGGCCGGGCGTGGTCGTCGTCCACATCGCGCCCGGCAACCAGCTCACGCCCGCCGGGCAGGTCGCCGGCGCCGCGGTGCCCGCGGCGGTCTGGACGGTGGATTCGGCGACCGGCCGTGTCGAGGTCGCAGGCAAGGTGCCCGGGGCGCCTTCCGCGTCGGAGGTGAAACGCGCGGCCGACGAACTGATGCGCGGCAAGCCCCCACCCTCGCTTGGCGAGCTTGACCTGGCTGAGAAGGGTGTGATGCAGCTGCGAACCGCCGGCACGCCGCGTGCGCTGGGCGGTGTGATCGGCATCCTGCTGCTGATCTTCGCCTTGAGGTACGGCCTCGGCGGCCTGTCGAGCCTGCTGGTGCTGCCGGCGATGCTCACGTCGGGCGCGGTGAAAGAGGGGACCGCGCTGGTCGTCGCCGCGCTGCTCGCGAACGTGCTCCTCCTCGCGGGGATCGTGCTCGGCGCGGGCGTGCTCCTCAACTTCCGCAACATGGCCGTTCGGTTCCCCGGTTTCTCCAGCCCCGTCTCGACCACCCGCAACCTGACCTGGGGCGGATACGTGGCGGTGATGATCGCGTTGGCCCTGACCGTCGACGGCATCATCCCCGCCGTCCAGCAGAGGACCGGCGTCAGCGCCGGCCAGGACAACTTCACGCACGTCGTCGCCACCGTCCAGGACGATGGCAGCGAGACGTATGTCGCCGTGGGCGGCGACCTCGTCGTCGACCTGAGCGGATGGCCGGCCAACGAGTGGCCGGGTGTTCAGTTCAGGACGAGCAACCCGAGCGTGCTGTCGCTCGACGCTTTGCCCGCCGCCAAAGCCAAGCCGATTGCGACCTTCGGCGCGCACCAGACCGGGGCGGCTCGTGTCGAGGCCGCGTCAGCCGACGGCCTCTACACCTATCAGCTGCGGGTCGACGTCTTCTCGCCCTGAGGCTTGGCGCCGTCCCTCAAGGCGGTGAGGTAGGCGGCCGCCGCGACGGCGGCGGTGGTTCCGTCGCCGACGGCAGTCGCGATCTGCTTGGTCAGCTGGGCGCGGACGTCGCCCACCGCCCAGATCCCTTCGACCGACGTCTGCATGTTGCGGTCGGTGAGGATGTAGCCGCCCTCGTCGTGGTCGACGTGGAACTTGAACAGCGCTGAGTTCGGCACGAAGCCGATGAAGATGAAGACGCCCCCAACGTCCAGCTTCCTGGTTTCGCCATGCCGCTCGTACACGACCGTCTGCACCTTTTCGTCGCCGACGATCTTCTGCACATGCGCGTCCAGGATGAACTCGATTTTCGGGTTCGCCCGTGCGCGGTCGATCAGGATCGGCTGCGCGCGCAGGTCGCTCCGCCGGTGGATGATGTAGACCTTGGAGGCGTAGCGCGTGAGGAAGTCGCCCTCCTCGACGGCCGCGTCGCCACCACCGACGACCGCGAGCTCCTGGCCCTTGAAGAAAGCACCGTCGCAGACGGCGCAGTAGCTCACGCCCCGGCCCCAGAACTCCTTCTCACCAGGCACCTGGAGGTATCGGGGCAGACCGCCCGCGGCCATGATGAGCGCGGGCGCGCGGAGCTCCTCACCGGACTCGAGCCGGACGACCTTGTTGTTGGACTCGGCCTCGACGTCGATCTCCTTGACCGGCTCGAAGTCGCGGACGTCCACCCCGAACTTGCGGGCGTGGTCGCCCATCTTCAGGGCCAGCTCGGAGCCAAGGATTGACTCGAAGCCGGGGTAGTCCTCGACCAGCTCGGTGTTCAGCAGCTGGCCGCCCAGCGGCCCCCTGTCGAGCACGGCCGTCTTGAGGTCCATGCGAGCGGTGTACAGCGCCGCCGCCAGGCCGGCCGGGCCCCCGCCCACGATGACCACGTCGTAGTCGCTCACTGCACTAGAAGTATTCCCGGGGCGGGCGTTTGTATTCCGAGGCCGCGACTAGCCGTGTGTATAGCGGACGCCGTAGCCGCCGCGCGGGGCGTGGCAGGTGATGTTGTCGAAAGGGCACCCGATGGAGCAGGCGCCGCACTCGATGCAGTTGCCGAAGCTGACCAGGTTCTTCTTCTGCTCCGCGTTCCACTCGTAGACGCCGGCGGGACAGAAGTGGTTGCAGTACTTGCCTGTGCACTTCTTGAGACAGACGTTCTGGTCGACGATCTCGATGTGCGGCTTGCCGGTGTCCTCGTTGTACTTGACGGTGAAGAGCTTGTCGGTGAGCTTTTCCATCAGGCGGCTCCAAACCTCTCCCAGACGCGGCACATCAGGCGGATGGTGTTGATGTAGTCCTCGACGCGGATGTTCTCGTTGGGCGCGTGGATCCGGTTGTCCGGCCGGCCCACACCGACCGGGAGCACCGTCGGCACCTCCAGGTCGGAGACCACCGCGTGCATCGGACCGGTGGCCGGCATGAACGGCCACAGCACCGGCTCGCCGTGCATCTCGCGCACGCACTCGATCATCGTCCGCGCGATCGCCGAGCCGGGATCCGACCGCGCCGGCTTCTCGCCCTCCCAGTCACCGATCTCGACCTTGTCGAAACCATGCCGGTCCAGGTGCTTGCGAAGCAGCTCCAGCACCTCGCCCGGGTCCTGGTTCGGGATGAGGCGGAAGTCGAGCTTGGCCTTCGCCTCCGCCGGCAGCACGGTCTTCGAGCCGGGTCCCTGGTAGCCGGTCGTGATGCCGGCGATGTTGCACGTGGGCAGGAAGAGCATCTGCTCGATGACCTGCTCCGGCTTGGGGTCGCGGACGAGCTTCTCGAATCCGACGAGCTTGCGGCGCTTCTCGACCTCGGGGTCGATGGTCGCCATCATGCGGCGGTCGGCCTCGGTCGGCTTGACGACCTTGTCGTAGAAGCCCTCGATCTTGATGTTCATGTCCTGGTCGCGCAGGCTGGCCAGCGCGCCCGCGAGGTACATCGCCGCCGACGGATAGATGGACGCGAAACCCGAATGCTGGTCGAAGTCCAGCAGCTTGACCTGCAGGTTGACGTACAGGAGACCGCGACAGCCGAACTGAAGGGTGGGCCGGCCGGCGTCGTCGAACGACGTCCCCGACTCCCAAAGGCACCCGTCGGCGCGCAGCTTGTCGGCGTGGTCGTGCGCGATCTTCTCGAAGCTCTTCGATCCGATCTCCTCTTCGCCCTCGACGAGAAAGCGCAGCGTGACTGGCACGTCGCCGAGCTGCTTCAAGGTTTCCAGCGCATGGATGCGCGCCATCACGTCGGCCTTGTCGTCGGCGGCACCCCTGGCGAAGAGGCGCCCGTCCCGCTCCTGCGGCTCGAAAGGCGGCGAGTCCCACAGGTCGATCGGGTCGACCGGCTGCACGTCGTAGTGCTGGTAGAGCAGCAGCTTGCGCCGGCCCGCGCCTTTGACCTCGGCGTACAGCGCCGGCATGCCGCCCGCCTCCAGCGTCTCGACGCGGTCGGTGTGCTTCGACAGCCGGTCGGCAAGCCAGTCGCGCGCCGGCTGCACCGCGTCGCGTCCGTGGTTCGAGATGCTGGCGAACGAGCACAGCTCTTTGAGCTCGTCGACGAACCGCTGCGAGTTCTTTTCGATGTACGCGTCGACAGCGCTCGTTGAGATCACGACCTCATCGTAACCTTGTGCCGTGACCGAGGCCGCCAGCGAGTTTCACTTCTCGCCGAGGCCCAATCGGGCTGCCGAGATCAACTGGCGTGGATGGTCCGCCGAAGCCTTCGACGAGGCGAAACGCACGCGCCGGCCCATCCTTCTGTCCATCTCCGCCGTCTGGTGCCACTGGTGCCACGTCATGGACGAGACGACGTACTCGCACCCCAGCGTCATCGAGCTCATCAACCGCGACTACGTGCCGGTGCGGGTCGACAACGACGTCCGGCCCGACATCAACCAGCGCTACAACATGGGCGGGTGGCCGTCCACCGCATTCCTGACCTCGTCCGGCGACATCCTGACCGGCGCCACCTACCTGCCGCCCGAGCAGATGGCGAGCGCCCTCATGCGAATCGCCGACTACTACCGCTCGAACCAGGCTGAGATCGCGAGCCGTGTCCTCGAGGCCCGCAAGCGCGCCGCCTCAGGAGTCGCGCGGAGCGCAGGTGAGCTCGAACCCCGACTCGTGGACGAGATCCTCGAGGCCGTCAAGAACGCGCACGACCCGGTCTATGGCGGCTTCGGAAGCGCGCCGAAGTTCCCGCAGACGGATGCCATCCTCCTCCTGATCGAGCAGTCCGTCGTGCGCGGCGAACCGGACCTGCGGAAGATGGCCGCGTTCACCCTGGAGATGATGTCCGGCGGCGGCACATACGACCACGTCGAAGGCGGCTTCTTTCGCTACTCGACGACGCAGGACTGGACCGTGCCCCACTTCGAGAAGATGCTCGAGGACCACGCGGGACTCGTGGACGCGCTCGCGCGCGTCGACATGAACGAAACACTCGAGAAGACGACCGGCTACCTCGACCGCGTGCTGCGCGACCCGAACACAAACCTGTACGCCGGCAGCCAGGACGCCGACGAGCACTATTACTCGCTCGACGCGATCGAACGCGCGGGGGCAGAGGCTCCCTACGTCGACCGCCGCGTCTACACGGCGTGGAACGCCGCTCTGGCGGTCGCCTACCTGAGCGCCGGATTGCCTGCCGACCTGCTCCTGAACTCGCTTTTCGAATCCGCATACCGCGAGGGCGAGGGCATGACCCACGCCGAGGGCGTGGGTGGACAGCTTGCCGACCAGGTGTGGTCGCTGCTGGCCGCGCTGCGCGCCTACCAGCACGGGCTCGGCTCGAGGTGGAAGGACATCGCCGTCGACCTGGCGGCGCACGTCGAGCAGCGCTACGCCGACCCGGAGCTTGGCGGCTACCTGGACCACGCCGGGGACGAGGAGCTGGGACGCCTTGGCGAGCGGATCAAGCCGCTGGCCGAGAACTCGATTGCGGCGATCGCCCTGATCGAGCTCGACATCCTGCTCGGTGATCCGTCGGCGCCGTATCGCGAGCGCGCCCGGCGGGCCCTCGAGTCGGTGGCCGCGCTGCCACGCCAGTACGGATTGATGGCCGCCGTCTTTGCGCGCGCGCTCGACCGCTTGCCGCATGCCATCAAGGTCACGACGAAGAACCCAGAGCTAGCGCGAGCAGCGCGCCAGGCGCACCCCTACGCCGTCGTCGAGCCCGAGGGCGATGAGCGCGCGGTCGTGTGCGTGGGCACCATATGCTTGGCGCCGGTGTCGACGCCGGACGCAGTCAAGGAAGCGATCACTGAAGCGTCGCAAACGCGTGCCCATGGCGCCATTTAGCGCGCCGCATTGAAAGAGACTCGAGGCCACTTCTCGCGCCGCGTCAACCGGGCGCTCGACGACCCCAAGCTCGAGAAAGCGCTGATCGGCGCCATGACAGGTCTCCGTGCCCGCCGCAACAAGGCCTTCGAGTCATTCGATTTCGAAGCGGGCCGCGCCGACCTCAAACGCCGGCGCCAGGAGAACCTCGAGCGCCTACCGGAGCTCCTGGAGCAGTTCACGCAGCGCGTGAGTGCGGTCGGCGGCGTCGTCCATTTCGCGAAGGACGCGGCGGAGGCGCGCGAGATCATCGGCCAGGTCTGCTGGAACGCAGCCAGCGGCCTGCCCGCGGGCACGCGAATGATCGTCACCAAGACCAAGTCGATGGCGAGCGAGGAGATCGGCCTCAACGCCTACCTCGAAAGCCTCGGTGCGGAAGTCGTCGAGACCGACCTCGGCGAGCGCATGGTCCAGCTGACGCACACGCATCCCTCCCACCTCATCGCGCCGGCGATCCACCTGACCAAGGAGGACGCGGCCGAAGTCTTCGGCACCGAGCCGACTGTCGAAGCCATCCAGCGCCATGCGCGGGAGTCGCTGCGCGAGAAGTTCGTGCAGGCGACCGTCGGCATCTCAGGCGCCAACATCGCGATCGCGGAGACGGGCACGATCGTCCTCGTCACCAACGAAGGCAACGCCGACCTGACCACGACGCTGCCCCCGGTCCACATCGCGCTGTTCGGCATCGACAAGCTGGTCGCGACTCTCGAGGACGCGGTGGCGGTGCTGCGCATGCTGCCGCGCAGCGGCACCGGCCAGGTGATGACGAGCTACGTCAACTGGATCACGGGGCCGTCACGCTCGGCGGACATCGAGCAGTCGCTGACCATCGGCGTACACGGCCCGCGCGAGATGCACTGCGTGATCGTCGACAACGGACGCGAGGCGATGCTGGAGGACCCCATCTTTCGCGATGCCCTGACGTGCATCCGCTGCGGCGCGTGCTCGAACGCGTGCCCGCCGTTCATGGCGGTGGGCGGGCACCAGTTCGGCGGCCACGTCTACAACGGGCCGATCGGCCTGGTCCTGACGCCCTTCCATCACGGCCTGGCCGACGCCGACCTCGGCAACACCCTCTGCGCGCAGTGCAATGCATGCCAGGAGGTGTGCCCCGTCGACATCCCGCTTCCGCGCCAGATCCTCGAGCACCGCCGCAAGGGCCGGAAGTCTCTGCGCAAGCGCGCGGTGATCGAGCTGTGGAAGCGGCCCGCGCTCGCCGACACGCTGATGCGCGCCGCCGCACCGGTCGCCGGCCTCGTCCCCGGAGCGCCCCGCCTCGCTCGTGTGCCCTACCGCGACCGGGTCGAGAAGAGCCACGTGGACGGCGAGCCGCTGACGATCTTCGCCTCCTGCCTGGCCGACCGGGCATGGCCGGCCTCGGCGGTCGCGCTCGAGCGGATCGCGGCCGCGGCGGGGTTCAAGGTCGGATTTCCCAAGGGTCAGTGGTGCTGCGGGCTGGTGGCAGCCAACGCAGGTGACTTCGGGGCCGCCGGCAACCTGGCGACCTCCCTTGCCGGCAGCCTTCGGGATTCCAAGGGCCTGGTCGTGACGCCATCCGCCTCGTGCTTCGGCGCTTTCACGCTGGACGCCCGGGATTGGGGTGTCGAGCTCGACGAGGGCGTGACGTCGCGCGTGCGCGACTCGACCAGGTTCGTGCTCAAGCTCCTCGAGCGCAACCTCAGCCTCGTCGATGGCGAGCGGATGAGCCTCAAGGTCGCCTACCACGACTCCTGCCAGACCCTCCGCCAGCTCGGCCTCAAGAGCGAGCCGCGGCGGGTGCTTGAGCTGGCGGGCTACGAGGTCGTCGATCTTCCGGACATCGCCAACTGCTGCGGTTTCGGGGGCAGCTTCAGCCTCGAGTGGCCGCGCGTCGCCGAACGACTCGCCGACTGGAAGCTCGACGCCATCGCGAAGACCGGCTGCGCGGTCGTCGCCTCTGACAACCCCGGATGCCTCATCCACATCGCGGCCGCCGCTCGCAGGCGGCACGTCCGCCTTCGGGTGGCCCACGTGCTCGAGCTCGTAGCGGAGCACCTGGCCTGAATCCCGCGCTCTACCCTTAACAGGCCGTGAAGATAACCCTGGTTTCCGCGTCCCCCGCCGAGCTGAGCGTGGACGCGCTGGCGATCCCCGTCGCCTCGGGCCAGAAGCTGGGCACGGCCGCCCTGGAGCTCGATCGCGCCATGGGCGGCGTCCTCGCTGAGATGGTCGCCAACGCCGAGTTCCGCGGCCGCATCCACGAGGTGCTGCCGATCCCGGCGCAGGGCAAGATCGCAGCGCGACGAGTGATCCTTTACGGCCTCGGGGCGCCCCACGACCTCGACGGCCAGCGCCTCCGCTCCGCGCATCACGAGCTGGTCCGCGCCTCGCGCACATGGGGCTACAAGCGGATGGCGGTCCTCCGGTCAGAGCCGCTCGGACCCGAGAGCCTGAAGGCGGTCGTCGAAGGGTGCGTCCTCGGCACGTTCGAGCGCCGCTCGAGGCAGACGGGCCAGGCGCCCGAGCGCCGTGAGATCGACGAGATCATGCTCGCGGGCTTCGGTTCCGGCCGCGAGCGCGAGGTCATCGCGGCCCAGGAGAACGGCGAAGCGACCAACCGCGCGCGCGAGTGGCAGAACGCGCCGGCCAACGAGCTGACCCCCGACGCGCTCGCCCAGGAGGCGACACGCATCGCCAAGCGCCACAACATGGAGGTCGAGGTCCTCGGCCCGGCCGAGCTGAAGTCAGGCGGCTACAACCTGCTGCTCGCGGTGGGCGCCGGGTCGGCCAAGCCGGCGCTCATGATCCGCGTCCGCCATCACGGCAACCACGCCTCCGGCAGTGCCGACACTCCCGTCCTGGCCTTGATAGGCAAAGGCATCACCTTCGACACCGGCGGCATCTCGCTCAAAGACCCCGACCACATGAGCCGCATGAAGGACGACATGTCCGGAGCGGCGGCGGTGCTGTCGGCGATCGACGTGATCGCTTCGCGGAAGCTGCCGCTCGATGTGATGGCGGTCATCGCCGCGGCGGAGAACATGCCCGGCCCGTCGGCGCAGCGCCCCGGCGACGTCATCGTGAGCGCGGACGGCAAGACCGTCGAGGTCGTGAACACCGACGCCGAGGGACGGCTGGTCCTGGCCGACGCGCTCACGCACGCCGTGCGCAACGGGGCCACGCACATGATCGACCTCGCGACGCTCACGGGGGCGGCCACGGTCGCGATCGGCCACGCCGCGAGCGCCGCGACGTGCAACGACGACGACTTCTGGTCCACCATCGAACGGGCCTCGCGCGAGGCGGGCGACCGCGTCTGGCGGCTGCCCATGTACGCCGACTACCGGATCCTGCTGGCCAGCCAGATTGCCGACCTCCGCAACAGCGAGTACGGTGAGGCGGGAACCATCATGGGCGGCATGTTCATCGCCGAGTTCGCGGGCGGCAAGCCGTGGGCTCACATCGACATCGCCGCCTCGGCGTGGAACACGAACCTGGAGCTGACCACCGTGCTGCGTGGTCCCAGCGGGTCCGGGACAAGGTTGTGCATCGAGCTCGCAGAACTCATGGCGGGAGCCGAGCGTTAACGCCTAGGTGGGAATTCTCGAGACGATTCACTCTCCCGCGGACCTGAAGGCGCTCGGCCAGGCGCGCCTCGCGGAGCTGGCGAGCGAGGTCAGGGCTTTCCTGGTCGAGCAGACCTCACGCACGGGCGGCCACCTGTCGCCAAACCTCGGCGTGGTCGAGCTGACCTTCGCGCTGCACCGCGTGTTCGACAGCCCGAAGGACGCGATCGTGTGGGACACCGGCCACCAGGCTTACGTGCACAAGCTGGTCACCGGGCGGGGCGCAGAATTCTCTCGCCTGCGCCAGGCGGGGGGGCTCTCCGGCTACCCCTCGCGCCAGGAGTCCGAGCACGACTTCGTCGAGAACAGCCACGCCTCGACCTCGCTGAGCTACGCGCTCGGCATCGCCGAGGCGCGCCTCCGCAAGAGGCAGAACGGGTTCGTGGTCGCGGTGATCGGCGACGGCGCGCTCACCGGCGGCATGGCGTACGAGGCGCTCAACCAGATCGCCCACCTCCAGCCGCCGAACCTGATCATCGTCATCAACGACAACGGCCGCTCCTACGCCCCGACCGTGGGCGGTCTCGCCCGCCACCTGTCGCAGCTGCGTGTCGATCCGCGCTACGAGCGGATCAAGGAGGAGATCTCGCGCCTGCTGCGCGACCTGCCGCTCGTGGGCTCGACGGCCGACCAGGCCGCCTATCGCGTCAAGGAAGGTCTGAAGCAGCTGCTTCAGCCGTCGACGATGTTCGAGAGCCTGGGCATCAAGTACGCGGGCCTGGTCGATGGGCATGACGAGCTCGCGCTCGAAGAGGTGCTCTCGCGGGCGAAGAAGCTGCGCGAGCCGGTCGTCGTCCACGTCGTGACCGAGAAGGGTCACGGCTATGGGCCCGCGGTCGAGGACGAGATCGACAAGCTGCATGGCGTCAGCGCCTTCGATCCGCTGACGGGCCGGCCTCGCACCACGGAGGTCACGTACACGGACGTCTTCGGCGAGGCGCTGATGAGCGCGGCCGCGCGAAGGCCAGAGGTGTGCGCGATCACCGCCGCGATGGCCTCGTCGACAGGTTTGCTGAGCTTCGCCAAGGAGTTTCCGGACCGCTTCTTCGACGTCGGCATATGCGAGCAGCACGCGGTCACGTTCTCGGCCGGCCTTGCGATGGCGGGGATGCACCCGGTCGTCTGCATCTACTCGACGTTCCTCGCCCGCGCGTTCGACCAGACGATCATGGACGTGGCCCTGCACAAGCTGCCCGTGGTCTTCGTGATCGACCGCGCCGGCGTCACCGGTCCGGACGGCGCGTCACACCACGGCATCTTCGACCTCTCGTACCTGCGCCTCATCCCCAACCTCAAGATCGCTGCGCCGAAGGACGCGACGGAGCTCTGCGCGCTGCTCGAGACCGCGCTCGCCACGGACGGGCCGGTCGCGATCCGCTACCCGAAGGGCCCCGTCCCGGCGACGCCGGACCTGCCGGTGGAGCCGCTGCCGATCGGGCGGTGGGAAGAGATCCGCAAGGGCGATGACGCGGTGATCTTCGCCGTCGGCCGCATGGTCGAGGTGGCGAGCGAGGCAGCCGCGCGGTTGGAGATGCAGGGCGTCTCGTGCGGGGTCGTCAATGCGCGCTGGATCAAGCCCGTCGACCCGCGGATCACCGACTGGGCGCGGGCTCACCCGCTGGTGCTGACGGTCGAGGACAACGTGGGCGCCGGCGGCTTCGGCGGCGCCGTCCTGGAAGCGCTCGCGCCGCACGGCCTCGCCGGTCGGGTTCGCAACCTGGCCCTGCCCGACGAGTTCCTGCCCCAGGGCAAGGCGGCCGAGATCCTGAAGGAGCACGGCCTGGACGCGGCCGGGATCGCGAAGGCGGTCTACGAGTCGGTCCGTGGGCCTGTGAGAGAGAAGAAAGCCGAGAGCTAGAGGGGCTTGCGGCCGGTGAAGCCCTCGCCGACCCTGTGCCAGTGCTCGACCCTCTCCTCGCCAAGCTTCCAGCACAGCTCGACGAGCTCCCCGTCCCGATACGACGGGAAGTCGATCAAGCCCTCGAGCGGACCCTTCAGCTGGATGCCGAGGCTGTTGAGGTTGAGCACTGCCTTCAGCAGCTCCTCCTCCGCGCCCTGCACGGCGTCCCGCGCCTGCTGCTCGCGCTCGCGGTCCTGGCCGTTGGCCCCCGCGCGTTGGGCCGAGTACTCGGCCATCCGCAGCTGCTCCTCGAGGTCGGGCCTCAGGGCTGAGAGCTCCGCGATCTGCGCCACAATCGGCCGCACCCGAGGCAGCTCGCGATTTGCCTCGTCGACCGTGTACGTCCGGAGCCGCTGCACGGGTCAACGATACTTCCTCGGATGGAGGCGACGGCCATGCGGCGCCGCATCGAGGAAGCCCGCGTGGCGCGCCTCGCCACGGCCGGCGCGGACGGCAGGCCTCACGTGGTTCCCATCGTGTTCGTGGTCGAGGGCGGCACGCTCTACTTCGCGGTCGACGCGAAGCCCAAGCGCACCACAGACCTCAAACGCCTGCGCAACATCGCCGCCAACCCGGCCGTCACCGTCCTGCTCGACCATTACGAGGACGATTGGACCCGCCTGTGGTGGGTCCGCCTCGACGGCACCGCCCACGTCATCGATGACGACGCCGCCGCCCAGCTCGCCATCGCTCTGCTCGCCGGCAAGTACCCGCAGTACCAGGCCGCCCCGCCGCCAGGACCCGTCGTCGCCATCTCGATCGAGCGCACGACCTCATGGTCGGCCGCCGAGGACGCCTAGCCAACCCAGCCTGTAAACCTTTGGGACTTGACGAGACTCCAAGTCTTGCCTAGTCTCATGCCCGTGGCGGTCAGCCGGCGAATCCTCGAGCGGGCGCCCGCGGTCCTCGCCAGGCATGGCAAGGCGACGGTCGCCGACTTCGCGGCGGCGGCCGGCGTCTCGCGCGCCAGCTTCTACCGCCACTTCAAGTCGCGCGAGGCCCTGCTCGCGGCGCTCGAGGTGGCGCCGGAGCCCGGGACGAAGGAGAGGATTCTCGCCGCGGCCGTGGAGATGGTCGGCGCCGACGGCCTGACGGCCCTGTCCATGGACGACCTCGCCGATCGGGCCGAGGTCTCGCGCGCGACGCTCTATCGGGTCTTTCCCGGCAAGGCGCCGCTGCTCGAGGGTCTGATCAAGACGTACTCCCCGCTCGAGCCCGTGACCCGCCTGTTGCAGAGCCGGCACAACGAGCCACCGCAGGTGTTGATGCCGGAGCTTGCCCGCACGGCCTATCGCGCGGTCTACGGCTCGGGCGAGAACAGGGCCGGCCTCTTCCGCGCCCTCTTCTTCGAGGTGAGTGGCCTGCGCCCGGAGACCGAAGAGGTGGCGGGCGACGCGATCCGAGGCATCGTCGGCCTGCTCGTCATGTACGTGGCAGGCCAGATGGCGGCCGGGCGGCTGCGGCGCATGCATCCGCTGCTGGCGCTGCAGTCCCTGGTTGGACCGGTGCTGTTCCACATCCTGACCCGCCCCCTCGCGGAACGGGTCCTGAAGCTCGACGTCGAAGGCGAAGCCGCGGTCACGCAGCTCGCCGAGACATGGCTCCGCGCCATGACCACAGAGGAGGAAGGCGGTGAGTGATTCGTTCGCGGTGAACATCGACGGGGTGTCGAAAGCGTTCGGCGCCGTGAAAGCGCTCAACGGCGTGACGCTGCGCGTGCGCCGGGGCGAGATCTACGGCTTGCTCGGCCCCAATGGTGCGGGCAAGACGACACTGATCCGCCTCATGTGCGGCCTGCTCGAGGCCCACGCGGGCTCGGTGACCGTGCTCGGCCAGCGGATGCCGAACGTAGGCGTGCTGCGCCATATCGGCTATATGACGCAGGCCGCGGCCCTCTACCCTGGTCTCTCCGTCCAGGAGAACGTGGAGTTCTTCGCCGCCATCAATGGCGCGGAGGCGGGGGTCAAGGAGGCGCTCGAGCTGGTCCAGCTGTGGGACCGCAGGACCTCGGTGGTCGCGACGATCAGCGGCGGCATGCGCCAGAGGTGCTCGCTGGCGTGCGCGCTGGTCCACAAGCCCGAGCTCCTCCTCCTCGATGAGCCCACGGTCGGCGTCGACCCGCAGCTTCGCGTCCAGTTCTGGGAGTACTTCAGACGAATGGCCGCCGGCGGCACGACGCTGATCGTCTCCAGCCACGTCATGGACGAAGCCGACCGGTGCCAGCGACTCGGCCTCGTCCAGTACGGCCGCCTCCTCGCCGAGGGCACGCCGAACGACATCCGCTCCCAGGGTGGGTCGCAGAACCTCGAGGAAGCCTTCCTCGCGCTCGCAGGGAGGAAGGAGTCATGAGCGGGCACCGCGTCCTGGCGATCACCAGGCGGCTCCTGGAAGGCTTCCGCCGCGACCGGCGGACGGTGGCGCTCCTTTTTGTGGCCCCGATCGTCATCCTGGCGCTGCTCGGTTACCTGATCCGCGGGTCCAGCAGCGCGCCGGCCGTCGGCATCGCCAACGAGGACACCGGCCCGCTCGGGGCCACCGTCGCCGAGTCGCTCGGGCAGTCGACGCGGATCGAAACGACCGAGATCAAGGCTTCGGACGGCGACGCCAGGCTGAAGGATGGCTCCCTCGCCGCGTACATCGTCCTGCCGTCTGACTTCAGCCAGCGGGCCGGGGAGGGGAGCATCGCACCCGAGATCCACCTCGAAGGCTCGCAGCCGGGCGAGGACTCGCCGGTGCTTCAGGCCCTGCAGCAATCGTTGATCTCGATCGCCGCCCGGGGCAACATCCACTTCGCGCCCAAGATCGAGTACCTGTACGGCGGGCCAGACTTCGACACGCTGGACTATTTCGGCGCCGCGTTCGTGGGCCTCATCGTGTTCTTCCTCGTCTTCGTGATCACGATCGTGTCTTTCCTCAACGAGCGCTCGCAGGGCACCCTCGAGCGCCTGATGGCGAGCCCGCTGCGCCGGGGCGAGATCGTCCTCGGCTACATGCTCGGCTTCACGGTGCTGGCACTCATCCAGGCGGTTGAGGTGCTCGTCTTCGCGCTGGCAGTCCTCAAGATCCACAACCAGGGCAACGTGCTGCTGATCTTCGGCATGGAGGCGCTGATGGTCGTCGCCGCCGTCAACCTGGGCATCTTCTTGAGCATGTTCGCCCGCACCGAGTTCCAGGCTGTGCAGTTCATCCCTCTCGTGATCGTCCCGCAGTTTCTCCTGTCGGGCATCCTCTTCCCTGTCCGGAGTGAGCCGCTGGCCCTGCAGTACGTATCGAACGCGCTGCCTCTGACCTATGCGGTGAATGGGATGCGCGACATCATGTTGAAAGGCGCCGACCTCACGTGGCCGTCGCTACAGCTCGACCTTGCCGTGGTCGCGGGGTTCGGGATCGTACTGATCGCGGCAGGCACCGCAACCCTCCGCCGTCGTATGGCTTAGGGAAAGAAGTTTCCCTCGGTGGCAAAGCCGCCCGGGCCGGAGGGGGAGGGCGCCCTCCCCCGTAACCTAGGGCCAATGCTCCTTGTGTGTTCGCACCGCTGCGGCGGCGACCTGTTCCGCGCCCTCTTCGCGGAGGTCGAGCTCGACTCGGCCGGCGGGTACCAGGACCACCGCGTGACTCAGCCGGGCTACGTGTGCCTGAACTGCGGAGCGCCGGCGCTCGACCTCGCGACCGTGCCGGCCGAGCTCGAGGCCGAAGCGCAACAGGAAGAGGCGGCCGCCATGATCGTCTCCGATGTGCTGTGCCCGGTCTGCGAGACACGGGTCCAGCTCGACGCGAGCATGGAGTGCCCCAACTGCGGCAGCCCCCTCGAAGTGTCCTAGCTCACGTGAGCGAGGCCGACCCCAGCAGGACCTCCCTCATCGTCCGCACCGCCGCGGCGTCTCGCTGACGCACCGCCGCCCGCATCGCGCGCACGGCGCGTGGCGTGTCGAGGTCGTCCGCCAGGGCCGCGTTGAACTCGGCCATGAGCGCTCGCCCTGGCGCTTTCCTGGCGCCATGGGACACTCGCGCATCGTCGGCCAGGAACTTGCGCATGCGCTCGACGAACCGAGCGGCGCGGGCCAGGCCTTTCCAGTCGAAGTCCCAGTCGCGCCGGTAGCGGTGGGACACGAGGTACAGCCGGATCGCCGCCGCCGGCGCCCGCTGCAGGGCCTGGCTCACCTTGACCAGGTTGCCGCGCGACTTGCTCATCTTGTGCCCCTCGTAGCGCACCAGCCCGGTATGCACCCACGCCCTCGCGAAAGGTGCCTTGTGGGTGAGCGACTCGGACTGCGCGCGCTCCGACTCGTGGTGGCTGAAGACCAGGTCGCGACCGCCGCCGTGGATGTCGATCTGCTTGCCGAGGTAGCGCATCGACATGGCGGAGCACTCGATGTGCCAACCCGGCCTGCCGTCGCCGAACTTCGACGGCCATGACGGCTCGTCGGGCGCCGACGGTCGCCACAGCGGAAAGTCGAGCAGGTCGCGCTTCGCGTCCGGTCCGACCGAGCCCAGCAGCGACTCCTCGCGCAGCTTGCGCAGCATCGAGCGCCGCGTACGGTGCGAGAGGCGCCCGTAGCCGCGGTACTTGCTGGTGTCGAAGTAGAGGGCGTCCGTCTTGTAGGCATACCCGGCCGACTTGAGTCGAGAGGCCGCCCCCAGGATGCCCTTGATCTCACGCGACACGCGGGGCATCACGTCGGGCGGACGCCACCCGAGCGCGGTCATGTCGCGCAGGTGCACATGCGTTTCCCGCTCCGCGAGGTCACGCCAGTCGATGTTTTCCTGGCGGGCGCGCTCGAACAGCGGGTCGTCGATGTCGGTGATGTTCTGCACGTACTTCACGCGCTCGCCGTTGGCCTCGAGAAAGCGCACCAGCACGTCGTACATCGAGAACGTGAAGGCGTGGCCCATGTGACCTGAGTCGTACGGCGTGACGCCGCAGACGTACATCGTCAGCGGCCTGCCCGGACGCCGCGCCACGGCGACCTTGCGCTGGGTCAGCGTGTCGAAGAGCCGGAGACGGACCGTAGGGACTTAGCTCTGGCGGGCGGCGACGGCCGCGCCGGCGCGCAGCGCCTCGACCTTGTCGGTCTTCTCCCAGGGCACGCCCAGGTCGTCACGGCCGAAGTGGCCGTAGGCGGCGGTCGGCCTGTAGATGGGCCGGAGCAGCTCCATGTTGGCGATGATGGCCCCCGGCCGGAGGTCGAAATTCCCGCGCACGAGCTGCAGCAGCTCTTCCTCGGACTTGCTGCCCGTGCCGAACGTCTCGACGGCGATGGAGGTAGGGTGCGCGCGCCCGATCGCGTACGAGACCTGGACCTCGCAGCGCTCGGCCAGCCCCGCCGCGACGAGGTTCTTCGCCACGTGCCGCGCGGCGTACGCGGCCGAGCGGTCGACCTTGCTCGGGTCCTTGCCGCTGAACGCGCCACCTCCGTGACGCGCGATCCCGCCGTAGGTGTCGACGATGATCTTGCGCCCGGTCAGTCCCGCATCGGCCGCCGGCCCGCCGAGGACGAACGATCCGCTTGGGTTGACCATGATCTTGGTGTTGCTGTCGACGACGTGGCCCTTGAGGACCGGATCGATGACCAGCTTGCGGACGCCCTCGGCGATCTCCTTCTGGGTGGCGCTTGCCGCGTGGTGCGTCGACACGACGACCGCCTCGATGCGCTTTGGCTTGCCGTACTCATACTCGACCGTGACCTGGGTCTTGCCGTCGGGACGGAGGAAGGGCAGCGAGCCGTTCCGGCGCACCTCGGCGAGCTTCTTGGCGAGCCTGCTGGCGAGAGAGATGGTGAGCGGCATCAGCTCCGGGGTCTCGTTGCAGGCGAAGCCGATCATCATGCCCTGGTCCCCTGCGCCCTGCAGCTCGAACGGGTCGGACGTGGCCGCGCTCGCCCGCGTCTCCAGGGAGTGGTCGACGCCGGCGGCGATGTCGGGTGACTGCTCCTTGAGGTAGACCTGGATCAGCGCGTGGTCGGCGTCGAAGCCGATCGACTCGTCGTTGTAGCCGATGGCACGGATGGTGTCGCGGATCGTGCGCTGGATGTCGAGGTCGGCGTGAGTTGTCACCTCGCCGATGACCACGCACAGGCCCTTGGTGATGGCCGTCTCGCAGGCGACGCGCGCGTGCGGGTCCTGGGCCAGCATGCCGTCGAGGACCGCGTCGGAGACCTGGTCGCAGATCTTGTCGGGATGGCCTTCGGTGACTGATTCGGAGGTCATGAGAAACGAACGTGAGGAACTGAAAGAGCTGGTCACGAAGGGTGATGATAACCGTGAGGCAGGCGGCGACTACGAGCCGTTGTGGTGACGGCTGTCCTCCGGTTCCTGGCCGAGCAGCTGCGCCTGGAGGGCAAAGATGTCGTCCAGCACGCGGTCGACGCGGCGCCCTTCGAGACGGTGGTCGGCGATGACCCCGGCGTGCTCGAGCTGGCGGCGCAGCATCGCCCCGAGCGGGCCGTCGATGCGGCCCTGGCCGCGGATCTGCGCCTCCTCGAGCAGCTGCAGGCAGCGGTCGAGCGCGAGCTGCTTGGTGCGGTGGGCGGGCATGTTCACGCGGTGCCGAGGACCTCGACCCGACCCTGCTCCGTGACCCGCGCGTGCACCTTGCTGAGGGCTGTTAACCCGTAGCTGCCCTTGGGGTTCCCGGACGGCGCGAATCGGGCTGGGTGGCAGGTGCACAGCAGGTTGCCCTCCGCGGCTTGCCACGTCAGCTCGCACGGCAGGTGGGAGCAGATCGACGAAACCGCGCTGACCGCCTCTCCGCTCCGGAAGACGTAAGCGCTGACCCCGCCGGCGACCACCCGCCGCCCCTCGCCCTCGGGAAACTCGTCCAGGCCGCCGACGTCGACCCAGCGGCCGTCGAGAGGGTCGATGGTCTTGGCGCTCGCCGGCTCTGGCGCTCCGGTGCGGCCGAGCAACACGCCGCCCGCGGCGCCGGCGGCCAGGCCGAGTCCCGCGACCAGCGCGGCGCGCCGCGTCACCAGTCCCTCGCGCCTGGTCTGGTCGAGACCGGCGGCCAGCCGCTTGCGGAAAGCGGAGCTCATCCGCTGCGGGCCCTGACGCGCACCCGCAAGACGGGCCGCGGCCATGATCGCCGCCTTCTCCTCAGCGTCCCCGCCGCGCAGCTTGAGCCGCCGGCCGCGAAGCAGGTCGGAGACGATTTTCTCGACGCGGTTCTCCGGTTTGCCGTTCATTCGGGCAGGCGAACCTTGGCCGCCGCGCGCAGGGCGCGCAGCTGCATGACCTTGATCGCACCGACCGTGGAGTTCATCTCCGCTGCAACTTCCTTTAACGAATACCCGTGGAGGAAACGCAGCTCGAGGACACGCCGGTAGTTGTCGGAAAGCTGGGCCAGGACCTCCTGGACCGCGAGCGTGCGGTCCTCCGAGGGCGGGCCTGGCGGCACGGCCATCGCGAGGTCCTCCCGCAGCTCGGCCTCGGACAGGCCGAGGCGCGTGCTCCAGAAGCCGCCGAGGACCGAGCGGGCGGTGGCGAAGAGGTAGCCGCGGATCGAGCTCGCCGGCGCGCCCTGCCGGAGCCGTGGGATCGCCTTCATCGCCACCTGCTGCGTGAGGTCCTCGGCGTCGGGACGGTTGCCCACGCGCGCGTAGATGAAGGCGTAGACCAGCTCCAGCTCGTCGAGCGCGATATCCGTCGCCCGCGAGGCCGCGGGCAGCTCGACGACGTTCGCTTGCTCGTCTGCCGGCTCCTCCGGCGTCATCGGCTCGTTAGGAAAGGTTGCCGCAGAGCAGGTACTTGGAGTTCGTCCCCTGCATGTCCGGCCCCGCGTGCACGACCGCGTACCAGCGGACGCCCGCGGGCGGATAGGTCTCGTTGAGGGTGGTCTTGGTGTCGGCGTTGCCCTGGCCGTCGGCGATCACCTGGTTGAGGGCGAACTTGATCCCGCCCCGACCGGTGCACGACCCGAGGTGGATATGCGAGATGTGGGAGGAGGCGGGCTGGAGCCCGGTGATCTTCAGCTCGATGGTCACGGTCTTCTGCCCGGCGGTCAGGGTGATCGTGCCCTTGGAGGTGACGCTTGCGTCGGCGGGGTTGAGGGTGAAGGTGAAGACCTTGGCGCTCGGCGAAGGCGACGCACTGGGCGAGGCTTGCGCGGACTCGGAAGGCGATGGTGACGCGTTGCCGGCTTCCTCGCCTCCACACGCGGCCGCGGCGAGCACCATCAAGGCGACCACGGACCCGCACAGTGCTTTAGGCATACCGGTGCAGGTTACTGGAGCGGGCTGGGAGTTCATCCCAGCCCGCCGCAGTTTCTAGACGTGCCGCGCGACCGGAGCGGTGCGGCGGCGGGTGCGCCAGATGCCGTAGCCGATCAGCAGCAGGACGAGCAGCGGCCCGACGGCGCCGAGCCCGGCGATGACGTAGTTGATGGTGGTCACGAAGTTGTGGGCGGCCGCGTTCAGCGCCGTGGCGAAGCCCCAGCTGTCGGTGTTCGGCGCCTGGAGCGGGGCGCCCGACTCCATCAGCGTGATCGCGACCGAGCTGTACGACGTGTTGTCGTCGAGGTACTTGATCTGCCCCTTCAGCTGCTCGATCTGTCCGGTGATCTGTCCGATCTGGTTCTGGACGGCGATGATGTCCGAGATCGTCTTCGCGCTGCGCAGCAGGGCAAGCATCGCGTCGCGCTGGGCTTCGGCGTTGGCGAGTCGCGCGCGCAGGTCGACGTACTGGGCGCCGACCTCGGTGCCGGTGATGTGCTCAGACTGGACCTTGCCGACCTTGGAGAGCAGGTCGATGGCCGTGTCGAAATGCGCGGCGGGGACCATGAAGCTGATGACGCCGGTGCGGATCTGGCCTGGATCCTCGTCGTTGACCGGCTTGGCCTGGGCGTCGGTGCCGGCGATGTAGCCGCCCTGCGCCTGGACGATGCTGCGGACCTCCAGCAGCTTGGAGTCGAAAAGACCGTTGCCGACCGTGATGCTCATCTGGGCCTGGCGGATGACCGGCGGGCCCTGGAGCGCCGGCACCGTCGTGCCCGGCAGCGTGCTGGTCGACCCGTCGCCGGTCGACCGGCCGGGCTCAGGGCCAGTCACCGGACCTCCCACGGACTGCTTCGGGCCTTCGTTGGAGCTCGACGAAGTGGTGCCACCACCGCCGGCTCCGCCGCAGGCGGCCGCGACGGCGATCAACGCGATGAGGACGAACAGCTTTTTCATTTCGAAACGGCCTCCTGGGCGGAAAGTGATGCCCTACCCAACGCGCGTTCGCGCGAGACGTAACATCTGGCAGCCATGTTGCAAGTCCGCGGACTCGCGATCGACGTTGCCGCGCGCCGTGTGCTGACCGAGGCTTCCTTCACCGTCAACACCGGCGACAAGGTGGGCCTCGTCGGCCGCAACGGCGCCGGCAAGACCAGCCTCCTGAAGGTGCTGGCGGGTGACGACGACGCCTCGGCCGGGGTCGTCCTGCGCCGAGGGTCGCTCGGCTACGTGCCGCAGAACCCGCGGCCGCGGGCCGAGGCCGCGCAGTCTGCTCTGTCGCACATCCTCTCCGGCCGCGGCCTCGACCGCGCCGCCGCCCGCCTGCAGGAGCTGCACCTCGTTCTGGAGCACGATCACTCGCTGGCCGCGATCGAGAGGTACTCCGAGGCCGAGGAGCGCTACCGGCATGCCGGCGGCTACTCGGGCGAGTCCGACGCACGGCGCATCGCCACCGGCCTCGGCCTGCGCATGGACCGCGTCGACCTCGCGCTGGGCGTGCTGTCGGGCGGCGAGCGCCGCCGGATCGAGCTGGCGCGCGTGCTGTTCGCGGACGCGGACCTCCTGCTGCTTGACGAGCCCACCAACCACCTCGACAGGAACGCCAAGACGTGGCTGATGGACTTCCTGCGCGACTACCGCGGCGCGGTGATCGTCGTCAGCCACGACCTCGTGCTGCTCGACGCATCGATCACGCGCGTGCTCCACCTGGACGCGGGGCGGCTCATCGAATACCGGGGCACCTACTCCGAGTACCAGGCGGCACGGCGCCTCGAGGAGAAGCGCCTGACCTCGCTCGCCCAGCGCCAGGAGGCCGACATCAAGCGCCTCACCCTGCTCGCGGAGGTCATGCGCCGGCAGACGCAAAAGCGCGCCAAGCAGGCGAAGTCGATCTTCACCCGCGTCGAGCGCATGCAAGCCGCCCGGGTCGTCGCGCCGCGGCGCGAGCGCAAGGTCAAGATCGCGTTCCCGGAGCCGCCCCACAGCGGCCGCGTCGTCCTCCATGCCACCGGGCTCGCGAAGGGTTACGGCGGACCGCTCGTCTTTCGTGAACTTTCCTTCGAGCTCGAGCGCAGGCAGCGGCTCCTTGTCATGGGCCTGAACGGCGCGGGCAAGACGAGCCTGCTGCGCATCCTCGCGGGCGAGACGAAGGCGGACGCGGGGTCCTTCCGGCTGGGCCATGGCGTCTCACTCGGGTACTACGCGCAGGAGCACGAGGGCATTCGCGCAGGCGTGCCGGTGCTGGCGCACATGCGAGAGCAGTCACCGGATACCGAGGAGCGCGCCCTGCGTGCTTTGCTGGGCATGTTCAACCTGACGGGCGACGTCGCGCGCCAGGACGCAGGCACCCTGTCCGGCGGCGAGAAGACCAAGCTCGCGCTCGCGCAGCTGGTCGCGGGCCGGCACAACCTGCTGCTGCTCGACGAGCCGACGAACAACCTCGACCCGCCATCCCGGACGGGCGTCGCCCGGGCGCTCGCGGAGTGGCCCGGCACGATGGTCATCGTCAGCCACGATCCGGAGTTCGTCCACGCGCTGCAGCCGGGACGGGTCATGTTCATGCCCGAGGGGCGCATCGACTACTGGGAGGACGACCTCCTCGACGTCGTGTCCATGGCCTAGTCCTCCTCCCCATTCGTGGGGAGGTGGCGGCGAAGCCGCCGGAGGGGCGCGGAAGCCGCCGACGGGCGTGGAGGCCGCCGGAGACGCGTGGAACGCCTTTAAGCTCATCTCGTGGGTGCTGATCTCCAGGACGTCGTCATGCCCGAGCTGCAAGGCGCGGAAGAGATCACCGTCGGGGCCTGGAGCAAAGGGCGCGGGGATCATGTCAACGAGGGCGAGACGCTGATGGAGGTGCACACGGACAAGGTGAACGCCGAGATCCCCTCCCCACTCGCCGGCACCGTCGCCGAGCTGCTGCTCGAGGTCGGCGACCCCGTCAAACCGGGACAGACGATCGCCCGCGTCACGCCGGAATAGGTCGTTGCGCGTGGCCGTGGTCGGGGGCGGCGTGATGGGCGCCGCCACGTCGTGGAGGCTCGCCGCGCGCGGCGCCGAGGTCGTTTGCTTCGACCGGTTCTCGCCGCCGCACGCGCAAGGGTCGTCGCACGGCGACTCACGGATCATTCGCACCGCGTACTTCGAAGGCTCGTACTACGTGCCGTTGCTCCACGAGGCATTCGCCCTGTGGCGCGAGCTCGAGTCGACGAGCGGCGCGAGCCTGCTGCGCATGACGGGTGCCCTGTACATCGGGACGGAGCGCTCCGAGGCCGTCGCTGCGGCGCTCGCGTCGGCAAAGGAGCACCACCTCGACGTCGAGCTGCTGAGCGCGGACGAGCTGCGCCGGCGGTACCGCGGCCATGTGGTGCGCGACGAGGACGTCGCCGTGCTCGACCGCCAGGCCGGCATCCTCGACCCCGAGGGCGCGGTCACCGCGATGCTGGCCCAGGCGCCCGACGTACGCCGCAACACGCGCGTGTCGTCCGTCGACGACCTGCTGCGCGACTTCGACGCGGCCGTCGTCGCCGTTGGTCCGTGGACGCCCGAGGTGCTCGACTGGATCCCGCTCCAGGTCGAGCGCCAGGTCCACGTGTGGTTCTCCATCGCCCGCGACGCCGAGGCTGGCAACTGGTTCGCGCCTGAGCGATTCCCTGTGTTCATCCGCCAGACGCGTGAGTTCGGGGACGTCTACGGCTTTCCCTCCCTCGACGGCGCGTCGGTGAAGGTCGGCCGCCACCACGACGGTGACTACACGGACCCCGACCACATCAAACGCCGAGTCGACGAGCTCGACATCGACCCGCTGCGGCTGATGGCGGCGACCTATCTCCGCGGCGTGAGCGGGAACGCGAGGCGCACGCTGACCTGCATGTACACGAACACGCCCGACGAGGACTTCGTCGTCGATTTCAGCCCGCACGACAGGCGCGTGGTCGTGCTGAGCCCGTGCTCAGGTCACGGATTCAAGTTCGCGCCCGTGATCGGCGACATCGCCGCTGACCTGGTGCTCGATGGCGCCACGAAGCGCGACATCTCGCACTTCTCAGCGGCTCGCTTCTCGGCGTCCCCGCAGGTACCAGACGACCAGACCGATCACCACTAGGACAGCGATCGCGATCGCGAGCTTCTCGATCGGCCCACTGATGCGGTCGTAGTTCCGGCCCAACACGTAACCGACGAGGGTGAGTGCGGCGCACCACGGCAGGGCGCCGACGAAAGTCAGCACCGAAAACCTCAAGATCTCGACCCTCGCGAGACCGGCCGGGAACGAGATGTAGGTACGGATGACGGGCAGCATGCGGCCGATGAAGACGGCCGGCAGACCCCAGCGCTGGAACCAGCCGTCGGCGAGCTCGAGGTGGTGGCGCCGGATGCCCGCATAGCGGCCCGGCCCGAGCAGCAGCGGCTCCCCGAATCGCGCCGCCAACCAGTAGGCGATGAGCGACCCGACGAGGTTGGCGAAAGCGCCCGTGACGATGACCGCGACCAGGTTCAGGTGACCGGTGGCGGCCAGGAGGCCCGCCGCGGGCATCGTCACCTCGCTCGGAAAGGGGACGCCGCAGCTCTCCGCCACCATCAGGACGAAGACGGCAAGCAGCCCATAGCCGGCGACGAAGTTGCTGAGCGCCGCGGTCAAACGGCCTGGACCTGAGCCGCCTTCACCGCTCGAAAAGGCAGGGTGCGGACCTGCTGGTCGTCGATCAGGATCTCGAAGTTGTAGAAGCCCGGCTTCTGGATCGGCACGGACGTCAGGTTGATGACGATGTTGGCCGAGAGGTCCCACCCGTGCGGATACTCGGGGGGGACCTGGCGAGCGGGCAGGTTGAGGACGATCGGCTGCTGCAGGAGCGGCTGGCCGTCCTCGTCGCTGCCGTGGACCTCGACCTTGTGCGGCCGCTCGGTCTCGAGGCGCGTGGTCTGCAGCCGCAGGACGATCACGCCGCCGAAAGGAGTCGGGAACTGGTCGCGGATCAGCGTGTCGAAGCCGGCGCCCAGGATGTAGACGAGGCCGTTGGGCGGCGCCTCGGCGGCGTTGGCGAGCAGGGCCCAGTCGAGTCTCATCTGTGGGCATTATCGGCGGGTGGGGCTGAGCGAGGAGCCCCCATCAACCGTGCTGAAATGGCTGCCCCGCAACCACTTCAACCAGCCACTTCGGCACACTTGCGAGCCATACGCTCAGCGTAGGGATTGCCGATTAGTTGACGCGTCGTGGCTCGTCTAAAAGACCAGACGGTCTTGACGACTGAAAAGGGGAGTGATTCGAAATGAGAAAGGTCATAGTGCTCACGTTCGTATCGCTGGACGGCGTCATGCAGGCTCCGGGTGGTCCCGAAGAGGATCCATCAGGAGGCTTCCAGCTCGGCGGTTGGTCGTTCCCGTACTTCGACGACGCTGTCGGGGCGGCGATGGACGAGCAGATGGGCAAGCCCTTCGACCTCCTGCTTGGGCGGAAGACATACGACCTATTCGCCGGCTTCTGGCCCAAGCAGACAGACCCGACCGCAGCCTCGCTGAACCAGGCGCACAAGTACGTCGCCTCGAGAAAATCGATGAACCTCGAGTGGGGCCCCTCGACCCTCTTGACCGGTGACGTCGTCGGGGAGATTCGGAAGCTCAAGGAGGGGGACGGGCCCGAACTCCAGGTACACGGGAGCGGCAACCTCATCCAGACGCTGCTGGAAAACGACCTGGTGGACGAGCTGTGGCTGAAGATCTTCCCCGTCACCCTGGGCGCGGGCAAGCGCCTGTTCGGCGACGGCACGAGGCGGGCCGCTTTCAAGGTCGTCAAGTCGACGACAAGCCCGTCGGGCGTGATCGTCGCGTCGTACGAGAGGGCGGGAGAGGTCAAGACAGGATCGTTCGCCTGACATTCGTCGCCGACCCAGGCAAATGCGAATGGGCCCGGGTGGCCTCGATCCACCGACCAGCCGATTATGAGTCGGCCGCTCTGACCAACTGAGCTACGGGCCCTCGTCGGGTGAGTCTATAGGGGCCGCCAATCACCACCCCTGGCGGCGGATCACCCACATCGACGTCGCGTGCACGGTCAGGGCCGTGACCGTCCCGACCAGGAACGCGAGCAAGACGCTCTCGGTGGCGAGCAGCGCGACCGACAGGTAGAAGCAAGCGAATCCGTAAAGACCGACAAGCACACCGCGGATGAGCCGGATGGCAGCCGCGGGGCCGTACAGCGCGTGGGTGAAACCACCCATGATCGCGGCGTAAACCGGGAACGGTGCGATGAGCCCGACTACCCGTGCGCCCAGAGTGGAGGCAAGCGCCGACAGACCGACCACCAGCACGGTGGCGGCGACCGCGCGAGCCGGGATGTCCCATACCGGCACCGGGCCGATCGCCTGCGCCACGCCCGGCGAGCCGAGCAGGCGCAGGCCGACCGTCAGGGCGACGAGCGCGAGGCCGAACGCGACCGGCGCTGTCAGAGGCACAAACAGGATCAGGGCCGCCACAACTAGATAGGACGCGAGACCGACCGAGATCGGCAGCGGCCACGCGCCACGCGGAGAGAGCCGGCAGAACGCCACCGCGAACGCCGATACACCGAGGAGGGCGGCGAGCGTGGCAGCCGAGGACGCCGCGGCAAACCGCGGACTCTGCTCGATGGCAAGAAAGTAGGTCAGCGGTCCCGACGCGAGCGGCAGGCCGCCGATCCAACCGGTGACGGTCGGCCCCCAGCGCCGCCCCGCAAGAGTCGCTCCGCTGACGATGGCCGGTGTGCCGATGAGCTTGATCGCAAGCAGCGAGGCGCTACCGTCCAATCGTCTTCATGTGTTCCGCCGGATGACGCGCACCGCTCACACGGTCTGGAGGCACAGCGCGTCCAATCGCCTCGAGGTCGCGTGCCCCTAGGACGATGCCGGCCGCCGCGACGTTCTCCTCCAGGTGAACCAGGTTCCTCGTGCTGGGGATCGGATACACCCCACCTGGGCGGGACAGCAGCCACGCCAGCGCCAACTGAGAAGGCTTGTAGCCCATCGCCGACGCCAGGCGCGAGAGCTCGTCGACCAGGCCGAGGTTACGCCCCAGGTTCGACTGCTCAAATCGGGGGTTCCCGTGTCTGTAGTCGTCAGGCGCGAGGTCAGAGGTGTCGCGCACGCTGCCCGTCAGGAATCCGCGGCCGAGCGGGCTGTAAGCGACGAACGCGATGCCGAGGCGCGAGCACAGAGGCACTAGCTCGGCTTCGGGATCGCGCGACCACAGCGAGTACTCCGTCTGCAGGGCGCTCAACGGGGCGACGCTGTGGGCCCGCTCGATCGTGTCCCGCCCCGCTTCGGAAAGGCCGATCGCGCGCACCTTGCCTTCCTCTACCAGCCGCGATAGCTCGCCGACGGTCTCTTCGATCGGCACGTTGACGTCGACGCGGTGAGCGATGTACAGGTCGATGTAGTCGGTGCCGAGCCGCTGGAGGCTCGCGTCGCAGCTGCGACGCACGTGGTCGGTCGACCCGTCGAGGTGAGTCGGCTTGCCGGATGCGTCGAGGACCCATCCGAATTTCGTCGTGATGTAAGCGGCGTGCCGGCGGTGCGCGACCGCTTCGCCGACCATGCGCTCGTTCTCGCCCGCGCCGTACGCGTCCGAGGTGTCGAGCAGATTGACGCCCAACTCGAGTGCACGCCGGATGGCGCGCACGCTGTCCTCGGGTGCCGGCTTTCCGTAGTAGAAGCAGCCAAGGCCAAGACGGCTGACGGGCGTGCCGTCGAGGGTCTTGCCGAGGCTGCTCAAGGCCCGCCGGCCCGCGCTGCCTCGGTCCGCTTCACGGCCTCCACGACGAAGCCGGCCACGGCGGCCATGTAGCGGTCGCCGCGCCTGCCATCGGCGGCACTGGGCACGCCGGCCGCCCCATCAGGCGCCACCGTGCTCAGGTCCTCCCGAAAGAGGTTGGGATGATCGCGCGGGTCGAGCGGCGTTCCCGGCGGCAACGGCTTGCGCACACCATCGGGCGTGAGGTGCAGCATCAAAGAGGTTTCGAACTCGCCCGCGTGCGCGCCGAGCTGCTCGACTGTGACGCCATCGACGGCGCCCGTATCGCGGACCATGTCGAACCACCCGGTCAGGTCGGAGACGACGACCAGGCTCTTGCGGTGCCAGACCATCCGGTCCGCGAGCGCGGCCAGCGGGATCAGGTAGCCCTCGTGGCTCGTGCACACGACCACGCGACGAAAGCCGTGACCGATCAGGCTCTCGCAGATCGCCTGGAGCAGCCTGACCGTCGTCTCCACATCGACGTGGACGGTCCCGGGAAACGCCATCAGGCCCTCGTCCGGCCCGTAGGGAATCACGGGTGCGAGGAGCGCCTTGCCCAGGCCCCGGGCGATCCGCAAGCCGAACTCCCGACCCCAGATCGTGTCGGTGCCCAGCGGCAGGTGCGGCCCATGCGCCTCGAGCGAGCCGCCGACCACGACCGCCGTGTCGTAGCCGTCCTTGATCGCGTCGCGGACCTCTGTCCAGGTGAGGTGCTCGAGCTCGAGCGATGGAGGCGTCACGCGCGCGACTGCGCCGTGGCGCCGACGCCCACGAAATTCTCGATCTCGGACACGAACCGCTCAGGCACGCGCCACGGAAGCTGGCCGGGAACGCCCTCGACGTGAACTACTCGCCCGTCGCGGACGAGGCTCGCGACGATCGCGTCTTTGTTGGCAAGCGGGTCTCCTGCGGCATTGAGGAGCAGTACAGGACACTCGAGCTCGCGCAGTGCGGGCTCAGGGTCGTAAGCGAACGCCGCCTTGTACATCCAGTTGTAGCGAGGCCCGGCAAGCAACAGCTGCATGACCGCCATGTGGATCAGATCGACCGGGCTGCCAGCAGCCCAGATGCGCCCGTAGCGTTCCCAGGCCCATCGCACGTGAGCGCCGTCAGAGCTCAGGTGAAGGTCGGGCGCGAAGACGTCCTTCCAGCTGTCGGGCTTCTCGCCTTCGCGACCTCCGCCGAGCACTCCTTGCAGCCACCCCTCCCACTCGTCCGGTCTCAGCAGAGGCACGCCCGTGAGGATCGCGTGCGACACGCGGCGAGGGCCCGCGCGCCTGGCCACCTCGAGCCCGATATCGACCCCGGTATGACAGGCGGCGAGCACGAACCGGTCGAGACCGAGGCCGTCGATCGCCTCCAGCAAGGTCGCCCCGTAGTCCTCGATCGAGGGGGGCCCGGGTGGCGGGTCGGAGAACCCATGGGCCGGCGTGTCGAAGGCGTACGCCCGAAACGACCGGCCCAGCAGGGGCATCGCCGGCGCATAGATCGCGGACGAGAGCGGCGACTCGTGGAAGAAGACGATTGCCGGTCCCGAATCGCCTTCGTGGCGGTAGTGGACCTGTCCGATCGAAGTCTGCGCGTAGCCTCTCATCGCGGCGCGGCTTTCTTCGCGTCCAGCTGTGGCTCCCGCTGGTGCCAGGGATGCGACGCCTCGTACGCATGCCCTATGCGGAACAGGACCGCCTCCTGCAGGGGACGCCCCCACAGCGCCATCCCGAACGGCAGCCCGTCCTGGGTGAAGCCGGCGGGCACGCTGAGGACGGGCACGCCGACGACGTTGGCGGCGACGCAGTTGCGAAAGTAGGACGAACCGGGCGATTCCCCTGTGCCATCGGTCAGGTCGAGGTTCAGCTCATTCACGCCGACGGTCGGGCCAGGAAGCGTCGGCGCCACCAGCGCATCGAGCTGGGAGCTGTCGAACGCCTCGCGGAAGCGCACGCGCAGCATTCGTCTTGCGCGCTGCGCGATCACGTAGTGCGTCGCCGGGATCAGCTCGCCAAGCTCGATCATCACCCTGGTCGACGGCTCGTACCGGTCGGCCCGCTCGCGCAGCCACTTGCGGTGATAGGCGGTGGTGTCGGCGACGAGCGCAGGCATCGCGGCGGGCACTGCAAGCTCGAGCTCGGGGATCCGCACCTCGACCACCTCGGCGCCGGCCGCCTCGAAGAAGTCGAGCGCTTGCTGGAGCTCGCGGAGGACATCCGGATGCACGCGTTTCGAGAAGAAAAAGTCTCGGTCGACGCCGAGGCGGAGCCCGGTCACGCCTTCAGTCATCCCAGCCGTGAAATCCGGCACGCTCTCGTCGAGACTCATCGGGTCGGCTGCGTCGTACCCCGCCATCGCGCGGAGCATCAGGGCGCAGTCCTCCACCGTTCGCGTGAGCGGACCGACGTTGTCGAACGTGGAGCTCATGGGGATGACTCCGCGACGGCTGACGCGTCCCGTGGTCGGCTTGAGGCCGACGACCCCGTTGACGGATGCGGGGCAGCGGATGGACCCTCCACCGTCCGTGCCGATCGCGCCGTACGCGGACCGCACCGCGACCGCGACGCCCGAGCCGGCGCTGGATCCGCCCGGATACCCGTCGACAAGCCAGGGGTTGCGAGTGGGCGGAATGTTCACGCCGTAGGCGAACTCGTGCGTGTGCGTCTTGCCGAGCGTGACCGCCCCCGCGTGGCGCAATCGCCCCAGAACTTCAGCGTCATATTCGGGCACCCATCCCTCGAGCACTCGGGAACCCGCCTCGGTCGGGGCGTCCGCCGTGTAGACCAGGTCCTTGTACGCGATCGGGATCCCGTGCAGCGGACCTTGCCCGCTGCCGCGGGCCCGCTCGGCGTCGGCTTCCCTGGCCTGGCGTCGCGCGGCGCCGCGCATCACGTGCGCGTAGGCATGGACCAGCGGTTCGGTGAGGTCGATCCGCTCGAGCTCTGCCTCGACCAGCTCCGCCGACGATATCTCCTTGCGGTTGAGCCGGCTGCCCGCCTCCTTGATCGAAAGCCCGGCGAGTTCGCTCATGAGACCGGCGACCTCGCCGCCTGGGGCTGCGGTCGCCTGGTGTGCCAGTCAGTCACCTGCTGGTACGCGTGCGCGACCCGGAAGAGCATCGCTTCGTCGAACGGCCGCCCATAGACCTGGAACCCGGCTGGCAGGCCCACGGAGTTGAAGCCGCACGGAAAGCTGATCGCGGGGATGCCAAGGAGGTTGCCCATGAATGTGTGGTGGAGGAACGCGGCCAGCGCCGTGTCGCCCTCGCCCGTGAGGTCCACCGACAGCTGATCCACCGGCATCGTCGTGGTCGGCAGGGTCGGACCGATCATGCCGTCCAACCGGTGCGCGTTGAACGCGTTGCGGACTCGCTCGCGCAGCGCCGCACGCGCGCGCTGCGCCGTCACGTACTGAGCGCCCAGGACGAACTCGCCGAGCTCGAGCATGATCCGGGTCGCCGGCACGTAGCGGTCACCCCGGGTGCGCAGATAGTTCCGATGCCATTCGCTGGCGTCGGACAGCAGGATCGGCATCCCGATCGCTCCCGCGTAATCGAGCTCGTTGATGCGGATCTCCACGATCTCCGCGCCGAGCGCCCGCAGCTCCTTCATGACGGCCTCGCAGAGGGCGCTCACCTCCGGGTTCACCCGCCTGGAGAAGAAGTGCACGCGGTCGAGTCCGAGGCGCAGCCCGCCCAGCCGCTCGCCAATGCCGGCGGTGAAGTCAGGCACGGGTTCTCTCGCGCTGCCGGTGTCGAGGGGATCATGGCCGGCGATGACCCCGAGCATGAGCGCGCAATCCTCCGCGGTTCTCGTCAAGGGGCCCACGTTGTCGAGCGTGGGACTCATCGGGATCACGCCGTGGCGGCTCACCCTTCCGTGCGTCGGCTTGAGGCCGACGACGCCGTCCACTGACGCCGGAACGCGAATCGAGCCGCCGGTGTCCGTGCCGATCGCTCCAAACGCCGATCCGACGGCGACCGAGACGCCCGAGCCGGCGCTCGATCCACCCGGATAGGAGTCGGTGCTCCACGGGTTTCGGGTGGCGGGGACGTCCTGGCCGTAGGCGAACTCATGGGTGACCGTCTTGCCCACGATCACCGCCCCACCTTCCTTGAGCTTGGTGACCACGGTCGCGTCGTACTCGGGGATGAAGCCTTCGAGCACACGCGATCCGGCCTCCGTCTTGACGCCGGCGGTGTAGCAGAGGTCCTTCACGCCAACCGGGATTCCGTGCAGCGGTCCTCGCCACTTGCGGCCGGCGATCTCGCTGTCCGCCCTCCGCGCTTCCGCGCGAGCGGTGTCCTCCATCAGGGTCACATACGCGTGGACCGCCGGCTCTGTTTGATGCAGCCGGTCGAGCGTCGCGTCGAGCAGCTCGGCAGCGGAGAACTTCCGCTGCACCAGGCCGTCTCCCGCCTCTCTCACTGAGAGAGACCACAGCTCGCTCACGTCCACCTCGCGTCGAACACGACGATGGGGTCGAACTCCCCGAGGTCGAGTCGATCCAGCTCCTCCATTCCTTTCATGTGATTGCGAAGGGCGCCGACCAGCGGTTCCACGTCCTCCTCGGGCAGGCTGATCCCGGCCACCTCGGCCAGCGTGCGGACCGTCGCCGCGTCGACTGCTTCCGCTTTCATGCCCGCACCTGGAGCAGCTCTTGCTGCGGCGGCGTGAGCAGGCGAGCACCGTCGACGGTGACCTCCGCGAGGTCTTCGGTGTGGTACGCCTCCTTGCGGTCCCGGAACACGACCATCGGCTCCACGTTGAGCACCATCCCGGCCTGGAGGCGGATGTCGTTGCCCGGTTCCAGCATCGGGAACTCGTGCAGGCCGATGCCCATCCCGTGACCGATGTGCGGCATCCCGAATGGAAGCCCCTGCCGCTTGAACTCGTCCTTGACCGCGTTGAAGATGTCCTTGGCGGGGCGACCGGGCTCGATCGCCTTGAACCCCGCGTCCTGCGTCGCCCTCAGTGCTTTGAGGTTGGCGCTCTGCTCTTTACTCGGCGTGCCGACCACGCCGGTCCGGGCCAGGTCGGAGTTGATGACCTGGTCGAACCGCGCCCCGAAGTCGATGCGCCAGAGGGTCCCGGGCTCGAGCTTCAGGTCGAGCGACTCCGGGTGGGCGTGCATGGTCCGCTCGCCGGAGGCGAAGACGAGGAACAGGGGCGCGCCGCCCCGCTCCATCAGCTTCAGGAAGACGGCGGTCGAAAAGTCGCGCTCCGTGGCCCCGGCCCGCAGCTCGGCCGCGGTTTCCTCCGCCGCAGCCAGCGTGGCTTTGGCTCCGGCCTCCAGGGTGTCGATCTCCGAGCGGGTCTTCACCGCCTGGGCGAGCTCGATGTCGTCGTCGATGGAGACGAGCTCGGACGCCGAGAGCTTCTCCTTGAGGAGGTCACCCGAGGCCAGGGGGATGCGGCGCGCGTCCACACCGATCGAAGCCCCCTCGAGCCCACGCTCGCGGAGGATCCCGGCCAGGACCTCGGTCGGGTTGTCGACGAACTCGACGTAGTCGCGGATGTCCTCGATGTCGGTCTGGGTGCGCACCATGCTCGTCTCGATGCCGCAAACCAGCAGCGTCGGCGGCTTGCCCCGGGGCTGGATCAGGTACGCCAGCCGGTCGGGCAGCGACACCTGAGTCATCAGGTACGTCCCACCGAAATACGACACGTTCTGGTAGGAGCACACGACGGCGCAGTCCAGGTTGCGGCGTTCCAGGATCTGCTCGAGTCGGGCCAGCTTGTCGGTCGTCATCGTGCGCTGCGCGGTTCCGGTCATGCGTATGCCTCCTTTATTCCTGGGCGAGGGCGATGGGTCGGGGCGTATCCACCCGAATCGAAGAAAGAGCCACCGAGTGTCCGGGTCTGACCTCGCGCAAATCGGTCTCGGGTCCGAGCTCGCGGAGCTCGTCCTTCAGGCGCTGCCGCGTCGCGCGCGCGCCCGCGATGTCGGAGCTCCGAGCACCGGTCGGGATCGCGGACAGCAGCAGGCGCGTGTAGGGGTGGAGTGGGTCTTCGTAGACGGCGTCGCGCGAACCCAGCTCCACGATGCGGCCCTCGTACATGACTGCCACCCGGTGCGCGACGTGCCGCACGACCTGGAGGTTGTGCGAGATGAAGAGGCAGGCGAGGTTCAGCCGCTCCTGGAGGTCTCCGAACAGGTTCAGGATCTCGGCCTGCACCGACAGGTCAAGCGCCGAGAGGGGCTCGTCGGCGACTAGAAACGTCGGCGAAGAGACGAGGGCCCGCGCGATGCCGACCCTCTGCGCCTGGCCGCCGCTCAGCTGATGCGGATACCGACCGAGGATGTCCCGGTCGAGCCCGACGAGCTTGAGCACCTCCGCCACCCGGGCGCGGCGGTTCACGCCCGAGAGACGAGCCGCTGAGAGATTGAAGCCGATGATCTGGTGCACACGCATCCGCGGGTTCAGCGCGCTGTACGGGTTCTGGAAGACGATCTGCATCCGCGGCCGCAGCCGGCGCAGCCGCCATGAGGACATGCGGGTCAGGTTGCTGCCTTCGAACACGATGCTTCCCGTGTCGGGTTCGAGCAACCTCAGCAGGAGCCGCCCGAGCGTCGACTTCCCACTCCCCGACTCGCCCACGAGCCCGAGGGTCTCGCCTCGCGCGACGTGGATATTGACGCCGTCGACAGCTTTGACCGGCGCGCTGCCGCTTCCCCACGGCGCCGCGAACTTCTTGCGCAGGTTGGACGCGCTCACGATCGGCTGCTGGCCGTCCCCGTTCATCGCTGCTCCTCGTAGAGCACACACCGGACACGTCTTCCCTTCACGTCCAGCAGCTGAGGCACCTCCGGCAGGCATCGCTCCTGCACGTAGGGGCACCTCGGGGCGAACCGGCAGCCGCGCGGCAGCTCGCGCAGGTTGAGCGGTTGGCCGGCGATCGTGTTCAGACGTGCGGAGCCGTCGGTCGCCCGTGGCACGCACGCGAGCAGCGCCTGGGTGTAGGGATGCAGGGGCCGGTCCAGCACCTCATCCGCTGGGCCGCGCTCCACGATGTGGCCGCCGTACATGATCGCCACCTCGTCCGCGACCTGGCGCGCGACCTGGATGTCGTGCGTGATGAACAGCATGCTCATTCCACGGGTGCGCTGGAGGCTTGCCAGCAGGTCGAGGATCTCGGACTGGATGGTCACGTCCAGAGAGGTCGTCGGCTCGTCGGCGATCAGGACCTCGGGCTTGGCGCTCAGCGCCATGGCGATCATCACGCGCTGCAGGAGGCCGCCGCTCAGCTCGTGGGGATGGGACTTCAGGACACGCTCGGGCGCGTACACCTGGACCTCGCGCAGCAGGTCGATGGAACGCCGGCGAGCCGCCTCTCGTGTGTCGGCCACCCTATGCAGCAGAAGCACTTCCGCGAGCTGAGCCTCGATCGTCAGCGACGGGTCGAGGCGATCCCGCGGGTTCTGGAACACCATCGCGATGCCGGAGCCTCTTAGAAGGCGCATCGATTCCGGGTTCAGGCCCAGCAGGTCCTTGCCGTCGAACCACACATGTCCCCCGACCACCTTGCCCGGGTCGGGGACGAGACGCATGATCGATAACCCCGTCATCGTCTTGCCGGAGCCGGACTCACCGAGCAGGGCGAGCACGCTCCGCTCGTGGAGCTCCAGCGATACCCCGTCGACCGCGCGGACAGTCCCGCGCGAAGTCACGAAGTTCGTCTGCAGGTTTTCGACTCTCAGGACGGCGCCGTTGGGCGAGCTCATTCGGCGAGCCTCGGATCGAGCAAGTCACGCAGCGCGTTGCCCAGGAGGTCGAACGCGAGCGCCGTCAACAGGATCGGCACACCAGGCAGAGCTGAGGTCACCGGCGCGACGAAGATGCTTGGAAGGAGCCGGTTCAGCATGAGCCCCCACTCCGGGTACGGCGGCTCCTGGCCAAGGCCGAGGAAGCTCAGGCCCGCGGCGACGACTATGACCGGCCCGATCAGGGTGAAGCAGTAGGCGATCACGGGTGGCGCGGCGTTCGGCAGCACGTGCTGGAAGATGATCTTCAGCCCACTCGCACCGCTGGCGCGCGCGGCCTCCACGTACTCGCGGCTGCGCACGGCCACCGCCGCGTTCTCCGCGACTCGGGCCACGGCCGGGATGAGGACCACGATCAGCGCAAAGATCAGGTTGCGGACGCCGGGGCCGAGGATCGCGGCGATGGCGATCGCGAGGAGCACCGCCGGAAACGTGAAGAAGACGTCAAGCGTACGCATGGTCAGCGTCCGCGGCACCCCGCCGTAATAGCCGGCGAACAATCCAAGCAGGCCGCCGACACCGCCACCGACGACGACAGGCAGGATGCCGGTAAGGAGCGACGTCCGTGATCCCCAGACGAGGCGGCTCAGCATGTCGCGGCCCTGCTCGTCGGCGCCGAGGAGGTGACCGGTCGTGAAAGGCGAGGCAAGCCTGTCGACGGCGTGAATGTCGAGCGGGTCCCTCAGCCCGAGGATGGGCGCCGCGACGGCGGCGACCGCCACCAGGATCAGAAAGGCGAGGCTGACCGCGGCGGGCCGGTCTCGGCTCAGCCGGCCCCGAAACTCCTTCCAAAGGTTGACGCCGGCGGTTGGCGCTCCGGCGCTGGCAGTGTCGAGCGGTTCGACGACCGCGGTGGCGCGCGGGCCGGCGATCAACTCAAGCGAGCTCCGCGCGCAAACGCGGGTCGAGGATCAGGTGGATGACGTCGACGGCGAGGTTGATGAGGACGAACGTCACCGACACGACCATCACCGCGCCGAGGATCACCGGCACATCGCGCTGGCCGATCGCCTCGAAAACCAGCCGGCCGATGCCCGGCCAGCTGAAGACGACCTCGACGAAGATGACGCCGCTGAGCAGGTAGCCGACCTGGAGACCGATCATGTTGACGATCGGGGGCATCGCGTTGCGCAGCACGTGGCCCCACAGGATCGCCCGCTCGGGGAGCCCGCTCGCGCGCAGCGCCAGCACGAAGTCGAGGCGAGAGACCTCGAGCAGACTCGAGCGCACCGTGCGGGCGATGATTCCCGCCGGGACCGCGCCGGCCGCGATGACAGGCAACATCAGGTGCCAGAGCAGGTCCGGTATGCCGCCGGGATCGATGTAGTTCTCCATCCCGCCGCTTGGAAACAAGTGCAGCTGGATGGAGAAGAGGACGACGAGCATGATGCCCAGCCAGTAGCTGGGTATCGCCGCCAGCAGGACCGCCACGCCCATCGCTACCCGATCGGTGCGCGTGAACTGCCGCGTGGCGGCGAGAGTGCCCAACGCGAAGCCGACGACCATGGCGAAGATCGCGCTTGCGACGGCCAGGATCAGCGTGTTCTTGAGGGCTTCACTGATCAGATCCACGACCGACTGATGCTTGTTGATCGACATCCCGAAGTCGAGATGCAGCGAGTTCCACAGCCAGATGGCGTACTGGAACGGGATGGGTTGGTCGAGGCCTAGATGATGGCGGAGCTCATCCCTGGCCTGGGGCGTCGCCAGCGGCCCGAGCAGCATCGTCGCCTCGTCCCCTGGCGCGATTTGAACCAGCACGAAGACGACGATCGACGCCCCAAGCAAGATCGGAACGAGGAGCAGAAGACGTTTGGCCGTAAAGGCCACGATGGGACCCATGTGCTGCTCCCGGAATTGTCAGCCTACCCAGACATTGTCGAAGGCCCAGAACCAGCTGTGCGTGTTCACGAAACCGTGCACCTTGGGGCTCAGACCCTTCGGCGCGAGGTCGTGTACGACAAAGCCCCAGGCCGCGTCGTCGACGACGATCTTCTGGAGCTGCTTCGACAGCCTGACTCGCTCCTCGAACGGCTCGCCGAGCATCTGGTCGTAGAGCGCGTCCACCTGCGGGTTGTCGTAGAAGCCGACGTTCCCGATTCCCTGCGGAGGCCAGCCGAACTTGCCGAACAGGATGCCCCACCAGGTGGAGCCCCACAGGCCCCACGACTGCTGCATCGAACCCACGTTGTTGGGACAGCCCTTGAAGAACTCGTTGAGATAGGCGCCCCACTCGAACGTCTTGATCTTGACGTTGATCCCGCTCTCGCGCAGGTTGCTCTGCAGGAACTCCGTCATCGGCACGGGCAGCATCTCGCCTGACCCGTTGGTCGGCACCCACCACTCGACGTCGAGGCCCTTGGGGTAGCCGGCGTCGCTCAGCAGCTGCTTCGCCTTGGTCGGGTTGAAGTCATACGGGGTGATCGAGGTGTCGTAGTAGGCGCTCCCCTCGGTAGCCACCTGGAGCGCGGGCGTGGCCGAGCCCTTGAGGATGTCGTTGGACAGCGACTTGGTGTCCATCGCGTAGTTGATCGCCTGGCGGACGCGCTTGTCGGTGGTCGCGCCGGCGCGGCAGTTCAGGTGCTCGCACCAGCTGTGCGGAAACTGCTTCAGCAGGACCTGGAAGCCGTCGTTGCGTAGAGGCTGCAGGCTGTCGGGCGGCAGGACGATCGTCATGTTGACCTCGCCGGTGCGCAGCGCGGTCACGCGCTGGTTCGCGTCCGGGATTGGCCGGAACACGAGCTGGTCGAGCAGCGCCTTGGTGCCCCAGTAGTCGGGGTTGGGCGTCATCACGACCTTCTGGTTCGGCACCAGCTCCTTGAAGATGAACGGCCCGGTGCCGACGGGCTCGAGCGCCATCCGGTCGTTGCCTTTCTCCATGACCGCCTTGGGGCTCACCATGAGCGTGAAGAGCAGCTCCTCGTCGAGCGGTCGGGCGCGCTGGGTGATGGTCTTGAACGTGAGGTTGTCGACTTTCTCCATGGAGATCGGACCTGGCATGAACAGCGACGCGTAGCCGTTGGCAAGCGGGTAGTAGTACTGGAACGACTTGTCGTAGATACGGCGGAAGTTGAAGATCGCCGCGTCAGCGTTCCAGGCGCTCCCGTCGTGGAACTTCACGCCGTCGCGCAGCTTCCACGTCCACGTCTTGCCGTCGTTGGACCGTTCCCACTTCTCGGCGAGGATGGGGATGATCGGGGGCTCGGTATCTCCGTTGTGGAGGTCGAAGCCGTACAGGCCTTCGTACATCGGGAAGTTGACGCGGAACCCTGCGCCGCCCTGGGCGAGCGCGATGTGCGCGTCGAGCGGAGGCGTGACCTCGAGCTCCATCCCGTAGACCAGCGTGCCGCCCTTGCCCGCACCCGTGGTCGTGGGGCCGGTCGAGCACGCCTCGAGGATCGAGCTCATGCTCACGGCGCCCAGGCCGACGGCGGCCGCACCCTGCAGGAATCCACGCCGGCTTATGTCGCGGTCGAGAAGAAGAATTCTCGAATTCGTAGACCGGGGATCCGAATCGCTCATGACCTCGAAAAACCCCCTTGATTCAGCCGGGTAAGTTGAGCCCCAGCCTAAATGACGTTTCCTTTGACGTCATTGGACGATTCCTACAGAAAACGAATCGATTTCCTGTGCGAATCGTCACCCCGTGACCGGAGTGTGCCCTCCGTGCACCGCGACCGCCAGCTGGATCGCCGCCTCCTTCGCGGGATCGTCGATCGACTGGCCGAGCTCGCTCTCGATGCGCTCGAGACGGTAGCGCAGCGTGTTGACGTGCACGTTGAGATGTCTGGCGGCGCGCGTCCGGTTGCGACCTGAGACGTAGTAGGCGTGCAGCGTCGCGAGCAGCTCCGGACGGTGGGCGATGGGACCGAGCACCGAGTTGATGAAGCGGTCGAGGCGCTCCCGGTCGTACGCCGCGAACAGGATGGTCAACGGCTCGAGCTCCTCCAGCCACGCGGTTGGACGGAAGCCCAGCAGCTCGTGCAGGTGCATGCAGGAAAGCACGCAAGCCCGGTCCTGGCGCAAATCGCGGCAGACGCTGCCGACGACGCAGGACAGCTCCAGGCCGGTGTCGCCGATGACGGTGCGCATGCGGTCGATCTCCTGCCCGGCGCGTTCTCGGTCCGTCTCGCCGAGCATGAGCACGATCTGGCCGCGATGGAAGGCGACCAGGTCGCCCGGCCTGGAGTCGGCGATGTAGCGGCGAACCCGCTCCAGGTGGCTGTTAGGGGTGGGCTGCTCCGAGCCGACCCGGATGATCACCGGCCGGTGGGCGGCTCCGTAGTGGCGCCACACCTGGCGCGCCAGCGTCTCCAGCGTCGTCGGGTCCGCGGGCGTCTCACCGAGCAGGTTGAGCAGCAGGTCACGGCCCAACCTGCGCTCGGTCTCGACCGCGACCAGCTCGCGGATGAGCTCCAGGGCGAGGAGCTTGGCGCCGGTGGTGGCCGCGCCGATGAGCGACCGCTGCCGGATCTCGTCCGCAGCGGGAAGCCACAGGTAGCCGAAGTTCTCGTCAGCAGTCGCGATCGGGATCACCAGCGTCCCGCCGCGCCACCGGACTTCGTCCCGGCCCGTATTCTCGCGCTCGGCGCCCTCCGCCTCGGACCTGTCGAGCAGTGAGCGGGCGATCTGCCCGTTGGCGATCCACCGATCTCCTCCGCTGTGGCCCAGGACCGCGTTCCGCCAGTCGGTCGCGATCACCGCCACGCCGAACGTCCGGTTCAGGGTCTCGAGGACCGCCCCCATCCCCTGCCCCGCGAGCAGGCGCTCGACCATCTCGATGTTCAGGTCATGCTCGAGGCGGAGCTCGTCCAGGGTCCGCAGTGTTTCGTCTCGCGAGTCGTTGACAGCCGCGGCCTCTTCCAGCGCGGTCGTGTACATGCGCGCGTTGTCGAGCGAGCCGGCAGCCTGGCGGCCGAGCTCGGTCATCAGGAACACCTCTCGCTCGGTGAACGAGTGGACCGAGCGATTGCAGACGGCGAGCAGGCCAACCACCGAGTCTCGACCGGTGAGCGGCACCACCAGCACGCTGCGGATGCCCTCAGCGCGAATTCGTGCATCGGTGTCCGGGTGGTGGCTCAGACGGTTGTCGTTCAAGAAATCGGCCGAATACATCGGCCGCATCTCGTAGACGGACATCCCCCGCTCCACCGGGCGCGCGAAGCCCATGAACTCCTTCGTGCGGTGACCCACGCAAGCGAGCATGTGCAGAGTTTGGTCGTGCGGGTCCCGGAGGGCGACGAACGCGAGGTCTGACTTGAGCAGCAGCTTGGCGCGCTCGATGACCAGCTCCGCCACTCCCACGATGTCGTGGACGTCGGCGAGCTGTGTCGCGGTCGAGTAAAGGATCGCGAAGTCACCTTCCTCTGCCGCCGTGGGCCAGCCCCGCAACGAAACGCCGGACGGGGCCCTGGTGGTTACCGTGTCCAGCCGATCACCCCTTCCATCGCCAGCCGCGGGTTGTGCGGCGCGAGCCGTCGCCAAGCCTGATCCTCCTTCGAAGCGCTGATCTTATTACGGCGTGGTCGATCGTGCCGAGCTAGAGTACGAACGTAAGTTAGTTGGAAGAGGGAGACGTGCGGCGCTACCTCTCGTTGCGCCGCGAAATGCAGTCGCTGCTCCCGGGAATCTTCATCGCGATCCGCGACCTGGTGATGGCGAGGCTTGGTGTGGAGGGAACGATCGGGGAGTTCGACCGTGAGCGTGCCATGTCACTGTTTCCCGAGCTGGGCCTTGGCGTTCCTGTCGATTGGGTCGCGTTTGGTTTTCCTCCGCACCCCTTTTATGATGTGCATGTCGGTGTGATCCTGGAGACGGGCGAGTGGCCGTTGATGTGTCACGCCGGACTCCACGTGAGCGCGTCGGCGTGGCCGGACCTGGAAGATCGCGTCGCGAGAGTCGATTGGCCCGCCACGGTGGGGTCACAGCCAGACCACACGGTCGCCGGCAGCGTACGCGAGCAGCGCTTCTGCGATCACCCACGACGGTTCGATCTCGCGAACCCCGGTCGTGAGGCGTCAGTCCTCGCGGATCGGGCCGTCGCGTACTACTCGGCCGCTCGCGACCACATCGCGGGGGACTGAGCCGTGGCCGTAGACGCGGAGGTTCTGCACCGCGAGGCGATCGTCATCGACGGCCTCGACTACAGCTACCCGACACGGGAGCGGTTCCTGCGCATGCGCAAAGCGGGCCTCACGGCCGCCCACGTCACCCTGGCCGCGTTCGAGAACTACACGCAGGTGGCCGCCAACTTCGTGATCTGGGAGCGTGCGATAGACGAGAACTCGGACGTCGTCACGCGAGTTGGCAACGTGGCCGACGTCATAGCAGCCAAGGCGGACGGCAAGGTCGGGATCATCTACGGCTTTCAGAACGCGACGCCCATCGAGGACGAGCTCGCCTACGTCGCGGTGTTCCGGACGCTGGGAGTGCGGATCATCCAGCTCGCGTACATGTACCAGAACCTGGTCGGGGCGGGCTGCCTCGAGCCTCGAGATCCCGGGTTGTCGGCTTTCGGCAAGGACCTGGTGCATGAGCTCAACCGGCAGCGCATCGCGGTCGACCTGTCGCACTGCGGTCCGAGGACGACGCTCGAGGCGATCGAGGTCTCAGAGGGACCGGTCCTCTTCACGCACGCGAATCCGCGAGCGGTCGTCGACACCCCGCGCAACAAGAGCGACGAGGCGCTGCGGCTCCTCGCCTCCCGTGGAGGCGTGGTGGGCGCCGTCATATTTCCGACCTTCGTAGCGAAGAAGGACCCGACGATCGAAGACTGGTTCCGCCACGTCGACCATCTCGTCGAGGTGGCGGGCGAGGACCACGTCTCGATCGGCACCGATTTTGTCGAGGGCCAGCCAGAGGGGTTCCTGGATCGCGGGCTCGGACGCTATGTGCCTCCGGGGATGGTCCCGACGTGGCCGTGGGTCTACCCGGATGGCATCCGCACGGTGGACGACTTCCCGAACATCACGGCCGGCCTTCTGAAGCGCGGCTACAACCGCGAGGCGGTCGGCAAGATCCTTGGAGGCAACCTGCTCCGGGTGCTCGGCGAGATCTGGGGCGACGCCTAGAGCCTGACGCAGGTATAGGCGGCAAACACTCTCGAGTCGGCGTACTGGGCCGCACGTATCTCGAACCCTGCCCGCTGCAGCAGGTCTTCGAGCAGCCACGAGTAGGTGCTGAACTCCTCCCGGACGTGAGTCTCGAGCTCCTCACGCGTCCATCCGTCTTCGGCTTTCGCGGGCGCCCCCGCCAGCCAGGACTCGATGGCGCGCGTCCGCTCTGACGGCGCGAACGAGTACACGAGGTCGCGGAGGCGCAGCACGCCTCCCGGGCCGACCATCGAGGCTATGCGGTCGAGCGCGGCGCCCTTCCAGAAGTCGGGCAGGTGGTGGAGCGCGTTCTTGGTGAAGACGAAGTCGGCCAGAGGCTTGGGGTGCTCGTAGGTGAGAAAGCCCGCCTGCACCACCTCGACGTTGGTGACGTGGCCCGCATCGAGCTTGGCTCGCGTGACCGCGAGCATGGCCGGTGAGACATCAACGGCCACCGCGCGCCGGCACAGCCTGGAGGCCGCGATGGCGAAGTCTCCGGTGCCCGAGCCGAGGTCGACGACGGTGCTCTCAGCGCCCAGTCCGAGACCCTTCAGGATCTCGATATCGGGACCGGGGTCGAATGCGGACTTGCGGTCGAAGCCGGCGACGTAGTCCGGGTCGAGGTGCTCGGAACCCGCGAGGGCGACCTCGTCAGGCTGCCACGCGGGCGCCTTGCGCCCGGTCATCCCCGGCCGACGAAAGGCATCTTGGTCGCCATCACCGTCATCGACAGCACGTTGGCGTCGAGAGGAAGGCTCGCCATGAAGACAACCGCGCGCGCCACATCCTCGAGGTCGATCGTTGGTTCCACCTCTGTCGCGCCGCCGGCCTGGACGATGCCTCGACGCATCGGCTCGGTCAGCCGGGTCGCCGCGTTGCCGATGTCGATCTGGCCGCAGGCGATGTCATGGCGCCGCCCTTCGAGCGCGGTCGACTTGGTCAGGCCCGCCACGGCATGTTTCGCGGCGACATAAGGGGCCGCGTTCGGGCGCGGCGAGTGCGCGGAAAGTGAGCCGTTGTTGATGATCCTCCCGCCACGAGGGTTCTGCGCCTTCATCAGCATGATCGCCTGCTGGGTGCACAGAAACGTGCCCGTGAGGTTGGTGTCGATGACCTCCGCCCAGGCTTCGAGGCTCAGATCCTCGATGGCCGCTTGAGGCGGAAACGTGCCCGCGTTGTTGAACAGGAGGTCGAGCCGGCCCAGCTCGTCCCTGACACGAGCGAAAAGCGACCGCACCGAACCCGGGTCGCGTACGTCGGTGGGAATGGCGAGCAGGTGGTGCCCTTCCTTGGCGCCCATGGCCACGGTCTCGTCGAGATTGCCCTGCTTCCGGCCCGCCACGACGACTGAGTAGCCCGCGTCGGCCAGGGCGAGGGCGGCCGCCCGTCCGATGCCGCTGCCTCCTCCGGTCACGACGGCGGTGCTCACCGCATCCGCTCCAGAAGCATGTGGCGGCGGTCGGTGGTGAAGGGCCTGACCTGCAGCGGCCAGCGCCCACGCTCGACCGCGTCTGACCACGCGGGGCTGACCAGCACGTCCGGGCTGTCGATCCCGTACATCGTGTGATAGTGCGGCGTCGCTTGCGGCACCTGCTTGAGAGCGCCGCCGATCGACAGCTCGAAGGGAAGGGTACGGAACCTGGTGACGGCCCGCACGCCGGCCACGGTGAGAAGGTTGGGGACATGCTCCTCGTCGTAGACCTGGTTGAACAACCGCTCGTGTGCCGGGTCGACGTCCATGGAGGCGACGAACATGTACGGGCTTTCGAGACTCACGAGCGGATTATCGGATCGCAGGGGTTCGGGGAATATCCCCGACCTCGAGGCGGTAGACGCGAACGGGGGTGAGAGTCAAATGGTCGCACTAGGTCTCCTGGTTCTTCGAGTCGTCGTCGGGCTGATCCTTGCGGCGCACGGGTTCCAGAAGCTGTTCGGCTGGTGGGGTGGCACAGGCATGCAGGGTTGGGTTGGAGCCATGCAGCGCATGCGCCTCCGGCCGGCGGTGCCCTGGGCCTGGATCTCCACGCTGTCCGAGGTCGTCGCCGGGCTGGGCCTGGTCGTCGGCCTGCTAACCCCTCTGCCCAGCCTCGCGATCGCGGGGTCGATGCTCGTCGCCATCGCGCTCGTCCACTGGCCCAAGGGCTTCTGGTCGACCAAGGGCGGCTACGAATTCAACCTCTCGATCCTCGCGGCGGTCGCCGCGATCGCGATCGCCGGACCGGGCGCCTACTCGCTGGACGCGGCCCTGCGCATCCAGCTGCCAGAGCCGGTCACGCTGATCGTGGGCACGGTCCTTCTCCTGGTCGGAGTGGGCGTGGCGCTCGGCACTCGTGGCCCCGCGGTCGCGACGGAGACCAAGCCCCAAACGACCTAGCCGCGACTTGATCAAATCGGCGAACCAGGAACATCGCAACGCACGCGACCTGATCAAATCGGCGACTAGGAGCGCCTGTGTGCTCAGAATGAGCGCGTGAACCGGCGCCTCGCGGCGGCGATCGTCGCGGTCGCCGTGGTCGCCTCGCTGGTCGTGCTTGCGAGCTTCGCTCGTCTTCTGGTCGCCAACGTCGATGGGCCGCCCGTCGTGGTCAGCGTGGTCGGCGTGACCGACGTCACCGCGGACTGCGGCCAAGGCACGCAGACGATCTGGATCCCACTGTTTCGCGTGATGGCACGCGACATCATCGTCCGTAACGCTCGCGACGGCGTGGTCCTCAAAGAGCTCCACGTGACTGGGGACATCGTCGTCCTCGTCCGACGAGATGGAGTCCTTTACGGTGAGCCCGGTAGCTCGTACGGACCGGCGCCTGTCGATGGCTGTGCCTAGGCCGGGCCGATGACCTCGATTTCGTTTCCGTCCGGATCGTACGTGGAAAGCCGCGGCTGAAGCGTGTGGTTTTAGGCATCATGGACGCGAACGTGAGGCGTATTCGGGATGCGCTAAGAGATTGGGAAATCCGGGTCTACGTCTACGTCCGTGGGCACCGCTGGACGTGGATTGTCCTACTCACAGTTGCCTTCATAGTCGGAGTCGCACTGGCAGCCTCTGCTCAAGACTGCTTTCAGCGGGGCGCTCCCTTTTACGAGTGCGGCGTCGGACCCCCCTAGTTCGAGCGACCCTGAGTTCACTGGCCACCAGGCTGGCCGGGACCCATGGAACCGGTTTCATGATCCGTTAAGCCCCGAAGCAGTCTTGGCGGGCGTCTGGGCCGGGAATGTCACTCGGGACCTATACATTCCACTTCGTTTCCGTCCGGGTCGTCCACGTAGAACGTCCGGACGCCCTTCAGGACCGGGTGGACGCCGTGCCGGACTTCGATACCTGCCTCGATGAACGCGTTCTCCAGCTCGTCGTACTCGCGACGGCCGACCCGGAACGCGAGGTGATGCAGGGATCTCTTCTCCTTCTCCCTGTGTGTCGGGAAGTAGGAGTCTGGGTGCGGGTGCGGAACGAGCACGATCAGCTCCGGGATCCCGCCCGGCTTGGCGACGATCAGGAACTTGTTCGGCATTTCAGGTGGCGACATCAGCTCCAGTCCGAAGCGGTCGCGGTAGAACTCGAGCGCCGACTCCATGTCGGCGACCCACAGCACGATCTCGGCCAGCCCCTCCACCTTGCTCATGCGGCCACCGCGGAGGCGACCGCCTCGAAGTTGATGGAGCGCACTCGCGGCGGCACCGAGCACCCTGGCGCGAGCAACAGCCCACGGCCTCCGGTCTCGTCGATCGCGGAGCGGGCTTCCTCTGCGATCTTGCTCGCCGGCCCGTAGATAAGCGTCGCCCGCTGGCTCAGGCCTCCCATCACCGCTCGGCCGGCAACTTCGCGTCCTTCGGCCAGCGACGGATTGCCCTGGTTGTGAATCGACCAGCTCACGGCTTGCGTGGGCAGGTCGCGGGAGAGGCCAAAGTTGAGGTTGGAGCCGCACAGGTGCAACACGTTGAACCAGGCCTCCTTGGGAAGAGCGTTCAGCACCGCCACGTCGTACGGCAGCACCAGATCGCGGTAGACGTTTTCCGGCATCACCTTGCGGCCGGCGTAGCCAGAGATCGCGTAGAAGATTCCCGCCGCGCCCGCCTCAATCGATCGCCGGCTGAAGTCTGCCAGCGCCTTCGCGATCCGGTCCAGGGCTGGACCGGTCAGGTCCGGGTGCTTGCGCAGCTCGCGGACAATCCTCGACTGCGACTTGCCGACCAGGTAGCCGCCGACGGTGATCGGGCTGAAGACGGTCTGGATCACCGGGACCTCAGGCCCCAGCTCCCGAGCCACGATGGCGATCGACTCGACCTGGTCGTCGAACGCCTTCGGGTTGACGAGCTGCACCGAGCGCCATGCCTCCAGGTCGGGCACCGCCGGTGTGACGAGGATCGGCGCCCGCAGCGCGTGACCGGACGGCTCATACACGGACCCGAACGCCTCGGCGAAGAACGTGGCGCGCGGCTGAAACTTGACGAAGTCCCACCCAAACTTGCGCGCCCTTTCGACTGTGATCGCGGCGAGATCGGTGGGCGACCACTCCTGGCGATAGGTGTGGCCCCACGCGCCAACCGGCGGACGATCGGCCACCTTCATCGCGAGCGCAGTCTCGACACGCTGTCGACCGGTCATGGCCCGAGTTTAAGCTGAGCCCGATGACGGACATCGCTACGGAGGCGGCTCGGTTGCGCAACTCGGCCGAGGCCCGGCCCATGCGACTTCCCATCAACCGCAAGGTCGACGAGTCGCATCACGCGGTCACCGACGACGGACTGTCGGTCTGGTACACGATCCAGGTCTCGCCGCACGCGCGGATCCAGGAGGCCATCTTCGAGCGCACCGACCGCATGCCCACGGACGAGGAATGCCGGCGCTGGCTCGACCTTCTCGTCCTCAGCGGCAAGCCGGTCGAGGCCGCGACCTTCCCGGGCTCGACCACCCGCCGCTTCGAGGTGTTCGACGATGCTTGCTGAGACCGTCGCGGATGAGCTGCGCCGCGTCGTCGGCCGCGAGTCTGTCATCGACTCGGCCAACGACCTGCGCATATTCGAGCGCGATGCCTCCATCGAAGGCGCTGCGCCTGACGCGGTAGTGCTTGCGTCGACGACGGAGCAGGTGGCAGCCGTCATGAAGGTGGCCGCCAGGCACCGAATCCCGATCGTCCCGCGCGGCGCCGGGACCGGGCTGTCCGGCGGCGCCGTGACAATCCGCGGCGGCATCGCCCTCCAGGTGACGCGGATGCGGCGCATCCTCGAGCTCGACCCCATCGCGCAGACCGCGACGGTCGAGCCTGGCGTCGTCAACCAGGAGCTGTCGCTCGTCGCCGCGCAGCACGGCCTCTTCTACGCGCCCGATCCCTCGAGCCAGAAGGCCTGCACCATCGGTGGCAACGCCGCCGAGAACTCAGGCGGCCCTCACTGCCTCTACTACGGCGTCACCACCAACCACGTGCTTGGCATGGAGGTGGTGCTTGCCGATGGAAGCGTGCATTGGGTGAGCGGCGACGCGCCCGACCGCGCCGGCCTCGACCTGTGCGGCGTGCTCGTCGGCTCGGAAGGCACGCTCTGCGCGATCACCAAGATCAAGGTGAAGCTCCTACCCATCCCGCCCAGCGTCGCCACCATGCTGGCCGCGTTTCCGACCATCGAGGCGGCAAGCCACGCGGTGTCGGCGGTGATCGGCCACGGCATCGTCCCTTCCGCGTTGGAGATGATGGACGGGGTCACGGTGGGCGCCGTCGAGGCGCACTACCACGCGGGCTACCCGACCGACGCCGGCGCCGTCCTCCTCGTCGAGGTCGACGGCATCGCCGAGTCCACGCGAGAGCTCATGGTCGCGATCGGCAAGATCCTGTCCGACAACCACGGCTACGCGATGCGCGAGGCGCAGACGCCGGCCGAGCGCGACCTGCTGTGGGCAGGGCGCAAGGGTGCGATCGGCGCCCTCGGCCGCATCAAGCCGAACTACTACCTGCACGATGGCGTCGTCCCGCGCTCGCGGCTGCCGGAGGTGCTAGCGGCGGTCGGCGAGATCGGCGAGCACTACAAGCTCCCGGTCGCCAACGTCTTCCACGCGGGCGACGGCAACCTGCACCCCAACATCCTGTTCGACATGCGCGACCGCGAGGTGATGCACCAGGTGGAGTCCGCGGGCGAGGAGATGCTGCGCGCCGTCGTCGAAATGGGAGGCGCGCTCTCGGGCGAGCACGGCATCGGGCTCGAGAAGAACGCGTTCATGCCGTGGATCTACAGCGAAGACGACCTCGACGCGATGCACCGGGTCAAGGACGTCCTCGACCCCGACGGCATCCTCAACCCGGGCAAGATCTTCCCCGACCCGTCGCGCAAGTCAGTGCACCTCGCGGGTCGCACCGGGCTGGCGATCGAGGCCAGGTGGTGGTGACGGCGCCGGCAGTCGAAACGCCTTCGACCGCCGAGGAGCTGGCGCATACGCTGAATCTCGCGGCGGAGGAGAGGCTGGTCGTCGTCCCCGTCGGCGGCGGCCGCGCGCGCGGGATGGGCGACGTGCTCGGAACCTGCGACGTCGAGATCCACACGACGAAGCTCGACCGGGTGGTCGAGCACTCGCAGGCCGACATGGTCGTGAGCGTCGAGGCCGGCATCACGCTCGAGGCGCTGCAGGCCGAGCTCGCGAAATCCGGCCAGTTCCTCCCGCTCGACCCTTTCAACTCGCCGGGCCACAGCATCGGCGGCCTGCTCGCGACCGGTTGGACAGGGCCCCTACGCCTGCGCTACGGGTCGCCGCGCGACTTCCTCATCGGGATCCGTGTCGCGCTGCCCGACGGCAAGCTCGCGACCGCCGGCGGCCGCGTCGTGAAGAACGTGACGGGCTACGACATGATGAAGCTGCACTACGGCGCGCTCGGATCGCTCGGCGTAATCGTCGCCGCGTCGTTCAAGGTCTTCCCCGCGCCGCTGCACGACGTGACGGTGGCGAGCGATGGCGGGTGGAACGCGGCCGTCCACGCGCTGTCGACGCCGGTCCCTCCGGCCGCCCTCGAGCTCTTCTCGAGCGGGCACGTGCTGGCTCGGTACAGCGGCAGCCGCGACGCCGTCGACAGGGTCGCGGGCGACCTGGGCTGGAAGCGGGTCGAGACAGACGTCTGGGACGAGCACTCCCGACGCGGCCCCGAAACATGGGCGCGCATCTCGGTACCGCGCGAGGCTCTGCGGCGGATCGTGCATGGATTGCCCTCCGACGCGGAGTGGTGGGCGTCGCCCGGCACCGGCATCGCGCACTGGGCGGTCACGAGCGACGCACGATCGGTGCTGGGCGTCCGCGCGAAGGCGGAATCCGCCGGCGGCACGCTCGTGATGCTCGCCGCACCCGACGACTTCATGCGCGAGGTCGGCGCCTGGGGCACGCCGCCGGCGACCCTTGACGTGATGCGGCGGCTGAAGCACGCGTTCGACCCCGAAGGCGCGTTGAACCCGGGACGGTTTGTCGTCTGAGCACCTTCACGCGCCTGAGCGACGACGACCTCGCCACATGCGTCCACTGCGGCCTGTGCCTGGACGCTTGCCCGACGTTCCGAGCCACCGGGCTCGAGACCGAGTCGCCGCGCGGCCGCATCTTCTTGATGACGGAGTGGAAGCGCGGCACGATGAAGTTCGACGAAGAGCAGGTCAGGCACATCGACCTGTGCCTTGGCTGCCGGACCTGCGAGGCGGTCTGTCCGTCCGGCGTGCCGTACGGCCGGATCATCGAGGCGGGTCGCGCCGACGTGGAGGACGTGCGCCGGCCCACCGCGAAGCGCGTGCTGAGCCGCTTCGCGCTGCGCGAGGTCGTGGGCCACCCGGGACGCCTGCGCGCGGCGGGTGTGGCCACGCGCCTCGCGCAGAGACTGCACCTGACCTCGATCGCGAGGTCCGGCCGCATGCTGCCGCCTCTGCAGCCGCAGTTTCGACGGCCGGCCGGCGACGTCGCGCCAGCCATCGGCGAGAAGAAATACCGGGTCGCTTTCCTTGTCGGCTGCGTGATGCCAATCCTCTACCCGCAATCGCACGAGGCGGCGGTGAGGCTGCTCCAGTCCGCTGGATGCGAGGTGTGGTTTCCGCCCGGCGAGCGTTGTTGCGGCGCGCTCTTCGCGCACAACGGCGACCTCGATGGCGCGGGCACGCTTCGCGACGCGAATCCCAAGATGTATCGCACAGGGGCATTCGACGCGCTCGTCGTCGACTCGGCGGGCTGCGGCGCCCACCTGAAGGACTTCTACCCAGCACTCAAGGGCCGCGTGAAGGACCTCACCGAGTGGCTCGTCGAGGTCGGGCTGCCTGAGCCAAAGCGGGTCGAGAAGGTGCGCGTCACCTACCAGGACGCGTGCCACCTGGCCCATGCGCAGCGCATCAAGAAGCAGCCGCGCGACCTCATCCGGTCACTGCCTGGCGTCGAGTTCGTCGAGATGCGCCACCCAGACATCTGCTGCGGGGCGGCCGGTCTCTACAGCACGCTCGAACCGGCGATGTCGAATCGCATCCTGCAGGAGAAGCTCGACGACCTGATCGCCACCCATGCGGACGTCGTGGCGGTGGCCAACCCTGGATGCCAGATGCAGATGCAGGCCGGCCTGCGCGCGCGCGGCTCGCCGATGCGCGTCGAGCACATCGCGGAGACCCTGATCCGCGCCTACTAGAGGACAACTCCTCCCCATTTATGGGGAGGTGGCCGCGCAGCGGCCGGAGGGGCGGGCCGGACGGGCGGCCCCATCCCGGCGCTTCGCGCCGGACTTCCCCGCAAGCGGGGAAGAGTTGGCCTCCTAGATCTTCAGCTTGGGCAGTACGGCCGTCTTGGTCACGTCGACTTCGACTCGGGCCACCGCGAGCGTCACGTTGTCGGGCGCTCCCAGCTCGCGGCACCGCTCGATCACCCGCTCCGCACCGCGGTCGAGGTTCCCGTCCCTCAAGAGCAGGCGGCCCATCTCCTCGACGCTGACCCCCGCGGTCTCCACGCCATCGCTGCAGAGCACGACCGCGTCGCCTTCCTCCAGCTTCATCTTGTCCGTGAACGCCGCGATCTGCTCCCACACGCCCACCGCGCGGGTCAGCCGGTGCTTGAGCGGGTGGTTCTCCGCCTCTTCGGGCTTGATGAGCCCGAGGCGCACCTGCTCCGCCGGCCACGAGTGGTCCTGCGAGATGAGCTTGGCGAATCCGTTGCGAAACAGGTAGGCGGGGCTGTCGCCCACGTTGAGCAGCGCGCACTCGCCACCGCGAATCGCCGCGATGACCATCGTGCTCCCCATGCCCGCCCAGTCCGGGTTGTCGCGCGCGGCGTTGAAGACGGCGGTGTTCGCCTCCTTGCACGCCTTCTTCAAGCGCTCGACGTCGGGCCCCTCCTCGCCGTCCTCGGCGAGGACCGAGGTCACGGTCTTGACCGCGATCTGGCTCGCGTGCTGCCCGGCGGCGTGACCGCCCATGCCGTCGCAGACGACGATGAGCGTGTCGAGCCCGGCCTTGTTCCGCCACACCGTGACGGAGTCCTCGTTCTCTTCCCGTTCCAGACCGGGGTCGGTGGCCCACGCGATACGTAGCCGCATCGTGTTACCTAACGAGCCAGACCGGGGCTAGGCTCCGACATGAGAAAAGTGGATTGAGTTCTGGCCGATCGTCACCCGGTCGCCATTGTTCAGTTGCTTCTCCTGGATCGACTCGCCGTTGACGAACGTGCCGTTGGTGCTCCCCAGGTCGACGACCCAGAACGTCTCCCCCCGGCGCTCGAGCCTAGCGTGGTGACCGCTGGTCGCGGGGTCACGCAGGATGACGTCGTTGTCGGGCGATCGGCCCATGCGCACGGCGTGGTCGGCGGCGCGATGCGTGTGCCCGGCGTCAGGTCCTGACTCGATGCTGAGCTGCGCCTGCGGACCGCCAGCCGCCGGCGCTGGCGGGGCCGGTGGCCGGGTCGGGATGGCCATCGTCTCGGCGACCGGAGGAGGCGCCGCCGGTCCCGGCGACCAGGCGGGCATCAGCGTCGTCGGCTCGCCCTCGCCTCTGCCTGCGTCGGCCGGCGGGGGCGCGACCATGGTCGCGGCAACGTCGGACCCGTTCGTGATCGGGCTCTGCCACGGCGGAGCCGGTGGGGCAGCGGGAGGAGGCGGAGGCGGAGGAGGAGGCGGCGCCGCGGGCGGCGGCGATGCCTGGGCGCCGGCGGCGAGGTCGGCGTCCGTCGATTCCGGCACAGCGGGTGCCTGAGCCGCGGCCCGGTTCCATGCCGGCGCCGCGGGTGGGCTCCAGGGCGGAGGAGCGGGGGCAGGCGGGGGCTCGACCATCGGCGCGGGAGGCGCTGGCGCTGGCGCAGCCGGCGCGGCGGAGGCCCATGAAGGCGCCGCGGGCGCGGCCGGCTCCTCGGTCTTCGGGATGTCCCACGAGGGCGAGGCGGCATCCCACGCCGACGCTGCCGGAGACGCCGGGGCGGCCGGCACGTCCCAGGACGGTGCGACCGTCGCCGGTGGCTGTGGCGCCGCGGCCGCAGCGGGCCCGCCCCAGTCCGACGACGGAGCTGCGGGTGCGGGCGCCGGCGCGGCGGGAGCCGCGTCCCACGCGCTCTGCGCGCCGGGCGGGTTCCACGAGGGCGCGCTCGGCACGGCCGCGGGCGGAGGCGGCGGTGGCTGCGCGGCCGGCGGAGGACTCCACGCGGGTGGCGGAGCCGCCGGTGCGCCCCAGGACGGAGCTCCGGGTGCGGCCGCCACAGCCGGAGCCGGTGGCGCGGGCGGAGCCGCCGGCGGCGGCGCGGCCCAGGCCGGAGCCGGTGCCGCTTCGGCCGGAGACGCAGGTGGCGAACCCCAGGTCGGAGCTCCGCTGACGGGTGGCGCTGCCGGCTGCGCGCCCCACGTCGGCGGGGCCCCCTGCTGCGGCGGAGCAGCAGCCGGCGCGGGTGGCGATCCCCACGCGGGAGCGGGCGAAGCCGAAGGCGGGCCCCAACCTGGCGCACTGGAAGACGGCGCGGCGACCGCGGGTGACGCGGGCGATCCCCATCCGCCCTGTGCCGGTGGCTGGGACGCAGCCGGTGCGCCACCCCACGTGTTGGACGGCGGCGGGGCGACCATCGTCGGCGCCACACCAGCAGGCCGCGGCTGGGCGGGAGGCGCCCATGTCGCGGCGACTCCGGCGGTCTGGCTCGACGGCGTCGGTGCCGCGGGCCTGACCGGCGGCGCTCCCTTCCTCTTCCTGCGGCGCCGTCGGGTCATCAGGTAGAGCCCGCCGGTGAACAGCGCCGCCACCGCAAGGATGATTACTGCGTATTCAGTGGGCATGCGGTGGAGAGCCTCCCTTCTCGCCGGTCACGGCATTGGTTTTTTGTGCTTGCAGAGCGCCGATTTGCGTAGTGCTGAAGTATGCCACCCGGGTCAGGTTTCGCTGCCGCCGTTCTCGATGACGAGGCGCCCTGAGGCCACTCCCGGCACGGTGACGTCGGCCTCCAAAGAGTGCGCCCCCGCCCCCAGCGTCTCTCGGGTCACCACATGAAGGACGAGCCGCCTCCCCAGCGGCATGTCGAGACGCTTCGGAAGCGGGGCCAGCCCGGCGTTGGTCTCGATCTGGAGCTGGTGACCGGTGACGAGCACGCCGTCGAGACGCAGGCCCGTGACGCCGACGAGGACCGCGGGGCGCGTGCGATTCTCGAGCGCGAAGCTCAGGCCCTGGTTCTCCACGCGCAGGCTGCGTAGGTCGGCCAGCCGCTCCGCGAGGTAGCGCGGAATCTCCGGCCGTGGCGCCGTCGACGCCGGCGCGGCGCCGACTGTGAAGACCAGCTCGCTTCGATCGACGACCGTCCCCGCGACCGTGACCGTCGCCTCGAGCAGGTACTGACCCGCGGCGGCGAGGGGAAGACTCAGCGTGGTCGCGACGACGGCCGGTTCGTACGCGGTCGGCACCTCGACCTCCACCGACCCGGAGTAGGACTTCTTCTGCACCGCGTCGCGGACGCGGTCGAGACCGCGCGCGCCTCCGGCCTTCTCGCGCGTGACCGACCACCGCACAGTGCCCCGGCCCGCGACCGCGGGGTCGTCGTTCACGACGACCAGGCGCGCGGCGAAGGGAACGCGAGGGCTCTGCGTGAAGCCGAGCAGCCGCCCGCCCTCGAAGGCAAGCGGCTCGATGATCAAGCGCGTCGGGCGAAAGGCGTCGGCCAGCGCCTTGAGCGCGGGCTTCGCCATGCGCGTGCCGTCGAGGAGGCCGAATCCAATTCCTGGAAACGGATCGACAAGGTGATACGCGAAGCCGCCCCAGCAGGACTCGAACTTGCGCGTGCGCAGGTGCTCGGCCGCATAGCGGACGAGCTTCTCCTGGTACCTCTGCGAATCGACGACGTAGTCCTCGAGGCTCTGGTGCGCCGAGGGCAGCCCGACGCCGCGCTCCGCCCAGTTGACCGGCTGGAAGCCCGCATGCCTCCACGCCGGGTCGTCGTCCGCGACCGGCCACCGCTTGCCGATGCGCTCCCACGCGGGTGAATCGATGCTCGGCAGCGACTGCGCACCGAACGCGCTGACCATCAGCGGCTCGACCAGGCCGATGTCCTTCCACGACCCAGCAGACCAACCGAGCATGAGCTGGATGTCGACGTCGCCCGAGGCGGCCATCGACGGTCGCGTCCCGTCGAGGCGGTCAAAGGACGACTTGAGCTCCTGGTCGATGGAGTGGTTCTGGCGCACCGCGTGCACCTCGCCGAGGTCGTAGTTCGTCGCCAGCCACGGCGGGTTCTCGTGCGCGATCCACATCACGATCGAGGGGTGGTTCTGCAGCATGGTCACCATTTCGGACTGCTGCTTGCGCGCCGCGTTCTCGAAGAAGCGCGCCTCGTCGTTACGCGCGTGATAGACGTATGTGCCCGTCAGCGGAAGATCCTGCAGGACCAGCATCCCCGCCTCGTCGGCCAGCCGGTAGAAGTCCTTGGGCAGCACGTTGGCGAGCACGCGCAGCGCATCGAGGTTGGCTGCCTTGGCGGTGGCGATATCCGAAACCAGCGTCTCCGTGGTCAGCTCGTCGAGCCGGTACGCGGGCGCATAGCACGCCCCGCGCAGAAAGATGGGCCGGCCATTGATGCGCAGGCTCCACCGGCGCGGACCTACGTCGGCGGTGAGCTCGCGAAACGCGAAGCCGTCGTCGACCCGCGACGACTCGACCCCGTCGGCGGTGCGCGTGATGAGCTCGGCGCGATACATCGGCTGCGCGCCGAATCGCCACGGCTCCCACTTCTTGGCGCCGGGTAGGGCGAGTCGCATCGTCACGGTCTGCTCCGCGCCTCCGCCCAGGTGGACCTCGCGACGCAGGCGAAGCGGATCACGGCCCGGCACCGGCACGGTCAGCTCCACCTCACCGTCCATCTGCCTGCCGTCGAGGTTGCGCAGGCGCGCGTTCACCTCGAGCCTCCCGTCGCCGCCCTCAAACGTCGGCTTGAGGCGCATCGAGTCGACCGCGATCGGTCCGACGTACTCGAGCTCGACCGTGCGCCACAGTCCGAGCGGCACCTCGAGCTTGTAGTCGTCGGGCAGGCTCGCGTAGGCGGATGCCGGATAGGGCTTGAGGTCCCCGTCGTTGAAGAAGCCCATGATGTGGCGCTTCTTCTCGGGCTGCGGCTCGACCGGGGCCTCGCAGCAGATCACGAGCAGGTTTTCCGCCTTGAGGTACGGCGTCAGGTCGAAACCGAACGGCGCGAAGTAGCCGTAGTGCGACCCGAGCAGGCGGCCGTTGAGCCACACGTTGGTGGCCAGGAACGCGCCGCCGATGCGCAGCACCACGCGACCCGCGTGGTCGGGCCGCGGAAACTCGGTCCGGTACCAGACCGACTGCCGCCCTTCGCGTGCGGCGAGCTGGCGGGGGACCTCGATCGGCTTCCAGCCTCCGCCCGCGCCCACGGTGAGGCGCTCGGCCTCGCCTTCGCCGAGCGGCAGCCACACCGCCTCCCATCCGGTCAGCTCCCGACGGCCCGCGGCCCGCTGCGCGAGCGGCATGAACAGTGAGTCGCTCATCGCCGATACGCCCCGTCCGCCGTCGAGCAGATCAGCACCGGCTTGTCGATCGAGGCGACGAAGTCTTCGGTCCGGGTTCCGCCGACCAGCGCAAGGACGCTGCCACCGAAGCCCGCGCCCATGATGCGCGCGCCGAAGCAGCCGGGTATGGACCACGCGCGCTCGACGATGGCGTCGACGCCGGGCGTCGAGACCTCGAGGTCGTCGCGCAGGCTGACGTGCGATTCCTTCAGCAGCTCACCCATGCGCTTGAAGTCACGCGCCTTCAAGGCATCGACGAACGCGTGGACGCGCGCGATCTCGGAGTCGACGTGCTTCCGGCGCTTGGGGTGTCCGCTCTCCGCCTCGCGCCGGCGCTGGTTGTATGGAGTGTCGGCCAGCGAGCGGTGCTCGCCGGAGTCGATGACCGCGATCGCGACCTCGTCTGGGAAGGAGACCAACTGGTACTCCAGCGTGGCGCAATCGAGCAGCATCGCGCTACCCCTGCGCCCAAGCGCCGACGCGAACTGGTCCATGACACCGACCTGGACCCCGGTCGCCCGCTGCTCGGCTCGCTGGCAGGCGAGCGCCGCCTCCTTGCCGTCCATCTGTGGCTCCAGCCCTGCCGCGAGCGCGACCAGGAGCGCCGCCGACGAGCTGATGCCGGCCGCCGGCGGCACCTGCGATTCGACGTGCACAGCCTGCGGCGGCGCGCCGAGCTCGGCTCCGATCGCCATCACGTAGCGGAGGCCGCCCGGCACGTCGCTCTCGATGGTCCACTCGGGCGCCGGGTGGCCGCGCACCTCGGTGAAGCGGTCGACCGCGGCCGGCAGCACGACCCCACCGAGGTAGTCGATGTGCTCGCCGATGAGGTTCACCCGGCCCGGGGCTTTGCCGTGCCAGGTCTCAGGTCTCGATTGCACGCAGCTCCGCGGCCGTGTCCTCGGCGCGGGCGTCGAGGATGAAGGCGCCGGCGCCCAGCTCGGACCCGGCGAGGTACTTCAGCTTGTCCTTCGTCCGGTTTGGCGGGTAGAACTCGAGGTGGAAGTGGTGGTGGCGGCCGCCACGACCCGGCGGCTTCTGGTGCATCGCCATCACGTAGGGCAGCGGCTTGTCGAAGAGGCGGTCGTACTTCTGGAGTAGGCCCTTGAGGTTGCGGGCGAATGACTCGTCGTCCCCTTCATCGAGGTCTGCCAGTCCGCCCCGATGATTGATCGGCGCCAGGTGCACCTCGTATGGCCACCGCGCGAAAGACGGCACGAACGCGATCCAGCGGTCGTCCCTCAGCACGGTGCGCAAGCCATCGTGCTCGCCCGCGATGACGTCGCAGTAGAGGCACCGACGGGTCTTGCGCATGTGCTTAGCCTCTGAGGCCAGCTCGCGCTCGAGCACGGGGGGCACAAAGGGATAGGCGTAGATCTGGCCATGCGGATGGCTGAGCGTGACCCCGATCTCCTCGCCGCGGTTTTCGAAGACGTAGACGTAGCGCACGTTGGGCAGCCGTCCCAGCTCGTTCGTGCGGTCGCGCCAGACCTCGATGAGGTCACGGATATGATCGATGCTCTGCTCGCCGAGCGAGGAGTCGTGGTCGGGCGTGTAGCACACGACCTCCGCCCGGCCCTGGTCGCCCGTGTACGAGGGGAAGCGGTTCTCGAAGACGACGATGTGGTAGTCGGGCTCGGGGATCTCGGTCTCGGGCTTTCCAGGCCGGGTCGGACACAGCGGGCAGTGCTCCGCCGGCGGGTGGTACGTGCGGTCCTGCCGCCACGGCGCGACCGTGACCCACTGCTCGAGGAGAGGGTGCCAGCGAAGCTCGCTCAGGACTTCTTCTCGTAGTAGATGAGGTATCTACCGTCCGGCTTGGTGATGATCCTCCTTCCCACTCTCTTCCCCGCTCGCGGGGGAAGGTGACCCCAGCGCGCAGCGCTCCGGTCGGAAGGGGCCGAAGGGTTTGTTTCAGGCTCCGAGCGCACGCCGCACCGCCTCGGCCGGAGTCGACACGACCTCGAGCCCCCCGACGTCCCACGAATCCAGCGCGAACACCGAGCGGCCGAGCCTGCGCGCGAGCGCGATCTCGCTCAGCGTGCCCCAGCCGGAACCGATCGCGATGACGCTGTCCGCCGCGGTGACGATGACGTTGTTGCGCGCCTGGCCAAGGCCGGTGGCGATCGCCACCGTGAGATGCGGATTCGAATCCACGCGATCGTCACCGGAAAGGATGCCGACGACCGTGCCGCCCTCACCCGCGGCGCCTTCGCTCACCGCCTCCATCACGCCGCCGTATCCGCCGTTGAGGACGACCGCACCATTTCGGGCGAGCAACCTGCCCACCTCGCGCGCCGCGTCGATTTGCGACGGCGTGGCCTCCGACGCGCCACACACCGCGACATATCGACGAGGCATCCACGCAGAAGTCTATTCGGTACACTTTCCGACGAAGTTCAACGCCCGTTGGGCAAAGGAGGTGAGGCGGAGCTTGGATAAACCGAGTCGTGGTGCCAGCCGCCTCGTTTGCCAGCCGGGAGCTCGGGAGGAAGGCAGCTTCTAGCCTCTAGGGCTTCCAATCCGGATCCGGCTCCTGGAGTCGGAGGCGGTAGCACTGCGAACGTAGACGCTTGAGGGCCGGGAATGCTCCCGGCCCTCAGTTTTTTCCCTCAGTACGATTCAACTCCGTGGTCGAAGAATTCTCGGAGCAGCTCAACGCGATCCCCGAGGGATGGGTGCAGGCGATGGGCATGACGATCACCCACGCCACCAAGGACGAGGTGCGGGCGGAGCTCACCGTCGGCCTGCAGCACCTGCAGGGCTACGGCATCGTGCACGGTGGAGTGCACTGCGGAATCATCGAGACGCTCTCTTCGATGGGCGCCTACCTCTTCGCGCGCGAGCTCGGCAAGCACGTGGTCGGCCTCGAGAACAACACGAGCTTCATCCGTGCGGTGCGCGCCGGAGCGAAGCTGCACGCGGTCGCCACCCCAGTCACGCGAGGAAGGCAGACACAGGTGTGGCAGGCGCAGGTCCTCGACGAGCAGGACCGCCTGGTGGCGACCGGCCGCGTCCGGCTCCTGTGCCTGGACGAGAGCCAGGCGCTTGCCGGCGAGAAGGTGAAGGGCTCCCTCAGCGACCGCTAGCGACCGCTGACGTAGCCGAAGATGATCTCGTCGATCAATCGCTCGACCGGCGCCAGGTCGTCGGTGAATACCTGGCCGTGGTACGGCGAGACGCGGAGGCGACGTTCGTTGAGCACGCTGCGCGCGACCTCCTGCGCGTATGGCTCTGTGACGAGTCCCAGGTTGTGCTCAACGTCGGCTTCTGTGGTCGGCACCGTCGTGCCGTAGACCAGCGTGTTGCTGAACGCCGGCACGTCGACCAGGAACACGTTCGTGTAGACGGCCGCCATGGTGCTCGCCAGGGCGGCGACCAGCCTGTAGTCCGTCGCGGTCCGGCCGGCATTGACCACCGCAACCCCACCAGGATTCAGGTGGTCACGCACCTCCGTGAAGAACTCGCGCGTCGTCAGGTGGAAGGGGATGTAGGGCTGCCGGTACGCGTCCATGACGATGACGTCGTACCTCGCCGCCTTGGTGTCGAGCCAGTAGCGCGCGTCCGCGACGACCGGGTGCACGTTGGGCTCGTTGAGTTGGAAGTAGCGGTGCGCGACGTCGACGATGTCGGGGTCGATCTCGACGCCGGTGATCTGCACGCCGGTCCCGTAGGCCGCCGTGTACTGCCGCGCGGCGGTGCCGCCCGCCAGGCCGAGGATGGCGACGCTCTTCGGCGTGACCTCCGCGTCGCTCGCGGGCCGGAACGCGTCCGCGATGAGCATGTAGTCCCACGGTCCGCCGGTCAGCATCTGCTGCGGGTCGTAGATCGAGTGAATCGCCTCGCCCTCATTGAGGATGAGCTCGACCCGCGAACCTTCGTGGACGACCTGGATGTAGCCGTAGGCGGACTCCTTCTCGTAGATCAGCTGGCCGACCTGCGGCGGCTTGATGCCGGAGGGCAGGAAGATCCAGGCCAGGATCACCGCCGCCGCGAAGGCGGCGTAGAAGCGGCGCCGCGGCCAGCGCCACAACCCCAGCACCGAGACCGCGACCAGGACCAGCCCGAACCCCTCCAGCGTCGGCCGCGTCCCGTAGGTCGGGATGAACCAGAAGACGGGTAGAAACGTGCCCAGGATGCTGCCCGCCGTCGACAGCGCATAGACCCGACCGGCGGTGTTGCCGCCGGTCTCCACGTCCCGCAGCAACAGACGGATCGCGAACGGGCTCACGCAGCCGAGCAGGATCACCGGCACCGCGAACAGCAAGACGACCGCCAGCAGGGTGCCCGCGACCAGGCCCACGCTCAGCTCCTTGAAGCCCTGCTGGGAGGCGAGCAGGATCGGGTAGCTGACCAGCGGGATGACGCCGATCCACAGTCCCGCCCAGGCAGTGATCTGGTACAGCACCTCCTCCCGCGGATGCCGGTCGGCCAGCCGGCCCCCGATCACGTACCCGGCCGACAGGTAGATGAGGACCAGCCCGATCAGAACCCCCCAGACGTAGAGGCTGGTCCCGAAGTACGGCGCCAGCAGGCGCGAGGCGCCGAACTCGATGCCCAGCGACGCCATGCCCGAAACGAAGACGAGCGGCAGCAGCAATCGCCGCCGCGGGGTCTGCTGCAAAGCGTGCTGAAGGTTATCCGGTCAAGTAGCTGAAGACGATCTGGTCGATCAGCCTCTCGATCGGCGCGAGGTCGTCGGTGTACACCTGGTCGTGATACGGCGACAGCCGGAGGCTGCCCTCCTGCAGCGCCGTCTGAGCGGCGTCGGCCGCGAGCGGCGCGGTCTCGCGTCCCAGGTTGTGGGTCGCGTCGTCAAGCGTTATCGGCGCAGTCGTTCCGTAGACGATCGTGTTGCTGAAGTTGGGGTCGTCGAGCAGGAAAACGGTGGGAAACACGGCCGCCATCGTGCTGGCGATGACGTCGACGAGCCGGTAGTCCCTCGGAGTCCTGGCCACGTTGACCGCCACCGCGCCGTCGGGAGCGAGGTGGTCGCGCACGAGCTGGAAGAACTCGCGCGTCGTCAGATGAAAGGGGATGTACGGCTGGCGGTACGCGTCCAGCACGATCACGTCGTAGCGGCCGGCCTGGGTGGCGAGCCAGTACCTCGCGTCGCCGACCACCTCGTGCGCCCGCGCGTCGTCGACATGGAAGTACCGGTGCGCGACGGTGAGGATGTCGGGGTCGATCTCGACGCCGGTGATGTCGACGCCGTCGCCGTAGGCAAGCCGGTACTGGCGAGCCGACGTGCCGCCGGCGAGGCCGAGGAACGCGACCGAGCGTGGATTCGGCGGCGCGTCCTGCGCCGGCCGGAAGGCGCCGGCGAGCAGCAGGTAGTCCCAGTAGCCGTCGGTCAGGTCGCTGGTCGGGTCATAGACGGAATGGATGCCCAGGCCCTCGTTGAGCATGAGGTCGGTGGTGGTGTCGACCTGGACGACCTGGATGTAGCCGTAGGCGGACTCCTTCTCGTAGATCAGCTGGCCGACCTGCGGCGGCTTGATGCCGGAGGGCAGGAAGATCCAGGCCAGGATCACCGCCGCCGCGAAGGCGGCGTAGAAGCGGCGCCGCGGCCAGCGCCACAACCCCAGCACCGAGACCGCGACCAGGACCAGCCCGAACCCCTCCAGCGTCGGCCGCGTCCCGTAGGTCGGGATGAACCAGAAGACGGGTAGAAACGTGCCCAGGATGCTGCCCGCCGTCGACAGCGCATAGACCCGACCGGCGGTGTTGCCGCCGGTCTCCACGTCCCGCAGCAACAGACGGATCGCGAACGGGCTCACGCAGCCGAGCAGGATCACCGGCACCGCGAACAGCAAGACGACCGCCAGCAGGGTGCCCGCGACCAGGCCCACGCTCAGCTCCTTGAAGCCCTGCTGGGAGGCGAGCAGGATCGGGTAGCTGACCAGCGGGATGACGCCGATCCACAATCCCGCCCAGGCAGTGATCTGGTACAGCACCTCCTCCCGCGGATGCCGGTCGGCCAGCCGGCCCCCGATCACGTACCCGGCCGACAGGTAGATGAGGACCAGCCCGATCAGCACCCCCCAGACGTAGAGGCTGGTCCCGAAGTACGGCGCCAGCAGGCGCGAGGCGCCGAACTCGATGCCCAGCGACGCCATGCCCGAAACGAAGACGAGCGGCAGCAGCAGTCGCCGCGCGAGCCCGCCGCCGCTCAACTACACGCTTTCAGATCGGTTGCTCGGCCGCCCACTTGCGGGTCTTCTCGTCCATCGGAACGGGCAGCTGGACGCGGACCTCCGCGTACATGTCACCGGGCGGGCCGCCCTTCGGGTCGGGCATGCCGAGGCCGCGGAGCCGGATCTTGGTCGCGTTCTGAGTCTCGGGCGGAATCGAGAACTTCACCTGGCCGCCCTTCAACGTCGGCGCGGAAACCTCGCCGCCGCGCAGCGCGACGTGCAGAGGCACAGGCACGACCACGCGCACGTCCTTGCCCTCGCTCGTGAAGACGGGATCCGGGGCGATCTGCACCGTGGCGCGCAAGCCGGGGACGCGCAGCACCGTCCCTTCCTTGACGCCGGCGGGCACCCTCACCTCGACCCGCCTGCCGCCAGGAAGCTCGACGGTGCGGCTCGTCCCGCGGTAGACCTCCGCCAGGCTCACGGTGATCGGCGCCTCGACGTCGATCGGCTGCTGCCGCGTCCTTCCGCGGGAGCCTCCGAAGATCGAGCCGAAGATGTCGCCGATCCCGCCAGCGTCGCCGAAGAGGTCCTCGATGTCGTCGGGCGACACCGTGCGGTACTCGACGCGCGGGCCGCCGTCCGTGCGGAACCCGCCGCCACCAGGGCCGCGGCGCGCCGCATCCGGATCGATCCCGGCGGCCTGGGCCGAGGCCCAGTTCTCGCCGAACTCGTCGTACAGCTTCCGCTTCTTGGCGTCCGACAGCACCTCGTGCGCCTCTGACAGCTCCTTGAACCGCGTCTCGGCGTCCTTGTTGCCTGCGTTCAGGTCGGGGTGGTGCTTGCGCGCGAGCTTGCGGAAGGCGGACGAGATGTCCTTCTGCGTCGCCGTCCGCGGCACGCCGAGCACGGCGTAGAAGTCCTTGGTCCTGGGCATCTCTAGGTCTTTGTTACCCGCTTGTGGTGCTCGACGAACCCCGGCCGGCGGACGTAGCCAAGGGCCTCGTTGATGTGGAGCATGGGCGCGTTCTCGGCGTCGTTGTCGGTGCAGACCATAGGCACGCCGATCTGCACGGCCTGGGCGAGCGACTGCAGCTTCACCGCGCGGGCGATGCCCCGGCCGCGGTAGCCGGGGTGGGTGCACGTGAAGCCGGTCCAGACGGTGCCGCGGACCGGCGGGAACTTCAGGAAGCTCATGGCGACCACCTGGTCGCCATCGCGTGCGACCCACCAGCGGTCGTGCCTGCGGTCGGGCGCGTGCGCGCGGCGCGTGAAGTCCTCGAACGCCTCGGGCAGTATCGGCAGCGAGTGCGGCACGTCCTGGACTGTCACCTGGTTCAGCTCGTGCAGCTTGTGGAGCTTGTCCGGGTCCGCCCACTCGGCGACCGTCTGCAGCGTGATGCCTTCGCCGTCCATCCGCGAGCGAGCGTCCGCCGCGTCGTCGACGAGCCGGCGGCCATGATGGGCCAGGTCGAGCTCCCAGACCTTCTCGATGCGTTCCCGCGCATAGCCGAGGTCGGATAGGGAGTCGAGCATCTCGGGCTCGTCCTCGGCGCAGTAGGCGAGCAGCAGAGCGGCCTCCTCGGCCTCTGCCTGGCCCCCGATCCAGTTCCACATCTCGGTCAGCAGCTCGCGGTCGATGGCACCTTTGTCGAGCCACACCTCGACCTCGCAGTGGCGGTCGGGCAGCTTCGCCCATGGGCCGTGGATCCAGCCCAGGAACGCGATCGGCTTCCCATCGCGTTCGGCGAAGAAGCGCCCGTACCCGTAGTCGCGACGCGGGTGACCCCACCGATACCGCGTGATCACCGGGTCCTGCGGCAGCGTCGGGTACGCGCGGGTCATCACGTCGGACGCGAGCTCCGCCTCGTCGGTCGCCGCCGGCCTGTAGGTCACCGTCTTCACTGGCACAAGGAAAGACTTTAGATACCGATGATCCGGGGCAGGATTCCGTCCTCGTCGATCTCGAGGATCCCCACCGACGGCGCCTCATAGCGGCGCAGGAACCGGGCTGCCTGCAGCCAGCACCACTCGAACCATCCCGGGTGCTGCCGCAGCCGGCGCCTGGTCGTCGTCGGGTTCCACTGATGGACTCCGCCGGGGTTGAACAGCAGTGCCCCCTCCACCCTGCGCATGTGCGAGCGGTGCGTGTGCCCGTACACGATCACGTCGGCATCGGGAAAGCGGCGCCGGAGGCCGCGCGGCAGCCCCGGGTTGGCCTGGAAGTAGCCGAGGCTCAGCGTCCACAACAGCGTGTTCGGCTCCTCGATCCACCGCGAGCGCTGGCCGTGGACCACCACGATCCGCTTGCCCTCCACCGTCAATTCGTACGTGACGGGCAGCGAGGGGAGGTCGCGGTCGTGGTCGCCGCGGACCGCATGGACGGGCGCGATGGTGGCCAGGGCCTCGATCGTCGAGGCGGAGTTGATGTCACCGGCGTGGAGGATCACGTCGACTCCCTTCAGGGCTGAGAAGACCCGAGGTGGGAGCTCGGCGAGGAACTCTGGGCAGTGGGTGTCGGCGACGACGCCTACGCGGGTGGCCACGCCCGCCTAGCTTATCCAAGTTCCAATCTGACAATTTGGCGCGTTTGCTTGACAAATTGGCAAGGTTCGCTTTCTAATTAGCAACCATGAAAGACCTACAGCGTGAAATCTTGAACCAGGTAGCCTCGGGCGCGATCACGGCCGAGGAAGGCGCCGCCCGCATCGAGGCCCTCGAGGCCGCCCCGGGCGCTAGCCCGCCGCCCACCCCAAGCCAGCCGGGCGTCGAGCTGAAGCAGGTACGGGTCGTCTCGCGGTTCGGCAACGCCGCCGTGATCGGCGACCCGAGCGTCGCCTACGCCGTCGCCGACGGCCCGCACAAGGCGCGCCAGGACGGCGACACGATGGTCATCGAGCAGTCGCCCCTCGCCGACGACACCACGTTCGAGTTCAACCGGCCGTACGCGCGCGTCTCGATCCCCGGCTTCGACTTCCACCGCAAGCTCGTCGTCCGCATGAACCCCGAGCTGGCGCTGCGGACCACCGTCCAGGCCGGCAACCTGAGCATCGAGGGCGTCAGGGGCCCGGTGACGAGCGACGTGCAGGCTGGGAACTGCACCGTCTACGGATTCGCCGGACCCATCGACCTCGCGGTCACGGCCGGCAATCTCGAAGCCAGCGGCCGCCTGGACGGCGGCAGGAGCTCGATCCGCTGCCAGATGGGCGAGGTGAAGCTGACCCTGGACCGGACGTCGAACGTGCGGATCCTGGCCCACACGACGCTGGGCAAGGTCGCCGTGGACGGGGCCAAAGACCAGATCGTCGGCGCCGGCGCCGGCACCCTCGAGATCAACTGCACCATGGGCGACGTCGCGGTGGTCGTCGCCTGATGGCGCGCGCCGCGGCCCGACGGCCGCCCATCAGCTGCCCGGTCTGCAGCACGCGGCTCGCGGTGACGCGGCTCACGTGTCCCTCGTGCGAGACGGAGCTGTCTGGCGCTTTCGCGTCGTGCGAGTTCTGCGTCCTCAGCGACGAGGACCGCGACGTGCTTCGCGTCTTCCTCGCCTCGCGCGGAAACATGAAGGAGCTCGAGAGGCACCTCGGCGTGAGCTATCCGACCGCGCGCGCCAGGTTCGACGGCCTGCTGGCGAAGCTCGGCATCGAGCGAGCGCCTGCCCCACCTTCGGCCGACCGTGTCGAGCTGATGGAGCAGGTGGCGCGGGGTGAGATCGACATCGAAGAGGCGCTCAAGCGCCTCGAGACAAGCAAGGGGTGACGGAGATGCTGGAGACAATCGAAGAAGCTGTCGCGTCCTCGCCGGCGGCCGAAGCCAGGCCAGCTCGATGGTCGGTGCTCGGGTCGGGCTCGTTTCGCAAGCTGTGGGGCGCGACGATGCTGTCGCTCCTCGGCGACTTCTTCAGCTACGTCGCCATGGCGTGGCTCGTCCTCGAGCTGACAGGCTCGAGCCTCGCCCTCGGCACCGTGCTGGTCGTCCAGGCCCTGCCGCGTGCGGTCCTGATGGTCGTCGGCGGCGCGCTCACTGACCGCCTCTCCGCCCGCACGACGATGCTCGGCTCGATGGGCCTCCGCGCGGCCGTGGTCGCGCCGCTCGCGCTGCTCGTGATCACCGGGCGCGTCCAGCTGTGGGAGGTGTACGTGGTCGCGGCCGTGTTCGGCATCGTCGACGCGTTCTTCATGCCGGCGCGCGGGGCGATCCTGCCCCAGGTCGTGAACACGCGCGAGCTCGAGGCGGGCAACGCGCTGCTCAACGTCACGTCGCAGGCATCGGTGATCCTCGGCCCCCTCCTTGGTGGCGTCGTCATCGCCGCTTACGGCATCGGGTGGGCCTTCGCCGCCGACGCCGCGGCGTTCGTGCTGGGCCTGCTGCTCGTGCTGTGGCTACCCGCGCCCGCGCGCTCGGCCGCGGCTGGCGGCCGCGCCGCTGGGCTCGGCGGCCAGATCGTGGACGGGCTCCGCTACGCGTGGTCGGACTTCGGCATCCGCACTGTCCTCATCGTGGTCGCGGTGATCGACTTTGCCGCGAACGGTGCCCTCGGTGTCGGCCTCCCCACCCTCGCCCACGGCCGGTTCGGGGCCGGGGCCCCGGGCCTCGGCGTCCTCTTCGCCGCGGTTGGCGTCGGCGCGACCATCGGCGCGCTCGGCGCGGGCTTCGTGCCGCCCCCGAAGCGCTTCGGCTACCTGATCGTGTTCCTGTGCGTCTGGCTCGGCGTGGGCCTGGCCCTGGTCGGCGTCCTGCCTTCGCTCGCGCCCGCCGCCGTGGTGATGGGCCTGACCGGCATCGGCACGGGTGTCGTCAACACCTATGGCATCAGCTGGCTGCAGCGCCGCACGCTTCCCGAGATGCAGGGCCGCGTGATGTCGCTGGTGATGCTGGCCTCCATGGGCCTGACGCCGCTTTCCTACGCCGCTTCAGGGGCGATCGCGCAGGTGAACCCGTCGGTGCTGTTCCTCATCGCGGGCGGCATGGCCCTGCTCTGCGGAGCCGGCGCCCTGGTGAGCCGCCAGGTCCGAGCCCTGACCTAGCTCCAGGTCATCTGATGCCGGCCGCCAGGAGGCCGGCCGCGTGTGCAGCCGACGCGTCTTGCCCGTTGTCGAGGGCGTGGACGGCCGCCATCGCGAAGGCGTGGGATCTGTGCTGGTCGAGGTTGAGGTCGATGTTGGCGAGCGAGAACCAGGCGCAGTACTGCTGACGTCCGAACGAGACGTTTTCGGGCGGCCTGCTCATGGCGGCGGTCGCCCACTGCACGGCGGTCGCCACGTCCTTGCCGGCGGCCAGAGCCTTGAACGCGCCCTGCGCGGCCGCGTGGCACGCGCTCGCGGGGGCTCCGCCGCGCTTGGCCCAGGCGAACCACTCGGCGTAGGACCGATCCTCCGGCGTGGGACCCTGCGCCCCCTTCGCCTCGACCTTCTGCTGCACCACCTCCCAGGCCTGCTTGGCCTGCGTGGCCGGGCCGGGCTGGCCGGCCGCCGCCGGCCTGGCCGGCGTCGCGGGCGCGGCCGGGACGGGCGCCACCGGCAGCTGGCCACCCACGATGGGAGGCGTGGGAGCGGGCGCGGGCGCGGGGATGGGAGCGGAGGTCGGCTGGGCCGTCGAGTGTGGGATCTGCTCCTTCGGCGAGAACCACGTGGGTGTGCCGGGTTCCGCGGCCAGCGGCACACGTGGCGCCCACGCCGGCACCGAGACGGGTCCGCCCGCGAGCGTCTTCGGCGGCGTCGAGGAGGCGGCGGCCGGCTGGTCGGAGGGCTGCGGCGCCCACGAGGGCCGCGACGGAGGTCCGGGTGACGCCGGCGCCACTGGCGGCTCGGTGTGGACCGGCGCCGGGGTGGGCGGAGTGGGAGCCACCGGCTGAGGCGCGGGCGGCGGTTCGACGGGCGAACGCCCCGCCGCGGGAGTCTGCACGGTGGGGACGGCCGGCGGGAGCGTAGCCGCCGGCGTGGCGCCCGGGCTCGAGGCCGCGGGCGACTGGGTCGCGTCGTCGAACGAGTCCGGCCAGTCCGCCGGGATGGCCTGCGCCGGAGTCTCCGGCTCTTCGAGCTCGGAGGGCGGTGGCCAGGCCTTCATGGCCGGCTCAGTCGGCGGATCCGGCGGCCAGATGTCGGTCTCCGCCGGAGGCCCGGGGGCTGTTTCGGCTGACGGAGGCCAGGTCGATCGGGCGGCCGCGGCCGCGACCGCCCGGGGTGGTTCCGGCGGCGGCGGCGGCTCGGGCTCGGGCTCAGGCTCGGCCTCGATCGCAACGGCGGGGATCACGAGCTCGGGCTCGGCCTCTGCAGCAACGGCGGGGATCATCGGCTCAGGCTCGGGCTCGGCCTCTGCAGCAACGGCGGGGATGATCGGCTCAGGCTCGGCCTCGGTCGCGACGGCTGGGATCACGGGCTCGGGCTCTGTCTCGACCTCGGCGGCCGCCTCGAGCGTCGCCGGCTCCTCGGCCTCCGCGGGCTCCGGCTCGAGGGGGATCTCGCTTTCCACCGCCGGCGCGGCGGCTTCCGGCCCTGGGGCGACCTCCTCCGCTATCGGTTGGCCCGGGTCGGTGTGGACCGTCTGCGCCCACTGGGGTGTCGACTGCGACTCGCCGTCCGGCTTCGGCGGCGGCGGTTCGGTGTCGGTCCAGTCCGGGTCGCCTTTCTCGGCGACCGGGGGCTCGGCGGGCTCGTCGCCCTCCATCGCTTCCGGCTCAGGCGCGGTCTTGGCCCAGACCGGCGTCGTGTCCCGGGTGGGCACGGCGGGAACCGGCTCTTCGGCCGCGTCCTCCGCCTCCGCGGGCGGGTTGGAATCCTGAGACTCGGGGGGCTCGGTCTCCACAGCGCAGGTCAGTCTAGCTTCGTGATCGCGCGTTTTGAAGTGAGATCAGCCGAACAGGTTCTTGAGGGCGTCCTCAGGCAGCGGGTCGGGCTGCTGCTCCGCCCAGTCGGCCGCGTCCGAGGCCTCTCGGTCGCACTCCGCCTGGACTTCGGCGGCGGCCTCGGAGTTGATCCACCTGCGGTCGATGAGCCACGCGACGAACCGCGCGATCGGGTCGTGCCGCGCCGCCTCCTCCAGCTCTTCCTTCGTCCGGTACTTCAGGTGGTTGTCTTCCGACGTGTGGGAGTTGATGCGCCAGATCTTCGCGTCGATCAGCGTCGGCCCTTCACCCTGGCGGGCGCGGGCCACCGCGGCGCGGGTTGCCTCGAAGCACGCGGGGACGTCTGTCCCGTCCACCGTCACGCCCTTGATCCCGTAGCCCACCGCGCGGTCGGCGACGTTGGGGTTGGCCATCTGCAGCCGGATCGGCACCGAGATCGCGTAGCTGTTGTTCTCGCAGACGAAGACGACGGGCAGCTTGTGCACGGCCGCGAAGTTGACTCCCTCGTGGAATACCCCCTGGCTGGTCGCGCCGTCGCCGAACGTGCACAGGGTGACCGTGTCCTCGCCCCTGAGCCTGGTCGCGTACGCGATGCCGGCCGCCTTGGGGATCCAGCTCGCGACGACCTGCGACACCGGCGCGATCTTCAGCTTGCGGTAGCTGTAGCAGCCGCCGGGGATGTTGCGCCCCGCGGAGAGCGGGTCTCCGGCCTTGGCGAAGACCGCGAGCATCCACTCTTTCATGGTCAGGCCGCGCACGATCGCGTTGGCCAGGCCGCGGTAGTGAGGGACGAGCCAGTCATCGGGCTTCAGCGCCGCGGTCGACGCGACCTGGATGCCTTCATGTCCGCGGCTGGAGCCCACGAACGGGGCGCGGCCCTGCTTGACCAGGATGTGCATGCGGTCGTCGAGCGCCTTCGCCATGCACATCCACCGGTGGAGGCTGAGGTACTCCTCCTTCGTCGCGGCATCGGCGCGGGTGGTGGTGGCCACCCCTAGGCCGTCAGCGCCCTTGCGATGTCGACCACCTCGTCCGCGGTCAGGCCCATGCGGTTGAGGTGATCGTAGTAGCGGCGGTGAAAATCCGAGAAGTCGCTGCGCTCGGCGCGCTCCTCGCGGATCCGCTTCACCTCCGCCAGCACCTTGTTGACCAGCTCGGGTTCTGGCCTGATCCCGGCGTGGCGGAGCGCGTGCTCGATGACCAGCGTGCCGGAGTGCTTGCCGTAGACATACGTGATCTCGGCGCCCAAGTCGGCCGGCGGGATGAACTGGTAGATCGCCGGGTGGATGAGCATGCCCGCCGTGTGGATGCCCGACTCGTGGCTGAACACGTTGAGACCGATGCCCGGCTCGGTCGGCTGCACCGGCACGCCGCTCATGCTCTCCAGCCGCCGGGCGAGGTCGCGCAGCTTCTCGTACTTGAAATTTGGGATCTCGATGCCGAACAGGTAGCGCAGCTGCAGCAGGACCTGGTGCATCGGCGCGTTGCCGGTCCGCTCACCGATGCCGTTGACGCTCGTCGTGAACACCTCGGCGCCTGAGCCGAGCGCCGTCACGGTGTTCCACGCGCCGAGGCCGAGGTCGTTGTGAAAGTGCACGACCAGGGGCGCGTCGGGAGCGGCGGCCTTGATCGCGGGGATGTACTCGCGTACCGCGAACGGCGAATAGCAGCCGACAGTGTCGGGTGTTGAAGGCCGCGTCCCCCCTGCCTTGAGTCCCTCGCGGTGGATCTCGGCGATGTAGTCGACGTCAGCCCGGCTTCCATCTTCTCCGCCGAACTCGATCGAGGTCGCGCCCTGCTCGCGCGCGTACGCGATCGCCTCGCACATCATCCGGATGTTGGCCTCGCGGTAGTACGACACGGGGAGCTCGAGCCACTCCGACTCCGGGATGCCGTCGCGGTGCAGCAGCGTCTTGCCGAGCTTGTACTTCACATGCAGGTCCGACGCTGACGTGAAGATGAAGTAGGTCACGTCGTCGCGCTTGTGGCCCAGCTTGTCGAGGACCTGCATCGTCGCGTCGATGTCGCCCCTGGTCGAGCGCATCATGCACACGACCTCGAGGTCTTCCTTCAGCTCGCCGCGCTTGCGGCCCTCGAGCACGAGGCGGAGCGTCTCGCGCTCGCCCTCGGACACGGAGGGGAACCCGACGTCCATCACGTGGACGCCGATGTCGGAGAGCATGCGCGCGAGCTCGTACTTGTTCTTGGGCGTGATCGCTACACCGGGCATCTGCTCGCCGTCGCGAAGCGTGTCGTCGTAGATGCGGATCTTCTCCACCGGTGGGAACTGAAGGTCGTGCGCGAAGCGCTTGGGGTCGCGGGCGAGCTCTTCGAGTGGCTCTTGAAGCTCTACGGGCTTGACTCCTCCCCATTCATGGGGAGGTGGCCCGTCAGGGCCGGAGGGGCTATTCACGTGCCGCGGCCTTTTGCCGGCGCTCCTCGAGCTGCTTGCGGACCCAAGGCACGAGGCCGCCCATACGCAGCAGGTCGTTCATGAACTTCGGGAATGGCTCGGCCTTGTACTCGTCGCCCTTGGTGAAGTTGCGGATGACGCCCTCCTCGAGGTCGATCTCGAGCTCGTCGCCCTCCTCCACGGCCTCCGCGGCCTGCGCCGACTGCATGATCGGGTAACCCATATTGATCGCGTTGCGAAAGAAGATCCTCGCGAAGGAGTCCGCGAGCACAAGCGAGATGCCTGCTCCCCTAATCGCCACTGGCGCGATCTCTCGCGAAGACCCGCAACCGAAGTTCGAGCCGCCGACCAGGATGTCGCCCGGCGTCACGCCAGGAGCCCACGTCTCGCGGCCGGGCACTCCCTCCATTGCGTGCTTGCCGAGCTCCTTCTCGTCGAGGGAGTAGATGGCGTACTTGGCGGGGATGATCTGGTCGGTGTCGATGTTGTTCCCAAACTTCCACGCCCGGCCGCGAACGACTTTCGGCAGCGTCACTGGAGGTTGTCCGCGTCGCCCGGCTTTGCCGGGCGACCGCCCCGATTCAAGTAAACCGATGACGGTTCGAGTTGTCGGGGGGGTCTCCGCAGGGGGGGCCCGCCCCCCCTGCGCTCTTTGTCGCCGAACTTCCAGGCCCGGCCGCGAACGACTTTCGGCAGCGTCACTGGAGGTTGTCCGCGTCGCCCGGCTCTGCCGGGCGACCGCCCCGATTCAAGTAAACCGATGACTGTTCGAGTTGTCGGGGGGGTCTCCGCAGGGGGGGCCCGCCCCCCCTGCGCTCTTTGTTCCCAAACTTCCAGGCCCGGCCGCGAACGACCTTGGGGAGGGTCACGGATTCAGCCCCAGCCCCCGCGGCGGCGCCGGTGCGGGCCTTGGCGCACGCAATACGAAGACTGCGATGGCGATCGCCGTCGCCACAGCCAGCAGCATGATCAGTGCAAGCACCAGCCCGAGACGTGCGTACTGCGAGAGTGCCGCCCGAGGGCCGGCCGTGCCCTGCACCTCAATCGAGGCAGGCGCAACGGCGTACGCCTGACGAGCCTGGGCGAGCGCGCCGCTGGTCATGAAGTCGGACTCGGAACCCCGGGCCACGGCAAAGAGGTCATTGCCTTTCACGAACATGACGACCGTCCAGCTGTAGCCCCCGCTCTGCGTCGTCATGCCGATGGCGTCTGGAATTCCTGTTTCTACGAAATCCTGGAAGCCAGCGTCTGTGGTGTACCGGATCTTGCTGGACTGCTCGATCGCCTTGGCGTTGCTTGGAGTCTGAAAGACCATGAGCAGCTCACCGATGAAGTCGGACGCCCGTGGAAGGTACCACTCGCGACCATAGCCCGTGACGAAGTGGTTACGACTGAGCGACGCCACCAAGGAGTCATGCTGCGCTTGACTTATGCCGGACGCGCTCCAATAGTCCGCGTAGCCCTTCGCGTCGAATGATCCTTCCAGCACGCCATCCGTGCCCATCTCGGCTTCCACGAAGCCCGGGTCGACCGGTTCGGCGAGGGCAGCCTTGAGCACAGCTGGGCTCGGAGTCGAGGCCGCAATGCCGGTGACCGGCAGCATGGCAACCAAGGCCGCCGCAACGAGAGCCAGCCGGATCACCGGATCGAGGCGGGCATTTGCTCGAGCACCTCACGGGGGTGCGTGATCACTCCGGTGACGGCGCTGGCCGCCGCGACGGCCGGGTTGGAGAGATAGACCTGCGCCTTCGGGTGGCCCATGCGTCCCGGGAAGTTGCGGTTGGTCGTGCTCAAGCAGACCTCGCCCTCGCCGAGCACGCCCATGTGACCCCCCAGGCACGCGCCACACGTGGCTGTCGTCCAGGCCGCGCCGGCGGCCAGGAACGTCCCGATCAACCCTTCCTTCTCGGCCTGGATGGCGACCTGGTGCGAGGACGGCGTGATGATCAGCCGCACGCCCGGCGCGACCTTGTGGCCCTCGAGCACGGCGGCCGCCCGGCGGAGGTCGGTGATGCGCGAGTTGGTACACGACCCGATGAACACCTGGTCGAGCCTCGTGCCCGCGACCTCTGACAGCGGCGCGTAGTTGTCGGGCGACATCGGCTTGGCGACGCCAAGCTCGACCTTCCCGGCGTCGAACTCGAAGACCTTCTCGTACTCGGCGTCCGGATCGGACGTCACCGGCGTGTAAGGCCGCTTGGCGCGGCCGTCGAGGTACCCCTTGGTGACCTCGTCGAACTCCATGATCCCATTCTTGGCGCCGGCCTCGATCGCCATGTTGGTCATGGTCAGCCGCGCCTCCATGTCGATGTGGCGCAGCGCCTCGCCCGTGTGCTCCATCGCCTTGGAGCGCGCGCCGTCGACACCGATCTGCCCGATCACATAAAGGATGAGGTCCTTCGCCTCGACCCACTCTTTGAGCCGGTTGTGATAGACGAACTTCAGCGTTTCCGGGACGCGGAACCACAGCTCGCCGAGTGCGAGCACGCACGCGAGGTCGGTCGAGCCGATTCCGGTGGCGAAGTTGTTGAGCGCCCCGTACGTGCACGAGTGCGAGTCGGCGCCGACGACCAGCTCGCCGGGCAGGACGAGGCCGTTCTCGGGCAGCACCGTGTGGCAGATGCCGCCCTGCCCCACCTCGAAGTACCACTTGATCCCCATCTGCTGCGAGAACTCGCGCGTCAGCCGGCCGAGGGTCGCGCTGGCGGCGTCCTTCGCCGGCTGAAAATGGTCCTGGGTGACCGCGACCCGGTCGGGATCCCAGATCTTCTCCGCGCCCATCTGCTCGCGCATGATCTTGCCGGCGGGCGGGATCGTCAGGTCATGGCCCATCGCGAAGTCCACCTTGGCCAGCAGCAGGTCGCCGGGCCTGACGCTTTCGCGTCCTGCGCCCCGGGCCAGGATCTTCTCCGTCATGGTCATGCCCATCAGTCGCGCAACCTCTTTGCCACGGCGTCTCCAACTTCGCTGGTCGAGAGGCTTCCGCCGAGGTCGCGCGTGCATTCGCCCGCGCGCAACGCCGACTCCACCGCACCCTCGATCGCGCCGGCCATCTCTTTGTGACCCAGGTGTCTCACCATCATAGAGGCGCTCAAAATCGCCCCGATCGGGTTCACGATCCCCTTGCCTGCGATGTCCGGCGCGGTGCCATGGACGGGCTCGAAGAGGCCGCGCTTGGTCTCGGGGTTGACGTTGCCCGACGGCGCGATGCCCATGCCGCCGATCAGCTCCGCGGTCAGGTCGGAGAGGATGTCGCCGAACAGGTTGCCGGTGACGATGACCTCGAACTGAGTCGGGTCGCGAACCAGCTGCATCGCGGCCGCGTCCACATAGAGGTGCCGGGTCTTGATGTCCGGGTGGTCCTTCGCAACCGCCTTCCAGCGGTCCTGCCACAGCCCGCCGGCGTGCGTCATGGCATTCGCCTTGTCGACCATGACGACCTCGCGCCGGGCGTTGCGGAAGGCGTACTCGAGTATCCGCGTCACCCCGAGGTGGGTGTTGAGGTCCTCCTGGATCGCCACCTCTTCCTGGGTGCCCTTCTTGAAGCGTCCGCCCATTCCGACGTACAGGCCCTCGGTGTTCTCGCGGACGATGAGGAGGTCGATCTTCCGCCGGTCCTCTCGGCGCAGTGGCGAGAGGCGGTCGTCGTACAGCTTCGCGGGGCGCAGGTTGACGTAGAGGTCGAGCTCGAAGCGCAGGCGCAGCAGCACGCCCGCGAGGTAAGCGGCGTCGTTGACGCGCGGGTCGCCGACCGCGCCGAAGAGGATCGCGTCGGCCCTCTCGAGCTCCTTCCAGGTCGCGTCCGGGATGGGCACCCCGGTGCGCATGTACTGGTCGGCGTTGACGTCGAACTCCTCGAAGTCGAGGTCCGCGCCGGCTGCCTTCAGGACCTTGATCGCCTCCGGCACGACCTCCTTGCCCGCGCCGTCGCAGGGCAGGACGGCGATGTGGCTAGGCAGGGGTCGCTTCCGTTTCGCGCAACTTGTAGCGCTGGATCTTGCCCGTGACCGTCTTCGGCAGCTCGGGCACGAACTCGATCAGGTGCGGGTATTGGAAACGCTGCAGGCGCGACTTGCAGTGCTCCTGCAGCTCCACGACCAGCGCATCGCCCGTGACCGCCGACGGCCTGGCGATGACGAAGGCCTTGATCTTCGTGAACCCGTCGACGCTCATGCCGACGACCGCGCTTTCGGCCACGGCCGGGTGCTCGAGCAGCGCCGCCTCGATCTCTATGGGCGAGACCCACAAACCGCTGACCTTGATCATGTCGTCCGAGCGACCCTCATACCAGTAGAAGCCGTCATCGTCGACGCGGTACCGGTCGCCTGTGAAGAACCACTCGCCGAGAATCGAGCGCTTCGACTTCTCGTGCTGCGCCCAGTACAGGGCGAGGGCGCTGTCGCCTTTGACATAGAGGTCGCCTGCCTCACCATGCTCCACCGGCTTGCCTTCGTCGTCAAGGATCTTCAGCTCGTAGCCGGGCACCGGTTTGCCACTGCTCCCGGGCCGGACGTCGTCGAGCCGGTTCGAGCAGTAGATGTGGAGCATCTCGGTCGAGCCGACGCCGTCCAGGATCGTCAAGCCGAAGGCTTCCTTCCAGCGCCGCCACACCTCGGCCGGCAGCGCCTCCGCCGCTGCGACGCAGTGGCGGATCGAGGTCAGGTCTCGCTGCCTGGCGCCTTCGAAGTTGAGGATGGCGTTGTAGAGCGTGGGTGCGCTGAAGAAAAGCGTGGGCTTGCGCGCCTCGATGGTGTCGAGGACGGTCTGCGGCGTGTTCCTCCCCGCGTGCAGGACGGTGGATGCGCCGACCCAGTACGGAAAGGTGAGGTTGTTGCCAAAGCCGTAGGCGTGGAAGAGGCCGGTCGTGCTGAACGTCGTGTCCGACTCCTTGATCCCGAGCACCTGCTCGGCGTAGGTCACGCACGTGTAGGGGATGTCATGCTGGAGGTGGACGACCGCCTTGGGCTTGCCGGTCGAGCCTGAGCTGTAGAGCCAGAACGCCATGTCGTCGCGGCCCGTGGGCGCGGTTTGCACGTCGTCGCCAGGCGGCACCTCGTCGGCCCGGATCGTCGGCAGGTTGCCGGCCGCGGGCTTGAGCTTCTCCTCGGTGTTGGCGTCGACGACCACGATGCGAGCCAGTGAATCCTGGACGTAGTGGACGTAGTCCTCGCTGCGCTGCAGCAGTGGGTTGACCGGGACCGGGACGGCGCCGATGCGGATGGCGCCGAGGAAGCAGGCGACCCAGCCCGGCGAGTCGTAGCCCACGATCAGGACGCGCTCCTCCCTGCGCACGCCCAGGTCGAGGAGCTGGCGGGCGGCGCCGCAGGAGAGCTTGAAGAGGTCGCCGTAGGACACCTCGCCGGCCGCGGAGTGGATGGCGATCTTGGCGGCCCGGTCGGGCAGGTTGCGTTCGAGCAGGTCGGCGCCGACGTTGTAGCGGTCCGGCAGATCCACCATTGGAAATCTTGGCATGTGGACGGACGGGACGGTGAAGGGGGTGGCGGGGGTGGGTTTGGGTGGCCGATGGATTTGCGGATTTGAATATAAATTAACCAGATTGACGTTGTATAATCGAACGTTTTTTTGTAGTATTCCTGCATGCTCCAGCTGCAGCCTGACCTCGACGATCAGCTCGTCGAGACCCAGCGCCAGATCGATGCGTTGCTCCTCCGCCAGTCTCGTCTGGCGGCTGAGTTCGCCGCCTCTGAGCGCTGGGATCGCGCTGGCTATAACAGCCCCCACGACTGGATGCGCTTCCACCTCAACGTGACCAGCAGCACGGCGGTCAACTACGTCACCGTCGGCGAGCAGCTGCAGCGCCTAGAGAAGTCAGTCGAGGCGATGGGCTCGGGCGAGGTCGGTTTCGCCCACCTGGCGGTGATGGCGAGGACCGCTGAGGCGGTGGGGAAGGTCTTTGACGAGGACAGGCTGCTCAAGCTCGCGTGTGACAACTCGCCCGGCAAGTTCTACTTCAAGTGCCTGCACTACCGGCACTCGGTCGACGCCAGGAAGTACTGCGAGGAGCAGAACGACCAGGAAGCGAACTATCTCAAGCTGAGCACGGTCGAGAGCGGCCACCTGCTGATCAACGGCGCGCTCGACCCGGTGAGTGGTGCCGCCGTTCGCGGCGCGCTGGAGCCGCTGGCTCAGAAGTCGGGCGCGCACGACGACCGCGACCTTGGCCAGCGCATGGCCGACGCCCTGGTCGAGGGCCTGACACATGGCAAGCCGGCCCACCTCCAGGTCACCACATCGCTCGAAACCTTGCAGGGCTTGGCCGGCTCAGCCGGCGGGGAGATGGAGTTCTCGGTACCGCTCTCCTCGGCCACCGTGCAGCGGGTCGCCTGCGACTCCAGCGTCAGCCGCATCCTCCTCGACCAGGAATCGCTCGTCATCGACGTCGGCCGCTCCCGGCGCGTCGTCGATGGCGCGCTGCGCAAGGCGCTGGCGCTGCGCGACAAGCACTGCCAGTGGCCTGGCTGCGAGCGCCCCGCCTCCTGGTGCGACGGCCACCACATCGTGCACTGGGTCGACGGCGGCGAGACCAACCTCGACAACTGCGTCTTGCTCTGTAGGCGCCACCATCGAATGTTTCACGAGGGTGGTTGGAAGCTGATCAAGGTCGAAGGGCGGATCGTGACCGTCGCGCCGACGACCACATTTGGATTGCCGCGCGGCCCAGACTAAAGATCGATGACGGTCGAGCGGCGGTCGCGTCGATTCTCTTCAGAAAAGCTCGAACGTGTCGCGCGCCGGTTGGTGAACGCCTCTCCCCTCTGCGCTCTCGCGACTGTGTCGCCGCGCGAGCGCGCCCACATCAACCACATGTACTTCGCGTGCACGGACCGCTTCGATGTGATCTGGATCTCAGACCCTGACTCCATCCACTCGCGGAACCTCGCGCGCAATCCATCGGCCGCGGTCACGATCTTTGCCTCGAACCAGGTCTGGGGCAGACCCGACCGTGGTCTCCAGCTGTTCGGCACCTCCGGCACGACCACCAGCGCGGATGCCGTGCGCGCGTACCAGAAGCGTTTCCAGGACTTCGACGCGGAATCCAACGAGCTGCCGGTGTACCGATTCCGGGCGCGCACCTTGAAGCTGTTCGATGAGCGCTCGCTGGCACCGGGGACGCTGGTCACCGCGCGCGTCACGCGAGAAGGCCTCACCTGGGTGAAGACCGAGGTGTGGGCCTAAGGCCTCACTGGCGGACGATCGCGGCCGCGCCCTTCCTCAGCACGAACTTCTGGATCTTTCCCGTCGCCGTCTTGGGCAGCTCCTGCACGAACATCACGCCGTGCGGCGCCTTGAAGTGCGCCAGCCGGTCGCGCGTGAACGCGATCAGTTCCGCCTCGGTCGCGGTGGCCCCTGGTTTCAACACGACGTACGCAAACGGGGCCTCCCCCCACTTCTCGTGCGGCAGGCCGACGATCGCCGCCTCCTGGACGGCCGGATGCCGCAGCAGGACACCCTCGACCTCGATCGAGGAGATGTTCTCGCCACCGCTGATGATCACGTCCTTGATCCGGTCGCGGATCTCGACGTAGCCGTCGGGGTGCACGACCGCGGCGTCGCCGGTGTGGAACCAGCCGTCGCCCATGACCTTCTCCGTCGCCTCGGGGTCGTGGTAGTAGCCCTTCATGATCACGTTCCCTCGGGCCACGATCTCGCCCAGCGTCTGCCCGTCGGCGGGCACCTCACGACCCTCGCCGTCGACCACGCGCAGCTCGCACGCCCCGATCATCTCCACCCCTGTGAGGGCCTTGATCACGGCGCGGTCGGCGGGCGACTTCGCGGCGTGCTCGGGCCGGGGCTCGCAGATGGTCAGGAAGGGCGCCGTCTCGGTCAGGCCGTAGACCTGCGTCACCTCCCAGCCGAAGTCACCCTCCATCCGCTCGATCGTCGCTGCCGCCGGCGGGGCGCCGGCCGTAACCACGCGGATTCCTTTGGGAACGTCGCCGCGCACCTCGGGCGGCGCGTTGGCCAGCGAGATCAGCACGGTGGGCGCCGCGCACAGCCAGCCGACTCCTTCCTTGCGCGCGAGGTCGAAGACGCGCGCCGGCTCGACCTTGGGCAGGCAGATGTGCCTGCCGCCGACGGCGGTCACGATCCAGACGAACGTCCAGCCGTTGGCATGGAACATCGGCAGTGTCCAGAGATAGGTGTCGCCGACCGTGATGTGGAAGTGGACCAGCGTGTCCATCACGTTCGTCCACGCATTACGGTGCGTGATCATCACGCCCTTGGGCTTGGCGGTCGTGCCGCTCGTGTAGTTGAGCGAAAGCAGGTCGTCCTCCTTGATGTCGGGTCGGTTGAAAGACGGCCTGGCGCGCGCAATCTCGTCGTCGTACTCGCGCCAGCCCTCGACGCCGCCCGCAACCCGGCCGAGGACGACGAACTGCTCCACGCTCGGAAGCTGCTCGCGGACCCCGTCCACCGCGGCGACGTAGTCGGGATGCACGCACAGCACCCTGGCTCCTGAGTGCGACGTGATGTAGACGAAGTCCTCCGCCGTCAGCCGGTAGTTGATCGGCACCAGCACGGCTCCGATCTGGGGCACCGCATAGAACGACTCGAGCTGCTCGTGCGTGTTCGGTGAGATGTAGGCGACGCGGTCGCCCGGCTGTACGCCCATCGCCTGCAGGGCGGACGACCAGCGGTCACAGCGGTCGAAGAACTGCTCGTAGGTCATGCGCAGGTCGCCGTCGACCACGCCCTCCCGGTCGCCGTACAGCTTGCGCGTGCGCCGGGCGAATTCGAGCGGCGTGAGCGGCGTTTCCATCTATGGGTTCAGCATGAGCGCGAAGTCGGTGGTCTTGATGCCGCCGACGAACGCGCTGTGTGCTTTTGGCTCCAGCTCGACCGAGCGCTCGTACACGAATGCATACACGTTGTCGAGCGTCCAGTCGCCGTAGCCCTGGATGCGCAGGCCGTAGCGAAGATCGCTGTCCTGGTGGCCGCGCTGGAGCAGGTCGGTCGCGCGCGCGTAGATCGCTTTCAGGATCTCCAGCTGCATCGAGAGCTCGGCGATCGTCCTGGCGTCGCCGTCCGCCTCGACCAGCTGCTCGACCTGGATTTCGAGGTCGGCGATCTCCTTCTGGTAGTCGTCCACCCCACGGACGAGTTTAAAACGCTAGTGAATCAGGTAGTTCGTCGAGACCGCGCCGGCGATGAGGATGGCGATGATGTTGACGACCTTGATCATCGGGTTGATCGCCGGCCCGGCGGTGTCCTTGTTGGGGTCGCCGACCGTGTCACCTGTCACCGCCGCCTTGTGCGCCTCCGAGCCCTTGCCGCCGAGGTGTCCCTCTTCGATGTACTTCTTCGCGTTGTCCCACGCCGCGCCGCCGCTCGTCATCTGAAGGGCGAGGAACAGCCCGGTCACGATCGCCCCGAGCAGCATGCCGCCCAGGCCCTTGGGTCCGAGGATGAAGCCGACGGCGATCGGCGCGATCACGGGGATGACGCCGGGCAGGATCATCTCGCGCTGCGCCGCGGCCGTGACGATGCGCACCGCGGTGCCGTACTCCGGCCGGCCGGTGCCCTCGAGGATGCCCTTGATGTCCCGGAACTGCCGGCGGACCTCCTCCACGACCAGGCCGCCCGCGCGTCCCACGGCGAGCATCGCCAGCGATCCGAACAGGAACGGAAGGATGCCTCCGATGAAGATGCCGGCGATGACCGTGGGGTCGGTGAGCTGAAACTGGACCGTATGGCCGGCCTTCACCAGCTCCTCGTTGTAGGACGCGAAGAGCACCAGCGCGGCCAGTCCTGCCGAGCCGATGGCGTAGCCCTTGGTCACGGCCTTGGTCGTGTTGCCAACCGCGTCGAGCGGGTCGGTGATGGCACGCACTTCCTTGGGGAGCTTCGCCATCTCGGCGATGCCGCCCGCGTTGTCGGTGATCGGTCCGTAGGAGTCGATGGCGACGATGATGCCCGTCATCGACAGCATCGCCACCGCCGCGATCGCGATCCCGTACAGGCCGCCGAGTGAATAGCTGATGAGGATGCCGGCGGCGATCACCACCACCGGAAGTGCGGTGGCCATCATGCCGATCGCCTGGCCCGCGATGATGTTCGTCGCGTGCCCGGTCACCGAGGCCTTGGCGATGAGGCGCACAGGCCAGTAGGCGGTCTCCGTGAAGAACTCGGTGATGGCGACGATGAGAACGGTGATCACGACGCCGACCAGGGCGGCAAAGAAAAGGTTGCTGGGGTTGGACGTCAGCTGGGCGAGCTTGTCGCCAGCGGTCAGATAGCCGTTCGATGTCATGTACTGGGTGACGAACCAGAACCCGACGATCGCGATCGCGACCGCCACCAGAAGCCCCGCGTAGAGGGCGCCCATGATCCAGCGAGGGTTGAAGATGCGGACAAAGAACGTGCCCGCGATGGAGCCCACCACGCTCACCGCGCCCAGCAGCAGCGGGTACACGACCCAGCCGACCTGGCCTGGGAACAGCAGCGAGCCGAGCAGCATGGCCGCGATCATCGTCACCGCGTAGGTCTCGAACAGGTCGGCGGCCATGCCGGCGCAGTCGCCGACGTTGTCGCCGACGTTGTCCGCGATCACCGCCGGGTTCCGCGGGTCGTCCTCGGGGATGCCGGCTTCGACCTTGCCCACCAGGTCGGCGCCCACGTCGGCCGCCTTGGTGTAGATGCCGCCGCCCAGGCGGGCGAACACCGAGACGAGGCTCGCCCCAAAGGCCAGCCCGACCAGCACGTCCGGGTTCTTGAAGACGAGGTACGCCGCCGCGACGCCGAGGAGCCCCAGGCCGACGACCATGAAACCGGTGACTGCGCCACCGCGGAAGGCGAGCTGCAGTGCCTGATTCAACCCACCGCGCGCGGCTTCCGCGGTCCTCACGTTGGCGCGCACGGCGATGTTCATGCCCACGTAGCCGGCGGCTGCAGAGAGGACGGCGCCCACTATGTAGAGCCCCGCGGTCGTCCAGTTGATGAAGAAGCCGATGACGATCGCGATGACCACGCCGATGATCGCGATCACCGTGTACTGGCGGTTCAAGTAAGCGGCGGCGCCCTCCTGGATCGCCGACGCGATCTCGCGCATGCGTTCGTTGCCGGCAGGCTCCCGGAGGACCAGGAAAATAAGGACGACGGCGAATGCCGCCGCCGCCAAACCCCCGGCCACGCCGAACCAGGCTATGTTGGGATCCACTTACCCTCCCTCGTGATCGCGGCTCCGAAACGGCGAGCCGCGGAGCGATAGGTTAACTACTTTCACCAGGCGAGGTCGAAGGCCTGGAGCGTCCCGGTAGCGCCCGACCACTCTACGTCGACCCTGTCGACCCTCGCCATCCGTGGGCCCTCCTCCAGGGCGCGTTTCAGCTGCTCGAGGGCGGCGCGCTCGCCCTCCGCGACGACCTCCACGTTGCCGTCGTCGTTGTTGCGTACCCAGCCCCGCAGGTCGAGCTGCCGCGCCTTGCGCTGGACGAAGTAGCGAAAGCCCACGCCCTGGACGTCGCCGCGAACGACGGCGTGCAACCTCTCCATGCTTAGATGACTGTCGCATGCCGACATCGAGCATCGTCGCGATCGGTGACGAGCTCGTCGGCGGTTTCACGCTCGACACCAACTCCCACTGGATGACCGAGCGGCTGCGCCTTCTCGGCTACGCGGTGAAGCGGGTCACCCAGATCCGCGACAAGCCCGCCGAAATCGTCGACCAGGTGCGGCGCGAGCTCGACGACGCCGACGTCACCGACGTTTTCACGACCGGCGGCCTGGGTCCCACCCCCGACGACCGCACGTTCGCGGCGCTCGCCGACGCGCTCGGCCGCGAGCTGGTCATCTGGGAGGAAACGCGCGCGCGCATCGAGCGGCGCGTGCAGCGCATGCACGCGATGGGCCTGCTCGAGTCGGGCGAGGTGACCGAGGGCAACCTGCGCATGGCCCGCATCCCGGCCGGGCCCAACCACGTCTTCCGCAACCGCCGCGGCATGGCGCCAGGCACCCTCTACGAGGTCAGGGGCAAGCGGATCTTCGTCCTGCCCGGGGTTCCGCTCGAGATGAAGGGCATCTTCACCGAGGAGCTGGAGCCGCAGTTCCTGACCGCCGGTGCCGCGGCGACCGTCCGCGAGCTCCGCTTCACGTTTGCGGTCGAGGCTCGGTTCTATCCATTGATGCGCGAGCTGGAGGGGACGTTCCCGGATGTCTCAGTCGGCTCCTATCCGAACTTCGAGACCAAAGAGCTGGTGATCAGGGTCCTGGGCGCCGACCCGAGACGCGTCGAGGCGGCGCTGGAAGAGATCAGGAGGAAGGCACCCGTATGAAACCGCAGGTCATCTGCGTCCCCGGGAGCGTCGCTCCCGCGGCGCAGCGTTACAGGCCCCTCATAGATAGGGTCGGCGACGCCGCGGAGCTCCACCTCAAGGACCTGGAGGTCTACGGCGAGCCGCGGCCGCCTGCCGGTTACTCGATCGAGGAAGAGCTCGCCGCCATCGACGGACTCGCCGATTCGAAGGGCTTGTCCCGTTTCCACCTGGTCGGTTATTCGGGCGGCGGCTTCATCTCGCTGGCTTACGCGGGCACCCGGCCGCGGCGGCTCTCGAGCCTCGCCCTGTTCGAGCCGGCGCAGATCCCCGGCAGGCTGACCGACGAGGAGCAGGCGTTCTTCAGCATGCTGCGGGGGAAGCTGGAAGGACTGCGTGGCGACCAGTTCATGTCCACCTTCGTTCGCGAGCAGGTCAAACCGGGCGCGGTCGTGCCGCCTCCGCCACCCGGCCCGGTTTCGCCGGAGATGCAGAAGCGGCCCGCCGGGATCGCCGCGCTGATCCAGGCGTTCCAGGCCTACTCATTCGAGCGCGAGACTCTGCGCACCGCGGCATTTCCCGTGTTCTACGGCTACGGCGATCTCTCCCATGAGGAGCAGGAGCTCAAGGCGGGGATCCTGGCGCGCCTCTTCGCGGACATCCACGTGCAGCGCTACGCGGGCGTCCACCACTTCGTGCCGGCGGAACAGATCTACACCGAGGCCCACGTGAGGGCGCTGCGCGACATGTGGGAGCGGGCGGAAAGCTAGCCCCCGAGCTTTCTCGTCAGTAGGGCTCGTTCGGCCGGGTTCTGGCTGAGCTCGAGCGCTCGCAGCCGCGCCTCGCGGGCGAGGCCTTTCTCGTCGAGCTCGTCGAGCAGCTCGGCTCGCGTCGCCCAGAAAAGGTGGTAGCCCTCGAGCGCCATGGCCAGGTCGTTGACCTCGCCCAGCGCAACCTGGGGACCGCTGACCCGGGCCACGGCCACCGCGCGGTTGAGCCGGATCACCGGGGTGTCGGACACCCTGAGCAACGCGTCGTAGAGGGCGACGATCTGCGGCCAGTCGGTCTCCGCCCATGAACGCGCCTCCGAGTGAACCGCGGCGATCGCCGCCTGGACCTGGTAGGGGCCGGGCGCGGACAGCGCCGCGGCACGCTGCAGCGCATCGATCGCCTCGGCGATGGCTCGCGAGTCCCACAGCGCGCGGTCCTGGTCCGGGAGCAGCACCATCTCGCCGGAGGCGTCGAAGCGAGCGCGCGCCCGGGCGAGGTGCAGCTTCATCAGCGCGATCAGCCCCAGCACCTCGGGCTGGTCGGGCAGCAGGCGACCGAGAAGGCTCGTGAGCCATAGCGCGTCCTCGGCGAGGTCGCGCCGGGACGCGACCCGCGGGCCGTGGCTCAGGTAGCCCTCGTTGAACATCAGATAAAGCACCGCGAGGACGGCGCTTACGCGTGGGGGTAGCTCGACGCCCTCCGGCACCCGGTACGGGATGTTCGCTTCGACGATCTTCCGCTTGGCGCGGACGATCCGCTGCGCCATGGTCGGCTCAGCGACCAGGAACGCGGCCGCGATCTCCTGCGTCGTGAAGCCGGCGACCGCGCGCAACGTCAGCGCGACCTGAGCCTCCTGGGCGAGCGCGGGATGGCAGCATGTGAAGATCAGGCGCAGGCGGTCGTCGGCCTCGGCGGTGTCAGGTGGCAAGGTGGAGCGCTCCAGGAGCGCGACCTTCTCGGCGTAGCGGCGGTCGCGCCGCAGGATGTCGATCGCGCGGCGGCGCGCGGTGGTCATCAGCCAGGCGCCAGGGTTGTCTGGAATGCCGTGTTGCGGCCATCTCTCCAGCGCCGCGACGAGGCTGTCCTGGACGACCTCCTCGGCGACGTCGAAGTTGCCGATGAGTCGCACCATCGCGCCAGTGAGCCTGGCCGCCTCCTCTCGGAAGACGGCGACGAGCGCAGCCTCGGTTGCGGTCCGTGTCTCGGTCAGGCCCTCATCGTTCCACAGCCGGCCAGACCTCGACCGGTCCGGCGCGCCACGCCTTGGCCATGTCGAGCGCCTCGTCCAGGTCCTTCACGTCGACGACGGCAAAGCCGCCGATGATCTCTTTGGACTCGATGAAGGGACCGTCCGTGACGATGGGCTTGCCGTTCTCGAACCGGACCGTGGTCGCGGTCTGCGGTCCTTTCAGCTGCTCGCCGCCCACGATCTTGCCGGCGCGGCCGTACTCGTCAAACCACTGCTCCGCCAGCTTCATGCCGGCCTCCATCTCCTCGGGCGGCAGATTCTCGAAACGCTCCTGGTCTTCCATCGTCCCGACAAACAGCAATACGTATTTCATGCGCATACCTCCTGCCCTAGTCGACGAACGGCCGTGCCGAAATTCGACCGGCTACGAACCGGTGAACTCCGGCTCCTGCTTGCTCAGGAAAGACATGATGCCGATCGCGGCGTCGGTGCTCAGCGCCGCGCGGGCGAAGTTCTGGGCCTCGACCTCCAGGGCGTCGTCCAGCCGCAGGTCCCAGCCCCGGCGGATGGCGTCCTTGATCATGGCGATGGCGAAGGTGGCCGCCCTGGCCAGCCTGCCGGCGAGCTCATCGACCGCCGCCCCGAGCTCCTCGGGCGGCACTGCCAGGTCCACCCACCCCACCGCTTCGGCCTCCTTCGCTGAGAGACGGGTCGACTCGACGATGTAGCGCTTGGCCCGCGCCATGCCGATCAGGCGCGGCAGTCGCTGCGTCCCGCCCGCGCCGGGGATGATGCCGAGCGACGACTCGGTCTGGCCGATCTTCGAGCGCCCGTCCTCGACCATGATCCGGAAGTCGCAGCACAGCGCCAGCTCGCTGCCGCCGCCAAGCGCGTGGCCGTTGATGGCCGCGATCACCGGCCTGGGACAGCGCTCGATGGCAGCGAAGTGGTGGTTCATCCGGCGCATGAAGAGCGCGATCTGGTCGGTCGCGTCCGGCGCCTCGCGGTCGATGCCCATCATGGAAGTCAGGTCGGCACCGACACTGAAGTACTTCTCGTACTCTGACGCCAGCACCACGACTCGGACGGCGGGGTCGGTGCCCAGCTCATCGAACGCCGTCGCAAGCTCGGCCATCAGGTCCTCGGCGATCGCGTTGTTGCCTTTGCGGTGCATGACGACGCGCGCGATCGCGCCTTCACGCCTGACGTCGAGGAACTCGCTCATCACGCGGTGAAAAGAGGGATGCCGCCGGCGACCTCGATCACCGCGCCGGTGATGTAGCCGGCCTCCACGGTGCAGAGGAAGCCGATGGTGTTGGCGATGTCCTCTGGCTGCCCGAATCGCTTGAACACGGTGCGCGCCTTGAAGCGCTCGTACATCGGGTTGTTGGCCGCCGCCGCCTTCCCTGCCTCCGACTCGATGATGCCCGGCGCGATGGCGTTCGCGGTGATGTTGTGCCGGCCGCCTTCGAGGGCTGCCGTCCTGGCGAGACCGATCAGGCCCGCCTTGGTCGAGGAGTAGCTCGCCTGGCCGAAGCCGCCGAGCGTACCCGCCACCGACGACATGTAGATGAGGCGGCCCCACCTGTTCTCGACGAGATACGGCCACACCTCTTTGGTGCAGTTGAAGGCGCCGGTCAGGTTGACCTTCACGTCGCGGTCCCACAGCTCGTAGGACTGGTTGGGGATCTGCGCCGCGTGGTCGAGCGTCGCCGCGTTATTGATCAGGATGTCGATCTTGCCGAACTCGTCCTTGATCTTCTTGAAGACTTCCTTGATCTGCTCGCGGTGGGTCACGTCCATCTTGATGGCGAGGGACTTGCGGCCCATCTTGCGGATCGCCTCCGCCGTGGCGTTCGAATGGACCCAGCCCTGGGAGACCGCGACCTGCGCGAGCATGCTGCCCTGCGCCTCTGCGGTCTGCTGCAGGTCGGGGTCGTCCTCGACCAGCACATCGGTGATGACCACGTCGGCGCCCATTCCCGCGAGCGTCAACGCATCCTGCCGTCCCAGGCCGCGTGAGGCGCCGGTAACGATGGCGACCCGACCGGATAGATCAAACATTCATCACCCTCTCAATTTGATGGTGCCGCGCTGGCCGGTCAGCGCGCGCGAGATGACCAGGCGCTGGATCTCGGCCGTGCCCTCCCAGATCTGGTAGATCTTGGCGTCCCGAAACCACTTCTCGACCGGGTACTCCTTGATGTAGCCGTAGCCGCCCAGGACCTGGATGGCGTCGGTCGTGACGTCCATGGCGACGTCCGCGGCGAAGCACTTGGCCATCGATCCTTCGGCGCGCTCGAATGGCAGACCTTGAGTTGCCATCCACCCCGCCCGCCAGATGAGCAGGCGCGCGGCGTCGATCCTCATCGCCATGTCGGCGAGCTTGAACCCGACCGCCTCGTGCTGCCACAGCGGCTTGCCGAACTGCTTGCGCTCCTGCGCGTAGTCGAGCGCGAACTCGAACGCGGCGCGCGCGATGCCGAGCGCGCCTGCGGCCACGCCGGGCCGAGTCGCCTCGAGCGTCATCAGCGCGCCCAGCGCGCCCGGGCCGGCGTTTTCCGCGTCGGGCTCGCCGCCGAGCCTGTGGTCGAGCGGCAGGTGGCAGTCATCGAGGATCACCTGGGCGGTGTGGCTCGCACGCACACCGAGCTTTTTCTCTTTGCGGCCCATGCGCAGGCCGGGCGTGTCCTTCGGCACCAGGAAGGAGGCGATGCCGGCCGGCCCTTTGGAGGGGTCGGTGTTGGCGTAAATCACGTGGTAGTCCGCGATGCCGCCGTTGGTGCAGAACTGCTTGGTGCCGTTGAGGACGTAGCCGTCGCTCACCCTGGTCGCGCGCGTCTTCATCGCCAGCGCGTCCGAACCCGAGTCCGGCTCGGTGAGTCCAAGGCCGCCCAGGACCAGCCTCTCCGGGTTGGTGAACTCGGGCAGCCAGCGTTTCTTCTGCTTCTCGGTGCCGCTGGCGCGAATGCCCGCGATGGCGAGTGCCATCGACTGGATGCACACGGCGATGCCGGCGCACCCCCAGCTGAGCTCCTCGTTGAGGATGAGCTCCGTCAGGAAGTCGAGACCCTGGCCCCCGTACTCCTCGGGCAGGAATGCCGCCGGGCTGAGGCCCAGGCGGTGAGCTTTCTTGACAACCTCGTAAGGAAACTCCTCTGTCTCGTCGAAGTGCGCGGCAACGGGCCGGATCTCCTTCTCAGCGAACTGGTGTGCCAGCTTGCGGATCTCTTGCTGCTCGGGGGTCAGCGAGAACCCGAGCGTCATGCCTCGTACTCCGCGACGCCCTTCGTCAGCACCGCCTCGCCCCTCTGGTTGACCGCCCCGAGCTCGAGTGTTCCGTCACCGGTGGGCTTGGCTATGAAGGTGACGGTGTCCCCGGGCTGCACCATGCCCGCGAAGCGGACCGACATTCGGCGCAGTCGTCGCGGGCCGCCCGCCGCTTCGGCGGCGACCGTGGCCGCGATGCCCATCTGCAGCATGCCGTGCGCGATCAGGCTCGGCAGCCCGACCGAACGCGCGAACTCGTCGTCGAGGTGGATCGGGTTGTGGTCGCCCGAGGCGTCAGCGTAGGCGGCGATCTGCTCCCGCGAAAACGTGACGGTGCGCTCGCTCACGAACGGATCACAAAGAGCGCGCGTGACCGCGCCACCGGCTCTTCCTGCGCGTCCTCGGTGTCGGTTTCGAGGGAGACGAAGCGCATGCCGCGCCGGCTGGTGTCGGACGCAACTCGCGCCCGTGAGGTGAGGATCTCGCCGACCTTCGGGTGCCGGAGCCACTCGAACTCCTGCTCGGCGTGCAGCAGCTTGCCGAAATCGATCGCCGCGTTCTCGTCTCCGAAGAGCTGCGGCGCCGTCGCTTCGAGTGCGTAGGCGGCGGCGAAGGTCGGCGGCACCCCGTCCGCGGGGTCTGACCCGATCGCCCGCGCGAAGTCGGCGACGCGATCCGCCTCGACCTCGAACCGCACCGCCGGGTATGCCTTCCCGGCGACCGCTCCCATGGCGGAAAAGACTAGGGTCTGGTCGGTCTCAGGCGCGCGAACACGCGGCGGATCAGCATCGGCCGCAGCGCGGTCCACGCCTCCATCACCGCCGGCCGGCTCGAGGCGGCGACCTCCGGCGGGGCGTAGGCGGCGACGACGAAGCCGTTGGCGAGCGCGCTCACCGGCTCAGCGGTCTCCGGGAACGTCCGTCTCAGCCGGCGGCCAAGCTCGAGCGGCGTCTCACCCGGCCGGCGTTGGGCGCCGGCGAGATTGGCCAGCGTGAGCGTGCGTTTCCAGACGGCCATCACGCTGCGCGGCCGCAGGTAGCGCGAGGCCACCACGAGCAGCAGGAGCAGGATGGCGACGACGCTGCCCGCGATCCTCATGATCGTCGTCGCGTCGACGGCGGAGACGCGAAGCCCGCCGACGTTGACGCCGCCCGGGTCGTTGCGCTCGCCGCGGGTGACGCCGTTCGGCGTGGGCCGCGTCTGCCCGGGGATGACTCCGCCTGTCGTCGGCGTGTCACAGCCGTTGTCGCGGAAGCAGTTCGCTCCGGAGGCGCCCCGCGAGATGCGCTGGTACACGTTCTGGCTGTCTGGGGTCGGCTCGAACGGAATCCAGCCGTACTTCGGGAAGTAGACCTCGACCCAGGTGTGCGCGTCCTCACCGCGGACGATGTACTGCTGCGTCTGGGTGTCGTAGGTGCCCGGACCGAAGCCGTTGACGAGCCGGGTCGGGATGCCGATGGAGCGCAGCATGTCGCCCATCGCCGTCGCGAAGAACTCGCAGTAGCCCTTGTGCGAGGTGAACAGGAAGTACTCGATGGGGTCGACCTCGGCGGGGGTCTTGGCGTCGAGGGAGTAGGTGAACCTCGTCGAGTCGCGCAGGTAGGACTCGATGGCCGACGCGGCGTCGTATGGATTGTCCGCCTTGGCCGACGCGACGATGCTGATCGCCAGTTCGTGGATCTCCTGCTGCACGTCCGGCGTGCGGTAGCCGTGCACGGGCAGCGAGCTGTATTGCGTGAGCCACCCGGGGTAGGCGGTGCCGGCAGACTGGAGGTCGGGAACGGTCGCGGTCGAGTACTCCACGGTGGCGACGTAGTTGCCCGCGGAGGTGGTCGGCTGCACGCTGCTCAGACGGTCGATCGAATAATTGATCGCGCTCTGGCCGAACGCGGGGTTGGGGACCTGCGTCGACATCGAGAGGCGATCGACCTTGTAGACCTGGCCCGGATAGAACAGCACGTCGGTGTCGTGCACCGGTGGCCGCAGCATCCTGATCTGGACCGCGCCCACGGCGAGCTTCTCGTAGTCCTCGCCGTAGAAGAAGATGTCGTTCTTGGACACGAGGCGGCGCAGACCCGTGTCACCGGCCGGGTAGCGCCACGTGCCACCCATTGTGACCGTCGCGTTGACGCCGCGGAAGTAGCGCGGGCCGCCGTAGTCGGTCAGCTGGTACGTGAAAACGATGTCGCGCGTCCGCTGCAGCGACCCGTTCAGCTGCACGCTGTCCGAGAACCCGGTCACCCCCGTCGACGGCCCGTTGTTGAAGAACCCCGGGTGGCTGAGCCGCTGCTGGAGCTGCGCCCAGTTGGTGAAGATGCCCGACTCGACCTCGAGCGTGCGGTCGGTCGTCGACAGGGGCGGCAGCATGATGCCGAGGACGATGAGCGCCGCCATCGCGACGAGGCCGCTCTCCCAGAAGTCCCACCGCGCGTCGCCCGTCAGCTTGACCGCCGCCCGGGTCGCGTTGTCGATCGATCCCGTGTAGTTGACCCACAGCAGCAGCGCCAGCGTCAGCACGAGCATCGCGAGCGTGTAGCCGTTCTGGTCCTGCGGCACGTTCAGCACGTTCGTCGCGAAGGCCGCGGCGCCCGGGATCAGACCGAGCATCGGCTTGCGCCACCGCAGCACGCACCACGCGAGCCAGGCCCCGGTGACCCACATCAGCAGGCAGATGAGGACCAGATAGAAGGAGGTGTCGGAGCCGGCCTGGCCCTGCGCGATGCGATCCCACCACACGCCGATCAGCTGCGGCCCGATGGCGTCGCCCGGGTGCCGGAAGTGGATCTGCGGCCACGCGGCGAACAGGGCGGCGACCGGGGCCAGCACGAACCCGACGCCGAGGGCGATCGGCTCGCGGACCGGGAGCACCGCCAGCGCGCCCATCAGGAGGGCGGCGCCGACGGCCACCCACGTGATGACGTCGATGCCGTCGACCCAGTTCACGGTGGCGGTCGAACGCGCCACGGTGAGCGTGACCAGCAAGACCAGCACCGAGGTCATGAAGCGGCCGCCGCCCATCCTCTCGCGGGCGCGGTCCAGCAGCGAGGCGGGCCCGGTCTCCCGGTCGAACGCGGCGTCGGGGCCGACGAGCCGGCCCTCAGGCGATACGTATCGCATCTCGCGTCCTCACCAGGCGGGCGAAGTCATCACCCTTGCGCACGACGTAGAGGTCGACGTCCTGTCCCAGGTCAAAGCTCGGGTTGGTGTCCGGACCACCGAAGCTGGAGCCGTCGATGTAGAAGACGATCAGGCTCGAGCGCCGGCCACGGACGGCCTGGAGCAGGCGCACCCACGCGGGGTCGGCGCTGGGCGTGATGACGGCGATCGCGCGGCGCGGCAGGCGGCGGATGCGGTCCCAGGCCAGCGTGTCGGTGAGGGGCGTCCGGCCATCGGCCTGGCACACCGCAAGGTAGTCGAGGATCAATCGGTCCTGGCGCACCGCGCGGTGTGGCTCGAGCACGGTCCCGCGCGAGTCGTTGCCGATCAGGCCGACCTGGCGGCCGCGGCTGTGCACCTGGGAGGCCATCGACGCGGCGAGGCTGACCGCGTACTCGACCGTGGACTCCTCGCCCTCGCCGAAGTGGACGTTGCGGTCGAGGTCGAGAAGGATCCAGAGGTCGGTGGTCAGCGGCTGCTCGAACGTCTTCGACATCAGACGCTGGTGCTTCGCGGAGAGCGGCCAGTGGATGCGGCCGAAGCTGTCGCCCGTCGCGTAGTCGCGCACCCCGCCGGTTTCGGGCGGGTAGTCCGCCCACGCGCCGAGGGCCTGCGAGGTGCCGACCTGCTGCGAGCTGGGCGTGACGAGGTCGGGCACGGGCCGCACGCGTGGATACACCAGGATCGACGTCCGCTGCGAGTTCCTCACCTCACGCTCGAAGAGCCCGAACGGCTCCCGGAGTCTCAGCGACGTCGGGCCGAGCGCGATCCATCCCCGGCGGCGGTACACGCCACGCGCCTTCCACCGCACGAGCTCGCTGCCCAGCGAGATGACCCGACCCGGCTGGTAGTCGGGGATCTGGCTGAGGTCGCGCACCTCGACCCACGGCGCGGGGATCCAGCCCTTGCGCCGGACCTCGAATGTCTCCTCGTACGTCTCACCGACGGTCGGCGTCCCGGGGTCGACACGCCGGGACACGGTCACGCCGCGAATGGCCAGTCGCGGCCACGCCCAGGCGATCACGAAGAGAAGGCACAGCGCGTACGTGAACGCGTACGCGGGACGGATCGCGGTGAGATACGTGAAGAAGAGGAGCATGCCGAGGGCACCGGCGAGGGCGAGCTTGCTCATGCCAGAGCGGGTGTTGTAGGGCTAGCCGTCGAACGCCATCTGCGGCACATGCTCGCGCTCGAGCAGGCCCGCCACCAGCTTGCCGGCGCTCTGCCCCTGCATCTCCGCGTTGGGCCGAAGGATGATGCGGTGCGCGAGTACCGATTCGGCCAGCGTCTTGATGTCGTCCGGAAGCACGTAGGTCCGGCCCAGGATCGCCGCGAGCGCCTGGCTCGCGTGGTACAGGTGGAGCGTGCCGCGGGTGCTCGCCCCCAGCGCGACCTCCGGGTTGCCACGCGTGCGGCCGACGAGGCGGGCGATGTATTCGCGGAGCTCGGGCTTGACGAACACGTCGCGCACCGCGCTCTGGGCCGCCTTCAGCTCGTTCGGCGAAACCACGGGCTGCAGCTCGTCGAACGGCGAGTCGATCTTGTGCTGGTTGAGCAGGTTCGCCTCTTCCTTCTCGCTGAGGTAGCCGAGCCTGACCTTCATCAAGAAGCGGTCCAGCTGAGCCTCGGGCAATGGGAAGGTGCCCGAGTACTCGACCGGGTTCTGCGTGGCCATGACCATGAACGGCTTGGGCAGCACGTGCGTCTCGCCGTCGATCGTCACCTGGCGCTCTTCCATCGCCTCGAGAAGCGCGGCCTGGGTCTTGGGGCTGGCGCGGTTGATCTCGTCGGCGAGGAGGACCTGGGCGAAGACCGGGCCAGGACGGAACTCGAACTCGTTGGTCTTCTGGTTGAAGGCGCGGACCCCGGTCACGTCGGAGGGCAGCAGGTCCGGCGTGAACTGGATGCGGCGGAAGGTGCAGTCGAGGGAGCGCGCGAGCGACTTCGCGAGCATCGTCTTGCCGACGCCAGGCACGTCCTCGATGAGCAGGTGGCCTTCACAGAGGAGGGTCACGAGGCAGAGGCGGACCTCGTCCTCTTTGTTGACAATGGCCCTCGAGACGTTGGACATGAACGAGTCCGCGACCCTTGCTACGACCTCGATGGCGGCCACGCCAGCGATTATAGGTTCGCCCTGATCCCGTCCCATCTCAGATCAATACGTCGGATGGTTGCAGTAGGTTCCGCGGCGGCACGTTACAAACCGATAGCAGAGACGTCTGAGAATTAGATGAAGTTCCTCGCTCCGCTCCTCCTCCTGGCCGCCGTGGCGTGTGGCTCTTTGGGTCCCGTGACGGGCGCGCCGCTCAGCGAGCCCCAGCTCGAATTCAAGGTCATGGACGCCGTCGGCAAGCCGCTGTGGTGCGACCCCGACTTCTACCCGCTGGCGAGGGCAGGTGGCGAGCAGGCCAGCGCGATCGCCAGGTATCCGGAGATCAAGGCGGACGCCACCACCTACGCCGCGATCGTCGCCCACGAGCACCTGCCGTCATCCGGCGACCTGACCGACGCGCAGAAGCTCGTCCTCTACCGGGCCTGGAAGCTGCTGCGGCCGCTCCAGCTCAAGAAGGACGGGGACCGCTACTCCTTCGAGTACACGATCGTCACGACGAGCGGCAACTACCAGCTAGTCGCGGGGAGCGTGCGGACCGACGGAGTCGTCACCGTGGATTCGCGGGCTCCCGGTGGGCGGCCCAACTGCCCGATCTGCCTCGCCTCATGGACGCTGATCGCGACGCCCTCGGGCCCGGTGCGGGTCACCGACGTCCGCGTGGGCACGGTCGTCTGGACGCAGGGCGCCGACGGCTCGCGCGTCGCCGCGCCGGTGGTCGGCGTCGGCAGCATGGAAGCCCCACCCGGGCACATGGTGGTCCACGTGGTGCTGGCCGACGGGCGCTCGCTGTTCGTTTCGCCAGGCCACCGGACCGCTGACGGGCGAGCTATCGGGATGCTCAGGCCCGGTGACTCGCTCGACGGCTCGACGGTCAGGTCGACGGAGCTGGTGCGGTACGGCGGCGGCCGGACGTACGACCTGCTGCCCGCCGGCCCGACCGGCCGCTACTGGGCCGATGGGATCCTGGTCGCCTCGACCCTCGCCTAGCCGACCTCTCCCTCTTCGACGAGGCGGAGGTGGCTGCTGACGTCGAGCCCCAGGTGCCTCGCGAAAAATCCCGCCACCCGCTCCACGTACAGCGGCCGGTCGGCGAAGTACGCGCCCGTGTGCGGCGCCCCCTGCACGATCCAGATCTCGCGCGGACCGCGGTACGCGTCGTAGAGACGGCGGCTGTGGTTGACGCTGGTGATGTTGTCGGCGCCGCCGTGGATGAAGAACAGGGGACGCGACTCGAGCGAGCTGAGCACGTCGAGCGGCCGGCAGGCGGCGAGAGTGCAGCGCGTGCGCATCCAGAACATGACGCCAGCGAGCCAGACGAACGGTGTGCCCGGCAGCCTGGTCGCGCCGCGCACGTTCTCGACGAGCAGCCGGCGCAGGTCGCTGAACGGGCTGTCGAGGACGAGGGCCTGGACTCCGGGCTCGCCCGCGGCGCCGAGGAGCGACACCACCGCTCCCATCGAGTAACCGAGCAGCCCGATGCGCGCGTTCGGGATGCGCTTGCGCGCGAACGCGAGCACCGCCTGGAGCTCCAGGACCTCCTTGATGCCGAACGTGATGGGCGCCCTGTCGCTTCCCGGCATGCCGCGATAGGAGTAGAGGACGACGTTGAAGCCTTTGCGCCACAGCGCCACCGCGATGCCGAGCCCGCCCTGGCGCTGGCCCTTGTGCCCGCCCGAGACGATGACCGTCTGCGGTGAGCCCGGCTGCCGGAAGTGCCACGCCCCGAAGCTCACGCCGTCCGCGGTCGTCAGCTCGACGTCTTCGTAGTCGGCCTGGAACTCGAAAGGCGTGAAGGCGAAGTCGTCCATCCACTGCGGACGCTCGGGCAGGAAGGCGCGGCGGTAGATCTGGTAGGAGACCGCGATGTAGAGGACCAAGATCGCGACCGCGACGAGCCCGGCGTACGTGAGTGGGGCCATCGGTGCTTGCAGCTTAATTACAACGCCCTGGCCGTGAACTCTTTGCCCCTCCGGCCCCTTCGGGGCCACCTCCCCATGAATGGGGAGGAGTCAACGCCGTGGCCGCGGACTCTTTGCCCTTCCGGCCCCTTCGGGGCCACCTCCCCATGAATGGGGAGGAGTCAACGCCGTGGCCGCGGACTCTTCGCCCCTCCGGCCCCTTCGGGGCCACCTCCCCATGAATGGGGAGGAGTCAACGCGCTGGCCGCGGACTCTTCGCGCCTTCCGGCCCCTTCGGGGCCACCTCCCCATGAATGGGGAGGAGTCAACGCCGTGGCCGCGGACTTTTTGCCCCTCCGGCCGCGGCCTTGGCCGTGCGGCGCGCCAGGCTCTCCTCGTAGCGGCCGAGGACGAAGAGCAAAAGGCTCATCCGGTTGAGACGGCGGCGGACCTCCGGGTTGGCGAGGCCGCCGGCCTTCTGCAGCGTCACGCAACGCCGCTCCGCCCGGCGCGTGATGGCACGCGCCAGGTCGATGGCGCCCGAGGCCGCGGTCGCGCCGGGCAGGATGAAGCCGGCGGGCATCGCCACCGCGGCCTCGAGCTCGGCCATCAGCTGCTCGAGCCGGGCGACGTCGGCGGCGGTCGTGGTGGCGAAGGACTTCCCCGCCTCGGGGTTGGTGCCGAGCTCCGCGCCCACCGAGTACAGCGCGCGCTGCAGCTCCTCGCAGATCGAGGCGACCCGCGCGTGCCTGGTCAGCCCGCGGGCAAGGCCGAGTGCGCTCGACGCCTCGTCGACCGTCCCCAAAGCCTCGACCCGGACGTCGTCCTTGGCGACCCGGCCGCCCCCCAGCAGCCCGGTTGTCCCGTCGTCGCCCGAGCCCGCAAGGTCGAGCAGGCGCTTGCGGCGCGACCTAGCCGAAGATCTGGTTGAGCTCGTAGAGCTCCTTGGGCACGCGCCGGCCGCCTTGGATCACGTCGGTCAGCGGCACGACCTCGACGTCACCGTTGCGGCGGATCGGGATCACGCCGCTCCTGCCCTCGAGGATCAGCTCGACGGCGGCCACACCCAGGCGGGTGGCCCAGATGCGGTCGACCGGCGACGGCGAGCCGCCGCGCTGGAGGTGCCCGAGCACTGTGACCCGCGTCTCGAAGCCTGTCTGCCGCTCGACCGAGCTGGCGAGGAGGTCGCCGACGCCGCGCTTGGCCAGGCGCACGTGCCCGAACGCGTCCTTCTCGGCCTCGCCGCCCAGCTCCTTCTCCAGCTCGGGGATGCGCGCGCCCTCGGCGACGACGATGATGCTGAAGAGCTTGCCCTCGCCGCGGCGGCGATAGAGGTGACCCACCACGTCGGTGAGCGCGATCTCGAACTCGGGGATGATGATCATGTCGGCGCCGCCGGCAAGGCCGCCCATCAGCGCCACCCACCCGGTGTCGCGACCCATGACCTCGACGACCATGACGCGGTGGTGCGCGGAGGCGGTCGTGTGGAGGCGGTCGAGCGCTTCCGTCACCACGCCCACCGCGGTGTCGAAGCCGATGCAGAACTCGGTCACGGCCAGGTCGTTGTCAATCGTCTTCGGAACACCGACCGTGGGGAAGCCGGCCTCGTGGAGCTTGGCCGCGACGCCAAGCGTGTCGTCGCCGCCGATGGGCACCAGGGCGTCGACACCGTGGTGGCGAAGGGTCTTGATGACGCGCTCGATCCCGTCCTTCTCCTTGGCGGGATTGGTGCGCGAGGTGCCGAGGATGGTGCCGCCCAGCGGGAGAATTCCGCGCACGTCGGCCGGCGTGAGCTCGTCGATCAAGCCTTCCTCGAGACACCCCGCCCAGCCGTTCTTGACGCCGCTGACCTGGTGTCCGCGCTGGAACGCGCGGCGCGCGACGGCGCGGATCGCGGCGTTGAGCCCGGGCGCGTCTCCACCGCCGGTGAGGATTCCTATGCGCACGGAGATAGGTTAGTCCGTGGAGGTCACGCGCTCCAGTAGCTCGGGCAGCGTGACGTCGGCCAGCGAACGAAGCGTCAGGTCGGCCTGGCTCAGGTCCAGTCCGGCGGTGATCGAGTTGGGTATGGCGACGCAGCGCATGCCCGCCCGTTTGGCCGCCGCGACGCCGTGCGGAGAATCCTCGATCGCGATCGCCTCCGGGGCGCCGACGCCGAGACACTCGAGGACGGCGATGTAAAGGTCGGGTTCAGGCTTGGCATTAGGAACGTCATCTCGACAGCGCACGCATGCAAAGCGGTCGAGGATGCCCAGGCGCGCGAGGTGCCCGTCGACCCATTCATGGTTCGAGCTCGACGCGACGCCCAGCTTCAAGCCGAGCTCGCGGGCGGCGTCGAGGTGCTCGCTGACGCCGGGCAGGAGGCCCCGGGCGAGGATCAGCTCCGTGCGCCGGCCGGCGCGGCGGTCGAGCACGTCTTGCGTCAGCGGCCGGCCGAGCCGCTCCTCGAGGTGCCTCTGTGGGTGAAAGCCGCCTGTCGTCGTGCCGACGATCTGCACCCATCGCTCGAACGGCAGCTCCTCGCCGTGGGCCTGATACACCTCGAGCCACGACCGGTAGACCGGCTCCTCGGTGTCGAGGATGAGGCCGTCGAAGTCGAAGACGATGGCTCGGACCACGGGCCTAAACATTAGGATCGCCACTGATGCCAGAGGCCAGGCCCAGGCGCGAAGCAAGCGCGGCCCAGCCGTCGTCGATCGGAGTTGTGAGCGCGATGCTGTCGGGCCTCGCGCTCGTCACCGTGGCCCTGATGCTGGTCGTGCTTTTCGGCGTCTTCGATGCCCTCCACTACAGGTCGATCTCGGACTTCTTCACGCCAGACCCGACCGCCGCGGGCGGCACGCTTGGCCTGGTGGGCGGCGCCGAAGGCGTGACGCTCAGCATCGTCCTGCTGGGCGTTATGTTCGGCATCCAGACGACCTCGTTTCGCTACTCGCCGCGCATCATCGGCCTCTTCACCCGCAACCCGTTCAACGCCTTCGTCCTGAGCTTCGCCCTGGCCTCGATCCTCTACACGTTCCTCGTCCGCTCCGAGGTCAAGGTCAACTACGTGCCCATGGTCAGCGTCGCGGTGGCCGAGGTGCTGGCGGTGATCAACTTCGCGCTCCTGTTCCCGTACGTCCTCTACATCTTCGAGGTCATGCGGCCGGAAACGCTGATCCAGGGCATCTTCCGGAGCGCGCGCCGCAGCCTGCGCCAGGCCGTCAAGGCGCCCGACCCGCGACGCAGCCGCAGCGAGCTGATGACAAGCGTGGCGCAGGTCACGGACATCGCCTACGGATCGATCCAGCTCGGCGACATGCCGGTCGCGGTGCTGGGCATCGATTCGCTCGGCCAGTTCGTCGCCGGCGACTACCTGCCCGTGAAGAAGACGCTGGGCGCGGAGTGGTTCAAGGTCGGCCACGCCGAGCTGCCCGGCGCCTCCGACCAGATCATCACCGAGGTCAACCGCGCCCGCACGTGGTTGACCTACTCGGTCCTCTCGAGCTTCGTCGACATGGTCGGCCTGACGCAGGTGCACCGCAAGGAGGCGGTGCACGCGATCGCGGTCGCCACGCGCAAGATCGGGCTGGCGGCGATCGACAGAGGCGACCCAGAGGTCGCCGAGCTGTGTGTCCGCTTCTTCAACACGTACCTCCGCGTGGCCATCAACCGCTCGGCGCCGATCTTCGCGTCCGGGATCATGAACGAGTACCGGCGCTACGCGATCGGCGCGCTCGAGTGGCGGCGTGACCTGTCGATCGAGTCGGCGTCACACCTGCTCCGCTACGGCAGGCATTTCGACGAGGCGGGCATGCCCGCGATCTTCGGCGCCGCGGCCGAGGACGTCGCCGACCTCGCCATCGAGGCCCACGTGCGTGACCCGCAGGTCGGCTTCCGGCTGGCGCAGCTGCTGGTCCGCAACCTGCTCGAGCTGATTCCAAACGCGCGGCCGATCGGCCTCAACGGTCTGTTCAAGGCGGTCGCCAAGCTCGCGTGCTGGGCCATGGCCTCGGACGAGAAGGACATGACGCACGTGCTGCTCGAAGGCATCGCGGCCGCGCCGCCCGACTTCGTCGACGCCGCCCTTAGCCGGATGGAGACGATGCAGACCGGGCTCTTCTGGGAGGTCAACGAGCGCGTGGTGTCGTTCGACTGGCTCGACCTGCCGCTGCGCGAGGAGATCCCTCGCCTCCGCGTGGCGCTGCGGCGCCTCAAGGCCGGCGGCAACGGCGTCCAGCGGCCCATCACGATGCAGCTCCAGGCGATACCTCCGATCGCCCAGGACCTGGTCAAGCCTGAGCCCGCGTCTGGAGCGCCTGCGAGTTGATCATCGCGGTCGACGCGGTCTCGAAGTAGTCGACCAGGGTCTTGTGCACCGCGGGTGCAAGGTCGAGCGAACTAACCGCCTCCGTCATGTGCTTCAGCCATGCGTCGCGCTCGGCCTGGCCGATGACAAACGGGCGGTGGCGCAGGCGCAGCCTCGGGTGGCCGCGCTGCTCGCTGTACGTCGCGGGCCCGCCCCAGTACTGGATCAGGAAGAGCGTGAGCCGCTCGGTGGCGCCGGACAGGTCTTCTTCCGGATAGACCCTTCTCAGCACAGGGTCCTCGGCGACCGCGGCGTAGAACCGCTGCACGAGGGCCCGGAACGCGGGCTCCCCGCCGGCGAGCTCGTAGACGCTGCGGTTGAGCACGGCTATACCTGCTCGGCCGAAGTCCGCAGCAATTCCTGCGCCACCGCGTGGCGCTCGATCTCGTCCTCGCGCGGGAGGAACCACGCGATGCCGATGGTGACGATGACGAGGATGACGTGGGTCATGAGCGAGCGCTGCAGGCCGACCGCGTCGGCGATCGCGCCGTTGATGGGCACGCCGACCGCCCCGGTGACGAAACCGAGACCCATGACGAGTCCCGACGCAAGTCCGGCGCGCGATGACATCAGCTGCTGCGCCATCAGGAGGAGGAGCGGCGCTGTGGAGGCGGCGAGGAACCCGATGAGGACCGCGGTCACGAAACCCCACGGGCCGGGATAGAGCGTGTAGAGAAGGACGGCGGGGACTGAGAGCACCAGCGTGCCGAGGATGACGGTGCGCCGCCCGAAGCGATCGGCCAGCGAGCCACAGCCCACGGTGCCGACAGCGCTCGAGAGGACGAGCGTCGTCGCGAGCGGACCGTAGAAACCCGGACCGTAGCCGAGCTGCGCGTACCAGGTCGGCGTGAACGACTGAAAGGCGTAGACCGTCCAGCTGCGCGACATCATCACCGCGATCACGACCGCGAGCGCGAACACTGGAACGTGAGCCGCGAGGCCCTGGACGCGCGCCGTCCTCGGCGATGCCGAGGGCGGGCCGCTCATCCGCCACAGCAGGTAGCCGCCTGTCGCGAGGCCGGGGAGCACGAGCCACGCGGTGCCGTGGATGCCGAAAGCGCCGAACAGCGCGATGCCGATGAGCGGGCCCGCGGCAACGCCGATCGTGCCCGCGGTCACGTAGACGGACATGCCTAGGCTGCGCCGCACCTTGCTCAGCAGGCCGCGCACGTCGAGCGCGCCGAGCGGATGAAACGCACCGGACCCGAGTCCTGAGAGGAGGGCGAGGCCAACGAGAAGCGGGAAGCTGCCCGCGAACCCGATGACGGAGAAGGTGAGGGCGGTCCACACAAGCGTGAGTCCGGTGAGGCGCGTGCCGAAGCGGTCGGCGATCATGCCGAAAACGGGCTGCGAGATCGCGGCCATGCCGCCGTAGGCGAGGCTGACCAGGCCCACGGTGGCTAGGCTCACCTGGAAGCGGCCGATCAAGAGCGGGTAGAGAACCGGAAGCACGCCGACGTAGCTGTCGACGGTGAGGTGGCCGAGCATTAGCGTGAGCAGCTTCCCGTTGCGCAAGAAATCAAGCACGGCCTGTCCCTATGATCGCCTCGGTGGCCGAGCTGCTGTACCTCAGCCGCGCTGACGTCGAGCGCGTCCTCGACGTCGACGCCATGCTCGACGCGCTCGCCCGGGCGCTGGTCGCGCACTCGAGCGGGCAGGCATCGGTCCCGCCGCGCGTCGCCGTGCGCGTCGCGGAGCGCGGCCTGCTCGGCGTCATGCCTGGCTACCTGCCGGGCGTCGCCCTCGAGACCAAGCTCGTTTCAGTCTTCCCCGAGAACGACCGCCGGGGTATCCCATCGCACCAGGCCCTGATCGCGCTGTTCGACGACGACGACGGTTCACCGGTCGCGGTGATGGACGGCACGTACATCACCGCCATTCGCACAGGCGGCACGGCCGCTGTCGCGACGCGCGTGCTGGCGCGGGAGGACGCGAGGGTGCTCGCGATCCTGGGCGCCGGCACGCAAGGTGGATCGCATCTCGCGACGTTTCCGCACGTGCGCGATTTCAAAGAGATCCGCGTTGCCAACCGCAACCACGAGCGCGCCAAGGCTCTGGCGTCGCAACACAGCTCGGCGCGCGCCGTCGGCTCATTCGAGGAGGCGGTCCGCGGTGCCGACGTGGTCGCGTGCTGCACGGACGCGCGGGAGCCGGTGGTGCGCCGAGAGTGGCTCGGGCCGGGCGTGCACGTGAGCACGGTCGGAGGCACGTTTGGGCCCGAGCTCGACTCCGCAACCGTGGCCGCGGGCCGGGTGTTCGTCGAGTGGCGCGGCGCGGTGACCAACAAGCCGCCGGCCGGCGCGCATGAGCTGCAGGGCCTGGACCCCGAATCGGTGACCGAGGTCGGCGAGGTGATCGCCGGCACGAAGCCGGGCCGGCTGTCGGCGGACGAGATCACCGTGTACAAGTCGACGGGCCACGCCGTGGAGGACGCGGCGACCGCCAGGCTCGTCTACGACCGCGCGCGCGAGCTCGGAGTCGGGACCCGGCTCAGCCTCTAGACCTCGATCACTCGCGACGGCACGACGTTGATCACGCGCGTCGAGTTGAGCTTGCGCTCGGGCAGCGTGCGCCCGAACGGATGGATGTGGCCGTGCACCGCGAGCAGCGGGTGCAGGTTGCGAACCAGGCGCACGAACGCTACAAAGCCGACGTGCGCGCCGTCCACCGCCTCGGCCAGCCCGAACGGCGGCGCGTGCGTGACCAGGACGTCGAGCCTGCGACCCCCGCGCACACGCCCCAGCCGGGCGCGCAGCTCGATACGGAGAGCGCGGCGATTCATCTGGCCCTGCGAGTACTGGTTGTCGCCCGCCTTGTAGCGCAGGCTGCCGCCAAGGCCCGCGATGCGCAGCCCGCCCACCTCGACGATCCGGCCGTCTATGTTCACGCAGCCCGCAGGCCCGGGGCCAGGCGCCGGCATGACCCGCAGCGGCATCCACGTCAGGTCGGGCGGGACGAGGCTTGGGTCGTGGTTGCCGGGGACGTAGAGAAGGGGCACGTCGAGGCGGCTCACCAGGTACTCGAGGTAGTCGAACGGCAGGTCGCCGCAGCCGAGGACCAGGTCGGGATTCAGGCTCCGGAGACGGTCGCCGTACAGCGCCTCCTCGACCTCGTCGGCGACCGCGAGGATGCGCGTCGCCGAGCTTCTAGACGCGCTTGAACCGCAGTGCGGTCCAGGTGCCGTCGATGGCGACGAACGAGACTGGCTTGTAGCCGGAGACAGAGGTGAGCTCGCCAAGCACGTCACGCTGGATCCACTGCGGGGTCGCGGGCAGGTCGGTGGCGCCTTTGGTGTGGCCGCCCTTCGGGTAGGTGATCCACAGGAGCCCGTCCTGTCGGGCCGCCTGGATCGCCGCCGGCCCGAGGCGCCGCAGCTCGTCGACGTCCTTGACGAAGAGGACGACCGCGTCGTAGGTCGACTCGGGCTCGAGGGCGGTCTTGATGTCTGCCGGCCCCGGCTGCATGCGCTCCAGGTATCCGTCCGGTGCGTTCAGCACCGCCACGTGGTGCCCGGCCGTGAAGCGCAGCTTCTTCGCCAGCGGGCTCAGGCCGAGCTTGTCCGGCGTGATCGCCGGCAGCGACCGCTGGGAGTCGAGATGGCCCACGGCCACATTTATAAGGAAAGGGCGAGGCTCTGGCTACGGCGCACGCAGGATTTGCATGGCGTGCTGGCCGGCCGCCATCCACTCGTCGCTCTCGAGCCAGGTCTCCACTCCCCACAGCAGGGCTACGTCGAGGTGCTCCTCGCGGTAGTCGACGGCGCTGGCGATCAGGTCGCCAGGCGAGAACGAAGTCTCCCCGTTCCACGGCTGCGCCTGGACCTCGTTCACCCAGACCTGCTTGCCCTGCGCATGGGCGCGGTCCGACCAGAAGGCGAGCGCCTGCTGCTTCCACTTCGCGCGCAAGGCGACGCTCGTGTAGTCGCGCGCGGCGATGTGCGGGCTGTCGAGGTACAGGTCCAGACCGAGCGCATCGCCGGCCTCCAGCGCTTCATCGGGATGGCCGCTGCCGCCGCCGATGACCGGCGTCAGCCACGGCGTGTAGACCTGCATGAGGTCGGCCGTCGAGGTGAGCGCGTTGTACGTCGTGATCACGATGTCGTGAGAGGGGTCGAGGCGGCGCACCTCCCCCACCTCCCAGTCGAGCTGTGCCTCCGAGATCGCATCCTCCCCCGTGCGGTCGTTGACCACGCTGTCGAGCGGCTCGTTCTCGACCTGCCACGCGTAGAGCAGCGGCGAATCGCGGTAGCGGCTGATGCTCGCTTCGAAGTACCTGCGATAGCCAAGCCCTTCCTGGGCCAGGCCGATGAAGGGCTGCGTGCGCTTGCCTGCCCACCGCGGCTGATGGAGCTCCGGGTAGAGGAAGTTGCGGGCCCCGACCGTGAGCACGACGCGCGTGTTGCTGCCGGTCCGCTTGTTGAAGTCGGCGATGGCGTCGATCAGCGTGTCGACCGACGTGAAGTCGAGCCTGGTGGGCGTGGGTTGGACGAGGTTCCAGTAGACCGGAAGCCGCACCAGGTCCGGGCTCGTGGCGTCGAGCAGCCGGCGCAAGTCTTGCGCGGGGTCCCGGTCAGCCTGCATCGAGGTCAGCGGGCTGAAGCTGAAACCCACCAGTGGCGCTGGTGTCCGCACGACCGGCGCTTCGCTTCCCAACAGCAACGCGGCCACGACGAACGTGGCGAGCACAAGCCGCCTCACGAGGAAAGGAACGCAGAGGCGACGCCGGGCACGGGTTTTCGCCCGCGGTCAAGCGTTGCCTGGGTGGGAAGTTCGACGCTCAAATGCAACGTGCCTGGATCGTTGTCCTTGGTTTCATCCTCGCCGGCATCGGCGGCCTTGGCGTGTATTTCCTGCCCGTCGCTCAAAGCGCAGCCAACGCGACGAGCATCTCCGACGGCCTCCCCAACATAAACCCTGTCGACCGTCCGACGCAGCCGTTCACCGTGCTGCTGCTTGGATCCGACGACGACTCCAAGTTCATTCCCGATCGCTTGAACACGCAGTCGATGATCCTCGTGCGCGTCGATCCGAACACCAGGCAGGCGACGATGCTGTCGATTCCGCGCGACCTGTGGGTGCAGATCCCGGACAAAGGCTGGGGCAAGATCAGCTGGGGCTACCAGTACGATGGAGTGCGCGGCGCGGTGGCCGTCGTCGAGAGCAACTTCAAGGTCCACATCGACGACTACGCCTGGATCGGGCTGAACGGGCTCGTCAAGGTGATCGACAAGCTCGGCGGAGTGAACGTTCAGGTCACCAACCCCGTGATGGACGACTACTACCCCTCTGACCTGAACAACACCGGCGATCCGTACGGCTACTACCGCGTCGCGGTGCTTCCAGGCGCGACGCACATGGACGGAGTGCGGGCGCTGCAGTACGTGAGATCACGCCATGGCGACGTGCGCGGCGACTTCGCGCGCTCGGAGAGACAGCAGCAGCTGCTGCTTGCGATCAAGGCCGCGGCGTCGCACATGAACATTGCCGGCCTGCCCGCCCTCGCGAGCGCGCTGAACGGCGAGATCAAGACGAGCATCGACCTGTCCCGGATGCGCGCGCTGCTATCGATCGCCAACGACTTCGGCGGTCCCAACATCCACCGCATCGTCCTCGTGCCGCCTTTCACATCGGAAGGATTCGCCGCCGGACAGAGCGTGGTGTTTCCCGATTGGAACCGGATCCTCCCCGTCGTCCACCAGTCGTTCCCGTGACGCGCTGGGCGGTCGCCTTCGCCCTCGTCGCGGCGATGCTCGTGTTCGGCTTCGGGGTGTACCGGGCAGCCGGATTCCTGCGCGACGAGAGCAACGCAGTCCACAAGCCGACCGAAGTCTCAGCGCCCGCTCTCGTTGGAACGCTGTACCTCGTTCAATCCGGCGCCATCTACCGGTTCCAGAAGGGATCGTTTACGCAGATCACCTCCGAGGACGGGTGGATGCAGGCGAGCGCCGCGCCCGACGGCCAGCTGGTGGCTGTGCGCCGGCAGGGCAACTACTCGGACCTGTACCTCCTGACGCGAGAGGGCAGACAGGTCGCCCAGCTCACTCACGACGAGGCGCACACCGTCCAGAGCAACCACTGGGCTTTCTATCCGCGCTTCAGCCCTGACGGCCGCACGGTCTTCTACGACTTCGACCCCAAGGAGGTATACGCCACCTACCGGGACGACCTCGCGATCTTCGCGAGCCCAATGAATCCCGGAGGCCGCGCGCTCAAGTGGACGCAGCCGAACGACTACACCGGCGGGGACGTCGGCCCTGTGCCGCTGCGCAACGGCGCGCTCCTCTTCACCAAGTACTCGATCGACGACCGCTCCGAGGTCCATGCCCAGGTCTGGATCCAGCGTCGCCCGGGCAGCCCCGGGCTCGCGCTGACGGCGCCCGACCTCGGGTGCGCGCAGCCGGCCGTCTCCCCCGACGAGAGGCTGATCGCCATGGTCTGCAGCAAGGGCTCGAACCAGTCCTCCGACCTGGTCGTCGCCCCGTTCGACCCAGATGCGCTCACCGTCGGCGCGCCCTCGACGTTGGTGGGCGACAAGCTCGTCGCGTCCCCGGCGTTCTCACCCGACGGCAAGACGATCGCGTTCCTCGCACCGGCCGGCCCGGGCGGCCACTTCCAGCTGTGGACCGTCGCGGCCTCCGGACAACCGGCGCCCACGAGCATCACCAGCAAGCTTGGCTTCGACTCCACGTCCGCCCCGGTCTGGGTGGAGGGGTAACGCAACGGTGGAATCCAAGATCCATCCAATCGCAGTAGTAGCCGTTTGGCTGCGCGCGCGTTTTACCAGCAGGAGTCAGAAGGTGAGATTCAAGACCAGGTCCGACGCACCCGACCTTCACACCCAGCTCGAGTCGCTTCTCGACCAGGTCTGGAAGGGAGTCCGACTGGCGGCTGTGGGATCGCCTGGACGCCGCGGTGAAGCTCGACGCACGGCAAAAGAAGCGCCTGCAGAGCGACCGCGACCTCGACCAGGCGGCCTGAGCCCAGGAGCTCACCTCCCCGCCACCATGAGCAGCCCATCTCCCCGCCAGGGACGCGGCGAGGGGAAGGCCCGATGCGCCTTCATCCTCTCCGGCGGAGGCAGCCTCGGCGCCGTTCAGGTCGGCATGCTCCGCGCCCTCTTCGAGCACGGCCTTTACCCGGATGTCCTGATCGGCACTTCGGTCGGCGCGATAAACGCCGCCTGGGTCGCCGGCCACCCCGAAGCCGGCGCGATGGCGGACCTAGGCGAGATCTGGCTGAGCCTGCGCCGGCAGGACGTGTTCCCGATCAGCCCCCTCACGGGCGCCCGCGGGCTGCTCGGTCGCAGCAATCACTTCATCTCGAACGACAACCTGCGGTCGCTGCTCGAGGCCCACATCCCATACCGGCGGCTCGAGGACACGGCGCTGCCGGTGTACGTGGTGGCGACCGAGCTGAAGAGCGGCCGGGCGACGATCCTCAGGTCGGGACCCGCCGTACCCGCCCTGCTCGCCAGCTGCGCGATCCCCGGCGTCTTTCCGACCGTGACCATCGGCAAGCGCGAGTACATCGACGGCGGCGTCGCCAACCACACGCCGGTCACCGTCGCAATCGAGTCCGGCGCGACGAGCATCTACGTGCTGCCGGTCGGCTATCCGTGGCTCAACCGGGAGCCCACCGGCGCGCTTGGTATGGCGCTCTACGCGCTGGCCCGTATCGTCGAGCAGAAGCTGGACGCGGAGGTGGCGGCGAACCGCGAGCTCGCCGACATCCACGTCCTGCCTGCCCTCGACCTCGCGGACGTGTCGCCCGCCGACTTCAGCCGGACCAGGGAGCTGATCGATTGGGGCTACTCGTCCGCCCGCCGCTACCTGGGCGACGGCGCCAACGGGCGCCAGGCGGTACCTGTAGGAGCGCGAGGGAAGCTGCGCCTGGAACCCTCGGGCGTGCGCGCCGCCTGAGCTCCGGCTAGCGCGACCTCACACGCCTGAGCTGCGTCATCAGCTCGTCCCGCGCGTCTTCGAACGCCCCCGGGATCCGGTCGAGCCGAACCCTGTCGAGCCTGACCCTGTCGAGCGGTAGCCGTCCCGCCAGATTGCGGACCAGCTCGCGGCTTTGCTTGCGCCGCCGGTAGATCATCCAGCCGAGCACGCCCAGAGCGATGATCGCCATCCCGGCGCCCAACATGACGCCGGCGGATGGCATCTGCCTGGTATCGATCCCGCGCTCGTCCTCTTCCGACCTGCTCTCGCCGTCGATGTCGTCTGCCTGCATGGCGTGACCTCCTACGCACTCCACTATGCGCCGAATGAGGCGAATTGAGCACGAACTCGAACCGGTTAGCGGCTGTGGGGCGAGCGTTGTCTAGTCGGGGCGCCCGTCCGCAAGGCTCGGGTGCTTCATACCTCGGAAGGAGGAAAAGACAGTGAAGTGCGATATCTGCCAGCAGGACTTCGCCAACTCTGAGGAGCTGAAGGCGCACATGGAGCGCGACCACACGCTCGACGAGCGGGGCGACGAGGAGCTCGAGGCGCCGGACATGGCGCCGGACCAGGCAGAGCGGGTGGCTCCGATCGTCCCTGGCAAGAACTGATCAGGCGTACTCATCGCGATCAAGGGCCGGCGGCCACAGGCCGCCGGCTCTTCTCTTTTGGCTAAGGGGCGCCGGCCTCCTGGGGCTCAGGTGTGCGGCGGCCCGTCAGCTCGCCCACCGGTGACCGCTTCGGCGGCTTGATCGCCCACTGCTCGTTCTCGATCAGGCGCCACGCCCATTTCGGGTTCTTGCGCAAGCGCTCGCGCGCCGCGTACAGCGCCTTCGACATGAGCTTGATCCCGGCCAGGCCGGGCAGCTTGCCGATCTTCGCGTCGAGGTCGAGCAGCTCTTCCTCGCCCTGCTCGTCGTCGAACAGGTAGAGGGCGAGCGCGTCGACCTCTTCCTGCTTCTTGACGCCCTGGCCGACGGGAACCCACACCCGGTTCAGCATCCAGCGATCGACCTTCTGCGCCCGGGAGTTGCCGCTCAGCCATTCCCTGGCGGAGTTGAAGTAGAAGGCGTAGTGGCGGCGCTCGTCTTTGATGATCCGGCTGAGGAGGTCTTTCAGCACCGGGTGCCCCGACTTGCGGATCAGGGCCCCGTACCCGGTGAGCGTGGAGAGCTCGTTGATCGCTCCAATTGTCAGATAGACGGCCGAGAAGTCCTTCAACGCCCACGAGCCCGCCATCGTCGACATGATGCTCACCGAGTTCTGAAGGCCGAGGTTGGCGCGCACGTTGGCAATGCGCTCCTGGGTGTCGAACTCGATGCCGTACAGGTTCAGCAGCCGGCCGAGGTTCTCACCGTGCCAAAGCTCCTCGTAGTTCCAACACGCGAGGAACGCGGTGAGGATCGGGTCCATGCAGGCCCGTGTGACCAGCAGGTGCGAGAGGTAGAGGGGGACGTGGTTTTCGATGTCCATCATGTAGTGCAGGCAGAACAGGTCGCCCTTCGACAGCGGGTATTTCGTGACGTCGTCCCATACGACGCCGCTGACGTCGACCTTCTTCGACTCTTCCTTGTAGCGCTCGATGCTGAAGCTCAAGATCCAACCCTCCTCTCGACGACGCCGCTGCAACGGCCGCCGACAGTCTAGGACGCGATTCGCTACGAGGGCAGCAGTTGCCGGGCGACGAACCAAACGTTGGCCGGCCGCTCCGCCAGGCGGCGCAGGTACCACTGGTACCACGCGTCGCCATAGGCGATCAAGTCCCTCACCGTGAAGCCCTCCCGGGCCAGGCGTTCCTGCTGGTCGGTGCGGATCCCGTAGAGCATCGCGATCTCCAGCTCGGCGCGCTGCATGTCCAGGGCCTGCGCGTATCGCCACGCCTTGGCGACCAGGTCGACGTCGTGCGTGGCGAGGACCAGGCGGAGCCGGTGCCGCTTGACCTCGGGCAACATGAACACCGCCAGGGCGAGGTAGTTCGCGTCGACCTCCTTTTTGTCCGCGAACGCGATGTCGGAAAGCTCGGCATAAGCGCCCTTCACGAGCCGGATCGCGGGCTTCAGGGGCATGAGCGTGGCCACGTCCGAGACGGTGCGGTGCAGGTAGGCCTGCAGGGCGATACCGACGTGCGCGTGCTCGGTGCGAAGCCGGCGGTACAGCTCCACGGTGCGGTCCGTGTAGGCGCTGCCCTCCATGTCGATCCACACGAAGCTCCTGACCTTGACCGCGGCGCGCGCCAGCCGCTGGAGGTTGGCGTAGGCGGCTTCCTCGTCGATGTCGAGGCCGAGCTGCGTGGGCTTGACGGAGATCTCCGCCTGCACGTCGCCGGTCGCGGCCAGCACCTCCTCGTAGTGCTGGACGACCTTTTCAGCGTCCTCGAGGTCGGTGATGTTCTCGCCAAGGAGGGTCAACAGGGCCCCGATTCCCCTGGATCTGAAGTCAACAGCCGCCTTCAGGGCAGCTTCAAAACCCTCCCCCGGCAGGAAGCGCCTGACCGCACGCCGGGCAAAGCGCCACCGCGGCACGTGCGTGGCAAGCCATCGGTTCCCGGCGGCCCACAACAACAGCCTTCGCATCAGGCCCACACACGTTAAGGCAGGCCTGATGCATCCGGCCGCCGTCTATGCAGGTCGACCGCCCCCCAGCGAGCACTCGACGCTGCAGTACGCCTCCACCCCCCGCCACACGACGCCGAAGTCGATCGGCGCCGCGCAGCCTGCGCAGTAGCGCGGCCCAACGCTCTTTTCGCGGATCACCCTCAGCATGGGCCGGACGGCTCCCGGCTCGACCATGCCGTGCCGGAAGCCGGCGCGCTCGGGGTTTGGCCCACCGAGCCTGCCGACCGGAAGATGCACGATCGACATTTCGTCCCTCCTCCACGCCCCCGGATCCGTGCTGTCGTCGGTTTGTCGCCGGCGACACGCTCAGTATCGGCGGCGCGCAAACCGTGTCGCCGTACCGATGTAGGAGATCTTCCTCATACGGCCGTAAGTTCTTATGAAGAAGGTGGATAGGGCCTCGCGCGACGACCTCCACTTTCACACGAAGGGCCCGGTCCCGAGGGACCAGGCCCCTCAGCTTCCCTGAGGAGGGTCAGGGGTCTCGGCTACGACGGAGAAGGCTTGGCGCTCGGCGACGCGTTGCCGCCATTGCCGCCACCCGGCATCGGCGAAGTCACGGTCGGGTTGTTGATCGTCGACGGCGAGGTGCGCACGCCAAACCAGTTCCACTGCGTGAACCCGAAGAACAGGAGGACGAGCACCAGCAGGGCCAGGATCGCAGCCGCGATGCCGGCTCCGGCACCTGCCCCACCGTCGCTTGTCTCGACGACCTCACTGCCCGCCGGGCTCCAGTACCGACGCACGCTGTACCCGCTGGCTCCCAGCAGAACGGCGAGCACCAGGATGACGAGCAGGATGAACAACAGAGTTCCCAAAAGTAGAACCTCCTTTGAGATCTGAACGACCCCGCTTCCTCGCGTCGGGCCGTTCACCTCGGTAACGCTCTGGCCCCGCTCGAATACCTTGGGTCGAATACGGCGGGAGTTCGAGCTAAGGGGTCGGAGAGCGACGCCTCGTGCGCCGGACCAGGCCCGCCCCAACGGCCGCCCGCGCTTCGATGGGGGGCTCGTCTCGGGAGCTGTCGAGGCTGACCTTGTTGAACACCGCCCCCAGCAGCACCAGCTGGCTGAGCAGGTAGAACCAGGTCGCGAGCAGGAAGAAGAGGGCGAACTGAGCCCCGTACGTGTTGAAGCCGTGGGCGAGCCGCGCGTAGAGCGGGAACGCGAGGGCGAGAAGCTCGATGCCGACCCCGGCCACGACCGCGCCCGGCAGCACGTCGCGCACGCGCAACCTCCGATTCGGGACGAACCGATACATCGCGGCCAGCAGGATCACCATCAGCGCCGTGCCCGCAACGAAGCTCAGGGCCGTCGAAAGCCAGGCGATGCCGAGAAGTCCGGCCGCGGTGTTGATCAGCAGGGTGGCCCCGATCGCCGCCACCAGGACCAGGACCACCGCGAAGCCCATCAGCCGCTGGCGCAGCATGCGACGCGTCGTCGTGCCGAAGACCCGGGTCATCGCAAACTCGAGGGCCGCGAAGATGCTGCTGGCGCTCCAGAGCACGCCCAGCAGCGACGCCAGGCCCAACCACCCGGCCGACTCCCGCACTCCCTCGAGCGCCTTCTGCAGCTCCGGCTGCGCGCTCGAGGGAAAGACCTGCAGGACCACGCCCTGCACCTGTGCGTAGGCGCCAGGGTCGCGGATCGCCAGGCCGATCACAGACAGAGCGCCCAGCATGATCGGGAACATCGACATGAACCCCGCGAAGGCAAGGGCCAGCGCGTGGTTGCCCGCGTGGCTCTCGCCGTACGCGGTCAGCACGCGGACCGGAAGAGTCGTCCGGGCGGCCTCGATCGCCGCCTGGACCCGAGCTCGCGGGCCAGAGATCGGGTTTACTCCTCGGGCCGAGTGGCCACCCGCTGCAGGAGCGCGGTTCCGGCGGTGCCAATGAGTGCCGGCGTGAGCTCGCGCAGGATGCTCTCCACGGCGCCCGGCTCCGCGACCGTCTTCTCGTTGAACCTGACCGTCACCGATGGCAGGCGCTCTCGCAGCCGGTCCGGCGCCTCCGCGACCAGCGTCCGCAGGCGGCCGACCGAGACGTCGCCCAGCCGGTCGCGCAGGGTCGGCCGATGGGCACGCCTGTAGAGCAGGTACGCGGCGCCGCCGGCGGCAGCCAGCGCCAGCACGACGGCGGCCACCTTGGCGTAGCGCACGGCGCGCGTCGACGCCTGCCTCTCCAGCCGCGTCAGGTTGTCGTCCATGCGCGCACGCGTCTCTTTTATCTGCCGTTCGATCTCACGCGCCGAAGCGCCCATTCCTTGTTCTCCTTCAAGCTCTCGACCGTCCGCGGGGGAAGCTTCACCTGGAGCCGTGCCCGGCCGAGCAGGACCAGCGACAACCCGAGCCCGGCATACGCGCCGGTCCACACCGCCGCCGCCTCCCACTTCCACGGCACGAGCATCACGACGAGCACAGGCACAGCCACCAGGAGCGCCAGGACCACGAGCAGGCCCCCCAACGCAAGCGCCCCGAGGGCGATCGCGTTCTGGGTGGCCAGCTCTTTGGTCTCCTGCCTGGCGAGAGCGACCTCCAGCGCGACCAGACGCTGCGCGTCACCGATCAGCGACGCGACGAGGCCGCGCGAGCTCACCCGCTGTTCGCCCACCTCACAGGTGGAACGCGTCGCGGGCCCGTTCCCCCTATCTGGGCAGGCCGTGCGAGGCGACCTGGCCCGCGAGCACCAGGTCGGCCAGGACCATGACGGCGACCGCTGCCCAGCCACACAGGTTGAGGAACGGCCTGTTGGCGAAATCGCCCATGACCTTCCGGCTCGACGTGAGGGCGATCATCGAAACGATCAGCGCCGGTGCGACCAGGCCGTTGAGGACCTGGGAGTGTCGTTGTCAGCCCCACCCGAGATGAGGCCGGGGCCCCGCGCACGCACGACGTCGCGGGCGCTCGCGGTCGGACCGCTCTGGGCTCGCCTGCGATCGACCTCGGCCATGGCACATGCAGAACGCGTGGCTCAGCAGCCTTTACCGGAGGCGCGCGTTCAATAGACGATGGAAACGCCGAAGGTCGAGCCGCCGCAGATCCTGCCGGTAACGGTCGATCGCCGCCTCTATCACGCGATCCACGACCTGCCCCACACCGCGCTGTCCGACCGCTACGTGACCGCGCTTTCCGACCTGGGTGAGGGCCTGGGCTGGGTGGCGGCCGGTGCCGCGCTTGCGTGGTTGGGCGGCCCGAGAGGGCGCAGGGCCGGCCTCGCGATGTCGGTGGCCGCGTTGGGCACGACCTACGTCATCCAGCGTCTCGTCAAGCCCGTCTTCCGCCGCCGGCGACCGCACATCGGACGCGAGGTGGCCGTGATCGGCATCCGCACCACCGACCCTTCGTTTCCGTCCGGACACGCGGCGGCATCTTTCGCGGCCGCGACGGCCACCGCGGCGTTCTACCCCAGAGTTGCGCCGCTCGTGTATGCGCTGGCGACGGGCGTCGCCGCCTCGCGCGTCCACCTCGGACATCACTTTCCGAGCGACGTGCTTGCGGGTGGAGTGGCCGGGATCGGGTGCGGCATGGTCGTGGCCGCCGTGCTCAAGCAGCCGGAGGCAATATGACCCGGAAAAAGCGGTGGGGGGCTCGGCCATTGCTGGCCAAGCACCCCCAACCTGTAAACGATTAGACCGATTCGACTACCGAATTCGTGTCGAGGTCGCCCCGCTGGCCGCTTTCGGGTCGCGGGCGCTCGGGACGATGGGGCGCCCGTATCCTGTTTCGACCATGGTCGTCCGGTCGGAGCTTGCGGGCTTGACGAACGCCCAGGCGCGGCGGATCCTGGACGGCCTGCCGCGGTGCGACTACGAGGTGGTCGTGAAGCCTCTTCGCTACCGGCACGCACCGCACCTGGCCGCCCGCTGCGAGTTCGACGACCGGCGGATCGTCCTCCAGGTGCCGATCCCGTTCCGGCCCTTCAAGGAGCCCGTGATTTACGCGGCAAGGCGCAAACGCGGCGAAGGCATGCGCTTCGCCTGGGCTTCGGAGACCGTGTCCTTCCGTGGCCGGCGCGACGTGCTCCGATTCCTCTACTGCCACGAGTGGATGCACTGGTACCTGCATGAGGTGCTGGGCAAAGGCGCCGCCGCGGAGACGGCATGCGACCGGTTCGCGCTGCGTAACTTCCGCCGCCGCTACGTGACGACGGACGACGCCGACGCCGCTCTCAAGCGGCGTCCGTGGAAGGCACGCGAGTCGGCCGCGGCCCGCTAGCCTCCGCCGGCTCCGCGAACGTCACGGTCTATGAGAACGCTTCCCGTCGGTCCTTGCGCAGCAGCACGATGACCGCGATCGGAAGCGCCACATTCACCAGCAGCGAAACCGGACCGCTGTTGGCGCCGATCGGAAGGAGGAGTCCAATAGCCGCACCGGCCGGGCACACGACCTCGAGCGCGATGGCGATCCTGCGTGCGCGCCGGCGCCGCCACACGATGCCGATGCCGGCGAGGCACGTGCACAGCGCAAGGAGCAGTGTGGCGACGGCGAGCCCGGCCATGAACAGCTCGCCGCCCAGCGCGAAGGGGGCCGCTGCGATGCCGGCGATGAGCCAGCACACGCTCTGCATCAGCAGGAGGACGAAGGCCGCCTCAGGACGCGTCGAGATGGTGTCAGGCCTGATCAATCGCCTTCACCACCTTGGGGTCGATGTCGATCGCGAACGGGCCGCCGGGGTTGTCGACGATCCACACGTGGAGCATCGGCGGAGCGCTGATGCTGATAGCGCCTAACGGACACGTCGCGGTCGGCGTGAGCAGGCTGAACTCGAAGCCGAGCGGCGTGAAGCAGATGTTTTCGTGCTGATGCCACGCCGTCGCCGGCCCACCGGGGTCGGGGCCGAACTCGCCGATGCGCTTCATCTGGAACATCGCGCCGAGGAGAACCGGTCCGTGCTTCGAGTTGGCGTAGACGAGACCCTGTGGATGCCGGGGGTCCATGACGTAGCCCGCGTCGACGTACCGCTGGTTCATCCAGTGGGTCGAAGGCATCGTCTGCGATCCGCCCGGCCTGTAGCCCGCGGCCCATGCCGCGCGCCAGTCGGTGAACGGGGCGATCGCGGCTTTGGTCTCCCGGTACAGCTGGTTGGCCGCGTCCCACTGCGCTTGCGTGGGCAGGGCGTTGGTGGCCTGGAGGACGGCGCCCGCGTGGACGTGCCGCGCGTCCGGGCGCACGAGGTCGACGATCCACAGGCTGGCGCTCATGGAGACGAAGAGCGCCGGGAGCGCGACGCCAAGCGCCACCCAGCGCGTGCGCCGGAAGGAAGGCCGCCGTTCGCCGCGCACCGGGACCAGCACGAGTCCGAGCGCGGTCAGCTCGACCAGCTTGGTGGCGAGGCCAACCTGGTCCGGGCCTTCTAACCCGGCGACCACGTAGATGACGTAGCCGGCAATGGTGGCGACGAGCATCGTGCTCGAGGCGAGCCGCCAGTAGCGCCAGCCGGTGGACAGGGCGAGCACGATGAACAGCACGCCGTTGGCCAGGAAGAGGGCCGAGGTCAGCGGATGCTCATGCAGGTGGTGGCCGATCAGCGCCAGGTGGACCGCGGCGGTGACGAGCATCAGGACCGCGGCGGCCTGGTGCGTCCCGGGCGCCGCCCGCCAGGCGCGGTTTCGGCGAAGGACGACGAGGGCGGCCGGCACGGCGATCAGCCCGGCAAGCAGTCCCACCGCGTGGCCCGGGTTGATCGAGAACATCGTCTCGATCGTCGTCGGGCGGCCTAAGAACTCCGTAAGAGCGGCAGGTCGACCAGGAAAGCCGCTCCGCCGAGCACGGCCTCGCCAGCGATGATGCGGCCGCCGTGCTGGTCGACGATCCAGCGCGCGATCGAAAGTCCGAGGCCCGCGTGCGACCCGGTGCGGGACGCCTCGGCGCGGTAGAAGCGCTCGAAGATTCGCTCCCGGTGCTGGGAGGGGATGCCGGGGCCGTCGTCGGAGACGGTGAGGCGGGCCCAACCCTCCTCGGTCACCAGGCGGAGTTCGACGGCCGACGTCGTGTAGCGGAATGCGTTGTCGAGAAGGATCCAGAGCAGCTGGCGCAGCGCGTCCTCGTCGCCGTCAACGATCGCAGCGTCAGTCTCCGCGATCAGCGCCTGCGCGGGATGCGCGGCCCCCGCCTGCCGGCACACCTCGTCGGTGACCGTCTCGAGGTCGATCGGCGCGAGCTCGAGCTGAAGGCCGGAGTCGGCGCGCGCGAGCGTGAGCAGGCGGTCGACGAGGCGCGACATGCGGTCACTCTCGGCCGCCACGTCGGCCACCGCCGCGCGGCGAGTCTCGTCGCTCAGGGTGCGTGAGGCCAGCAGGCCCGCGTTGCCCTGGATCGTCGTCAGCGGCGTGCGCAGCTCGTGCGAGGCGTCGGCGACGAATCGCCGCTGCGACTCGAAAGCGTCCTGCAGCTCCTTCAGCATGCCGTTGAAGCTCGACGAGAGCGTGGCCACCTCGTCCCTGCTCGGTGGCGCCGGCAGCCTCCGTCCGAAGTCGCGCGTCCGCCCGATGTCTTCGGCGGCGGTCGCCACCGCCTTCAGCGGCCTGAGCGCGCGGCCCGCGACGAGCCACGACGCGAGCAGCGCAGCAATCAGTGCGGGCACCGCGGAGACGATGAGAAACACGACGATGCCCGACAGGCTCGACTGCGGCACTTTCGTCGATTGCCCCGTGATGACGTACCCGTTGTCGAAAGGCCGCGCGTACAGGCGAAAGCCGTCCTGCGTCGCGAAACCGATGGAGTGCGCCACGGGCACCACCGCGGGCTCGCCCGTCGCGTACATCAGCGTCCAGTCAGGGCCGAATACCTCGACGAAGATCTCGGTGCTGCTGCGCAGGTCCGCGGGCACGACAGGTGCCACTGGCGAAGTCGGAGTCGATTGTGAGAGCGTCGCCGCCGCCTGGTTCGCACGCATGCGCAGCGCGTCGTCCTGGTTGGTGACGACACCCCGGGCAAGCAGCGCGTAGAGGAGCACACCGAAGACCAGCAGGGCCAGGGCGACGACGCCTGCGCCGAACAACGCCAGCCGCCACCGCAGCGACATCTATTCGTGCAGCGAGTAGCCGGCGCCGCGCACCGTGTGCAGCAGACGCGGCTCACCGAGCTTCTGGCGCAGGTAGCCGACGTAGACGGCCACCACGTTGTCGGTCTCCGCCTCGCCTCGCCACACAGCGTCGATGAGCTGCTCCCGGGAGAGGACCTGGCGCGGGTGGCGCAGGAAGTGCTGCAGGAGGTCGAACTCCGTCAGCGTCAGCTCGATCGCACGGTCGCCGCGCCATGCGTTGTGGCTGGACGGCTCGAGGCGGAGGTCGGCGAAGCCGAGCCGCTCGACGGGCGCCGCCCTGCGCAGCAGGGCCCTGGTGCGGGCGAGCAGCTCCTCGTAGGCGAAAGGCTTGACCAGGTAGTCGTCGGCGCCTGAGTCCAGGCCGCGCACACGCTCCTCCGTCCCGCCGAGCGCGGTGAGCAGGAGGATCGGCACCGAACCTGTGGCCCGCAGCCTCCTGCACACGGCGATGCCGTCGAGACCCGGGAGCATCACGTCGAGCAGGACAAGGTCGAACGGCCGCTCGCGCGCACGCCGGAGCGCCTCGTTGCCGTCGCCCGCCACCTCGACGTCATGGCCTTCCGCCGCCAGCACGCGGTCGAGGGTGGCCGCCAGTCGCGGGTCGTCCTCGACGACGAGGATCCGGGAGTTCGCCATCCGGTCGATTTATAAGCCGCCGGATGAGAAATGGATAAGGGGAGGGCATCCTTCCCCTCCCCCGACGAGCCGGGGAGGGCGTCCTCCCCCTCCGGCCAGAGCAGCTTCGCTGCGGTGGCCACCTCCCCCGACGAGCGGGGGAGGGATCCTCCCCCCTAGCTCACCTCGACGACGGAGACTCGTTTGCTTGCTGTGAGGGTCCCCTGGGCGGCCGACCGATAGGTGCCCGAGGTCGGCGCCACGTCGGCGTAGTCGGCGCCGATCGCGACCGTGACGTAGCCCAGGCCGCCGCGGCTCGCGTGCGTCGGGTCGAAGGCATGCGCGATCGCGTCGCCCGTGCCGTCGCGCGTCGGCAGCACGACCTCGACCCAGGCATGCGTCCCACCCTGGCCAAGCAGGTGGCCCGACACGTAGCGCGAAGGCAGCCCGCAGGCCCGGCAGAGCGCGAGCATGACGTGCGCGTAGTCCTGGCACACGCCCGCGCCGAGGGCGAGCGCCTCGGCGGCCGTGGTCCGGACTCCAGTGACCCCGTGCCGGTAGGTCAGCGACTGGTAGACCCAGTCGTTGATGCGGTCGGCCAGCAAAAGCCCCCACTCGGCGGACTCCCCCAGCTTGTCGGCGGCCCGCATCAGGTTTTCGTCGGCCGTTGTTAGCGCCGAGGGTTCGAGGAGGTAGCCGTCGGCGAGCCAGCCGTCGGCCAGCCGGTGGGGCTCCTCGGCGTGGCGCATGACCGAGACCTCGGCCACAAACTCGATCGCGTCCGGCACCCGCGGCGCGAACACCTCGACCACGACGTTGCCGAAGCGGTCGGGGTGGTTCTGCACCTCGGCGCCGTCTAGGCCCACCGTGACGTCGTGCCACAACCGCCGTTGGTCGCCGAAGCGCTCGGGCGGGATGACGATCAGGCGGTGGCTGAGGTCGCGGATGGGCTCCGGGTACTCGTAGCGGAACGTCTGGCGCACGAGGTACGACGCGCGCCTCGCGCTCGCCCAGTCCACCGACGTGGAATCGATCACGTCAGGACTCCCTGTCCGCCCAGACCACCATCGACTTGAACGCCGCGGCGCCGAAAGTGGTCACCATCGCCACGTCGAGGGCGTCGCGCCCCCGCCCGATCAGCACCCGGCCCACCCGGCGCGCGTTGTTCCGGGGGTCGAAAGTCCACCAGCGGCCGCCGAGATACACCTCCATCCAGGCGGCGAAGTCCATCGGCGAGTCGGCTGGCTCGACATACAGGTCGGGAAGGTACCCGAAGACGTAGCGCGTAGGGATGTTTAAGGCACGACAAAATGTGACGGCCAGGTGAGTGAGGTCGCGGCAGACGCCCTTGCGCTGCTCGAGGACGTCGATCGCGGTCGTCATGGGGTTGCTGCTGCCGTACTGGAACTTGATGTTGTCGTGCACCCAGTCGCAGACGGCCTGGACGCGGGCGCCGCCCGGCTCGGTCTGGCCGAAGAGCTCCCAGGCCATGCCCATGAGCTGGTCGGAGAGGCAGTAGCGAGAGGGCAGCGTGAAGTGAAGCAGCTCGCCCGGTATGGCGTCGACCGCAAGCTGCGACGCCGAGGTGGCGTCCGGGTCGGGCTCGTCGGGGACAGCGACGACGGCGTCGTAGCGCAGCGCCAGGTCGCCGGCCGGCATCACCAGCCGCTTGACCGGGTTGCCGTAGAAGTCCGCGTACTCGTCGACGGGCACCGAGGGCTGCGTCGACCACGACTCGGTGACGAGGCTGTGCGTGGAGTCGGGCCGGGGACGCACCTGGACTGTGGCCACGGTCGGGGCGCTGACGTCGTATTTGAACTCGCAGCCGACCCGTAGATTGATCGTCTTCTCAGGTTGCCGGATGGCGCTGACACTATAGCGGTGGGTTTGACGGGTCTCGACTCCAACTACACGGCTAACGGCTTCTACGACGAGATGCTTGCTGCCCCCGGCAAGCCGCGGGCCGCCTACCGCCGCCTGTACGACGCATTGAACGGCCTCGGCCCGGTCGAGCTGCAGCGTCGCCACGCCCTGGCCATGGAGATGTTCCGCAACCACGGGATCACCTTCGCCGTCTATCCCGACGCCCAGGGCACGGAGAAGGTCTTCCCGTTCGACGTCATCCCGCGGGTCATCGAGGCCCCTACATGGCGCCGCCTCGAAGCGGGCCTCACCCAGCGGCTGCGCGCACTGAACCTCTTCCTCGACGACGTCTACGGGCGCAAGCTCATCCTGCGGCAGCGCGCGATACCGCCCGAGATCGTGCTCAGCAGCTCGCTCTACCTGCGCGAGATCGCGGGCCTGGAGGTGCCGCACGGCATCCACTGCCACATCGCGGGCGTCGACCTGGTCCGCAACGAGAAGGGCGACTTCTTCGTCCTCGAGGACAACCTGCGCACTCCTTCGGGCGTCTCCTACGTGCAGGCCAACCGCTACGTGATGAAGCGGATCCTGCCCGACCTGTTCGCGGGCTACCCCGTGCGGCCGGTCGAAGGCTACGTGCACGAGCTGCTCCGGCACCTGCGGTGGCTGGCCCCGAAGGGGACGGACGACCCCACCGTCGTCCTCCTCACCCCCGGCATCAACAATGCCGCCTACTACGAGCACCTCTACCTCGCCAAGCAGATGGGGGTGGAGCTCGTGCAGGGCAGCGACCTCGTTGTCGACGAGGACCACGTGTTCATGCGCACCACGCGCGGCCTGGAGCCGGTGCACGTGATCTACCGCCGCATCGACGACGAGTGGCTCGACCCGATCTTCGGCCGCCAGGAGTCGCTGGTCGGCGTCGCCGGCCTCATCAACGCGTACCGCGCCGGCAACGTCGCCATCGCGAACGCGCTGGGTAACGGAGTGGCCGATGACAAGGCGGTCTACGCGATGGTGCCGAAGATCGTGAAGTACTACCTCGACGAGGAGCCGATCCTTCCGAACGTCGAGACGTACCTCTGCGCCATCGATTCCGACCGGCGATATGTCCTCGAGCACCTCGATCAGCTCGTCGTCAAGACGGTCGACGCGTCGGGCGGATACGGGATGCTCATCGGGACCGCGTCGACGAAGGACCAGCGCGACGAGTTCCGGCGGCGCATCGAGGCGTCGCCGAGGTCGTTCATCGCGCAACCGGTGGTCGCGCTGTCGGTGCAGCCGGTGTTCGATGGCGGCGGCCTGCGCCCGGGCCACCAGGACCTGCGGCCGTTCATCCTGACCGGCCCCGACGTGTACGTAACTCCCGGAGGCCTGACGCGCGTCGCGTTGAAGCCGGGTTCTCTCGTCGTGAACAGCTCGCAGGGCGGCGGCAGCCGCGACACATGGGTGATGGCCGACGATGGTTCTGGAGGAGGCGACGATGCTCAGTAGCGCGGCCACGTCGCTGACCCTGCTGGGCCGCCACCTCGAGCGCGCCGACAACCTTGCGCGCATCGTCGGTGTGCACGTGGCTCTGGCGCTGGACCGCACCGACGAGCCAGGCCCCGAGTACTGGACCCGCGTCATGGACCTCGCGGGCTGGCGGCCCGGCGACACGGGCCATCGCGACCAGGTGGTCGAGATGCTGATCACCGGCACGCTCGGGCCCTCGATCCGGGCGAGCATCGCGGCGGCGAGGCTGGCCGCGCAGTCGGTCCGGCCCTCGCTGCCGACCGAGCTCTACGAGCAGGTCAACGCCCTGCACTGGCGAGTCCAGGAGGCGAGCTGGAAGCCCGACCTCTACCGGTTCCTCATGGACGTCCAGATGAGCATCCGGCTGGTCGACGGCCTGCTCGAGGACACGATGTTCCATGACCAGGCACGCGATTTCGTCCGCCTGGGCAAGTTCATCGAGCGAGCTTCCAACGTGACGACCACCGTCACGCGCAAGTCGGCGGAGCTGGCGAACACTCGCGAGGACGCGCTCGAGTGGACGGCGGTCCTCAAGACATGCTTCGCCTTCGAGTCGTACCAGTCGCGCTACCCCGGCGGCGTGTCCGCCGACGGCGTGATCGAGTGCTTGCTCCTCGACGAGTCGCTGCCGCGATCGGCCCGGTTCTCGACCAGCAACGCGCTCGAGGCGGTGGCGAGGATCGAGGGCAGCGCCCGGCGTTCGAAGCCGCTGAAGCTGTTGATCCGTCTCCACGGTCTGTTCCGGCAAGCGGACGCGGAGTCGATCCTGGCGCATCCTCTCGACTTCGACGGCGAGTGCCGCACGCTGCTGCGGCTGCTCGAGGTCGCCATGCGCGAGAGGTACTTCCACCCGAGCAGGGTGCCTGCCAGCGTCGCGGGCGAAGAGGGGCGCGGCATGCCGCAACAGCAACAGCAATCCCCAAGAGTCCTTCGATTTCGCCATGCCCCACCCCATTCATGGGCAGGGGTGAGGGGTGGGGCGTGAAGCTCGAGATCGTCCATAGCACGCGGTACCGCTACTCCGCGCCGATCGCCGAGACGGTGATGGAGGTGCGCCTGCGCCCGATGGACGGCAATGGCCAGCGCTGCCTGGACTTTCACCTCGAGGTGAGCCACGGAGTGTTGGCGCGGGGGTACAGGGACGGCTACGGCAACGACGTCCACTACTTCAACCTCGTCCGCCCTCACTCGGGCCTGAGCGTGGTGAGCCGCTCCACGGTCGAGACGGGGCTGGGCCCCGACCCCGAGGCAGGCGAGGAGCTGGTTCAAGATTTCCTGAGGTTTCGCTCGCCCGTCAAGGACACGGACGGAGTGCGCGAGCTGGCCCGGCGCCACGCGATCACCGACCCTGACTCGGCCGACGCCGTGGAGCGGGCGCTCGACGAGCTGACGATGACGATCAGTCGCGAGTTCACCTATGACCAGACGGTCACCAACGTTTACAGCGCGGTCGACGACGTGCTCGCGCTGAAGGCAGGCGTGTGCCAGGACTTTGCGCACCTGTTCATCGCCGCGGCCCGCGCCATGGGGGTGCCCGCGCGCTACGTCAGCGGCTACATCCACCTGCCGAAGTGGGGCCAGAGCGCGCTGGCCGCCTCCCACGCGTGGGCCGAGGCCTGGGTCGATGGCCGGGGATGGATCGGGTTCGACGCCACGCACCCCGTGCGCACCATGCCGCACCACGTGCGCCTGGCCGTGGGGAGGGACTACACGGACGCCGCGCCCACGCGCGGCGTGTACGTCGGGTCGGCGAACAGCACGATGACGATCAGCGTGAAAACGCAGGCCGTCGGCTGACGATTACGCGAGTGCCGGCAGTCGGCGGTTATTTCGGTGCTCGAAACGTGCGAGTGCCGGCAGTCGCGGATGGGAGCGCTAGAACCGCTTGCCCCGGACGTGCTCGATCGAGAACTTCGCGGTGTCCGCGACGAGCATGACGGCCATCACCCCGGCCTCGACAGGGTCGCTGACCACCACGTCGGCGGCGTCGGGCACGGAGCCGGCCATGTTCGTGCAGAGGACCAGGATCCCAGCCGCGCGGATCTCCCGGACCGCGTTCGAGATGTCCCCGCCCATCAGCGCCCCGGCGAGCACCAGGACGCGCGCGCGGTGCAGGCGTGCGACCGCGCGCACCGCGTCCGCCAGCTGCTCCTCGCCGACCAGCGGGATGGTGTCGACCGAGATCCGCTCGCCGCGGATGTTGTGGCGGTCGGCCTCTGAGATGGCGCCCTGGGCGACCATGCCCACCTGCGCGCCACCGCCGATGACGATCACACGCTTGCCGTAGATCGTCTGGAACGTCGGCACGAGCAAGACTTGAGTGACGCCGGCCACCTCTTTCAGGTCGGCGATCAGCCGCGCATGGTCGCCCGCGCCGGATACCTCGAGCTGGAGGTCGGCGAAGTCGGCCTCGCGACGCGCTCCCCCGGCCACGTAGGTGATGTTCGCGTTGTGCCTGAGGATCGCGTCTGTGATCCGGTGCAGCACACCGGGCTCGTCGCGAGACTCGACCAGCAGCCCGATCGTCTCCGCCGCCATGGCGGAGAACGATAGTCAGATCTATGCCTCGGCGGCGTACGGCCAACGCGGCGCGCCGAGCTCCCGCGAGACGCCTCGCGCGGCTTCGCCGACCGCTGTGGCCAGACCCCGCGCAAGCCCTCGCCCAAAGATCCGGTCGGTCGAGTCGACGACGCCGATCGCGCCGACGGCCTGGCCCCCGTGGTCGAAGATCGGTCCGGCAGCGCTTGATTCGCCCAGCACGGCTTCGTCGTGTTCAGTGGCGATGCCGGAGTCGCGAATCACGGCCAGCTCTCTCCGAAGGTCTGTCTCGTTCAACGTCTGCTTGGTCAGCCTCGGCAGGGATTCCGAGAGCAGGTCCTCGAGGACCTGTGCGGGTGAGAACGCGAGCACCGCCTTGCCCAGGGCGCTTGCGTGCAGCGGCAGCTGCAGCCCGACCTCGAGCACGCCAAACGCTGCGTCCGGCCGGAACACGTGATGCACGACGACCACGCTGGCGCCGTGCATGACGCCGACCCGCACGGCCGCGCCCGTGCGACTCGCCAGATGATCGGCATGGCCAATCGAGCGCGCGCGCAGCTCGTTGAGGTCGAGGTACGAATAGCCGAGCTGTAGTAGGCCGGGTCCTAGTTGGTACTTGTCCGAGTGGCGGTCCTGCTCCACGAATCCGTGGGCTTGCAGCGTCTGCAGCAGCCCGTGGACGGTCGGCCGCGCCAGGCCAAGTCGGTCAGCGAGCTCGCTGACGCCCAGCCGTCGAGGACCGCTCGCGAGTGCCTTCAGGATCGCCGTAGCCCGATCGATCGACTGGATCGACCCGCGCCGGCGGTCCGTCTTCTCAGGATTCGGCATTGCTGAATTGCTGTCGGTAGTGTAGACTAGCGCAGTCGTTCGGAATTGGCGCAAGCCTCAGTGGAGCGTGATCGATTGGTCGGGATTGTACTGGTCTCCCACAGCTTTGAGCTGGCCCATGGCCTGGCTGCGCTGACCTCCCAGGTGGCCGGCGCGGAGGTTCGAATCGAACCTGCGGGCGGCGGCCCCGACGGAACCTTGGGCACGACGGGCGACCGCGTCCTCGAGGCGATCCGGCGGGCTGACTGCGGCCAGGGCGTGGTTGTCCTGGCCGACCTCGGCAGCTCCGTCCTCACGGTTCGCCACCTCCTCGAGGAGAGCCACACGAACGGCTATGTGCGGCTCGTCGACGCGCCGTTCGTCGAAGGCGCCATCGCCGCGGCCGTGATGTCGTCGGCGGGACAGGACCTGGACGACGTGGCTCGGGCGGCGGAGGAGGCGCGCGGTGCAAGCAAGTTCTGACTCCTCGGGCGAGGTGACGGTCGCGCTTCCGGCGTCGGTGGCGCTGCACGCGCGGCCGGCGGCGACGTTCGTCAAGACCGCCGTGCGATTTCGCTCGCGCGTGAGCGTCGGGGTCGACGGCAAGGTCGCGGACGCCAAGAGCATCCTCGCCGTGCTGGCGCTCGGCGCCACCGCCGGCACCAGGCTGCGACTCCACGCCGAAGGCGAAGACGCCCCCGCCGCGCTAGACGCGCTCGCGGCGTGCGTCGCGGGCCTCGTCGAGTAGCTCCTTAGCTGCCACCCTCTCGCGGGCGTAGCTCAACTCTCGCACACGCTGCCTGACCAGGCCCACGCGCGACGCGGCGACGCTCAGCTCATCGACTCCGAGGCCCATGAGCACCGGCATCGCATGAGCGTCCGATGCCGCTTCTCCGCACACGTCCACGAGGATTCGCGCTTCGTGGGCGGCTTCGATTGCAGTGTCGATCAGTCGCAAGACACGAGTGTCGAGAACAGGCGCCACCTTCGATTGGTCGCGATCGAGACCCAGAACGAGCTGGGTCAGATCATTGGTGCCAATGCTCAGAAAGTCCGCGTGTCGCGCGATGGCGGCCGCGTCTCGAGCTGCTTGCGGGGTTTCGATCATGGCGCCCAGGCTCGGCGAAGCCCGGCCGTGAAGCACTGTCTCGAGAGCCCGGCGCACGAGGTCGAGCTGAGCGGGCCTGGTCACCATGGGGACCAGGATCCGAAGCTCAGTGCCGGCGCCCGCATCGAGGAGGGCCGCCAGCTGAGTTGCCAGCGCGCCGGGCGCCTCGAGCAGAAGGTCGATGCCTCGCGAGGTCACGCCGCGCAGGAATGGGGGAGTCTTGTCACCGCCGAAGTCGAAGAGGCGAACGGTCGCCGTCCGCCCAGCGAGCCTCTGCAGCACAGGACGCAGCGATCGCATTTGCTGCTCGCCGCTCGGCCATGAGGTCGCCTCGAGGAACTGCAGCTCAGTGCGCAGGAGGCCAACGCCTTCGGCTCCCTGTTCGCTCGCGGCGTCGAGCTCGGCCGCGGTCGAGGCATTGGCGAGGACACGCACCGTGTGCCCGTCCGTCGTCGTGGCCGGCTCGAGCCGGCGCTTCACCGCGGTGGCGCGAGCGTCGGCTCGGCGCCGCTCATCGTCTTGGGCGAGGGCCAGGCGGTCCTCATCTGGCTTTCGCACCACGATGCCATGGTCGCCGTCGACCACAACCTCCTCCCCATCCGAGATCTCGAGCAGCTCAAGACCTGCCCCGACGACCATCGGCAGCCCGAGCGACCGCGCCACGATCGCCGCGTGTGCGGTCACGCCGCCGCCTGAAAGGGCGATGGCTCGCGCGTGGGGCGCGAGCTCCGCGACATCCGCCGGCCCGAGGCTGCTGGCGATCAGGACACCGTCGCCGGCAGGTTGGGTCGTGCCCTCGACGTCGGCGGCGGCGCGTCGGCCGATGCTGCGGACGTCGTCAGCCCTCTGCGCGAGCGTCGGATCGTCCAGTTTCGACAGCTCGAGCGCGAGCTGCTGCGTCGCCTCGCGGAGTGCAGCCGCGGCGTCCAGGCCGGCCTCGAGAACGAGCATCTCGACCCGGACCGCGAGCTCCGGGTCCATCGCCATCAGGACCCCCGTCTCGACGATGTCGGCCTCTTCCTTCCGATCGTCGGCGCGCAGCATCGCGGTGATTTCTTCCAGCTTGGCGGCGACACGCCCCAACGCCTCACGCGCCCGAGATGCCTCGGCCGGCCGCTCCGCCCTGTTTACCGTGCGATCCGCGGTTCCGCGGACGCGGTCCAGCACGAACGCGATGCCGTGCGTGATGCCAGGCGCGGCACCGACCCCTTGCAGGGCTACCTCGCCCACTAGGAGCTCCCGGTGACTGCCCTTTGCAGCGCGCGGATGATCAACGCGGTGGAGGTGGCACCTGGATCCTGGTGCCCGACCGAGCGCTCGCCCAGGTAGGAAGCGCGCCCTTTCCGCGCCTGCTGAGGAATCGTCGATCGCATACCCGCTTCGGCGGCTTCGGCCGCGGCCTTCAGCGCTTCATCGGTCGACGCGCCCTCGGTCAACCGTGCCCGCATCGCTTCCACCGCCGGCTCCAATGCGTCGACCATCGTCTTGTCGCCGACGGCAGCGGTCCCGAGATCCTTGATCGAGGCGAGCGCCGCCGCGAGCACCTCGACAAGCTGGTTCCCATCGAACGTCGGCTGGTCACCGAGCACCCGGCCGCCGCTGCGAAGCGCCGAGCCCCAGAGGGGACCGCTCGCTCCGCCCACCGTGGAGACAAGCGTGCGACCCGCCAGGATGAGGAGCTTGCCGGGCGAAGAGCCGCCGTCGGCGTTGAGGGTCTGGACGACAGCCTCGAATCCCCGAACCATGTTGGTGCCGTGATCGCCGTCGCCGATCGCCGCGTCGAGCTGGATCAGGTGGTCCTTCTCTTCGCGCACCGAGACTTCGATCTCGCCCATCCAGGAGGTGATCGTGGCTGCGTCCATGACCCTTGTGGTGATCAAGTTAATCCCTGGCTAGACACCCCAGCGCAGGGCGGGAGTGTGGACGGGCGCGTCCCAAAGCCTGATCAGCTCTTCATCAAGCTCGAGCACGGTCAGCGAGGCGCCGGCCATCTCCAGCGAGGTGATGTAGCTGCCGACGAGGTTGCGCACCGGCTCCAGGCCGGCTGCGCGCAGCTTCTGGTCGATCTCGCCATACAGCAGGTAGAGCTCGAGCAGCGGCGTGCCGCCCATGCCGTTGACGAACGCGAGCACCCTGGCGCCATTGCTGGCCTTGAGGTCGGAGACCACGGCCTCCACCATGACGTCGACGATCTCGCTCGCCGATCCGAGGGTGGCGCGCTTGCGCCCTGGCTCGCCATGGATCCCGATGCCCAGCTCGATCTGGCCCTCGGGCAACTCGAAGATCGGTTTGCCTGATGCCGGAGGCACACACGAGGAAAGCGCCACGCCGAACGAGCGAGCTCGATCGTTGACGCGCTTGACGGTGTCGGTGACCGTCGCGAGGTCCGCCCCACCTTCGGCCGCTGCGCCCGCGATCTTCTCGGCGAGCACGGTCGCACCGACGCCGCGCCGGCCGGCCGTGTAGAGCGAGTCCTGAACCGCGACGTCGTCGTCGATGACGACCGAGGTGACCTTGATCCCTTCGTCCGCCGCGTCTTCGGCCGCGAGCTTGAAGTTGAGCACGTCGCCCGTGTAGTTCTTGACGATGTGTACGACGCCTGCGCCGCCGTCGACCGCCTTGGTCGCGGCCAGCATCTGGGCGGGCACCGGCGATGTGAACACCTCTCCCGGGCAGGCCGCGTCGAGCATGCCGCGTCCGACAAACCCGCCGTGCAGCGGCTCGTGTCCAGAGCCGCCGCCTGAGATCAGAGCGACCTTGCCGGTCCGGGGTGCGCCCTTGCGGACGATGATCTGCGCCCCGGCGTCGTATCGGACGAGGTCCGGGTGCGCGGCCGCGAGGCCTGCCAGCGACTCCTTGACGACCTTGGCCGGCTCATTGAGGAACTTTCGCATCTGGTTGGTTTCGACTGCCATTCTGTCCTTTCTCCTTGACCTGCTAGCTCGCCGCGGCCCGCACTTCTTCGCGGGTCACGGCCTCTTTGATCGGCTTTTCGACGATGCGGGGGTTGGCCAGGTAGTCGTAGGCGAAGGAAGCCGCCGCCGCGCCGACCAGGCCCGGGATCAGGTAGACGGGGAGGTACTGCGTCCAGAAGGTGGTCCCGCCCGCGATGGCCTGCACGAGCTCGGGGCCGAACGCGCGCGCCGGGTTGAGGGAGGCGCCGGTGACTGGTCCGAAGATCAGGATGATGCCGACCACCGCGCCGCCGATGACAAGGCCGGCGAGCTGCTGCGGGGAGCGGCTGTCGACGATGCCGAGGATCGCGAACAGCAGAAGTCCGGTGCCCAGCGCCTCGGCGAGCGCGGCCTGCACGTAGTAAGAGGTAGAGGCGTCAGCGGCAAAGTGCGTCTGCCCCATGCCGAACGTCACCGCGTTCTGGCCGAAGACGCCCCAGATCGCGAAGGCGCCGATCACGGCACCGACATACTGGGCGCCCCAGTAAACCGGCGCCTCGCGCCATGGGAAGCGCTTGGTCGCCGCCAGCGCAAAGGTGACGGCCGGGTTGATGTGGCAGCCTGAGACCTTGCCCAGCGAGTAGACGAGGGCGGTGATGATGAAGCCGAAAGCGAAGCTGATCCCCAGCAGATCGGCTTCGGTCACGGCCGGCACAGCCTTGCCCGCCAGTGTCAGAGTCGCGATCACGGATCCAGGGCCGACAAGGACCAGGGCGGCGGTGCCCAGGGCCTCGGCCAGCGCGCGCTGTCGAATCGAGTACATCGTGGTTGAACCCCCTCGTTATTCCTGACTGTTATTCGACATTGTCGAATCGATTTCGCAAACCGTACAGCGGCCTGTGGATTTTGTCAAGGGTGAAAATCGAACTAGCGGGACTCGACCGGCTGTTGCCGCCGCACCAAGCCGGCGTCCGGAATTTGGCGGGCAAAGCCATGCGCGCGCCCCATCGATGCTCTAGCCTTCCCCACCACGATGCGCAGCCAGCACGCGATTGCGATCGAGATTCGCCGGGGAGGTCCCCCGACTTAGCGCGCGTCGCTGAATCGGAGGACCTCCCGGCCTAGAGAAGGTCGGGAGGTTTTTTTGTGTCCGCCAACAACCGAAAAGTGGTCGTCTACGACACGACGCTTCGCGACGGCGCGCAGGGTCCTGCCGTCAGCTTCTCCGCCGCCGACAAGGAACGGATCGCCCGGCTCCTCGACGACCTCGGGTTCGACTACGTGGAGGGCGGGTTTCCCGGCTCCAACCCGAAGGACGAAGAGCTCTTCGCCCGCCTGGCCACCTCGCCGCTTCGCCACGCCCGGCTGGCCGCGTTCGGTGCCACCCGGCGCGCAGGCGGCACGTGTGAGGAGGACGCCAACCTCAACGCCTTGGTCGCGAGCGGGGCGCCGGTCTGGACGCTGGTCGGCAAGAGCGACGTCTGGCAGGTGGCCAACGTCCTCGACACGACCAACGACGAGAACCTGGCAATGGTCGAAGAGTCGGTGGCCTACGGCGTCGGGCTCGGCCGCGAGGTGATCTTCGACGCGGAGCACTTCTTCGATGGCTACGCCCGCGACGCCGAGTACGCCGTCGAGGTTTGCCTGTCGGCGGCGCGCGCGGGAGCTTCGTGGGTCGTCCTCTGCGACACCAACGGCGGCAGCCTTCCCGCGGCCGTGCGCGAGGGGGTCGATGCTGTTCGCAAGGCGTTGGCCGGCAGCGGAACATCTGCTCGGGTGGGCGTCCACACCCACAACGACTGCGAGCTCGCGGTCGCCAACACCCTCGAGGGCGTGGCCGCCGGCGCGGAGATGGTCCAGGGCACGATCAACGGCTACGGCGAGAGGTGCGGCAACGCGAACCTGGTCTCGGTGGTGCCGGACCTGGTCCTCAAGCTAGGCGTGGAGGCGTTGCCCGAGTCGTCGCTGAACCGTTTCAGCGAGCTGTCGCGGACCGTCGCCGAGATCGCGAACCTCGCCCTCCCGCTGCAGCAGCCATACGTCGGCATGGGCGCGTTCGCTCACAAGGGCGGGCAGCACGTGGCCGCGGTCCTCAAGCACAAGGACGCCTACCAGCACGTCGACCCCGCGCTGGTCGGCAACGAGGCCCGCGTGCTGGTGTCGGAGCTGGCCGGACGCGGCAACGTGCTGGCCAAGGCGCGCGAGTTCGGCCTCGAGCTGGACAGGGACGACCCGCACACGCGCTGGCTGGTCAACCACCTCAAGCAGCTGGAGCACCAGGGCTACGCCTACGAGGCCGCCGACGCGTCCTTCGAGATGCTCATCCGCCGCCTGCAGCCCGGCTACAGCGCGCCATGGAGCGTGGCCGACTTCACGACCCAGGTGCGTAAGAACGGCGGCTCAGTCCACGCCGAGGCGACGGTCAAGGTCGAGGTCGGCGAGGCGACGTACCACACCGCCGCGTCGGGTAACGGGCCGGTCAACGCGCTCGACGCCGCGCTGCGCAAAGCGCTCAGCCCTCGCTTCCCGTCGCTCGACGGCGTGAGCCTGCACGATTACAAGGTGCGCATCCTCAACGGCGACGCGGGCACTGCGGCGACCACGCGCGTGCTCATCGAGTCGGGTCGGGGCACGGAGCGATGGACGACGGTCGGGTGCTCCGCCAACATCATCGAGGCCTCCCTCCTGGCCCTGGTCGATTCGTTGGAGTTCGCGGTCCTCGACTAGCTCGTTCCGGCACACAGCACGCCAGGAGATCCCCGACGCGCTGCGACGGGACGTCCGCATGCTCGGCGACACACTGGGCACGGTCATCGCGGAATCGGGTGGCGCCGCCTTGCTTCGCGACGTCGAGCGGCTGCGCGCGCTCGTCATCGGCGCTCGAGACGACGGCCGTTTCGAACGCGACGCGGAAAAGCTCGTCGCTTCGTGGCCGCTCGCGCGCGCCGAGCAGGTGGCACGTGCATTCGCCACCTACTTCCACCTGGCCAACCTCGCCGAGGAGCACCACCGGGCGCGTGTGATCCGGGAGCGCGACCGGGGCGGCGCGCCTGTCCCGGAATCGATCGCGGCCACGGTGGCGGAGCTTCGCTCGAAGCTCGGGCGCAAGCGCGTCGACGAGCTCGTTGCATCGCTCGTGATCCATCCGGTCTTCACCGCTCATCCGACCGAGGCACGACGGCGCGCGGTGGTGACCGCCATCCGCCGCGTCGGCGAGCAGATGGAGCGACTGGAAGATCCTTTGATCTCGGACACCGAGCGCGTGACCGCCGAGCGTCGCCTGGTCGAGGAGGTGGACCTGCTCTGGCGCACGGCGCAGCTTCGGGTGGCCCAGGTGCAGCCCCTCGACGAGGTGCGCTCCTTCACGGCCGTCTTCGACGAGACGCTGTTCCGCATCGTGCCCGAGCTCGTGGGCGCGTTCGGCGACGAGCGCGCCGAGCGTTCCTTCCTGCGCTTCGGCAGCTGGATCGGAGGCGATCGCGACGGCAACCCGGCGATCACCGCCGAGGTCACCGCGCAGGCGATGGACATCCAGGCCGAGCACGTCCTGCTCGCGCTGGAGGCGGCATCGACGCGCATCGGGCGTGCGCTGACCGTCGACACCGACACCACGCCGCCGTCGGCCGCGCTGAAGAGAAGACTGGCGGCGGCTCGGCGGGCCGACCGCAAGCGCTACGACGCTCTGATCACCCGGTCGGCGGAGGAGCCGCACCGCGTCTTCCTGCTCCACGTCGCGGACCGCATCGCGGCGACGCGTCTGGGCGGGAAGCTCCGCTACTCGGACGCCGGCGAGCTGCTGCGTGACCTGCGCGTGTTGCGCGAATCGCTCGAGCGGGCGGGGGCGTCGCGCCTCGCGTTCGGCGAGGTGCAGCGCCTGGTCTGGCAGGCGGAGACGTTCGGGTTTCACCTGGCCGAGCTCGAGGTGCGCCAGCACAGCAAGGTCCACGAGCAACCGACGCAAGAGGTGCTCGACACGATGGGGGTGATCGCCGGCATCCAGGCGCGCTTCGGCGTGGACGCATGCCACAGGTACGTGGTGAGCTTCACGCGCGGTCCGGACGACGTCGCCGCCGTGTACGAGCTCGCGCGCCGCGCGAGGCGCACCCCGGTGCTCGACGTCATCCCCCTCTTCGAGACGCTCGAGGACCTGTCCCGCGCGACGCAGGTGATGGACGGCCTGCTCGCGCTGGCTCCAGTGAGGCGCCGCCTGGCGAAGAACGGCCGGAGGCTGGAGGTCATGCTCGGTTATTCGGACTCGGCCAAGGAGATCGGGCCGCTGTCCGCGACTCTTGCGCTCCACGACGCCCAGGCGGCGCTGACCCGGTGGGCGAGGAAGAACCGGGTCGGGCTGACCCTGTTCCACGGCCGCGGCGGCGCGCTTGGCCGCGGCGGCGGGCCGGCCAACCGCGCCGTGCGCGCTCAGGCGCCTGGCTCAGTTGCCGGACACTTCAAGGTGACCGAGCAGGGCGAGGTGATCTTCGCCCGCTACGGCAACCGCGCGATCGCGCGCCGCCACCTGGAGCAGGTGACCTCCGCCGTGCTCGAGGCCTCGGCGCCCCGCGGATCGCGCGCGGATCCCGCCTCTCGGTTTCGCAAGCTGGCGGCGGCGGTCGATGGCAGATCACGGGCGGCGTACCGCGCGCTGGTCGAGGCGCCGGGGTTCGAGGAGTGGTTTCTCCTGGTCAGTCCGCTCGAGGAGCTCAGCGGCATGCGCATGGCGTCGCGGCCGGCGCGACGTGGCGCCGGCAGGCGGCTCGAGGACCTGCGCGCGATCCCGTGGGTTTTCGCCTGGTCCCAGATGCGCCTGAACCTTCCTGGCTGGTACGGGATGGGAAGCGGGCTCTCCGAGGCGCCTGTCGAAGACCTTCGCCGGGCATACGCGGAGTGGCCCCTGTTCAACGTGATGCTCGACAACGCGGAGATGAGCCTCGCCAAGACCGACCGCCGCATCGCGGAGCGGTACCTCGAGCTTGGCGACAGGCGCGACCTGGCGGAGATGGTGCTGCGCGAATACGACCTGACGAAGGAGTGGGTGCTCGCCGCGACCGGTCACTCGCGACTGCTGGAGGACCGCCGGGTGCTGTCCTGGGCGATCGAGCTGCGCAACCCGTATGTCGACGCGCTTTCGCACCTGCAGCTGCGAGCATTGCGCGCGATGCGCGACCGCAAGACCTCGCGCGCCGACCACGCGCGCGCCGAGAGGGTCTTCCAGCTGAGCGTGAACGGAGTGGCGGCAGGTTTGCAAAACACTGGCTAGACGAAGGTGGAGCTGTAGGCCGGATTCATTCCGGCCGTCCCCAAGCGCCTCCTTACCAGGCGCCGCCCAACGTCGCTCGTGGAAGGAGGGGGCCCCGCGGGGGAGGCCCGCCTCCCCCGCGCCTTACGCCGCGCCCAGGTGCTGGATCGCCGGCAGCTCGCTTGCCAGCAGCTCGACGGTCTCCGGGTCCCATTGCGTACCTGCACCGTCGCGCAGCACCGACAGAGCCTCCTCCGTCGAGCGTCGCGTGCGATAAGGGCGGTCGTTGACCAGGGCGTCGAACGCGTCGCAGACCGAGACGATCCTCGCCGCGCGAGGGATCTCGCGTGCGCGCAGGCCGTCCGGGTAGCCGTGGCCGTCGAACCGCTCGTGGTGGTGGCGGATGATCGGCAGGAGCCCCGACGTCGAGCGGAGAGGCCTCACGATGCTCTCGCCGATGGCGACGTGCGCCTGCATCTGCGGGACCTCAATGGCATCGAGCGGTCCCGGTTTGTGCAGGATCGAGTCGGAGACGCCGATCTTGCCGATGTCATGGATGATGCCGCCGCGATAAAGCGTGTCCAGCTGGATCTCCGGAAGCCCGAGTCGCACGCCGAGCAGCCGCGCCGACTCGCCCACGCGCTGCGTGTGCTGCTCCGTGAACGAGTCCTTGGCTTCGACCGCGGTGGCGAGCGAGAAGATGACATGCTCGGCGCCGTCGAGCGTGTTGTACAGCTCCTTCAAGCGAAGCGCTGAGCGCACGCGGGCGGTGAGCTCGGCGCTCTCCACCGGCTTGGTCATGAAGTCGTCGGCTCCGGCTTCGAGCGCGGCGACGCGATGGCTCGTCTGGCTGAGCCCGGTGATCATCACCACCGGCAGCAGCTTGCCGCGCGGCATCGCTTTGATGCGCCGGCACACCTCGTAGCCGTCCATGCCGGGCATCCTCACGTCGAGCAGGACCAGGTCGGGCGGGTCCCTGGCGATCATGTCGAGGGCGGTCGCGCCGTCGGCCGCCTTGCGCACCTCGCAGTCGATGGTCCCGAGGTACATGCCGATCAGGTCACGGTTCGCGGCACCGTCGTCGACGACCAGGACTACAGGCATGCCATCTCTCCGCGCGACCTCGACTTTGTTTTAGCGCAGGGCCGCCATGACTCGCAAGGACAACGCCTGACTGAGTCCGGCCAACCGGACCGGGCGCTAGGCGATCGAGGTCCGGAGCTCTCCGAGCATGGCGCGGCTGGTGCCCAAGGCGGCGAGGGCGAGCCTGAGCTGGCGGTTGGCGCCGGCCAGGTCGCCGCGGGCTTCGAGGATGTCCGCATAGATCGCGCGGTTCCTCGTCTTGCGCTCGGGCACGCCGACGAGGTCGAAAAGCTGGAACGCGGCGCTGAACTCGGCGTCGGCGGCTTCCGAATCACCCTGGTCCTCAAAGATCCGGCCGAGCCAGATCCTCGCCTCGCCGACGTTCGGGGTCTCCCCCAGGCGTTCAGCCAGGTCTCGCGCCTCGGTCGCATACCTGATGGCGGCTTCGTGGTCGGAGCGGGCGAGCTGCAGCTCGGCCATCGTCATCAGGTTATGGGCCTTGCCGCCCTCCAAGCCGATCTCTTCGCATAGGCGTAGCGAGCTCTCCGCGTGGCGAAGGGCGCCTGCCAGGTCGCCCTGCATGTAGAGGAGCAGCGCGAGGTTGTTCTCGCTGATGGCGATCATGCGCTTGTCCTGGAGGGTCTCGTGGATGGCCATGGCGCGGTGCGAGTACTTGGCCGCCTGGGCGAACTTGCCCATCTCCTGGTAGTTGAGGCTCAAGTTGGAGTAGACCAGCGAAAGCTGGCGAAGGTCCTGAATGGTGGCGCCGACGGCGACGGACTCCTCGAGCGCCTCGACGGCCTTCGCAAAGTCATGGCGCTGGCCATGGGCATGGCCGAGGATGAACAGAAGCCGCGCCTCGAGCATGCTCGGGACCGGCGTCAGCGTGCGGCACAGGGCCAGGGCCTCCTCGGCCAGGCTCAGGCCGCTCGGATCCTGCATGTTGTTGGCCGCGCCCGCCTCGTAACCCATGGCCAGGGCCGCCATCTGCACGTCCTTTTCCTGCACGAAGTAAGCGCGCGCGGTCGCCGCCTCGCTCCGAGCCCGGACCTGGTGGCCGAGCCGCATGTGGGCCAGCGAAAGGTGGACCCGGGCCTGCGCCGCGATCGCCGCGTCGGTGCCCGCGGCGACCAGACGCTCGGCGGCGTCGGCCGCGCCGGCCGGGTTGCCCGTGACCAACAGGCGCTCGATCTCGGAGAGGGCGGCGATGGGGTCGACGTTGATGGCGCCGGCTTGGCCGAGAAAGAACTCCAGGGGCTTGTTGGTCCGCTCAGCGATCAGGCGCAGCGTCTCGATCGACGGCTTGGCCTTGCCCGTCTCGACGAAGTAGATCGCCGTCCGGCTGATGTCGGCGCGAGCGACCTGGCCAAGGCTCAGCCCGGCTTCCTGGCGTGCTTGCTTAACGCTGCCCGGCCGGACCTCCACTCCCCGCCGGCGCCCGCGTCGGCGGCTCGGACCTGAGGGGTGTGTAAGGACCTCTGACATGCGGCCAGCTTAACGGAAGGCAGACGTCACTTGACAGCCTTAAGGAAGGATCAGCAGCACCCGCCGTGGCCATCGGCCGCGACCTGGAGCACCGTCGCCGCCATGGTCATTCCGACCATGAGCAGGGCAAAGAAAAGCTTGCGCATTCACTATCACCTCCTTTGCCGTGCCGGCCGTGGGTTCGCAGGGCCGATGAGGTCCGCGACACCGGTACGTCGAATCGACTCGACACCAGGCCCCAGGCCACCGCGGCCAGCTTCACCCCACCCACGACGGCAACCAGGCCGCCCGTCCCCGCGGCTGCCCAGGCCACCAACCCGGGCATCACGCCCAGCCCTACCAGGGCCGGTAACCCAACCAGCGCGACGGCTGCGAGGAGGACGGCGAACGCGGCCGCGATTCGACAGGGGCTGCGCCGGGCTCGCTTCCCTCCAGCTCGGCGCCTCCCCCCGCCGACCTCTGCACCGTCTTGTCCGCCGGGATCGCAGACCCTCTCCTTAAGCCGTGTTCCACACCCTCACGGCGTGCTACAAGTAATTGCCCGTCATGTTAAATGAAATCGGAAGTCACTTAACGGGGACCGGGAATTTTTCCGAATTGGGGATCGGGTGTGAGTAGCCAGGCCTACGCTCGACGGGTGCAGCAGGCTGCGGTGTTCTCGGGCCCTCAGCGACGCCCGCTCATCGTCACGGGCCTGGGCATCGAGGGGTGGGCGCCATTTGGCGCGGCGGCGGCCCTCGCCGGGGTGGCGTCGCTCGTCTTCGTCCTGTGGACGGCCAACGTCTGGTTCGGCGACAGGGCCACGACATCCTTCGACGACATCGGGGAGGCGGTGGCGGCCTTCATCGCGGCCGCCAGCTGCGCATTCGCGGCCTTCCGCAACCGGGGCAGGGTGCGCGCCGCCTGGGCTTTCTTCGCCGTGTCGGCCCTCAGCTGGGCGGTCGGCGAGGTCATCTGGACCTACTACGAGGTGTTCAGAGGCCAGGACGTACCGTTCCCCTCGCTCGCCGACGCGGGCTACCTGCTCGCCGTTCCGTTCGCGATCGCCGGCGTCCTGACCTTCACCTCGGCGCCGACGCGCCTCGCCACGCGCAGCGAGACGGTGCTTGCGGGCTCCATCGTCGCCCTCTCGTTCCTATTCATTGCGTGGGGGCTCGGGCTGGGCAACATCTACGCTGCCTCTTCGCAGTCGCTCGAGGGCCAGGTGATCGCGCTCGCTTACCCGATCGCCGACATCATCACCGTCACCGTCCTCGTGGTCGCCCTGCGCAGGGCCCGCAAGCCCGAGGTCGGCCGGATGCTGCTGCTGCTCGGCGGGCTGGCGTGCACCGCGTTGGCCGACAGCGCCTTCGCGTACCTCACAGCCAGCGATTCCTACAGCGCCATCGGCAGTGTCTACGACTCGGGCTGGTTCGTCGGCTACCTGCTGATTGCTCTCGCCCCACTGTGGCCGGCACGCTCGCCGAACGAGACGATCGTCGAGGGACCCATCGACCTGTGGCAGCTCGCGCTTCCCTGGGCGGCGGTGCTCGCCGCGGCGATCCTCGCGATCCAGCAGGCGGCGGCCAACGTTCCCCTCGATCAGTTCATGAGCGTCCTGGCCGGCGGCATCGCCGTCCTGTTCGTCGCCAACCAGGTCATGACACACCGCGACTCGCTCGACCTGCTGGGCAAGAGCCACAAGGCGGAGCTTGCCCTGGAGCGGCGCAACTCGCTGCTCGACCAGATCGTGAACCACGCCCCGATGGGTATCGCGCGCGTCGGTGTGGACATGTACATCATCGACGTCAACCCGCGGATGGCGGCGCTGCTGCGCACCGACGCGGCGAAGATGATTGGCACCCCGGTCGCGAGGTATCTGCAGCCCGATGAGTTCGGGCGCGTGTTCCAGGTCTTCCAGCCGCTGTGGAACGGAGAGGTGGACACGGTCGAGTCGGACAGCCACGCCCTTCGGGCGGACAACTCCGAGGTCTGGCTTCGCTGGACCGCGACCGCCGTGCGCAGCGCGAGCGGCCGCATCGACTACTTCCTCGCCATGTACGAGGACAACGACGCCGAGCACGCCGCCAACGAGGCCGCGGCAGCGCACCTGGCCGGGCTCGAGCGCCTCAACCGCCTGAAGAGCGAGTTCGTCTCCCTGGTGAGCCACGAGTTCCGGACCGCGCTCGTCGGCATCTCTGGGTTCAGCGAGATGATCCGCGACGAGGAGGTCTCCGTCGAAGAGGCGAAGGGCTACGCCACCGACATCAACAAGGAGTCGGAGCGCCTCAACCGGATGATCAACGACATGCTCGACCTCGACCGCATCGAGGCGGGCCGGCTCGTGCTGCACCCGCAGCCTGTCGCCATCAACAACCTGCTGCAGGATGCCGTGAACCGCGCCCGGGCGACGAGCGAGCGCCACTTCATCGCGGCCAACTTCGACGCGTCCTCCCCCACCGTCCAGTGCGATCCCGACCGGATCGCCCAGGTGCTGGCCAACCTCCTGAGCAACGCGATCAAGTACTCCCCTGACGGCGGCGACATCGCCGTCACCAGCGCGGTCCGCGACGGCGTCGTGGAGGTGAGCGTGCGCGACCACGGCCTCGGGATCGCCCCCGAGTTCAAGGAGCGACTGTTCAGCCGTTATGAGCGCTACGAGAAGGCCGGCAACAAGATCCTGGGCACGGGGCTCGGCCTGGCCATCACCAGGCAGATCGTCGAGATGAGCGGCGGCAAGGTATGGGTCGAGAGCCAGCCCGGCGAGGGCTCGGACTTCCACTTCACGCTGCCGATCGGGTCGCCCCGGGCCTGATGTCCCGGGTCCTGGTCGTCGACGACGACGAGACCGAAACGGAGCTGCTGAAGGCGTTCCTCCATGGCGAGGTCGACGAGATCGAGAGCCTGACCGACTCGCGCCAGGTCGAGGAGGTCTTCGCGAAGTTCCAACCGGACGTGGTCGTCCTCGACCTTCACATGCCCGGCGACGACGGCCTGGAGGTCCTGCGCAGGCTGCGCAGCGCGCGCGAAAGCCTCGGCTTCCTGCCCGTGATCATGCTCACCGGCGACGAGTCGCACGTCGCCCGCAACGCCGCCTTGATCCTCGGCGCTGACGAGTTCCTGACCAAGCCGGTCGACCGCTCAGAGCTCGTGCTGCGGGTCCGCAACCTGCTGCACACCCGGCGGCTGTACGTGGAGGCCCGGGAAGGCCGCTCCGGCGACAGCTAGCGGCGGGCCGCCGTCAGGCCCGGGTTGCGATCGCGCTCTCGCGAGCCAGCTTCCGCTCGCGCCAGGTCCGGTACGTTGCGCCGCCGACGGCCAGGAGCACGCCGAACCCGAAGATGAAGGTGCCGATGACGTTGACCTGCGGAGGCACTCCCTCGCGGGTGGCGCCGAAGACCCACAGGGGGAACGTCTGCGTGTTGCCGGCGACGAAGCTCGTGATCACGTAATCGTCGAGACAGATCGCAAGCGCAAGCAGGAAGGCGGCGAGGACGCCGGGGAAGATCACCGGGAACGTGACCAGGAAGAAGGTCTGGAGCGGGCTCGCGCCAAGGTCCTGGGCGGCCTCCTCAAGCGCTGGGTCGAAGCCGGCCAGGCGCGCGCGCACCGTGATCGCGACGAATGGGATCGAGAACATCACCTGGGCCAGCACGATCGTCACGAAGCCGAGGCCGACACCGTAGGTGACGAACAGCGTCAGCAGCGCGGACCCGACCACCACCTCGGAGGCGGCGATGTTCATCACGAGCACGGCGTCGATCAATGTCCTGCCGCGATAGTCATAGCGGTGCGACGCGAGCGCGAGCATGGTCCCCAGAACCGTCGAGATCGTGGTCGCGGACAGCGCGGTCACGACCGAGTTGGTGAGTGCCGACACCAGCGTGGGGATGCCGAACGGGTGCAGGAACCACTTGAGGGTGAAGCCCGCCCACGTGAAGTTGTACTTGCCGTGGGTGTCGTTGAAGCCGAAGATCGCCATCACGATGATCGGCGCGAAGAGCCACAGGATGACCAGGTGCGCGTAGCTCGGCAGCACCAGGGAGCCGACGCGGAACCGGGGACGGCGGGCGGTGACGGCCGCGCTCATCTCGCCCTCATCAGCTCCTCGGTCCCGAAGAGCCTCTGATAGGCGAGAAGCATCGCCAGCAGGCCGAGCATGAACACGAACGCGAGCGCCGAGGCCAGCGGGTAGTTGGCGCTGACCTCGAACTGCTGCTCGATGACGCGGCCGATCATGGTCGTGCCTGCGCCGCCGAGCAGCGTCTGGTTGACGAAATCCGCGGTGGTCGGGATGCCGGTGAGAAGAACGCCGGCGAACACGCCGGGGATCGACAGCGGGAAGATGACCCGCCGCACCACCTCGAACTTGCTTGCGTAGAGGTCTTCGGCGGCCTCGACCAGGCGCTTGTCGATCTTCTCGAGCGAGGCGTAGATGGGCAGCAGCATGTAGGGGAAGAAGGTGTAGGCAAGGCCGAACGTGACCGCGATCGGGGTCGCAAGGACGCGAAAGTCAGAGGGTATGAGGTGCGCTGACTTGAGCGGTCCGAGCAGCGGGCCGTCGTCGCCCATCAACGTCTCCCACGACAGCGTGCGCAGGACGAAGGAGACGAAGAACGGCAGCAGCAGGACCAGCAGGTAGGCCGACTTCCGGGGCCCCGCATGGAACGTGATCCAGTACGCGGTCGGATAGGCGAACAGGAACGCGATGAGCGTCGCGGACACGCCGTACTCGACCGAGTGCGTGTACTGCGTGGCGTACAGGGCCAGGCCGTACGTGTAGTTGCCGAAGTTCCAGGTGAGCTGGAAACCGGACACGAAGTCGCCCGACATCAGCGAGGTGATGGCCAGGGTCAGCAGCGGGAAGAGGAAGAAGAGGATGAGCCAGGTGCTGCCGGGGAGCACCAGGAGGTAAGGCGCCAGCGCACGCCCGAGGCGCATGGCGAGCGCCGGTCGCCTGACCGCGATGCGGCCCGCTACGGCCATCAGGAGGTCAGCTGAGGATCACGGCGTTGAAGATGTCGTTCCACTGCGTCGACTCGGTCGGGTTGAGCTCCCGGTAGTAGGACGTGTTGGCGAGGTCGGCGTCCGACGGGAACACCGCGGAGCTGTTGGCGGTGGCTTGCAGCGAGTCTCGCGTGGCGGCGTCAGGCGCCGCCGCGGCGTCCTGCTCCACCACCGCCTTCGCGGTCGAAACCGGGGTGATGTAGTTGATGGCCTCGGCGAGCTGGGCGGCGACCTTGGGGTCGTACACGTAGTTCATGTAGGTGATCGCGTCCAGCGGATGCGCCGCCCCGAGAGGGATGCACATGTTGTCGGTCCAGATGACGCCGCCCTCCTTCGGGAGCAGGAACTTCAGGTCGGTGTTCTCCGCGGAGAGGTTGGCCTGATAGACGTCCCCGGACCAGGCCATGCTGATGACGGTGTCACCGGCGCTCAGAGCTTTGATGTAGCTCTGGTCGTAGAACTTGCGCAGGATCCCCGAGTCGCGAAGGCCCTTCAGCTTGTTGGCGGCCTTCTGCCAGTCGCTCGGCTTGGAGTTCTGGGGCTTGATGCCCATGCCGAGCAGCGTCAGGTTGCCGGTGTCCTGGGTGTTCGTGAACATACCGACCTTGCCTTTGAAAGCCGGGTCGTAGAGGTCGTTGTAGCTGTTGATCTCGCGGCTGATCTTCTTGGTGTTGTACGCGATGCCGGTGAAGCCCGACTGCCAGGGGATCGTGAACCGGTTGCCCGCGTCGAAAGAGCGATTGAGCACGCGCTTGGAGCCGTTCTGAAAGAAGTTCGAGAGCTTGGTGGGGTCGAGCTCGGTCAGCCAGTGCTTGGCCATCAGGTTCGTCAGCTGGATGCCGTTGGTGACGACGATGATGTCGTAGCCGATCGCTGAGCCCGCCTGCAGCTGCGGCGCGATCTTGGCGAAGAACTCGGCGTTGTCCTGGATCGGCTCGGAGTAGTTGACCTTGATTCCGGTCTGCTTGGTGAACTCCACCAGCGACGGGTACGTCGTGTTGCCGGCCGAGTCCTCCGCGGTGTCGATGTAGAGCGGCCAGTTCGCAAAGTCGAGCGTGCCGGCCTTGGTCGCCTTGTCCCAGACCCAGTTCTGGTGCGAGACGGCATTCTGCTGGGTGCCACCGATGCCGCAGGCGGCGAGAAACGCGCTGAGGCTCAGGGCCCCCGCGCCCGCGAGGGCGGTGCGCCGCGTGATACGGGTCTGCGTCAGTCCGCGAAGCCACGCTGCGTCCAGGAATTCCGGCAGGTCTCGGTCTCGTGTCATGCGTCCTCTCCTGACCCGTCTGCTGCATCCGGTTTCGGTCGGGCCGCACCCTCCACCGGGATCACGAATGTGTGCTCGGGACGCCAGGCCAGGCGCACCCTGTCGCCGGGCGTCGCGATCGCGCCGCGCCCGGCGTTGCGGTCGAAGACGGACACCTGCCGCCCGCCGCCCGCGTCGAAGAAGTACTGGTAGCTCACGCCTACGAAGACCGCGCTCCGCAGCGTCGCGGGGATCGTGTTGTCGTCGGCCTGCGCGTCCGCGCCGTCGCTTCGGATGTGCAGCTTCTCCGGCCTCACTCCCACCCGGACCGCGCCGCCGGCCGTGGTCGAGGCGGAGGTTGGGATCCGGATCGACTCGCCGCCCGCCAGCTCGACCACTCCCCACCCGTCCCGCACACCGCGGGAGACGCCGTCGATCAGGTTCGACGCGCCCAGGAACTCGGCGACGAACTGCGTCGCCGGTTGCTCGTAGACCTCTTCGGGGCGGCCGAGCTGCTCGATCCGGCCCTTGTTCATGACGGCGATCCGGTCGGAGATGGTCATCGCCTCTTCCTGGTCGTGCGTGACGAAGATGAAAGTGATCCCCACCTCGTCCTGGATGCGCTTGAGCTCCAGCTGCATCTGCTTGCGGAGCTTCAAGTCGAGCGCGCCGAGCGGCTCGTCGAGGAGAAGGACCTGCGGGTGGTTGACGAGCGCGCGCGCGAGGGCGACCCGCTGCTGCTGCCCCCCGGAGAGCTGCGCGGTCCGGCGCTTGCCGTAACCGGGGAGGCTGACCAGCTCCAGGGCCTCCCCCACGCGTCGGGTGACCTCGGTGCCACTGACACCCTTGCGGCGAAGGCCGAAGGCGACGTTGTCGAAGATGTTCAGGTGCGGGAAGAGCCCGTACGACTGGAAGACGGTGTTGACGTCGCGCCGGTACGCCGGCAGGTCGGTCACGTCGCGGCCGTCGAGCCGGATCGCGCCCTCGGTCGGGGACTCGAATCCGCCGATCATCCGCAGGGTCGTGGTCTTGCCGCATCCGGAGGGGCCGAGCATGCTGAAGAACTCGCCGCGCAGGACATCCAGGCTCAGGTCGTCGACGGCGGACATCGCGCCGAACCTCTTGACCACGTGCTCGAGGACGACCACGTGGTCGGTGTGGGAGGCGGCTGCCGCGTAACGGCGGGACGGACGTGTTTCAGGCTGGATCATCGCGTGCCGTATGCGTACGTCTCTTTCACCACGCGAAGGTAGGTGAACGTCTCGGTCCGGGTCACTCCGGGGATCGTGCGAATTGTCTCGTTGAGGAGCTTCAGCAGGTGATCATGGTCCGCGCAGACGAGCTCGACGAGCAGGTCGAAGCTGCCCGTGGTCAGGACGACGTAGATGACCTCGGGGACGGCTGCCAGCGCGTCGGCGGTCTTGACCAGGTCGCCTTCAGCGCGGACGCCGACGAGGGTCATCAGGCTGAACCCAAGCCGGAGCGGATCCGCGACCGCGACGATCTGCATGACCCCGGAGTCGATCAGCTTGCGCACGCGCTGTCTCACGGCGGCTTCCGAGAGACCAACCGCCGCCGCGACGTCGGTGTACGGCCGGCGGCCGTCTTGCTGAAGCTGCTCGATGATCGCCTTGTCGATCGCGCTGGGCGCGTACCTCGGCGCCTTGACCGGCGCCGGGGCGGTTCTCAGCATGCTCGAATCCGACTGCACTTGAACTCCACCCCGTGCTGAACGGCCTGAAACGCGAGCATTCTAGACCTCGCCTGGGACGCGTGCCTACGAATTTCGTAGCCGGTAGTCCGGCGGGATGCGTTTATAGTAGCCACGCGACCTGCCGGCCACGAATCGCACGCATTGGGCCGCGGCGCGCTTGCCTCTCGAGGAGTCACCAATGGCGACCAGGACCTCCCGTGACGTCTCCACCGACCGCGTCTCGGAGCTCATCGCGCGCGAAGAGCACCGGTTTCGCGACGCGCGCCGGCGATCGAAGGAGCTGTGGGACGACGCGCGGGCGGTGCTTCCCCGAGGCGTGCCCTCATCCTTCCAGGACGCGGCGCCGCATCCCATCTTCGTCGACCACGGCACCGGGAGCCGCGTGTGGGACGTCGACGGCAACGAGTACGTCGACTTTCACAACGGCTTCGGCGTCATGGTCGTCGGGCACGCCCACCCGAAGATCGTGGAGGCGGTCCGCCGCCAGGTCGAGCGCGGCACGCACTTCGCGCAGCCCGTCGAGGACGCGGTGGTCGTGGCCCGCGAGCTCGCGCGACGGTTCGGCCAGCCGAAGTGGCGGTTCACGAACTCGGGCACCGAGTCGACGCTTGACGCCGTGCGCATCGCGCGCGGCTTCACCGGGCGTGAGCGCCTGATCAAGATCGAAGCCTCGTACCACGGCCACCACGACGCCCTGATGGTCTCGGTGGAGCCGCCGCCGGACCGGATGGGTGCCCCCGACCATCCCGCTTCGCTGCCGCAAAGCGACGGCATCCCCGCGGCGGTCGTCGAGCTGACCACGGTGGTGCCGTTCAACGATGTCGCCGCCCTGGACCGGGCCTTCGCGGAGCACGAAGGCCAGGTCGCGGCGGTGATCGTGGAGCCCGCGATGATGAACGTCGGCATCGTGCTGCCCGACCAGGGCTACCTCGACAAGGTCAAGGAGGTGGCCCACAGTCATGGGGCGCTTCTGATCTTCGACGAGGTCAAGACGGGGGTCACGATCGCGCCCGGCGGTGCCACCGAGCGCTTCGGAGTCACGCCCGACCTGGTCGCGCTGGCCAAAGCGATCGGCGGCGGCCTGCCGTGCGGGGCGGTCGGCGGGCGCGAGGACGTGATGGGCGTGATCGAGAACAAGAGCGTGGCCCAGATGGGCACGTTCAACGGCAATCCGCTGACGATGGCGACCGCGCGCACCACCCTCCTCGAGATCCTCGACCCCGGCGCCTACGCGCACTTCGACGCGCTCGCGGAGACGCTGCAGGGCGGGCTCGACGAGGCGATCGCACGTTACGAGCTCCCCTTCCACGTGATCACGCTTGCCGCGCGCGGCGGCGTCACGTACAGGGCCAGGCGGGTGCGCAACTATCGCGATTACCTCGAGATCGACAAGTCGTTCGCGTACCTGAGCTGGCTGTACCAGTCGAACCGCGGCGTGCTGATGGCCCCGGGCGCCGAGGAGAACTGGACGCTGTCGGTGCAGCACTCGGTAGAGGATGTGCAGCGTTACGTCGACAACTTCGCCGAGATGGCCAGAGATCTTCGCTCGTAACCGCCCAGCCCCTCCGGCCCTGCGGGCCACCTCCCCATAAATGGGGAGGAGTCCATCCGGCTCCTTCGGCATGTTCGGGCCGGACGTCACCTTCCTTGGCGTGCCGCGGTGTGACCTCGGCGACCTGACCAGCTTCGAGGGCGCTGATGTCGTCATCATCGGCGCGCCCTACGACGCCGGCACCTCGTACCGCGCCGGCGCCCGGTTCGGGCCGAGGATGATCCGCACCACCGATTACATGCCGCACGACGCGTCGCGGCCCCACCTCACGCTCCGCGTCGACCCGCTGCAGGACCTCCGTGTTGTGGATGCGGGCGACATGGAGATGGCCGGCGTCGAGGGCCAGGCCGCCTTGAACGTCCTGGAGCGCGCCGTGCAGACCGCGGCCGAGGCTGGGGCCATCCCGCTCATCCTCGGCGGCGACCACACGATCACGTGGCCCGACGTGACGGGCGTCGCGCGCGCCCGCGGCTGGGGCCGCGTGTCGGTGATCCACTTCGACGCCCACGCCGACACGGGTGACGTGCAGTGGGGCAGCCTCATCGGCCATGGCCTGCCAATGCGCCGGCTCATCGAGTCAGGCGCCTGTCGCGGCGACCGTTTCCTCCAGATCGGGCTGCGCGGCTACTGGCCCGAGCCGCCGACTTTGAAGTGGATGGCCGAGCAGGGGATACGGTCGTTCGAGATGCACGAGGTCGGCGCCCGCGGACTGGATGCCGTGCTGACCGAAGCGTTCGCGATCGCGGTCGACGGGATGGACGGCGTCTTCGTCTCGGTCGACCTCGACGTGGTCGACCCCGGCATGGCGCCGGGCACCGGCACGCCGGAGCCGGGGGGCATCACCGGCCGCCAACTGCTCGACGCCGTGCGCCGGATCGCGATCGAGCTCCCTGTGATCGGCATCGACGTGGTCGAGGTGGCGCCGGCCTACGACTCCGCCGACATCACCTCGTTCCTCGCCAACCGCGTGGTGCTCGAGATGCTGTCGGGTATCGCGTTCCGCCGTCAGGGCGGCACGTGGGACTCCATCCCGCCGACCCTACTCGAGAAGCGCTAGGGCCCTGGGCGCTCAGTCCTTCAGGTAGGGACTGACCAGCTTGCCGAGGTCTTCCAGCTTGCGCAGGGCCGCGTCGCGACCGTCGGGCGGCACGTACCAGATGCAGCGCTCGACGCCGGCCTCGCCGACTCGCTCGATGTCCTCCACCGTCGCCTTCGGGTAGTAACTGACAGGGATCGGCGCTCGACCGGCTGCGCCGGCCATGCGCTGCAGCTCGGGGATGCGCTCGATGACGTCACCGCGGTTCGGCATCCAGCCGTCGGCGTAGCGCACGACCCGCTCCAGGATCTTCGGCCCGCTGCCGCCGAGGATCACTGGCGGGTGGGGCTTCTGCACCGGCTTGGGCCAGCTCCACATCGGACCGAAGTCGACCATCTCGCCGTGGTACTCGGCGGCGTCTTCAGTCCAGATCGCCTTGATGGCCTCCGTCCTCTCGCGCAGCAGCTTCCAGCGCGTGCTGAACTCGGTGCCGTGATCCGCCATCTCCTCGCGGTTCCAGCCGGCGCCGATGCCGAAGATGAACCGGCCGTTCGAGATCAGGTCGAGGCTGGCGGCCTCCCTTGCCGTGTGGATCGGGTCGCGCTCGATGAGCAGGCAGATGCCGGTGGCGACGCGGATCTTCTTGCTCGCCAGCGCCGCCGCGGTCAGGGCGAGGAACGGGTCCATGGTGTGCCAGTAGTGCTTGGGCAGCTCCCCTCCGGCCGGCCACGGCGACTGGCGGCTCGTCGGGATGTGCGAGTGCTCGGCGACCCACAGGGACTCGAAGCCGAGCTGCTCGGCGGCCGGGGCGAGCTCGGTCATCGAGATCGCGTAGTCGGTGGGGAAGATCGCGACGCCGAACTTCACGAGCTCAGGCTAGAGCGAGCCGGGTCCTCCGTGCCGAGTCGAGGGCTCTGAACAAAGCGTCGACCGCCCGCGAGTCGAGACGGTGCCTGGCTTCCTCGGCGAGCACGCGGCGCGCCTCCGCATCGGAGCAGGCCGTGCGGTAGGGGCGGTTGGACGTGAGAGCGTCGTAGGTGTCGGCGACCGCGACGATGCGGGCCTCGATCGGAATGCCCTCTTCCGTGATGCCGTACGGATAACCGCTGCCGTCGAGCCTTTCGTGGTGGTAGAGGACGGCGAGCACCTCGCGGCTGGACTGACCCATGCGATCGAGCAGCGTGAGGCCCATCTCCGGATGCGTGCGCATGAGCATCCACTCGCTGTCGCTCAGCGGAGAGTGCTTGTCCAGCACCGCTTCGGGGATGCCGAGCTTGCCGATGTCGTGCATGAGACCGGCCCGCGCGAGCACGCGCAGCTCATGGGCGCTCATCGACATCTGGCGCCCGATGTGCACGCACAGGCGCGCGACGCGCAGGTTGTGCGCGCGCGCTTCGCGGTCCTTGACGCGCAGGCCAAGCGCCACGACGGCGTTGAACCACCCCTTCACTTGCGGCCTCGACTGCCGGTGCACGGCCAATTTGACTTCCTCCCGTGAGGGCTGCTGTCCGAAAAGAACGCTCACAACCCCAACGGCCGGAAGCCGTGCCGTGGTCGCCGGCTACCTTTCATAGCCTCCGCGCGCGCGATACGTTATGCGTACCTTGAGCCAGACCCCGAGCACCCTGGTCGGCCAGGTCTCGGCCGACGGTCAGTTCCGCTGGGACGGCGCGCAGTGGGTGCCGATCCCGCGCGGCGTTCGCGAGCCGACGTCGTGGACCCGCCCCCTGCAGCTCGCGGTGGCCGGCGTTTTCGTGGTCCAGGCCGTCTACTCGTTGATCGTCTCGCTGATCTTCATCAACCCGACGAACATGCGCCGCGCCCTCGAGGCGCAGGGGACAAGCATCCCCCAGGGCACCGACATCAACACCGTGGTCAACATCTCGGTCGGCTTCGCGCTCGGGGTGGTGATCGTGATCGCCATCTGCGGCATCGTCATCGGTGTCGGCAGCTACCTCGGCTGGCGGTGGATGTTCTGGGTTGCGCTCGTCTTCCTCGGCCTGGGCGCGATCGGAGCCGTCACCAACATCTCGAGCATCACCAGGCCGGAGACGTCGCCGATCCCGTTGTGGGCGACCGGGATCAGCGAGATCATCTCCGTCGCCAACCTCGCCCTCTTCGTCTGGATGCTCATCGCGGTCATCAGGTTCGGCCCGTGGGCGCTGAAGAAGCCGGGAACGACCTAGGGCTCGGCAAACTCCAGGCAGCGGGTTCCAGTCAGGTCGACCCAGTAGCGGCCGCCGCCGCGCACGATCCGCATCAAGACCTGCTCGCATGACGGGCAGCGCACCACCGTGCCGGGCGCGTGCATGTAGACGTGGACCCGGCCGACCTCGTTGACCGCGCCGCACGAGGCGCACGTGCCGACCGCGTTGGTCATCTCCATCGCGAAGATCTCGCGCAGCAGGCCGCCGATCGCGTTGCCGTCCACCTTCATCTCGGACGTTTGCATGCTCATCCTCCCGTTGCTCCGAACCTCTCGGTCTTGACCCACAGCGGGTCATAACCCGACGCGACAAGCAGGTCCGCCGCCGCCTCCACGAACGCCGTCGGACCGCAGACGAAAACCGCGGGCGTCTCCACCCGCGGCCACGCTACGTCCTTGACCATCGCGCCGTCGATGCGCCTGGTGTAGCCGGTCCAGCCGGTGGGCTTCTCGCGGGTCAGCGTGTGCTGCACGACCAGGCCGTCGCCGGCCGCTTCGAGGCGCTCCAGCTCGGCGCGATAGATGATGTCGGCCAGCGTCCGCGACGAATACAGAAGCCTGGCCGGCGGCTTTCGCTGGGCCTTCTCGCGGTGCCTGAGCATGGCCATCAGTGGCACCACCCCCGATCCACCCGCCACCAGCAGCAGCGGACGGTCGTCGCCCGCCTGCCATACGAAGTGCCCGCCGATAGGGCCTCGAAACTCGAGCTTGTCGCCGACCATCAGCTCGCCGACCAGGTAGGGCGAGACCTCGCCGTCATCCAGCCGCTCGACCGTGATCTCGAGGCGCGCCTCTTCGGGCGCTGACGCGATGGAGTAGCTGCGCTCGGCCTGGTAGCCGTCGCCGGCGGTGAGCCGGACGTCGACGTGCTGGCCCGCGAAGTGTCCCGCCCAGTCAGGGACGTGGAGATAGAGGCTCGAGACGCGTGGTGTTTCCCTCACGATCTCGGCGACCTCGCCGAGCTGCCACTTGAGGGGCCCTAGTCGCCCCAGTACCGCTGCTCGCGCCAAGGGTCCCCGTAGATGTGGTAGCCGTTGGTCTCCCAGAAGCCTGGCGTCTCTTCCTTGTCGAGCCGGAGCGAGCGTATCCATTTGGCGCTCTTCCAGAAGTAGAGGTGCGGCACGAGCATGCGGGCCGGCCCGCCGTGCTCCGGATGCAGTGGCTCGCCGTTGGCCTCGTACACGATCCACGCCTTGCCGCCCATCAGGTCGTCGAGGGGCAAGTTGGTCGTGTAGCCGCCGTACGACGTCTGCGTCGTGTACTCCGCGGCGGTGTCGACCCCTTCCAGCAGCGTGTCCAGGGACACGCCCTTGAAGGCGACGTCGAACTTCGACCACTTGGTGACGCAGTGGATGTCCTTGGTGACGGCGTCAGCGGGCAGGGCGAGGAATTCCTTCCATGTCCAGCGCCTGGGCTGGTCGATCTCGCCATCGATGGTGAAGGTCCACTGGTCGAGGCTGACGCGCGGCGTGGGTCCCGCGGACAGCACCGGCCAGTCGTTGACCAGGTACTGGCCCGGCGGCAGCCGTCCAGGTTCTGCCGTGTCGCGCCGCTTGCCTCTGAACCCCCTGGAGATGAACCCCATGCCCGCAGAGATTGTCCCATTGTCAGAACGAGACGCGTGTCACACGCCACAGCCGCCCCGGCGGGAAGAGAGGGTCGGCGGTCACCAGCGGCACGTCGAGGTCGTAGTCGCCAAGGACCACGTGCTCCGACCCCTCGCGCGTGTGCGACGGCAGCGGCCGATCGATGACGATGGCGGGCGCGTTCAGGCGCTGGCGCAGGACCATGCCCGGCCACGTGACGAGGTCGACGTCGTCGGCCGAGACGAGGTCTGACACGTTGCCCCACGGCGTCGTGTAGGTCGCGATCGAATCGTTGCGCGCGATGAAGCGGCGGACGTGGACCACCGGGGTCATGGCCGCGATCAAGGCCCTGGCGCGGTCGAAGGCGATGGCAAGCGACGGCTGGCCCATGACGCACCCGTACAACAGGACCTCGTGACCGTCGGCGGTGACCTTGGCGGCGTACAGGAAGTTCGCCCCGGTGTTCAGGCCCGACCCGGTCTTGATGCCCACGATTCCGCTCTGGCCCAGCACCGCGTCCACGTTGTAGACCGTGCCGGCGACGGGAAGGTCGACCTGGGGCATGCCGACGATGGCGGCGAACGTGGGATCGGACATCGCCCGCATGCCGAGGTGCACGAGGTCGGATGGGGTGCTCACGGTCGAAGGCGAGGCGCCGCTGACGTCCGCGAATGTCGTGTGCGACAAGTGCACTCCATTCGCGAGGTCGTTCATCTTGCCGACGAAACGGTCGAGCGAACCCGCGTCCCATCGCGCCGCTGTTTCGGCCAGGTTGTTCGCCGACGGGATGAGCATGCCCTGCAGGAGCTGCAGCTCCGTCAGCTGCTCCCCCACCTCGACCTTCACCACCGACTGCCCGGCCTTGAGCTCCGCCTCGTACGCCTGCACGTCTGCGTCGCCGATGGTGATGGCCGGACCGGATTCGCCGCCATGCAGCGGGTGCCCGTTCAGGATCACGAGCGCGGTCATCACCTTGGCCACGCTCGCCGCGGGGATTGCCTGCTCGTTGCCGGAGCTTGCGACCAGGCCGAGGCCCGACACGCCGACAGCCGCCGAGCCGCGCGACGGCCAGGGCAGGGCCGGCGCCGCGCCGGGGATGGTGTCTGTCGCCCGGAGCAGGTGGACAGGCGCGACGGCGGGGATCGGCCGCAGGTAATTCACAGCCCCGGCCGCGAGCACGAGCAGACAGAGCGCGACCCCCACGCGCACCCGCATCCCGAAGAACCTTAGTCGACGCCCCTCAGCCGGAGCAGGTTCGCCACCGGCAGCAGTAGGCCACCCTGGACGACCAGGGACAGCACGACCATGCCGTACGCGAGCACGGAGACGAGCGGATTCACGCCCGCCATCTCGGCCACCGAGAGCGCCAGGGCGACCGAAAGCGCGCCGCGCAGCCCGCCCCACAGCGTCATGTGCCGCCAGCGCCACGGGATCGAGCGTCCGTGAGGATCGGCCAGGCTCAGCAGGCCGTAGACGGGGATGACCCGAGCCGCGAGCATGATCACATAGGCGGCGAGGACGAGACCACCGACCGCGACCAGGCGCTGGGTCGGCACCGCGAGCCCGACCATCAGGAACAGGACGGCGTTCAGGACGAACGCGAGCAGGCCCCAGAAACCGTGCAGCTGCGTGCCCTGGAGGCGGCCGGTGCGGCTTCCGTAGCGGGCGACGACGATCCCCGCGCCAACGACGGCGACGACTCCCGAAGCGCGGATCACGTCCGCGGCGAGGTAGGAGCCGTAGGCGAGCACGAGCGTGATCAGGATCTCGAGCTCGGCGTCGCGGACCAGGCGCAAGAAGACGACGGCCGCCGCGCCGGCGGCCACGCCGATCACGATCCCGGCGGCCGTCACGTAGACGAAGCGCAGCGCGGCATCGCCGGCGGACGGGTGGCCCGTGAGGATCGTGCCCAGCACCGCCGCGAAGACCGCGACCCCAGTGCCGTCGTTGAAGAGGCTCTCGCCGTCGAGGATGGCCTCCAGCCCGCGCGGCGCCCGCAGCCGGCGGAGCAGGCTGACGACCGCGATCGGGTCGGTGGCGGCGACGATCGAGCCGAGCAGGAAACCGCTCGCCCAGTCCAGGCCGAGCCCGTAATGGGCGAGACCCCCGATGAGGATCACGGTCAGCAGCACTCCGACCGTGGCGAGCAGCGTGACCGGCACCACGCGCCGCCGCAGCTCGTCGAGGTCCAAAGACAGCGAGGCCTCGAACACCAGGCCGGGCACGAACGCCAGCAGGATCAGGTCCGGCCCGATGGGAGGCAGGCGCAGGCCTGGGATCAGGCCGATCAGGATGCCTCCCACCGCCAGCAGCACCGGGTAGGGGACGGTCGGCGCCGTCCGCGACACCAGGCGCAGCGCGGTCGCGGCGGCGCCGAGCAGAATCAGGAAGAAGAGAAAGCTCTGGGCGGTGGTCATCCGGGCGGCAGCCGACCTCCTGCCGACCAGCCTTCCCGGCACACCACGATGTCGGCGGCAGCCCAGGGCGCCCTGCGCGCCCAGCGGGCAGCAGCCGCCGCGCGCGGAATCTTAATCTGGCGAGCAGTGAAAGCGCTGGTCAAAGCCAAAGCCGAGCCGGGGCTGTGGCTCCAGGACGTCCCGGAGCCGAAGCCGGGGCCGGGTGAGGTGCTCATCCGCGTCCTCCGCACCGGCATCTGCGGCACCGACCTGCACATCGACGCCTGGAACGAATGGGCTCAACACACGATCAAGCCTGGACTCGTGGTCGGGCACGAGTTCGTCGGCGAGGTCGCCGAGCTCGGTGAGGGCGTGGAGCACCTCTACCTTGGCGAGATCGTCGGCGCGGAGGGCCACATCGTTTGCGGCATCTGTCGCAACTGCATGGCGGGCCGGCGCTGGCTTTGCGCGAACACCGTCGGCATCGGCGTCCAGCGCGACGGCGCGTTCGCCGAGTCCATCGTCATGCCGGCGGGCAACGTCTGGCCGCACGACCACGACATCGACCTCGACGTCGCCTCGATCTTCGACCCGTTCGGCAACGCGGTCCACACCGCGACCCAGTTCCGCGTCGTCGCCGAGGACGTGCTGATCACGGGCGCGGGACCGATCGGACTGATGGCCGCGATCGTGGCTCGCCACAACGGCGCGCGCTTCGTCGTCATGACGGACGTCAGCGACTACCGTCTCGAGCTCGCGCGCAAGATCGGCGTCACGAGGGCCGTCGACGTCCGCACCGAGAAGCTGCACGAGGTGCAGCGCGAGCTGGGCATGAAGGAAGGCTTCGACGTCGGGTTCGAGATGTCGGGGGTGCCGAGCGCGATGCGGGAGATGATCGACAACATGGCCCACGGGGGCCGGATCGCCGTCCTCGGCCTCCCCGACCACGAGTTCGCAATCGACTGGTCGCAGGTCGTCTTCAAGATGCTCACGGTCCGTGGCGTCTACGGTCGCCAGATCTTCGAGACCTGGTACCAGATGTCGGTGTTCGTGCAGAGCGGGCTCGACATCTCGCCGGTGATCACCCACCGCTTTCCCTACACGGAGTACGAGGAGGCTTTCCGGATCGGCCACTCTGGGCAGTGCGGAAAGATCGTCCTCGACTGGAGCAAGTGATGTTCGAACGCATGCGCGCGCACCTGACGGAGCAGCTGCAGGAGATCCGAGACGCCGGCCTCGAGAAGCCGGAGCGCGTGATCGAGTCGCCGCAGGGAGCCACGGTCGCGGTCATGCAGAGGGAGGTCCTGAACCTGTGCGGCAACAACTACCTCGGCCTGGCCGACCATCCGGAGGTCATCGCCGCCGCCAAGCAAGCGCTCGACCGCTGGGGCTACGGCATGGCGTCGGTGCGCTTCATCTGCGGAACACAGGAGGTGCACAAAGAGCTCGAGGAAGCGCTCACGAAATTCCTCGGCACCGAGGACACGATCCTCTACTCGTCCTGCTACGACGCGAACGGCGGGATCTTCGAGGCGCTGCTCGACGAGCGCGACGCCGTCATCTCCGACGCGCTGAACCACGCCAGCATCATCGACGGCATCCGCCTCTGCAAGGCGAAGCGCTACCGCTACGCCAACCGCGACATGGCCGACCTCGAGAAGCAGCTGAAGGAGAGCGCGGACGCCCGCTTCCGGCTCGTCGTGACCGACGGCGTGTTCTCGATGGACGGCTACATCGCTCCCCTCGCCGAGATCTGCGAGCTCGCGGAGCGCCACGACGCGATGGTGATGGTCGACGACTCGCACGCGGTCGGGTTCATCGGCGCCGGCGGCCGCGGCACGCACGAGCACCACGGCGTGATGGGCCGCATCGACGCCATCACGGGCACCCTGGGCAAAGCCCTCGGCGGGGCCAGCGGCGGCTATGTGTCCGGGCGCAAGGAGCTCGTGGCGATGCTGCGCCAGCGCTCCCGGCCGTACCTCTTCTCGAACTCGGTCGCGCCTCCGATCGTGGCCGCCAGCCTGAAGGTGCTGCAGCTGCTGCAGAGCGCCGGCGACCTGCGCGAGAAGCTCGCCTCGAACACGAGGTTCTTCCGTGAGCGCATGACCGCGGAGGAGTTCGAGATCCTGCCCGGCGAGCACCCCATCGTGCCGGTGATGGTCGGCGACGCGGCACTCGCGGGCCAGATGGCCGCCCTGATGCTCGAGAAGGGCGTGTACGTGGTCGGCTTCTCCTACCCCGTGGTGCCGCAGGGCAAGGCCCGGATCCGGACCCAGGTCTCGGCCGCCCACTCGCGGGACGACCTCGAGCGTGCTGTTCGCGCGTTTACAGAAACACGACAGGAGGTCGCCCGGTAGCTCGACCCGAGGAAGCGTTTTCTCGGATGCATGAGCGAAGAAGAGCTGATGCTCGTCCAGGTCGGCGAGCTGCTGTCGAAGGTGGCGCGCCCGCACCCGCACGACGCGGGGCTGCCTGAGGACCTTCGCGCCTTGCTCTGGCAGCTCGGCTTTCCTTGCAGCGAGCTCACGCCACGAGAGGAGCTCGTCGCCCGGCTGTGGGCCAAAAAACGCAGCCTGCTCATGAGCGTGCAACCGGGCTGGGGCGACGGTCCTGGGCTGACCCCGCCGGGGGCGGCGTAAGGGCTCACCTCGCCAGAGTCTCCCTGGACGTCAGGAGTCGGTGCGCACCTCGGTCCCGTCCTGCGCCCAGCGTGTGTGGTAGGCGCCCTGCCGGTCGACGCGGTGATACGTGTGTGAGCCGAAGTAGTCGCGCAGACCCTGGATGAGGTTCGCCGGGCCCCGAGCGCGCCGGTAGCCGTCGTAGTACGCGAGCGAGGACGCGAACGCGGGGATCGGAATCCCCTGGTCGACCGCGGTCTTGACGACGCGCCGCCACGCCGGCTGGGCGTCGGCGAGGGCCTTCTGGAAGAAGGGCGCCAGCATGAGGCTCGGCAGGGCGGGGGCCTCCTCGTAGGCCTCCTTGATGCGGTCGAGGAACTTGGCCCGGATGATGCAGCCGCCGCGCCAGATCGTGGCGAGAGCACCCAGGTCGAGGTTCCACCTGAACTCTTTCGAGCCCGCGGCCAGGTGCTCGAAGCCCTGGGCGTAGGCGACGATCTTCGAGGCGTAGAGGGCCTGCTCGACGTCCTCGACCAGCGTGCCGGCCGCCCGCCCTGGCGCCGGACCCGCGAGGATGCCTGACGCGCGCACGCGCTGCGCCTTCTGGCTCGAGAGCATGCGCGCGAACACCGCCTCGGTGATGCCCGTCAGAGGGACGCCGAGCTCCAGCGCCGACTGGCTCGTCCAGCGGCCGGTCCCCTTCTGCTCCGCCTCGTCCTCGATCGAGTCGACGAGAGATGCGGCCTCGCCGTCCTCGTGCTTGGCGAGGACGTGGGACGTGATCTCGATGAGGTACGACTGCAGGCGGCCGTCGTTCCACTGCCGGAACACCGACGCCAGGTCGTCCGCAGGCAGGCCCAGCGTGCTCCGCAGCAGGTCATAGGTTTCCGCGATCAGCTGGATGTCCGCGTACTCGATGCCGTTGTGGACCATCTTCACGAAGTGGCCGGCGCCGTCGGGCCCGATATAGGCGCAGCACGGCACGCCGTCGACCTTGGCCGCGATCGCGTTGAACATGTCCTCGACACGCGCGTAGGCGTCGCGCGTGCCGCCTGGCATCAGGCTCGGCCCATGCAGGGCGCCTTCCTCGCCGCCTGAGACGCCGCTGCCGACGAAGCCGAAGTCAGCCTTCTCCAGCGCGGCGGCGCGCCGCTGCGTGTCCTGGAAGAAGGAGTTGCCACCGTCGATGATGAGGTCGCCCGGCTGCAGGACCCTGGTCAGGGCGTCGATCACCTCGTCGGTCGGGCGGCCGGCGTTGACGAGGACCATCACCGCGCGCGGCGGACGCAGGGCGTGGGCGAGCCCTTCGAGCGTCGCGCAGGAGACGAAATCGCCGTCGGTGCCGTGGTCGGCGAGGAACTCCTCGGTGCGGCGGTGGGTGCGGTTGTAGATCGCGACGCGGACGCCGCGGGAGGCGAGGTTGCGGGCGAGGCCGCCTCCGATCGTGCCCAGGCCGACCACGCCGATTTCCTGGTTAGGGGTCACTTGAAAATCTTGGCAGGTAAGGCGGAAGGACGGTGAAGAGGGTGACAGGGGGTGGCTTGGGCGGCCGATGGATTTGCGGGTTTGTATATAAATTAACCGCGTGAGGGTTGTATAAGCGAACGTTTTTTTGTAGCATGCTTGCATGCTACAGCTGCAGCCTGACCTCGACGATCAGCTCGTCGAGACCCAGCGCCAGATCGATGCGTTGCTCCTCCGCCAGTCTCGTCTGGCAGCTGAGTTCGCCGCCTCTGAGCGCTGGGATCGCGCTGGCTACAACAGCCCCTACGACTGGATGCGCTTCCACCTCCACGTGACCAACGGCACGGCCGCCAACTACGTCACCGTCGGCGAGCAGCTGCACCGCCTGGACGAGACGGTGGCTGCCATGGATTCAGGGGACGTCGGCTACGCCCACCTGGCGGTCATGGCGAGGACGGCGGAAGCAGTTGGCAAGGTGTTTGACGAAGACAGGCTCCTGAAGCTGGCATGTGACAACTCGCCCGGCAAGTTCTACTTCAAGTGCCTGCACTACCGGCATTCGGTCGACGCCAGGAAGTACTGCGAGGAGCAGAACGACCAGGAAGCGAACTACCTCAAGCTGAGCACGGTCGAGAGCGGCCACCTGCTGATCAATGGCGTGCTCGACCCGGTGAGCGGTGCCGCCGTTCGCGGCGCGTTGGAGCCGCTGGCTCAGAAGTCGGGCGCGCACGACGACCGCGACCTCAGCCGGCGCATGGCCGACGCCCTGGTCGAGGGCCTGACACATGGCAAGCCCGCTCATCTCCAGATCACGGCGACCGTCGAGACTTTGAAGGCGGTGGCGGGCGCACCTGGCGGTGAGATGGAGTTCTCGCTTCCACTGTCCTCAGACACCGTGCAGCGCGTGGCCTGCGACAGCAGCGTCAGCCGCATCCTCCTCGACCCGGATTCGCTCGTCATCGACGTCGGCCGCTCGCGACGGGTGGTCGACGGCGCGCTGCGCAAGGCGCTGGCGATACGCGACAAGCACTGCCAGTGGCCGGCCTGCGAACGGCCGGCATCGTGGTGCGACGGCCACCACATCGTGCACTGGATCGACGGCGGTGAGACCAACCTCGACAACTGCGTCCTGCTGTGCAAGCGCCATCACCGCATGGTTCACGAGGGTGACTGGAAGCTGATCAAAGTCGACGGCGAGATCATCACCATCGCGCCGACGACGATCTTCGGACTGCCGCGCGGACCGGACTAGCTTCCGGCGGTTACCTCGGCGGAATTGTTCTCCGTTTCCACCACACGGATCTTCAACAGGCGTGCCGGCTTCATGTGTGGCTCCAGCTGCCGGAACGCGGCCAGCGCCACGTTCTCCGCGGTCGGGATCACGCCGCTCATGAACTTCACGTCGCGGTTGAGGTGCCGGTGATCGACAGCGTCGATGAACTCGCGCCGCAGAACGCTATCGACTTGCTTGAGGTTCACGATCATCCCCGTCTCGGCGTCGAGCGGGCCGCCGACGGTGACCTCGATCACGTAGTTGTGCCCGTGGTCGGTCGCGCACGCACCGAAGACCTCGCGGTTCTTCTCGTCGCTCCAGTCTTCGCGGCAGAGGATGTGGCCGGCGGCGAACGTCGCGCGTCGTGTGATGCGAACTTCCTCGGTCATGGGTCCATTCGCAAGTTAGCACCGGTGAGGGGCGCGGACTCTGGCGAAGCCAGCCAGACGATCACACGCCCCACCTCGGCGGGCGAGAGTGCGGGACCTTCGACGCCCGCAATGCGCAGCATGTCCGTATCGACCGCGCCCGGGCTGATGGCGTTGACGCGGATGCCGAATTCGCGACCTTCGACGGCCAGGGCCTCGGTCAGGCCCGCAAGGCCGGACTTCGCCGCGACGTAGGCGGACATGCCCGGGAATTTCTCGGCGCCGAAAACGCCGGAAAGGCTCGACACCATAACGATGGTGCCTCCGCGACCACGCATCAGGCGGAACGCTTCGCGGCTGCACAGGAAGGCGCCGCGGAGGCCCGCGCCGAGCTGCTCGTCCCACTCCTCCGCCGTCATGTCGGCGACTGAACGCTTGATGAGCACCGCCGCGCAGTGGACGAGCGCGTCGAGCGAGTCCAAGCCGGTGAAGGCCTTCGTCACCTGCTCTTCGTTGGAGACGTCGACCCCTTCGCGGCGGCTCAGCGACGTCACCTCCCACTGCTTGTCGCGCAGCTCGCGCACCACCTCGCTGCCGATCCCGCCCGAGCCACCGGTGACGACGGCGGTCAGGGTCACATGCCCACCTTGGCCAGCGCGGCCTCGTAGCGGTCGAGGGCGGCTTCCATGCCGAGCCGCCGCCGCGCGCTCGCGCGCACGGCCGCGCGATCCAGGGTCAGGCAGCTGGAGATCGCACGGCCCAGGTCCTCGATGTCGTCTGGCGCCGCGAGATACCCGCTCACGCCCTCCTCTACGACCTCGGGCAACGCGCCGCGACGGTAACCGGCCACCGGACAGCCCGCCATCTGCGCCTCGGCCGCGACCATGCCGAACGGCTCCTCCCAACGCACCGCGCACACGGTGACGCCGGCGGCGGCCATCACGCGGCGAAGCTCGTCGCGGGGCAGCGAGCCGATCCAGTCGGCCGTACCCAGGTCGAGCGCATAGGCCGGATCGTAGTGCGCGCCGGCGAGGCGCACCGGTAGGCCCGCGGCACGCGCCGCCGCGATGGCGTGCTCGATCCCCTTCTCGGGTGAGATGCGGCCGGCGATAAGGGCCCAGCGCCCCGGCATCGCGTCCACCTCGAGGTCGGGGACGCCGTTCAGAAGCACCAGCGGGACGTCCACGCCGGTGGCCCGCCATTGCGCCTGGCACGACACCGACACCGTGGCGAGATGCCCCGCCGTGGCCTGCCCCGCGGCCGCGACGACCGAGGCGACGATAGGAGGCAGGTGGAGCGTATGCAGCACGGGCATGCCACGCGCGAGGTCGAACGCAGGGGCGTCGAAGGCATGCTGGCTGATGGCGTCGACCCTCGCCGAGGCGATGGCGTCGAACATCTCGGCGAGCGCCGCGGCGACGCCGGGCGCCGGTGGAGGCTCGGCGCCGCCGGGCATGACGAGCGCGGCCGCCGCGTCAGGCGGCACGGGAACGGTGACCACCCGTACCCCCTCCACCACAGAACCCTCGGCGCAGTGCAGCATGACCTCGTGGCGGCGCCTCGCCAGGCCCTGCGCCAGGTCGCTCACGAATGCCTGCGCGCCGCCGAGCTGGGCCGGGCGCAGCGGCGTGACCGGTGAAGCGACGACCGCGATCCTCACAGCCCGGGGCCTAGTCTGAGCGAAGAGCTGCTGTGGACTTCGAAGAGGCCGTCGAGAAGGCGCCGCCGGGATGGCGGCATTTCAGCCCAGAAGACGTCATGCGCCTCCCGCCGGCCGTGCGCGAGCACGAGATGGCCCGGGTGCCTGCGGGGGAGGCCGGCGAGCGCCTCGTGCGCGGGCTGTTCTGGACCCTCGTCTATCACCTCGAGCCAGAGCGCTGGGACGCGCTCGCCCGTTGCGAGCCCATACATCCCGAGCTCATCGAGGCGCTTCCACGGGGCCTCGCGACCGCGCTCGACGTCGGCGCCGGCAGCGGCCGGCTGACAGAGCAGCTGGTGGGGAGGAGCCGGCAGACCCTGGCCGTCGAGCCTTCGGCGGGTCTGCGCGCGATCCTCCATAGGAGACTGCCCGCGGTGCGGACAGTCGCGGGGTGGGCCGAGGCGCTGCCCATTCGCGACGGCGCGGCGGAGCTCACGGCGGCCTGCGGCGCGCTTGGTCCGGATCCCGATGTATTGAGCGAGCTGACGCGCGTCACCGCGCCCGGCGGCTGGATCGCGCTGATCAGCCCCGAGCAGCCAGACTGGTTCGCCGAGCGGGGCTGGGAGCACATCGACGCCGGCCCCATGCCGGCACCTCCGCACCCTGCCTGGCTGGACGACTTCTTCGGCCCGCTCGACCCGCCCCACGAGCTGGTGATGCTCCGCCTGGAGCAGACCTTCTAAGCCGACGCCGCGGAAACGGGTTCCCCCGCCGCCTCGCTATCGCTTCGCTTCGCCTGCTGGTTGCGGATGCCGACGGCATTCACGATCGCGCCCGCGACGAGCAGCGCTGTGCCGATCACCATCGCCAGGTGGAAGGAGCTCGTCGACGCGTCGCGCACGGCCGCGACCAGGTTCGGGTCAGGCGGCGTGTTCAACGGGCTCACCTGGCTGCGGAAGCTCTCCGAGGTCACGTCGAGACCGGGCACCAATGAGGCGAGCGTGGAGTAGAAGGTGTTGGTCAGGAACACGAAGATCAGCGCCCCCGCGAGCTGGGGACCGACGCGCGAGATGGCGTTGTTGATGGCCGACCCGAGGCCTGAGTTCCGCACCGGCACGGACGTCATGAGCGCGGTGGTCAGTGGGGCGACCATGACCATGATCCCAATGCCGAAGATGACGAGGCCGGGCAGGAAGTCGATGAAGTAAGAGGCCGGGGGCACGTACGTTGCCAGGTTGCCCGGTTCCAGCTTCCACGGAGTGCTGCTCGGCGGCACGCGCACGAACCACAAGACGCCAACCGCCATGATCGCCGGGCCGACCGCCATGAAGATGCGCGGTCCGTACTTCGCGGCGAGGCTGCCGAAGCGGCTCGAGAAGAAGATCAAGAAGAGCGTCCCTGGGATGCCGGCGGCCCCCGCCGCGGCGGCCGCGTAACCGAGGGTGCCCTGCTGGAAGAGCCCGACGTAGTAGAAGGTCACGTACAGCGAGCCGTAGATGAGCAGCGTCGAGATGTTGGTGACGGTGAAGTTGCGCGAGCGGAACAGCTCGAGCGGGATGAGCGGATGCCTGGCCGAGCGCATCCAGAAAGGCAGGACCACCGTGGCGCCCACACCGACCGCGAGCGCCACGTAGCCGAGGGGATCGCGCCAGTCGCGCTGCTGGCCGTAGATGGTGCCGAAGGCGAGACCGCCGACCGACAGGGCGACGATCGCCGCCCCGATCCAGTCGAACTGAGAGGTCGCCAGCTCGTCACGGCTCTCCGGCACGTTCTTCCATGTCGCCCACGCCGCGACGATGACGAGTGGGACGTTGATGAAGAACGCGGCCCGCCAGGAGATCGTGTCGACGAGGACGCCGCCGATCAGCGGGCCCAGGATCGTCGTCGCGCCCGACGCGCCCGCCCACGTCCCGAAGGCACGACCCTGCTCCTCGCCGGAGAAGTTGGCGGTGAGCAAAGCGAGCGACCCCGGGACGAGCAGCGCACCAGTGGCGCCCTGCAGGACGCGAAACAGCACGAGCAGCTCCATGTTCGGCGCGAAACCGCAGAGGGCCGAGGTCACGCCAAAGCCCAGCAGCCCGAGCAGGAACGTGCGCTTCCGGCCGTAAAAGTCGTTGATCGCGCCGGCGAGGATGAGCAGCGCGCTGAGTGTCAGCAGGTACGCGTTGTAGACGTACGACTGACCCTCGAGCACGCCCAGGAAAAGACGCGGGAGATCGCGGCCGATCCGAGGTAGGGCGACGTTGACGACCGTGGAGTCGAGGAACACAATCCCCGACCCAAGCACCGCCGCGATCAGGATCCAGCGCTTGGTGCTCATTCTCCTCAGAAATCGTGGCGGCCGAGGAAGTGTTCCAGCACAAACGGACGCGACGCCTCGTACAGGGCGATGCGATGGCCTCCGGGCAGCACGAACGAAGAGCAAGGGCCCATCGGGATCTCCAGCTGACGCTCACCCTTGACACCTCGCTTCCTCAAGGCGGAGGTCGCCTTCTTCAAGTCGTCGACGCTGTAAACGTAGATGGGGCGGTCTCCGTCCAGGTGGTCGGTCAGGAGCACGTGCGGCGGTCCGCCGGTCAGCTCGATCATGGCCACGCGGGCGCCCATCCCCTCCACCGCGAAGCTCAGCTTGCCGCCCAGCACCTCGGTGAAGAACTTCGCATCTCGCGCGACGTCGTCGCTCGGCGTGTACAGGTAGTCGAGCCGGCCGAATGGCGGTCGCGCGTCCACGCGCGCCACGATAGTCGGGTGAGGGTCTGCACATGGAACATCCTGCTCGGGGTGCGGCTGCCGAGGCTGCTCGAGACCGTGCGCACGACGCCCGACTTCCGCCACCTCGACATGTTCGCGGTGCAGGAGGCCTCGGTCCACAAGGGCCGCCCGGACGCGGAGGCGATCGCCGAGGCGATGGGCGACGACTACGTGTACTTCCAGGCGACCGCGCAGGTCTTCCGCGGGCGCGTGCAGGCGAACGCCCTGATCTGGCGGCGCGGCCTGTTCGAGCGCGCGCCGGAGGTCGTGTCTCTGAACGAAGTGCCGAGGGCCCGCCTGCCACGGGCCGAGCGGACTCTGCTTCGCGCGATCCCGCCGCAGCGGCGGATCGCGATCCGCGCCGAGTCCGAGGCGATCCGCGTCTACGTGATGCACCTCGACCTGATCGGCTTCACCCACAAGCTCGAGCAGTTCCGCGCGATCCTCACCGACATGGCGGCGCGGCAACCGGTTCCGCTGACGCTCATCGCCGGCGACCTGAACACGTTCGGTCCTCCGCGACTGCAGCTGTGGCGGCGCATACGGGCGGCCGCGGGCGACGCCAGGCTTGTCGAGCTGACTCATGGCATCCGCCGGACTCACTGGACGGCGCAGAAGCTCGACGCCATCTATGCCGGCGGGGCGGTGGGCTCGACGCATCGCGCGTGGACTCTCAACGTGCGGGCGTCAGACCACCTCCCTGTATTCGCTGACTTCTAAGGTGAGTTACAGGCTCTTCAGTTCCTGACCGCGGCTTCCGCCGGTGCGGCGACTCCCAGCCGGCCGGCCTGCAGCACGACGGCGCCGAGGATCAGCACGCCACCGAGCACCTGGAGCGCGGTGAAGCTGTCGTGGAAGAGGATGACGGCGAGGAAGATCGTGACCACCGGCTCCCAGGTGCTGATGAGTGACGAGCGCGCGGCGCCGATTCGAGGCAGGCCCGCCAGGAACGTGGAGATGGCGATCATGGTCGGGATCAGCGCGATGCCGAACGCCACCGCCCAGCCGCCGGCCGTCGCCGGCAGCCTGAGCTCGCCCCCAAGCCCGGCGATGATCGCAAACATGACCGCCGCCCCGGAGATGATGACGGCGCTCGCCCCGACCGCCGGCACGTCGCTCATCACCGTCTCGCCGACCAGGATGTAGGACGTGTAGACAGTCGGCGCCGCGACCGCGAAAACGAGGCCCCACGAGAGCTGCATCTGCGCGCCGCCGAGGAGGAGCAGCACCCCGGTGAAGCTGGCGACCAGGGTCACCGCCGCCCACAGCGAGATCCGGCGGTGCAGGAACAGCCAGCCCACGATCACGACCTGGCTGGGGTAGATGTACGCGATCAGCACCACCAGCGATGCCGGCAGCGTGCGCAGTGCGGTGAAGTACGAAAACGACTGCGCCGTGTAGAAGACGGCGCCGAGGGCCAGCAGCGTGAGGAGACGTTTGCGGGGGAAGCGCAGCGGATTCTGCCGGAGCGCGATGGCCAGCGCCCACATTCCCAACGCGCCGAGCAGGAAGCGGAAGGCGAGGGTCTGCGAAGTGCCGAGCCCGGCCGCATACGCGAGCTTGCCGAAGATCGCGTTGGTGCCGAACGCCGTGGCCGAGACGAGGACCAGCGCGATCCCCACCCACTCCGCCCTCCGGCCTGGAGCTAGGGCCAGAGCAGGTGGCCGAGGATCATGCCGATGACCACCGCCAGCGCGTAGATCGCGCGAGGGAACCGGCGCACCGCCGAGCGGACGTCGTTGGTGACGGGGTCGCGCCCGGTCGACAGAGCGAGCGACTCCTGGAGCATGAGCAGGAAGACGGCGAGCGTCGTGAAGGTCGCGAGCAGCGAGACGATCGCCTCGACGCTGAAGATCACCTCTTGCCCATCGGCGACGTGCGGCCGTAAGCCGGGCCCCACAGGAAGTGGCCGACCAGGATGCCGATGACGACCGCGATCACGAAAGCGAACTCGGGGTAGGTGTGGACCGCCGGCCGGATGTATTCGGTGATCGGCTTGTGATTCGTGAGCAGGGCCCAGCTCTCGAAAGCGAGCAGCAGCGTGACGACCCCGAACAGCGCGGTGACCGTCCAGGAAAACAGGGTGCCGATCACCAGCGGGTGACGACCACCTTCTTGCGCGTGTAGAAATCGATGCCGTCGGTGCCGTGCACGTGGAGGTCGCCGTAGAAGGATCCCTTCCACCCGCTGAACGGGAAGAAGGCGAAAGGCTGCGCGATGGGGACGTTGATGCCCGTCATCCCGGCCTGCACACGGTCGCGAAACTCGCGGCCTGAGCGTCCGGACTGCGTGAAGATCGTCGCCATGTTGCCGAGCGACGACGCGTTGGCCTGCGCGATCGCCTCCTCGAGCGTGGCCGCTCGTGAGACGGAGAGCACCGGCCCGAAGATCTCCTCGCGGCCGACCGCCATCTGCGGCGTCACATGGTCGAGGATCGTGGGTCCCAGGAAGAAGCCCGGGCGGGACATCTCGCGGCGCCCGTCGACGATCAGCTCGGCTCCCTCGGCGACACCGCGTTCGACGAACGCCGCCACGCGGTCGCGGTGCTCAGCGCGGATCAGTGGCCCCACCTGCACGCCCTTCTGGTCCCCCGGACCCACGACCATCTTCGCCGCGCCTTCGCGCAGCGAGTCCAGCAGCGACTCCGACGCCGCGCCCACGGTGACCGCGACCGAACCGGCGAGGCATCGCTCGCCCGCGTTGCCGAAGGCCGAGTTCAGGATCGCGGGCACCGCCAGCTCCGGGTCTGCGTCCGGCATGACGACGATGTGGTTCTTGGCCCCGCCAAGCGCCTGGACACGCTTGCCCTGCGCCGCCGCGGTCGTGTAGACGTGGCGCGCCACGGGCGCCGAACCGACGAACGAGATCGCCGCGACACCGGGGTGCGCGATCAGCGCCTCCACAGTGTCCCCCGCGCCGTGGACGACGTTCAGGACGCCAGGTGGGAAGCCGGCCTCGAGGAAGAGCTCCGCCAGGCGTGTGCCACCGAGCGGAGTCCGCTCGGACGGCTTGAGGACGAACGTGTTGCCCGCCACGACCGCCAGCGGGAACATCCAGAGCGGGATCATCACCGGGAAGTTGAACGGCGGGATGCCGGCACACACCCCCACCGGGTAGCGGTACAGGTCCTGGTCGACGCCGCCCGAGACGTCGCGCAGAGTGCGGCCCTGGAGAAGGGTCGGGGCGCCGCATGCAAAGTCGACGACCTCGATCCCGCGGCGCACCTCGCCGCGCGCCTCGTCGAGGGTCTTGCCGTGATGGCGGGTCGTGAGCGCAGCCAGGTCCTCGAAGTGATCCTCGAGCACAGACTTGAACCGGAACATCAGGCGCACGCGCTCCATCAGCGCGGTCCTCGACCACGTCGCGTACGCCTCGGTCGCGGCCCGCACCGCCGCGTCGACGTCGCCCGCACCGGACAGAGGGACCTGCTCGATCACCTCGCCGGTGGCGGGGTTGTATACGGGAAGCGACCTCGAGCCGTCCTCGGGGTCTCGCCAGTCCGAGCCGATCAGATTGCGAATCAACGGACCGCCGAAGTTATACCGTACTCACGGATGGCCCCATCGGCGCGGGAGCTCCTGGAAGCGGCTGCTGAGGAGGGAAGCGATCTCGAGACTGTCGCGCGCGGCGTCCTGGCGCGGCTCTCCGAGCTGACCGGCCTCAGCTCCACCTACCTCGCGGAGACCAGGCTCATCTCCGACGAGCAGTACATCGTCTTCGCGTGCAACCGGAGTGACCTGTTCCACATCCCCGAGGACGTGACCCTGCCCTGGTCGGAGGGGGTCTGCCGCTTCGTCGTCGAGGGTGGCCCGAACTACTCGACCGACGCCCGGAAGCAGTTTCCGAGCAGCGCGGTGGCGCGGCTGCTGGAGATCCAGACGTTCGTCTCCTACCCGGTGTTCACCGCGGAGGGCAGGTTCTTCGGCACGCTGTGCGGCGCGAGCAAGGAGGCGGTCGAGATCCAGCAGGATATCCTCGAGCTGATGCGTGAGTGCGCGCGGCTCATCGGGCAGCGGCTCCGGCGTGACGCCGGCGCGGCGCAGGCGAGCTGAAGCTTGCGCCTCGTCACCTTTCGCGCGGACCAGGAGGCGCGCATCGGCGTGCTGCGCGACGGCGAGGTGGTCGAGGTCGCGGGGGTCTCGGACATGCTTGCCCTCATCGGCGCCGGTGACGACGGCCTGGGCGCGGCGAAGGTGGCCCTGGAGTCGCGCGAGGCGCGCACGCACCCGCTGGAAAGCGTGGAGCTGCTCGCCCCGCTGCCACGGCCGAACGGGAACGTGATCGCCATCGGCCGCAACTACAGGGCCCATGCGGAGGAAAGCGCTCGCGCGGCGGGCCGGGCCGTGGATCCGCCGACGGTCTTCACGAAGGCCGCGACGAGCGTGACCGGACCGTACGCCGACATCCCCGTCGACCCGTCCATCACCACGCAGGTCGACTGGGAGGTCGAGCTTGGTGTCGTCATCGGGCGCGCGGGTGCGAACATCGCCCGCGAGCGCGCGCTGGATCACGTGTTCGGCTACGTCGTGGTCAACGACGTCAGCGCGCGCGACATCCAGTTCGGATGGGGCGGCCAGTTCTTCAAAGGCAAGAGCCTGGACGGGTTCTGTCCGTTCGGGCCGTGGATCGTGACCTGTGACGAGGTCGGCGACCCGCAATCGCTGCGGCTCCTCATGCGCGTCAACGGGGAGACCAAGCAGGACGGCAACACGCGCGACATGATCTACCCGGTCGACACGATCCTCGAGTGGGTCTCGAAGGGGATGACGCTCCCCGCCGGCACTGTGATCGCGACCGGGACTCCCGACGGGGTCGGCTTCGCGCGCACGCCGCCGGAGTTCGTGCGGGCCGGCGACGTGATGGAGGCCGAGGTCGAGGGCATCGGCACGCTTCGCAACCGCGTCGTCACCACATGAAAAAAAGAGGCCGCTGCTGTGGCAGCGGCCTCTCGAGGATTCGCGTTTACGGAGCGGCGATCGTCCAGATGCCGCGCCCGTGCGTCGCCGCGACCAGGATGCCATTGGGGTCGAGGGTGATCTGGTCGACGACGACGTTGGGAAGGTTGGTGCCAAGGTGGCTCCACGTGGCGCCGTTGTCTGACGAGACGAACACTCCGAAGTCAGAAGCGACGATGAGCTTGCCGTTGTTGAAGACGATGTCGCTCATCGGAGCGTCGGGCAGGTTGCCGGAGGCGTTGCTCCAGCCGGCCCCGCCGTTCGAGGTCTCGAAGACGTGGCCGCTCACCGTGCTGTCGTCCGGTCCGATCATCCAGTTGCGTGAGTAGCCGGACAGCGACAGGTAGGCGTGGTCGGGGTTGGCGGTGTCGATCTTGACGCCGCTGATGTAGCGAAGCGGGAGGCCGGCGGCCGCGCACGTCGACGATCCGCCCGTGCACACCTGGTGGGTCGCCTGCCAGCCGCTGCCGTCGTTCTTCAGCATCACGAAGCCGGAGCGGAACCCGCCGCCGGTCGCGAAGCTCGCGTTGCACGGCCCGCACCATCCGACTGCGACGTACTCGGTGCCGCCGATGGTGACCGCATCGAGCGCGGTGACCTGCGACGCCGCGCCGCCGCCCTTCGCCGTGCGGGTGTCGAAGATGTTCGTCCACGAGGTGGTCCCTCCGACGCCGTTCTCGGAGTTCCACACGATGGCGCCCCCAGAGACCAGATGGTCGGAGTTGGTGCGGTCCATGTTGATCGGGGCGATGAAGCGCGGGTTGGGGTCGGGAGGCACGACGAAGTGCCAGTTCTTGCCGCCGTCGGTCGAGTTGAGGGCGGTCAGGCCGACGTACTCGGTCATCACGTTGTCCGAATTGTTCGGGTCGACCAAGGTGTAGCCGCCGTCGCCGCCGAACACCTGCACCGAGCTCACGGTGATGTCGTTGCCGCGGTCGTCCTTGATCGTGGTCGGCGCGGTGAACACCTTGGAGCTGCCGTTGTCCTGCAGGCCGCCGTAGATGTTGCCGTCGCCGCTGCCCTGCGCTCCGTAGAACTGCAGCGCGTCCAGGTGGGCGTTCAGGTTCTCCCAGTGGCCGGTGCGGTGGTCGCTCAGCGGCCGCGCGTAGACGCCACCGTCGTTGCCGACGTAAAGCTTGCTGCCCGCGATCAACGCCGCGTGCTGGTCAGGGTGCGCGCCGTCGTGGTCGCAAGTCCCTTCGAAGGGCTGGTAGGCGAAGCAGCTGAAGCCAAAGTTCCAGTAGGGGGCGATGGTGTTCCAGCCCGCGCCGCCGTTCTGCGTCTCGTACACCTCTTCCAGGCCGAGGTAGACGTGGTTCTTGTCGGCGGGGTCGACCGCGAGGAACTGGTTGTACCAGGCCTGGACGCCAGGGCCGTAGCCCTTGCCGATCCTGCTGATCTTCTGCGCCGAGCCGCTGGCCTGCAGCTTCTCTGAGGTGGCGACCTTCGTCCACGGTCCGGCCGGATCGCCGTTGTTGGACGCGTACACACCCTGGAGAAGCGTCTTGCCGTTGGTGCCGACGTTCAGCAGCTGCGGGCTCTGGGCGATGGCGTAGACCCTGGTGCCGTCAGCCGAGTAGGCGAGGGTCACACGGCCCTGGGCCTTCGCCGGCACCCAACCCTGCGGGTTGGGGACGGCGCTGAAGTGTGCTCCGCCGTCGTTCGAGATGTAGAAGCCGTTGGTCGGGGCGCCGCCGCGCCAGCCGGCGACGGCAACGACCTGCTGGCCGCCCGTCCCGGGCCGGACCGCCACGTCGGTGATCATGTTGCCGACCGCAAGGTTGAAGTTGCCGCCGGGACCTACCGTCCCGCCCGGCTGCAGCACCGCGGTCCAGTGCGAGCTGGACGAGGTGTCGAAGCTGTACAGGCCGTGCGACGTCGCGGCGAGGATGTTGTTGCCGTTCTTGACCAGACGGAAGATCAGCGCCCCGTTGAGCTCGGGACCGCCCACCTCGCTCCACGTCGCACCGCCGTCGGTCGACTTCAGGACGCCGACGCCGGCGTAGCTGTCGGAGCTGGTGTTCGCCTCACCGGTGCCCGCGTAGACCGTGTAGGTGCTCGCGGTGCCAGTGACGAGGAGTGAGCCGACCGAGAGCGTCCCCTCCTTGTCGAACGTCGCCGTCCAGTGCTGGCCGCCGTCGGTCGATTTCCAGACGCCGCCGTCAGCAGCTCCCGCGAAGAGCGTGCCGCCGCCGGGCGTCGCCGCCAGCGCAGTCATGCGGCCCCCGACCCAGCGGTCACCCGCGCCCGAGTTGGCGAAGTTGCTGGTCGGGTCGATGTAGGCAGGCGGGTCGGAGAAGTCGTTGCCGTCCGCTCCCGGGAGGTTGGTCCTCTCCGTCCATGTCCCCGGCGTGGACGGCAGCAGGACGCCCTGGGCGATCGCGGCCGCATACGCGTTCGGGTTGACGAAGCCGGGCGCCATGCGCTGCTCGGTGAACCACTGGATGGCCTCCGTCAGCTCCGCGCTCTCCTCGCCCGCGTCCTTGTGCGAACCGCCGCTTGCGGCGAATCCAGGCGTGACTCCGAACAGAAAAACAGCCGCGCATGAGACGAGCAAACCCAGTCGGCGCATGTACACCCCTCTTTCAATGCACGCACGGCGCGTGCGGCGGACACCTCACCCCATCGCCGGCTCCGTCGGCCGAACCACCAATTTTCAGCAACTCTTAAGCGGAAAGTCAAGCTGCCGCCTGGCCGGCCACACCAGGGCTAATCTGAGCGTCAATGCCATCCGTCGAAGAGCTCTCCGGCGTCCTGGTCGCGCTCGCCTCGCCACTGCGCCGCGACGGAACCGTGGACCGCGACGGCGTGGGAAGGCTGGTCGAGAGAGTCATCGACGGCGGGGTGCGCGGGGTCCTCGCCCTGGGCTCGACCGGCGAGACGGCGTCGCTCGACGAACCTTCTCGGCGCGCGCTGCTCGAGGCCGTCATCGAGTCCGTGCGCGGGCGCGTGCCTGTCCTGGCGGGGGTCGCGCAGAGCCAGCTGTCGACCGCCGTGGCCGAGGTCGCCGCGGCGGAGCGGGCCGGCGCGGACGCGGTACTCATCGCGCCGCCGTTCTACTACCCGACGGACCAGGCGGGCGCCGCAGCCTTCTACCGGGCGATAGCCGAGCGCACCTCGATGCCTCGCCTGGTCTACAACATCCCGCAGTTCACCAAGGTCACAGTCGAGCCCGCAACCGTGGCCGCGCTCGCGCGCGAAGGCGCGATCCAGGGCATCAAGGACTCGAGCCGCGACTTCGAGTACTTCGAGGGAGTGCGCATCGCGACGCGCGACATCCCAGCGTTTCGGGTGTTCACGGGCAGCGACACGATGCTCGTCGCGTCCCTGGCCGCGGGCGGCGCCGGCACGATCTGCGGCGCGGCCAACGTCGCCCCGCGCTGGATCGTCCAGGTCTACGAAGACTTCATGCGCGGCGACCTCGGCGCCGCGCGCGAGGGACAGGACCGCGTCTACAGCCTGGTCGCCGCGCTGCGCGGCGGCGTTTTCCCGCTGGGGATCAAGGCTGCCCTCCAGATGCAGGGGGTGTGCGAGGCGTGGTCGGCGCCGCCTTCGCGCAGGCTCGAGGGCGAGCTCGAGACCCGGCTACGCGATCACCTCGCGAAGGTTGGGCTTCTGCCGGACTAGGTAGTGGCTAGAGGGAATCCTCCCCCTCCGGCCCGGGCTCCTTCGGCGCCGGGGCCACCTCCCCCGGCAAGCGGGGGAGGGAAGATCCTCCCCCTCCGGCCTGGGCGCCTTCGGCGCCGAGGCCACCTCCCCCGGCAAGCGGGGGAGGGAACGGGCCCACCTCCCCCGACAAGCGGGGGAGGGACTAGGAACCAGAAATGAGCCATGCGCGTTGCATGGCTCACCCCCCACAGCGTGTGCCGGCGACCCATTTCCGGCCCCACGATCATTCCTTGCCTGGGCCGGGGCGGCCAGCCGCAATTGGGGGATTTCCGGCTACTTCAATTGAGGTACGTTCCTCTGTCGTGATCGTGTCCATCGGCGACCTCGTGACCGACGTCAGGATCGTCCCGGAAGGTCCACTCGAGCTGGACGACGACTCGCCCGCTTCGATCACGATCGCCGGCGGCGGCCAGGCCGCGAACTTCTGCGCATGGACCGCCGCGTTCGGGGAGCCGGCTCGCCTGGTGACCAGGGTGGGCGACGACGAAGCCGGCCACAGGCTCGTCTCCGACCTGGAGGCGAAAGGCGTCGAGGTGCGCGCCGTGTGGGCGGCCGAGCCGACTGGTGTGATCGCGGTCATCGTCGACACCCAGGGCCGGCGCACCATGGCCACCCAGCGAGGGGCGAGCACCGGGTTGAGCCCTGAGGACCTGGAGGCTTCGTGGTTCAGCGACGCAACGCTGCTCCACGTCCCCGCCTACTCCCTGTTCCTGGAGCCGCTTGCGGGCGCCGCGCGCGCCGCCGTCCAGGCGGTACGCGAGGCGAAGGGGATGCTGGCGGTCGACCTCTCGTCGGCGTCCGGGCTGCGGGCGTTCGGCCCGGCGCGCATGGCTTACGTGCTGGCGCGCGTCACGCCCGAGGTCCTGTTCGCCACCGAGACCGAGGCCGCGACGCTCGGTGTGCCCCTGGAGAGCCTGGCCCAGGTCCCCGTGCTCAAGCTGGGCGCGGCCGGGTGTCGCGTGTTCGGCCGCACGCTGCCCGCGCCGCCGGCGGAGGCGGTCGACACGACAGGTGCCGGCGACGCGTTCGCCGCCGCATTCTGCGCGGCGTGGATCCGCGGGGCGGAGCCGATCGCGGCGGCCGAACGGGCGGTGCTGGCGGCGTCCGAGTCGGTGGTGCTGGCGGGGGCGCGGCCCGCCTGAACGAGCTGCTGCATCTCTCACCTGAGGTCGCCGCCGCGATCGATGCGGGACGTCCCGTCGTTGCCCTCGAGACGTCGATCGTCGGCCAGGGTCTGCCCGCCCCGCACAACCTCGAGGCCGCGCGCGGCTGCGAGGCCGCGATCCGCGACGCCGGCGCGGTGCCGGCCACGATCGCGGTGCTCGAGGGCCGGCTGCGCGTGGGCCTCGACGACGCGGGGCTGGAGCGGATCGCCACGGCATCGGTGAAGGTGTCGTCGCGCGACCTCGGGCCCGCGCTCGCGCACAGAACCGCGGGGGCGACCACGGTCGCCGCCACGGCGCGGGTCGCCGCCATGGCCGGGATCCGCTTCCTCGCCACCGGCGGCATCGGCGGGGTGCACCGGGTTCATCCCGAAGACGAGTCCGCCGACCTCCTCGAGATCAGCCGCTCGCCGGTGGCCGTCTTCTGCTCTGGCGCCAAGATCATCCTCGACCTCGAGCGCACGCTGGAGCGGTTGGAGACGCTTGGCGTGCCGGTCCTCGGCTACGGCGTGGACGAGTTTCCCGCGTTCTACACGCGACGCAGCGGGTGCGCCGTCAGCGCTCGCGTCGACGATGCGGCGGACGCCGCCCGGACGATCAGCGCTTCTTGGGCGACAGGGACCCGCGGCGTCGTCGTCGCGGTGCCGCCGCCGGGCGAGCTCGACGGAGCCGAGGAGCTGACGCGGCGGGCGGTGGCCGAGCTGCCGGAGGCGAGGGGCGGCGAGCTCACGCCCCGGCTGCTGGCCCGGGTCGCCGAGCTCTCAGGCGGGCGCTCGGTCAGTCTGAACGTCGAGCTCGTGATCAACAACGCAAGCGTCGCGGCGCAGGTCGCGCGCGCCTTCTCCGCCGAGCGGCCGACGGCATGACGCCGGCGCAGCGCTACTCCGAGCTCGCGTCGGCGATGAAGCGCTCGCCCGGCGTCACGGACCTGTCGGAAGGCAAGGGCTTTGGCTCGAGCGGCCAGCTGAAGGTCGACGGCCGGATCTTCGCGATGCTCGTGAGGGACGAGCTGGTGCTGAAGCTGCCGAGGCCCCGCGTGGACGAGCTGGTCGCCGCGGGCGAAGGCACCAACTTCGATGCGGGCAAGGGCAGGCCGATGCGCCAGTGGTTCGTCCTTTCCTCGCGGTCGAAGCGGGAATGGCTGCCCCTGGCGAAGGAGGCGCTGGCTTTCGTCAGGGGCTAGAGGCGGCGCGTCTCGTTGAGGCGCGGCCGGCCTCGCCGCTTCTCGCCGGGCTTCGATGTGAAAACCTTGCGCGGCGCCATCATGTCGCACCACGCGACGGCGAGCTTGCTCAGCTCGCTGGTCTTGGCGTCGACCTCGCCGAGGTCGGCGAAGCGCATGAAACGGGCTGAGGGGCCGCTGCCCTCGAGGTGAGCGTACTTGCCGGCGATCTTCGCGCCGCGGTTGAACATCAACGTCACGGTCTTCTGGTCGTGGCGCACGAAGTTGGCAAAGTCGCCCTTGCACGCGAACTGGACCGTGCCGTACTTGAGGTACTCGGTCATGCGGTCGTCGGCCCACATGATCACGTCGCGGACGCGGCGCAGAAGCGGCTCGGCCGGCTTTCCCCTCATCCACCTGTCGACGTCGGGCTCTCGTCTGGACATCGCGAAAAAAGAAGACCGGCGGGCCGCTGGGCCCGCCGGTCCGTAACTCTACTTCGCTTATCTCTGCCTCATCGTGAGCAGGCCGATCGACGCGCCCTGCGGGTCGCTGAGGATCGAGAAGCGGCCACCAGGAAACTCCTGGGGCGGAAGCATCTCTTTGGCCCCAAGGTCGAGCGCCTTCTTGTGCGCCTTGTCGACGTCGTCGACCGTGAAGTAAACCTGCCAGTACGACGGCACCTCGGCCGGGATCATCGGGTTCATCTCCATCCCACCGGCGACGCTCTCACCTTCGTGCTGGAACTCGGTGTAGTCGCCCTGGCCCTCGCCCATCGGGCTGACCTTGAAGGTCCAGCCGAACACCTTCGCGTAGAAGTCCTTTGTCTTGTCGAACCCACGGGAGTTGAGCTCGGCCCAGCCGTACGAGTTGGCCTTGCCCATCACCTCGGCGCCGAACATCTCGTTCGGCTGCCATACCGAGATGAACGCCCCGGACGGGTCCTGGAAGACTGCCATCTTCCCGGACTTGAGGACGTCGAACGGCGGCGCCACGACCTTCCCGCCCGCGGCCTCAACTTTCTTGGCCGTGGCCCCGGCGTCGCGGGTGCCGATGTAGATGTTCCACGCCGTCGGCGCGTTCGGGTCCTGGGCGGGACCGATTCCCGCCACGTCTTTGCCACCCAGCCTGGCGAGCGCGTAACCACCGGCCTCGGGGTCGGCGGTGAGGTCGACCTTCCAGCCGAAGAGCTTCGCGTAGAAGTTGCGCGAACCTTCCGCGTCCTTGCTCGAAAGATCGACCCAAGCGGGAGCGTTCGCAACGAATGTTTTCGCGTCAGCCATATGTACCTCCAGAACTCGAGGGAATTGACGCGGGTGCCCCTCCACCACCCTCGCTTCCATTCTGCCACTCGATGGTTAAGGGCTGCCAAAGGAATCCCGCGTGCTCGATTAGCGTTCTCATTGCAGATGTCAGGCGCGCCGCCGGTCGACCTCGTGATCTTCTCGGACTACGTTTGACCATGGTGCTACATCGACTCGGTCAGGGTCGAGCAGCTCCAGCGAGAAGGCCTGGTCAACGTCACGTGGCTGCCGTTCGAGCTGCACCCTGAGGCCCCGGTCGAAGGCATTCCGCGCGAGGTGTACTTCGGTGGCGAGCGCTCGTTGCGAATGCGTTCGCATATGGAGTCCGTCGCCGAGTCCGTCGGCCTGACGATGCGCCAGCGCGACGTGATCATCAACTCGCGGCGTGCCCTGGGCGCGGCCGAGTTCGCCCGCGAGCACGACCGCTACGACGAGATGCATCGCGCGCTGTTCAAGGCGCACTGGGAAGGCGGAGGCAAGCTGGAGGAGGTCGACGACCTGGTGCGGCTCGGTCAAGAGGTGGGGCTGGATGGGGACGATCTGCGTTCCGCGATCGAGACGGACCGCTACGCGGACGTGATCGACGGGAACCGCCGGCTCGCGACGTCGGTCGGCATCAACGCGATCCCGGCCCATGTCTTCGGCCGGCGGTACCTCGTCATGGGGGCGCAGCCGTATGAGGTACTGAAGCAGGTGGTCGACGAGGTGGCCGGGAGCTAGCTTCGGCTGGCGGCCCTGGCCAGGTTCTCGATCGACTCGCGGTAGGACTTCGCGAAGCCGGCGACTCCCTCGTCCTCGAGCTCCTGCGTGATCGCCGCCAGGTCGATCCCGATCACCGCCAGCTGCTGCAGCACCCGCCGCGCTCCTTCGATGTCCCGCTGCAGGGTCAGCTCGACGCGCCCGTGCTCGCGGAACGCCTCGAACGTCGCCGGGGGCATCGTGTTGACGGTCGCGGGGCCGATCAGCTCCTCCACGTACATCGTGTCGCGGTAGCGCGGGTTCTTGGTCGACGTGCTCGCCCAAAGAGGGCGCTGCACCGTCGCCCCGGCCTGGCTCAACGCGTCCCACCTCGGCCCTGAGTGAAGCTGCGTGAACATCTCGTAGGCGAGCTTCGAGTTGGCAACGGCAGCGTGCCCGAAAAGCGACTCGATCACGCGCGACCGATCCGGATCCGCTGCGCGCATCCTCGTCGTCAACTGATCGTCGACCTTCGTGTCGACGCGGCTTACGAAAAAGCTGGCCACGCTGTGCACTCGGGCAAGGTCGCCGCCCTTGGCGCGCAGCTTTTCGAGGCCGCTCAAGAACGACTCGACGACCTTGACGTAGCGCTCGACCGCGAAGATCAGCGTCACGTTGATGTTCACGCCCTCGGCGATCATCGCCTCGATGGCCGGCAGGCCGGCCGGCGTGGCCGGGATCTTCACCATCACGTTGGGTCGCGCGGCCCGCTCGTGGAGGTCCCTGGCCGCCTGCACGGTCTTCTCCGTGTCTCCAGCGATCTCGGGCGAAACCTCGATGCTGACGAAGCCGTCGCCGCCGCGCTCCTTGTCGTACACGGGCCGCAGCACGTCGGCGGCCGCGCTCACGTCCTCGATGAGCAGGTCCCACACGATCGATTCCGGGTCCTGCCCGCCGTCGAGCCGCCGGGAAACGTGGCCCGCGTAGTCCTCGGAGGTTGCCAGCGCCCTGGCGAAGATCGTCGGATTCACCGTCACGCCGGAGACACCGGCGTCGCGGTACTGCGACAGCTTGCCGGAGCGGATCATCGTGCGGTCGAGCTGGTCGAGCCACACGCTCTGGCCGAGCCGCTTCAGCTCGGCGATCGGGTCTCTTCTTTCCATGGTTTACCCCTCGACCAATTGAAACGCGGCCACGCGCAGGTTTACTCCCATACTCGGCTTCGTGAGCGATCCCACCGAGGTGGTCCGCGACCTCATGCCTCTCGCCGAGACGCTCGGGATTAGGACCGGCGAGTACACACCGGAGAGGGTCGTGCTCTCCCTGGACTGGTCACCGGCGCTGTGCACGGCCGGCGGGGTGCTGCACGGCGGCGTGATCATGGCCCTGGCCGACTCGGCGGGCGCGGCGTGCGCGGTGCTGAACCTCCCGGACGGGGCGTCGGGGACGGCGACGATCGAGTCCAAGACGAACTTCCTGGGTGCGGTGACCATGGGCTCAATCGCCGCGACCTCGACGCCGCTTCACCGCGGGGGCACCACGATCGTCGTCGAGACCGAGGTGCGTGACGACAAGGGCAGGCTCGTCGCCAAGGTCACGCAGACCCAGATCGTGCTCCGAGCGCGGTCCGGCTAGGAGCGCCCCACGTATTCACGTATCGAGCGCGCCGTCAGCGGTTAAACCTGAAGCTGGCCAGCATGTGATCGATTTGGCTGCGGTACTTGTCTCGAGCGTCTGGTCTAGGTGCGGTCAGAAAATCCAACCGATAACACCAACCGCCGTATGCAACAACAGCCCCGATCCCATTTGTAGCGACCCATTGCATTCCCTCTGCCCGGTCGATTGAAATCGGGGTGAGCGCGATACGAGGATCATTTGCGCCCGGCCCAAGTGAACATGCCGCGTCCTTTGGGTCAATCGTCAGCGAGACGAAGACTCCATCGTCGTCCAGACCTTCAGGGCTCTTCGTGTTCTCATTCGAAAATACCTTGTTGGTCGCTGAATCGAAAACCGGTTCCTCCGGAAAGCTGTACCACGTTGCCGGATACTCGAGCGAATACAGCAACCCTGGACTGACATAAATCTTGTAACCCGAGGCTGGTGAATTCAGCGATCGCGTCGCCATTGCCGAGGCAACGGCTGAACCTGATGCAACCGGTGTGTTCGCCCTGGGGGATTCACAGGCGAAAATTGCCAGTAGAGCAATCTGACTCACGCCCACCAGCGCAACGTGGGCTCGATGTCGCGTGAGCACGTTGTCCATGCCCTGAATCGTCATTTCACCGACGGCTAGCGCCGCGCGGCGGTGACCTTCTCGCGCAGCTCGCGTTTCAGCTCGCTCGAGTCGAGCGACGCGCTGAGGTGGCCGGCGACCAGCCTCTTCTGCCGCTCGGGCAGCAGGCGCTCAAATGTCGCTCGGGCCTCTTCGGGACCGGCGATGAAGAGCTGCATGTACGCGCCTGAGGCGAGCTCCCGCTCGACCGTCTTGATCGCGGTCTCCAGGTTTGCCTTGGCCCGGTTGTCGGCCTTGCGCTGGTTGCTCGGGGCCGACGTCCCACCCGCGCGCGTGTGCCGGACCTCTGTGCCGTTGACCTGCTCGAGCGTGATGATGTAATCGAGGATCGCCCCAAACGTCTTCGCGTGCTCCTTGTCGACCACCGCGATCAAAGCCGGTGGGAAGCGCTCCAGCTGGCGCAGGATCGGCGCCAGGAGCAGCTCACCGACCTCGAGCCTCTCGTCGGTCTCGTCGCGAAGCCGGATCAGGTCGAGCACGCCGTGGGGCTCGTCGGCAAAGCCCGCAAATGCGTGGCAGCCCGCGGGCCTGACCACCGCCACGTGATGCCGCAGCCGTCGCATCTCGTACTCCATCAGCTCGCGGTCCTTCGCGCTCAGCCGGTCTCCATAGCGATGCAGCAGGTCGCGAAACTCGATGTCGTAGAAGCGCGCGTCGTAGCCCTCGAACCTCGCCGGCAGAAAGATGCTCACAGCGCGATTCGACGCGCGGCGCAGCCGCGGCGCCAGAGCGAATATCGAGAGCAGCGGGCTGTAGTTGGTCATCTCACAATCTTGAACGCTCCTCCGTAGAGTGGTGGCCAGCGATGTTCGAGGACGAGACCGAGGTCGCATGGCAGGCGATGCCGGACCACGCACCGGTCGTGGCGGCCGACGGAAGCCGCATCGGCACCACCGAGAAGCTGCTTGGAGATCTCGAGGAAGACATCTTCCACGGCCTCGTGGTCAGGCGTGCCGATGGCGAGGCCGTCGAGATCCCCGCGCGTCGGATCAAGCGTGTGACACTGCAGCACGTCGTCACCGACCTCGGGCAGCACGAGGCGGAGACGCTGCCGGCCTACCGGCCGGGCTGACCGAAGCGCGTCAGCGCGCAGCCTGCCTGGCCTCCGCCTTGCGCATGAAATCCAGGCCGTCCTCGATGGACGGCGCGCTGATCACGTTGTCGCGCGCGAACTCCTCTGCGTACGACCAGTCCTTGGCCCGGATGCGGCGCGCGGCCCCTTCGCGGTCGTAGTCGTTGTGGCGGAGCTGAACGCCGGGTCCGAGCATCGCCCAGCACGCGCCCGGCGCGCCGTAGGTCATGCCGACGCTGCCCGCGTTGATGACACGCAGCCGGCCGACTGTGCGGTCGAACTGCATGTGCGTGTGGCCGCACACGACCAGGTCCGCATCGACACCAGCAAGCAGCTCACTCACGCGCTCGTCGGAGGTCTCCTTCGTGAACACCGTCGCGTCGTCGTGCGGGACCGCATGGCAGAAGAGGACGCGGCCCACCCCATCGACGTCGTCGACGCTGACGGTTTTCTCGTAACCCGCGAGGAAGTCGCGGCGGCTGCGGTCGATCTGCTTCGCGCACCACTCCGCGAACGGACCCGGGAACTGCGAGGGCTGCTTGCCGTCGAACTCCTCGACCAGGCCGCGGTCGGCGTTGCCGCTCACGAAGCGCGCGCCAGGGATCGTCATCAGGAGGTCGATGGTCTCGGCAGGCATTGGTCCCGACGCCACGTCGCCGCAGAAGACGATCAGGTCAGGGTCCTCGTGCGCGACCTGGACGAGGACCGCCTCGAGGGCGGGTAGGTTGCCGTGGACGTCCGCCAGCGCGGCGACCCGCATCAGCGGCTAGACGTTTTCGGTGGGGCGGGCCTGCGCCTCGGCGGATTCGTGGTCCGGGTACGGGCCGTCGAGCCGAACCCCGTCGGCGTGGCCCTGCTCGTCGATCTCGGCGCTCACGACGTACCACCTTTTGCCGAGGTGAAGCACGCCGCGATGCCGCGCCGCCGTCCAGCTCTTCGGCGTGATGCCGACTCGCTCATCCGCCACGAACCTTCAGTCTACTTTCGTCCGCCTGCTCACGAAAGCGCCCAGGAGGGCAAGCCCGCCAAAGCCGGCGACCAGCACGATGCCGAGCACGAGCAGGGGCACGCTGAGGCCGTAGCGGAGCGAGCTGACGAGGACGACGCCGCCTCCGACGGCGAGTCCGAGGCTCAATCCGACGAGCCATGCATGGTCGGATCTCGTGGGAGCCATAACCAGAGAACGCCCGACCACGGGCCGTTAGCCTAGGGTCGTGAACGAGGCGCCGGTCGGACTTTTCGATTCCGGCGTCGGCGGGCTTTCGGTCTTGCGGGAGATTCAAACCGCCCTGCCCGCGGAGTCGGTTTTCTACGTGGCCGACTCGGCCAACGCGCCATGGGGCGACAAGCCACCCGAGTTCGTGCGCGGCCGCGCGCTGAAGATCTCTCGCTTCCTTACAGGCCTCGGCGTGAAGGCGATCGTGATCGGTTCCAACACAGGCACGGCGGGTTCCGCGGAAGCGCTGCGCGCCGCGCTCACGGTCCCGGTCGTCGGCATCGAGCCGGGCATCAAGCCCGCGGTCGCGGCGACGAAAAGCCGTGTCGTCGGGGCGATCGTGCCGGCAGCCGTCGGCGGCTCCGACCGGCTCGCTTCGCTGCTGGACCGGTTCAGCAGCGACGTCAAGGTCATCGTCCAGCCGGTGCCAGGCCTGGTCGAGCACATCGAGCAAGCCGACCTCGATGGGCCGGAGATGCGGCGCATGGTCGGGGACTACATCCGGCCGATGCTCGACGCGGGCGCCGATGTGATCGTCCTCGGCTCGACGCACTACGTGTTCCTCAAAGCCCTTCTCGCCGAGCTCGCGGGCCCCGGCGTCGCGCTCATCGAGACCGGGCCGGCCGTCGCGCGCAGGCTCGCCAGCGTCCTTCGCGAGAACGGGCTCGAGGCCAGCGAGGCCCCCGGAAGCGAGCGCTTCTGGACCAGCGGCGACCTGGCGAGCTCAAAGCAAGTCATCGGTGCCCTGCTCGGCAGGGCCGTCGAAGTGGAAAAGCTCCCAGACCTGTAGATGGGCCCTCGGCTGGGTCAGCCGCCGACCTTCACCACCAGACCGATCGCGTACGTGACCGCGCCAACGATGATCCCGGCGACAGTCATCTCCAGCCCGGCCGACCACCAGGTGCGCAGGGTGAACAGCGACTTCGAAGCACCGACCAGGAAGTGCGCGATGAGCGACACGATGGCCGCGGTGATGACGCCGGCGCTCCCGCGGAGCCAGAAGAAAGGAATCACGGGCACCATCGCGCCGATGAAGGTGCTCACGCCGGCGGCGATCGCGGACTGCACCGGCTTGCTTGCGGTCTCCAGCCCGCCCAGCTCCTCCGGCGCGTGCACCTTGAGGAGCGCCTCCGGGTTAGCGGCCAGCTGCTCGGCCAGGCGGTCCGCCATCTCCTTGTCGATTCCCTTGAGCTGAAAGAAGAGCGAGACCTCTTCCTTCTCCTCGTCGGGATGCTCGAGCACCTCCTGTCGCTCGCGCTCCACGTTGGCCGCCGCCACCTCGCCCTCGGAACGCTCGGCCAGGTAGGCGCCTGTGGCCATCGAGAGTCCCGACGCGATGGCGCCGAACAGGCCCGCGGTGAGCACGAAGCTGGAGCCGCCCGTCGCTCCGGAGACGCCGGCGACGATGCCGAACACGGCAGCGAGGCCGTCATTGGCCCCGTAGATCGCGCCCGAGATCCAGCCCGCGCCAGTGCGGTGCCACGACTCGCGGCCGAGGATGCGGTTGAGCCTGCTCTGAACGCTCGACGGCTGGCGGTCGCCCGCATAGTGCGCGACCTCCATCGACTCGAGCGAGCGCGAGTGGCCTTGCTCCTCGATGCGGATCTCCTGCAGCACAGCGTCCGTTGCGGCGTCGCCGGTGGACCGCTGGTAGCGGTCGTTGATCTCGAGCTCTTCCGCCGCCTCCATGCGCGATATCACGGCCTCGACCGGCGCGAGCCGTGCCTGCAGCCGCTGCACCAGTGACAGCTTCACCGTGGAGGGGTCGGGGACGGGCTCCCCCATCTCGCGCAGCCGCTGCTCGATGCGCCGGCGATGCGAGTCCTCCGCGTCCGCAATCGCGCGGATGATCTCGCCCCGCCTCGAGTCGGCCATGCGGGCGGCCAGGAGCAGGTACATGGCTCGTGCCTGCACCTCGCCGCGCCACGCCTGTTTCAGGCGCGAGACAGCTTCGGCCGGCGGAGCCTGGGGAGACACGCACTCAGGCTAAGGCAAGTCGAATCGAGGCCTATTCGGCGTCGGCTGGGACCTGCACCTCGTGCGACGCGCCGACCACGACGGCGATGCGCTGGATCGCGTTGTTCTGCACGCCCTCGACGTTCCACCTCTGCTCGAGCGGCTGGGCGTTGCCCGCCGTGTCGGTCGCGCGCGCACACAGCTCGTACTCGCCGGGCCGGGTCGCGTCCCACGTGTGGGTCCACCGGCGCCAGCCGTGAGGCGAGGTCCCGCGGTCCAGCTCTGCAAGCGACCAGGTGGCGCCGCCGTCGGCGCTGAACTCCACCTTCGCCACCGCGCCACGGCCCGACCACGCGCGGCCCTCGATCGACACCGTCGAGGGTTTGACGAAGCGCTTGCGCGTCATGTAGTCGGGCATGCCCGGCGGCACCATCAAGGCGCGCGGGAGGATCCGCGTGACCGGCGACGCCGCTTCGTTGGCCGCGGCCCGGTACTGGTACTTCACCGCCTGCTGGAAGCCGGCGAATGGCGTGTCGGTGACGGTGATCGACCGCAGCCACTTCACGTGCGTCATCCCGTACCAGCCAGGCACGATCACGCGCAGCGGAAAGCCGTGCTGCGGGGGCAGCGGCACCCCGTTGATGCCGTAGGCCAGGAGCACCTCCGGTCGCATCGCGTCCTCCAGCGACAGGCCTCGCTCGTACCACTGGTCGACCGCACCCTGGACGCCACGGTCGAGGCCGGTGAACACGACGCTTGCCGCATCGGCGAGCAGACCCGCCTCTTCGAGGATCGACGCCAGCGGTGTCCCCGTCCATTCGGCGTTGCCCACCGCCTCCCCCAGCCACGGCTGGCTGACCGGCCGGGGCGACAGCCGCGCCCGGCCGTTACCCGCGCACTCGAGCGTCACCGCGAGCGTGGTCGCCGGCTTCGCGGTTATCTCCTCGAGGGTGAAGCGCAGTGGCTTGCGCACCCGGCCGCCGACGCTCAGCTCGTAGCGGGCGGCGTCGACCAGCGGAATGTCAAAGTGTGTGAGCAGGTAATGCATGCCGATCGGGGTGACGTCGTACCGCAGGCCTTCGAGGGGCATCGAGTGATTGCGCACCGCGAGCTGGAGCTCATCGATGGTGATGCCCTCAGTGGTGCCCACGGTCACGACCCGCAGTTTAGGACCCCGCCGGCAAGATACTTCGGGGTGTAGGAGGGACATGGCAGAGCGAAGCGAGGAACAGATCACCAGCCGCCTCTTCGAGCTGGAGAACGGCGGCCAGGCCGAGCGCCGGGCAGAGCTGACCGGCGAGCGTTTCCTGGTGCTGCTGCACGACCCGGACGACGGGCGCAGCTACGTCCTGCGCCACGGGACGGACGACACGGAGGGCGCCGAGATCCCAGCGGGGACGGAGTTCTACGAGTACGCCAACGCCGAGGCCGCCCAGAGCGCTTACGACCAGCTCCTCCAGGAGTCGCGTCAGGCGGGAGAGCTCGTCGAGGAGGACTCGGACGAGGACATCGGCGATTTCGAGACGGGCGGAGCCGAGATCCGCGACCTGTTCGCCGACAGCGACGAGGACGAGCTTTCGACCGATCCCGAGATCAGCGAGGACGACGAGAGCTAGGCGGCTCTCAGCAATCCCCCAGGAATCTCCCATCACCCAACCAGGGCGCCCCTGGACGATCTATGTGATGTCACGAAGGCTCTGGGTGCCGGTCGCCGTCGCGGTCGCGCTCTTACTGGTCGCGGGCGGCGGAGCCTACGTGTACTTCTTCTCGGGGCTGCGCACCGCTCCGCCGGCGCTCGCCCTCTCCTCGCCGAGCCCAAGCCCGACCCCATCGGGGACGTCGACGGCGACTCCGGCCACTGGCGGGGCCGGCACCTGGACGGTCGCCTCGGGGTCGCTGGCCGGATATCGCGTCCACGAGCAGTTCGCGGGCCAGAGCGCGAGCCACGAGGCGGTCGCGCGGACGGGCGAGGTTTCCGGTCAGGTGACGATCACGCAGACCGGCGACACCTATGAGCTGTCCGCGGCGACCATCACGGTTCAGCTCGACAACCTCGCGAGCGTTGACTCGGTCGCGGGCTACAACGTGACCAACCGCGACCGCATCGTCCAGCGGGCGCTTGACGTGGGCTCGTTCCCGACGGCCGTTTTCACGGCTCAGAACGTCGCGCTGCCGGGCGCCGCCGCGGCGGGTCACACCGTGACGGTGTCCGTACCGGGCAAGCTAAACGTCCACGGCGTGACGAAAGACGTCACCGCGAAGCTGCAGCTCCGCGTGAGCGCAACCGGAGCCCAGATCGCGGGCACGATCTCGGCGAGCATGACCGACTTCGGCGTCGACCCCCCGACAGCGCCGTTCGTCACGGTGCAGCCGGGCCTGACGATCGAGGTCTCGCTGAACCTCGCGAAGTCGGCTTAGGAGGCGCGGCGCATGCCGCCCGCCATCGCCTCGAGGCGGCGGATCCGCTCCTCGATCGGCGGGTGCGTGCTGAAGAGTCCGGCGAGCGTCTCGCCCTTGAGCGGGTTGACGATGTAGAGGTGGGCGAACGCGGGCGACGCGGTCTGCGACGGCACGATCTGCGTCGCGCGCTCGAGCTTGCGCAGCGCGGAAGCCAGCGCCAGCGGGTCGCCGGAAACCTCCGCCCCGGTGCGGTCCGCCTCGTACTCGCGCGAACGTGACACCGCCAGCTGGATCAGCAGCGCGGCGATCGGGGCCAGGATGATGGTGAGCAGCGCGGCGATCGCTCCACCCGCGCCCTGCTGCCGGTCGTCGCGGCCGCCGTAGCCTCCGAACAACAGGCCCCACTGGGCGACGTTCGCGATCATCGTGATCGTCCCCGCGAGAACCGCTACCACCGAGCTGATCAGGATGTCGCGGTTGCGGACGTGGCCGAACTCGTGCGCGAGCACCCCGTAGAGCTCCTCCTCGTCGAGGATGCGCAGTAGCCCCTCGTTCACACAGATCGCCGCGTGCGACGGGCTGCGGCCCGTGGCGAACGCGTTGGGCGATGGGTCAGGGCTGAGATAGACGCGCGGGCGCGGAACTCCGTACTGCACCGCGAGCCGGTCGGCGAGCCGGTAGAGCATCGGCGCCTCCGCCGGCGACACTTCCTGCGCCCGGGCGGCGGCCAGCGCGATGCGGTCGCTGAACCAGTAGGCCACGCCGTTCAGGACGAGAGCGAGGCCGAAAAAGATGACGGTGCCGTTCTGGCCGAAGAGCAAGCCGCCGACGAGGACGAGAAGGACGGTCAACGCGACCACCAGGAAGGCGGTCTTCAGCTGATTCATGTTGCGTTTCTTTTCCCCCTTTGCCTTCGAGCTTAATCAAGACAGGCCCGGCGCGGAACACGCGGCAGCGGGGGGCTTTGTAGACTGCGGTGGTCATCCAGTGAATCCAAGCTTTCGGCTCGGAAAGATCTTCGGGATCGAGGTCGGATTCAACTGGAGCCTGATCTTCATCTTCGCCCTGGTCGCCTGGACGCTGGCGACGACCATCCTCCCGGTCGACGCTCCCGGCCACCCGGCGCTGCTGTACTGGCTCGTCGCGGCCGTGGGCGCCGTCCTCTTCTATGTGTGCCTGCTCGCGCACGAGCTGTCGCACGCGCTCGTCGCCCGACGGGAGGGCGTCAAGGTCGCCGGCATCACACTGTGGCTCTTCGGCGGCGTATCGCAGCTGGAGGGCGAGCCGTCGAGCGCGCGCTCCGAGGCGCTCATCGCCGGCGTCGGACCGCTGACCAGCTTTGTCGTCGCCGGCATCGCGTTTGCGCTGGCGGCGGCCACCCTGGGCAACGCTCTGCTCTCGGACTTGTTCAGCTGGCTGACCTTCGTCAACATCGCGCTCGGCCTCTTCAATCTCGTGCCGGCCTTTCCCCTCGACGGCGGCCGGCTGCTGAGCTCGCTGTTCTGGTGGCGCTCCGGCAGCCGGCAGCGCGGCGTCCACAACGCGGTTCGCGTGGGTCGCGTGTTCGCGTTCTTGATGATCGGCGCCGGGGTGCTCGAGTTCTTCTTCGGCGAGTTCGTCAGCGGGATCTGGATCGCGTTCGTCGGCTGGTTCCTCCTATCGGCGGCTGCCGCCGAGGAGACCGGCACCAACATCCGGACGCTGCTGCGCGCGGTCCCCGTCTCCGCGGCGATGACCTCACCCGTGGTCACGCTTCCCGACTGGGTCACGGTCGAGCAGTTCCTCGAGTCGGTGGCGCCGAACCATTCCTTCACCACGTACCCGGTCCACGACCCGTCCGGCCGGCTGACGGGGGTCGTCCGCCTGAGCGAGCTGGTGCGCCTGCCTGCGGCCGAGCGGGCGCAGAAGCACCTGATCGACGTGGCGCGGCCGATCGCCGAGGTGCCGACGACGAACCCGCGCGAGGACCTGTCGACCCTGATCTACCGCGTCGGAGCCGGCATCGAGCAGCGCGTGCTGGTCTTCGACGCCGGCAGCCTGGTCGGCATCGTCTCGCCCGCCGACGTCGCGCGTCTGCTGACGCTCAGGCAGTCGCAGGCCAACGCTACCCGCGCCTGACCGCGCCCGCTAGCTAGGTGAAGGCCAGCTAGGTCTTGCCCGCGGTCTTGCGGACCGCCTTGTCGATCTCCTCGCTGAGGTCGCGGAAGGTCTCCGCCACGGCCGAGCCGAACGAGCGCGCGGTCTCCTTGGTCTGCTCGCGGACGGCCGGGTCCTTGGTCGCCGTCTCCAGGGAGCGAAACACGCTCTCCGCCGCCTGGCGCAGCTGCTCGAGCGAGCGGTTCAGCTCGGCATTCTGCTGCGCGTCGTCGCTCGCGCGGTAGTGACGCTTCAGCTCGCCGGCGAGTCGCTGGATCTCCGACTCGAAGCGGTCCCACGCCTTCTCGGTCTGTTCGTACGGCATCGTCATCCTCCTTGGGGTACTGATGCCAAGTTACGCCTCAGAGGATGACGGTGCTGATGCTCCGGCGCGGGGCCACCTCGGCCTCGCGGATGGCGGCGGCGATGCGCTGCAGGGCGACCGCGTAAGCCGCAAGTCGCAGCGATATGTCATTCGCGCTGGCGAGGGCGGTCACCGCATCGAAGGCCCTCTTCATGATCACCGCGAGCCTGGCCTCGACCTCCTCCAGCAGCCAGCGCTCTGAGTGGAGGTCCTGCACCCACTCGAAGTAGCTGACGACGACGCCGCCAGCGTTGACCAGGATGTCCGGCAGGACGTGGACGCCGCGCGCCGCGAGCACGCTGTCGGCCTCCGGCGTGGTCGGTCCGTTGGCCAGCTCGACGATCCAGCGCGCCCTCACGCGCCGGGCGTTGGCGGCGGTGATCTGGCCCTCGAGCGCGGCCGGGATCAGGATGTCGACCTCCTCGTAAAGAGGCGCGTCGGCCCGCTTGCGCTCGAAGTCCGTGAGGTCGCAGAAGTGGGCGTTTCGGTCCTTGTAAGCGGCGAGGTCCTGGGCGGGAAGCCCGGACGCTGAGACGAGCGCCGCGGTCGAGTCGGACGCGGCGACGAGGATCGCGCCTGCTTCCTGCAGGAGCAGCGCCGCGTTGGCCCCGGCGTTGCCGAAGCCCTGGATCGCGACGCGTTTGCCGCGGAGGTCTTCACCCGCCGCGCGCATCGCCGCCTCCAGGACGTCAAACCCCCCACGCGCGGTCGCCTTGTCGCGGCCGAGCGAGCCGCCGTGCTCGACCGTCTTGCCCGTCACGACGGCGGGGTCGGCCAGCCCGGACAGGCGGCCGTACTCGTCGGCGAGCCAGTCCATGATCCTCGAGTCGGTGTTGACGTCAGGAGCGGGAATGTCGGCGAGCGGACCGATCACGCGCCAGACCCGCTCGGTGTAGGAGCGCGTCAAGGCCTCGAGCTCGCGCAGCGAGAGCACGTGCGGGTCGACGGTGATGCCGCCCTTGCCGCCGCCCATCGGGATGTTGACGACGGCGGTCTTGATGCTCATCCAGCCGGCGAGGGCCATGACCTCGTCGAGGCTGACGTTGGGGTGGTAGCGGATGCCGCCCTTGTAGGGACCACGCGCCGAGCTGTGCTGGACCCGGTAGCCGGTCAGCAGCTCGCGCCGGCCGTCGTCGTGCACCAGCGGGATGGAGACCTGGTGGATGCGCTCCGGCGTCTTGATCCTGTCGAGCAGCCAGGGGTCCGTGATCCCGGCCACGGACGACGCCGCGTCGACCGTGGCGCAGAAAAGCGCGTACGCGCCGTCCTCGGCCATGCAAGCCTCCTCTTCGCGGATGCGGCGCTCAGCACCGGGGACCACAACCCTCCCGGTTCCAGGAGCGCCCTCCTTTCTCCACACATCATGCAGCGGCGGCCCACCGCATGCGCGCCTCCTATCCTCGCCAATTAGGCGAGGCGCTTGATTTTTAGATACAATCTAATATAAGCTGGACTATAAAACTGGAGGTGATGGTGTGATGAGAAAGTTGAGGGCTCGCCGGTGGTGGGCTTTGGGAGCGCTCGACCTCGGAGTGCTGGCCGTGGGCCTCGACGTGACGGTGCTGAGCGTGGCCCTACCCACGCTGGCGGTCTCGCTGAAGGCGTCGGAGTCGGATCTCCAGTGGTTCTCGTCCGCGTACGCGCTGGTGCTGGCGGCGGGGATGCTGCCAGCGGGCGTGCTTGGCGACCGCTTCGGCCGCAAGCGCGTCCTCCTCGGCGCCCTCCTCCTCTTCGGCCTGGGGTCCGTCGCGTGCGCCTTCGCGACGACTCCGGCCGAGTTCATCGCCGGCAGGGTCCTGCTCGGCGCGGCCGGCGCCGCGATCGTGGTCATGGCGCTGTCGGTCATGACCGTCCTCTTCTCCGCGGAGGAACGGCCACGCGCCGTCGGCATCTGGGCGGCGGCCAACTTCCTTGCCCTGCCGGTCGGTCCGATCTTCGGCGGCTGGCTGCTCACCAACTACTGGTGGGGATGGATCTTCCTGATGAACGTGCCCGTCGCTTGCGTCGGCCTGGTCGCGGTCCTCACCCTGGTGCCCGAGTCGCGCGCCCCTGTGAAGCCGGCCCTCGACCCGCTCGGTATGGCCCTGGTGACGGCCGGCCTGGTCGGCGTCACGTACGGTCTGATCGAGCTCGGTCGCCACGGCTGGGGCGACGGAACCTCCTGGGCGGTCCTGGTGGCGGGCATGGCGCTCGGCGCCGGGTTCTTCGCCTGGGAGCGCCGGCTGGCGTCCCGATCGAGCGGCCGGACGCTGGTCGACCTGTCGCTCTTCCGGTCGCGAGGTTTTACCTGGGGCACTGTCCTCGCCTCCCTCGGCGGTCTCGCCCTGATCGGGCTCGTCTTCACGCTGCCCCAGTACTCCCAGGGCGTCCTGGGCCTCGACCCCGAGGCCGCGGGGGTGCGCCTGTTGCCGCTCATCGTGGGCATGGTGATCGGTGCGGTGCCGGCCGACCGGATCGCCGGCAGGGCTGGGGCGAAGCTCACGGTCGCGCTCGGTTTTGCGATCACGGGGGTCGCGCTGCTGATCGGATCCACCACCGCGGTCGACTCGAGCGCGTGGTACTTGGCCGGCTGGATGACCCTGGTCGGCCTGGGCATGGGCATCGGCTTCGCCACTGCAGCCTCAGCCGCGCTGAAGACCGTGCCGAGCGAGAAGAGCGGCGTCGCGTCCGCTCTGATCCAGGCCCTGCAGAAGGTGGGCGCGCCGCTCGGGTCGGCGATCTTCGGCAGCGTGTTGGTGACCGCGTACCAGTCGTCGCTCAGCCTCGGCGGGTTGCCCGCTCCCCTGGCCGATGCGGTCAGGCGCAGCGTGTTCGCGGGGGTGGCGGTGGCGAGGAGCCTGCACTCCACGGCGCTCCTCGAATCGGTGCGTCACTCTTTCGTCGCCGGCATGGACACCGCGCTGTTGTTCTCCGCGGGCATCGCCGCGCTGGCCACGGTCGCCGCGCTGATCTTCCTGCCCGGACGCGACAGGGCCGTGGCCGTCCTCGAGAAAGCCGCGGTCGAGAGAGTAGCCTGAGTGGAAATCGGATTACGCGAACGTAAGAAGCTCAAGACGAAAGCCGCGATCCAGAGAGAGGCCATGCGTCTCTTTCTGGAGCGAGGCTTCGACGAGACCACCATCGAGGACGTCGCGGAGGCGGTCGAGATCTCGCCGAGCACCTTCTTCAACTACTTCCCGAGCAAAGAGGCGGTCGTTTTCGAAGACGAGCTGGACCCGCTCGTGCTGGCCGCCTACAACGCGCAGCCGCCCGAGCTGTCGCCGGTGGCCGCCCTTCGCAACTCGATGCTGGCGGTCTTCGGCGCCATGACAAGGGAGCAGGAGCTGCTGATGCGTCAGCGCATGCAGCTGCTCTCGTCGACGCCCGGCTTGCGCGCCGCGATGCTCAACGGCTTTGCCGAGCTGGTCGGCCAGATCGCCGACTTGCTGGCGGCGCGCGCCGGCAGAAAGCGCGACGATTTCGCCATCCACAACATCTCGGGCGCGATCCTCGGCGTCCTCATGTCCGCGATGCTCGCCATCCAGGGCAACCCGAAGGCCGACATGCTCAAGGTCGTCGACGCGGCCCTCGCCCACCTCGAGGCCGGCCTGCCGCTCGACTGGCCGCCTGGCCGGCGCCGCTGAGCAAAGAGTCCGCCGGGCTCCTGCTGCACCGTGTTCGCGGCGGCGGGCCTGAGGTGCTGCTCGTCCACCCGGGCGGGCCGTTCTGGAAGCGGCGCGACGAGGGCGCATGGTCGCTGCCGAAAGGCGAGATCGAGGCCGGCGAGACTGCGCTCGAGGTCGCCCTGCGCGAGTTTCAAGAGGAGCTGGGCCAGCCTCCGCCCAACGGTCCGACCATCGCGCTCGGTTCGATCCGCCAGGGCGGCGGCAAGGTGGTTCACGCCTGGGCGGTGGCCGGCGACCTGGACGTGGACGGCGTGCGCAGCACTACGTTCGAGATGGAGTGGCCGCCACGATCGGGCAAGAAGCAAGAGTTTCCCGAGGTGGACCGCGCTGAGTGGTTCGACCTGGAGACCGCGCGCCGGAAGATCCTGCCGGCGCAGGCCACCTTCCTCGAGCGGCTGGAGGCGGTGGTCGCGGGGGGCGGGCGCTAACGCGCCCGCCCCGGACGAGTCGGGCGCCTAGCTGACTGCCGCCAGCGCGTTCACAAGCCCGTGGCCGTACCACGAGTTGTAGCCCGCGCCGCCGGAGCACACCTGCGGCGCTCCGTTGGCCATGGACGGAAAGAGGTCGTACCGGACCGGGTTCGTGTAGTCAGTCGGGCAGACTTGCGGGTCGGCTGTGTTGTTGATCCTCGCCTGCACCACCCCGGGCTGGGTGATGCCGAGGCTCTCGATGAGCGCCACGATGCCCGCCACGTGCGGCGACGCCATCGACGTTCCCTGCAGCCAGCAGTAGTGCGCCGTCGGCAGGTCGATGCCGAGACTTCCGCAAGACATGTTGTTGGGCCACGTGGAGAGCACGCGGCCGGCCCCGGGGTCATTGGTCTGCTGGTAGCGGCGGTCACCGCCTGGGGCCGCGACCTGAGTTACGCCAAAGGCGTAGTTGGAGTAGTACGACTTCAGCTTCAGGTTGCCGGTGGCGGTCACGCCGATGACACCGGGGAGCTCGACGGGGATGACGACGCACTCGTTGCCGACCGTCCTGGTGGTTCCCGGACCGGTGTCGGGGCTGATGATGTCCTGCGTCGGGTGCGCGAGGTCGTCCCTGAAGTTGCCCTCCGCGGAGACCACGGTGACTCCTTGCTGCTGTGCGTACTTGATCGCGCGCGCCTCAGCCCTCCAGATGGCGCGCTGCTCCGGGTCGTTCTTGCAGTTGAAGTACCAGGGATCCGCGAAGTAGCTGTTGTTGGTCACGTTGATGTGGTGGGAGCCGGCCCACATGAACGCGCAGACGACCGCCTCCGGGAAGAAGAAGCCATCTGCGGTGCCGGCCTTGATCCCGGCGATGCGCACGTTCGGAGCCACGCCGACGATGCCGATCCCGTTGTTCGCCGCGGCGATCGTGCCGGCCGTGTGCGTGCCGTGCCCGTTGTCGTCGATGTAGTTGGAGTCCGGAGCGCCGCTAAGGCAGCCGGCGCTGTTCGCGGCGTCGAAGTTCGGCGCCAGGTCTGCGTTGGTCGGGTCGATGCCGGTGTCGATGTCGCCCACCACGACCGACTGGCTGCCGGGCGTGATCGACTGCGCATCGAATGCATTGATCTGCGTCATGTCCCACTGGTAGATCGTCAGCGGATCGCCGGTGCTCGCCGTACTGGTCGTGGGGGCAGCCGCATCAGCCGCCTCGACCGTGTCGTCGACTCGCGTCGCAAACCTCGCCGTGGCGACCGCGCCGTCGACTCCTGTCGCGGAGCGCACGTTGGACGCGAAGTCGGTCCTGTCGGAACGGGCGATCACGACGCCGATCTCGCGGTAGTTGTAGACGACCGCGCCGCCGGCACCATTGATCACCGACGCCGCGTTGCTCGAAGACGCGCCGGCCCTGTACGTGACGATGTAGGTCTGCAGCGCGCCGGTGGTCGCCGCCTGGACCGGTACGGCCGGCGCACTCAGCATGAGCAGCGACAGCGCCGCCAGCAGAGCGCGCGGACGCGCGCGAACGAAAAGCAGTGGTCGTGGCATATACCAACCCCCCTGTTGATGCCGACTGCAGCAGGTTGAGCTTATCAACCGCAGGCCAGTCTGCAAAGGCCGCGAATAAGGCCCCCGCCAGAGCGGTTCAGGTGGCAAATGGCTAACGGAATCCGGATCGAAGGCGCCGCCGAGGCCGACTTCGGCCGCGTGCACGACTGGCTGTCCCGGCATCGCGGGCAGACCCTCGAGCTCGACCAGACGAGGCGGCTCGAGCTCGGCGTCCCCATCAACGGCGCTGGCGCGGTTCTCGTAGCGGTCACCCTGCAGGAAGGCGAATCAGCGGTGCCGCCGATCGGAGGAGTGGTCCGCGCGATCGCCAACCGTCAGGAGGGCAACCCGGTCCGCCTCGTCTTCGAGGGCCGCTCCCCGGCCCAGTTGCCGGACGAGGACGCGGAGTCCGCAGCCGCCCGGGTGCTGGTCCTGATCTCGAACCTGGTCACCGAGGAGGACCGGGTCGCCGAGGTGGCCTAGGCGGCTCCGGGCGCGGCCGCGTTTCCGTCGTATGTCAAGTGAGCCAGGCTCCGTCAAGAAGGTCGAGATCCGTTCCTCTCCGCTCGAGCGGTTCTCTCATCTCGTCGACCGCGGCACCTGGACCGAGCTCGAGCAGCGCATTGCCTCGCTGCGTGCCGCGCTGGGCGGCCGCCCGTTGTGGAACGTGAACTCGACCGCCCGCGGCGGCGGTGTGGCCGAGCTCCTCGGTTCGTTGCTTCCGTATGAGCGCGGCGCGGGCATCGATGCGCGGTGGCTCGTCATCGAGGGCTCGCCCGAGTTCTTCGCGACGACCAAGAAGATCCACACGCTCCTGCACGGCGTCGAACCGCCCGAGGGGAAGCTGACCGATGAAGACCGCAGCCACTACGAGAGCGCCACCGCCAGCAACGTGAAAGCGCTCGCCGGACTGATCCGCGCCGGCGACGTGGCGATCCTCCACGACCCTCAGACCCTCGGCCTCGTGCCTCCGCTGGTGGAGCGCGGGGTGCATGTCGTCTGGCGAGCCCATATCGGGGTCGACGATCCCAATGTCACCGCCCGCGGAGCGTGGGCGTTCTTGCGCCAGTACCTCGCGCCGGCCTCCGCCTACGTCTTTTCCCGCCAGGCCTATGTGTGGGAGGGCCTGGATCCCGCTTGCGTGCGCGTCATCGCCCCCTGCATCGATCCCTTTGCGACAAAGAACATGGACTCCATCGCGGACTCGGTCGACGCGATCCTGCAGGCAAGCGGTCTCCTGGCCGGACACGCCGGCGAGCCCCTGTTCACGCGCGGCGACGGCACGCACGGTCGCGTCGTTCGCAAGGCCACGATTCTCGGGCCGGCACTGCCCACCGATGCGCGGATCGTCGTCCAGGTCTCGCGCTGGGACCGCCTAAAGGACCCCATCGGCGTCATGGAGGCGTTCGCCAGTCACATCGCGCCGCCGACGGACGCATGCCTCGTGCTCGCGGGGCCGGCGGCCAACTCGGTCACCGACGACCCGGAGCAGCCCGAGGTCCTCAATGAGCTCACCCAGCGCCGCGAGGCGATGCCGAAAGAGATGCGCGACCGCACCGTCATCGCCCAGCTGCCGATGGAAGACCCCGAAGAGAACGCGGTCCTCGTCAACGCGTTGCAGCGACGCGCCGACGTCGTGGTCCAGAAGAGCCTGGCCGAGGGATTCGGGCTCACGGTCGCCGAGGCGATGTGGAAGGAGCGTCCCGTCGTGGCGACTCGCGTGGGTGGCATCCAGGATCAGATCGAAGACGGCCGGAGCGGAATCCTGGTCGACGACCCGCGAGACCTCGACGCTGTGGGCCGCGCGGTCGTGCGGGTCCTCGAGGACCGTTCGCTCGAGGAGAGGCTCGGCCACGAGGCGCGAGATCGCGTGATCAAGAATTTCATATCGCCCCGCCACCTCGTCGAGGAGTCGCGCCTGATCACCGAGGTGCTGGCTCACTAACATCGCGGGACGGTGGCCATCACGCTGCTGAACCAGTCCGAGCTCCCCCTCGACGTCGTCACGCGCGACTTCGTCGGCGAGCAGCATGGGGGAGTCGCGGTGTCCGTGCTTTTCGTCGACGCGGGGCCTGGTCAGGGTCCGCGCCTCCACAGGCACCCCTACGTCGAGCTGCTCATCATCCTCGAAGGCACGGCGCTCGTCGACGACGGGGAGTCGAAGGCCGAGGTGCACGGCGGGCAGATGGCCGTCGTCGACGCCAACCAGCCGCACGGATTCGTCAACTCCGGCGACGGACGCCTGAAGCAGATCGACATCCACCTCAGCCCGAAGCTCATCACCGAGTGGCTGGCATAGTGAAGGCGCGATGCCGAAGAGCGACGCGCACGACCCCGGGGTAGAGGCGGGCCGCAGCCGCGCCGAGGAGGCAGGCGACCACTCAGCCAGGCCGATCGAGGCCGGCAAGGGCAAGGTCCGCTTCGGGACCGCGAGCTGGACCGATCCCACGATGACCGCGCCGGGCGTCTTCTATCCCCGCGGCGAAGACAGCGCGGAGGAACGGCTGCGTTTCTACGCGAGCAAGTTCTCGGTGGTCGAGGTCGACGCGACCTACTACGCGCTGCCCAACCGGCGCACCGCCGAAGCCTGGGTCGAGCGCACGCCTGACGATTTCCTTTTCGACATCAAGGCGCACGCCCTGATGACGGGTCAGCCCACCGAGGTGACACGTCTCCCCAAGGCGATCAAAGAAGCCCTGCCGGCCGAGCTGAAGTCAAAAAAGCGCATCTACCGCAAGGACGTGCCCGCCGAGCTGCTCGACGCGGTGTACTCGCAGTTCCGGGAGGCGCTGGAGCCGCTGGTCGAGTCAGGCAAGCTCGGCGCCGTCTTCGTCCAGTTCCCGAAGTGGGTGTTTCCGTCCCACGAGGCTCGCGAGCTGATCCTCGAGACCCGGCAGCGGCTCGAGCTGCCGATCGCGGTCGAGTTTCGCCACGGCAGCTGGTTCAACGAGAAGAACGCCGAGCGCACGGTGAAGTTCCTCGAGGACAACAAGGTCCCGTACGTCGCTGTCGACGAGCCGCAGGGGTTCAAGAGCTCGGTGCCCCCTGTCATCGTCCCGACAAGCGAGGAGCTGGCCGTCTTCCGCTTTCACGGCCGCAACGCGGAGAGCTGGGAGAAGAAGGACATCATGCCCGCCGAGCGCTTCCGCTACCTCTACGACGAGGACGAGCTCGCCGACTGGACGCCCAAGATCGCAAGCGTCGCCAGGCGCACGAAGGAGACGCACGCGATCTACAACAACTGCTTCTCGAACTACGGGACGACCAACGCGCAAGAAGCAGCCAAGCTCCTAGCAGAGCAGCTGGCCTAACTCCTCCCCATTTATGGGGAGGTGGCCGCGAAGCGGCCGGAGGGGCTGGTGGGGACGTGGCCGCGAAGCGGCCGGAGGGGCTGAGTGGGTACGTGGCCGCGAAGCGGCCGGAGGGGGAGCGGCCGGAGGGGCGTGCCTACCCCTAGCGGTCCAGGTGCCTGGTCATCCAGGCGTTCAGGTCGGCCCCATCGCGCCAGGCCTTCGCGACGCGTTCTTTCGCCTTGGGGGTCGCGATCCAGGGTTCGGCCGGCCAGCGCTTCCAGTAGATGAGCCTCTTGTGCCGGAGCAGCTCGCCTCGCGGGTGGTCCTGCGGGTAGGGCGGAGGGACCCGCTTCAGCTCCTGCCCCTCCACGTCGTAGCCCCTCTTCCGCAGCGCGGCGACTATCCCGACGAGCTCCTTGCCCGAGCGGTCGGCGGCCACGGCCTCACGCAGCCGCTTGAGCTGGACGTCGTCGACCATGTACCGGCCGCCGGCCGCCACCAGGCCGTCGGCGTCCAGGGCGACGTACCCGCCCCGGTCGAGGTCGGCATAGATGTTCAGCTTGTAGGGCGACTTGTCAGCCGAGAAGCGGATGTCGCGGTGGGGACGGGACACGCGATGCGGCGGGCCGAACTCCGCCTCGAGGTCTTGCAGGAGGGCCAGCATGGGCGCCTTCACGTCATCCTCGTACTGCTGGCGATGGGCCTCGAAGTACGCCTTGTTGTTGTTGGCGCGCAGGCCCAGGAAGAAGCCCCTGAAGTCGCCCGTCCATCCTGTGAACTGGCCCGCCATGAACAGGCAGGTTAGTCGCTGCGGCGGCGCCGGACAAACCGCCACATAAATAAGGAATGAGCAGAGGCTCAGCCCGACGCGTTGCACTGGTGAAGGACCCAATCCAAGGGAGGCCCCAACCACTTTGCCACTCGCAGCTCTCCTCGCCATGGCGAACACGTTCGCCGGCCCGCACGGCGCCACCTCTGGCGGCGGCGTCTACCTCGAGCCCTGGCAGGTCATCAACCTGGTCGGCGCGCCGCTCCTCGCCCTGCTGTTCCTACGCCCCGTGGTCGACGACCTGAAGGCCTGGATCAGCTCCATCCGCGAGTAGGCCCGCCTCGTCGATCAGGAGGATCGGGTCGCCCACGTGGATGGTTCCGCTGGTCAGCAGGTCCGCGCGCAAGCCTCCGCGATGGACCATTGGCTGCAGCAGCGGCTTCCTGGTGAGCGCGACCAGGTGCATGCATGGCTCGCAGAGCTCGGTTCCGCGCGCCCGCACGGCGCCGACCAGGAACTCCTTGCCGACCAGGTCGTTCAGGCGGATGCCGCGCGTCGTGATGTTGCGCCGGCTCTCGCCGGGAGCGAGCGTGATGCCCGAAGCCGCAAGCCCTTCGATGGCCTCCGCCTCGACAAGGGTCAGATCCCGACTTTCGCCGTCGTCGGGCCAGAACCCCTTCCCTTTCGCGTAGCGGTCGCCGGCAAGGCCGACCCCGGCGATCGCGTCCGCGGCCTGGAGCGAGAGCACGGAGCCGCCCTCGACCTCGGCGATGTGGATGTGCTCGACGGTGCCTGCCTGCCGGTTGTTCATGGCCTGAGCTGAAGATCGTATTCCGGGAAGTAGCGCTGGATCACCGCCAGCTCGAACCGCCGCAGGATCGAGCCTGGCGGCTCGCGCTCGAGTAAAAACGCAAAGCTGCGCTGGACCAGGTCCTCGGCCGCGGCCTGGTCGTCGCCGCGTCCCCAGCGAGCGAGGTCGGCGCTGGTCAGTGAGACCGTGTGCGACGTGCTCTCGCCCCTGTCCTCGACGTCGACCTCGCACGTCCACGACCCGTCGCGCGGCTCGCAACGCACCTTGACCACACGCCCAGGGTATCTGCCCGAACTTTTATACCGTTACTTAACAAACCGCCCCATGGGCTGACGATAATTCGAAGATCTTGGCGGTTAGCCACCGGTGGAACGACCTGCCCGGGGCGCTGGTCGCGTACGACGGAAAGGGCAGGGTCACCCACGCGAACAGGGCCGCGCTGAGCATGCTGGGCCTGACCCAGCGCGAGCTCCTCGGCTCCAGCCCGGAGGAGGCCAACTGGCTCGTGCTCGAGGCGCCCGAGGGCCCGATGTCGGTCCATCCTGTCACCGCCGCGTTGAAGAGCCAGCAGGCGGTGCGCGGGGTGCTGGCCAGGGCCCGCCGCCCGGACGGCGCAGACGTGTGGATGCAGGTCGACGCGGTCCCCACGGTCGAGGCGGCAGGCCAGGTGAGCGAGGTCGTGGCGACGCTGACCGACGTCACGCATCTCTTCGCCCGCAGCCGGCTGACGACCCGCACCGCCGGCGACCACATCGTGAGCGAGGTCGTCAACGAGCTGGCCGAGGTTCACCTCGACTCGCGCGCCATCTTGATCGCCGTCGCCGGCGCCCTGAGCCGGATGCGGCCGGGCACCTGGGTCGCGGCCTTCCTCGACAAGGACCCGGCGACCTGTCAGATGGTCGCCGCGGACGCAGTCCGCCCGGAGTTCGCCGAGTACATCAACCGCTTTGCCGCGAGCCAGGAAGCACCCGGCCACGTGCCGACGACCGGGATCGAGCACCGGATCATCGAGACGGGCAAGCCCATCCTGGTCCGCGACACCCCCGTCGGCGAGCTGCAGAAGCTGAACGGCCCGGTCGTGCAGGCGTACGTGGCCGAGCATCCGCTCCCGCATCCGCGGGAGGAGGCCGGCAACCTGCTCGCGGTGCCCATGCGCGCCCGGGGCGCCATCGTCGGCACCCTGGCGCTGTACGAGCGCCCGAGCTCGAACCCGCTCACCGAGAAGGACGAGGTCTGGATGCAGGCGGTGGCCGACCGGACCGCCACGGCGATCGAGAACGCGCAGCTCTACGAGGACGCGGTGCGGCGCCTCGAGCGGTTGAGCTCGCTGCAGAGCCTCAGCCTCGCCCTCAGCGCGAGCCCCGACCTGCGCCTGACCCTCAAGGTCATCCTCGACCAGGTGGCGGCCCAGCTCAAGGTCGACGCGGCCGACGTCCTCCTGCTCGACGACGCTGACAACACGCTCAGCCTGTCGGCCAGCACGGGGTTCCTCGCCACGGCGGTGCCCGACTACCGGCTGCCGGTCGACGAGGGGCTGCCGGGACGTGCCCTGACGAGCCGCCGCATCCAGACCGTCAACGCCCTGAGCGCCTTCTCCCAGTTCCGCCGGCGCTCGCTGTTTGCCCGCGAGGGCTTCAAGTCATACGGGGCGGTGCCGCTGGTCACGCGCGGCAAGCTCCTGGGCGCGCTGGAGGTCTACCACCGCAGCGAGCTGAGGCCCGACCAGGAATGGGTGGACTTCCTCGAGGCGCTCGGCAGCGTGGCCGCGCTCGCGATCGACAGCGCGGCCTTGCAGGACAGGCTGCGGCGGACCCAGGTGACGCCGGCGGCGCGCCTCACGCAGACCGCGCCGCGCGACCTCAGCCGGCTGGAGCTCGAGATCGTCCGCCTGGCCGTGCAGGGCATGACCAACCGCGAGATCGCGTCCGAGGTTCACCTCAGCCAGAACACGGTGAAGTTCCACATGCGCCAGATCTTCCAGAAGGCGAATGCGTCAAACCGCACCGAGCTCGCCCACCTGGTGGCCAAGGAAGGCTGGCTTTGAGCCTGTGGATTAACACAACTACCCACCCGGGTAGGAAAACTGCCCTGCAGGGCGTAAACCGCTAAGCAATCACTTCTTAATCTGACCCATCAAGAGGGGTCGGGGTGCTTTATACGGCGGCCACCGCCGCAAGGTGGACAGCTGAGGGACCGGAGAGGCCCGACGAGGGCCAGCGTCGCTTCGCGCTGTCCGTCGCCGTCCTGGTCGTCGACCTCGCGTTGATGCTGCTCCTGCCGGCGGTCGGAGTCCTGATCTTGGTGGGCCGCGTCCGATGAAGGTCGAGGAAGGTTCCACCCTCGGCCCGTATCGAGTCATGCAGAGGGTCGGTCGGGGCGGCATGGCTTCGGTCTACCGCGGCTACCACCCCGCGCTCGACCGGTTCGTCGCCATCAAGGTGCTGCCTGACTTTTTCGCCGACGACCCCGATTACCGGGAGCGGTTCCAGCAGGAGGCGCGCTCGGTCGCCCGCCTCAAGCATCCGAACATCCTCGAGATCTTCGACTACGGGTATGACGGCGGGACCGCGTACCTGGTACTCGAACTGGTCGAGGGCGGCACGCTCGCCGACCGCCTGGGCAAGCCGATGGACCTCCGAGACGTCGTCGAGCTGCTCGAGCCCCTCGCCGGCGCGCTCGACCACGCACATGCCCACGGCATCCTCCACCGCGACATCAAGCCGTCGAACATCCTGCTCCGCCTGGACGGCAAGCCCGTGCTCGCCGACTTCGGGCTGGCGAAGATGGCCGGCTCGATGCAGAGGCTGACCGGCTCCGGCACTGTGATGGGCACCCCCGAATACATGTCGCCCGAGCAGGCTGCCGACGAGTTCGTCGGCCCGGCTTCCGACCTCTACTCGTTCGCCGTGGTCGCGTACGAGATGCTGACTGGCCGCGTTCCGTTCCAGGGCGATACCCCGGCGGCGGTGCTCGTCTCGCACGTCACCAAGTCCATGCCGGCGACGCGCGAGCTCAAAGGCGAGCTGTCGGCCCACATCGAGGAGGTGCTGCGGCGCGCCCTCTCCAAGCACGCCGAGGAGCGCCAGCCCTCGGCGGCCGCGTTCGTCGCCGCGCTGAAGCCGGCCGCGTGGCCCAGCAGACAGCTAGAGGAGAGGGAAGTCGTGCCCTCGCGACGCCTGCCGCGGACGGAGCGAACGCCTGTCGTGCTCGTGGTCGACGATGGCGCCGCCAACCGGGAGCTCATCGAGGCGTGCCTCGCGGGCGTCGACTGCTACGTCCGCACCGCCGAGGACGGCACGAGCGCCCTCAAGGCGGTCCAGGCGTCGCCGCCCGATCTCGTGCTGCTCGACGTGCAGATGCCGGGCATGGACGGCTACGAGGTGTGCCGGCGGATCAAGGGGAGCCCCGCCTCACGGCTGGTGCCGGTGGTGATGCTCACGTCCCTGGATCAGACGAGCGACCGCATCCGGGCGCTCGACGCGGGGGCGGACGACTACATGACCAAGCCCGTCGACCGCGTGGAGCTCGTCGCGCGGGTGCGCTCGGCCCTGCGCCTCAAGGGCGTCTACGACTCCCTCGACAGCGCCGAACAGGTGATCTTCTCGCTCGCGGCCGCGGTCGAGGCCAAGGATCCATTCACCGAGGCCCACACGCAGCGCGTGGCGGAGTCAGCACGCGCGATCGGGGTCCGCATGGGTCTCGGCGCAGCCGACCTGGACGCGCTGTACCGCGGAGGGCTGATCCACGACATCGGCAAGATCGGCGTCCCCGACGCGATCCTCCTCAAGCCCGGCGCCCTCGACCGCGAGGAGGAGACGAGGATGCGCCTGCACCCGCTCATCGGCGAGAACATCGTGGCGCCGCTTCGCACAGGCGCCAACTTGCTGCCGATCATCCGCAACCACCACGAGCACTTCGACGGCACCGGCTACCCGGACCGGCTCTCCGGCGGCAACATCCCGCGGCTCGCGCGGATCGTCAGCGTTTGCGACGCGTTCGACGCGCTCGTCAGCGACCGGCCGTACCGTGCCCGCAAGTCGGTCGACGAGGCGATGGCCATCCTGATGGCGGGCGCCGGCCGGCAGTGGGACCCCGAGGTCGTCGCTGTCTTCATCAGCAACGTGCCCTCGCTCGCCAGCCAGGGCGCGGCCTGACTGTAGAGATGAACGACCCGGTGCAGTACCTGGAAGACGCGGTCGCCATCGCGTTCGCCGTGCTCGGCGTCGTGACCGCGATCAACTGGCTGCGCCGGCGCGACAGCTCGCTGGGTTGGCTCGCCCTCGCCATCATCTTGCTCGCCGCCGTCACCGGCGAGGGCAGGCTGCAGGCGCATCTTCCCTCCAAGATTCCGCTCGCGAGCGAGGTCGGCCTGATCGCTTTCACGGGCTGCGCATACGCGCTGCTTCGGTATCGAGACACCATCATCCCCCTCCCTCGACGCTGGCACGTCGCCGCGGCTGCTTCGTTGGTAGCTGCCAGCGTCCTCATCCTGGCAGCCCAGGCGTTGAACGTCCCGATCGCCGTGCTCACGGTGATCGGCGTCGCCTGGATCGTCGTCTGGTGCGTGTGCGTCGGCGAGCCGATCGTGCGTTTCTGGCTGGTCTCTCGCGACCTGCCCGCCGTGCAGAAATGGCGGCTTCGCTCGCTCAGCCTCGGCTTCGGCGTCCTGGTTGCGGTGCTGCTGATCGCCATCTCGGTCGGCCTCATCGTCAAGCAGACAGCGGTCCACGTCGGGATCGAGGTCGTCCTCCTGGCCATCGTCCCTCTCCTCTACGCGAGCTTCTCGCCGCCCGTCTGGCTGCGCCGGCACTGGCGCGCGGAGGAGGAAGACGGCCTGCGGATCTTCATGCAGGACCTGCTGCTGGCCGAAGACCGGGACGCCCTCACCAGGCGCGCCCTCGAGTGGGCGATTCGGCTCGTGGGAGGGGGATCAGGGGTGCTGTTCGACAGCGACGGGAAGGCGCGCATCAGCCGCGGCCTGTCCCTGACGCAGGTCGAAGACCTCTCGAGCCGGCTGGCCGCGGTGCCCAAGGGTGTGAGCCGGTTCGAGATCGCCGGCGTCGAGAGCCACGTGATCGCCGTTCCGGTGCGCCGCCTTTCCGGCTCCGGGACGCTGGTCATCATGGCCGGCCCCTTCACCCCGGGTTTCGGCTCCGACGAGATGTCGCGCATGCAGCAGCTCATGAGCGCGTTCGTGACCGCGCTCGACCGCAGGCATCTCATCGAGCAGCTCGAGGACAGCAATACCGCGCTCAAGGAGGCGAACCGCCACAAGAGCGTATTCCTCGCCAACATGAGCCACGAGCTGCGGACGCCGCTCAACGCCATCATCGGCTTCTCCGAGCTGCTGACCGACTCCAAGGACGGGCAGTTCGACGAGGCGACCAGGCAGCGCTTCCTGGGCCAGATCCTCACCAGCGGCAAGCACCTGCTAGGCCTGATCAACGACATCCTCGACCTCTCGAAGGTGGAAGCGGGCCAGTTGGAGCTGCGCCTGCAGCTGGTGAGCGTGGCCGAGGTGGTCGACCAGGTGGCGAAGACCGTCGAGCCGCTCCTGGCCAAGAAGGGCATCATGCTCCGGACCAACGTCGAAGGGACCGGCGAGGTCCTCGCGGACGGCGGCAAGCTGAAGCAGATGCTGCTCAACCTGATCTCCAACGCGATCAAGTTCACCCCTGACGGGGGCGCCGTCACCATCGACGCGCGACGGGCCAAGAACACGCTCGAGGTTTCGGTGACCGACACCGGCATCGGCATCGCCGAGGCCGACCAGAAACAGATCTTCCAGGAGTTTCACCAGGTCGACCAGGGCCCAGGGCGCAAGCATGAGGGGACCGGCCTCGGTCTCGCCCTGACCAAGCGCTTCGCGCTGCTGCATGGCGGCGATGTACGCGTCTCCAGCACCGTCGGGGCGGGCAGCGTGTTCACCCTGACCCTGCCGCTGCGGCCGGCGATCATCCCGCCGGGCGAGCATGCCCAGCCCGCGGTGATGAACGGCCACGGCTCGGGCCCGCTTGTGCTCGTGGTCGAGGACGATCCTTCCGCCACCGAGCTGCTCACGCGTCAGCTCGTCGCCGCCGGCTACCGGACCGAGATCGCGCGCAACGGCAACGAGGCCATCGCCAAGGCGCGCGAGCTCCATCCCGCGGCCATCACCCTCGACATCATCCTGCCGGAGGTCGACGGCTGGGAGGTCATGACGCGGCTCAAGAGCGATCCTGTGACCTCGACCATCCCCATCGTCGTCGTCAGCATCGTCGACAACCCGGAGCTCGGCATCGCGTTGGGCGCCATGGACTACTTCGTCAAGCCGGTCGACGCAAAGGAGCTCGTAAGCCGGCTCAGCCAGCTCCACATGCAGGGAGCCAAGGGCTCGGGCGAAGTGAAGGTGCTGGTCGTCGACGACGAGGCGCCCAACCGGCAGTGGCTCACCAAGGCGCTGGAGCCGGCAGGCTTCACCGTGCTTCCGGCGGCCGGCGGCCGGGAGGCCATCGACATGGCCAAGACGCATAAACCCGACCTCGTGCTTCTCGACCTGATGATGCCGGAGGTCACGGGCTTCGACGTGGTCGAAGCGTTGCGCGCGGACCCGAGCACGCGCGAGACGCCGATCATGGTCATCACCGCGGCCAACCTGACCGAGGCGGACAAGCGAACCCTGAACGGGCGCGTCTCGCAGATCTTGAGCCGCAGCTCCGTCGGCTCTTCTGACCTGGTGGGCCTGCTGCGACGGGTCGTCGCCCATCGGAATGGGATCACCTGATGAGCACGCTGATCCTGGTCGTCGAAGACAACGAGGCCAACCAGCTCCTGGTGAGCGCCGTCCTCCAGCGCGAGGGCTACGACGTGCGTCTTGCAGGCTCCGCGCCGGAGGCGAGACAGCAGATCCACGAGCAGCGGCCGGACCTGATCCTCATGGACGTCCAGCTGCCGGGTCAGGACGGGCTTTCGTTCACGCGTGAGCTGAAGGCGGATCCTTCGACCGCCTCCATCCCCGTCGTCGCCCTCACCGCCCACGCCATGGCGGGCGACCGCGCGAACGCCCTTGACACCGGGTGCGAGGGCTACATCTCGAAGCCCATAGACACGCGCACGTTCGGCGCCTCGGTGCGCCGCTACCTGCACAACGGCGCGGCCGGCGACCAGGCGGCGATGGCTCAGTGAGCGCTCGTGTCCTGCTCGCCGACGACGACCCGGCGAGCACCGAGCTCGTGCTCAGCTTCCTGCAGTCGAACGGCTACAGGGTGTCGACGGCGAGCGACGGCAACCGCGCGCTCGAGCTTGGCGCCAGCGGGGACTACGAGCTGGTGATCCTCGACGTCCACATGCCGCTGTACGACGGCGTAGAGGTGGTCGAGATGCTGCGCAAGCGACACGTGCTGCACCCCATCAAGATCATCGGCCTCACCGGCGACACGTCCGAAGACGTCCGCCTGGCGCTGGTACGAGGCGGTGTCGACGGCTTCCTCACCAAGCCGGTCAATCTCGCGCTCCTGCGCGAGGAGGTCCACCGCCTGGTGGTCGCATAGCGATGGCGGCTGTCGAGTTATCGGCCCGCGAGGTCGAGTACGCGGGCGTCGGCCGGTGGGCCTTGCTAGTGGAGCCGGACCTCCGCCGGCGGCGTCTCGCCACGCCCGTCCTCGAGGAGTCGGGCTACGCAGTTGCGGTCGTCTCCGACGTGACCGAGGCGTTGGCCTCCCTCGCGATCATGACGCCGGCGCTGATCGTGGTCGGCGACCTACCAGGTGCGAGTCACCTTCTGGATCGTGCGCGGGCGATCGGGATCGAAACCACGCGCCACGGCGACGTCGTGAGCGAGGAGCTGGCCTAGCACCGCGAGCGGGATCGGCGTCAGCTCCTCAGGCAGACCTGAGGGGTCGCGGAGCAACAGCACCTCGCAGCCCTGCGCCTCCAGGCGCGAGCGGACCGAATCGAGGTCCGAGGCCACCGGCCCGCCGCCGTCGACGATGAGCACCGGCAGGCCGGGCTCCATCACCGCGATCGGGCCGTGCTCGAAGTCTGCGACGGACCACGCGCGGGCGAGCACGTAGCTCGTCTCGCTCAGTTTCAGGGCCACCTCCTCCGCGGTCGAGAAGTTGAAGCCGCGGCCGAGCACGATCGCACGGGGCCCGAGCAACGCCGGGACGAACGCCTCGACCGTGGCCTCGCTGTCCAGCGCCCTCCTGATCGCGTCCGGGACGCGAGCCAGCGCCGCGGCAAAGGAGGCGTCGGGGTCGACGGCCTGGGAGATGAGGGCGAGGGCGATCAAGCTGGCGCTGTACGTCTTCGACGCGGGGACGCTGACCTCTTCGCCCGCCTCGAGCGGTAGCACCAGCTCAGCGCTTTGTCCGAGGTTCGACGACGCGACGTTGGTGATGGCGACCGTCAGCGCGCCCTGGCGGCGGGCTTCCTCGACTACGGCCACCACGTCGGGCGACTGGCCGGACTGCGAGATCCCGATCACGCACTGGCCGTCGAGGCGGGGTGGCCGTGCGTAGTGCGTGAAGAGCGAGGGCGCGGCGAGGGCGACCAGGGCCTGGTTCCGGACGCCAAAGAGGTACTTGGCGTAGAGGGCGGCGTGGTCAGAGCTGCCGCGCGCGGCGATCACATAGCCGTGCGGCGCCGCCTCGCGGATGCGCGCACCGATCGCGGCGGCCGCTTCCGCGCCATGGGCCAGGATGCGAGCCGCGACCTCTGGCTGCTCGGCGATCTCGTCTCGGAACCTGCTCACTCGGCCAACAGCTCCTGGGCGATGCGCAGCGCGCCCTCCACGGGTGGGTCGTCGAGGCGCACGCAGCGCCACGGCAGCGCGTCGCGGAGCGCCTTCTCGAGCGCGGGCTGATGGAGGAGCAGGCCGCCGGCAAGCACGACGGGCCCGTCGAGGCCGGCCGAGTCCCCCACCTCGCGCGCGAGGCGTGCCAGGGCTTGCGCGGCGCGGTCGACGATCACCCGCGAGCCTGGGTCTGCCTCGACGGTCTCGAAGACCGCCGACGCGAGGGCGGCCCACTGCATTGGCTCGCGAAAGGCGTGGAGGTTGGCCGTGAGCTCGAGCGTGTCGGCCGCCCCACACGCCGCCAGGAGCGCCGCGCCCAGCGGCCCCAGGGCCCGGCCTGCGTCGGCGCGCTCCATGACCTCGCGCGCCGCCTCGCGGGTGACCCATACACCGCTGCCGTCGTCGCCGAGCATCCAGCCCCAACCGCCGCGCTGCGATTCGCGGCCGGCCGCGGTCCGCCCGTACGCGACCGAGCCCGTGCCGGCGACCAGCGCGATGCCCGCGTCAAGGCCAGCCGCGGCGAGAACCAGCCTGGTGTCGTGGACGACCGCAAGCCGGCAGCCGGGCAGCATGCGCGCGAGCAGCGACTCGAGGCGTTCGCGCGCGGCAGGCACTTCGGCCCCCGCCGCGCCGGCGCAGCATGCCTGCGGGTGCAGGTCGCCAAGCTGGGCGAGAAGCGCGGTCAGCCTGTCGTCGACCACCCGCGATTCGAGCGTGGCCACGTTCGCCCCCGGTCCTTCGGCCTCGCGCAGCATGCGGCCGCCGGCGCGCACGCGGGCGCGGCTGGACGAGCCACCGATGTCCAGCCCGAGCAGGGTCGCGTCGGCTAGCGGCGGCGGAACTTGACCGCTCCTCGGATCATCGTCAGCCGCACCCGCAGCTCGGCGTCGAGCACGACCAGGTCGGCGCACGCGCCCTCCGCGATGCGACCGAGGCGAGCCTCGCCGAGCACGCGGGCGGGGACGGTCGAGCCGAGGCTGATGGCGCGGGCGGCGTTCATTCCCGGCAGACGCGCCACCAACCTGACGAGGTCCGGCATCGAGGCGGCGCTGCCCGCGAGCGTCCCGTCCTTGAGCCGCACCACCTTGCCATCGCTGATGACGTCGCGCCCCGAAAGCGCGTACGTGCCGGGCGGCGCACCGGCCGCGGAGGTCTGGTCGGTGGTGAGGACGATCCCGCTCTGGCCCTTCACTCGCAGGAGCTGCTCGCAGACGGCCGGGTGCACGTGCTCGCCGTCGGCGATCAGGCCCACCGCGACGCGCGGGTCGAGCAGCAGCGCCAGGGCGATGCCCGGGCGGCGGTGGTGGACCGGAGGCATGGCGTTGTAGATGTGCGTCGCGAAGCGGACTCCGGCAGCGACGGCCTTGCGCCCCTGGTCGAAGTCGGCGCCGGTGTGCCCCGCGGAGACCACGACGCCGGCGCGGTGCAGGCGCTCGATGGCGGCAAGGGCGCCCGGGAGCTCAGGCGCCAGCGTGACCAGGCGGGGCCGCGCCGCCTCGATGACGTCGACGTTCTCGGGCGTCGGCTCGGCGAGATGCTCCCGCAGGTGCGCGCCTCGGAACGAAGGGTTCAGGAAGGGGCCTTCGATGTGGGCGCCGAGGACGCGCGCCCCCTGCGCCTCGGCTGCGGCACCTACGGCCGCGGCGAACTCCGCGCCGACCTCGACCGGCGCCGAGATGAGCGTGGGCAGGAAGGCGGTCACCCCGCTCGCCGGCAGCGCCTCGGAGAGCGCCGCGATCGAGTCGGCGCCGGCCGCGGCGTCGTGGCTCGCGTAACCGTTGACCTGCAGGTCGATGAAGCCAGGCGCCACCGTCTCGCCCGGTCCCGCGATCACCTCCTCGTCGGGCCGCTCCGGCGGCGCGCCGCTGCCGACCCAGGTGATCGAGTCGCCCTCGACGAGCAGGCTGTCCGCCCCGCGGGCGCCATGCAGGAGACCGCGAAACAACGTCCTCATGTCCGCCGGACTCCGGACAGCACCGACTTGATGTCGCCCCCCGCTTCATCGAGGCGCTGGCGCGCGTCGTCGAGCGAGATGCCGCTGAGGTCGGCAACAATGCGCGCCGCGCGCTCGCGAAGCTTGTCGTTGCCCACGACCAGGCCGACCATCCTTCCTTTATATGTGCGGCCGAGCCGCGTGAAGGCGGCCGTGCTCAGCATGTTGAGGACGAGCTTCTGCACCGTGCCGGCCTTGAGGCGCGTCGAGCCGGCGATCACCTCCGGGCCGGTCTCTACCTCGATGGCCACGCCGGCCAACCGGCCGGCGGGCGAGCCGGGGTTGCACGTGATGGCGACGCGGAGGGCGCCGTCCGCACCTGCCTGCTCCAGAGCGCCGAGGACGTATCGGGTGCGCCCGCTCGCTGTGATGCCGACCGCGACGTCCGTCCCGCGAAGGCCCGCCCGGCGGGCTGCCGCGCGGCCGAGGTCCGCGTCGTCCTCGCCGGCTGCCTCGACGGCCGAGTGCGCCTGGACCAGCTCGGGATCGACGCCGAAGGTGGCCGGGCACTCGGCGGCGTCGAGCTGAGCGATCATGCCGCTGGTGCCGGCGCCGAAGTAGTGGAGCCGACCGCCGGCTGCCAGCCTGCCCGCGACCTGGTCCACCGCCCGCGCCACCTGGCCGAGCTGCGCTTCGACCGCCCTGACCGCACCGGCATCCTCGGCGTTCATGAGACGCACGAAATCGAGCGCGCTCAACCCGTCGAGATCATCGGCGCGAGGGTGGACTTCCTCGCTCATGGGTGGAGGACCTCGGCGGCCGCCTCGCCGCAAACACGAGCCGAGCCGTGGGTCGCGATGTAGGCGCGCGCGCCTCGCGGACGGTAGACGGGAACCCCCATCTCGACCACGATCGAATCGGGCCGGAGCTCGAGCAGCTGCTCGACGAGCTGCTGCTGCTCCGGACGGCGGTGCAGGTCGCGGACGACCATCACCAGGCGCGACATGGGCAGATGATGAGCCGGGGCATCGGCGTCGACCTCGTTTACGCGCACGCCGCGTGCGGCCCGCGGTGCGGCGACGCCCCAGGGCACCTCGCCGGCGGCGATCGAGGCGGGCGCCGGAAAGCGCACCACCGTTGCCTCGTCGCCAACCACGAGGTCCCCCGACGCGCAGAGGCCGCGCCGCGCCGCCACCAGGCCAACCGCGCGATCCGGTTCGCGCATGCGCTCGTGGGCCTGGCGCCATGCGGCCAGCCCATCGATGCGGCCGGCTGCCTCCCGCAGGCGCTGCTCGCTCAGCCGCCCCTGGCGCACCGCGGCCGACAGGGCGGCGACGATGTCCTCGACCACGCCCTCGTCCGCCAGCCCACCGCCGATGCACAGGGCGTCGCAGCCCGCGACCAGCGCCCGCACCGCGCCCTCGGCCACCCCGAGGCCATGGCTCACGCCGTGCATCTCCAGGCCGTCGCTGATGGCCATGCCCTCGAAACCGAGCTCGTCCCGCAGCAGGCCGGTCATGACCTTGCGGCTGACGGTTCCAGGAGCGTCGTCGACAGCCGGGACGAGGATGTGGGCGCTCATGACGGCTCGCGCGCCGGCCGCGAACGCGGCGACAAAGGGCTCGAGGGCCCGGTGGTGCGGGTCCTCGTGCACGACCGGCAGGTCCAGATGGGAGTCGACCGCGGTGTCGCCGTGGCCGGGGAAGTGCTTCGCGCACGCGGCGACGCCGGCGGACTGCAGGCCTTCGATCCATGCCGCGGTGTGGCGCGCGACGTCGGCGGCATTCGAACCGAAGGACCGCACGCCGATGATGGGGTTCTCGGCATTGGTGTTGACGTCGGCGACGGGGGCGAGGTTCAGGTCGACACCCACCGCGGCCAGCTCGGCGCCGACGGCGACGCCAACGTCGCGAGTCAGGCTGAGGTCGCCGGCGTAGCCGAGCGCGAGGTTGCCGGGGTACGAGCTCCCGGTCCGGGCCTCGAGACGGGTCACGTCGCCGCCCTCCTCGTCGATCGCAACCAGCAGCTCCGGACGGGCGCCATGGAGCTCGGCGGTCAGGGAGACGAGCTGGCCCCGCGTCGCCACGTTGCGGGCGAAGACGACGGCGCCGCCCAGCCCCTGCGCGGCGCGGCGCAGCACCCACTCAGGCGCGCGCGTGCCCTCGAATCCCGGGAACACGCAGCGGAGCGCCAGGCGCTCGACCTCGGTCATCCCTTCACGGCGCCGGCGGTGAGGCCGCCCGCCAGGTAGCGCTGCAGGAGGAGGAAGAAGGCGACCACGGGAAGCCCGGTCAGCGTGGCCGCGGCCATGAGCGGGCCCCACTCCGGGCCGTGGTTGGTAGTGAACGAGGCCAGCCACACCGTCAGCGTCTGGTTGTCGGGGCTGGAGAGGAGCACGTACGCGACGATGTATTCGTTCCAGGCCTGGATGAAGCCGAAGATCGCGGTCGCGACCAGGCCCGGCCCGACCAGCGGGAACGTGATCCGCCAGAAGGCTCCGATGCGCGTGCAGCCGTCGATCATCGCCGACTCCTCGAGCTCGACCGGGATGTTGGCCACAAAGCCGCGGAGCGTCCAGACCATGAAGGGCAGCACGACCGCGAGGTAAACGAGGATCACACCGGGCAGGGCGTCGGTCAGCCCGGCGCGGTCGAGCATGAGATAGAGGGGGATGATAAGCGCGTTCAGCGGCACCATCTGGACGCCGATGATCATCACGAGAAACGCAGTCCGGCCCTTGAAGCCGAAGCGCGCCGTGCCGACGGCGGCGAGGAAGGAGATCGCGAGCGACAGCACCAGCATCACGCCGACCACGACCAGGCTGTTCTTCACGTCGTCGAGGAAGAACGGACGCGCGATCGCGTCCTGGAAGTTCTGCAGCGTGAAGGGCGCGGGGAACCACTTGGGCTCGAGGCGCAGGATGTCCTGCCCGGGCTTGAACGCGGTAGCCACCATCCAGTAGATCGGGAACAGCATCACCAGGGCGACCACGAGTCCAGCCGCGTCGTAGAGGAGCTGCTTCAGGCGCTCCTGGAGGTGGAAGCCCACGCCCGCCTGGACCGCGGCGCGCTCGCGGCCGGTGCGAATCCCCTGCGCCGCCTCTGGCGCGATCACGAGATCTCCGCCACCTTCACGGTCTCGCGCACATAGAAGAAGGTCACGAAGACCAGCACGAGCACCATGACGACCGCGATCGCGGCGCCGAGCCCGTACTGGGTGACGCCGAACGACTCGCGGTACGAATAGATCGCGATCGTGAAGTAATCGGAGCTAGGCCGCTGGTTGAGCATCACGTAGATCTGATTGAAGACGCCGAAGTCCCAGATCGTGGAGAGGCAGGTGACGATCAGGAAGATCGGCTTCATGAGCGGCGCGGTGACGAACCAGAACGTGTGCCAGGCCGAGGCGCCGTCGACCTTCGCCGCGTCGACGATGTCGGCCGGGACCTGGAGAAGGCCCGCGAACAGCGTGATCGTCACGAACGGGATGGCGCCCCACACCACCACCACCACGAGGACGCCAAGGCCCTGGACCGGGTTTTCGAACCAGTTGTGGTGGATGAAGTTGCCGATGTGCAGCTGGGTCAGCAAATAGTTGATGACCCCGAACTCGTAGTCGAACATCCACTGCCAGATGTCGACGCTGACGATCACCGGCGTCGCCCACACGAAGACGAGAGCGCTCATGACGATCACGCGCACCGCCTGGCGGACCCTCAGCAGCAGCAGCGCGATCAGCGTGCTGAGGACGACAGTCAAGAAGACGCACGTGAACGTGAAGAGCAAGGACCGGACGATGACCTGGTGGAACAGCGGGTCGACCAGGATCGTCCGGTAGTTGTTGAGCCCGACCCACTCGCCTGAGTGCTGGATCAGCTCCCTGAGCCCGTAGTGCTGCAGGGAGAGCCACACCAGCATCCCGAGAGGGAAGGCGAGGATGCCCGCGATGACCAACACGCTCGGGCTGATCAGCGCATAGGGCAGGAAGTTGCTGCGCAGCCACCCGCGATAGCCGGCAAGCTGGGGGACCGGCTCGAGGTCGGGCGTCGTGACCGCCACTCCCATCGAACCAGCCCCCTTGTGTCTACTTCGTCGAGGTCAGCGGCCTAGCCGCCGCCGTTCAGGATTGTCGTGATCCGGTCGCTGGCCGACTTGGTCGCGGCCGAGATGTCCTGCTGCTTGGTGAATATCTTGACCAGCATGTCGGGGAGCACGTTCGCGCTCTCCACGCTGGCCCAGTTCTGCGAGTTGGGAACGAAGCGGCTGTTCTTGGCCGCGCCGAAGAAGACCGAGTTGAGCCCGGTGCCCAGGTTGAGCAGCGAGGTCGTGTTCGGAATGACGCCGCCGACCGTCGCCATGTCGGTCATGTGCTTCTGGCCGGTCAGCATCTCGATCCACGCGTTGGCGAGGTCGAGGTGCTTGCTCTTCGCCGCGACGCCGAGGTCAGAGCCGCCGAGAAAGACGGGTGCGGTCTGGCCAGCGTTGTGGCTCGGGATCGGGAACGCGCCGAGCTTGTCCTTCAAGGCCGGGTTGCCGGCCTTCGGGTCGGTGATCACGCCGACTTCCCAGCCGTTGGCGATGATCATCGCGATGTGACCCTGCGCGAAGGCAGCGTCCTGCTTCGCCTCGTCGCCGCTCTTGTCCGCGCGGGAGAGGGTGCTGACCAGGGTCTGCAGCTTGTTGAGGCCCTGCTGCGCGCTGTCGGAGTTGAGACTGCCCTGCCACTTGCCGCCGGACTGGGTGGCGATGTCGCCGCCGAAGTCCCAGACAAACGGAAGCGCCGCGTACCAGTACTTGCCGGGGAAGTAGAGCGCTGAGAAGTTGGGGTCGTTCTTGTGCGCGTTCATCAGCGTCTGGCCGGCCGTCTGCAGCTCGTCCATGCTGGTCGGAGGCTTCAGACCCGCGGCGTCGAAGAAGTCCTTGCGGTAGATGATCGCGCGGCTGCCGGCGTAGTAGGGAACGCAGTAGAGCTTGCCGCCCACGGTGCAGGAGTCGGTCAGGGACTGCAGCCACGTGGACGAGTTGTCGAAGGTCGACTTCTTGTTGGTGATGTCCTCGAGCGCCCCGGCCGCGGCGTACTTGGCCACCAACGTGTTGCCCAGCTCGACGATGTCGGGCGGGCTGCTGCCGGCGAACGCGGTGTCGAGCTTGGTGCCGACGTCACCCCACTGCTGGATCTCGACCTTGACTTCGACCTTCGGATACTTGGCCTTGAAATCGGCGTTCACGCTGTCGATCACGCTCGCCGGCGCGCTGCCGTTCATCAGCCAGACCGTGAGAGTCCCCGTTTGATCGGCGGGGTTGGTCCCGGTGCTGCCGCCACAGGCGGTCGCGACGAGGGCCACGGCTACTGAAACGACGCCAAACCATCCCTTGCGGAATTTCATCTAGGCAATTTCCCCCTGTTGGTTGAACTCGGCGCGGGAGCGCCGTCGTGGTGGTCGCCTCGACTACGTGCCTCGCCCACTTTCGACTGGCCGCGCGTAGCGCCGGCCGAGCGCCCGTTGCGGCTTCGCTGCGGAACGAGGTCGGCGACCAGGCGATAACGGTCGCCGCGATAGATGGAGCGAACGAACTCGACGATCCGCCCTGACTCGGAGACGGTCGTCCGCTCGAAAAGAAATGCGGGTGTGTGCAGAGGCACGCCGAGGACCTCGGACTCCTCTTCGCTGGTGACGGTGGGTTCGATCGACTGCGAGCCGGCTGCGATCGTGATCCCGTACCGCTCACGCAGCAGCTCGTAAAAGGAGTGGTCCTCGAAGTCCTGTCTGGTCAGGCCGGGGACCAGCGCCTCGGGCACGTGGAGAACCTCCATCGCCATCGGCATGGAGTCCGCGAGGCGGAGGCGCTTGACCCTGAAGAGCTTTGCTTCGGGAGAGACGCCGAGGCGGTGCGCCAGGCGGGCGCCGGCGAGGGTGGCGGCGAGCTCGAGGGTCCGGCTGCCCGGGGTCATGCCCCGGCGCCGCATGTCGTCGCTGAAGGAGGTCAGCGTCAGCGGCTGGGCGATCTTGGGCTCGGTGACGTAGGTGCCGCTGCCGTGACGGCGGTCGAGGTAGCCGTCGCGGACGAGCTCGTCGAGGGCGGCGCGGAGGGTCAGCCGGGAGACGCCCAGGTCGACCGCGAGCTGCCGCTCGGCCGGGATAGGCTGGCCGACCTCGAGCGACTCGACGAGGTCGAGGACGCGGTCGCGCGTCTCCTCCTGCTTGCTCATGGTTGGAAGTGGTACTGCCCTCCCCTGCGTGACATCCGCGCAAGTAAAGCACAGATCCGCCAAGTGGTCAATACCACTTTTACGGCAGGTCATTTGTGCCGGCCGTTCGGTATCAACGCCCGCGGATACCGAACACGCGGCACAGATGCGATTAACAGGCTGGATTGTTCTGGCGCCTGACCCGAGCGACGATGGTCGGCATGCCTCCGACACCACGACTGCCGATCCAGCTTGCCTCTCGTCCGTTTCGCCTCGAGGAGGCGCTGAGGGCGGGGCTGTCGCGCGCGCAACTGCTGGGTGCCGGCTGGCGCCGCCTCGGTCACAAGGTGTACGCGCGTAAGGAGATCGCGGACGAGCCGCTGGCCAGGCTCGAAGCCGCGATGCGCCGCCTCCCGGCGGACGCAGTCTTCTCCGGGCGCACCGCTGCCTTCCTTCATGGGCTCGAAACGTCGCTCCCCATCGCCATCGAAGCGACGCTTCCCGCAACCGCGCGCACCACCCACCTGGCTGGAATCACGATCCGACGACGCCAGATCGGGGCCCATGAGGTCGCGACGCGTCAGGGCTTCCGGGTCACCTCAGCGCTTCACACGGTCACCGACCTTGCGAGTCACCTCGAGCTCGTCGAGGCGGTCGCCGTCCTCGACGCTGCCCTTCACAAGGGACTGGTTGGGATTGAGGAGCTCAAAGGCTCGATTCACGAACGGCAAGGTCAGAAGGGCACGGCGCGCCTTCGCCGGGCGCTCGACCATGCGGAGCCTGCGACTGAAAGCCCGATGGAAACCCGCCTCCGCATGCTGCTCGTGCTGGCGGGCCTCCCGAAGCCGGAAGTGCAAGTGCCGCTCTACGACGAGTCTGGGGCCTTCGTCGGGAGGGCCGATCTCTACTACCCGGACCAGCGCCTGGTCATCGAGTACGACGGCTCGACCCACCGCGACAGCGTGGCCGCCGACAACAAGAGACAGAACCGCTTGATCGACGCCGCCTACAACATCCTGCGCTTCACGGCTTCGAACCTCGCCTCGTCAGTCGGGCTCGTCCGGCGAGCCTTGCATCTGTGAGGGCTTCGCGGACGCGCTGCGCAGCGCCGGCCGGTGAGTGTAATTCGTCGAGCCCCATGAGCGCGGCGCCAACCACCGGCGGGGCGTCCAGCTGCCGAATGACCGCGGCCGGCGCCACCTCGCGGATGCCGGCGGTGATCCTCTCGATCATCTTCGCGTCGGCAGCGCGCAGCACCCCCCCACCCAGCACCACATGGACGTCCCGGTGGGTCAGCCGCAGGCGGCGGATGGCGGCGTTGGCCGTGACCACGATCTCCTCCTCCATCTCGCCGATCAGCCCCTGGGCGACGCCGTCGCCCGCGGCGGCCGCCTTGAAGACGACCGGCGCGAGCTCGCTCAGGCGCGCGCCGGCCAGCCGCCCGACGTAGACCGCCTCCATGACCGCGGTCGGCCTCGACTTGCCGAAGTACGCGGGCACGAGCTCCTCGAGCAGGGTGCGCGGCCCCCGCCCGTCGCGCGCGCGGATCGCTGCGCCCAGCGCGGTCCGTCCCAGCCACCCGCCGCCATGGGCGCGATCCCCGGACAGCTCGCCAAAAGATGGAAAGCGGACCGACCGGCCGTCAGGCCCCACTCCCGCGCAGTTCATGCCCGTGCCGCAGACGACCGCGACTCCCCACTTCCGCTCCGTCCCGGCGCGCAGGACCGCAAACGTGTCGTTGCGGATCACGGTCTTCTTCGTCCAGCCCTGGCCTTCGATCTGCGCGGCGATGCGGCGGTCGTCGATCGGAAGGTCGGCGCCCGCCAGGCAGAACACGCCGAGGGCGGGCACCACGCTCGACTTCGCCGCGTTGATCGCGCGCGCCAGGCCTTCGAACGATCCGTTGGATCCGAGGCCGAAGTTGAAGCGTCCGCGCCGCCGCACGGCGGATCGCACGTTGCCCCTGGCATCGATCAGCGCCACGTCGACCTTGGACGCGCCACCGTCGACGGCGAGGACGCTCTTAACAGGAAACTTCTCTAACAATTACCCCATATTCTCGCGTACGATGCGGCGGAGTGGGCGTAAAGATCGCAGTTGTCGGTGGCGGCAGCACCTACACGCCTGAGCTCATCGAAGGTTTCCACACTCGCCGCGACCGCCTTCCGGTCGACGAGCTCGTCCTGCACGACATCGACGAGGAGCGGCTCAGCGTCGTGGGCGGCCTCGCCAGGCGGATCCTCGACCGTCACGAGTGGCCAGGGCAGCTCGTGGTGACCAGGGACCGCGACCGCGCACTCGACGGGGCCGACTACGTGATCGTCCAGCTCCGAGTCGGAGGACAGGCGGCGCGCCTCGTCGACGAGACGCTGCCGCTGGAGTTCGGGTGCATCGGGCAGGAGACGACCGGCCCGGGCGGATTTGCCAAGGCGCTGCGCACGGTTCCCGTCGTCCTCGACATCGCGCGCGAGACCGAGCGCCGGGGGGCCAAGGGCGCGTGGCTGATCGATTTCACGAACCCGGTCGGCATAGTCATGCAGGCGCTGCTCGACCAGGGTCATCGCGCGATCGGCCTTTGCAATTCGGCGATGGGGTTCCAGCGACGCTTCGCCCATCTTCTCGGCGTTCCGCCCGAGCACGTCCTGCTCGACCACGTCGGCCTCAACCACCTGACCTGGGAGAGGGCGGTGATGGTCGACGGCGAGGACCGGCTGCCCGAGTTGATCGAGAGATTCGCCGACCAGGTCGCCGGCGACATCGGCCTCCCGGCCGACCTCATCCGGCTCCTCCGCGCGGTGCCCTCCTACTACCTCCGCTACTTCTACGCCACGGACGAGGTGCTCCGCGAGCAGGTCTCTGGGCGCAAGAAGTCGCGGGCCGAGGAGGTCATGGAGATCGAGCGCGGGCTCCTCGAGATGTACCGCGACCCGAACCTCACGGAGAAGCCAGCCCTGCTCGAGCGGCGCGGCGGCGCGTACTACAGCGAGGCGGCGGCCCAACTGATCGCGTCGCTGCAAGCCGACACCCAGGACCAGCAGGTGGTCGACATCCGCAACGACGGCGCGCTGCCCGACCTGCCGGACGACGCGGTGGTGGAGATTCCGGCCAGGGTCGGCTCCGCAGGCGCGAATGCGGCCCGGCTCGAGCCGCTTGCGCCCGAGATGCTCGGACTTGTGCAGCAGGTGAAGGCGTACGAGCGGCTGACAGTCCTGGCCGCCGTCGAGGGCGATCGCGACGCCGCCCTCAAGGCCCTGCTCGCCAATCCGCTGGTCGCCCAGTACAAGGTGGCGCGCCCGCTTCTGGACGCGCTGCTGGAGGCGAACCGGGCACACCTGCCGAACTTCTTCCGCGACTGAACGAGCTTCTTGACGGGTGCTCCGGCCGAGGTTAACGTATCGGTAAGGAATTCTTCCTAACTATGGATGGATCAGGCCCGGCCACAATCCGAAGGCCGCACCAGGGCGGCTTCCACGGCACCTCCGTCATCACCGTGGGCACGCCGAGCCTCCTGCGCGCCATCAACGAGCGCACGGTGCTCGACCTGATCCACCGCCAGGGTCCGCTCTCGCGGGCGCAGGTGGCGCGGGTCAGCGGTCTGTCCAAGCCCACCGTGTCCCTGGCCCTGAGCGGGCTTCTGGAGGCACGACTCGTGCGCGAAGTCGGCCGCTCGCGCGGCGAGCGCGGGCCGAGTGCGCTGCTGTACGAGCTGAACCCGGTCTCGGGCTGGGTGGTCGGCGTCGACATCGGCCGCAAGTGGGTCCGGGCCGCGATCGCGGACATCGCCGGCAACATCGTCGTCCGGAGGGACGAGCACGCTCGCGTGAGGAGCGCGCGCAGCCTGATCGGTCAGGTCGGCGCGATCGCCCGACGCCTGGCCGCGGAGGCCGGTGTCGAGTGGGCACAGGTGACGCACGCCACCCTGGGCAGCCCCGGCGTCTTCGACCCGGCACATGGCTACGTGGCGATGGCCCCGAACCTTCCGGGTTGGGGGCGCAGCGGCCTCGTCCAGGCCGTGCGCGAAGAGCTCGGCACCAACGTCAGCTTCGAAAACGACGTCAACCTCGCCGCCCTCGCCGAGCGCACGCACGGCCTCGGCCGCAACGTCCACAACTTCGTCTTCCTGTCCATCGGCACCGGCATCGGCATGGCCCTGATGATCGACGGCCACCTGTATCGCGGCGCGCATGGAGCCGCGGGTGAGGTGGCCTACATGCCATTCGGCAAGGGCGACCCTCGCGACCCCGCGAACCGCAGACGCGGCGCGTTCGAGGAGGCAGCCGCGGCGGCGGGCATCGTTCGCACCGCCCGCAGGCTCGGCATGCGCCCGCCCCTGACGCCGGAGAGGATCTTCGTCGCGGCGCGCCGTGGCAACTCGATCGCGGGTCGCGTCGTCCAGGCCGAGGCGGAGATGCTCAGCCTGGCCATCGCGACCGTGACGCCGGTGCTCGACCCCGAGCTCGTAATCCTCGGCGGCGGCATCGGCCGCAACGGCGACCTGCTCGTCGACCCGATCGAGCGCGAGCTGCGGCAGCTGCTTCCCTTCCGGCCGCGCATCGCGGTCTCGGCGCTCGGGGAGGACGCCGTGCTCCGCGGGGCGGTGGCGACGGCCCTCGAGATCGCCCGCGAGCACGTCTTCGCACGCCAGCCGGCGCGCCATGCGCAGGAGGCCGCCGTGTGAAAGCGGGCTCCCATGAAAGCCGGAACCAAAAGGACCAAAGAATTGACACCAGGAGGAAAGGAATGAGAGGACGAGACCTTGTGATCAGCTCGCTGGCGGCGGCGGCGCTGCTCGCGGGCGCATGCGGCGGCGGCTCCTCGGGCAACAACAATGCGCAGAAGACCGTCGGCGGCGTGCTGACCATCGACAACGAGAGCGGCGCGCTCTGGCAGTGCGACTTCAACCCCTACAACGGATCGGTCAACGGGCAGTCCTTCGGCGTGCTCTTCGAGCCCCTCGTCTACGACAACCTGCTCAACGACAAGAAGACGCCCTGGCTCGCCAGCGCCTACGAGTGGAGCTCCGACAGCAAGCAGCTGACCTTCACGATCCGCTCTGGCGTCACATGGAGCGACGGCCAGCCCTTCACCGCGGCCGACGTCGTCTTCAGCTTCGGCCTCCTGGCCCAGCACCCCGAGGCCGACCTGCAGTCGGACTGGGCGGTCCTCCAGAGCGTCATCCAGCAGGGTGACGACAAGGTCGTCTTCACCTTCAAGCAGGCCGCGGTGCCGAACTTCTACCAGATCGCGGGTCAGACGGCGATCGTACCCAAGCACATCTGGTCGGCGTTCAAGAACCCCGCCTCCGAGGTGATCCGCAACCCCGTCGGCACAGGTCCGTTCACGATGAGCGCCTGCACCGGGCAGAACATCACCTACAAGCGGAACCCCAGCTACTGGCAGAAAGGTCTGCCGTACCTGGACACGGTCAACTACCCGGCCTTCCTCGACAACGACCCCGCCAATGCCTTCCTCGCGGCGGGCAACGCCCAGTGGGGCGGCCAGTTCATCCCCAACATCGACACCTACTACGTCGCCAAGGACCCGAAGAACAACCACTACTGGTTCCCCCCGATCAACAACATCAACCTCTGGTTCAACATGACGGTCTCCCCGCTCGACAACAAGGCGGTGAGGCAGGCGTTTGCCTTCGGCATCGACCGCGCGTCGGTGTCCCAGAAGGGCGAGTTCGGCTACGAGCCGCCGGGGAACCAGACCGGCGTCCTCTCGCCGACCTTCGACAGCTGGATCGATAAATCGCAGGCCGACAAGTACGGCTACAAGTTCGACGTCAGCAAGGCGCAGAGCCTTCTCCAGGCGGCGGGGTACACCAAGGGCAGCGACGGCATCTTCAAGGACGGGTCCGGCAAGAGGCTGTCCTTCTCGATCATCAACATCGCCGGCTACACGGACTGGGTGGCGTCGGTGCAGGTCGTCCAGGACAACCTGAAGCAGGTGGGCATCGAGATCAAGCCCGACAACCTGGACTCGCAGGCCTACTTCGACAAGCTCTTCACCGGCAACTTCCAGCTCGCGTACGGCTCGGTCAACACCTCGCCCGGTCCGAACCCGTACTACGAGCTCCGCAACACGCTGCACAGCGCCACCACGGCGGCCATCGGGCAGACCGCGGCCGGCAACTACGGGCGCTACAAGAACGCCGCGGTCGACACGCTGTTCGACCAGTTCGGCGCCACGACCGACTCGGGCAAGCAGCACGACCTGATCAAGCAGGTCGAGGCGGTAATGCTCGAGGACGTGCCGGTGGTCCCGGTGACGGAGGGCGTCGCCTGGTACCAATACTCGACCAAGGACTTCGCCGGATGGCCCACCAAGGACGACCCGTTCGCGGCGCCGGCGCCGTGGAACCTGCCGGACTGGGAGGTCACCCTGCTCCACGTTTACAAGAAGAGCTAGAAACTTGAGGGCGGCGTCGGCGCGACGCCGCCCTGGTTTCAACCCATGAGCTACCTGATCCGCCGGCTCGAGTTTTTCCCTTCCCCGCCTGCCGGGGAAGGTGACCCGGCGCGAAGCGCCCGGTCGGAAGGGGCTGCGCGGCCATGAGGTATCTGATCCGCCGGCTCGAGTTTTTTGTCATCACCCTGTGGGCCGCGCTGACGATGAACTTCATCCTCCCGCGCGTGATGCCGGGCAACCCGGCTCAGGCCATGCTCGTCCGCTTCCACGGGCGGGTCAGCCCAGAGACGGTGAAAGCCATCGAGGTCGCTTTCGGCCTGCATTCGAACGAGCCCATCTGGCAGCAGTACCTCGAGTACCTGCGCAACACCTTCACGGGCAACTTCGGGACTTCGGTCACCTTCTTCCCGGTCCCCGTCGGCGACGTGATAAAGCAAGGCTTGCCCTGGACGCTCGCCCTGGTCGGGATGGCGACGATCATCGCCTTCATCCTCGGCACGCTGCTGGGCATGCTCAGCGCGTGGCGCCGCGGCGGCTTCTTCGACGCCGTGCTGCCGCCAGTGTTCATCGTCATCTCGGCCTTCCCTTACTTCTGGCTCGGGCTACTGGTCCTGCTCGCGTTCTCGCTCACCCTCAACTGGTTCCCGTTGGGCTTCGCCTACGACCTGACGTCCTCGATCAACCTGTCGTGGGACTTCATCGGCCAGGTCATCTGGCACGGCACCCTGCCGGCTCTCACGATCGTCATCACCTCGATCGGCGGCTGGATCCTGACCATGCGCAACACGATGATCACGACCCTGGCCGAGGACTACGTGAAGATGGCGCGCGCGAAGGGCCTGTCACCGCTCCGCATCATGTTCATGTACGCGGGCCGCAATGCGATCCTGCCCAACCTCGTGGGTTTCGCGATGTCGCTGGGCTTCGTGATCAGCGGCGCCATCCTCGTCGAGATCGTCTTCAACTACCCGGGTCTCGGCTTCACGCTCCTGCAGGCCGTCCACAGCGAGGACTACGCGCTTATGCAGACGCTATTCCTGCTGCTCACGGTGGCGGTCTTGCTGGCCGTCCTCGCCGCCGACCTGCTGACCGCCGTGCTCGACCCGCGGACGCGGGAGCAAGGCTAGCCACATGGCCGTCCGCGTCGTCACCGACCAGGCCGCGATTGAAGTCCCGGTCGTCGCCAGCCGGCGCGGCGTTCTCGGCACCGTCGGTCGGGGCCTCGCCCGGAATCGGAAAGCCGTCGCCGGCCTGGCCCTGTTCGGCTTCTTCGTCCTGGTCGCGCTGCTGGCGCCTCTGATCGCGCCCTACAACCCGAGCGCCCTGCAGTTCGGGCAGATGCTCCAGCCCTCGGCCAAGCACCTGCTGGGCACGACCGGAACGGGGCAGGACATCTTCTCCCAGCTCCTGTTCGGGACGCGGGAGTCGCTGCTGATCGCGGTCGGCGCCGGGCTCGGCGCGACGCTGGTCTCGGTCATCATCGGCGTCTCGGCCGCCTACCTGGGCGGCATCTGGGACCACGCCCTGAACCTGTTCACCGACGTGTTCCTTGTCCTGCCGACGCTGCCGCTGATGATCATCATCGGCACCTACCTGAACAACCGTGGCCTGCTGGTGCTGATCGGCGTGATCGTGATCACCGGCTGGTCGTACGGTGCGCGGCAGCTGCGGTCGCAAGCGCTCTCGCTGCGCAACCGCGACTTCCTCGAGGCGGCGCGGGCGCGGGGCGAGCAGTCGCTCTACATCATCGTCTTCGAGGTCCTGCCCAACATGACCTCGCTGATCGTGGCCATCTTCTTCGGCGCCGCGCTCTACGCCGTGCTTGCGGCGGCGGGCCTGCAGTTCATCGGCCTGGGCGACCCCAACTCGCTCAGCTGGGGCACGATGCTCTACTGGGCGCAAGCGAACGGGGCGCTGCTCGCGGGCTCGCCCGTCTGGGTGCTGGCGCCGGGGTTCTGCATCGCGGCGCTCGGCGCGGCCTTTGCGCTCATCAACTACGCGTTCGACGAGATCTCCAATCCGGCCTTGCGGCCGGTCCGCCGGCGCGGCAAATGATCGCCACCTCCCCCACGACGCGCCCGCTCCTCCAGGTCAAGGACCTCTGCGTCGACTACCTGACCGACCGCGGCCCGGTGCGCGCCGTCGATCGCGTCTCGCTCGACCTCGCGAAGGGCGAGTTCCTCGGCATCGTCGGCGAGTCGGGCTGCGGCAAGTCGACGCTGCTGTTCGCGATCGCGAGGCTGCTGAGCGCCCCCGCCGAGATCAGCGCCGGCGAGATCTGGTTCGACGGGCGGGACATGATCTCCATGGACGAGGACGAGCTCCGCCACCTGCGCTGGAGCGACTACTCGGTGGTCATGCAGAGCGCGATGAACGCCCTCAATCCCGTGATGACGGTCGCCGAGCAGCTGGCCGATGCGATCCGGGCGCACGTCCGGATGCCCGAGCGCAAGCTGCGGGCCCGCTCGGAGGAGCTGCTCAAGGTGGTCGGCATCGACCCCGTGCACCTGCGCAGCTATCCCCACCAGCTGAGCGGCGGCATGCGGCAGCGGGCGATGATCGCGATGGCGCTCGCCCTCACCCCGGACCTTGTGATCATGGACGAGCCGACGTCCGCGCTCGACGTGGTCGCGCAGCGCTCGCTGATGCTGAAGATCAAGCAGCTGCAGCGCGAGTTCGGCTTCGCGACGATCTTCGTCACCCACGACATGTCGCTGGTCAGCCACTTCTCCGACCGGCTCGCCGTCATGTACGCGGGCCAGGTCGTGGAGATCGGCGAGACGCGCCAGGTCTTCGCCGAGCCGAAGCACCCTTACACGGTTGGCCTCATGCGCTCGTTCCCTTCGATCCGGGGCGCCCTCCAGCCGCTCGCCGGCATCCCCGGCAGCCCTCCAGACCTCGCGCGTCCGCCGTCCGGCTGCCGCTTCCACCCGCGCTGCCCGCAGAAGTTCGCTCGCTGCCCCGGCGAGGAGCCCGACCTCTACGCGCGCGACCAGGCCCTGGTGCGGTGCTTCCTGTTCGATGATCGCTGACCTGCCGACCCGTGAGCCGGGCCAGGAGCTTCTCCGCACCGTCGGCCTGACCAAGCACTTCCGCCTGGGCGGCTTCCTCTCCACCCGCTACCTGCACGGCGTCGACGACATCGACCTGGTGATCCACGAGGACGAGATCGTCGCCCTGGTCGGGGAGAGCGGAAGCGGCAAGAGCACGATCGCGCGGCTCATCGCGCGCGTGTACCGGCCGACCGGCGGCGACATCCTTCACCACGGCCGCTCGGTCAACCGGCTCCAATCGCGCCGCGAGGTGCTCGAGTATCGGGGCCGGGTGCCGATGGTGTTCCAGGACCCTTACGGGTCCTTGAGCCCGGTCTACCGGGTCTCGCACGGGATCATGCGGGCGCTCAAGCTCCACCGGACCGATCTCAGCAAGCGCGGGCGCCAAGAGGAAGCGGAGCGACTGCTGGAGGCGGTCGGCCTGGTGCCGGCGCGTGACTTCCTGGGCAAGTATCCCTACCAGCTCAGCGGCGGCCAGCGCCAGCGCATCGGCTTCGCCCAGGCCCTTGCCTGCCGGCCCGAGCTGATCCTGGCCGACGAACCCGTCTCCATGCTCGACGTCTCGGTCCGCATCGGCGTCCTCAACCTGATGGCCTCGCTGCGCCGCCGGGAGCGGATCTCCTTCCTGTACATCACGCACGACATCGCCAGCGCGCGCTACGTCGCCGACCGGCTCGTCGTGATGTACGCGGGGCAGGTCGCCGAGAGCGGTCCGGTCGAGGACGTGCTCGCGCACCCCAAGCACCCCTATACGCAACTCCTGCTCTCGGCCGTGCCCGACCCGCGGGCGCCGATCTCACTGCCCTCGACGTCAGAGGTCCAGGAGCCACCTCGCGTGGTCAACCCGGCCGAAGGGTGCCGCTTCCGCGCCCGCTGCCCCTACGCCATCGAGCAGTGCTCGCGGGTCACCCCGCGACTGCGCCAACTCCGGCCTGACCACCTCGCCGCTTGCCACGTCGCGACGAACGAGCTGGAGCCCGCATATATGGAAGGACGCGAGAGCCTCAGGTAGTCGCGCCCGGCGCCGGGTTAATCAGGTGAGAGCGCCTGCTGCGCGACGTACAAACACCTACCTGGAGGTTCGGACATGGAGTTCATCGGGTTTCTGATCATGGGGGCCATCGTCGGCTGGCTGGCCGGCAAGATCATGAGCGGTCACGGCTACGGGATCATCTGGGACATCGTCCTGGGGATCCTCGGCTCGTTCCTGGGCGGCTTCATCTTCACGCTGATCTTCGGCACGCAGCCGGCCGGGCTGATCATCTCGTTCATCGTCGCCCTGATCGGCGCCGTCGTCCTGGTCGCCATCGTGCACATGATCAAGCGGGAGCCGATGCGGACTGTTTGACGCGGGTCGAATCCTTTCCCGCACCCACGCGTTCGAGCCCGTGATCGACCGACGGTAGTCGCGCCCCCTGGCTGGTTACCTCAGTAGGCACCTCGTGCCAATCCAGAAAGGAGGTGGAAGACGTCAATGGTTGCTGCTCTTATCGTCCTTGTCCTGCTGCTGCTGATCTTTGGCGGCGGCGGGCTGGTCGCAGGCGCCGCGAACATCCTGTGGATCATCCTGGTCATCGGGTTGATCCTGTGGGCCCTCGGCTTCCTGTTCCGTTCGGCGGAGGGCGGACGCTGGTATCGCTGGTAACAGCGACCTGACCGACCGCTTCGAGCGCCTCCGATGGGGCGCTCGACTCGTTTCCGGGGGCAGATGCGGACGCGGGTGCCTCATGATCTCGGAATGCCCGGCGGCACGACACTCCTGCTCTTCGCGATCGCGACCTTCCTGCTGACGGTCTCCCCTGGACCCGGCGTCATGTACGTGACCGCGCGCAGCGTGTCCCAGGGAAGGCGTGCCGGCTTCGTGTCGATGTTCGGCATCGAGTCGGGGGAGGTGGTCTGGATCGTAGCCGCCGCGACAGGCGTGGCCGCCTTGCTGGCTGCCTCCGAGGAAGCGCTCGGCGTACTTCGCTACGCGGGCGCGGCGTACCTCATCTACCTGGGTGTCCAGCGCTGGCGCGAGGTCGAGAAGCCGGTGGCGCCGGACCGCCCCGCCTCGCTGCCGCGCATGTTTCTCCAGGGCATGGTGACCCAGCTCGTCAACCCGAAGGTGGCGGTGTTCTTTGTCGCCTTCCTGCCCCAGTTCCTGGACACGTCGCGGCCCATCGCGCCACAGGTGGCCGTGCTCGGTGTCGTGTACGTCGCGGTAGCGGTGGCGGTCGACACGTGTTACGTGCTGGCCACATCGGCCGTTGCGAAGCGGCTGCTCGGCAGCGCGGTCGCCCAGCGGCGAACGGGCCGGATCGCCGCCGTCACATACGTGGCGCTGGGTGTCGCAGCCGCCGCCAGCGGTGCCAGGAAGCCATGAGGACCCTGCTCACCGTCGAGGGCCAGACGCCCGCAACGAAGGTGGCGGACATCACGAAGTGCTTCAACGAGAAGCACGAGCTGGGTTTCTGGCTCGACATCGAGGCGCCCGACGAATCGGACTACGAACTCCTCGAGAAGACATTCAAATTTCACCCGCTGACGATCGAGGACATCCGGCACCAGGACCAGCGGCCGAAGGTCGACGAGTACCCCGATTACAACTTCAGCGTGCTGTTCGTCGCCGTTCTGAAGGGCGACGAGATTGCCTTGCTGGAGCAGCACCTTTTCGTCGGCGCCCACTACCTGATCACCGTGCATCAAGAGCCTTCGGCCCAGCTCAAGGAGCTGCAGGAGCGGATCCACAAGAGTCCCGAGCTCGCTCAAGGAAAGCCGTCGTTCCTGACCTACCTCGCCATCGACGCGCTGGTCGACGCCACTTTCCCGGTCCTGGACAAGCTCGACGACGTGGTCGACGCGCTGCAGGACGACATCACCGAGAAGGCCAGCCGGGAATCGCTCAGGCGGATCTACAACCTGAAGCACACGGTAAGCGAGCTGCGCAGGTTCCTCGGCGCGCAGAGAGACGTGTTTCAGAAGCTGATCACGCACGGCATCCACCTGCAGCAGGACGACATGACCCTGTACTACCGTGACGTGTACGACCACCTGATCCGCCAGTACGAGACCGCGGACGCGCTGCGAGACCTGCTGACAGGCGCGATGGACGTGTACCTCTCCACGGTCTCCAACCGGCTCAACGAGACAACCAAAGCGCTTACGGTGATCGCGAGCCTCTTCCTGCCGTTGAGCTTCCTCACCGGTTTCTATGGGATGAACTTCGCTTACCTGACCGGCGTGCTGGAGTCGCCGTACATCGCCTTTGCGCTCGGCGTCCTGACGATGGTCATTTCGGTGGCGATCCAGCTCTACTTCTTCCGCAGAAGAGGATGGATCTAAATATGAGAGGGAACCCGGATGGTTCCCTCTCATCCCCCGGTCGCTTCGCGACGGGGCTGCTCTCCCTCCGGTATAAGGTGGGGACTTGTTTGAGTTGCCACTCGAAGCGGCGATTGGGCGGCGGAGAAGCGTAGTCGCGGCCGGGGTGAACCCGGCCGCCAGCGCAACGCTGGATGAGATACCCCGGAGGTGTTCCCGCGCTGACGCGCGGGAGCCCTGGCAGGTGCGGTCGCTTCGCGACGGGGCTGCTCTCCCTCCGACATCGAATCCATGAAACGCGGAGGATGGAAGGCGTGAGCGACTGCTGCACGCCCAAGGGCTACCGCTGGGTGTTCAGCGAGCGCAGCGCCCGCTCGGAGGCCAGGCGCTACCGCCGCAAAGGCCTCGACGCCACGTCCCGCCAGGTCGTCGATTTTCTCAAGGCGCAGGGCGTCGAGGGCCAGACAGTGCTCGAGGTCGGTGGCGGCATCGGTGCCATCCAGATCGAGCTGCTTAAGGCCGGCGCCTCACGCGCGCTGAGCATCGAGCTGACGCCGACTTACGAGAAGGTCGGGCGGGAGCTGCTCAGCGAGTCGGGCCTGAGCGACCGCGTCGAGCGGCGGGTCATGGACTTCGCCGTCGCCTCGGGCGAGGTCGAGCCCGCTGACATCGTGGTCATGAACCGCGTCATTTGCTGCTACCCGGACATGCCGCGCCTCGCCGGGGCCGCCGCGGATCACGCGCGGCAGGTGCTGGTCCTCACGTACCCGCGTCGCACCTGGTGGGCCCGGATCGGCCTCGGCATCGGCAACGCAGCACTGAAGGTCCTCCGGCGCGAGTTCCACGTCTTTCTCCACGCGCCGAAGAGCATCCTTGCCACCGCACGCGAGCACGGACTGGCCCCCGTGCTCGACCGTCAGGGTGTGTTCTGGACCGTCGCCGCCCTGAGACGAAGCGCCTGAGGCTAACCTAGCCACGTGATCGACCCTGAGGTCGAGTACCGGCGCACCACGCCCGGTTCACTTGCTCTGCACGAGCGCGCAGTCAGTGTGATGCCCGGTGGGACCACGCGCACGACAACTTACTTCCCTCCCTATCCCCTCTACATCGAGCGAGGCGAGGGCTGCCGCGTGTGGGACGTCGACGGCACCGAGCGCATCGACATGCTCGGCAACTACACCGCGATGATCCTCGGCCACGCGCACCCGAAGATCGTCGAGGCGATCCGCGAGCAGGCCGGGCGCGGGACCGGCTTCGCCGCCGCCAACCCGGTCGAGGTCAAGCTGGCAACGCTCCTGTGCGAGCGAGTTCCGAGCCTGGACGCGGTGCGCTTTTGCAACTCGGGCACCGAGGCGACGATGTTCGCGATGCGGCTGGCCCGCGCCTTTACCGGCCGGCCAAAGATCGCGCGCATGGAGGGCGGTTACCACGGCACCCACGACCAGGCGGAGGTCAGCACGCATCCTGCGGTGGCGGACGCAGGCCCAGCCGACGCTCCCCGCGCGCAGCCCGACTCGATCGGCACGCCCGCATGGGCGCTCGAGCAGACGGTCGTCCTGCCGTTCAACAACGCCGACGCCTGCGAGGCGATCCTCCGGCAGGAGGCCGGGGCAGTGGCCGCCGTGATCGTCGAGCCGATCATCGGCGCCGGCGGTGTGATCGCGGCCACGCCTGACTTCCTGCAGCGCCTGCGCGGGATCACCAACGAGCTCGGAATCCTGCTGATCTTCGACGAGGTCATCTCGCTGCGCGTCGCCCCTGGCGGCGCCCAGCAGATGTACGGCGTCACGCCGGATCTGACGACGCTCGGGAAGATCATCGGCGGCGGGCTGCCCGTGGCGGCGTTCGGCGGCCGCGCCGACGTTATGGAGCTGCTCGATCCGCGGCGCGAGCCGAACATCGCGCAGGGCGGCACGTACAACGGCAACCCGCTGGGCATGGCGGCCGGCCTGGCCGCGATGACCGAGCTCACGCCCGAGGTGTACGAAGAGCTGAATCGGAAGGGCGCGCGCGTTTGCGAGCAGCTGTCCGAGGTCTTCGCGTCCCACGGAGTCGCGGTGCAGGTGAACGGCGTGGGTTCGATGTTCGCCCTGCACTTCACCGACCGCCCCGTGGTCGACTACCGAGCGGTGGCCGCCGCCGACAAGAAAAAGGCGCGCGACCTGTTCCTCGGCCTGGTCAACCACGGCGTGCTGATGGCGCCGCGCGCGATGGGCGCCCTTTCCACACCGATGCTCGAGGACGACATCCAGGAGTTCGTCGACGCCGTGGACACGGTGATTGGCGAGCTCAAACCGCGCTGGGAGGCCGGCTAGGAACCTTCGGCGCCGGGCGGCGTTATTGGTTAGGCGCATGAACGGACGCGTCGCGATCCTGCTGCTGCTCGCCGCGGTCACCGCCTGCGGCGGATCGCCCGAGGCGGCTGCGACGCCCACCCCGTCCGCAGCCGCCACATCTCCGAGCCCCTCGCCGACCGAGGCGCTCGGGCCGGGAGGGATGACGCTCGACGAGGAGATCGGCGCCGTGATGATGGTCGGCTTCCAGGGCTCGCTCACCCCGGCCGTCCTCGACGACTGGACGCGGCACCAGTACGGCGGACTGCTGATCGTGAACAACAACCACAACGCCAGCACCGCGGCGGGCATGACCTCGCTCATCGCCAAGCTCCGCGGCGCGACGCGGCACCGCCTGCTGGCCGCCACCGACCAGGAAGGCGGGCAGATCTGCATCGCGATCAGCACCGTGCCGTGCGCCGCGATGCCCGTGGACAGGGCCGGCACGACCACAATGGCGAGGGCCTTGCGAGCGCTCGGCTTCGACGTCGACCTCGGGCCTGTCTCGGACGTCTGTTCCGGACCCACCTCCATCATGTGGGGCCGCTGCTACGGCACGGCTCCCGGCGCGGTCGCCGCCTACATCGGCCGGGTCGTCAACGGCATCCACGACGCCGGCATGCTGTCGGCGGCCAAGCACTTCCCTGGCCACGGCGACACGAGCGTGAGCTCCGAGACGCGGCTGCCGAGGATCGACGAAAGCCTGCAGACGCTGCAGTCGCGCGACTTCCCGCCCTTCATCGCCGCCGTCGCGCACCACACGGATTTCGTGCTGATGGGCCACCTCTTCTACCCCGCGATCGACCCAGACCGGTCAGCCGATCTCTCACCCGAGACTTTCTTGCTTCTGCGCAAGTACGTCGGTTTCCAGGGCGCGATCCTGTCCGACGACATGGAGATGGGCGCCATCACCGCGAGCACCCCAACGCCGGAGGCCGCGGTCGAGTTCCTGATCGCCGGCGGCGACATGGTGATGGTCGCCCATCACCTCTCGGTCGCCGACGCGACCTATGACGCGATCAAGAAGGCCGTGCAGTCGGGCCGCCTGCCCCGGGAGAGGCTCGACGAGGCGGTGGCGGCCCTGGCTGCTCTGCGCAACGGCTAGACGGCGGCCCCGGCGGTGACTCCCACCTCGTTGAGCTTGCCGGTGCGTACGTCGTAGACGAAACCGCGGATGTTCGACTTGTGGGGGACGAACGGGCTCGCCTTGATGCGGGCGATCGACTGGCGGACGTCCTGGTCGAGGTCGGTGAACGCCTCCAGAGCGAACGGCGGCCGGATGCCGGCCTCCGCCTCGATCTTCTTCTTCACCTCGCCGTCGGTGAAGGTCAGCATGCCGCAGTCCGTGTGGTGGATGAGGATGATCTCCCTGGTGCCGAGCAGCCGCTGCGAGATCGCGAGCGAGCGGATCGCGTCGTCGGTGACTGCTCCGCCGGCGTTGCGGATCACGTGAGCGTCGCCTTCCTGCAGGCCCAGGATCTCGTGTACGTCGAGGCGTGCGTCCATGCACGCGACCACGGCCACGTGCTTTGCCGGCGGCAGCGGTAGGTCGCCCTTCTTGAACGACCTGGCGTAGGACTCGTTGTTGCGGACGAATTCGTCGGTGACGCTCATGAGAGCCTCCAGTCTGTTAATCCGATACCGCGTGGGTCGGACTAGCTACAGAGGCAGCTGGTGCAGCCGGCGTGATCGATCGCGCGTCGCCACGTGAGGATCAGCGGGGAGCACCGCACAGTCGAACCACATTAGCAGGGAAACGGAATCGGTTTCCCGCTACCCTTCAGCGCGGCATGGCCAGCGCGAGCGGCGCCGAGGTCCTCCCCGTGGTCCGCTTCAGCAACCTGCGTCATGCTGCGCTGGCGAGCCTCTACCTGGGGCTTTCGTTCACGTGGCTCCCCTACCCGCTGATCATCCTGCCCGCGCTCGTCAAGGACTACTACCCGTCCGACTACAACACCTATACCGGCTACGCCACCGGCATCGGGGCCTTCTTCGCCATCACGGTGCCGCCGCTCGTGGGGGTGTGGTCGGACCGCGTGACCACGCGGTTCGGCCGCCGCCGCCCGTTCATGGTCGCCGGCGTGCTGCTCGGCATCGTCGGCCTGCTCGTGATGATGACCTCGAGCACGTTCACGCAGTTCGTCATCGGCCACGTGATCGCGCAGATATTCCTGAACGGGGCGGCCGCCGCCTACTACGCGATCATCCCCGACATCGTCCCCGACGAGGAGTTCGGGAAGGCCAGCGGCTTCCTCGCGGGCTTGCAGCAGGGCGGCGCCCTGCTGGGCTTCGCCGCCACCGCGGCGCTCGCCGGTATCAACCAGGTCCGCTTGAGCTTCGTCGTGATGTCGGTGGTGCTGCTGGCGTCGCTGTTCCCGGTGCTCTGGGCAGCGCGCACCGAGGGCAGCCGCCGCATCGAGCCGGCGCCTCGTGGCCCTCTTCTGGCCTCGATCCACACCTTCTTGCGCCCTCTGTGGACCGGTGACTTCGGGTGGGTCATCTTCACGCGCACGATGGTCACGGCCGGGGTGGCTGCCGTGGCTTATTTCCTCCAGTTCTTCTTCCAGGACGTCGTGCATGTCGCCAACCCGCCCCAGTTCACGTCGATCTGGCTAGGGGTCGCGTTCGCGGCGATGATCCTCCCTGGCGTCTGGGGAGGCAGCGCGTCCGACCGTTACGGGCGAAAGCGATTCGTCTACGCGGCGGGCGCGATGCAGATCGCGGTCGCGCTCTTCTTCATCGTCTTCTATCCGACGCAGCAGGGCATCGTCCTCGCGATCGGCGCCCTCTACGGCATCGGCTACGGGCTCTACCTGGCGGTCGACTGGGCGCTGGCATGTGACACCATTCCCGACCGCGCGAAGGCGGCCAAAGACATGGGCCTGTTCCACGTCGCCCAGACGCTCCCGAACAGCCTGATCCCCGCGATCGAAGGGGGGCTGATCGACCACTTCAACAAGAACGTCGCCCCCAACTCCGGCTATCGCGTCGCGTTCGGCAGCGTGATCCTCTTCTTCCTGCTGGGGACGATCTTCGTTTCGAGGATCCGCTCGGTCCGCTAGCGCTCTCGGGTCAGTGCCCTTTCTTGCGGCGGTGGTGCGCAGGCGGCGACGACTGCTGCTCGACGGCCGGCGGCTGATCCGGCGCCGTGCCCGGCATGTAGTAGTTGCCCCAGGCGACGACCAGCCCGTCCGGCGGCGTGTACCACGGGGCATCGCCCAGCAGCGGCAGAGCCTTGGCGAGAAACGAGTGCCACGCCGGGACGGCGACGTAGTAGCTGTCTGAGCCCTCCGTCATCTTGATGCGCCAGTCGGGATTGCCCATCCAGACGGCGACCGCCATCCGCGGCGTGTAGCCGACCGTCCACGCATCGGCGAAGCTGTCCGATGTCCCGGTCTTGACCGCCACCCGGTAGCCGGGGATCGTGAGCAGCGAGCCGGTGCCGAAGATGCGGGCCCGGTTCTGGTCCCGGGACAGCATCGTGCTCATGATGAAGGCGACTTTCGGGTCGACCACCTGCTTCGAGCTGTCCTGGTGCTCGTACACGGTGTGGCCCCCCTGGTCGACCCGGGTGATCGCAAACGGCTGGTGCAGGACGCCCTGGGCCGCGAGCACCGACGCGGCGGTCGCCATCTGCAGCGGCGTCTCCCCGTAGCCGCCGAGCGTCAGCGACGGACCGAACGCGTTGGTCGGGTCGTCGTTCGTGAAAGAACCGTTCCCGTGCTGCAGCCACGGCCCGGCGCCCATGAGGCGCGCCATCTCCACGACGTTGGGCACCCCCGTCCCAAGCTCGACCTTGACCGCGGGAATGTTGAACGAGTTGCCGAGGCATTCCTGCAGCTGGCAGGTGCCGTGGTACTGGCCGTCGTAGTTCTGCGGCGCGTACACCGTCTGCGAACCGGGGTCCCGGTAGCTGAACGGCTCGTCGGTGATCGCGGACGTCATCGTGTAGCGGCCGCTGTTGATGGCCGCGGTGTACGTGAAGATCTTCATCGACGAACCCGGGTTCCTCGGTGGCCACACCGCAAGGTTGTACTGGCCGCCGTTGGAGCTGGGGTTGGCGGAGGAGACCATGGCCGTGATCGCGCCCGTCCTCGGGTCGATCGCGACCAGGGCACCCTGCTGGACGTTGCGCCACGCCAGGTTCGCCTGCGTGTCCGAGATCGCGTGCTGGCCGAGCGCCTGCAGCTGCAGGTTCAGCGTCGTGTAGACGGTGAGTCCTCCGCCATAGACCGTCTCCTTGCCGAAGCGTGCGACGAGCTGCTGCGTCACGTAGCTGACGAAGCCAGGCGCCAGCACCCTGCTGACGGGGCGGAACATGTGGGACGGCGGGCTGATGTCTTCCTTGTAGGCTGCGTTGGCCTGCGCCTGCGAGACCTTCCCGGTTTCCACCATCGCCGCGAGCACCTCCTGCTGCCGTGCCCTGGCCGCGTCCCAGCTGGCGAAGGGGCTGTACAGCGTGGGCCCACGGATCAGACCCGCCAGCATCGACGCCTGCGCCAGGTCGAGCTGGCTCGTCTGCTTGTGGAAGTAGATCTGCGACGCCGCGGCGGTGCCAACCGCGCTGTTCCCGAACGAGACGCTGTTCAGGTACATCTCGAGGATCTGTGACTTCGAGAACCGCTTCTCGACTGTGAAGGCGAGCATCGCCTCGGTGACCTTGCGCTGGAGCGTCGGCGAATCGTCGAGCAGGCGCACCTTCACGAGCTGCTGCGTGATCGTCGACGCGCCCTCGACCGCCTCACCCGCCTTGATGTCGACGATCGCCGCCCGCGCGATGCCGGCCGGGTCGACCCCAGGCTCAGAGTAGAAGTTGCGGTCTTCGATGGCGACGACCGCAGCCGGAAGCGTGGCGCCCATCGAGTCAAGCGATTCGTAGTAGTGCTGATAGCCGGGCGGGTGCAGGTCTGCGAGCACCGTCTTGCGGTCCGACGCATAGATGATGGTGTCCTCGGGGACGTCGGTCGCCAGCTGCGCCACGTCCGGCAGGGACGCCGCGTAGGCGACGTACGAAGGCGCGAGCATGAGCACGGGCACGGCAAAGAGGAGCAGGGCGGCAATGCGGGAGACCAGCTCTCGCCGTCGCCTGGCTCGCCTTCTGCTCTGGATCTCCGCCGCCGCCTCCGGCGACGGATACGAGTACGGTCCCCTAAAGACCGGCTCGAACTCGCCCATGCGGGAATCGGACGGTGGGTACGCTCAAGACCTCGCCCATCGACGTAGAAACGCCGCGTCCAGACCGAGTAATTGATCTCGAGAAGTCAGCAGATTGTCAGCGGGGGCGGTCAACGCCGGTTCAGCTGCTCCCAGGCGCCCTGGCAGCGGATGCACCGGACCGCTCCCGGCAGGGCCTCCAGGCGCTCGGCGCCGATCGCGCCGCCGCAGTCGGCGCACCGCCCGTCGGCCCGGGCCGAACCGGTCTCACCGTCGGGGTGGACGATCTTCTCGATCGCGTCCGCCACCGCCTGCTCGCTCATCGCCTGGGTGGCGTCAGAGTCCCGAAAACCTCTGCTCATGGGTCCAGATTACGCCCGGGCGGCATGACCGCGGCCGGGCGCGAAAACTTCTCACTTAACGGGGGTTCGGACCCGTGTCGTGGGTGGCAGAATCCGGGCCACGAGATCCCTCAGGCCCAACTCGTTGGGCGCGCTGGCGCGGTTTGGAATGCTGGCCCTGGTGCCGGTGGTCGCCTTGGCCCTGGTGATCGGCCGAGAGCTGAACCTGGACGTCCAGCAGCGTTACCTGGAGCAGTCACGCAGCACCGCGGCCCTGATCGCCCAGGCGGGTATCCAGCCGCTGCTGAGCGCCCAGATGCTCCGCAGCGGATTAACAGAGCCGGAGATCGCGGCTGTCGACCAGAGGCTCAAGGGCACCGCCCTGAGCAACGAGGTGCGCCGGCTCAAGATCTGGAACCGCAGCGGCACGGTCCTGTACTCGGACAACCACTCCCTTATCAACAGGACCTTCGAGATCGAGGGCGACCTCGCCGAGGCGCTCGAAGGGCACTCGAGCGCGGACATCACGGACGGCCACTCGCCGGAGAACGTGGGCGACAACCTCGAGGGTCCGCTGGTCGAGATCTACGTGCCGCTCACCTTCACTGGCGAGACCGAGCCAAGCGGCGCCTTCGAGCTCTACCTTCCTTACGCGCCGGTGCAGGCGGCGATCAACGACGAGCTGCGCCAGCTCTACATTGTGCTGGGACTCGGCCTGGTCCTCTTCTACGCTTCGATGTTCCCGGTCGTCGTCATCGCCGACCGCTGGCGACGCCGCCTTATCCGCGAAGCCGAGAACACCGCGCTCGCGAACCTGGCGGTCCTCGAGCGCCTGAACAAGCTGAAGAGCGAGTTCCTGACCCGGATCAGCCACCAGTTCCGGACCTCGCTCGTCGGCATCGAGGGCTTCAGCGAGCTGATCCGTGACTCCGAAGACCTCGATCTCGACAAGGTGAAGGCTTTCGCCGGCGACATACACGAGGATGCCGAAAGGCTCGACCGCGCCTTTGCCGACATGCTGGAGCTCGACCGCATGGAGGCCGGGACGTCGGTCTTGAAGCTGGCGCAGGTCGACCTCAACGACGTGATCGAGAGCACCGCCGGCCAGGCGCGAGGCGAGAGCCGGCAGCGCCGGGTGGTGACCGCGCTAGACCCCGCGGTGCGCACCGTCTCCGCCGACCCTGAAAAGCTCGGCCAGCTGCTGTCGATCCTCGTCGGCAACGCGCTCAAGTACTCGCCGGCCGGCGCCGAGGTCACCGTCAGGAGCGAGCTCCAGGGCGACCACGTGACGGTGAGCGTCGAAGACAAAGGGCCGGGCATGCCCAGCGACTTCGACAACGGCCTGTTCGTGGGCTACCGGAGAGGTGGCGGCGCGGCGACCAACGGGACCAACGGCGCCGGCACCGGCCTGGGGCTCCCCATCGCCCGCCAGATCGTGGAGATGCACGGCGGCCGGATCTGGTTCGACAGCAAGCCCGGTGAGGGCTCGAAGTTCCACTTCACGCTGCCATTGAAGGTCAAGCCGTCGCGTCAGATGAGCGCCGCCGTCCGGGTCTGACCGCCTCCTCCATGACGGCCCGAAAGCGGGCCTGGTCGGCGGCCCCCATGCGCTGGAACGCCTCGGGCGGCTGCAAAAGCTTCTCGATCAGGCGCTTCCGGACGGCCGCGCCCCTGGCGGTGACGCCGAGCACGTTGATGCGGCGGTCGCCTGGTTTCGCGCGGCGGACGATCAGGCCGGCCTCCTCGAGCCTGTCGGTGGGATCGACGACGGTCGAGGGGTTGCACTGGAGCCGGGCCGCGAGCTCCTTCTGAGAGATCGGTGCCTTGGGGTCCAGCTGGACCAGGGCCCAGGCCGACACCGGCGACAGACCGGCGGCCTCGGCGGCCTCGTTCAGACGCTGCTCCCACGCCGGGAACGACGCCACCACCAGGGCCCAGAGCTCCTCCGCGCCGGACGCGTACCTGTGGCCCGGAATCAGCTCGCTCATGTCAGAACCATACTGATGCGCCACCCATCTGATTCACTCGGAAATAAATGGAGACTCCAACTGGTTGGACGCTGATGCAATCGGCTTTCCGGATTCCCAGGAGGTTTCTTCAGATGGCATGGAAGTTTGACCCGATGCACACCCAGGTCGAGTTTTCGGCCAAGCATCTAGGCATGATGACGGTCCGCGGCCTGTTCACCGAGGTCACGGCGGGCGGCAGGATCGACCCGGAGCGTCCCGAGCAGACCTCGATCGAGGCCACCATCAACACCGCGAGCATCCGCACCCACAACGAGCAGCGCGACAACGACCTCCGCTCGTCGACGTTTCTCGAGATCGACAAGTACCCGACGATGACCTTCAAGAGCACCCACGTCGAGCATGTCGGTGGTGACCGCTACCGGCTGACCGGAGACCTGACGATCAAGGGGACGACGAAGCCGGTGACGCTCGAGGTCGTCAAGTACGGTGAGTTCAACGACCCACGGATGGGCCACCGCATCGGCTACGCCGCACAGGCCCAGATCAACCGCAAGGATTTCGGGATGCGGTTCGACGCCATGCTCGACGGCAAGTTCATCGTCAGCGACGAGATCCAGATCAACATCGAGGGTGAGATCCTGGAGACGGCGGACGAGCCGGTCGGGGCCGCCCAGAAGGACGGGGTCGCGGCCGAAGCCACTCGCTAGCCTGGCCGAGCTCCCGGCCGGCGCCGGGGGTTTCGTTGGGGGGGCGCGCTGAAGCGCTGGGACTGTTGTCCTATTGCCCGACTTCGTGGTGCAACGGAGCATTCAGCACACCCCCGACCGACCCCCTAGCGAAGAGAGAACTCCGCCCCTCCCCACAGCCCGGGCAGCTGATGGATTGAAGAAGGGCCGGCGCGCAACCGGTTTGGTTCGTGCCGCCCGCAAGCCAACAAGCCGCAGCGAAAACGGACTGTTCACAAGGAGAGGGAGTTTGGATCTTCGAATGCAGTTCTCGCGCGCGCGTCGAGCGCGCAGCGAGATGAAGCCCGGAAGGCGAAAGGCTGTTTCCTGGTTCGGCGTCGTGTTCTCCACGGCGGCGTTGATGATCGTCTTCTCAGCGCCGACATACGCGGTCCACGACACGGGAGCGTTCCAGCTGGATGGTGACGCGTCCTCGAGCACGCAGCCTGCGCCCCCATACCCACAGGCGACGGACGACTGGGACAAGGTCTGTCACCAGTACTCCGGTGCCGCCAACCCGGACACGCTCTGTTCGACGACCCAGAACACCAGCGGCTCGACCGCCGGTCTATGGACGTGTGACAAGAGCCTCAACGCCACGACCAGCTGCACCTCGAACGCGACCATCTTCACAGGCGGCGGCTCGAAGGACCCGCAGGACGTCAACCAGTGGGCCTGGAAGGACGGCGCCGGCGGGTTGCCCGACAAGGACAACCTCGTCCACGCGTTCGCGGCACGCTACTCGCTCGCACCGAGCGCCACGTGCCCGAGCAACGGGGCGGCGACCTGCGAGGTGATCTTCTTCGGCCTCGACCGCTTCGACAACAGCGGCGACGCCCAGAACGGGTTCTGGTTCCTCCAGAACAAGGTCGGCCTGGGCACCAACGCGGTCGGCGGCGGCAGCGGGTTCGTCGGCACACACCGCGCGGGCGACGTGCTCGTCGTGAGTGACTTCAGCAACGGCGGCGGCACATCGACCATCACCGTTTACACCTGGGACCCGACCTGCACGGCGACCAACAAGCCGTTCAGCTACTGCGGCGACGCCAACCTGCACACGCAGGAGACGTCGACCAACGCGAAGTGCTCGACCGCGCTGGCGGGCGGCGACGCTTTCTGCGGCATCGTCAACCCGACCAACGGCACGATCTCGCCCTGGAGCGCCGACTACACCGACAAGAGCGGCAACCACTCCTACCTCAACGGCGAGTTCTACGAGGCCGGCATCAACCTGTCCGCGTTCGGGCTGGGTAGCGAGTGCTTCTCCAGCATGGTGGCCGAGTCGCGATCGTCCACCTCAACCACCGCGACCCTGAAGGACTTCGTGCTCGGCGGGTTCGGCAAGTGCGAATCGACGCTCGAGACGACGGCCAAGGACGGCAGCGGTGGGACCATTCCCGCGGGCGGCCTCTCGATCGGGACCGGCTCGGTCTCGGTCCGCGACTCCGCCAACCTGACCGTCAACGGCCTCGGGATCTGGAGCGGGACGCTGTCGTTCTACCTGTGCGGTCCGAGCGCAAGCGACGACTGCGCGGCCGGCGGCACGCTCGTCAGCTCCGGTCCGGTCACCAACTCGACGCCGAAGCCAGTACTCTCGGCGGCGGCCACAGTCACGTCCGCAGGTCGCTACTGCTGGCGAGGCGTCTTCACTTCGGGCACCAACGGGGTACCTGACGCAAGCGACAACGGGACCAACCCCAACGAGTGCTTCATCGTCAACCCGGTGCAGCCGGCCCTCGCCACGTCGGCGGGCGCAGGTCCGGTACTGCTGGGCAGCCCGGTAAGCGACACCGCGACCCTCAGCGGGGCCGCGAGCCAGCCGGGAAGCCCCGTGATCAATGGCCCCCTCGGCCCGGCGGCCGGCGGCTCGATCACGTTCACCCTCTACGGACCCGATAACTGCACCACCGTGGCCACGGGTACCGGTTCCAACCCGCAGACGGTCGGCGTCAGCGGCAACGGGACGTACGGGCCTGTGAGCTTCACACCGAACCATGTCGGCACGTACCACTGGGTCGCGAGCTACAGCGGCAACTCGCCGAACACCCTGGCGACCGACCACAACACCGCATGCAACGACACTGGTGAGGACGTGGTCGTGCAGACCCTGCCGACCACCACGGTCACCAACCCGATCGACGCTGACGGGAACACGATCGGCACCGTCTCGTTCGGCGCCTCGGTCCGCGACCACGCGGTCGTGACCGGCGCGGCGGCGGGCGGCACGCCAACGGGCACCGTCACCTTCTACGTGTGCGACCCGAGCCAGACCAGCGGAGCCGCGGGCTCTGAGGTCTGCGCGGCGGGCACCCAGGTCGGCAGCCCCGTGACTGCGACCGCGATCCCGCTGTCGAACCCGCCCCAGAGCGAGGCGACATCGGCAGCGATCAGCGCCAACAAGACGGGAGTCTGGTGCTTCCGCGCCGTCTACACGCCAGACACGACGTTCTACCTGGGCTCCGGCGACGCGACGCACGGTGAGTGCTTCCTCGTCACGGACTCCACATCCTCCACCACAGCTCAGAAGTGGCTTCCCAACGACAGCGGCACCGTCACCTCGGGCGGCAGCCCCCTGAATGGGAACGCGTCCCTGACCCTCTACAGCGACGGGACGTGCGGCGCCGACGGCGGCACCGCGCTGTACACGACCTCCCAGTCGATCAACGGCGGGACCACCGCCACGATCAACTCCAACAACACGACGGTGTTCACGAGCAACGCGACGGTTTCGTGGAAGTTCGTCTACACCAGCAACGACCCGAACGTCACCGGCACATCGCACTGCGAGGTCAGCACGCTGACCGTCCAGAACTGACCGCCGGCTGAAACAACGAGAGGCCCCGGCCCAGCCGGGGCCTCTTCGTTTTCGTCTACGCGTAAACCGGGAAGTTGAGCGTCGTCAGGGTGATCGTCGTAGCCCCACTGAAGTGGTAGAGCTTCGCCTCGCAGCTCGCCAGGCCTCCGCTCCAGGCGGCCGAGGACAGCGCGAAGGTCAGGCCGTGACCAGGCCTGTCCGGATGGCGCTGATGACGGCCTCGGTGCGGTTGGTCGCACCCAGCTTGCTGAAGACGCGCGTCAGGTGGTTGCGCACGGTCTTCTCGCTGATGCCGAGCGTGCGCGCGATCTGCTTGTTCGAGAGCCCAGCCGCAACCTGACGCAGGACATTGAGCTCGCGTATCGACAGCGCATCACGCTTCGAACGCGGCTCGAGATCCTCGGGCGGGGCAGGCGCGGTCCGTGCGTGGCGCAACACCCTGCGTACGGAGTCCTCGAGCACCTCGAGGTCGCGCCTGACCAGGTCGTCGGGCAGGTGCGTTGCGCGCAGGCTGCTCACCTCGCTCAGCAGGGCCTGGAGCGGCTGCGCGATGTGGTCGCGCAGGGCGCGTTCGACAGGCGTCATCTGGCGCTCGGGCGCCACGTCCACCAGGTCTGGAAAACCAAGGGCCACGAACCGATCCTCCCTCTGCGGCCCATGCAAAGACCAGCTCGAGCTGGGTCTTCACCCGCGAGATTCGAAGTCTATAACCAGCCGGCCAATCGCGCCATATGCGCGTCCGACGTCCTGTCCGTGACAGAAAAGCACGCGGCATGGGCGTGCCGGTGCGGGGATTCCGAAAGGCCCGATACTGTGCAGGATGGCGATCGGCAGCGGCACGCTGACGGTGATCGAGCCGGCCACTGAAACGGTGCTGGCCGAGCTGAGGGAGGCGAGCGTCGAGGACGCCGACCGCGCGGTCGCCAGGGCCAGGGCGGCGTTTCCGGCCTGGAAGGCTGTGACGCCCAAGGACCGGGCGGCGATGCTGCGCCGCCTCGCGGCGGCCATCGACTCGCACCGCGAGGAGCTCGCTCGGCTGGAGGCACGCAACGTCGGCAAGCCGATCAGCGACGCCCGCGGCGAGGTGGGCATGGTCGTCGACGTCTTCACCTACTACGCCGGCGGGCCGGAGCGTCTCTTCGGCAAGACGATCCCCGTCGCGGGTGGCGTCGACATGACCTTCCGCGAGCCGCTGGGTGTCGTGGCACTCATCGTGCCGTGGAACTTCCCGCTGACCATCGCGTCCTGGAAGGTCGCGCCGGCCCTGGCCGCGGGCAACACGGTGGTCCTGAAACCCGCGGGCCTCACCCCGCTGACCGCGGTCGAGCTGGGCAAGATCGCGCTCGAGGCCGGGCTGCCGGAGGGCGTCCTCAACGTGGTGGTCGGCGCGGGGCGGGTGGTCGGTGAGCGGCTGGTCCGGCACCCCGACGTCGCCAAGGTCGCCTTCACCGGCTCGACCGAGGTCGGCCGGCGCATCGGCGAGCTCGCCGCCCAATCGATCAAGCGCGTCACCCTCGAGCTGGGCGGCAAGTCGGCGAACATCGTGTTCGCGGACGCCGACCTCGAAAAGGCCGCGGCCTCTGCCCCACTGGCCGTCTTCGGGAACTCCGGGCAGGACTGCTGCGCGCGCTCGCGCATCCTCGTCCAGCGCACGGCGGTGGACCGCTTCATGAGGGCGCTCGAGACCTCGGTGAAGGCGATCAAGGTCGGCGATCCCCTCGACGAGAAGACGGAGATGGGCCCGCTGGTCTCTGCCGGCCAGCGCGAGAAGGTCGCCGCATACATCGAGGACGAGGCTCGCGTCGCCATCCGCGGCAGCGCGCCGACCGGCGCCGGCTACTGGTTTCCGCCCACCGTCCTCTCCCCTGTCGCCAACTCCGACCGCGCCGCGCGCGAGGAGATCTTCGGACCGATCGCTGTCGTCATCCCGTTCGAGGACGAGGACGAGGCCGTGCGCATCGCCAACGACACGATCTACGGCCTGTCAGGTTCGGTCTGGACCAACAGCGTGGCCCGGGCGATGCGCGTGGCGCGCGCCCTGGACACGGGCACGATCTCGATCAACTCCAACACCTCGGTCCGCGTCACCACGCCGTTCGGAGGCTTCAAGCAGTCTGGCGTCGGCCGGGAGCTCGGTCCAGACGCGCTGGACCACTACACCGAGCTGAAGAACGTGTACCTGTCGACGAGCTGATGAAGGTCGCGGTCGCGCAGTTCGCCAGCGGCAAGGACAAGGCGGAGAACCTCGCTCAAATCTCGACGCTGGCGGCGCAGGCGCACCATGCGGGAGCCCAGGTCGGAGTCTTTCCCGAAGGAGCCATGCACGCGTTCGGACTTCCGACCGACGACCTGAGCGTCGCCGCCGAGCCGCTCGACGGCCCGTTCGTCGCGGCGCTCGGCAAGCTGGCGACCCGCCTCGAGATGACCCTCGTGGCCGGCATGTTCGAGCTGATCCGCGGCGAGCGCCGGGTCCACAACACCGCGGTCGTCGTGCGACCGAGAGAAGGCCTGGTCCTGTCCCACCGCAAGCGTTACCTGTACGACGCTTTCGAGGATCGCGAGTCGGACCAGATGCGAGCCGGGGACACTGACCTGCCTCTGCTGGACGTCGATGGCTTCGTCACCGCGATCGCGATCTGCTACGAGCTGCGCTTCCCCGCGTTCGTCCAGGACGCCGCCGACCGCGGGGCCGAGCTCCTCCTCGTGCCTTCGGCGTGGGTCGCCGGGCCGCTCAAGGAAGAGCACTGGACGCTGATGGTGAGGGCGCGGTCGATCGAAAACACGATGTACGTAGCGGGCGCCGGCATGAGCGGCGCCGGCTACTGCGCGAAGAGCATGATCGTCGACCCGATGGGCGTGGTCGCCGCGTCGCTCGGGGAGGGGCAGGGCGTGACGGTCGCGGATGTCACGAAGGAGAGATTGGCGAAGGTCCGGGGCCGGCTGCCACTGGTGGAGCAGCGGCGTGCGGCTGCCCGCGCAAAGGTTCCCGCCGGCTAGATTAGGCACGCCTATTTTTCCTTGTAGGTTGACCTAGAGTCGGCGTATGCTGTGGTGCCGGATGGGCAATGGCTGAAGCGATCGTCGCGAGAAGGCTGAGCAAGGTCTACCGCGGCGGCCGCGGTGTGTTCGACCTCGACTTCGCCGTCCACGAAGGTGAGATCTTCGGCTTCCTCGGTCCTAACGGCGCAGGCAAGACGACGACGATCCGCACCATGATCGGACTGCTGCGCCCCACCGGAGGAGCGGTGACGATCTTCGGCCTCGACTGCTGGTCGCAGTCGCCTGCCGTCAAGGCCCGTGTGGGCTTCGTCTCCGCCGATCCGCGCCTCTACGAGAAGATGACGGGGGCAGCGTTTCTGGAGTTCATGGCCGGCTTCCGCGCCACGGGCACGCTCGACCGCGCACGCAAGCTCGCCACGCAGTTCGAGCTCGACCTCAAGCCGAAGATCCGGCACCTGTCCCGCGGCAACCGCCAGAAGCTGCTGCTCGTGCAGGGCCTCATGCACGACGCGCCGCTGCTCATCCTCGACGAGGCGTCGGGAGGCCTCGACCCCCTCGGCCAGGAGCAGTTCCTGACCCACCTCGAAGAGGAGCGCGCCCGCGGGAAGACGGTCTTCCTCTCGTCGCACAACCTGGCAGAGGTGGAGCGCGTGGCGGACCGCGTGGGCATCATCCGAGAAGGACGCATGGTTGCCGTCGAGGCGATCGCAACGCTGCGCGGGCTGCGCACCCGCAAGATGGAGGTCACGCTGGAGCGTGAGGTCGGGTCCGGGTTCTTCGACGGCCTGCCCGGCGTGCAGGTGACCGGGACCCGAGACGGCGGGCGGCGTGTCGAGCTCGCGGTGCGTGGCAATCCGCGCGACCTGCTCGCCCGGCTGGGGACGGCACCCGTGCTCGACGTCGTGTTCCCGCCGGCAGACCTCGAAAGCGTGTTCATGCACTACTACCGCGACGACGGCGAAGGGGCTGCGGCCGACGTGTTGGAAGCGGCGCGGCTATGACAGTCATGCTGCGCAAAGCCCTGTGGGACCTGCGCTGGACCGCGTTCTGGTTCGCGATCGGCGGGGCGGGCTACACGCTGATGGTGTCGCTTTTCTACCCCGTCGTCCGCGACCAGGCGCAGCAGTTCTCCCAGCTGCTCGCCACCTACCCCAAGGGCTTCCTCGCCGCGCTCGGCACCACCGACATCACCACCTTCACGGGGTACCTCGGCACCGAGTCCTTGAACCTCTTCTGGCCGATCATCGCGGCCGTCTTCGCCGTCCTCGCCGGCGCCGCGGTGGTCGCCAAGGAGGTCGAGGACGGGACGTCGGAGATCTGGCTGTCGATCCCGGCGCCGCGCTGGCGGCTGCTGCTCGCCAAGCTCGCCGCGCTCGGCGTCGCCGTGCTCGCCATCGCGGCCGCCGGCGCGTCCATCGTCGAGGTCTCCGCGCTGCTGGTCGGGGCGACTGTCTCGGCGGCGGGGGTGTTCGCCATGGGCGCGGTGATGGCCGCCTTCGTCTTCACCGTCGCCGCCTACTCGAGCCTGCTCTCCTCCCTCCTCAGCTCGCGCGGCGTGGCCGCCGGGATCGCGTTTGCGATCACGCTGGTGTCGTACATGATGTGGCTCATCGGCGGGCTCGCCGAGGGCTGGAAGCAGCTGAAGAGCTTCTCGATCTTCACCGCCTACACACCGCAGAAAGCGCTCGAGACAGGCTCGCTCGACCTCGTTTCGCTCGGCATCCTGGCCGGCATCACCCTGGGGTGCGTGCTCGCCGCCCTGGTGGCTTTCGAGCGACGCGACGCGATCTAACATTCGTCGCGACATGGGCCCCGGCCGAACCCAATCGCTGATCGTGACCGCGGTCATCGGCCTGCTGTGCGGCGCCGCGGTGGCCCTCTTCGCATTCCTCCTCGCCCGCTACGGGCCGTCGGCCGACGGCTGGTCGTTTCGTGGCAACGGCGCCATCGCCGTTTACACGCTGGTCCCGGTCCTGCTGGCGGGCGGCTGGACGGCAATCGTCCTGCGCGCGCGCTCGCATCCTTCGTGGCTCGGCCTCGGCCTTGGCGCGGGGCTTTTCGCGCTGGTCATCGCACTGGCGGACGCGGCGCTGCTGCCCCTGTTCGGTACTGGTGCCGACGTGGCGCTGGGCGCGGTGCTGCTCGTCGCCCTGGCGCTCTGGACCTTCGTGGCGCCGATCCTCGCCGCCTTGGTGCCGAATGCGGGGCCGGTCGCCGTCGTGGACCTGCTCGCGGGCGGGGTCGTCTGGCTGATCGCCATCTTTGTGGGCCTGTATGTCGTGGGTGTGGTGATACCTGCCGGGTCGTAGCCCACAATTGGCACCCGAAGTGGGTGCCGAGCCGGTCCTTGTCGTGGCCGCCATCCTCGCCCTCGGCGTGGTCACGTGGATGGGCGTCGCCTACAACGGCCTGGTCCGCCGCCGCAACCGCGTCGACTCAACCTGGAGCGACGTCGACGTTCTCCTCCGCCGCCGACACGACCTGGTGCCCAACCTGGTCACCACCGTGCAGGGCTACGCCGGCCACGAGGCCGCGGTGCTGGGGGCAGTCGCCGACGCAAGGTCGGCCGCCATCGCCGCGAGTGGCCCCGCCGCCCAGGGCCGGGCCGAGTCGACCCTGGCGTCTGACGTGCGCTCGGTCTTCGCCGTTGCCGAGGCATACCCCGAGCTCAAGGCCAGCGCCGCGTTCGTCGAGCTCCAGGACCAGCTGACCGCGACCGAGGATGGCCTCGAGCATGCGCGCCAGTTCTACAACGACGCCGTGTACGGCTACCTCAACGCCGTGCAGAAGGTGCCGACGAGCCTGGTCGCCTCGCTGTTCGGCTTCCGGCCCCGGGAGTTCTTCCAGGCCGCCGCCGCCGACCGCCCGACCATCGCCGTGAGACTGTGAGCGTCACCGACCTCGCCATCGCGGCGAGCCTGGCCTGCTCGGCCGGCTTCTTCGTCATCGCGGCCACGGTCTACGTCCAGCGCAGGCAGAAACCGCCCCCGGATCTGCCGGCGATGTCGGACCTCGGCCCCGAGTCGCCGGCGGTGGCCAACCTGCTCGCGAACGGCGGCCGCCTCACACCGGACGCGGTGCCGGCGACCCTGTTCGACCTGGCGGCGCGGCGCGCGGTGAAGATCGAGGAGCCGGAAGCCGGCCAGTACGCCTGCCGGCTGGACCATTCCCCCGTGGGCGGGCTGACGGCATACGAGTCGCGCGTGCTGGCGCTGCTGCGCAAGAAGGCGTCGGGTGGCGTGGTGCCGGCCAGGGCGCTGACAGCCGGGCCGTCCGACGAGGCGAAAGGCTGGATGAAGGGGTTTCGCAAGGAGGTCATCGCCGAGGCCAACGCGGCGGGCAAGTGCGAGCCGCGCTGGCCGAAGGCCGTGCTGTCGTTGATGGGCGCGCTGGTGGCCGGAGCGTTCGTGATCGCCGTCTACGGGGGCAGCGAGGACGACAACCTGACCGTTCCGCAGGCAGTCGCGATCGCGCTGGCGGCGGTGGCCGCGCTCCTCATGGGTCAGGCGTTCACCGAGGAGACGCAGATGGTGACCCCCGCCGGGCTCGACGCGCAGGGCCGCTGGCTCTCGCTGCGCAAGTTCCTGCACGCTGACGAGCTTTTCTCCTCGCTGCCGCCGACCGCGGTCGCGGTCCGCGAGCGGTACATGGCCTACGGCGCGGCACTGGGAGTGGCCGCCGCCGCGGTGCGCGCGATCCCGATGGGCGCGGAAAGCGACCGCTGGGCGTGGACCCGATACGGCGGCGAGTGGCGCCAGGTCCGGGTTTCGTACCCGCGGCGCTGGCCGCTTGCATGGGGCGAGCCGCCTTGGTCGCTGGCCTGGACCGGGCTGTGGGTTGGCGGCGTTGGGGGGCTCGCGCTGTGGGTGACGACGCAGGTCCTGCGGGGCGCCGACCTGGGGACCGGCGAGGACCAGGTCACACGCTACGTGAGCCTGGGGGTCACGCTGGTCACGCTCGCCGCCGTGACCGCGATCGCGCTCGGCGTCGTGATCCTGGCCGCCGCGATCGTGGCCCTGGTGACCACGAGGATGGTCACCGGCGAGGCGATCCGCGTCCGCCGCTTCGGCACCGACGAGGCATCGCGCTACTACCTCGCGGTCTTCGACGGCAAAGGCGACCGGGTGAGGGCCTGGTCAGTGCGCTCCGAGCTCTATCCGTCGCTCACCGAATACACGACGGTCACCGTCGCGATCGCTCCCGTGACGGGCTACGTGCGCTCTGTCAAGCCGGCCTGAGCCGGCACGTCGACGGGCTCGACCTTGACGCCGTGCCAGAAGGCGACCATGTCGCGGATGCGCTCGGCGGCGCTGCTCGGGTCGGGGTAGTACCACGCGGCGTCGCGGTTGACCTCGGCGCCGATGACCACATCGTAGTAGCTGGCCTCGCCCTTCCAGTGGCAGGTCGTATGCGTGTCGCTCGGGCGCAGGAGCTCGCGACGCACGTCCGCGGCCGGGAAGTACTCATTACCCTCGACGCGTGTCGTGGCCGAGCTCTCCGCGATGACGGCGCCGTTCCAGGTCGCGCGATACCGGGTGGGTGATTCCATTGCCGACAATTTACGACGGTAATCTCTTAGCCGTGGCGGTTCGTGCCGATCTGGTCCCTGGTGCTCGCAACGCGGTGCGGACCTGTCTTGGCATCACGGACCGCGATCGCGTGGTCATCATCCGTGACCGGCCCCGCCTGGAGATCGCGGAGGCGATCGAGAAAGAGGTGGTCGAGACCGGGGCGACGGTGCGCGTGTGGACCATGGAAGACCTCCTCCAGCGCCCGGCGACCGGGTTCCCGGGCCCCCTCGCGGACGGGATCCTCAGCTTTCGCCCGACCGCCTCGTTCTACATCGGCATCGGGCTGAAGGGCGAGCTCGCCTTCCGGCTGCCGATGCTCAGGCTCCTGGCCGACGAGCTGCACTGCCGGCACGGGCACATGATCGGTATCGACGACCGCCTGATGACCGACGGCATGACCGCTGACTACGACGACGTGTACCGGGTGACGCGCAAGGTTTACGACATCGCGCGTCAGGCCCGGACGATCGCGGTGCAGACGGGGCTGGGCACCGACCTCGTCGCCACGTTCTCGCCATCGCTGAAGTGGGTCCCTTGCGACGCGCGCTACTGGGAGCAGGGCCGCTGGGGCAACCTGCCCGAGGGCGAGACGTTCACGTGCCCGCAGTCGGTGGACGGCGAGATCGCAGCCGAGGAGCTGGGCGACTGGTTTGCCGAGAAGTACGGTCCCTTCCCGACGCCGCTGCGCATCGCGATCCGCGGCAGCAGGATCGTCTCGGTCGAGGGCGACGACGAGGGGCTCCTGCGCGATTTCCGCGAGTACATAAACCAGCACCCGAACTCCAACCGTGTCGGCGAGTTTGCGATCGGCACCAACGTCGGACTCACGCGGATCGTCGGCAACTTCCTGCAGGACGAGAAGTTCCCGGGCGTGCACATCGCCTTTGGCGACCCATACGGCTACGAGACGGGGGCCGACTGGGAGTGCCCGTCCCACGTCGACGCGCTCGCTTCGCACGCGACAGTCACCATCGACGGACGGCCCATCATGGAAAACGGGCGCTTCCTGGTCTAGCCCGCCACCCGGCGCTTGAACACGAAGCGCCGGTGTTCGAGCCGGCGCATGTTTCGCCGGCGATCGAGCCGGCCCATGGCCCTTCCTCGTGCATCGCTCGTCCGGCGGTCGACATGGCAACGCCGGTCTACCTCCGAACGCCGTGTCCACCACCGCCTCTCGAGTCTCATTGCTCACTCCTTCAGAGGCGCGCTCGCCGCGCCGGACCGCCCATTAGTCCGGCGTCGGAGGGAGGTTGATAGGGGCAACCTCCCTGTACTTAGGGAACGCCTACAGACGCCGTTTGACCGGGACTTTGACTTTTCTCTGCGGTCAGTACGAGCGCCGGGGCCCGATCGCCCGCCGTCTCTCCCACAGGACCGCCACCGCCAGGGCGATCAGCAAGAGCAGGAACGGGACGAGGACCGGCGCCAGCGTCGCGGCGAGCGACAGGGCGGCCGAGGTGGAGTCCTCGATGACGGAAGCGGCGGGCCCGAGGAAGGCGAGATTGACCACGGGGCGTGCGGTGGCCCTGGCCACGTGCACGGTGCCGGCGATCGCGCCGCCCGCGAGAAGGCTCACGAGCACGCCCAGCCCCGAGTCCATCGACGAGATGGCGCCCGTCTGGCTCGCGAACAGGATCGCGCCGGCCGCGGCGGCTACGGGGAGCATGACGGCATGGCCGACCGAGTCGAGCGCCGGCACCTTGTCGACCGCGAACTCCACCACGGCCAGGACGAGCAGGCCCCAGAAGGCGATGTCTGAGGCCAGGGCGTCGTACGGCGGCGCCAGGTGGATGAGGCCCAACCGCGCGAGCAGGCTCACGATGAAGAGCGGCAGGGTCGCGTTGAGCCCGGTCGCGCCGGCCAGGCCGAACGCCGCCGGAAGCGCGAGCAGCCCTGGGTTCACCTCACCTGAGGTTTTACCACGCCGACGCTGAGGCTAGCCGCGAAAGGCTGAGGGGGCGCCGGGCGGCAGGTACGGCCTCGGGTCGATGGGCTTCTGGCCGACGCGCAGCTCGAAATGCAGGTGCGGGCCGGTCGAGTTGCCCGTGGATCCCTCGAGGCCGACCGGCGTGCCCTGCGTCACACGCTGGCCGGACTTGACCAGGATCGACGACAGGTGGCCGTACAGCGTGTCGAAGCCACCCGCGTGCGCGATCACGACGTAGTTGCCGTAGCCGCTGCTCGAGCTGCCGACCAGCGCGACCACGCCGTCGTCGGCGGCGTACACGGGAGAGCCGAACGGCGCCACCATGTCGATGCCCGTGTGGAAGTGCGGGTAGATGCCGTAGGGCGGCTCGAACCACAATGTCGTCGGCCCGAAGCCCTGCGAGATCTGCGCGTTGGGCTCGGGCCAGATGAAGCGGTACCGGGTCGAGTGACCATCGCTCGTGGGGATCTGCCCGACGTCGTTGGACTGCAGCCACAGCTGGAGCTGCGTCCACACCGACTGCATGGCCGCCGCGATGATCGCGTCCTGCTGCTGCTGCAGCATGTCGGTCACCGCCTGCGCGAGCTGGGTCGACTGGCGCTTCAGCATGTAGAGCTCGGACCGTGTCTCCTCGATCTTGACCTCGAGCTGCGCCATCGATCGCTGCTGCTGCTTCTGCAGCGCCCTGAGCCGCGCGAGCTGCGAGGCGAGCTCGTTGCGCTGCGTGACCTCGTCGGCGCGCGCGGCCTGCTCGACCTCTTCCTCGAGCTGCAGCTCGGCGAGATCCCCCGCGAGCGACTTCTTGAGGTCCGCGGCCCGGGTGCCGGCGACGTTGAGGTCGGCCACGCGCGTGAAGAGGTCGCTGAGACTCCGCGCCTGCGCGAGGATGAGCAGCACCGAGGTCGGCGATTCGTAGACGCCGCGGGCGAGCTGGCGGATCTGCGCCCGCTCGGTGTCGATCCTCCGGGAGAGGAAGGCCTGGCGTGCCTGCGCGGCGGCGATCTGGGCGTCGAGGTCGGCGATCTTCGCCTGGACGTCGTTGATCTTGCCCTGGACGTCCTGCTGCTGGAGGGCGTTGGCCTGCAGCGACTGCTTGAGCTGCTGCTGCGCGGCCAGCGCGTCGGCGAGGTTGCTGCCGAGCTGGGCGCGGATCTGATTGATGATCGCGAGCTGCTGCTGCGGGTTGGTCGGCGTGGCGTCCGCAGTCGCGGTCTGGCGGTCGGCCGCGCCAAGGACGAGGAGCGAGAGCGTGACCGCGACGAGCCACCGCCTCACGATTCCATGTGCCTCCGCAGACTCAGCATCGAAGAGCCGGAGCCCAGCGCAAGGCCGACCCCGAGCACGATCGCAGCCGCGATCGCCGCGACCGTCGTTGTCACACCCGGCGCGAACTGCGTGAACGAGCCCGAGGCGCCCGCGATCCCCGCCATGGCCAGACCGAAGGTGACGAGCCCGGCCACCGCGCCGGCCAGCGCGCCGGTGATCGCGCCCTCCACCACGAACGGTCCGCGCACCATCCAGCGAGGCGCGCCGACGAGCTGCATGACCGTGATCTCGTCGCGGCGAGAGTGGATGGCCGCCTTGATGCTGTTCATGGTCACCGTGACGGCGACGAAGCCGAGCAGGCCGACGAAGGCAACGCCGGCGATGCCGGCGCCGAGCAGCACCGCCTGCAGCCGCTGGTAGGAGCCCTTGTCATACGACGTCGGATAGAGCGGGTCGACGACGCCGTTGTCGCGCACGAAGGCGTCGATCGCGCCCACGTCTTTGATGTCCTTCACCTGCACGTCGAGGCTCGCGGGAAACGGGTTGCTCTCGCTCGCGTTCGCGAGCTCGGGCAGACCGGGGATGCTCTGCGCCCTGGCCAGGGCCTGGTCCTTGGTGACGTAGATCACGTGCGCGACGCGCGGGTCGGCGGCCAGCTGGTTCTTGAGCGCCATCACGTCAGGCTCGGGGGCGTCGTCACGCAGGTAGACGTGCAGGAGCGAGGCTTCCTTCGCCTGCGCCTGCTCGAGGTTGTGGAGCGCGAACCCCATCAAGCCCACGAACCCGGTCATGAAGAGAAGCAGGGTCATCGAGCCGAGAGCGGGCGCCGTGCTGCCGATGTTGCGGATCCAGCTTCGGGCTGCGTCGCCGAACACGTGACGTACGAGGTTGGAGGCAACGACCACCACCACGTGGTGCCGCCGAAAGTGCGCCTTTACGACAACGCCAGCCACGCCATCCTCCCGGTCTGCCCCTCGGGCTGGTCGCGCACGAGCCTGCCGTCGACGAGCGTGACGACCCGTCGCTGATGGCGGGTCACGATGTCGATGTTGTGGGTGGCCACGAGGACCGCGGTCCCCCACGCCGCGATGTCCTCGAAAAGGTCCATGATCTCGAGCGCCGTCTCCTGGTCGAGGTTCCCGGTCGGCTCGTCGGCGATGAGGACAGGCGGCTGGGCGACCACCGCCCGGGCGATGGCCACGCGCTGCTGCTGGCCGCCGGAAAGCTCGTTCGGAAACGCGCCTCCCCGGTTGCCGAGGCCCACGGCGTCGAGGGCGTCGAGAGCGCGCTCCCGCGCTTCCTGGTCGGAGACCCGCAGGTCGACGACCTGGAGGCCGAAGGCGACGTTTTCCATCGCCGTCAGCCGGGGCAGCAGCTTGTAGTCCTGGAACACCACGCCCACGCGCCGGCGCAGGGTGGCGACGCGGGTCGTCTTGAGCCGGTGGGCTGCGATGCCGGCGACCCAGACCTCGCCCGAGGTCGGCCGGATCTCGCGGTTGATGAGCTTCAGGAGGGTTGTCTTGCCGGCGCCGCTGGGCCCGACCAGGAAGGTGAGCTTGCCGGGGAGGAGGGCCAGGTCGACCTGGTCGACGGCAGCCCGGGACCCATAGGTCCGGGTGACGCCGATGAGCTCGACGATGGCGGGGGGCTCGGGGGCGACTGGGCGCACTTCTCCGTTGGCGACAACGGCGCCCGTGGCAAAAACCGGCGCCATTAATAGAAGAAGACGCGCGTGGGGCCTCAGACGTCGGGCGGGCCGAGTCCTCCAGCCTCCGCCGACACGGCTTCCCCATCGCCGGGCCAGGGTGGCGACGTGTAGCACAGGAAGCGCAGCGGGCCCGCCGGGCCGGCCCGAAACTGAAAGTCCCACCCGATCGGGATGATCGCCGTCGAGCCCACCGCCACGCGGTCGGTCCTGGCCACGGCCCCGTCCGGCGAGCGCAGCCAGACCTCGCCCGAGCCCTCGAGGAAGTACCAGATCTCCTCCACCGTCCGGTGACGCACCGGGCGGCTGGTGCGGCCCGCCCTCAGCACCACCTCGACCAGGCTCGCCCGGTCCGCGTCGGAGACGCGGAAGTAGATCTCGGAGCCGTCGGGCGCGATGGCGTCAGGCATCGCCCGAATTCTCGGTCAGGTGGTCGCCTCGCTCCTCAAACGAGCCCTGCCAGATTGTTTTAGATTTGTTCCGTTCCTGCGGCTGAAAGTCAGGGGGTGCTTTCATGCGACGTTGGCTGCGTGTCGCCCTTACGTTGGTCCTCGCGGTGGCTCCTGCGGCGGCGTTCTCGCCGGTGAGCGCAGGCTCGGCGCCAAATACGGCGGCTCCGTCGAGCTGTCATCTGAATTCCGCGAACGGCCAGATCCAGCACGTCATCTCGCTCGTCTTCGACAACACGCACTTCACGCGCGACAACCCGAACGTCCCGTCTGACCTCGAGCAGATGCCGCATCTGCTCAACTTCATCCGCGACAACGGGACATTGATGACCAACGACCACACGGTCCTCATCTCCCACACGGCCAACGGCATCCTCACGTCGCTGACGGGGCTGTACTCGGACCGCCACGGGCAGGCCGTGAGCAACTCGTACCGTTACTTCAAGAGCGACGGCTCGACCGCGTCGTCCTCGTCATTCAAGTACTGGACCGACCTGGTCGACGACACGGGCACCGTGCCCGCCGACCCGCTTCCCAACATGGTCAACGGCGACAGCGGCGCACCACTCACCGCGCCCGCGCCGTGGGTTCCGTTCACGCGCGCCGGATGCGACTTCGGCGCCACGGCGGTGGCCAACGTCGTGCTCGAGAACACCGGCACCGGGCCCAACGGCGACATGACGAAGGTCTTCGGCAACGGCTCGCCGGAGTGGAACGAGGCCAAGACTTCGAACGCGGCGCCCTTCGGCACCGCGGCACGCGCGCTCGCGCAGACCGACTTCGTCGGCATGGCCATCCACTGCGGCGCGGGCGGAGGGATCTGCAGCGGCAACTCCAGCGCCAGGCCCGACCTCCTGCCTGACGAGCCCGGCGGCTACTCCGGCTTCCAGGGTCTCTTCGGCGCCAAGTACGTCAACCCGGCGATCGCCGGCGGCGCCGCCGCGGTCCCCGACCTTAATGGCAACCCTGTCGGCGACCAGTTCGGCCAGCCGGGCTTCCCCGGCTTCGACGGCCTGTTCGCCAGCACCACCCTCTCCTACGTCGCCCACATGCAGGAAGCCGGCATCCCGGTCACCTACGGCTACATCTCAGACGCGCACGACGAGCACGGCGTCGCGGGCGAGATCCACATCGCCGACGGTCCCGGCCAGGCCCCGTACGTGGCCCAGCTGCAGCGCTACGACGCCGCGTTCCAGAAGTTCTTCGACCGGCTGGCCGCGGACGGCATCAACAAGACCAACACGCTGTTCCTCTTCACGGTCGACGAGGGTGACCACTTCGTCGGCTCGGCGCCGGCGCCGGCCGGCTGCGACGGCGTGAACGTCGCGTGCTCGTACAGCACGGCCAGCGAGGTCAACGTCAACCTCACGGGCCTGCTGGCGACCCAGCAGGGAGTCACCACGCCGTTCACCGTCCACTCCGACATGGCACCGACGATCTACATCACCGGCAATCCCGCCCGCGACGCAGCCGTCACGCGTGACTTCGGCCGCGCGCTCGGCCGGCTGAACGCCGTCAATCCGATCACCGGCCAGCCCAACGACCTGAGCGTCGCGCTCGCCGACTCGGTCGAGATGCGGGCGCTGCACATGGTGACCGCCGACCCCCAGCGGACGCCGACGCTGACGATGTTCGCGCACCCCGATTACTTCCTCTTCACAGGGGCGCCGAACTGCAACTCGCCGTGCGTTTTCGTCCCCGGCACCGGAGGCTCCACGTTTGCGTGGAACCACGGCAGCATCGACAGCGAGATCGCCACCATGTGGCTGGGCATGGTCGGACCCGGGGTCCGGCACCTCGGCGACGACGCGACGTGGGCCGACCACACAGACCTCCGGGCGACGATGATGTCGCTGCTCGGACTCCAGGACAGCTACGTCCACGACGGGCGCGTCCTGATCGACCAGCTGTACGCCTGGGCGGTGCCGCAGACCCTCGTCGCGCACCGCGAGGCACTCCGCCGCCTCGGCGCTGCCTACAAGCAGCTGAACGCCCCCTTCGGCCAGTTCTCGATGGCAACGCTGGGGGCGTCGACCCGCGCCATCAAGGGGGGCAGCTCCTCCGACGACAGCGCCTACACGTCGATCGAGAACCAGATCTCGAGCCTGACCGGCTCGCGTGACGCGCTCGGGGTCCAGATCCGCGCGGCGCTGGACGCGGCTGCGTTCGGCGGCACGCCGCTGGACGAAGTCCAGGCGGCGGCGTGGACCGCCCAGGCCAACGACCTGATTGGCCAGGCACAGGCCCTGGCCGCCGGCTGACCGAACCTCCGCGCGGACGACCATGAGGGGGCCGCCATCGGGCGGCCCCCTCTCACCGATCAGGGGTCATGACGTTCTGCGGCCGACAAACCAGCCAAACGGCGTCTAGACTCACAATTCATGGCCGGCGACATGGAACGCGCCCTGGGCGCGCTCCGGGACTTCACCAGGCGCGACATCCTGCTTCGCTTCTATGCCGACCGCAAGACGCGCAGCGTCGAGGACGTCGCCCGCGAGGCGGGGGTTCACCGTTCGGTCGCCTTCGAGCACCTGGAGCGGCTCGTGGCCCTCGGCTACCTGGACGTCGCGCACCGGCGCGGCTTTCCGGGCAAGCCGGCGAAGATCTACAGGCTCACAGGCGGCCCGGTGGTCATCAGCCACCCGATGCGCCGCTACGACGTCGTCGCCGAGTCGCTGGCACGCGCCTTCAACGAGCTCGGCGACCGGGGCAGCCACGCGGTCCGACGGGCCGGGCGCATGTTCGGCGAGTCGCTCAGCATGCCCGGCGCCAAGACGCCTATGGCTGCCCTCGAGCCGATGCTCGAGATGGGCGCCGAGTACGAGGTCGAGCGCGAGGGCATCGTTCGCTGCACGAACTGCCTCTTCGCGGAGGTCTGCCGGCGCGAGCCGGTCATCTGCAGCTTCCACGCCGGCGTGATCGAGGGGCTGTTCATGCACACCGAGATGAACCTGAGCGTGAAGGCGCTCGGGTTTCGCGACCCGTCCGGATGCGCCTACATGCTCCAGGAGAACGCGATCGGTGAGGAGCTCGAGGCCCAGGCGCTCTAGCGCCTGTCTACAACATCAGCCGAGGAAGAGTCCGGAGACGACTGCATTGACGCCGGCGGTGCGGGAAACGGTGATGGAGACCGTGCCGCCGGCGGCGACGTTGATGGGGGCGCTGACCCAGGCCCCCTGCGAGAAGTCGCTGCTGATGTTCGCCGTCCGCGGACCCGAGCCGTCATTGACGGTCACGTCCTCCCGCCGGCCCAGGCTGTCCCAGTCGACGACGTAGACGCGCAGGGTCCCGCTGTAGGCGCCGGTAAAGGTGAGCCGGAGCCGGACCTCGCTGTCGAAGGTCAGGCACTCCGCCCGCCGCGTGCTTGCGTCCGGGCTCTGTAGGGCGCGCACGTCGGTGGTCCCGGCGCTCCACTGGAAGCGGCCGCCCTGGTCGACAGTCAGCGTCGCCGGCGGCAGCCCGACCAGGTCGCTGCCGTTGTTCCAGTTGAGCAGTGCGTAGCCGTCGCCGCCGTAGGTGCCAACCCAACTGCCCTGTGGCGCCTGGCTGTAGGCGAGTCCGGCCCCGGTCGTCACCGTGGCCACGTTGGAGGGCCCCGAGTCGCCCACGCTGTTGCTCGCCAGCACCCGGTAGAAGTAGGCCGTCGAGGGGTTGAGCCCGGAGTCCGTGAAGCTCGTCGTCGCGCTCGTCCCCACCTGCGTCCAGCCGCCGCTCCCATCCGGCGAGCGCTGCACCTTGTAGGAGGCGGCCCCGCTGGAGGCGTTCCAGCTCAGGCTGACCTGGGAGGAGTTGAGCGCGGTCGCCACCAGCCCCGTCGGCGCCCCCGCCACCGCCGGCGCCCCACCCAGGAAGAGGCCCGAGACCACCGCGTTCATGCCCGCGGTCCGGGTCACCGTGATGTTGACCGTGCCTCCCGCCGCCACAGTTATCGGCGCGTTGACCCAGGCCCCCTGCGAGAAGTCGGTGCTGATGCTCGCCGTCCGCGGTCCCGAACCATCGTTGACGGTCACGTTCTCCCGCCGGCCCAGGCTGTCCCAGTCCACGACGTAGACGTGCAGCGTCCCGCTGTAGGCGCTCGTGAAGACCAGGCGCAGGCGGACCTCGGCCCCGTCGTAGAAGCAGGCCGCTCGCCGGCTCGACGCGTCCGGGCTCTGCAGGGCGCGCACGTCGGTGGTCCCGGCGCTCCACTGGAAGCGGCTGCCCTGGTCGAAGCCGAGGCTGGACTGAGGCAGCGTGACCAGGTCCCCGCCGTTGTTCCAGTTCAGCAGCGCGTAGCCGTCGCCACCGTAGGCCCCGACCCAGGTGCCCTGCGGCGACTGGCTGTAGGGAAGCCCGGCCTGGGTCGTCACCGCGGCCACGTTGGAGGGCCCCGAGTCGCCCACGCTGTTGCTCGCCAGCACCCGGTAGTAGTAGGTCGTCGAAGGCGCCAGCCCAGAGTCGGTGAAGCTCGTCGTCGCGCTCGTCCCCACCTGCGTCCAGCCACCGCTCCCGTCTGGCGACCGCTCGACCTTGTACGTGGTCGCTCCGCTCGAAGCGTTCCACGTCAGGCTGACGTCGGTTGTGCTTAGCGCGGTCGCGGTCAACCCTGTCGGCGCCGCCGGTGTAGACGCAGCCGCATCGCCGAGGAAGAGTCCGGAGACGACTGCATTGACGCCGGCGGTGCGGGAAACGGTGATGGAGACCGTGCCGCCGGCGGCGACGTTGATGGGGGCGCTGACCCAGGCCCCCTGCGAGAAGTCGCTGCTGATGTTCGCCGTCCGCGGACCCGAGCCGTCATTGACGGTCACGTCCTCCCGCCGGCCCAGGCTGTCCCAGTCGACGACGTAGACGCGCAGGGTCCCGCTGTAGGCGCCGGTAAAGGTGAGCCGGAGCCGGACCTCGCTGTCGAAGGTCAGGCACTCCGCCCGCCGCGTGCTTGCGTCCGGGCTCTGTAGGGCGCGCACGTCGGTGGTCCCGGCGCTCCACTGGAAGCGGCCGCCCTGGTCGACAGTCAGCGTCGCCGGCGGCAGCCCGACCAGGTCGCTGCCGTTGTTCCAGTTGAGCAGTGCGTAGCCGTCGCCGCCGTAGGTGCCAACCCAACTGCCCTGTGGCGCCTGGCTGTAGGCGAGTCCGGCCCCGGTCGTCACCGTGGCCACGTTGGAGGGCCCCGAGTCGCCCACGCTGTTGCTCGCCAGCACCCGGTAGAAGTAGGCCGTCGAGGGGTTGAGCCCGGAGTCCGTGAAGCTCGTCGTCGCGCTCGTCCCCACCTGCGTCCAGCCGCCGCTCCCATCCGGCGAGCGCTGCACCTTGTAGGAGGCGGCCCCGCTGGAGGCGTTCCAGCTCAGGCTGACCTGGGAGGAGTTGAGCGCGGTCGCCACCAGCCCCGTCGGCGCCCCCGCCACCGCCGGCGCCCCACCCAGGAAGAGGCCCGAGACCACCGCGTTCATGCCCGCGGTCCGGGTCACCGTGATGTTGACCGTGCCTCCCGCCGCCACAGTTATCGGCGCGTTGACCCAGGCCCCCTGCGAGAAGTCGGTGCTGATGCTCGCCGTCCGCGGTCCCGAACCATCGTTGACGGTCACGTTCTCCCGCCGGCCCAGGCTGTCCCAGTCCACGACGTAGACGTGCAGCGTCCCGCTGTAGGCGCTCGTGAAGACCAGGCGCAGGCGGACCTCGGCCCCGTCGTAGAAGCAGGCCGCTCGCCGGCTCGACGCGTCCGGGCTCTGCAGGGCGCGCACGTCGGTGGTCCCGGCGCTCCACTGGAAGCGGCTGCCCTGGTCGAAGCCGAGGCTGGACTGAGGCAGCGTGACCAGGTCCCCGCCGTTGTTCCAGTTCAGCAGCGCGTAGCCGTCGCCACCGTAGGCCCCGACCCAGGTGCCCTGCGGCGACTGGCTGTAGGGAAGCCCGGCCTGGGTCGTCACCGCGGCCACGTTGGAGGGCCCCGAGTCGCCCACGCTGTTGCTCGCCAGCACCCGGTAGTAGTAGGTCGTCGAAGGCGCCAGCCCAGAGTCGGTGAAGCTCGTCGTCGCGCTCGTCCCCACCTGCGTCCAGCCACCGCTCCCGTCTGGCGACCGCTCGACCTTGTACGTGGTCGCTCCGCTCGAAGCGTTCCACGTCAGGCGAGCCTGCGACGGGCTGAGGGCAGTGCCTGCAAGACCGGTCGGTGCTGCAGGTGGCGCAGGCGGAGCGGCCGCGGTCGTGATGGCATAGTTCTGGGTCGTCCACTGGGCGAGGCCGAACACGGCAGGGCCGGTGATCTGGTTGCTGCCCCACACGACGCCGGGGTTCATCGGGTCCGGGGTGGCGCCGGAATAGTCGCCCCATCGGCAGGGGTTCGCGGTGCAGTTGCCCTGGAAGAGCGTCTCCTGGGTCGCCGCGCTGCTCGTACCCAGGACGACCTCGCCCGGGTCCATCTGGCCCAGCGGCGTCGAACTGACACGGCTCTGCGCGGCGATCAGAGCCAGCTTTGTCGAGCTCCCGCGGTTGTACGAAATCATCGCGTCGTTGCCCGCGATCGACGGCGAGATGGCGGCGTTCCAGTAATAGTCTGAGGCGTTCGCCAGCTGGCCCTGCATCCGCAGCGTCAGCGATCCGGGCAAGAACTCGTACCAGCGGACCACAGACCGCCCCGAGCTGCCCACTGTGTGCTGCGTCCAGATCGCTTCCGCGCCCACGCTGGGGTCGAAGCGCGCCACGGCCTGCGTGAGCCGGCCGTCGAGGCTGTCGATAAGGAAGCCCGTGCCGGGCTGCGGCACGCTGGGAGGAACGGTGTAGCTGGCGACCGAGATCTCGCCGTCCGCCACCAGCGTCGGACCCGGCGCCATGTGCCAGACCATCACCTTCGACTGCGGCCCGCCCGAAGGATCGTGCGCGGCGACGATGAAGCCGTTGGCGGAGCTGTCCGCAATGTTGGCCGGGACGGGAGTGAACGCCAGCGTACCGTCCGTGTTCTTCAGCAGGTGCGTCGCGTCGGCGAAGTGTGTCGTCGTGACCGAACCGCCGCAAGTGGCCTGGCCGGCAGGCGGCTTCGCGATGGCCCAGATGTCAGCTGTGACGAACGGGAGGGCCGAGTTGCGCCCGTCGTAGACGTTGGTTCCAAACATGAGGAAGTTCGCGTCGTGGCCGAGCTTGGGGTAGTCGGGAATGTTGGACCCGGTGGGAGCCGCGTAGCGGCACCAGCCGCCCGCGAGGTCTGTCGGGTCGGCGGTCTTCGACCAGCCGAAAAGAAGGTTGGTGTTGGTGAAGTTGGAGTTGAATGCGATCCCGCCGTAGAACCACCTGTTGGCCTGGGGGTCCCACTGAACCTGCGGGTCGCTTGTGAAGAGGCTGGAAGGCGTGCCGGAGAAGGTCCCGAGGTCGGCCCGGCTGAGCAGGGCGAGATTCCGGTCGTAGACGCCGACCAGCTGGTTCACCATCTCGACATACCGCGTGGGTCCGATCGCGCCGGTCGAGTCAGGCGGGGTTGGCTGATAGCCCTGGTCGGCGGCCGACAGCCCGCGACTGTTGAGACCATTCCAAACGCCCGCCGAGCTCGGCGCCGACGGAGGCGGCGTCTGCGGTGTCGACCCCGGTGGCACGGCGGCGGCCAGCTGCTTGGCCTTGCGCAGCTGCGCGGGGTTCATGGTCCCGAAGAGCGCCGCCCGCTTCGCCTGTGACTTGTGGGGCGAGCCGGACTTCATGAGCTTGGCCGTGACCTGACCGACAGGCTTGATCGAGTGGCCGGCGACCGGGCTGGACGCCGCAAAGACCGCTGCGGCAGCCGTGACCGGGGCGAAGCTCGCCAGGCATACCGCAATCAGGAGAAGGGCCCCCCGACGCGCTTTCACCGAGCCGGCCACGAATCACTCCCAGCAAATACCGCGCCTCGGGCGGCGCGATGTGATCGCAGAGTATGGACTTCGTGTAACGGCCTGACTTACCGAAAATTGCCTTCCGAGGGTGTCATGCGCGCAGGCTCGTACTCACACGTCGGAGCAGCCTACGTCGTCACGATCTACCGTCTCGGCCGAGCCACATAGATAAGTAGTCGCGCGCGCGGGTTCACGTGTCCAGGAGGCCCAGGACGCGGACAGCGTTGCGCGCGGCTCGCAGCAGGACCCGGGCGCCGTCGACCAGGTCGGCGTCGCTCGTGGCCTCGGCCGGGGAGTGCGTCACGCCGCCCCGGCTCGCCACCAGCATCATCGCCGCCGGCACGTGGCGCGCAAGGATCGCGGCGTCGTGCCAGGTGCCGGCGTGCATGCGGCGGTGAGCCACCCCCGCCTCGACGCACGCAGCCTCCACGGCGTCGACCAGTCGCGTGTCGAACGCAACCGGCGCTGCGAACGCGGGCTCGACCGCCAGCCGCACGCCGTCCTTCGCCTCGGCGACGAGGTCGTGGCGCGTCATCGATGCCTGGCACTCGTTCGCACGGCAGACTTCACGCAAGCGCGCCTGCAAGGCATCGACCGCCCGGGCGAGCGCATCGATCGCCGGCTGGCGGACCTCGAGCGTGAAAGCAACCTTCTGGGCGACGAAGTTGATGGCGCCTCCATCGCTGGACGCGTTGCCCACCGTGGCGACGCCGGCCTCATCGACGGCTCGCACGATCGCCGGCACCTCGGCGATGAACACAGCCGCCGCGCGTACAGGATCGTGGCGCAGCTCGAACGGCGTGGTGCCGCCGTGCGCTGAGCGACCTTCGATCGTGATGCGGTAGCGGTCGAAGCCCAGGATCCCCGGCACGACCGCCAGCCCCAGTCCCTCCGCCTCGAGCCGCGGGCCCTGCTCGATGTGCAGCTCGAGGTAGCCGGCGACATCAGGCAGGTGCCCGCGCGCCGTGGTGACGGAACCGATGTCCACGCCGGCCCTGCTGAGGACCTCTTTCGCGTTGGTCGCGGCCGCGAGAGCGTCGACGTTGAGCGCGCCGGTCAGCGCCTTGGCGCCGAAGTAGCCACAGGGGAACCGCACGCCTTCCTCGTCCGCGAAGTCGACCAGCTCCACATGGCCCACAGCGGGGTCTCCAGCCTCGGCGAGCGTCCGCACCACCTCGAGCGCCGCGACGACGCCGAACGCGCCGTCAAGCCGCCCACCCGCCGGCACGCTGTCGGTGTGCGACCCGACCAGCAGCCGAGGTCGCCGCGCGTTCGCCGTGCGACCGAAGACGTTGAGGGCGGCATCGACTTGGACGGTCAACCCTGCGGCCTCGAGCTTGCGGCCCAGCCACCGCCTCGCCTCGAGGTCCGCGGTCCCCCACGCCACCCGGTCCACGCCTCCGTCGGCGCGGCCGCCGATTGCCGAGAGCTCGGCCAGGTCGCCGAGGAGGCGGTCGCCGCTGATGTCGATGGGAGCGGGACTAGACGAGGCCCAGGATCTCCGCCGACCGTTCCAGCACGCCCGCGTCGATGTCGGCGTAAGGGTCGGGAGAAAGGGAAAGGATCACGTGGTTTGCGCCGGCGTCCGCATAACGGCGCACGACCTTGGCGAGCGCGGGCGCGTCCCCCACGGCAAGCTCGGGTTCCCGAAACCCGTCCTGCGCTTCGTCCCACCCCTCGAGCACGCACGCGATCGACGCGCTCGTCACCACGCTGGAGAGCGGCCGTCCCGCCCGGTCGAGCGCATCATGCAGTCCCCGCAGCGCCTCGGTGAAGCGCGTCGGGTCTTCCGCGCCCCAGTAGGCGTGGTTCCAGCCGTCAGCGCGCGCCGCGAGCTCGAGCATGCGAGGGCCCTCGGCGGCGATCCACACCGGGGGCGGCGGCGCCGTCACGGCGACAGACGCATCGCGCAACCGCAGCCAGCGCCTTTCAGCGTTGACGCGCTCGCCGCGAAGCAGGCCACGCAAGGGTTCGAAGCCTTCCTCGAGGCGGCTCACCAGGTGGTCGAATGGCAGGCCGAGGGCGTCGAACTCCGGCTTGTGCCAGCCGGTGCCCAGCCCGAGGACGAAGCGGCCGGCGGCGATCTCGGCGAGGGCCGACGCCTCGCGGGCCAGCTGCACCACGTGGCGGAACGCGTGGCTCAGCACCAGCGTGCCCACGGTGATCTTCTTGGTGGCTGCGGCGACGGCGGCCAGGCAGAGCATGGGGTCGACGGCGAGGACGCGCCCCCACCTGCGCTCGATGAAAACGTGGTCCATGACCCACACGGAGTCGAACCCGAGACTTTCCGCGTGGCGCGCCTGGGCGACGATCTCGGCCACCGGCCTGGGCCGGTACGACCCGTAGTCGTACATCTTCAGGGTCACGCCGACGCCCGCTGCCCGCGGGGGGCTGGAAGCTACTTGGCTGCCCCTGCCGCCGCCAGCGCACGCCGGGCGCTGACGCGGCCCACGCGGCGGAGGTGGGTCTCGAGCTGCCCCGCGGCGGGGTTCCAGATGCCGCGAAGGACCATGTCCGAGTAGATGTCCGCGATCTCTTCCAGGGACAGACGCCCGCGGGGCGAGTACCAGGAGGAGACCCAGGTCGTCATGGCGAGGAGCCCGTAGGCGGTGACCTGTACGTCCACCGGCAGGAACTTGCCCTGGCGGATGCCGTCGTTGAGCTCCTTCTGGAACATCTCCTCATACTCGTGGCGGAGGGACACGATGCGCGCCCGCTGCTGGCGGTTGAGGCTCCGGAGCTCGCTGTTGCCGATGAACACCTCTTTCGCGCGCTCGCCATGGAACTTGACGTGGTGGTAGACGAGGAGGCGCATCCTCTCGACGACGTCCGGCTCCTGGGCGACCTGGCGCTGGTCGTCGAGGAGCGCGAGCATCACCGTCTCCATGATGTCGAAGAGGAGCTCGCCCTTCGACGTTATGTGGTTGTACAGGCTGCCCACCTGGATGCCGACGCGGGACGCGATGTGGCGGAGCGTGGTGGCCTGGAAACCGTGCTTGTAGAAGAGGTCGAGGGCCACCGACCGGATCTCGCCCGCGGTGCTCTCCCCACCAGCCCTGCCTCGCCGGCGGACTACGTTCACCAGGCGTGCCCTGTCCGAGTCACGCCGGCGAACACGAGCACGAGGTGACCTTAGTTGCCTCGGCGCGTGCTGTCAACCGTCTCGAAAGCGGTCGTTAGTTTGTTTATCCTGACCTCGCGGCGTGCTCACTGTAACTGACGTCCTGCGTCGCCTCCACGTACGCCGGCCCGAGGCGCCGGCGGTCGTCGACACCGAGCGCCGCCTCAATCACCGCCAGCTTGCCGAGCGCGCCTGGGCAACCGCCAACGGGCTGCGCGGCCTCGGGGTAAAGCCCGGGGATCGGGTCGCCATCCTATGCGGAAACGGGGTGTTCAGCGCCGAGGCCATCCTGGGCGCCATCGCCGCAGGCGCGATCGCCACGCCGCTGAGCTGGCGGTGGTCGGCGCCGGAGCTCGAGCACGGCCTCAACGACAGCGGCGCACGCATCGTCCTGGCCGACGCCGAGTTCGCACTCGCGGCGCACCACGCCATCGCCGCCGGGAGGGTGAGGGGCGTCGAGCACGTCCTCACAGAAGGCCAGGACTTCGAGTCGTTCCTGGGTCCCGCGACGCCTCCAGACGTGGCCGTTTCTGCCGCGGACCCGGCCGTGATCCTCTACACGGGCGGCACCACCGGAGCTTCGAAGGGCGTGCTGCTGTCGCACACCAACGTGATGGCCAACGCCATCGACGAGATCGTCGACACGGACATGGAGCCCGACGACGTGACCCTGCTGATCGCGCCGATGTACCACTCGGCCTCGCTGCTCTGCTGGTTCCTGCCTCACCTCGTGATCGGCGCCTGCAGCGTCTTCATGCGGCGCTTCGACGAGGACCATGCCGGCGAGCTCATCGAGAGGGAGCGCGTGACCAACGGCTTTTTCATCCCGAACATGGTGCGGCGGATGCTGATCAGCGGCGCGTGGGCACGCCACCGCATGGATTCGTTTCGACGCCTCTACGTCGGCGGCGCCACGTTCAGGCTGCCCGACAAAGAGGCGGTCCGCGACGTGCTTCCCGGCGCGCGCATCTACTACCAGTACGGACTCACCGAGGCGGGTCCCATCGTCACGCGCCTGCGCCCCGAGGACATGTTCAAGGAGGAGCTCGACGGCTCGATCGGCCAGGAGATGCTGCTCAATGACGTCACCATCCGCGACGAGGAGGGCCGCGAGGTCCCTGACGGCGTAGCCGGCGAGATCTGCGTCCGCGGCCCCAATGTGATGCTCGGTTACTTCAACCGGCCTGACGCGACCGCGGCCGTCTTCCGGGACGGGTGGCTGCGGACCGGGGACGTGGCCTCGCGACACGACGGCTACTTCACGTTCCACGACCGCCTCAAGGACATGATCAAGAGCGGAGGCGAGAACGTCTACTCGGCGGAGGTCGAGCAGGCCCTGTACACGCACCCCGCGGTCGCCGAGGCGGCGGTGCTCGGCGTCGCCAGCGAGGAGTGGGACGAAGAGGTGCGCGCCGTGGTCGCGCTGAAACCTTCGTTCAGCGTCAGCGAGCGCGAGCTCCAGGACCATGCGCGGCGGACGCTCGCCGGCTACAAGGTGCCGAAGCGGATCCTGTTCGTGCCGCTCGAGAGGATGCCCGTCAACCCGAGCGGCAAGATCATGAAACGCGAGCTCCGCGAGCAGGCCCTGTGGCCCGACCTCGTCAACCGATGAGGACGGTCCGCGAGCCAGATTCCATCACGGGCGAGGACGTGCTCGCGGCGCGGGACCGCATCGGCCGCATCGTGGCGCGCACGCCGTGCATCCCGCTCGAAGGCGAGCGGGAGATCTACTTGAAGCTGGAGACGCTGCAGCCGATCCGTTCCTTCAAGGTCCGCGGTGCCGGCAACGCCGTCGCGATGCTGTCGGCGGACGAGCTGGCGGCCGGCGTCTACACCGCCAGCGCCGGCAACATGGCGCAAGGCCTCGCCTGGGCGGCCCGCAAGCACGGCATCGCCTGCTCGGTCGTCGTCCCCGACGGCGCCCCGCAGACCAAGCTCGACGCGGTGCGCCGGCTTGGCGCCGAGATCGTCTCGCTTCCGTACACGGATTGGTGGAACGTGCTGGCCACGCACCGCTACGCCCCCCTGGAGCCGGCGCGGTTCATCCACCCGGTTTCCGACGTGGCGGTGATGGCCGGCAACGGCACCATAGGGCTCGAGATCCTCGAGGACATGCCTGAGGTCGACGCGGTGCTCGTGCCGTACGGCGGCGGCGGCCTGAGCTGCGGCATCGCGGCGGCCATCCACGCCACGCGGCCGGAGATTCCCGTGTACGGGTGCGAGGTCGAGACCGCCGCGCCGCTGCGGGCGGCTCTGGTCGCCGGCAAGGCGGTCGAATCACCACGCACGCCGACGTTCGTCGACGGCATCGGCGCGCCCACTGTGCTGGCCGAGATGTGGCCCGCCGCCAGCCGTCTGCTGGCCGGCTCGCTCGTGGTCAGCGTCGAGGAGGTGGAGTCGGCGATCCGGACCCTCGTCGCCCGGGCGGCGGTCGTCGCCGAGGGCGCCGGTGCGGTGTCAGTGGCGGCCGGCTTGAAGCGGCTCGGAGGCGACGGCCGCGTGGTGTGCGTCGTCTCCGGAGGCAACATCGACCCCGGCGTCCTGTCGCGAATCCTTGGCGGTGCGCCGGCCAACCCAGGCTAGGCCCGCCACCAGCGCGGCGCCGACGGCGACTCCGCCGGCGACGCTCTGAAACACGGCGATCAGGCCCGCGGCCTGGGCGACCACGCCGAGGGCGATCGGCCCGAACAGCTCGCCTATGCTGCCCGCCATCCAGAACATGCCGACGGCGGCGCCACGATTGGACGGACCTGACGACGACGCCACCGCGGCCTGGCCGGAGACGAGAAAGATCCCGAAGAGGACTCCTTCGAGGATGAGCAGCCCGCCCAGGACGGTGGCGGAAGTCGTGCGCGCGATCGCGAGGACGACGACCGCCTCCACCACCAGCACCCCGGCGAGCGTCCAGTTGGCCGGGATGCGTGCCGACATCGCGCCCATCGGGATGCGCCCGGTGGCGGATGCGAGCGCCCTCCACGCGAAAAGCGTGCCGATCGTCACCGTGCTGATGCCGATTCCCCGGGCGTAGACCGGGAAGTACGTGAAGATCGCGCCCGTCATCGACAGCGTCATCGCGATGTTGGCGACGCATGCTCCCAACATCCGCGGCTCGCGCGCCAGCGCCCGCAGCGCCGGCAGGTCGACCAGTCGCTTTCCGATCGGGGACTCGGGACCCTGCGGCTTCCTGCGCACGAGCCTGGCGGCCCCGAACACGGCGCCGGCGATCGCGACCACCGCGCCCGCGAGATACGCCGCCGGGTACCCCGCGCTCGCGCCGACCCAGCTGCCGAGGAGCGGGCCGACGGCAAAGCCGGACCCCATCGCGGCCGTGTAGACGCCGATCGCGGCCCCCCGGTCGCGCGGCTCGACCACATCGCCGATGTAGGCCACGCCGAGCGGGAACGTCGCCACCATCGCAACGGCCTGCAGAAGCCGGGGCACGACGAGCCACTCGGCGCTGGGCACGATCGAGAAGGCGCCGAACGCTACGGCGAACATGACCATCCCCGCGACTAGCACGGTCTTGCGGTCCAGGCGGTCGGAAAGCATCCCGATGGGGAGTGCGGCGACCAGCCGCCCGAGCCCGAGCATCGCCGTGATCACGCCCAGAAGGCCGAGCGAGGCGCCGAGGCTCGTCGCGTATAGCGGGAAGATCGGGGTGGGCACGCCGGTGACGATGTCGGCGATGAAGATCAGGATGCAGACGTCCACCACCTCACGCCGGAAGACCCGGCGGTAGGTCGCGGACACGCGGGACACTGGCTGCAGATTAAAGTGTTTGACGAACGAACGTGCGTTTTCGAATCGGCTTTGCGGCGCCACTGACGACCCCCCAGTCGATCGTCGGCCTGCCGATGCTCCGGGCGGTAGAAATGGCCGCAGGGGATGCCCGAGAACGAGGCCTCGATGTCGAGGTCATCGCGGCCGACGACCGGGAAGATGAGGACGTCGCCGTCGAAGCCGCGCGCGAGCTGGTCGCGGACCCGGCGGTGATCGCGGTGGTGGGCCACAAGAACAGCGGGCCGAGCAAAGCCGCCGCTCCCGTCTACGCCGAGGCCGGGCTCGCGCAGATCACGCAGTGCTCGACCGACAACTCGCTCAGCCGCGCCGGCTGGAAGACCTTCTTCCGCATGTGCGCGACGAACGAGCGGCAGGCTGAAGTGGCGGCGGTATTCGCGCACGCGCGGTTGCCCGGCGCGCGCACCGTCGCGGTGCACGACGGGACGGCGTATGGACGGCCGCTGGTCGAGGCATTCGCGCGCAAGCTCGAGGAGTTATCCGGCCGCTCCGTGCGGGTGATGGCGATGCGGACCGGCCAGGAGGATTTCGGCGAGATCGTCGAGGGCATCAAGGAAGCGGACGCGGAGATCGTCGACCTCGGGGGGACGGAGATCGAGAGCAGCAAGCTGATGCGGGCGCTCCGCAGCGCGGGGCTCCGACCGCTGGTCATCAGCTCGGAGGGCGGGCCCGACAACCCGATCGTGCGGCTGTCGGGGGCGGCGGGCGAGGGCAGCGTGCACACGTACGCCGGGTTCGACCCCCTCTCGACACCCGAGGCGGCCGGGGTGGTCGAGCGCTGCCGGGCAGCCTTCGGCGAGACGCCTTCCTACGTGATCGAGTGCTTCGACGCGGTGGCGGTGATCGCATCGGCGCTGGAGGCCGGCGCCACCACCCGCGTCGAGGTCCGCGAGGCCATCGCGCGGACGGACTTCCAGGGCCTGAGCGGTCGCATTCGCTTCGATGACAGCGGCGAGCGCGTTGACGCGCCTGTGAGCCTGTGGACGATCCACGGGGGAGAAATGGTGCCGCTGAATGCCGCCCCTCCGGCGCTCCGCGCCACCTCCCCGTAAAACGGGGAGGAGTCCCTCCGGCGAGCCCCTCCGGCGCTTCGCGCCACCTCCCCGCAGGCGGCAGCCCCTCCGGCGCTTCGCGCCACCTCCCCGTAAACGGGGAGGAGATTGCTAGACGGCGGCCGGTTGCTTCAGCAGGTCGCGGACCTGGCCCAGCAGCCTGATCGCCTTCGACACCCGCTCGTGCGGGATGCCCGGGTACTTGACGCGGAACATGACGTGCAGGCGGTCGCCCGCGATGTCACGCAGGCGGCGCAGGTTGGCGGCGATCTCCTCCGGCGAGCCCAGCATGATCTCGCTGCGGCGCCCCGCGATCTCCTGCTCGCTCATCCGGTCGGGGTACCAGTCGGCGTATTCAGCGGGCGGCAGCCCGTACCACGACCCATACGTGCGCCGCGTCAGCATGTACGCGTCCTTCACCTGGCCCCAGGCGTCGTCCGCGCCTCCCTCCGAGACGAAGCCGCCGAGGGTCATCGCGAACTCCTGGTCCTCGTAGCGCCTGCCGTGCTTCGCCAGCGCGGCCTTGTAGCGGTCGACCATGTCCCCGACACGCCAGTAGATGTCGCGGTTGTAGCCGCTCGCTCCGAACGACTTCGAGTCGGTGCCGCCGTCCATGATGAAGCCGTCGCCGAGGCGCGCCGCGCGGTCGACCGACGCGTCGACGTAGCCCGCGATCCACACCGGCGGCCCGCCCTCCTGCGCCGGCTTGGGGTGGACGTCGACATTCTCGAAGCTCCAGTGTCTGCCGCGAAACGTCACCGGGTCCTCGCGCCACGCGAGCTTCATCACCTGCACCAGCTCCTCCGTCATCGGCGCACGGACTGCACGGCGCACGTTGAAGCCCGCGTACTCCGGGTCGCGGTAGCCGAGGCCGACGCCTATCACCAGGCGGCCGTTCGAAAGCAGGTCGACCATCGCCGCCTCCTCCGCCAGCTTGATCGGGTTGTGCAGCGGAGCAAGGACCACCGACGGGCCGAGGGTGATGCGCGACGTGACCGCGGCAACCGCGGCGCACATGCCCATCACGTTGGGGTTCCAGTTGAGGAAGTGGTGCTCCGTGTACCAGATCGAGTCGAGCCCGACCTGCTCGGCGAGCTTTGCCTGCTCGAGGTCGTTGGCGTACACCTGGTGGTGGCTGATGCCTTCGGAGGGCACCCACTCGGCGCTGTAGACGCCGAGTCCGAGCTTCACCTCTTCACCGGCGAGGTCTCGACCATGGTGAGCTTCATCTGGACCTGGTCGCGCGGCACCAGCGTCGGCCACAGCGAGACCGACGGCCGCGGCTGCGCCGGTGACAGGTATCCGGTGCCGATGCCGCCAAGCGTCCACAGGTGCGTCGACTCGCGCTTCACCGTGTCCGCCTCCTCTTTCGTGCGGGTGCGGGCGGCCACGCGCAGGCCGACCTCGTTCATCTCGCCCGGCTCCGGCGCCGTCGGTCCGTGGAGGGCGTTGACGCCGATGTAGTCGAAGTGCAGCTCGATGGGCTCGACGCCGAGGAGCTTCAGCCGCTCGCGGATGATCCGCTCGCCGCGCTTTGCCTTCTCGTAGGCGTCCGGCCAGCTGAACAGGAGCGAGCCCTCGCCCTCCCAGCCGTCGCGATAGCCGATGCAGACCTTCAGCTTGTCGGGCAGGCCCTTGCCGCTCATGTTCGAAATCCTCACGCGCTCGGGCGCGATCTCCTCGACCTTGACCGTGGTGAAGTCCGCGATGCCGTCGGGCATGTAGTAGTTGTTCGGGTCGCCGATCTCATAGACCAGCTGCTCCTTGACCGTCCACTCGTTGAGGATGCCGCCCGACCCTTCGACCTTCGAGATGACCGCGGTCGCGTCTTCGCTCACCTCGGCGATCGGGTAGCCGGGACGCCACGGATCCTTCGCCTGCCGCCACAGGTTGGAAACCGCGCCCGTCGCTAGCGCCGCGCACTCGACGGTGTGGCCGATGGTGATGGCGGCCCCCATCTTGTCGTTGTCCTTGGGGTCGTAGGTCCAGCCGAACTCGTGCATCATCGGGCCGATGAAAAGGGCCGTGTCCGAGACGCGGCCGCAAACGACGACGTCGGCGCCCCGCGCCAGCCCGCGGGCGATGTAGTCGCCGCCGACGTAGGCGTTGGCCGCCACGATGTCCTGGCGGATGCGGTCGATGTCGTCCTCTCCGGTGTCGAGGTTGGGAAACGTGATGCCGAGCGAGCGCATCTCGTCGAGGTCGGGAAAGATGTCGTCGCCCGTGACGACCGCGATCTTCAGGTCGGGGATGCCGAGACGCTCGGCGACCTCGATCACCTTGCGCGCCGCCGCCGCGGGGTTCGCGCCGCCGGCGTTGGTCACGATCTTGAAGCCCTGCTTGCGCGCCTGCGGCAGGACCGCCTCGGTCCACGGCTCGATGTCGTGGATGTAGCCCTCATTGGGATCCTTCGCCTTCTGCCGCTGGAGCACCGCAAGGGTGAGCTCCGACAGATGGTCGAAGCACAGGTAGTCGACGTTGCCCTTGTCCGCGATCTCGACCGCCGGCTCGAGGAGGTCGCCCCAGTACGCGCTGCCCGCGCCGAGCCGGATCTTCTTCATACCGGGATCACGCCGTTGCGGCGGTTGGGCGGCGGGACGTCCTTGCGCGAGTAGACCTCATAGCGGCGGATCAGCTCGTCACGGAGCTCGTCGCTCGGGATCACCGCCTCGATCGAGAAGTCGGAGGCGACCTCGTAGACGTCGATGTCCTCCTCGTACTCGCGGCGCTTCTGCTCGATGAATGCCGCGCGCTCTTCCTCGGGCAGCTCGTTGATCTTGTTCAGGTAGATGGCGTTGATCGCGCTCTCCGGGCCCATCAGCGCCGGCTTCGCGGTCGGCAGCGCGAGCACCGCGTCGGGTCCCATCGGCGAGCCGCTCATCGCCAGGTAGCCGCCGCCGTACGCCTTGCGCACGAGGACCGCGATCCGGGGCACGCGAGCGTCGGCGACCGCGAACAGCATCTTCGCGCCGTGGCGGATGATGCCCGCACGCTCGACCTGGCTCCCGACCATGAAGCCGGGGATGTCCTGCAGGAACAGCAGCGGGATGTTGAACGCGTTGCACGTCCAGATGAAGCGCGCGGCCTTGTCCGACGAGTCGGGGAACAGCACGCCGCCTTTGTAGCGGGACTGGTTGGCGACGATGCCGACCGGCCGTCCACCGAGCCGCGCGTAGCCGGTGACCAGCTCGCGCGCCCAGAGCTTTTTGACCTCGAGCCAGGTGCCCTCGTCGACGAGGGCCTTGATGAGGTCGACCATGTTGAAGGCGACGCGCTGGCTCAGGGGGACGATCTCGGCGATCGTCTTGCCAGCGGCCGGCGGCCGCGCCTCCTGCAGCGGCGGCTTCTCGGTCCAGTGGCCGGGGAAGTACGACAGGTACTGCTTGGCGACCTCGAGCGCCTCTTCCTCGTTCGCGCACAGGAAGTCGCCGAGGCCGCTGACGCGGTTGTGCATCTCGGCGCCGCCCATCTCTTCCATGGTCACCTTCTCGCCGGTCGCCATCTCCGACATGCGTGGCGACCCGATGTAGGCGGTGGCGTTGCCCTCGACCATGATGCAGACGTCGCACAGGGCGGGCTGGTACGCGGTGCCGGCGGGCGATGGTCCGAGCAGCACGCATACCTGGGGCACCACACCTGACAGCTGGATCTGGTTGTAGAAGATGTTGCCCCATGCCTTGCGCCCGGCGTAACTCGTGCGCTGCTCGTCGATGCGCGCCCCGGCCGAGTCGACGAGGTAGAGGAGCGCGCTCTTCGTCCGGCCGGCGAGCTCCTGCATGGCGGTGATCTTCTGGAACGTCCTGTAGCCCCACGTGCCCGCCTTGACGGTCATGTCATTGGCGATCACGCAGACCGGCCGGCCGCCGATGTGGCCGACCACGGTGACCACGGCGTCGGCGGGCAGGTTACCGTCGACGTGGCGCGCGAGCAGCCCGTCCTCGAACGACCAGCCTGGGTCCATGATGCGGTCGAGGCGCTCGCGCACGAAGAGCTTGTTCTGCTCCTTGAGCTTGGCGTGGTAGCGCTTGTCGCCGCCGGCGCGCGCGACGTCCAGGCGGCGGCGCAGGTCCTCGTCGGGGGTCGGCGCCTGCGGTTCGGACCTTTCGAAATGTGCGCCCTGCGCGCGCCCGGCCGGATCCGCGCTCATTCGGGCAGCTCCATGCGCAGCAGCGCGGTGCTGAAGGCCTTGCCGGTCACGTCGTAGCGCAGCGTCTTCGTCGCTCCACCGCCCAGCGCGTTGTGGAGGAGGAGGTTGAAGCCGTTGATGTTGGGCATCGGGAAGACCTCGACCTCGCCGCGTACCCAGTCGCCGAAGTGATGCTTGATCCGCTCCGGTGTGAGGGCTGCCAGTAGCCGCTCGTAGGCGGCGTCATCGAGCGCGAGGACGCCCACGTTGACGACGTCTCCCTTGTCGCCGGAGCGCGCATACGCGATGTCCTTCACCTGCATGGCCGAAGCCTCAAAACGAACGAACGAACGTTCACTTTTGTTTCCGTGGAGTCTAGCGTATGCTGCCTCGATATCCCGCGAGCGATTCGTTTCCTCGAAGGAGTCGACCTGGCCACCATCCCCCTCCCAGCCATCGCCACCGGCCCCGCGGAAGCCGCGCATTCGGGCATCCGTGAGGTCGTCAACCTGGCCCTGGTCACGCCCGGATGCATCCGCCTCGAGGTCGGAGAGCCGAACTTCTCCACGCCCTCACATATTGTCGAGGCGGCGGTCGAGTTCGCGCGCAAGGGCGCGGTCAAATACACGGCCACCGCCGGCCTGCTGAGCCTGCGCGAACGGCTCGTCGCCAAGCTCGCACGCGTCAACGGGATCCAGGCCGAGGTCAACAACATCAACTGCACCGTCGGCGGCGTCGGCGGCATCGCGGCCGCGATGGCGGCGCTGCTCGAGCCGGGAGACGAGGTCCTCCTCCCTGACCCCGCCTGGCCGAACTACCGCCTCATGCTCGCGTGGACGCATGGCGTGCTCGTGCCGTATCCCTGCTCGCCCGACAACAAATTCCTCCCCGACCCGCGTGAGGTCGAGAAGCTGATCACCCCGCGGACCAAGCTCATGATCGTCAACAGCCCGTGCAACCCGACGGGCGCGGTCTTTCCGCGGTCGCTGCTGGAGCAGCTGGTCGACGTCGCGGTCCGCCGCAACGTCTACCTCCTTTCGGACGAGTGCTACGACGAGGTCATCCTCGACGGCGAGCACGTGAGCCCCGCCTCCTTCTGCACCGACGGCCGCGTCATCTCCGCCTACACGTTCTCCAAGACCTACGCGATGACCGGCTGGCGGGTCGGCTACGTGGTCGCCAGCGAGAAGGTCTCCGACAGCATCACCAAGATCCTCGAGTCCAACTCCTCGTGCATCCCCACCGTGTGCCAGAAGGCGGCCGAGGCCGCGCTCGACGGACCGCGGGAGCCGCTCCAGGCGATGGTCCGGGCCTACCGCGAGCGCCGCGACCTGTGCGCCGGGCTGCTCGACGAGGCCGAGATGCTGATCAGCCGTCCCGAGGGGGCGTTCTACATCATGGCCGACATCGGACGGTCGGGCCTCGATTCGCGCGACTTCGCGTTCGACCTGGTCAAGACCAAGCAGGTGGCCGTCGCGCCGGGAACCGCGTTCGGATCCTCGGCCCGCAAGGCGGTGCGGATCAGCCTGGCCAGCTCGCCGGAGGACCTGTCCGTCGGCATCGGCCGGATGATCGAAAGGGTGGAAGAGCTCTCGGCCTGAAGAATCCGCGGGGCCGGGAACCCCGGATAGTCCGGACTAACCGGCATTCTGGGCCCGCCCTAACCCCGGATAGTCCGGACTAACCGGGTGACTTGGGCAGGATTGCACGCGCGCGACGTACTTGGGCGACGACGGAGCCCGGTGCGCGGAGGTCGGACGCAGTGAATCGAAGCAGGTGGAACCCGGCGTTGACGAGTGCGTTCTGCCGGCGCAGGTCCGCATCGAGGCGATCCTTGTGATGCGCGCCGTCATATTCGATGACCAGCCTGCGGTCGGGGTAGTACAGGTCCACGCGTGCGAGGAATCTTCCCGCCCGGTCGCTGAGCTCGGCCTGGACCAGCGGACGCGGAAGCCGGCCTTTGATGAGCTCGATGCGCAGGCGCGTCTCCATGGGGGACTCTGACCTGGGCTCGGCCAGGCTGACGGCACGCCGCAGCCTTTTGATTCCCTTGGCTCCTCGGTTCGCCTCCAGGTGCGAGGTCAGCTGTGAGGGCGTGACCACGCCCGCGCGCAGGGCGACGTCGACGGCGACGACCGCCTCGACAAGATTGGTGCCGCTGCCCAGCTCAGCGACCGTCCGCATGGTGGTTGTCGTGCGGAAGCCAGACCGGATGATCACGTCCGACTCCGCCAGCGCCGCTCGTCTGAGCTTGATGCCCGAACGAGCGCGCACGGGTATCTCGCGCGGCACGGTCACCTCGATCGGTTCGCCCCAGGGAAAAGCGAGGCCGAGCAGCCATGCGGCCGTCAGCCCCGAGAAGGCATGTTGCGGTGGCAACCGTCGGGAGGCGGCCAGGAGCTTCAGGCGCGGACCTTCGGCAAGCCGGACCCACGCGTACTGTCCGCGACTGGTGCGCGTCCAGCTTCTGGTCTGCAGATCGTCCCAGCTCATTCCGACCTGTCGTGCTTCGGCGACGGTGAACGGAACCTTTCGCAGGGCCGCCTCGACTCGCATGAGATCGAGGATCATCCCGTCCGGCAGAGAACACAAGCCAGGCCGTTAAGGGTGCCGTCTTCCGCGATAGGCCGGACTATCCGGGGTTTCGACGGCCCGCCACGCTCGGTTAGTCCGGACTATCCGGGGGTTGGGCGGCCTGGGGACGGTCGGGAGCTCAGCGCAACATCAGGCCGCCGTCGACGACCAGCGCGGCGCCCGTGACGTACGACGCGTCCTCACTCGCGAGAAACAGGACGGCTCGAGCCACCTCTTCGTAGGTGCCCTGGCGGCCGAGTGGGACCCGCGCCGCGGCGCCTGACGCGCGCGCCTGCTGCTGCTCCTCGGTCAGGTCGCGGCGGCGGTCAGTCATGACCATCTCCATGTAGCCCGGGCACACGCAGTTGGCGCGGATGCCGTCCCTGGCGAAGTCGACGGCGAGGGCGCCGGTCAGCGACACCATCGCCGCCTTGGACACGCTGTACGCGGTTTCGTCACCGGCCGGCTTCAGGCCCGCGATCGAAGCGGTGTTGACGATCGCACCGCCACCTCCCTCGCGCATCAGAGGGATCGCCGCCTTCGCCATCAGGTAGGCGGATCGCACGTTCACGTCGAGGATCCTGTCCCAGTCGCCCGTCTCGGTCTCCATCACCGACCTGGCGCGCAGCGGGTCGATGCCGGCGTTGTTGAACAGCACGTCGAGCCGGCCAAACTCGGAGCGTGCGAGTCCCACGGCGCCTGCGGCGGTGCTCTCCTCGGAGACGTCGCCGCCAAAGCCGCGCACCTCCGCCCCGTACTGCGCGACCGCAAGCTGCGCCGCCTCGAGCGCTTCGCGGTCCCAGTCGACCAGGACCAGGCGCGCCCCCTCGGCGGCAAACTGGCGCGCCGAGGCCAGCCCCAGGCCCGAGGCGCCGCCCGTGATGAGGACGACCTTGTCCCCGAACCGCCTCAACTCGCGGCGATCTTGTCGAGGTCGCGCAGGAACGTGCCCGGCGTGTGCAGTCGGCCGAACAGGTACGTGAGGTAGGCCTCGCGGTCCTTGTCCGCGAAGCGGCGGTCGGCCTCCTCGACGAGCTTGCGGCCAAGGATGTACGTGTACTGGTACGGGCCCCAGAGCGGGTGCTTGATGTAGCGCAACTGGAAGGCGGCCCGCGCGCCGTCCATGAACCCCTCGCGCGCCAAGGTCGCGAGCACGTCTTTCTCCTCCCGTCCTTCGACCTGCAGCGCCAGCGCGCCGGCGAACGTGGCCATGCGGCGCAGCCACTCCAGCTTGCAGGCGAGCAGCTGGTGGCGCGACGGCTCGGGCGTCGCGCGCAGGAGCGCGGTCTCCTCGATGCCTTCGCTGATCACGCTCTCGGGAGCGTTCTTCAGCTTGATCGAGGCGGCGACATGGCCCTGCTTCGCGTACGTGTGCTGGTGGAGGACGGCGAGGTGCAGGTAGTCGCCCGGGTAGATGTTGTGCGCGACCTCGAAGGCGACGGTCTCGGGCGTCCGCGGCGTGGCCACGTTGACCTCGAACGTCATGCGCCGCGGCGGGTACCAGCTGAGGTTGACCGACCACAGCTCGTCGGTGGTCCGGATCAGCTCCAGCGTCTCGTCGACCCGAAGCGGAAATTCGCCGCCGAACGCGTAGCGCCGACCGGCCAGGTACGCGTCCATCGCCGCGTCCCACTTGGCCTCGCCACTGACGAGGCGCGACTGCTCCCACCTCTCGACGTCGCCTCCGGCGAGCTCGGTGACCTCGTCCCGCAGGCGCGCCATCTCCTCGTGGTCGACTGGCTCGAGCCGCACCCCAAGAAGCGCGCCGACCATCTCGTCGTAGGGGAGGCGGCGGCCCGAGCTGACCTCGAGCTGCACAGCCACCGAGCGCGCCTGGCCGGCCACGTACTCGTCGCCAGACTCGTCCGCCCGCGACGCGATGTCGTGGGCCTCCTTGACCAGGTCCTCGGGACGCCCCGGATCGCGGCGAGCCTCCTCCAGCCACTCGGGCGGGCCTGCGTAGACCGCCTTGAGGATCGGGTGGTGCTCGGCCGCCCGCAGGGCAAGGCGGACGAGGTCTGGTTCGATTCCGGTGGCGTCGGTGGTGACCACGGCGGCCGGCGCCTTCACAGGATCGCCCTCAGGAAAGCCTGGGTCCGCTCGTTGCGCGGGCTCTTGATGACCTCCCGCGCCGGTCCTTCCTCGACGATCACGCCTTCGTCCATGAACATCAGCCGGTCGCCGACCTCACGCGCGAAACCCATCTCGTGGGTGACCACGATCATCGTCATGCCTTCCACCGCCAACTTCTTGATCTCCTCCAGGATGCCTCCGATCAGCTCAGGGTCCAGCGCCGACGTCACCTCGTCGAACAGCATCAGCTGCGGCTTCATCGCCAGGGCGCGCGCGATCGCCACCCGCTGCTTCTGGCCACCCGACAGCTGGCTCGGGTAGCTCTTGGCCTTGGCGCCCAGCCCGACGCGCTCGAGTTGGGCCATAGCGCGCTCGCGCGCCTGCCGGCCCGGGACCTTGAGGACGCGAGTGAGCCCGAGCGTCACGTTCTGGATCGCCGTCATGTGCGGGAAGAGGTTGAATTGCTGGAACACCATCCCGATGTGCGTGCGCAGCAGGTTGAGCTCGCGCTCGTACTTGATGCGGTCGAGCGGGTTCAGCGGCACGTTGTCCTTGGTCCACCTCCGGCCGAGGAATTCCACGGTGCCCGTCTCCGGCGGCGACACGAAGTTGATGCAGCGCAGGAGCGTGCTCTTGCCCGAGCCCGAGGGCCCGATCACGACCAGGACCTCGCCGCGCGTCACCTCGAGGTTGATGTCCTTGAGCACGTGCGCGTTGCGCAGCGTCCCGCGGTGGTACCACTTGTTGACACCGTGGAGCCGCAGGATCGTCCTGCCGTCGGTCGTCAGCGGTGAGGGGTCGAGAATGTGCTCCTCCATCGGCCCTGCACGGCATTCTATCCCCGGCCGGACAGACCTTCGAACAAGCGTTAGTTCAGGCTGGTGGTTAAGCTCTCACGAAGTCCTTTGCACGCCATCGAGATGCTCATCCAGCAGCTGGACACTGTGAACATCCGGCTGCACCACACGGCCGACGACCTCACGCCGGACGAGCTGGTGGCGCGACCGCTGCCGGGCGTCAACCCGATCGGCTTCATCCTCTGGCACATGGCCCGCAGCCAGGATTGGGCGGTGAACACCGCGATCCGCAACGAGCCCGAGCTGGTCAAGCGGGCGCCCTGGCAGCAGACGCAGCTCGCCGTTCCCGGCATCGGCACCGGGTTCGCGGCCGATGAGGCCGCGCAGGTTGCCGGCCGTGTCGAGCTGCGGGCGCTCCTCGCCTATGCCGACGCGGTGCACGCCGACATCTCCTCGTGGCTGCGCACGCAGCCCGACTCCATGCTCGAGGAGATCCCGGACGCCGCGGCCCATGACGCGCCGCACCCCGAGTACCAGACCGCCGGCTTTCGGGCCGAGATGAATAGCGGCCCGGAGCACGACGACGCCGTCGGGCGCAAGGGCGGCCTGCCCGCCTGGGTCTACCTGACGTCGGTCGCGGTCACCCACCTCCACCGCCACCTGGGCGAGGTCGACCTACTGAAGGACCTGCTGCGTCGCTGAGAGGCGGCGCGAACTTTCGAGGAAGGTCTCCGGCACATGAAGGCCGCCGTACAGCCAGCTGAGGTACTCGGCGCCGGTCGCCCTGGCGCCGGCCAGACGGTCCGCCTCCTCGACGAGGTGGCGGCCGAGCCAGTAGCTGAACTGGTAGGTCCCCCACAGCGGGTGCTCGATCCGGTCGAGCTCCTGCTGCGCGCGCTCGGCGCTCATGTGGCCCATGCGCTGGAGGTGCTCGATGACTGCGGCGCGCGGCTCTTCACGCTGGCGGCGCAGGATCGCGCCAGTCAGGCACGCGCCGCGGCGCAGCCACTCGAGCTTCCACGCCAGGCGGTGCTCCGGGTCCGGCTCTGGGTCGAGGCGGAACGGCGCCACCTCCTCGATGCCCTCGGCGATCACGTTCTCGGGTGCGTTCTTGAGCTTGATGCACGCCGCGACGCGGCCGGCGTCGCTGTACGTGCGCTGCGTGAGCACGGCCATGTGCAGGTAGTCGCCGGGATAGATGTTGTGGGCGACCTCGTACCGAATGGTCGCGGGGGTGCGCGGGACACCGGCGTTGACCTCGAACACCATGCGGTCCGGCTCGCGCCACGTCAGATGCAGCGACGTGATCGGGTCGTCGGTGCGCCCGATGTCGAGCCGTTCCTCGAACTCCACCGGGAAGCGCTCGAGACTGAAGCGCCGGCCCACGCGGTAGGCGGCAAGGGCGACCTCCCACTTGGCCTCGCCCGTGACGAGCGAGCCCTGCTCCCAGCGCTCGACCGCGCCCGGCCCCGAGAAGCCCAGGCCGGCGGCGAGGCTGTCCACCTCGCGCGCCAGCGCCTCGAGCTCGTCCTCGTCCGGCGGCACGAAGCGGCACGCGAGCAGGCGCTCGACCAGGTCGACGTAGCCGTAGCGGCGCGGATCGGCCTCGACCTCGATCTGGGCGACGATCGCGCGCGCCTGGATCGCGACGTATTCGTCGTTCGCGCGCTCGGCGTCGCCGACCAGCTTCTTCCCGCGCGCCGCGACGGTCTCGAGCGAGGGCGGCGCAAGCCGCGCCTCGCGCAGCCACTCCACGGGCCCGAGGTAGTCGGAGACGAGGTTGGGCAGCGCGGGCCAGGCGGCAAGCGACAGCTTGACGAGCTCGGTCCCCAGCGGGTCTCGCTCGGCCGGCCCTTCGCTCACGCCAGGTGCCTCTGCAGCCGGCGCTCGAGGCGCGAGGCCAGCTGGGCCACGATCAGGACCATGACGAGATAGATACCGGCCACCGTCGTGTAGAACTCGAACGGCCGCTGGTAGAAGCTCACGCGCTCGATGGTCTGGTACATGAGGTCGGGGGTGCCGATCACGGCGACGATCGATGAGTCCTTGATGATGTCGGTGAACTGGTTGACAAGCGACGGGATGGCGATACGCCAGGCCTGCGGGAACGTGACCGTCGCGAAGGTCATGATCGAGCCCAGGCCGAGGCTGCGCGCGGCCTCGCGCTGGCCTGCGTCAATAGCCTGGATCGCGGCGCGGTAGATCTCGGCCATGTAGGCGCTGTTGAGGAGCGTCAGCGAGACGACCCCGGCGGTGATGGGGTCGAAGTCGATGTGAAACGCGGCGGCCACGCCGAAGTAGATGAAGAGGATGTAGACGTAGAGGGACAGGGCCCGGAAGACCTGCACGTACAGGAAACCGATCAGCCCGATCGGGCCCGGCGCCATCCGCACCAGCGCCACGAGCAGGCCCAGGACCAGCGAGAAGATGACGGAGAGGACCGCGATCCGGACGGTGACCCCGAGGCCGCGCTCGAAGAACGCGATCGAGTTCGGGATGACGCTCCAGTCGTAGGAGTAGCTGAGGTAGATGCGGGTCACGCGATCTGCAGCCTCCGCTCGAGCAGGTACACCAGCGCGGAGAAGAACAGCACCATCACGACAAGGAGTGCCGCCACCGCCGCGAACACCTCGAACGGGGTGAAGAGGGTGACGTTGAGCTCGTTCGCCAGGAACACCATGTCCGGCACGGCGATCACGGCCATGATGGTCGCCCCCTTGAGCAAGCCGACGAACGTGTTGCCAAGGGGAGGGACGACAATCCGGAACGCCTGCGGCAAGATGACGTGGCCGTACGTGCGGACGCGACTCAGGCCGATCGACCGTGCCGCCTCCATCTGGCCGCGGTCGATGGCGCCCAGCCCGGCGCGAAAGATCTCGGTCGTGTACCCGGAGCCGGTGAGGGCCAGCGCGATGACGATCGCCTGGAACGACGTGAACGTGATCCCGGTGATGTTCGCGACGCCGAAGTAGACCCACAGGATGAGGACGTACAGCGGCACACCGCGCATGACCTGGACGTACAGGAATGAAGGCAGGGAGAGCACGGGCAGGCCCGAGGTGCGGAGCAGGGCGTTGAAAAGGCCGAGCGCGCAGGCCAGCGCGAACCCGATCGACGCGACCCACAGGTCGACCCACGCGCCGGTCACGAAAAGCCGCCAGCGGTCCGTGACGACCGACCAGTCGAAGTTGTACGCGGCGAGGTAGATCATCGCGCCCGCGCAGTGGGGTGGGCGGCCGGCGCACTCACCGGCCGTCCCACCCCTTTGTTGATCAGACCTTGACTTCTACGGGCTCGGCGCCGGGACCGACGCCGAAGGTTGTGAGGTGGTACTTCTGCAGTCCCGGACCCAGCCACTTCTTCCAGCTGCTGACGAGACGCTGGTGCGTCGCGTTGTAGCGCAGCCAGTTGTTGACCCATGCCTGCAGCTTGTAGTCGCCCAGCGGCATCAGGTAGGTGTTGGCGTCGACCCAGAGCGGCGGGCCGGCCAGCAGCTTGAGGGTCGGGTGGGCCTGGAGCGTCGGCTCGACGTCGAACTCGGACAGCACCGTCGCGTCGGCGCGTCCGCTGGCGACCTCGTTGACGGCGTCGGCCAGGCCGGCGAATGGGGAGAACGTGGAGTTGGGGAAGATCAGCTTGCTGCTGAACTCCTGGGAGCTGCCCTGAAGGACGGCGATCTTCTTGCCGTTGAGCTGGTCTGAGCTGGTGACGGTCGAGCCCGGCTTGAGGATCACGACGATCGACTCGTAGAAGACCGGGAAGCTCGAGAACAGGCCCTTGAGCGCCCGGCTCGGCAGGATGGTCGCCGAGATCCCCATCATGTCGAACTTGCCCGCGACCAGCCCCGCGAAGAGCTGGCCGAACGGGATCTCGACATACTCGGGCGTCACGCCGAGGTCGGCCATCATCGCCTCGGTCAGCTCCATCTGGTAGCCGGTCGGCTTGCCCGCGGAGTCCTTGAACTGAATGGGCGGGAACGTCAGGTCGACACCGAGCTTGGCCTTCTTGCTCGAGATCCACTTGTCCAGGACCGAGCTCTCGCCCGCCGCGGTCGCGTTCGTGCCCGGTGTCGACTGCTCGCACGCCGCGATCGCCCAGACGCCCGCGCCGAGCGCGGCGGCGCCGCCCAGCTTGAGCAGCGAGCGTCGGCTCGGAAGATTGGGCGTCGCGATTTCCGAAGTGAGCTCTTTCTCGTCGATTGACATTGGCGCCTCCCCTCAATCGCCCCTTCGACGAGGCGTTGGGGCAAGGATAGTCGGATCGAATTTGGTGTCAAGCCTCAAACGAACGCGCACTAGTTCGCAAAAGCGTCAGGGAGTCTCGCGCGCGAGCCTGGCCGCCTCTCCCCACAGTCGGATCTGCCGTTCCACCGCGGCGGGTTCCATGCCCGGGTAGTTGCAGCGCAGGACGAGGTTCACGCGGTCGCCGTAGCGGCGGCGGTATTGGAGCGCCTGCTCGGCGACGTCCTCGGGGCTGCCCAGGAGGAGGCGGTAATGAGCGGGCGGGATCTCGCGCGTCGGCTCGCGGCCCATCCACCGGTCGTAGTTGTGGCGCATGTAGCGGAAGCCGGCCTCCACCTCCTTCCACGCGGCGTCGCGACCGGCTTCGGAAAGGCCGCCGTACGTGAACAGCACGAGCTCGCCGTGGGTATTGCTGCGCGCCGCGTCGAACTTCTCCACTGCCGCATCGACGACGTTCCAGGGCTCGGTCGGGTCGACCATCATCATGTCGGCGAGGCGCGCGGCGCGCGCAGCGCCCTGCTCGCCATCGGCGGCGATCATGAGCTTCGGTCCGCCTGGCGAGAAAGGCGCGGGCGACACTTCACCGCCGCCGAACGCAGCTCGCAGCCTCGGTACGAGCGCCTCGAGGCGTTCGACGTCGGTCGCCCGGTCGACGCCGAATCCGGCGAACTCCTCGCTCCGGTAGCAGAGCGACAGGCCGAGGACGAAACGGCCGCCGCTGAGGAGATCGAGCGCGATCGCGTCCTCGGCGAGCCGGACCGGGTGATGCAGCGACGCCGCCAGGCGGTCCGTGGCCACCGTCATCCGCGACGTGCGCGCGAGCAGCGCGGCCGCGATCGGGATGACAGACGGCATGTAGCCGTCTTCCGCAAAGTGATGCTCGGACAGCCACATCGAGTCGAGCCCGGCGGACTCGATCAGCTGCGCCTGGTCAAGGAGCTCGCTGTAAAGCCGCGTGTGCGGGACTGCGGAGTCGGGCGGTCGCTGGCCGCTGAAGTCGCCGACCCCGAACCGCACGTCAGAGGATCTTGTGCGGTCGCGCGATCAAGCGCTCGGAGCCGAAAGCGACGCCGGCCAGGTGCCATGCCGCCGCGGCCGCATGCTCCGAGCCCGCCCACGCCAGGGCGTCGCGCGGCGAACTGAACCACAGGAGGTCGACCGCCTGCACCGCAAACGGCGGCTTGCCGTCGCGGTCGGGCAGCGTGACCAGGACCTCGTGGCGCAGCGCGCCGGAGGGGGCCACCGCCGACGCATAGGGCCCGGTGATCGCGTCGGCCAGGCCGTGGGGCGGCGCCGCCGGCGCACGACGGAACAGCGATATGAGCTTGACTGACCCGTCCGGCGGTCTGCCATCCGCGAGCACGTGGCGTGTCGTCACGGCGTAGCCGGTCCGACCGACGTCGATGAAGTTCGCCTCGTCGTCGACCGAGTCCTGCTCGTGCGTCGGCGAGTCGATGGCTCCGTCCATCGCCGCGAGGTCGTCCCAATCGAGCTCGGGCATGATATCGAATCCCGGGTACGGCAGCAGGAAGTGGCCACCGTCGAGCACGCCGTGGTTCTGCACGTAGGCGCGGACCCCGGGGAGCCGGGCACCGATCTTCGAGTGCTCGCCGCGCCAGTGCGCGAGGCACGCCTCGGTCGTCATGTCTTCGCGTCGCGCGGCCAGGAAGACGCGCGTGATCATCTTTTCGGCGGCCGGACGTGGATGGGCCGGCCGAGCGCGACCTCGCTCGCCTCCATCGCCTGCTCGGCGTAGGTCGGGTGGGCGTGAGCCGTGAGCGCGAGGTCTTCCGCGGTGGCCCCCATCTCGATGGCCAGCGCCATCTCGGCGACCAGGTCCGTTGCCCGCGGACCGGCTAAGTGCGCGCCGAGCAGGACGCCGCTCTCCTGGGCGAAAACCAGCTTGGCGAACCCGGACGTGCTCGACTCGATGACCGCGCGGCCAAGCGCGCCGAGCGGGAAGCGGCCGACCATGACGTCGACACCGGCGTCCGTGGCGCCGGCCTCGCTCGTACCGACTGCCCCGATCTCGGGTTCAGCGAAAACGACGCGTGGCACCGCGTGCACGTCCATCGCCGCCTGCTTGCCGCCGAGGATGTCGCCCGCCACGCGTCCCTGGGCCATCGCCCGGTGGGCGAGCATCGGCGCGCCCGTCACGTCCCCTATGGCGTAGACGTGGCGGTCGACGCGCAGGTGGTCGTCCACGACGAGCTGAGCCACGCCCGGCGCGAGGCCCGCCACCTCGAGGTGGAGGTCGGCGAGGTTGGGCACGCGGCCGGCGGAGACGGCGACGCGCTCGGCGTCCCCGACGATCGACACAGGGTCGGTCGCCACCTTGACCTCGACGCCCGCCGACCGCGCGCCACGCAGCGCGGCGTTCGAGACCTCGGCGTCGAAGTCCGGCAGCAGCCGATCGTTCGCGGTGGCCAGCGTGACGCGGCTGCCCAACCGTGCGTACGCGACCGCAAGCTCGAGCGAGATGTAGTCGTCTCCGGCGACCAGCAGCGTGGCGGGGACGGAGGTCCATTCGAGGGCCCGGCTGGGCTCTACCACTCTCGCGCCGTCGAAAGGCAGCCCCGGCAGAGGCACCGCGCACGAGCCTGTCGCGATGACCGCGTCCTTGAAGTCGAAGTAGCGCACCGACTCCTCACCGACGGCGACACAGACGCGTGTCCTACCGACAAACCATGCGCTGCCTTGCACGACTGTCACGCCGGCGCCGGCAAGCAGACCCGCGACCCCCTTGACGAGCACGTCGACCGCGGCCGCCCGGCTGAGCTGGAACGCGGCCATGTCCACCTCGCCGGCGAAGGCCGGCATGCCCGCGCGGCCAAACCGCTCGGCGCCTGCCTTGGCCGCCGCGAAAACGGCGAGGTGCTTGCTCGGGATGCAGCCCTCGTTGAGGCAAACGCCGCCGACCCGCGCCCGCTCGACCAGCGTCACGGCCCGCCCGTTCTGGGCCGCGCGGAGCGCGCACACGTAACCCGCGGGGCCGCCACCGAGGATCAGGACGTCGGCGGGATCGGACTGGTCGCCCGCGACCAACTAGCGCTCGAGCCCCCAGGGGTCTTCGATCAGGCCACGGAGCGTGATCGCGAAGGTGAGCCCTTGCTCGCCGTCGATCACGCGGTGGTCGAACGTGACCGACATGGGTATGATCGGCCGCGCGACGACCTCGCCGTTGTGGACGACCGCCTTCTCCTCGACCCGGCCGAACGCGACGAGCGCGACTTCCGGTGGGCGGATCAGCGACGTGCCGAAGCCGCCGCGCCACGCGCCTGTGTTGCTGATGGTGAGCGTTCCCCTTTGCAGGTCCGCCAAAGCGGCCTTGCCGTCGCGGGCGGCGGTCGCCACGCGATCGACCTCGGCCGCGAGGGCGTCGAGCTTCAGCGCGTCCGCCTGCTTTACGACCGGCACGATGAGACCTTCCCGCGTCGCGGTCGCGATCCCGATGTTGATGTCGTCGTGGAACACGATCTCGCCGGCGGCCTCGTCGAGCGAAGAGTTGAAGATCGGGTGCTGCCGGATGGCGAGCGCCGTCGCGCGGACGAGCAGCGTGTCGAACGGAAAGCGCCTCCCCGCTTCCTCCGCCTTGCGACGCAGGCGCGTCGCGAGCTCGACTAAGCTCCCCGCCTCGACCTCGTGAAATCCGGTGACGTGAGGGATGGTGCGGGCGGACAGGGCCATCGTTTCGGCCATCCGCTTCTGCACGCCGCGCAGGCGCTCGCGCCGACCACCGGCGAGCGCTGGCGCCGCGGCCACTGCCGGCGCCGCCGCATGGCGCTGCACGTCCTCGGCCGAGATGCGGCCGCCGGGGCCGGACCCCTTCACGCTCGCGAGCTCGACGCCCAGCTCGCGTGCCAGCTTGCGCACGGCTGGCGGCGCGAGGACGCCCGCGGCGTCGGTCCGCGCCTGGGCAGGTGTTGCAGCCGCCGCCGGCGCGGGTTCGTCCGCAGCCACGCTGACGCCGACTGGGCGGTCCGCCTCCAGCACGTATAGCACGGCGCCAGTCTTGACCACGTCGCCTTCGGCCGCGAGCTGCTCGACCAGGACGCCCGCGCCGGGGGCCGGGAGCTCGACCATCGCCTTGTCGGTCATCATCTCGACCACCGGCTGGTCCTCGTTGACGCGGTCGCCGACGGCGACCAGCCACTTCGCCACCTCGGCCTCGGCGAGGCCCTCGCCGATGTCAGGCAGCCGGAACTCGAAGCGCGGCATCAGTCGCGTGTGGCGGCGACGATCGCCTCGAGGACGCGCTCTGCGTTGGGCAGGTAGTGCTCCTCGAGCATCTGCACGGGGTACGGCACGTCTGGCGCGGCCACCCTGCGGATGGGCGCCTGCAGCGAGAAGAAGGCCTCCTCCTGGATCGAGGCCACGACCTCGGCCGCAAAACCCGAGGTCAGCGGCGCTTCCTGGACGACGACGGCGCGACCGGTCTTGCTGACCGACGCGGCCAGCGCGGCCACGTCGAGAGGGACAAGAGTGCGCAGGTCGACGACCTCCACCGAGATGCCCTGGGCCTGGGCGTCGTCGGCCGCCTGCAGCGCGACCTGGATCGCGGCGCTCCAGGCGACCACCGTCACGTCGCTGCCTTCGCGCGCCACGCGCGCCTTGCCGAGCTCGACCACGTAATCGCCGTCGGGCACCTCGCCCTTGACCTGGCGGTAGCCGCGCAGCGGCTCGAGGAACAGCACGGGGTCCGGGTCGCGGATCGAAGCGAGCAGCAACCCCTTGACGTCGGCCGGAACCGACGGCGCGACGACCTTCAGCCCTGGCGCATGCGTGAAGTGGGCCTCGAACGCGTCCGAGTGCAGCTCCGGCGCGCGCACCCCGCCACCGTACGGCGCGCGGATGGTGACCTGCGCGGAGAAGCGGCCGGCCGAGCGGTAGCGGACGCGCGCGAGCTGGTCCACCACCTGGTTGAAGCCGTTGTGGACGAAGCCGAGGAACTGGATCTCGGCCACCGGCACCCAGCCCGCCATGGCGAGCCCGATCGACGCGCCCGCGATGACGCCCTCGGCCAGCGGTGTATCGATGACGCGCGACTCCCCGTACCTGGCGAACAGCCCGTCGGTCGCTCGAAAAACGCCGCCCGAAAGCCCGACGTCCTCGCCCAGGACGACGACGCGCTCGTCGCGCGCCATCTCGAAAGCGAGCGCCTGGTTCACGGCCTCGACGACGGTTAGCTCAGCCACGGCCTTCCCTCCCGTACCGCCGCAGCTGACCGTCGACGCGGGCCCCGGGCGAGTCAGCGACGTGACCGAAGTAGTACGCGGGGTCAGGCGCCGGCTCCCGCTGCGCCTCATCCCACGCCACGCGAAGCTCCTCCTTGACCTCCTCCTCCATCCGCTCGAGCCCCGCGCTGTCGACGACACCGCGCGCGAGGAGGTGCAGATGCATCCGCCGCAGCGGGTCGCGGTCGATCCACGTCTCATGCATCTCGCGCGGCTCGTAGCGCGTCGGATCGTCGGCGGTGGTGTGCAGGCCGAGGCGGTAGGTGACCGCCTCGACGAGGGTCGGGCCGTCGCCGCTACGCGCGCGTTCGACAGCGGCGCGCACCGTCGCGTAGACCGCGAACAGGTCGTTGCCGTCGCACTGGATTCCGGGAAACCCGTAGCCGACCGCCTTCTGGGCCAGCGTCTCGGCGGCCGTCTGCTGCGCGATCGCCGTCGAGATCGCCCAGCCGTTGTTCTGGCAGAGCAGGACGACCGGCGCCCTGGTCACGCCGGCGAGGTTGGCGGCCTCATGGAAATCGCCCTGCGACGTGCCCCCATCCCCGAACACCGCGAGCACGACGCCCGGATCGCCTTTGAGCTTGAGGCCCCACGCTAGACCGACCGCCTGCGGCAGCTGGCCCGCGATCGCGGCCTGGAACGGCAGCATCTTGAGCTCGGCCGGGACCTGGAACGCGATCGGGTGGCCGACGTGCCAGAGAAATGCGAGTTTCAGCGGATAGCCGTGCCACAGCTGCCCCGCCAGCTCGCGGTACTGCGGCACGAACCAGTCGGTCTTCGGATCGAGCGCCATCGCGGCGCCGACGGTCGCCGCCTCCTGGCCGATGCCCGGCGCCAGCGTGACCATGCGGCCCTGGCGCTGCAGGCTCACGCACCGTTCGTCGAAACGGCGGCCGCGGAGCATGACGCGGTAGCCCTCGAGAGCAAGCTCGTCGCTCATCGGCTGCTCCTCGAGCAGCTCTCCGTCCTGGTCGAGGTACCTGACCAGCGGCGGCATGGCCGCGGAGCGGACGCCGTCGAGGTTCACCGGTGCGGCGCGCGCCGCCTTCTTCACGCCAGCCGGAGAATCAGGGCTTGCCGCGCTCGATGACCATCCCTTCCGGCTCGTAGGTGCCGTTCAGGATGCGCAGGATCGTGTCGCGCGCGAAACGCATGCCGTCGTGCTGGCCGTCGCGATAAGGTGCGCCCTCTTTGGCCGCGTTGTACTCCATCTCGCGCTGCAGCCGGCGGACGAAGTGCGCCAGCGCGGTCGCGGTGGCGTCGGCCGGCTCGGGCAAGGACTCCATGTCGGGCGGCGCCGCGAGGCCATCGCGGTTGCCGGCGGCGGCGAAGTGCTCGAGGCCGAGCGCTTCCGCCATCCGCGGCTCGTCGAGGCCGATCACCTGCTTGCCGCCGACGAGCAGCACTGGCACCACCGCCTCGCCGGTGAGCTCCTGCAGCGACTCGCGCCAGCGCGGCTCCTTGGCGATGTTCCGCTCCTCGTACTCGACCGAGTTCTGTGAGAGAAACTCCCTCACCCTGCAGCACTCCTGTCAAGTCGGGTCGGTCGTGCCGCTGTTCAGCGTGTAGAGGACGACTTCGTTTGGAGGCAGCATCCCGGGTCACGATAGCACAGCCATTTCGCAACCAAACGAACGCTCGTTTACTGGCGACGGACCCAGTCGGGGAAGTCCGGCATCCGGAGCGGACCGACGAGCCGGCGACCCGCGGCAATGGCGTCCTGGGGGCTCGTGGCGTTGACCAGGAAGTAGGTGGCCGCGCCGCCTGTGGCGGCGAGGAGATCCTCGGCGGCGACGTCGCCTGGGCACAGCAGCATGACCGGCCAGCGACCCGACGTCGGTGGCGCCGCGGCGCCCTTGCGCCAGCGCACCGCGTCGATGCCTTCGACCCACAGTGGCACCGCCGGCTGCAGGGGTCTCGGGTTGAGGGCGATAGCGTCGGGCACAGGTTGATTGGCCTCCAGCCGCGCGGGCACCCGCAGGGTTGCGCCCTCGAAGCGCAGATGCGCACCGCCCAGCGCCTCGACCAGCAGGCGGACCTGTTCCTCGGTCCCTCCGCGGAGCAGGACCTCGATCCGGCCCTGCGAGGCGATGTCCGCGACCGCGATGTCCTCGGCCGTGTAAAGAGGGTGGTGGTCGCCGAAGTCGACGACGGCCCCGACGCGGATCGGCACCAGCTGGCTGAGGAGCGCCGCAGCGGCCAAGCCACCTCCAACGCCCTCCGCCCGCGACTCCGCGACCCAGACCGCGTCGAACGAGGCGGCCACCGCCGCCCGGGCGAGGGCCTCCAGCTCGGCGCGCGTCGTGCGCGCCAGCGCGATGGGTCCGAGGCCGAGCCTCATCGCTCCACCATCGCGCGCACGCGACCAAGCCCTTCGACCGCGCGGCGCAAAAGCGGCCGCGGCAGGTTGCCGAACTGGCTGCGGCACACGATGAGGTCGAAGCCGAGTGCCTCGAACCGCCGCAGCTCCCCGGCCACCTCGTCCGCGCTGCCCATGACCAGGTTCTTCAGCTTGGCCTCGATGTCGCCGCTGAGGCGTTCGACATAGGCGTCCACCGGCTCGGCCGCCTCCTGGGGCGCGGACCAGCTTCCATACTGGCGGCGCATGTAGCGGAGCTCAGGCAGCAGCTCTGCCCAGTCGCGCTCGCGGTCGTCGGTGACGAAGACGTCCCGCTGCAAGGCGTGCTTCGCTGGAGGCTTGATCCCTGCGGTGGCGGCCGCTTCGTTGTATGCGGCCAGCATCTCCTGGAGCTCGCCGACATTCATCGTCGAGTCGGCGAAAAGCGGAAGGCCCAGGCGGCCGGCGCGCTGCGCGGCGACCGCGGTCCCCACGCCCACGTACACCGGGTAGGAAGGGTCCGCGGCGCGGCTCGCCTCGGCTAGTCGCGGCAGCATGGAGTCCATCAGCCTGCCGCGGTCCTTGCGCCGCACGCCGAACCCGTCGAACTCGACGTCGCGGTAGCCGAGCGCGACGCCGAGCACGAGCCGGCCCTCACCGATGCGGTTGATGGTCGCCGCGTCGGCCGCGACCTTCTCCACCGAGTGCATCGGCAGCAGCATCACGGCCGTGCCGGCACGAAGCTTCTTCGTCCGGCCGAGGATGGCCCCGGCCGCCGCGATGTCCGCCGGACAGTAGCCGTCGAACCAGAAGTGGTGCTCGGACAACCAGATCGAGTCGAATCCCAGGGACTCGGCCAGCTCGGCGTCCTCGAGCAGGTCTGCGTACAGCTTCACGTGATGCTCGGGACGCTGAGGCACCGACTGCATGCCAAAGACGCCAAGCCCGAGGCGCAAGCTCACCGCCCCACTCCGAGCAGCAGCGCGGCAAGCGCCGCGTCCTGCGTACCGTTGCCGACGGACTTGTAGATCGTGATGTCCGACGCGGCGACACGACCTGGGGCGCGGCCGAGGACGACCTCGCCCAGCTCGCGGACGGCCGACTCCTCGATGAGTCCGCCGGCGATCGCGCCGACGATCTCCCCCGCCTCCTTCAGGCACGATGGACCGTGGTCGACGCGGATCGCGGACGCGCGAGCAAGCAACTCCGGCTCGACCTCTGTCGCACTTGCGCTGCCGCTGCCCACGCACATCAGGTGAGTCCCGGGCTCCACCGCGGCGGCCGGGAAGAGCGGTGTCGTCGCGTTCGTGGCGGTGACGATGGCGTCGGCGCCGTCCAGCGCCATGCGGGCGTCGCCACCGCGACCGACCTGACGGACCTCGCGGAAGTCGTGCTCGGCGGTGAGCGCACGGCGGTGCGAGACGGCCTGCGGGCCTGAGCCGAAGATGGCGAGGACCGCCGAGTCAGGCCTCGCGAGCAGCCGGAACGAGAGCGCGCTGCACGCGGCGGTGCGGACCTCGGTCGCCGCTCGCGCATCGAGCGTCGCCAGCGGTTCGCCCGTGCTCGCCTTGAACGCCATCAGCCCTCCCTGCAGCCTGGCCATGCCTCGCGATGCGTTGGCGGGCCGTACGTTGATCACCTTCACGGTCAGAAGGTCGAGCTCGGTCAGCGCGCCGCTGATCAGAAACGTCCCCGCCCCGTCGCCGAAGTCGATGTGGCCGCGCACCGGCGCGACCGCCCCCCCGCGCGCGACCATGGCCAGCGCCTCGCCCATCGCGTCCGCGACACGACTGGGGTCGAGGGCGAAGATCTCCTCGCGCGTGAAGTGCCTCACACGCCCGCCTCTTCGCGGATCGAGGCCAGCGTTTCGAAAAGGTCCATCGATTCCTCGCCGCGGGACACTGGAAACTCGAACACGAGGTGGTCGACGCCAAGCGCGGCGGCGCGCCGGAAGTCGGCCACGACCTCCTCGCGCGTTCCGCGGAACGGCGTCCTGCCCGCGGTGACGAACTCGTCGGTCTTCCATCCTTTCTCGGATGGCGATGCGGTGACCGCCGCGCGGTCAGCCACGACCTGCAGTCCCGTGCGCGCGGCCACCTCGAAGCCCTCACGTGTGCGGCCCTGCGCCGCGAGCTCGCGGGACAGCTGGGCGAGCGACGCCTCCATCTCCTCGAAGGTCTGGTCGTCGCCGATCCAGCCGTCGCCAAACCGCACCGCCCGGCGCAAGGCCGGCGTGCTCGCTCCACCGACCAGGATCGGGAGGCGACGCCCGGCGTGCGGTCGGGGCGCGAAGTGGAAGCCCGCTACGTCGTGGACCTCACCATGGAACTCGGGCTGCTCCGACTCCCAGCAGGCACGCAGGACGGCCAGCGTCTCGTCGGCGACGCGCGCGCGCTTGCGGTGCGGCACGCCCATGAGCGCCGACTCCGCTTCGAGCCAGCCGAGCCCGGCGCCGAGGATGACGCGGCCCCCTGAGAGCTGGTCGATCGTCGAGACCATCTTGGCCAGCAGCAGCGGGTGGCGGTAGGGGACGATCAGGATGGCCGCGCCGATCTCGACGCGTTTCGTGATTCCGGCGACGTACGCCATCACCGCGCCCGCCTCGTAGAACTCAGGACCGAACCCCTCGAGGCTCCCCGACGGGACGACGATGTGGTCGGTCACCCACACCGAGTCGAAACCGAGCGCTTCGCTGGTGGTCGCCGCCCGCACGATGTTCTCGGCCGACGCAAGGCGTCGATACGTCGGCAGGACGACGCCGACTTTCACGACAGCTGAAACCCGTGACGCAAGGGGTCACGCGGGTCGATGCGGAACCGGTGCTCGCCCGTGATGAACGCCGATCCGAGCAGGTCGGGGATGAGCTCGCCGGCGCGCTCGCGGAGCCGGGCGCGAAAGCCAAGGCCGAGGAGGTTCTCGCACTCGATCCACTCGCCGGTCTTCAGCCCACCGGTCGCGTGCATGTGCGCCATGAAAGCGGAGACGCACGAGCCGCAGGGCGAGCGGTCGACGGAGTGGTCGCGAAAGACCACGAGGTCGCGGAAGCGACGCGGGCCGAGGCGAGCGTGGATGAGCGCAGAGACGACCTCAGGCCACGGCCCGAGCCGGCCGCGGGAACGGCGCCAGGCTGCCTGGGCCTGGGTCTTGACCTGCATGCCCGCATCCACGAGACGGCGAAACGCGCCGGCCTCGACCTTCACGCCGAGCTCGCGCGCCGCGACGACCGCGATGAGGTTGCCTCCGTAGGCAAGGTCGTAAGTGACGTCGCGGCCGCCGGCGGCGGCGCGAAGTCCGCGGGCCACGGAGCGGCTCGGCACGCCTTCGAGCTCGACACTTACGACCCGCTTGCGTTCGCGGTGGACTCGCACCTTCACCGGCGCCGCCGGCGTGTCGACGGTGATCACCCCTCCGCGTCTGGGCCGCAGGCGCCCGGTCTCGACGAGGGCTGTGACGGCGCCCATCGTGCCGTGCACACACATGTCGACCACGCCCCCGCCGTCCATGAAGACGAGCGCGAGGTCGGCGCCTGGCGTCACCGGCGGCACGATGACAGCGCCGAACATCACGACATGCCCCCGCGGCTCCCACATGAGGGCGTGACGCAGGTCGGCGTGACGGCGCAGCAGGTCTCTCGAGCGCTCCTTCATGGTCCGGCCGCGCAACTCCGGAAAGCCGCCGAGGACGATCCGCGTCGGCTCCCCAAGCGTGTGGGTGTCAATCGTCTCGACGGTGGTGACGCTCACGCGAGCTTGCGCCGCACGGCCGCCGCGACGCCGGCCCATGCCTCGATCGCGCGGTCCGACCGTCGGGGGTCCTGCCCCGGGTAGTTGAGGCGGAGGATGAAGTGGAGGCGGTCGCCGAACATGCGGTGATACTCGAGGACCTGCTCGGCCACCAGGTCGCTGTGGCCCAGGATGAGCCGGTGGTTCTGGCGCTCAACCTCGCGGACCGGCCGTCCGGCCCAGCGGTCGTAGGTCTGGCGCAGGTAGGTGAAGCCGGCGCGCATCTCCTCCCAGGGGTCGGTGTCGTCGCTCACGAATCCGTAGTTGAAGAGTGGCAGCTCCGGCCGCGGTTCCCCTCCTGACCCGCGACTGAAGGCGGCGTCGTAGATGCCGACCAGCCGCTTGACCTCGTCGAGCGGCAGCGACGGGTCGACCATGTACCGCTTGCCGCGCTCGCCTGCGCGGGCGGCGTCGCGGTCCGCCACGCCGTCGCCGGCAAGCATGATCGGCGGCCCGCCCTCCGTGTAGGGCGCGGGTGTCACCGTCAGCTCCGGGATCCCGTAGAAACTGCCGTGATGCGAGAACGGGCGGCCGGTGAACGCGCGCTCGAGGATCTCGGTGACCTCTTCGAGCCGCGCCTCGTCGGTCGACGCCTCGATGCCCATGCCGGCGAACTCTTCGGGCCGGTACGCGGTGCCGAGTCCGAGCACGAAGCGGCCACGACCCAGGAGGTCGAGCGCGATCGCGTCCTCGGCCAGCCGGATGGGGTGATAGAAGGACGCGATCGCGATGCTGGTGCCGGCGGTCAGCCTGCGCGTCGCCCCCAGCACCGCGGCGCAGATCGGGATCACCGCCGCCGCGTAGCCGTCCTCCGCGAAATGGTGCTCGGCGATCCAGAACGAGTCGAGGCCCGCGTCGTCGGCGAGGCGGGCCTGGCGCAGCATGTCCTCGTGCAGCTCGCGATGCGTGTAGGGCGAATTCGGCGGGCGCTGGGTGCTGTACATGCCGATTCCGAAGCGCATCAGCCGGCCACCTTGGCCCTTTGCGTCGAGACCATGTACGCGATCGCGGCGACGATCGCCGGGACCATCAGCAGCGTGATGGCGGTGAGCGCATAAGGGATGCCGCGGCGGTCGGCGATGATGCCGGCGAGGAACGCGCCGACGTTGCCGATGCCAAGGCCGATCCCCATCATCAGGCTCGAGGCGATGCCGATGAACGCGGGCAGCAGGCGCTGCGCGAGCGCCGTGACCTGGGCCTCCGAGGCAAAAAACAGGATGCCCGCAACGAACATCCAGGGAATGAGGACGGACGTGGGGAGCCACGGGACAGGCAGCAGCCCGAGCATGCCGGTGACCAGCGACGTCGTGACCACGCGCGCGCTGCCGTAGATATGGGCCGCGGCGCCGCCGAGCAAGGCGCCGGCAGAGCCCGCGATCAGAAAGGCGGCCAGGGCCGCCCCGCCCACGGCGAGGCTGCCGCTCCGGTACGTCGCGAGCGCGGGCATGAACGCGAGGTACGCGGTGAGAACGGCGGAGCGCAAGATCGAGATCGACAGCAGCATGGAAAGAGGGAAGCGGACCGCGCTCACCGACGAGGCCATGCTCGGAGAGCCGGCCGCTCGAGCCGCGACCGGCGCGGCGCGGGCTCCCGCACGCGCAAACAGCACGGCGGCGATCACGGCGGGTATCACGGCGACCACCGTGGCCTGCGGGCCGTAAGCGGCGGCCAGGGGCACGATCGCCAGCGACATGATCGCGGTGCCGGTCGAGCCGCCGGTGAAGAAGACCGCTATCCCCCACTCGTGCCTGGCGGCGCTGGCTCGGGCCGCCTGCGCCACCGCCTGCGGGTGGAAGGCCGCGACTCCAAGGCCCGCGATCACCACGAGGGCGAGCATGACGACGTAGGTGCTCGCGAAACCGGTTGCGGCCATCGCCGTCCCCGCGACCAGCAGGCCCAGGCTCGCAAGCGGCAGCGCCGGCCGCCGGTCCTGGAGGAGCCCGAAGAGCGGCTGCGTGATGCTCGCGGTCATCAGGAGCACCGTCGCGAGGGCGCCCGCGTGCGCGAAGTCGATGCGCAGGTGGGCCACGATCACCGGCACGAGCGCGAACAGCAGCGCGGGGTTGGAGTCGATGACCGCGTGTCCGAAGGTCATCAGCCACACGCGTGGCGGAAGGCCGAGCAGCGACCAACCGCCGACCGCCTGAGTCGAAGTCAGAACAGCAACCACCCGCCGTCGACCACGAGCGTGTGGCCGGTGATGTACCCGGCCTGGTCCGAGCACAGGAAGAGCACCGGCCCGACCATGTCCTCCGGCGAGCCGAGGCGGCCGATCGGGATCTTCGCCGCGGCGCGGTTCATCTTCTCCGGCGTGTCCAGGACCTTCAGCGTGAGGTCGGTCATGATCGTCCCCGGCGCCACCGCGTTGACGTTGATGCCGTGTGGGGCAAGCTCGGCCGCCACCGAGACGGTCAGCTGGCGGACGCCTCCCTTGCTGATGTCGTAGGCGGTCTCCGGCGTCGACGACGACACGAAGGCCGCGGTGGAGGCGAAGTTGACGATCTTGCCCCGCCGCCTGGGGATCATCACGCGCGCCGCCTCCTGGGTGGCGAAGAAAAGTCCCTTGAGGTTGACCCCGAGCTGCCTGTCCCAGTCGGCCTCTGTGTACTCGAGCAGGGGCTTCGGGATGCCGATGCCGGCGTTGTTGACGAGGATGTCGACGGTGCCGAACTCGTCGACCGCTGCTTTGAACAGCGCGCGCACGTCGTCGACCCGGGCGATGTCGCCCTGGACCACCAGCGCGCGGCCGCCCGCGCCCTCGATGGCCGCGGCGACCTCTTGGCCGGAGGGCCCGTCGACCTCGGCGACGACCACGCTTGCCCCTTCCGCGGCGAGGGCCATCGCGACCGCCCTCCCCATCCCCCGGCCGGCGCCGGTGACGATGGCGGCCTGCCCGGCGAACCTCACCGGCAGATTGTATTGGGCTAACGAGCGTTTGTTTAGGATGGCGGTTGAGCGGCGTCCGAGCGATATATGATTTCGACGCTCGACGGGCCGACAAAGGGGTAGCCGTTGCTGGACAAATACTTCGATCAGCTGAGCGTCGGCGATGTGTTCGCCGGCACTCGCGGCCGGACTGTGACGGAAGCCGACATCGCGATGTTCAGCGCGGTCAGCGGCGACTGGAACCCCATCCACAACGACGCTGCTTTCGCCGCCAGGGGTCCGTTCGGCACGCGCATCGCCCACGGCCTTCTCCTCGTCGCGATGATGACCGGCATGGCGCCCATCTCCGGCCAGGCAGTGGTCGCGCTGTACGGGTTCGATCGCGTGAGGTTCATCAACCCCGTCGCGCTGGGCGACACCATCACCTACACCTCGAAGATCGCCGCCCTCCACCCCAAGGCCAACGGCCGTGGCCTGGCCGACGTCGACTTCGAGATCTGCAACCAGAACAGCCAGGTGTGCGTGGCCGGCACGATCAAGATCCTCCTCCACAAAGCGCCGCATTCATGAACCCGGAGCGCCTGCGGCAGGCGCTCGCCGCACGGCAGGTCGTCTACGGCACGTGGGTCCAGACGCCAAGCCCCCAGGTCGTCGAGATGCTCGGCTGGGCCGGCTGGGATTTCGTCATCCTCGACCTGGAGCACGGACCGTACGGGGCCGAGACGCTCGGCCACCTGATCCGCGCCGCGGAGGCGTGTGACGCGGCGGCCATCGTGCGCGTGCCTCTCAGCGCGCCGCACGACGTCGGCAAGGCGCTCGACCTGGGCGCCATCGGGATCGTGACGCCCGGGGTGACGTCGGCCGCGGCCGGTGCGGCCGCCGTGCGGTTGACGCGCTTTCCGCCCCACGGATCGCGCGGCGCATCGCCGTCGACAAGGCAGCTGCACTACTCGGCGGTGCCCTTCGCGACGCTGACAACGGAGGGCGCGCCGCAGCCGCTCATCGTGCTGCAGGTCGAGGCGCGACTGGCGACCACCGACCTGGGCGGCATCCTGGACATCGAGGGTCTCGGCGTCATCTTCATCGGGCCCTACGACCTGTCGACGTCGCTCGGGCTGCCCGGCCAGTTCGACCACCCCAAGGTTCGGGAGGCGATCACCGAGATCGTCGAGCGGGCGGCCGAGCGCCAGATAGCGGTGGGCATCTGGGTCCCCGACGCGCCGTCGGCGCGGTTCTGGGTCGAGCACGGCGTGCGGTTCATCACCGTGAGCAACAACGAGCTGATGCTGTTCGGGGCGGCGTCCGCGCTGCGGCGCGAGGTCGAGGGGTAGCATCCGAAGAAGCACACCCCATGGCTGAGACGCGCTCAGGAATCCCGCTCGAGCCGTTCTACGGCCAGGCCCAGGTCACCGCCGCCGGAGGCACAGAGCCAGGCGAGCCTGGCAAGCCGCCGTACACGCGCGGCATCACGCCGCGGATGTACCTCGAGAAGCCATGGATCATGGGCCAGTACGCGGGCTTCGGGTCGGCTGAGCAGACGAACGGGCGGTTCAAGGAGCTTTTGCGCGCGGGCCAGACCGGGTTTTCCGTGGCGCTCGACCTGCCGACACAGCTCGGACTCGACTCCGACCATCCGCACGCGCGGGGCGAGGTCGGACGCGTGGGTGTCGCCATCGACTCGCTGGCCGATATGGAGATCCTCTTCGACGGCATCCCGCTGCAGAACGTGCGCCAGATCCGGACCACGGCCAACTCGATCGGCCACCTGTGGCTGGCGCTCAACGTCGCCCTCGCCGAGAAGAAGCGCGAGGACCCCAACGCGGTGAAGATCCTGATCCAGAACGACGTGCTCAAGGAGTACATCGCCCGCGGCACGCAGATATATCCGCCGCGCGCGGGGCTGCGGATCGTCGCCGACGTCATCGAATACTGCGCGCGCCACCTGCCGAGCTGGACGCCGCTGAGCATGAGCGGCTACCACATGCGCGAGGCGGGAGCCAACGCCATTCAAGAGCTCGCGTTCACGTTCGCGAACGGCATCGCCTACTGCGACGCGGCGGTCGAAAAAGGCCTGTCCGTCGACGACTTCGCGCCGTCGCTGTTCACCTTCCTCACCGCGGACATGGAGCTGCTCGAGGAGGTCGCGAAGTTCCGCGCCGCCCGCAACGTGTGGGACTGGATCATGGCGGAGCGTTTCCACGCGCAGAACCCGGAGAGCCGGGCGCTGCGGATCTTCGCGTTCTCCGCCGGCTCGAACCTCACGGCGCAGCAGCCGCTGGTCAACGTGATCCGGGTGAGCATCAACGCGCTCGCGGCGGTGCTGGGCGGCGTGCAGACGCTGCACACCTCGGCCTACGACGAGGCGCTCGGGGTGCCGACGCAGGAAGCGGCGACGCTGGCCCTGCGGACGCAGCAGGTGATCCTGGAGGAGAGCGGGATCACCAGGGTGGTCGACCCGCTGGGCGGCGCGTACGCGGTGGAGGCGCTGACGGCGGAGATCGAGCAGCGGGTGCGGGTCGAGCTGGACAAGATCGATGAGCTGGGCGGGGCGCTGCGGTGCATCGAGTCGGGATGGTTCAAGGAGCAGATCGCGGAGGCCGCGTACCGGATCCAGACGGAGATCGACAGCGGGACGCGGCGCGTGGTCGGGGTCAACTGCTTCATCGTCGAGGACGGGGAGAAAGGGCCGGACCCGTTTGCGATCGACGAAACGATCGAGGCCGAGCAGGTGGCGAGGCTGCGCCGGCTGCGGGCGACCCGGGACGGGCGGGCGGTGCGGGAGGCGCTGGCGGGCCTGGAGCGGGCTGCGCGCGAGGAGTCGTCGATCGTGCCGCCGACGATCGAGGCCGTGCGGGCTTACGCGACCGTGGGCGAGATCAGCGACACGCTGAAAGAGGTCTTCGGGTCATACGAGCCCGACTCGGTGATCTAGCCTCCCGTTCGGTCGCTTTGACGCCAGAACGCCCTTCGGTGACCTCAATGAGGTCGGTTTGACGTCAGGACGACGTCAAGGGCGGCTACGCCACCTTCACGATCACGGACTCGCCCTCGCCGATCCCTCCGCAGATCGTCGCGATCCCGTAGAACGGCCGCTTCTCTCCCGACGCCTCGCGCCGGCGGCGCAGCTCGTAGACCAGGGCCATGATCAGCCGCGCGCCTGTGGCGCCGGTCGGGTGACCGATCGCGATCGCGCCGCCGTTCACGTTGGTCTTGGCGCGGATCTCTTCGACCTTCCTCGGGTCCTTGTCGCCGAGGATCAGCGTCGACACGAGCGGCATGGCCGCGAACGCCTCGTTTATCTCGATCAGGTCCATGTCGTCGATCGTCAGCCCCGCCTTCTGCAGCGATAGTCGGGCCGAGATCGCGGGGATCGACGCGAGCTTGTCCGGGTGGCCGGAGACCATCGCCCACGCCATCAGCGTCGCCAGCGGCTCCTTGCCGCGCCGCTTCGCCTCCTCCGGTGACATCAGGACCAGCGCGGAGCTGCCGGTGTTCAGGCCCGGCGCGTTGCCCGCGGTCACGGTCGGGCTGCCGTAGACGGTCGGCAGCTTCGCCAGCTTCTCCAGCGAGGCGTCCGCGCGCGGCGACTCGTCGTCGGTCATCACGACCGGCTCACCCCGCTCCTGCGGGACCGTGATGGGCATCACCTCGTCCTTGAAGTGGCAGGCCGTCTTGGCCTTGAAGTACTTCTCGTGGCTGCCCACCGCCCAGCGGTCCTGCTCCTCGCGCGTGACGCCGTACTCGACCGCCTCCTCGCCCGCCTGCACAGCCCGCGGCTTGCCGGTCATCGGGTCGGCGATGATTAGCTGGTCCTTCAGGTGCACGTCGCCGAGGCGGTGCCCCCACCGGAAATCGGTGAGGAAGTACGGCACCTTGCTCATATTCTCGGTGCCGCCGGCCAGGGCGACCGACGATTCACCGAGCCGTAGGGAGCGCGACGCCATGTTGACGGCGGCGAGCGACGAGCAGCACGCGCGGTCGACCGTGTACGCGACTCGGTTGGTCGGGATCCCCGCCTCGATGAGCACCTGGCGCGCGATCGAGCGGTCGCCGCCCGGCAGGTTCACGCCCGTCGCGACCTCCTCGACCTCCGACGGCTCGATGCCGGCGCGGCGGACGGCCTCCGCGAACACCATGCCGCCGAGCTGGGGAAGCGTGAAGTCCTTCAACGTGCCGCCGAACTTCCCGAACGGGCTCCGTACGGCGCTGATCACTGCAACTTCGTCGCGGCTCACCGGCTTGTCTCCTTCGCCATGGCGATCACGCCGTCCTCCTCGAGGCGGCCGACCTCTTCTCTCGTGTAACCGAGCATCTCCATCAGCACTTCCGCATTGTGCTCACCCAGCAGCGGCGCCGCTTCGGCGCGTGGCTCGGGGCTGCCCGAAAGCCTGGCCACCGGCCCGACCAGCTTGACCGAGCCCAGCACCGGGTCCGGCACGTCGATCATCAACCGCCGCGCCGCGACCTGGGGGTCGTCGTAGATCTCCTGCGCGTTCTGCACGGGCCCGATCGGCAGCCCCACCGCGAGCAGCTTCGCCACGGCGCCCGCCTTGGTCTGGGTCTTGAACCAGCCGTTGATGATCTCCCCCAGCCAGCCCGACATGTTCTGCGCGCGGTCGGGTCCCGAGGTGGCGCCTTCCCGGCCGGCGAGGTCGGGCCGCTCGATCGCCTGGCAGAACTTGGCCCAGTCGCCCTCGGTGGCGACGATGACGCCGATCCAGCCGTCCTCGCACTCAAACGGTCCCCATGGCGCCATGTAGGGCTCGCGACCGCGCTGCAGGACGTGCTGGGTCAGCGAGTAGGCGGTGACCGAGCGCTCGGCGAGCCCGATGATGGTGTCGTACATCGAGATGTCGATGTACTGGCCGCGCCCGGTCTGCGCGCGCTGGTACAGCGCGAGCGTGATCGCGTAGGCGGCGTTCATGCCCGACACGATGTCGCCGAGCGCGACGCCCAGCCACGTCGGCGGGCCGCCGGCCTGGCCGCATGTGTTCATGAGCCCGCCCATCGCCTGCGCGACGATGTCGTAGGCCGGGCGCTTGCTGTAGGGACCGAGGTAGCCGTCGAGGCTTCCGAAGCCCGAGATGCACGCGTAGATGAGCCCTGGGTTGCGCTCCGCGAGGGCCTTGTAGCCGATGCCCATCTCGTCGAGCAGGCCGGGGCGGAAGTTCTCGACGACGACGTCCGACTTCGCGGCCAGGTCGGCGAACAGGCGGCGGCCTTCCTCCGACTTGAGGTTCAGCGTGACGCTGCGCTTGTTGCGGTTGAAGCGCAGGAAGTACCCGCTCTGCGTCTCGCCCCTGTCGTTCTTGACCTTCGGCGCTCCGCCTCGGGCCGTGTCGCCGCCTTCGGGACGCTCGATCTTGATCACGTCGGCGCCCTGGTCGGCGAGCATCATCGTGCAGTAGGGGCCCGCCACCTGGATCTCGAACGCCAGGACCTTCACGCCGTCGAGTGGTTTGGGGCTCATCCCGCGCCTGGAAATGTACGACTTTGCGGACAAGCGTTCATTCGCCCCGGCCGAGGACGCCCCGCGCCAGAAGACGCAGTCCTCGTTCGGGATCCAGGCCGAACGGAGCCCCAAATTCGACGCGCGAGGTGCCGGCCGCGAACAGGCGGTCGACCTGTGCGGCGACATCGTCGGGCGTGCCCGCAAACGCGAAGCGGTCGAGCAGGTCGTCAGTGATCTCGGTTGGCACGCGGTCCAGCGTCGGGTCGAGCCTGGCCACGACCTCGAAGTAGCGCTGCACCGTCGCCAGCGCTCGCGCCCTGGCGGTGTCACGGTCCTCGTCGACCACGGTGACAGCGCCGAAGACGATCCCGGTGCGCGCCGTGCCCAGTCGCGCGCGCATTACTGCCACGAGGTCGGGGTTCGCGCTGCCGCCTACCTTCAGCTCGTCTGCGATCTCGCCCGCCAGGGCGACGATGCGCGGGCCCCAGCCGCCGATGACCAGGGGCACGTCGACTCGCGACAGGACATAGGCGGCCGTCGCGCGAATCCTCGCCACCGCGTCGTGCTGCGCGATGCCGATCGTGTCGAGCCACGCGCCGCGGGCGAGCCCCAGGTAGGCGCGCCCCCGCGAAGCCTCCTGCAGCTGCTCCATCACCGAGGCGATCTCATCGCGCCCCATCGTGTACGGGTTGAGGCACGCGGGCCCCAATGTGACGGACGACGTGGCGCGCGCCACCTCCAGCAGCGGCGCCAGCGCCGGCTGGTCGCCCAGGTCGTGGAACGCGCTGACCACGTCGAACCCGAGCTGCTCCGCGAGCGTGCCGAGCCGCGCGTATCGGCCCGCCAGAAGGTTGCCGCGCAAGCCGACGCCGAAGCGCCGGCTCACGTCAGCTCCTCGGTCGGGATCCTCCTCTCGCGGATCCGCTCGATCCGCATGATCACTCGCTCGTCAGGGTCAGGGCACGCGACCAGGGAGTCGTCCTCGAGCCAGTCGCCCGCGGGCTGCCGGCGCTGCTTCGCCGCCAGCAGGGGCAGCGCCGCGGCCATGGCGAACATGCAGAAGTGGTGCCCCTCGGGTATGCGCACCCGGCTCGACTCCGTGACCTCGAAGTAGTCGCCAGGCGCGAGCCCGCACACCGACCGCCCCTCGATGCGCTCGACGACCACTCGCAGGTCAAAAAGCGAGGTGGTGCGACGAGCGCGCGCTCGTTCACTCATCGTGAAGCGCGCATATTATTGCAACCCCCGTTCTGACCTGGAGTGCGAAGGAGGGAAGCCCGAATGATCGCCGCCAGCAAAGCCCGTCGATCCGTCCTCGCGAGCTCGGTGCTCGTTGCATTCGCCGTCTTCACCGCGTGTTCCGGTGGCACGAGCACGACCACCACGAACCACGTGCTCGTGGTCGACAAGTCCTTCGACATGAAGACCGCCGACCCGCAGCGCGAGTTCGAGGTCTCCGGAGGCATCGTCGCCAAGGCGCTGTACAGCACGCTGCTCACCTTCAAGGGAGCGGACTCGGCGACGCCGGTGCCGGCCGTCGCCAGCTCGTACAAGGCGTCCTCCGACGCCAAGACCTTCACCTTCACGTTGCGCAACGACATCAAGTTCGGCGACGGGACCAAGCTCACCTCCGCCGACGTCCTCTTCTCTTTCAACCGCCTGATCAACATCAAAGGCAACCCGTCGTTCCTGCTCGACGGCGTGACCGTCGCGGCGCCCGACGACTCGACCGTGGTCCTGACCTCGAAGGACCCCAACCCCGCGATCCCATTCATCATCCCGAACCCTGCTCTCGGCATCGTCAACTCGAAGGTCGTCAAGGCGCACGGCGGGACCGACCAGCCGGGCGCGGACAAGGCGGACCAGGCCGAGTCCTTCCTCAACAGTCAGTCGGCCGGGACAGGGCCGTACGTCCTGAAGGCGTTCAGCACCACGTCCGAGGTCGACCTCGAGGCCAACCCGAACTACTGGGGCCCCAAGCCCTTCTACAACAAGGTCGTCATCCGCAACATCCAGGCGCCGGCGCAGCTCGTCAACATCCAGAAGGGCAAGGACGAGATCGCGCTCGACCTGTCGCCCGACCAGGCTTCGACGCTGAGCGGCAGCGGCTCGGTCCAGGTCAACGCGATCCCTGGGCCCAATGTGTTCTTCCTCTTTTCGAACAACAACCCGAAGATCTCGGGCATCACGCCCAACAAGCACTTCCAGAACGCGATCCGCTACGGGCTCGACTACTCCTCCTTCGTGCAGCTGGCCGGCGCCGGAGCGATCCAGACGCCGGGCCTGGTGCCGAGCATGTTCCTCGGCGCGCTGACGCAGGCCGACGCGGTCAAGCGCGACGTGGCGAAGGCGAAGGCGGAGCTCGCGGCCTCCGGCATCTCGAACCCGACCGTCAACCTCGGCTTCCCGAGCGACTTCACCCTGAACGGAATCTCTTTCAGCACCCTGGCCCAGAAGGTGCAGGCGAACCTGCAGGAAGTGGGCATCAAGGTCAACCTGACCGGCAGCCCCATCGCCGTCTCGCTCGCCGAATACCGCGCCGGCAAGGAGCAGCTCGGGCTGTGGCTGTGGGGTCCTGACTACCCCGACCCCAACGACTACCTCGTCTTCCTCCCTGGACAGCTCGTCGGGCTGCGTGCGGGTTGGGCGAAGGGCAGCGACCCCAGCCTCGAAGCGCTCGGCACGCAGGCCGCCTCGACCACCGACAACACGCAGCGTGGCCAGCTCTTCCAGCAGATCCAGCGGCAGCTCAACACGGACGGGCCGTTCTTTCCATTGATCCAGCCAGGCCAGGTCGTCGCGTCCAGCAAAGGCATCTCGGGGGCGGACTACAACCCGACCTGGACGATTGACGTCAGCGGCGTCAGCGGCTAACCAGCAGCTCGCGGCGGGATGGCGGCCCCGGCTGCCGTCCCGCCTCTTTCTCAGGTTCCTGGGCCGGCGGCTCGCCGCCCTCGTCCTCCTCGGCCTGGGAATCACGTTTGTCGCCTTCGTGCTCACCGAGCTCGTGCCGGGCGACCCGGCCGCCGCCAACCTCGGTCAGCGGGCGATCGGCGATCCCGAAGCCGTGCGTGCGTTCCGCGAGCACTACGGACTCGACAAGCCGCTGCCGGTCCAGTACGCCGTGTACCTCCAGCACCTGGCCGCCGGCGACCTGGGTGAGTCCGAGCAGAGCCATCGCCCGGTGCGTACCGACCTCGCCGAGTACGTGCCGGCGACCGCGGAGCTCGCCGTCACCTCGATCCTGATCGCCTTCGCGCTCGGCATCGCCCTGGGCGTGCTGGCGGCCGTGCGGCGGAACAGGCTGACCGACCAGGTGCTCAGGGTGCTCTCGCTCGGCGGCATCTCGATGCCCACGTTCTGGCTCGCCCTGGTCGCCCTTTACGTCTTCTTCTTCCAGCTGGGATGGGTGCCCGGCAGCGGCCGCCTGGACCCCGGCGTGCTGCCCGCTCCACACGTCACCGGCCTGTACACGGTCGACGCCCTGATCGCCGGCCAGATCGACGTCCTCGGCAACGCGCTCCAGCACCTGATCCTCCCCGCGTGCGTGCTCGCGGCGTACAACGTCGGGCTGCTCACGCGTTTCGTCCGCTCCGCGGTGCTCGAGGTCATCAACAACGACTACGTGATGGCAGCGCGGGCCAAGGGGTTGCCGGAGCGCACGGTGATCCTCCGCCACGTGCTGCGCGCCGCGCTCCCGCCGATCATCACCGTCGGCGGCCTCGCCTTCGCGAACGTCATGACGGGCACTGTGCTGGTCGAATCGATCTTCTCCTGGCCGGGGATCGGCCAGTACGCGTTCCACTCCGCGACGACCCTCGACCTGCCGGCGATCATGGGCGTCAGCCTTTTCGTCGCGGTCGTCTACATCGCGGTCAACTTCGCGGTCGACGTCCTGTACGGCGTGGTCGACCCGCGGATCCGGGTCGCGTGAGCGCTCAGCCGCTACCCCTCCGGTGGCGGATCGGCCTGCGCCGGCGGGCGGGCACCCTCGGCTCGGCGTGGAGGCAGCCGCTTGCGATCGCGGGCATGACGCTCGCGGCCGCCTGGATCCTGGTCGCGATCTTCGTGCCCTGGATCGCTCCGTACGACCCGCTCGCGCAGACCTCGAGGCTGTTCGCCGAGCCGAGCGCGGCACACATATTCGGCACCGATGAGCTGGGCCGCGACGTCCTCAGCCGCGTGCTGTGGGGCTCGCGCCTGTCGCTGCCGCTGGCGTTCTTCCTCGTCGCGGCCGCGCTGGCCGTCGGCGGCCTGCTCGGAGGGATCGCCGGCTACTTCGGAGGGTGGGTCGACGAGGTGGTGATGCGGGCGACAGACCTCGTCTTCGCCTTCCCGACCATCATCCTGGCGATGGCTGTGACGGCGGCGCTCGGCCCGAGCCTCCGCAACGCGGTGCTCGCCGTGGTCGTCGTCTTCTGGCCGTCATACGCGCGCGTGGTGCGCGGCCTCGTGATGTCGCTCGGGCAGTCCGACTATGTCAACGCGGCGCGCCTGCTGGGTGCCTCGTCGCGCCGTGCCCTGGTCGTCGACGTGCTTCCCAACGTCGCGGGTCCGGTCCTGGTCCTGGCGACTCTCGATCTCGGGAACGCGGTGCTGCTGCTGGCCGGGCTGTCGTTTCTGGGCCTGGGGGCACAACCGCCGACGCCCGAATGGGGCTCGATGGTCAACACCGGCACTCAGTACTTCCAGCGCTGGTGGATGGGCACGTTCCCAGGCTTTGCGATCCTGTCCGCGGTCCTAGCCTTCAACTTCCTCGGCGACAGCCTGCGGGATGCGCTGGACCCTCGCACCTCGTGGGCGGTGAAAGAGCAGCCGCGGTGAGCAGCCCCCTTCTTTCAGTCCGCGGTCTGCGCGTGAAGCTGCCCACGGCGGCGGGACTCGTCACGGTTGTCGACGGCATCGAGTACGACGTGGCACCGGGCGAGGTCTTCGGCATCGCGGGAGAGAGCGGCAGCGGAAAGACGATCTCGGTCCTCACCCTCCTCGACCTGCTCCCAGACGGCGCGGTGGTCGAGGGCAGGGCAATGTTCGACGGCGAGGACCTGCTGCGGTTGGGCCCGCGTGCGATGCGCGACGTGCGCGGCCTGCGTATCGGCATGGTGTTCCAGGACCCGATGACGTCGCTGCATCCGATGCTAACTATCGGCAGGCAGCTCACCGAGCATGTTCGCTTTCACCTCGGCGTGGGCACCGCGGCCGCGAACGCCCGGGCCGTCGAGCTCCTCGAAGAGGTGCGGATACCGGACGCGGCCGGAGCGCTGACGGCCTATCCGCACCAGTTCAGCGGCGGCATGCGCCAGCGCATCGCGATCGCGATCGCGCTTGCCTGCAACCCAGGGCTGCTGATCGCCGATGAGCCGACGACCGCGCTCGACGTGACGGTGCAGGCCGGCATCCTCCGCCTGCTCGATCGCCTCCGCCGGCAGTCGAGCCTTTCAGTGATCCTGATCACTCACGACCTGGGGGTGATGTCCTCGGTCGCGGACCGCTTGACGGTGATGTACGCCGGGCGCGTCGTGGAGTCAGGGCCGACCGCCGAGGTGATCGGCGGACCGCGTCACCCGTACACGGCCGGGCTTCTTGCCGCGCTCCCCCACCCGGAGGCGGCCGAGGACACGCCGCTCGTGTCGATCCGCGGTGCGCCACCAAGCCCGCAGACACGGCCCGCGGGCTGCTCGTTTCATCCCCGGTGCGCGTACGCGATCGCCTCGTGCGCGACGGACGTTCCCGACCTGGTGGGCGTGGACGGCGACCGGCGGCTGGCGTGCCCGGTGGACCCGCTCAGGGTGCCCGCATGAGCCTGCTCGAGCTGCGCGAGGTGGAGGTCGAGTACACACGCGTGGGCCGGCCGCCGGTGCGGGCGGTGGCGGGGGCCAGCCTCGGTCTCGAAGCCGGCCAGGTGGTCGGGCTGGTCGGCGAGACGGGCTGCGGCAAGTCGACGCTCGCGCGAGCGGCGGTCGGACTGGTGGCGCCGACCGCGGGATCGGTGTGGTTCGAGGGCAGGCAGCTTCGCCCGCTGGGACGTCGCGCCCGTTCTCGCGCGGATGCACGGCTCCAGATGGTGTTTCAGAACCCGTTCAGCTCCCTGAACCCTCGCCGGCGTGTCGGCGACCAGATCGCGGACGCGATGGCGATTCTGGGCTTGGCATCCGCCGCACGTCGCCGTGAGCGTGTCGCCGACCTGCTCGAGCGCGTGGGCCTGCCCGCGGCCGCGGCGCAGCGGTTTCCTCACCAGTACAGCGGCGGGCAGCGGCAGCGGATAGCGATCGCGCGCGCCCTGGCGGCGGAGCCGTCGGTGCTGGTCCTGGACGAGCCCCTGTCGTCGCTCGACGCCTCCGCCCAGGCCCAGGTCGCCAACCTGCTGAAAGCCCTCGCGCGCGAGCTGAACGTGGGCTTGCTGCTGATTTCCCACGACCTCGCGATCGTGAGGCACATCGCCGACGTGGTGGCTGTCATGTACTTGGGGCTCGTGGTCGAGACGGCGCCGACACGCAGGCTCTGGTCGGCCCCGCTGCACCCCTACACCGAGGCGCTCATCGAGGCGATCCCGCGCGCGGACGGCAAGGGCTGGCTACCGGAGTCACTGCCCGGCGAGGTGCCCGACCCGGCCCGGCCGCCTGCCGGGTGCAGGTTCCATCCGCGCTGTCCCTACGCCTTCGAAAGATGCCTTTCCGAGTCGCCCCCGCTCATACCGGTCGCCGCGCTGCGCAGCGCGGCGTGCTGGCTGCACGAGGCGGGTGGGCCTGAGCGCGCCCCAGCAGCGTTTGCGCGCAGGACGCGCCTCGCGTCAGCGGTTGGCGACCAGGTCGATCGGATATGAGTTGAGCTTGCGGCCCCCGCCTTCCTCACAGACGACGATGTTCTCGATTCGCACGCCCACCTTGCCGAGCCACATGATCGACGGCTCGTCGGTGAAGGTCATGCCGGCCTCGAGCGGAGTCTCGTCCTCTTCGGAGATGAACGGCTTCTCGTGCACGTCCATCCCGATGCAGTGGCCCATGCGGTGGCGGAAGTAGGGCCCGTACCCCGCTTCCTCGATCGGCTCCCGGCAGGCGCGGTTGACCTCGGCGCAGGTGGTGCCCGGCTTGGAGGCCGCCTGCCCCGCGGCCTGGGCGTCGATCATCGCCTGGTGCGCGCGCAGGTACTCCTTCGTCGGCTCGCCGCAGAAGATGGTGCGCCCGAAGTCTGAGCAGTAGCCGTCCACGACCGCGCCGAAGTCGAAGAGCACCGACTCGCCCTCGCGCAGGGGCAGCCTGCCTCGCTCGTCGATCGACTCCCGCTGGTCGGGGAACTCGCCGAACGTGTTGATGTGGGTCGTGAACGACGGCGCGCGCGAGCCGCGGGCGCGCATCTCGTGCTCGACGTGCTCGACGAGCTCGTGCATCGTGACGCCGGGCTGCACGTGCTTGGTAACCGCGCCCATCGTGTCGTCCACGACCTTGCAGGCGCGCGTCATCACCTCGAGCTCTTCTTTCGACTTCACGCGGCGCAGGCGGTTGACGAGCGGCTCCGCATTGACGAGCTTCGGCGAGCCGAACGCACGGAGCAGGTGGGTCACCGTCTCCCCCCAGAGGCGGGAGCCGATCGCGAGCGTCTTCACGCTGCCGAGGCTGCCGGCGAGCTTCTCGAACATCGCGTCACCGTCGTCCTTCTCGTTGACGACCACGAGCTCCGACGGCTTCCCGTGCGGCAGGTCGTACTCCGCGTACATGCGCGGCAGGACGTGCGCCGGCTCCTTGCCCGGGCTGAAAAACGCACCCGCCACCCACCCGTGCGCGTACGAGACGTTGCCGAAGGTCGGGATCATGCGCTCGATGCCGGTCAGGTACTCGTGGTCGGAGGACGGGCCGAGAAACATCGCGTCCACGCCCTCGGCCTCGAGGACCTCGTCCATGCGCTTGCGGCGGGCTGCGTAATCAAACATCACGACCTCCTCGCTTCGTCTCCGGGCCATGGCAGGGGGACCTTCGAATCCGACATCACCCGCGGGAAGTGCGGCATCCCGACCTCGGGGGCGAGGTAGCGGGAGACCATCGTCAGCACGGCCGCCTCGTCGGCGCCCGCCGCCAGCTCGAGGAGCAGGTGTGTCGCGCCTGCCTCGGCCCACCGGCTGACCAGCTCGCGGTCCTCCTTCATGTCTCCGCGGATGCCCGCGACCGCGGGCTGCACGTAACGCTCCCCCGACGCCTGCTCGGGCTTCCGTGCCAGCACCGGCAGCGCGAGCTCGCTGCCCACGCTTGCGGCGGCGCTGCCCGTGATCCAGACGGGGACCTCGAGCTGGGCCGGCTTCGGCGTCACGGCGATCGCCTTCGGCGCGGTCGCGTTCGCCGGCAGGCCCGCGGGCGTCTTCCAGCGCGGCCCCTCGTGCCGCAGCGGCCGGTTGCCCAGGGCTTCGCGGATGACGGCGACCTCGTCGGCCGCCTCGCCAGCGCTCAGCTCCGCCGTGTCGACCAGCACCACCGTGCGTCCGTTGTTCACGTTGTCCAGGATCGACAGCTCCTCGGCGATGGTGACCGGGTGCTCCTGCCCGAGCCGCACCTGGACCGCGATCCGCACGAAGTCGGTCGCGGTCGACGCGTACACGGCGCCGGTGGTGGTGCCGGCGAGGACGCCGAAGAGACCGTGGGCCTCGGCGAGGCGCGCCATCGCCGCCTCCCCGCCGCCGGCCAGGACCAGTCCGAGCCTCACGCGGGGACCTTGTCGCGCAGCCTGGGCAGCACCCCGTCGGCGAGCCGGCGCAGCTGCGACTCGAGGGCCGGTCGCGGCTCTCCGTCGAGGATCAGGCGGAAGGCGATCTCCTTGATGCCGATGGCCTCGAACTGCTGCAGCTGGCGCACGCATTCCTCCGCCGAGCCGGAGATCGTGGTCTCCACGGTGTCGGCGATCGCCTTGTCGGTCTCGTCCGCGTAGTCCTGCTGCTGGTGCTCGCCGATGGCCGGCAGCGTCCAGCCAAGCCCCGCGTACTGGACGTAGCTCGCCCGCACCCAGTCCCGCGCCGCCTCGCGCTCCTTCGCGTCCTCGGTCAGCCAGATGTTGCGCAGAGCTCCAAGTGCGGGCTTTTGCGAGGCGGGGCGCCCCGACTCGGCCCAGCCCTCCTCCCAGACCTCGGTCAGGGTGCGGCAGCGTTCGAACGGAAGGGCGGCCGAGAAGAGGATCGGGTGCCCACGCTGCCCGGCACGCTTCACCGGCTCGACCAGCTGGGCGCCCATCCAGACCCGCGGGCCGCCCGCCGCCTCGGCGGCCTCGAGAACCTCGAGGCCCTTCAACATCCGCGGCAACCGCTGCTTCCGGGAGACCCCATGGCCGTCGAACTCGATGTCGCGGTAGCCCAGGCCGACGCCCAGGTCGAGGCGCCCGCCGGAGCGATGCGCCAGGTCGGTCGCCACGGCGGACAGGCGCTCCGGGTCGTACATCGGGAGCAGCAGCATGCCGGTGCCGACGCGCAGCCTCTCGGTCACCGACAGCACCGACGCGGCCGCCGGCAGCAGGGCCGGACAGTAGCCGTCGTAGAAGAAATGGTGCTCGGAGAGCCACAGCTCGTCGTAGCCAAGCTCCTCCATGAGGATCGCCAGCTCGCGCATGTCGCGATACGCTCCGGTCCAATGCCGGGGCTGCATGGCCGTGCACTGGAGGCTGAAGAGGCCGACTCCGAAGCGCATCCCACCTCCGCGCCTCGAAGGCGCGCGTTGACCGGAAGCTGAAGGCGCGACCATAATACCCCGGGCCCAGAATAAGAACAAACACTCGTTAGTCCCCGCGCACGCGGGTGGAGGGGGCGAATGGCGGTAACGATCGTCACCGGCGCCGGCTCGGGCATCGGCGCGGCGACCGCGCGTGAGCTGGCGCGCCGAGGCGACCGCGTCGTCTGCGCCGACATGAAGCTCGAGCCCGCGCGGCAGGTCGCGGCCTCGCTCGAGAACGCCTTTGCGGTGGAGGTTGATGTCAGCAGCTCCGCCTCGTGCGACGCCATGGTCGAGGAGACGCTGAGCCGTTACGGAGACGTCGACTCGATCGTCACCTGCGCCGGCGTCGAGAAGCACGGTCCAGGCCACGAGTTCGCCGAGGAGGACTTCGACCGCATCATCGACGTCAACCTCAAGGGCACATGGCTCTCGGCGCGCTCAGCGGTGCGGGCCATGATCAAGGCGGGCCACGGCGGCACAGTCGTCATGATCGGCTCCATCAACTCGGTCGTCGGCAACCCGGGCGCCAGCGCGTACTGCGCCTCCAAGGGCGGTGTGCTCATGCTCGGCCGCACGCTTGCGCTCGACTGGGCGCAGTTCGGCGTGCGCGTCAACATCGTCGGCCCGGGCGTGGTCGACACGCCGATGTCGGCGCGCAGCCTCTCGATCCCCGAGCGGCGGGCGAAGATGATGGAGAAGACCCCGCTGGGACGGCCAGCGCCACCCGAGGAGATCGCCACCGTGATCGCGTTCCTGACCTCCGAAGCGTCGTCCTTCATGACCGGCGCGTACGTGCCGGTCGACGGCGGCGCGCTCGCCGCCTGGTGAGCATCCGGCTCGGCGCCAAGCTCCCCCACTCCGGCTCCCTCCCCGCCCGTCTCGGCGTCGACAGGATGGCCGCGCGCCTGGAGGCGGCGGGCTTCGATTCGATCTGGGTCAGCGACCACGTCGTCTTTCCGCAAGCGGTCCCGTCCGGCTATCCGTTCTCCGCCGACGGCCGTCCGACCTGGCCGATGGACGTGGATTACCTCGAACCGCTGGTGACGCTGGCGGCGATCGCCCCGGCGACCTCGAAGGCCGAGCTCGGCACCTCGGTGTTGATCCTTCCGATGCGCAACCCCGTGTACTTCGCCAAGCAGGCGGCGTGCATCGACGTGCTGTCGCAAGGGCGCTTCGTGCTCGGCGTGGGCGTCGGCTGGCTGCGCGAGGAGTTCGCAGCGTTGGGAGCTGACTACGACTCGCGCGGTCCGGTGCTGGACGAGTGGCTCGACCTCGCGCGCCTGTGCTGGACCGGTTCCGCCGGTCCGTTCGAGGGTCGCCACTACCGGCTCGAGGCTCCCATCTACTGCAAACCGACGCCGGTGCGACAGCCGCCGGTCCTCATCGGCGGCCACTCGCGGCTCGCGCTCGAGCGCGCGGGACGCACCGCCGACGGCTGGCTCGCGCAACTGTCGATGGACAACCTATCCGAGCAGATGATCGCCACCGCGGTGGCGACGATGAAGGCGGCCGGACGCGACGGCGCGAAGTATCGAGCGGTCTTGCGCGTCAGCGGCGCAGAGCGCCGCATGGACGAGCTCGCAAGCAGGCTTGGATCACTTGCCGACGCGGGCGCGACCGAGGTCATCGTCGACGTCGACTGGAGCAGTGACGACGGAGCCGCGCGCGCCTGCGAGGCGCTGCGGGCTGCCGTCGCGTAAGCGCATGGAGGAGGTTCGATGAGCACAGACCGCACTGTCACCACCAAGGACGCGCCCGAGCCGCGCGGGCCGTACGTCCACGCCCGCGAGCACGGCGGGCTCGTGTATGTCACGGCGCAGATCGGGCGCGACCCGAAGACCGGCGACTTCGTCAAGGGCGGCTTCGAGGCGGAGTTCAACCAGGCCATCGACAACCTGGAGGCGATCCTGAAAGCTTCGGGTTCGTCGCTCGACAAGGTCGTGAAGGCGCAGATCGAGTTCGTGGACGAGGGCGACCTCGACTCCATGAACCGGATCTACGGCGAGCGGTTCCACCAGCCGCTCCCCGCGCGCACGAGCTTCGGCGTCGCGTTCCTCTGGAAGGGGGCGCGGGTCCAGATCGACTGCATCGCCTCGCTCGACTGATGGCCGCGCACCGCGGCGTCGTCAGCAAGCGCGGTCCGCAGCCGACAGCCTCCTACCCGCACGCGCACCTGCAGGGCGGCATGGTCTGGGTCACGGCGCAGGCCGGTCGAGACCCGGGAAGCGGAGAGCTCGTCGCCGGCGGGATGGAAGGCCAGCTCAACCAGGCGATCGACAACCTGGCCGCGATCCTCGAGGAATGCGGCAGCTCGCTCGACCGCGTCGTGAAGACGCAGATCATGTACACCGATGCGGCCGACGAGGATGTGATCGACGACGTGTACGGCCGGCGTTTCCCTTCACCGCCGCCGGTCCGCACAGCGTGGGGAGTTAAGTTCCTCGCCGCCGAGCCGGGGACGGAGGTCGTGCGCGTCCAGATCGACTGCCTGGCCGAGGTCCGCTGAAGGTGGCCGGGCGCTTCGACGGCAAGGTCGCGCTGGTGACCGGCGCCGGACGCGGCATGGGCCGGGCGACGGCGCAGCGCTTCGGCCGCGAGGGCGCGAAGGTCGTCGTCGCCGAGGTGAACCCCGACCACGGCCAGGAGGTGGCCGCCGAGATTCGCGACTCCGGCGGCACCGCCGTGGCGCTGCAGGGCGACGTCTCGAAGGTCGCGGACGTGCGCCGGATGTTCGCAGCCGCGGTGAAGGAGTTCGGCACGGTCGACATCCTCGTCAACAACGCGGGCATCGCCGTGGCGCGCTCTCTTGTCGACTACAGCGAGGAGGACTTCGACCTCCAGATGGGCGTCAACGTCAAGGGCGTGTTCTTCTGCTGCCAGGAGGCCGCGCGGCTGATGGTCCCGCGCCGGCACGGCAAGATCGTGAACTTCGCCTCGACCTCGGCCTTCGTCTCCTCGTCGAAGCCTGAGGTCGCCTACGACGCGAGCAAGGGCGCGGTTCGGCAGATGACGACCTCGATCGCGGCCGAGCTCGCCCCGCACGGCATCAACGTGAACGCGGTGGCGCCGGGGACGACGGCCACCGAGATGACCAGGACCACCCTCGCCACGGAGGAAGGCATGGCGTGGCAGCTCGCCCGCATCCCGATGGGGCGCGTGGGGCAGCCGGACGACATCGCGTCGGTCGTGCTGTTCCTCTGCTCACCCGAGGCGAGCTACATCACAGGCCATACGCTTGTCGCCGACGGTGGCTGGCTCCTCTTCTAACGCGGGCGCGCTGCTCGAGCTCAGGGACGTCCACAAGGCCTTCGGTCACGTCGAAGTCATCAAGGGCGTCACCGTCGCCGTGCGCAAGGGCGAGCACGTCGTGATCTTCGGCCCGAGCGGCGGGGGCAAGAGCACCCTGCTGCGGATGATGAACCTGCTGGAGGAGCCCGACGAGGGCACGCTGACCTTCGAAGGCAAGCAGTACTTCCCGCACACCGAGAACGTTCTCAACCGCCACCTCGCCCTGCAGAAGCTGCGCAGCCAGATCGGGATGGTGTTCCAGCGCTTCAACCTCTACCCCCACCTCGACGCGCTGCACAACGTCACCCTCGCCCTGACCGACGTCAAGAAGATGGGATGGAAGGCCGCCCGCAAGAAGGCGGAGGCGAGCCTGGTCGAGGTTGGCCTCAAGGACCGCATGGACCACTATCCGGCGCAGCTGTCAGGTGGCCAGCAGCAGCGCGTGGCAATAGCGCGCGCGCTGGCTATGGACCCGAAGCTGATGCTGTTCGACGAGCCGACCTCGGCCCTCGACCCAGAGCTGATCGGCGAGGTGCTCGGCGTCATGGAGCGGCTCGCCCGCGAGGGGATGACGATGGTGGTCGTCACCCACGAGATGGGCTTCGCCCGCAAGGTCGGGGACAGCCTGCTGTTCGTCTCCGGCGGGGTTATCGCCGAGTCCGGCGGCAGGGAGGTGCTGTCCGATCCGCGCGAGCCGCGGACCAAAGCTTTCCTCGAGGCCGTGCTCTAGCTCCGTTTCGTACGAACGCTCGTTAGATTCTTGGCTTGACAACCCACCGGGTTTGGACGACCCTTCCGCCATGAGTTGGAACCCCACCAACTACGAGTTCGCGTGGAACGTGGTCTGGCAGTACCGGGAGTGGCTCGTGGCGGGGACACTGCTCACGCTCAAGATCGCGGCAGTATCGATGGCGCTGGCGATGATCCTCGCCCTGCCTCTCGCGCTGGCGAGGATGTCGCGATTCATGCCGCTCAGCCTGGTGACGCAGTTCTACGTCGCCGTGATGCGGGCGATCCCGCTGCTCGTCTTCATCCTGTGGGCGTACTACGGACTGACACTGATCAGCGGCATCCAGTTCGACCCGTTTGGCGCCGGGGTGTTCTGCCTGACGGCGCAGTACTCGGCGTGGCTATCGGAAATCTACAGGGCCGGCCTGCAGGCAATCGACAAGGGCCAGCGCGAGGCGGCACTGTCCACCGGCCTCAGCCGCTCGCGGGCGTTCGCCAGGGTCATCTGGCCCCAGGCGTGGCGGATCATCATCCCACCGCTGGCGAGCAACTTCATCGGCATCATCAAGGACTCGTCGCTCGTCGGGATCATCGGCTTGAATGAGCTGATGCGACAGGCGCAGATCGCCGATTCCCTGTCCTTCCGGCCGTTCGAGCTGTTCACAGCCGCGATGGTGATCTACATCGCCCTCGCGCTCGTCATCTCGCCGCTGGCGAGCCTGGTCGAGCGCCGCGCCGCGCGAAGCCTGAGCGTGCAGACCCGTCGCGCGACGCGTCATCAAAGGTCCCTGGGAGCCGCAGCGTGAGCAACCGGAATTTGGGAGGTAGAGAAGGTATGTCCGAAGAGTTGGAAGTCGGCGCGGACGACGAGTCCACATCGCGGTCTCTCGTCTCACGCATCTCGAGACGGTCTCTTCTGGGAGGGGCGGCCCTCACGCTGACCGGGGCCGCGCTCGCTGCGTGCCAGACCGGCGGCACTGCCAGCGATACAGGCACAGCGGCCGGCACCACGTCCCTGCTGAAGAAGATCCAGGACCGCGGCACGCTCAACATCACGACCTCGCTCCTGTACCCGCCCGAGTTCTACAAGGACCCGAGCGGCCAGCCGGCCGGCTACGACATCGACGTCCTCAACATGGTCGCCAAGGACCTGAACGTGAAGCTGAACATCATCGACGTGCCGGACAACGCGGCGAGCATCGCCAACGTCCAGTCCGGCCGCGCCGACATGATCAGCGCCGGTCTCGTGAACACGCCCAAGCGCGCCCTCGTGATGAACTTCACCAAGGGCTACGTCCCCTACACGCAGATCCTGATGGTGCCCGTCGGCGGCGCGACCTCGGTGGCCCAGCTCAACGCGCCGGGCAAGAAGATCACGGCGCTCACCGCTTCGACCGCTTTCTTCCGCGCGCAGCTGCTGTTCCCCAAGGCGACGGTGACCCCGCTTGCCCAGGACCAGGCGCTGCTCGAGGTGGCGACGGGCAAGGCCGACGCCTGCCTCGTCGAGGACTACCTCGCCAAGCCGTTCATCGCCCAGCACAAGAACGTGCAGATGATGAACAACGGACAGGGCATCGCGACCGAGTTCGGCTGCTGGGCCGTCCTGGCCGGCGACTTCCTGTGGTGGCGCTGGCTCGACAACTGGATCTCCTACAACATCGACAATGCACAGCTCCCGGGCATGTACGAGAAGACGTTCGGCCTGACCTGGGTGCACCCCTCGTAACGATTTCTTTCGAAGCTCGACCGATTCCCCAGGGGGGCCGGCGATGAGCCGGTCCCCCGCGCTTGGGGGGCTTAGCGAGGCGCTGCTGGTGGTCGAGGGGTCGGTCGCCACGCTGACCTTGAACCGGCCCGAGCAGCGCAACCCTTTGTCGGCGGCGATGATCGCGGACCTACGGACAGGCTTCGCTTGGTGCAAGGCCGAGCCTTCAGTCGCTGTCGTCATCCTGACCGGCGCGGGTGACCGCGCCTTCTGCGCGGGCGCCGACCTGAGCGCTTTCTCGGGCGAGCGGTCGGTGCTTGACCTGCACCACGGCCGGCACGCCCTTGCCGAGCTCTTCCTCGAGATGACCGAGCTCGGCAAGCCGATCGTCGGCCGGATCAACGGGCACGCGCTGGCGGGCGGGTTCGGCCTCGCCTGCGCCTGCGACCTGCTCGTCGCCGTGGAAACCGCCGGCTTCGGTACGCCGGAGATCAACGTCGGCGTCTGGCCGATGATGATCCAGGCGCTGCTGGTGCGGAAGCTGCCGCGCAACGTGGTCCTGGAGATGGTCATGCTCGGCGACCGCTGGACGGCGGCCCAGCTCCAGGGTTACGGGCTCGTCAACCGCGTCGTCCCGGCGGAGAAGCTGGATGCCACGTCGAGCGAGCTGGCGGCGAAGCTCGCCGAGAAGTCGACCGCGATCATGCGGCTGGGCCGCGACGCCTTCTACCGGCAGCAGGACATGGACTTCAAGGCCGCGCTCGAGTACCTGCACAGCCAGGTAACTCTGGTCACCTTGACTGAGGACTCGGCGGAAGGCCGGCGCGCGTTCTTCGAGAAGCGCAAGCCGGAGTTCAAAGGGCGCTGACCGCCCCCTCTCGCGATAGTCCGGACTATCACCCAGTTCCGGACTCCGGGGCAGTCGGTTAGTCCGGACTATCGGCCAGTTCGGGACTCCGGGGAAGTCGGTTAGTCCGGACTATCCGTCATCCGCGGGCGCGCCGGGCCGCTGCCGGCGCCTGACTCCTTGATCGCGGCTGCGGTGTGGTCGAGGTCTGCCTCGCTCAGCGTGAGGTCCGCCGCCCCGAGCCAGCCGTCGACCTGGGCCGGGCTGCTCGCGCCCACGATCGCGCCCGTGACCTGCGGCCACGACAGGACCCAGGCGAGCGCGACCGCGGCGACGCTGGTGCCGTGGGCGCGCGCGACTGGGCGCAGACCGTCGCGCAGGCGGAGGTTGCGCTCGAGCCGCGGGCTCTGGAACTCGGGGTGGCGGCGCCGCCAGTCGTGGGGATGCAGCGCCGCGATCGATTCCCTGGTGAAGGAATCGGTGAGGAGACCGATCAGCATCGGGCTGTAAGCGAGCACCGCGGTGTGGTGGTCGGCGCACCACTGCAGCAGCCCGTCCGCGGCGTCGCGGACCACGAGCGAGAAAGGTGTCTGCAGGGAGTCGACGTGGCCGACGGCCTCGCAGCGGTCGAGCAGCGCGACGTCGAAGTTGCTCACGCCCGCGGCGCGGATCTTGCCCTCGTCGACCAGCCGCCGCATAGCCGACCAGGACTCCTCGAGCGGGGTCCGTTCCGGTCTCTCTGGCCAGTGGATCTGCATGAGGTCGATGACGTCGACGCCCACGCGGGCGAGCGATGCCTCGCAATCGGCCCGTATCGCCTGCGGCCGCAGGTCCGAGTAGGGGTCGGCGTCGGGTGATGGCCAGCGCCGGCCGCACTTGGTGAAGACCAGGGGCCGGCCCGAGCCGAGCTGCCGGGCAGCACGGCCGACCAGCTCCTCGGAGTGACCTTGCCCGTACATCGGCGCGGTGTCGACCCAGGTGACACCTGACGCGCATGCATGCAGGAGCGCCGCGAGCGAGGTGCTGTCCCTCTCCGGCCCGCCGTCGTAGGCCCACCCCGCACCGCCGATCGACCACGCCCCGAAACCGAGCGGGCTGATCGCCGGCAGCCCGCTCACGCGAAGTGGCAGGCGGCCTTGTGGCCAGGAGCGAGCTCACGCAGCGCCGGGCGCTCCTCGAAGCATCTCGCCTGCCGCAGCGGGCAGCGGTCGGCGAACGGACAGTGCGAATCGAGCGTGCGCACCGCCTCCGCCGGGGCGGTCGCGGGCATCGCGGCGTCTTCCGGCAGCGGGCTGGCCCGGCCAAGCAGAACCTGCGTGTAGGGGTGGCGCGGCTGCCGGTAGAGGTCGGTCGCCGGGGCGTCCTCCATGACTGCGCCGTGGTACATCACGATCACGCGGTCGCTCACGTGCCGGACCACCTCGAGGTCGTGGGAGATGAACATCATCGCCAGGTGCCGCGTGCCCTGGAGCTCGAGCAGGAGGTTCAGCACGCCCGCCTGTACGGACACGTCGAGCGCGGAGAGCGGCTCGTCGCACACGAGGTAGCGGGGGTCGAGCGCGAGCGCGCGGGCGATGGCCACGCGCTGGAGCTGGCCGCCGCTGACGTCGCTCGTCTGCCGCTGCAGCACGTGCGTGGGCAGCCGGACCTGCTGCAGGAGCGCGAGGGCCTTCTGCTTCCGCTCCTCGGCACCCTGGCCGAAGTTGCGCAAGGGCTCGGTGATGATCTCCTCGATGCTGTGCCGCCAGTTGAGCGCCGACCGCGGGTCCTGGAAGATCGGCTGCACCGCGCGCCGGAACTCGCGCCATTCGGTGTGCCCGAACGAGTCCATCCGCCGGCCTTCGAACTCGATCCTGCCCCCAGTCGGCTCGAGGAGACCGAGCATCAGCCTGGCCAGGGTTGACTTGCCGGACCCGCTTTCGCCGACCACGCCCAGGGTCTGACCAGGCTCGACCGAGCAGTGGACGCGGTCGACGCCGACGGTCACCTCCGGCGGCAGCGGCCAGCGCCGGCTCGTCGTGAAGTGGCGCGAGACCGCCTGCGCGACCAGGCTCACGACAGCGGCTCCGGGTTGTAGCACGCCCAGCCATGGCCGTCCTGGAACGTCCCCGGCGGGAACTTCTCGCCGCACTCGGAGACCGCGCGCGCGCACCGGGGCCGGAACGGGCACCCGGGCTCGCGGTCGACCTCCTGCGGGTTGGGCGGGTAGCCGGAAAGCGAAGGCAGCCTCGACTTGTGCTCGACGCCGGAGCTCATCGTGCTGCGCAGCAGGCCGCGCGTGTAAGGGTGGCGGCCGGCGGTCATCAGCTCCTGCGTCGAGCCCACCTCCACGCCGCGGCCGCCATACATGACGAGGATCCGGTCGGCGACCTGGCTGACCACGGTTAGGTCGTGGCTGATGAGCACCACCGCTAGCTGGTAGTCCGCCTGGACCTGCTTGATCAGGCTGAGGATCTGGCGCTGGATCGTCACGTCCAGCGCCGACGTGGGCTCGTCCAGGATCAAGAGCCGCGGCTGGCAGATCATGGCCGTCGCGATCATCGCCCGCTGCAGCATGCCCCCACTCAGCTGGTGCGGGTACGAGCGCATGACCCTTGTGACCTCGTGGATCCCCATCTCCTTGAGCCGGCGGCCGGCCTCGGGCGCGGCCTTCGTGTAGCTCACGCCGCGGTGGATCACCAGCGGCTCCGCGACCTGCCTGCCGATGGTCATGGTCGGGTTGAAGGCGGACATCGGCTGCTGCGGCACGTACGCGATCTGCTGGCCGCGGAGCTTGCGCATCTCGCCGGTGGACAGGCCCAGCAGGTCGCGGCCGTCGAACATCACGCTCCCCGAGATCACGCGGCCGTTGGCGGGCAGCATCCGGATCACCGCGGTGGCCGTGGTCGACTTGCCGCTCCCGGTCTCGCCGACGACGGCGAGGATCTCGCCGCGGCGGACGTCGAACGAGACGGTGCGGACGGCCTGCAGCCATCCGTCGCCGGAGTGGTAGGCGACGCTGAGGTCGGAGACCGAGCACACCGACGCCTGCGCCATCAGGCGAAGGAGCTCTTGTTCCTGGTCTCGAGCCAGTCGCTGACCACCATCGAGGAGAGGACGGCCGCGAGGACGAACAGTCCGGGCAGCGTCGTGAACCACCACGCGACCAGGAGGTGGCTGTGGGCCTCCGCGATGATCGCGCCCAGCTCGGGCGTCGGGGGCTGAGCCCCCAGGCCGAGGAAGCTGAGGCCGGTGAGCGCAAGCACCGCGTAGCCCACGTCCATCGAGACGCGCGCTGACAGCTGCGGAAGCAGGTGGGGCAGCAGGTGCCGGAGCAGGATCATCAGCGTCGACGTTCCCGCGGCCCTCGCCCCTTCGACGAACGGCAGCTCTTTGAGCGCGAGGACCTGGCCGCGGACCATGCGCGCGTAGCCCGGCCACCAGACGGCGGTCAGGGCGACGACGACCGTGGTCAGGCCAGGTCCCACGGCACTCGCGATCGCTATGGCGAGGATCAGGTACGGGAACGCGAGGAACACGTCAGTGGTGCGCATGAGCAGGGCGTCGATCGGACCCCTGAAGAGGCCGGCGACGCCGCCGATGATGGTGCCGATGGTGGCGGCGCCGACCACGATCAGGATGCTGACGCCGAGCGAGTAGCGGACGCCCCAGACGCACCGCGCCCAGAGGTCGCGCCCCGCCTGGTCGGTCCCGAAGAGGTGCTGGGCGGACGGCGGGGCAAGCGTCGACTGGAGGTTCAGGGCAAGCGGGTCCTGTGGCGCGACCAGGCCCGGCACGACAATGATCACGAGCCAGATGGCAATCAGGCCGAGCGGCCACCAGCGCGAAGCGACCTCGACGGCGTTGACGCGGCGCTCGGCGCTGACGCGCGTCCCCTGCGTGGTGTCGGCGATCATGCCAGCGCCCTGATGCGCGGGTCGACGATGGGATATACGAAGTCGACGATGAGATTTACGACCACGAACCCGATCGTGATGATCACGGTCACCGCCATGATCGCGGGGAAGTCGAACGTCTGAAGTGCGTTGTACATGTAGATGCCGATGCCCGGCCAGGAGAAGACGACCTCGACCAGCACCGTGCCCCCGAGCAGCCAGCCGAACTGGAGGCCGAGCATGGTGATGACCGGGTTGATCGCGTTGCGGAAGACGTGGCCGAGCATCACGCGTCGCGTGCCGGCGCCCTTGGCGATCGCGGTCCGCACGTAGGGCATCCGCATCTCCTCGAGGACCGACTTCTGAGTGAGCCGTGCGGCCACCGCGAACTGCCATATCACCAGTGCGATCACCGGCAGGACGAGGTGCCAGGAGGCGTCGATGAACGCTGGGAAGTTGCCGGTCAGCAGTGAGTCGATCGTGTAGAACCCGGTGATGTTTGCCGGCGGGTCGAGCTGCATGCGGCCGGTGATGGGGAACCAGCCCATCCGCAGGCCCAGCCACAGCTGCATCACCATCGCGAACCAGAACACGGGCAGCGCGGTGCCGACCATCGAGAGGAGGCGGATGAGATGAGATTCGGGCCGGTTGTCGCGCCACGCCCAGACGAGGCCGAGGCCTACCCCCAGCACGGCGTAGATGAAGAAGCTGTAGAAGACGAGCTCCAGCGTGGCGGGCAGCGCGGAGAGGATCGCGGGGCCGATCGGCTGCCGGCTCGCGTACGAGATGCCGAAGTCACCGTGGGCGAGGCCCGAGATGTACGTCGCGTACTGGTCCCACACCGGACGGTCGAGTCCCAGGGAGTGTGCCGCCGCCTTGACCTGCTCCGGGCCGGCGCGAAGGCCGGCCACCGCACACGCGGGGCACGACGGGATCACGTGCGACAGCACGAACGTCCCCGTGACCACGCCGAACAGGACTGCTACCGCTCCGACCAGGCGCCGGAGCAGGTAGTAGGCCACCTAGAGCCTCGAGGCGGTCAGCTTCCCTTCGACCAGTAGAACCACCTGATGATGCCGTCCTGGAAGAACGGATCGTATTTCACGTGGGCCCACTCTTTCCGCACCGGCATCACGAGGTCGGGGGCGATGCAGTAGATGGTCGACGCGGAGTCGACGATCCGCTTCTGCATGTCCGAGAGCAGCTGGTTCCGTGCGCTTGCGTCCTGCAGCGTGACCACCTTGTCCAGGTCGGCGTCGAGCGTGGAGTCCTTGTAGTTGGCCCAGTTGTAGCCGCCCTTGGCCGGCACGTTGGAGGAGTGGTAGGAAACCCGGATCACGAGCGCCGGGTCCGGCGTGTTCGGGAAGACGTTGAGGAACGTCATCGGCGGCGAGGTGGCGTCGTTCTGCATCTGCGGCGGGATCTGCGGCCACGGCGGCGCCTCGACCTTGAGGTCGATGCCGATCTTGGCCAGCGCAGACTGGAAGATCGTGCCCGCGAACGACTCGTAGTTCAGGCCCTGCACGGTCACGATGCGCATCTTCGTGCCGGCTTTGACCCCCGCCTGGTCGAGCAGCTGCTTGGCCTTGGTCAGGTCCTGCTTGGCGTAGGGCAGGCTCGAGTCCCAGCCTGGGAACTCCGGCGGTATGGGGCTGTTGGCCGGGCGGCCGAACCCCTTGTAGAAGTCGGTGTAGCCCTGGTAGTCGAACGCCGCGATGAGCGCCTGGCGCACCCGGAGGTCGTTGAGCGGCGGCCGGATCATGTTGAGCGGGATGGTGCGCAGCTGGATGGCCGGCTGGCGGACGACCGCGACGTTGGGCAGCGTCTTTGCTGTCGAGGCGTTGTCGGGGCCGATGTTGCTCAGGAAGTCGGTCTGCCCGCTCTGCAGCAGCTCGAGCTGCGTGGTCGTGTTGGCCTGCTGGATGATCGCGACCTGGGTCGGCACGCCGGCCTTCCACTCCTTCCAGTAGTGCTTGTTCTGCACCATGTCGATGCGGTTGTTGGGTTTGACGCTGTCGAGCACGTAGGGGCCGGTGCCGGCGCCCTTGCCGGCGAAGAAGCTCTTCGCCCACGGGTCGGAGCTCGTCTTGTTGTCGCTGATCGCCTTCGGGCTCGCGATCAGGAACCAGGGCACCGTGCCCGGGAAGAGCGAGTAAGGCGCGCTCAGCTTGATCACGAAGGTGTTGGCATCCGGCGCCTCGAAGCCCGCGATGTTGATGAGGTACGAGGCCGGACCCTGGTTGATCTCCTGCAGCCGGCGGAAGCTCGTGAGGACCGCCTGCGCGTCGAGCTTGGCGCCGTCGTGGAACGTGACGCCCTGGCGGATCTTGAACGTGTATGTGAGCCCGTCTGGAGAAGCCGAGTACGACTCGGCCAGGTTGGGCCTGACGTCGAGCCCACCCGGCGTGTACTCGAGCAGAGCCTCGTATGAGTTCTGCGTGAACTGCAGGGTGTCGGTGTCGAAGCCGATGTGCGGGTCCAGGTTTTCGGGGATGACGACGTTGGTCCAGCTCGCCTTGACGTTGCCGGTGGTGGTCGTCGTCTGACCCGCGCATGCCTCGAGAAACGCCGCCAGGGAGCTGGCGCTCATCAGGGTCGCGCCGGCAAGCCCTGTCCGTTGCAGGAACTGCCTGCGTGACCAGTTGCGATCGAAAATTCCGTCGCTAGACGCCATCGTGCTTCCTCCTCACCAACCCAGCCACCCCATGGCTACAGCAGCCGAAGTGTAGTAGACGAACTAGCGTTTGTCTAGGAACGGCTTCCGCGACCCACTCTCAGGAATACGGGCCAGGCGTGGGCGGAGCCAGCCCGCCGGTCCTCGGATCGATGGCGAGCCGGCCGTACACCACGACCCCCCGCGGCTTGCGCAGGTGCGCCAGGTCGTCGAGCGGGTTGCCTTCCAGGACCACCAGGTCGGCCGGCGAGCCAGGCTGCGGCGCCGTCTCCGCGCCCAGCCCGTTCAGCTCACGTCCGCCCGTCGACGCGGCACGAAGCACCTCCAGCCGCGAGATGCCGATCTCCTCCAGCAGGCCCAGCTCGGCGTGCAGTCGCGGCCCGATCGGGTTCAGGTCCGCCCCGGTCGCGATCTTCACGCCGGCGGCGATGCACGCGCGCACCGCGTCGGCGTGCCGCGCCGAGGACGCCTTCGCCCTCTGCATCGCGTGCTCCGGCCAGCGGTCGGACTTCATCATCTCGACGTCGTGGGTCACGCCGATGGTGGGCACGAGCCACGCGCCTTTCGCCGCCAGGGCCGCGGCCGCTTGCTCGTCCAGCGCGTAGCCGTGCTCCACAGAGCGGCCCCCCAGCTCGACGAAGCGCGCGGCGAGGCGCGCGTTGCCGCAGTGCGCGAGCACTGGCAGGCCGCGCTGACGTGCGGTCGCCATGACCATCTCGAGCTCGTCGTCGGACAGCTGCCCGCTGTCGACCGTCTCGTGCACGCTGTAGAGGCCGCCGGTGAGCAGGATCTTCACCCAGTCGGCGCCCTGCTCGGCCAGCGAGCGGACGGCCTTGCACATCTCGGTCGTGCCGTCGGCGACCAGGAAGGGCGACGTGTTCACGTACTCGCGCGGGAACGCGGTGCCGTGCCCACCCGTGGTCCGGATCGCGGCGCCCGCGCACTTCACGCGCGGCCCCGGCCAGCGGCCGCGAGCGATCGCGTCGCGCCAGGCCATGTCGATCCCGTCGGCCTCGGCCGCGGTACGCACGCCGGTGATGCCCATGGTCAGCGCCTCGAGCAGGTTCGCCCCGGCGCGCACGCTGTGCTGCGCGGGCTGTTCGAAGTAGCCCGCCGCCGGCGGGTCGTACATCAGGCCCCCAGGGTGTGCGTGAACGTCCCACAGCCCGAACATCACCACCAGGCCGCCGACGTCGACGCGCTCGGCGTCGCGCGGGGCGTGGTCGACGATGCGGCCGTCGTCGATCGCCAGGTCGCGCCGTTCGAGCTCGCCGGTGCCGGTGTCCAGCACGCTCCCGCCGGCGAGCACGAGGGAGCTCAGAGGGCGACCAGCTCCGCGCTCGCCCGGTTGAGCCGCACCCCGCCTTCGTCGGTCACGACGTAGACGTCCTCGACCCGGGCCCCGAACTCGCCCGTGATGAAGACGCTCGGCTCGATAGTGAAGGTCATGTTCGCGCGCAGGGGCGTGTCGTCGACGACGTCGAGGTACGGCGCCTCGTGCACGTCCTTGCCGATCGCGTGTCCGAGCCGGTGCCGGAAGTGCTCGCCGAATCCCGCGTCCGCGATGACCTTGCGCGCCGCCGCGTCGACGTCGGATGCGCGCACGCCCGGACGCATGGCGTGGGCGCCCGCGGCCTGGGAAGCGATCACGGCCTCGTAGGCCTGCCGGAACCGCGCGCTGGGCGTACCGACGTAGATCGTGCGCCCGAAGTCGGAGCAGTACCCCGCCAGGGCGGCGCCGAAGTCGTAGCTGACCGAGATGTCGTGGCCGATCTGCCGCTTGCTGAGACGCTCCTTGGCCGGCCGCGCCTCCCTCGCGCCCATCGGAAAGATCGCGGTGTCGAAGGACTCGTCGATCGCCCCGAGCTCCTTCATGCGCTTGACGATCCACTCGGCGAGCTCGAGCTCTGTCAGCTCGGGCCGGACCACCGCCAACGACTCTTCGAAGACCTGGTCGGCCAGCAGGCACGCGGCTCGCATGGCTTCGATCTCCGCCTCGGACTTGACCGCGCGCACCCTGGCCAGAGCGTCCGCCGCGAGCTTCACCCGCGATCCCGGATAGAGCTCCTGCAAGCTCAGGACCAGCTCGGCCGGCGCGTCGAGGTTCACGCCGATGACACCCGGCGCGTCTCCGATCGCCTCCCCGAGGACGGCGCGCGGGTCCTCCTTCTCCGTGAACACGCGCGTCTTCGGCGGGTCGGCGCTGATGTCGAAGTGGAACTCGGCCATGTGCCGCGGGACCAGCAGCAGCGGCTCGCCCTCGGGACGGATCACTGCGCCGACTGCCCACTCGCCGTAGAAGTGCGAGGCGCCGTAGTGGTGGATCCTGCGGTCGACCCCGAGCAGGTACTCGAGGTCGACGCTATGGCCGACGAACAGCAGCTCGAGGCCGGCTTCCCGCATCTCGCGCCGGACCTGCTCCAGGCGCTGCTCCAGCTCGGGTTTCGCCAGCGTCGCCGCGCGTTCAGGGCTCGTAGCCGTACAGCTCCTCTGCCGCAGCGACGCTGACGTAGCCGTCGGCGATGTCGGCTTCGACGAGCGCTCGCTCGCGCTCGCGGGGGTCGCCGTAGCCTCCCCCGCCCCCGGTCGTGACTCGAATCTGCGTCTCCTCCGGGCACACGATGTGGCTCGCCTTCAGCTTGCGAATGACCTCCTTGCCGGGTCGCTCGACCTCCACCTTCGGCGTCGCGCCCTGGCGGCCGCCGAAAACCCCCCACGGACCGGTGACGCTGCGCTCGAGCCAGAGCGAGACATGCATGCTGTGGGCCAGCGTCTCGAACTCGCGGTGGATGGCGAGGCCGCCGCGGCGCCTGCCCGCTCCGCCCGAATCCTGGGCGAGCGAGTAGCCCACGACTCGGATCGGGTACTTCGCCTCCATGACCTCGGCCGGGTAGTTCTTGAGGTCGCCGCCGCCATAGTTGGCAAGCCCGTTCTCGCCGTCCTTCTCGCGCGAGGCACCCCAACCCAGGGCGACGGCCTCGCCGGTGACCCATGTCTCTCCGGTCGCCGGGTTGATGCCGTCGAACATGACGTTCATCGGGTCCGCGCACTGGGCGGCGGTCGCCTCGTCGGGCAGGGCCTTCGCCATGAGCTTGATGAAGAGGTCGATCATCAGGCCGGCGTGCGGGTAGTAGTACTGGCACGCGGCAGGCTCCTGCGCCGCGAAGATCGATCGTGGCGGCGCGTAAACGTGGAGGTTGCGGAACGTGCCGCCGGTCGGCGGCAGGTCGGGGTTGATCAGGAACTTGAACGCCAGCCTCGCCGCCGACATCGTCTGCGAGAAGCCCGAGTTCAGGCATCCACCTGTTTGCGGCGACGACCCCGTGAGGTCGAGGAAAATGTCGGAGCCCTCGATGGTGACCTTGAGCTTCACCTTCACGGGTTCGCTGTTGGTGCCGTCACTGTCCATGTAGCCCTCGGCCTCCCACGCGCCGTCGGGCAGCGACTCTACGACCTCGCGGTCGAGCTTCTCGCACTGTTGGAAGATCTCGTCGACCGCGAGCTGGAACCGCTCCGTGCCGAATCGCTCGAGGATGGCTTGCAGCCGCTGCTCGCCGGTGCGGCAGGCGGCGACCTGCGCGTAGAAGTCGCCGTGGATGCTCTTCGGCATCCGGCTGTTGATCATGAAGAAGTCGAGCAGCTCCTGGTTGAGCCGGCCCTTGCGCACGATGCGCGTCGGCGGGATCCGGTAGCCCTCCTGGTAGATCTCGGTCGACGCCATCGTCTGGCTCGGCTCCATGGCACCGATGTCGATCCAGTGCGCCTTGCTGGCGGCGTAGCCGACGAGCTTGCCTTCGAAGAAGACCGGGGTGAACAGCGAGATGTCGTTGAGGTGGCTGCCCACGTCGTAGGAGTCGTTGACCAGGTAGACGTCGCGCTCAGCCATCGACTCCTTGCCGTACTTCGCGACCGTGACCTTCACCGCGTCCTCTAGCGCGCCGAGAAAGATGGGCAGGCCCGGCGCCTGGCCGAGCAGGCGGCACTCGTCGTCGAAGAGGGCGACGCTGTAGTCCTTGATCTCGTAGATGATCGGCGTGTAGGCGCTGCGAGCCAGGTTGACGCCCATCTCGTCGGCGGCCGAGTTGAGCGCGTTGCGGATGATCTCGACCGTCACCGGGTCGACCGCCGTGATCACCTCCCCCTCCTGATCGCGAGCCAGCCCCTGGCGTCGGACGTGACCATCCACCCGTCGGGCACGACCGTCGTGCACGAGTCCTCGTCGATGATGCAGGGCGCCGCGATCTCCTGGCCGACACCCAGGTCCTGGCGGCGGAAGCGCGGCGTCGGCACCGCCTTGCCGCGGAACCTGACCGAGTACTCGTCGTACCTGGTCCCGCTGCCGGAGGAGGCCTGCGTCCCGTTGGGCCTGGCGTGCGCGCCGGTGCCAACCGCGGTCAGGCGCAGGTTGACGACCTCGACGAGCTCGTCGGGGTTCGAGTGGCCGAAAGTCTTCCGGTAGCGGCGGTGGAAGTCCGCGAGCAGCCTGGCGTCGAACCTGGGTGCCGGCAGCGTGAGGAAGTGCTCCTGGCCGACGTAGCGCAGGTCGGCGCTGGTGGCGAGGACTGCCTTGGCCGGGTCGATGCCGTCTTCCTCGAGCAGCTGCTTCGCCGAGGCGACCAGCGTCTTCGTGGCGGCTGCAACCTGCTCCGCATCGAGGCGGTCCCAGCGCGCGAAGTACGGATGGACGAGGTCATGGCGGACCTCGGCCTCGAGCATGCCGTGGGCGGAAAACGTGCCCGGTGAGTGCGGGACGAGCACGGTTTCGATCCCCAGCTCCTCGGCCAGGAATACCGCGTGCATCGGACCGGCGCCGCCGAATGCGACCATCGAGAACTGCCGAGGGTCGAGGCCGCGGCCGACCGTGATCTGCCGGATCAGGGCGGCCATGCGGGCGTTGACCACCTCGAGCGCGCCCTCGGCGAGCCGCTCGGGGTCGAGGCTGAGCGTCTTGCCAAGCCTGGCCAGCGCTTCGGCGGCGCGGTCGGGATGCAGCGTCATTCGCCCGCCAAGGAAGTACCGGGGATTGACGCGGCCCAGGTGGACGTTGGCGTCGGTGACGGTCGGCTCGACGCCGCCGCGCCCGTAGCAGGCGGGGCCCGGCTCGGCGCCCGCGCTGCGCGGGCCGACCCGCAGGCCGCCGGCCGACTCCCACGCGATCGACCCGCCGCCGGCGCCGATGGTCTCGACGTCGATCACCGGCAGGATGAGCGGCTGGCCCTCGAGCATCGCCTCCCTGGCGATCAGGGGCTTGCCGTCGATGCACAGGGAGACGTCGAAGCTCGTGCCGCCCATGTCGATGGCGATGGCGCTCGACGAGCCTGCGCGGCGAGCGAGGTTGGCGGCCGCGATCGCTCCACCCACGGGTCCCGACAACAGAGTGTTGACCGGCTGCTCACGGGCGCGGGGGGCCGTCGTCATGCCGCCATTGGACTGCATGATGTGGACGCTCGCCTTCACGCCGCGCGTGCGGAGCTCGTCCTCGAGCTCGCCCAGGTAGCTGCGCACGGTCGGCGCGATCGCGGCGTTGACGGCCGTCGTGCTCGTGCGCTCGTACTCGCGCCACTCGTTCGCGATCCGGTGCGACAGCGAGACGCTGATCTGCGGATGCCGAGCCGCGATGATCCGCTCGCACTCCAGCTCGTGCGCGGGGTTGCGGTAGCTGTGGAGGAAGACGACGGCGACCGATGCGATGCCGGCGGCCACGAGCGTGTCGATCGCCTGCTGCACCGACTCCTTGTCGAGCGGCGCGAGGGGATGGCCCTCCGCCGACATGCGCTCGACCACCTCGAGCCGGTGCCGGCGCGGGACCAGCGGCGGCGGCCGGTGGTATTGGAGGTCGTACATGGCGGGGCGGTTCGCCCGGCCGATCTCGTAGACGTCGCGGAACCCCCTCGTGGTCAGGAGCCCGACCGGCGCGTAGCGGCGTTCGAGCAGGGCGTTGAGACCCGCGGTCGTGCCGTGGACGAAGAACTCGACCTCGGAGCCGGAGTCGACGGCGCGGTCGAGGACCTCGAGGACGCCGGTGGCGAGGTGGCCGGGCGTGGTCAGCGCCTTGGCCGTGACCAGCTCCCCGGTGCTCGACGTGGCGACCAGGTCGGTGAACGTGCCCCCGATGTCGACCGCGACCCCGCGCCCAGCCACTGGGCAAGACTCTATTCGAACAGCGGCGAAACTAGCAAGCGCTCGTTTTTCTCCAGGCCATGACTCCGAAGCCGGCGATGAGCAGCAGGCCGGCTGCCGCCAGGCTGTAGACGACCAGGGGCGGCCCGGTGCCGGGTGCCGGCGCGGCCAGGATCCAGGCCAGGGTGAACAAGCTGCCCTCGCGCTGCGACACCGGCAGCCGCACGACGACGAAATCGCTCGGCGCCGCCGCCATGAGCGGGGCGCCGTCGGTGCGCGAGATCCTGACGAGGTGCAGCCCGCCGTCCTCCTCGACGGTCGCGCCGTAGGCCCGTCCATCGGGCAGCGGGCGGGGCTCGATGAAGTGCTGGGTGGCCGGCGAAGCGTTTCGCTCCCGACCGTCGAGCCCGACGCTCATGATGCGGGCGGTGCCGCGAGCGAGGTCCTCGCGCGCGAACAGGACGTTCTGTGCGTCGAGCCAGGCCGGGTACGCGTCGCGCGGGCCGGCGCTCAAGGGCACCGCGCCGGCGCCGTCCACGTTCATGACCCAGATCCGGTCGACGCCGCCCTTCCGGCCGTTGAGAAAGGCGATGCGCCGGCCGTCGGGCGAGAAGACAGGCTGCGTGTTGCCGGAGTCGACCGAGCTCGTGAGCCGGACGGGGTGGGTGCCATCGGCCCTGGCGACGAAGATCTGGTAGGCCGCGTCGCCAGGCGCCAGCGCCGAGTAGACGATCGCGTCACCCCGCGGCGACCAGCTCGGGCTGAACGCCTGCAGCGGCGGGTGCGTGAGTTGGACGGCGACCGCCGCGGTGCCGAGCTCGCGGCTGTAGATCTCGGAGTCGCCGCCCTCGTCGCCCGTGAACACCATCCGCCTGCCGTCAGGCGACACGCTCGGGTAGTTGTGGTTCGCGGGGCCGGTCGTCAGCCGGCGCACGACCGTGCCGTCCAGGCCGTACTGCGAGATCTGCAGCGACCCCGACCCGTTGGTGACGGCAACGAACCCCACCGGCATGACGCCCGTCGCTGCTGACACGACCGCCGGCACGCCCAGCAACGCCGCGCACGCGATGGCTGCCGCTGAACGTACGAGCGTTAGTTTTGCTGTTATTGTGGGCACCTCGCCAGAGCTCGACTAGATGAGGGGGGCTTCGGTTTCGCCGTTTTGATGATCGCTGAGCGAGAGGCGGATGTGGTGACCGTCGAGGTCATCCGCAATGCCCTCAACTCCGCCGCCGATGAGATGGGCACCAACCTGGCGCGCAGCGCCTACACGCCGATCATCTACGAGATGAAGGACTACAGCGTCGCCATCTTCAACCGGCGCTTCGAGCTGCTCGGCCAGGCTCCGGGGCTGCCGATCTTCCTCGGTGCGCTGGAGGACGCGGTCCGCGTGACCGTCGAGCGCTACGGAGAGCGACAGATGCGAAAAGGCGACGTGTATCTGATCAACGACTCGTACCTCGCCGGCAGCCACCTCAACGACGTCTCCGTGTTCACGCCCATCTACTTCGAGAGCGAGCTCGTGGGGTACGCCGCCAGCAAGACGCACTGGATGGACATCGGCGCCATGGAGCCGAGCCAAACCATGGCCGGCACAGAGATCTGGCAGGAGGGCTACCGGCTCGGGCCGACCCGGATCGTGCGCCGCGGACGCCTCAACCGCGAGCTGATGGCCCTGCTCCAGGACAACAGCCGCCTGCCCAAGAGCATCCACGGCGACTTCCTCGCCCAGATGGCCGCCTGCCACACGGGCGAGCAGCGGCTCGTCGAGGTGTACCGCCGGTTCGGCAAGCGCGTGGTTGACTCCGCGGTGGCCCAGATCTTCGCCCAGTGCGAACGCCTCGACCGCGAGGCCGTGGCCGCGCTGCCCGACGGCGAGTGGCACGCGGAGGGCTGCCTGGATAACGACGGTCACGGCACCGAGCCGGTGCCGGTCCACCTCACCGTCCGCATCGAGGGCAGCGACGTCTACGTCGACCTGACCGGCTCGTCGCCGCAGACGGGCGGCTGCCTCAACTGCGGGTTTCCGCAGACCATCTCCGCGGCGCGCCTGGCCTTCAAGTTCCTGGTCAACCCCGAGATCCCGGCGTCAGGCGGCACGTTCAGGTGCCTCCACGTCACGGCCCCGCGGCGCTCGATGTTCGCGGCCGAGGAACCGGCCGCGTGCCAGTACTACGGCCCGCACCTGAACCTGCTGATCGACCTCTTCATCAAGATCATGTCGCCGTTCCTGCCGGAGAGGGCCACCGCCTCCCAGTGCGCGGACGCGATGAACGTGATCCTCGACGGGCTGAGCTCGCAGGACGGCCGCTGGATGATGGGCGAGTCGCTGGCGGTCGGCTGGGGCGCGGGCCGCGAGCTGGACGGGTCGAGCGCGCTCGTCGATTACGCGGGCGGCGACCTCAAGAACTTCCCCATCGAGGTGATCGAGTCTCGCTACCCCGTGCGGGTGATGGGTTACGGCCTGGTCCAGGACTCGGGAGGACCGGGCCGGCGCCGCGGGGGTCTTGCCATCTTCCGCGACTACGAGTTCTTCGACGACTCGACCCACGTCTCGCTGTGGTTCGAGCGCAAGGTCACTCCGCCGTGGGGCGTGTTCGGCGGACTCGCCGGGCAGACCCCGTCCATCGACCTCCAGCGGCCGGACCAGGCGCCGATGCACGCGCTCAAGTGCAGCCACGTGACCGCCGGCGCGGGCAGCCGCCTGCGCGCGGTGACCGGCGGCGGTGGCGGCTACGGGCCGCCGCTGGAGCGAGAGCATGCGCTGGTCGCCGCGGACATCGCCGACGGATACGTCTCGGCCGCCGCGGCGGCCGATATCTACGGGTACCAGGAGTAGGCAATGAAAGTGGAAGCGGAAGTCGACTCCCTGCGCTACAACGAGCTTGTCGAGCGGGCGTTGGAAAGGATCCGCCCGATCGGCATGGAGCCCTACCTCGACCTGGGTTCGGAGACCAGGTCGGGGACCAGGTTGAACCGCGAGTACATGCACTCCATCACCGTCGAGATGCGCCTGCTCGGCGGCAAGCCGGCGAGCGCGGCGGCAAAGCTGTTCGGCCGTGAGCTGAAGGCGCCCATCGTCGCCTCAGCCCTCTGCGAGTCGAGGATCCTCAAGCGGCTCGGACCCTGGACCACCCCCTACCTCGAGCAGATCGCGAAAGGGCTCGCGGAGGCCGGCAGCATGATGTCGACCGGCGACGTGACCCACGACGAGCTCGGCCGCATCGTCGAGCAGGGCGCACCGGTGATCCACATTGTCAAGCCCTACTCGGACGAGGAGCGCATCCTCGGCCACCTCGAGGCGGCGCGCAAGCACGGCTGCGTCGCGGTGGGCATGGACATCGACGCCATGTACCTGGAGAAAGCGTGGGACGAGGTGCCGGGACCGGAGTACCTCGGCTACCAGAGCTCAGAGCAGATCGCGCGCTACATCAAAGCCACGCCCCTTCCATTCGTGATCAAGGGTGTGCTGAGCGTGCAGGACGCCCTCGCCGCGAAGGACATGGGCGCGGCCGCGATCGTCGTCAGCTCGCACGGCGGAGAGACGATCGACTACACGACCCCAGTCCTCGAGCTGCTGCCCGCGATCCGCAAGGCGGTGCCACAGATGACCGTGCTGATCGACTCGGGCTTCCGCCGCGGGTCCGACGTGTTCAAGGCGCTGGCGCTGGGCGCGGACTGCGTAGGCATGGGCACGCAGCTGGTCGTCGCGTGCGCCGCCGCCGGTAGCGACGGCGTGCGGCGCATGATGCTCATCCTCCAGGAGGAGCTCGAGCGCGTGCTGTGCCTGACCGGCAGCCCGACGATCGACGAGATCGAGCGCTCCGTCCTGCACCTGCCGCGCTGAGTCTCTTGCGATACGAGGAGCTCGTCGCGGCGGGGATGGCGGTCCTCGAGAAAGCAGGCGCGGCGCGATTTCTGGACACCGGGTCCGAGACCCGCTCCCAGGTCCGGCTCAACCGCGAGTACATGGACCGCCTGATGTTCGAGACAAAGCTCATCGGCACCGCGACCGCCTCGACCGAGGTCGAGCTGTTCGGCGCGCGTCTGAGCATGCCGGTCATCGCCTCTTCTCTCTCGCAGTCCCTGGTCCTCGACCACCTCACGTGGGACGAGCCCTACCTCGAGCAGATCGCCGGCGGCCTTGCCGACGCGGGCACGGCGATGACGACGGGCATGGTCGGCGAGGAGGAGCTCGCACGCATCGTCGAGATGCGCGCGCCCGTGATCCACGTCGTCAAGCCCTACCAGGACGAGGAGCGGATCTTCAGCGAGCTGCGCGCAGCGCAGCGGCTTGGCTGCATCGCCGTGGGCATGGACGTCGAAGCCGTGTACCAGCTGCACGCGCCGGGCGAGCGGTCGGGCAAGGAATACCTCGAGCACAAGACCTCCAGCCAGCTGAAGGAGTACATCGGCGCGACGCGACTTCCCTTCATGGTCAAAGGCGTGGTGAGTCCTGACGACGCCACGGCGGCGACGGGCCTTGGCGCGAGCGCGGTGATGGTCAGCCATCACGGCGGCGAGTCGATCGACTACGCGGTGCCGGTGCTCAAGGTCCTGCCCGAGGTCCGCGCGGCCGTGCCCGCCGCCGCCGTGCTGGTCGACACCGGTTTCATGCGTGGAAGCGACATCGTGAAGGCGTTGGTCCTGGGCGCGGACGCGGTCGGGATCGCGACGCTGCTCCTGATCGCGTGTGCGGCGAACGGCCGCGCAGGGGTGCGGGAGATGATGGAGCTTCTGGGCGAGCAGATCCGCCGCAACCTCTCGCTCATCGGCAGCCCCGACCCCCCGAGCGCCCGCCGGGCCCGCCTCCACACATAAAGAGGACGCGCGCGAGGAACCTACTGGATGCGCGCGTCCAGCAGGCGGTAGCCGACGTCCACCACCAGGTTGGCGATCGCCACCGAAACCGCGGCCACGAGCACGGTGCCGGCGATGACGGGGAGGTCGACGGTGGTGAGGGCGTGGATGGCGAGGTTGCCGATCCCGTTGAGGCCGAACACGATCTCGACCACCACCGCGCCGCTGATCAGGATGCCGATGTCCATGCCGAGCATCGTCATCACCGGCGACAGCGCCGGCCGCACGACGTGCCGCCAGACGACGTCGCGCCGGGGCAGGCCCTTGGCACGCGCCAGCAGCACCCAGCTCTCGTTGGCGACCTCGAGCATGCTCGAGCGCAGGATGCGCGAGTAGGCCGCGGCGTACGTCAGGGCGAGCGTGCACCACGGCAGGACCAGGTGCCATGCCCAGCTCAGCGGGTCTTCCGTGAAGGGCACGTACGTGGGCGCGGGAAAGATCGGAATCGTGAAGTAGAAGAAATAGAGCAGCGCGATCCCGAGCAGGAACTGCGGCATCGACACCCCGACCAGCGCAAAAACCATCGCCGTGCGGTCTCGCACCGAGCGGGGACGCACGGCGGAGACGATGCCCACGCTCAGACCAACCAGCAGCCACAAGATGACGCCGCCGATCGCCAGCGAGACCGTCACCGGCAGCCGGTCGAGGATCGTGTCGAGCACGGGCTGCTGGTTCTTGAACGAGTAGCCCAGGTTCGGCGGCCAGTTGAAGATCCCCGAGGCGTGACCGTTGCCGATCAAGTCCGGGCCGTGGAAGAAGTAGAGGTACTGGATCCAGACCGGCTTGTCGAGGGCCATCCGGTGGCGGACCTCGGCGATCGTCTGCGGCGACGCACCCCTCGGAAGCGCCTGCACCGCGGGATCGCCCGGGATGACGAAGAACAGCGTGTACGTCAGCGCGGTGATGATGACGATCATCACTCCGAGCCAGACGACGCGACGGACGATCATCCCTATCACAGCGTCGCCTGCCCCGTGCGCGGGTCGAGCGCGTCGCGCAGTGAGTCGCCGACCAGGTTGAACGCGATCGTCGTCGAGAGCAGGGCGAAGCCCGGCACGGCGATCAGCCAGGGCGCGGTCGCGTAGTACGCCTGTCCGTCGGCGAGCATCTGGCCCCACGTCGCGGTCGGCGGGGGCAGGCCCAGGCCGAGGTACGAGAGCGATGCCTCGAGCAGGATGTTCACGGGGATGATGAGCGTCCCGTAGACGATGAGCGGGCCGATCAGGTTCGGCAGGACGTGCTCCCACATGATCCGCAGGTCGCTCGCGCCGAGCGCTCGCGAGGCCTGCACGTATTCCTGCTCGCGGATGATCAGCGCCAGGCCGCGCACGATTCGTGAGATGTACGGCCATGTCGCGAACGCGACGACGACGATGATGATCCACAGGCTCGCCCCGAACACCGCGCGGATGGCCAGGGCGAGCATGAGGATCGGAAACGCGAGGACGACGTCGACCGTGCGCGACAGCAGGCCGTCGACAGCACCGCGGAGAAAGCCCGAGACGACGCCGACCGCGCATCCCAGCACCAGTGCCACGGCGGTCGACGCAACACCGACCAGCAGCGAGATCTGTGCGCCATAGACGGTTCTCACCAACAGGTCGCGGCCGAACTGGTCGGCGCCGACCAGGAAATGCAGGGCCCAGTTCGGCCCTTTTGGCAGCCCGAACTCCGTCGTCATCTCGTACTGGTGGCTCAGGTCGTCGGGCGGGTGCCCGGTTAGAAGCGCCACCAGTGGCGCGCCGACCGCCGCGACGATGACGAAGGCGATGTAGACCAGGCTGAAGCGGGCGACGCGGTCGCGCCAGAAGCGCCGGAACACCGCCCGGAGCTGCGAGGGTGCCATCGCGACCGGCACGCTCGCGCCCTCGGCGGCGGCGACCGCCACCGAGCTCACGCCGGCCAGCCCTCCTGGGGCACCTCCGCCGCTGCCCACTCGAGCGTGGGCCCGATGCCCGACTCCAGGACTGCCAGCACCGTCGGGTCGATGGCGCCCGGAAGGAGGCGGCTCTCGAGGTTCTGCTCGCCGGCCCAGCGGATCAGCGCAGGCTCGACCTCCGCAATGGGCACGCCAAGCTTGCTGGCGACGCGCTCGGCCCCCTCGCCCTCGAGGGCGATTGCCGCCCTGGGTCGGGGGGTGCCGTAGTCGAGCCACAGCCGCGGGACCATCGCGGCCAGGTCGTGGACGGGCATCTTCGCGTCGTCAATGCGCAGGTCCGCGATCACGTCCACGTCCGTCGAGTGACTCGGCTCGGCGCGCCAGACCTTGACGGCGGCCGACTGCCTGCCGCGGCGATCCCCACCGGCCTCGTCGCCGGCGAGCAGCGTCTGGACCAGGCGGTACGCGAACGGACGGCCGTCGAGCGCCTCGTAGCGGGCGGCCATCGCCTCCACCGTGGTCGCGCCGGCGAGCAGGTTGCCCTGCGCCGCGTAGCCCTTCCCGCACATCCCGCCGGCCCATGGCATGCACCTCGACCCCGTGTACGAGGCGACGTGGTTGTTGCGGTCGACGATGCCCAGCTGGCGGTGAGGCGCGTCGGCGTCGCCGTAGGTCAGCTTCTGGACGACGCTCGCCGCCGAGTGGCCTGCCTCGAGCAGCGCCAGGCCCTCCCACCCATATCGAAGGTCATGCCACGCCTGCGTCGCAATCGCGCCGAAACCTGCCCTGCCCCAGGGCACGTGCGCGCCGACGCACATGGCCTTCGAGGCCACAGCGACCCCGCGCGCGCCCGTTGCGGGGTCGACCGCGACGATCGAGTAGGTCACGCCGGCACCGCGGTCACCTGCTTTCTCAGGTGGTCCAGCACCAGGGGGTCGATCTTTCCCGGCACGTCGCGCTCCTCGAAGTTCTCGGTACCGATCCACCGGCCGAGCGCGTCCCGAAAGCCCTTCTCGGGCTCGTAGCCAAGGCGCGCGAGCGCGGCGGCGATCTCCTGCGTCAGTGGCTCGTCGATGGCAATGAGGGTCGCGGGGTCGGGCCGGACGAAGTAGAGGTGGTGGAGGTCGACGAGCCTGCGCAGCTCGACGATGGGCGAGTCATGATCGTCGACGCGCAGGTCGACCGCGACGTCGAGGCCGCCCCCGTAGGCAGCGCCCTCCCTCCAAACGCGCACGGCTGAGGACTGGCGCCCGCGCCGGTCGCCACCCGCGGCATCCCCGGCCTCCACCGCGTGAAGAAGACGCCGGACGAAGGGCTCGCCCTTGCTCGCCTTGTAGGCGCCGAGCATCTCCCTCACCACCTGCTGGCCGGCGAGGATGTTGCCCTGGACGGCGACGCTGCCGTCGGTGATGCCTCCCGCCCAGGGAAGGCAGTCCGACCCGGTGTGGTTGGCGGCGCCGCCTTTCGCATCGACCACGCCGAGCTGCCTTTGCGAGGCCAGCCCGTCGGGTTTCGTCAGCGCGTCGACCACGGACCGGGCGGAGTGGCCGGAACGGAGCAGCGCGACTCCGTCCGGCCCGTAGGAGAGGTTGGCGAGCGCCTGCGTGGCCACCGCCCCCGCGTGAGCGGCACCCCACGGGACGGCGTGGCCGACGGCCAGGCATTTCGAGGCCACGGCCACGCCCCAAGATTGCGATTCGGGCTCGAACGCGACGATCGAAAACGTCATTTCGCGATCCACACGTTGGTCATGTCGGCGTTGTGGTGCCACGGCGAGTAGGTCCAGTTCTGCAATCGCTTGGACCAGATGAACGGCTCGTTGGTCTCGAGCCACGGCGCCCACGGCGCGTCCTGCATGATCCGCTTGTCGAGCGCCGCCCAGTCCTGCGCCCGCTTTGTGTTGTCGAGCTCGCTGAGCGCGGTGTCGATCATGGCGTCGACCTCCGGGTTCGAGTACTCGGCCATGTTGTTGTTGGCGGCGGGCAGAATCGACTTGCTGTAGAAGAGCGGCAGGAACCACGATCGCGCGCCGTCGCCCGGGTAGTCGGGGCACCACTCCGCGTCGCCGATCTGGTGCTCGACGCGCTTGGCGGGAAACAGCAGCGAGTCGTAGTAGATCGAGAAGCCCTGGAACGTCTTGATGTTGAGCTTGATGCCGACGCGCGCCAGTGAGGCCTGGACCGCGGTCGTAAAGGCCGGCCCGTAGCCGGTGCTCGAGCCCACGTAGTTGAGGGTCAGCCCGTTCGGATAGCCGGCGTCGGTCAAGAGCTGCTTGGCCTTGGCCACGTCACCCTGGTTGTTAGTCGACGGGTAGAGGTCGTACTTCTCGTAGCCGAACTGAGTCGAAGGCAGGATCTGGGACGTGATCGAGCCGGCGAGCGGCCCACCGCGCGTGCGGCGAAGCGACTCCTTGTCGAGCGCGTAGTTGATCGCCTGCCTCACCTTGACGTTGCTGATCGCCCCGGCTTTCGGGTTGACGTTCAGGGGCATGTACTCGACGCAGCCGTTCGGCTTGGTCGTGAAGTTGTTCTTCAGGCTGGGGTCGGTCGACAGCTGCGTCAGCGAAGCGACCGGTGGGTCGAGGTTGAGCGTCATGTCGGCGTCACCGCGCTGGATCGCCTGGGTGGCCGCCTCCGCTGTCGCTCCCTCTGTGACCTCGATCCGGTCGACCCACGCCTTGCGCAGCGGGTCCGTCGCGGGGTCCCAGCTGGGGTTGCGCACGAACGTTATCGACTTGCCCGGGTCGTACTTCTCGAGCATGTACGGGCCGAGCGCGACCACGTGCTGCGAGTACGCCGAGCCGACCGCGTATTTCGACGCCTCCTCCTGGGGCACCGGGGCGAAGAAGCTCATCGAGAGGATGGACAGGAAGTCGGCCGCGGGCTTGACGAGGGTGATCTCGAGCGTCTGGTCGTCAACCGCCCGGATGCCGGAGATGCTCGTCGCTTTGCCGGCGCCGAAGTCCTCCGCGCCCTTGATGAAGTTCGCGTAGGGCTGTCCGCTCGACGGGGTCTTCGAGTCATACATGCGGCCAAGCGCGTACACGAAGTCCTGGGCCTTCAGGTCCCGGCTGACCGGAGGCGCCCACTTGACGCCCTTGCGGAGCGTGAACGTGTAGGTGGTGCCGTCGCTCGAGATCTTGGGCGGCGCCGCGGCCAGGTCGGGCGCCGGGCGGCCGGCCTTGTCCGAGTCGGTCGATGACTGATACGCATAGAGCGTCCGCGCGTAGACACGGGCGAGCGCCCACGACACCGGTGAGTAGGCGTCGGCGGTGTCGAGGTAGTCGACGTCGTCGCCGTCCATGACATGAAGGGTCCCGCCCTTGACCGCGTTCGACGAGTTGCTGACAGTGCCGCTCTGACACGCCGTCGGAAGCAGCAGCACGACGGACATCGCGACTCCGGCTGCGAAACGTCTTATCACTCTCGTTCTCCTTCTGTTTCCTTATGCGACCTTGACGATTTCGGCGAAATGGCATGCGGCCTCGTGCCCGACGCCCCGGTCGATAAGGGCCGGACGCTCGTTGATGCACCGCGCCCGCTCGGACTCTCCGAGCTGGTGGTTGAACTTCGGGCAGCGGGCCCGGAACCGGCAGCCGAGCACCGGCACCACGGGCGCGGTGACCTCGCCGCTGAGGATGATCCGCCGCCGTGCCCTCTCCCTGATGGGGTCGGGGTTCGGCACCGCGGAGAGCAGCGCCTGCGTGTAAGGGTGGGCCGGCCGTAAGAAGAGCGCCTCGGCCGGCGCGGTCTCCACGACGGCGCCTAGGTACATGACCGCGACGCGGTCGGCGATGAGCCTGATCACGGACAGGTCGTGGGCGATGAAGAGAAAGGAGAGGTTGAGCCGGCGCCGCAGGTCCTGCAGAAGATTGATGACTCCTGCGCGGACGGAGACGTCGAGGGCGGAGACGGGCTCGTCGAGGATGAGCACCTTTGGATTCAGCGCGAGCGCGCGGGCGATGCCGATGCGCTGGCGCTGGCCGCCCGAGAACTCGTGCGGGTAGCGGTTCGCGTGCACCGCCTCGAGATCGACGAGGTGGAGCAGCTCGGCGATGCGCTTCTCCTGCGCCTGGCCGGCGACCCCGTTGATGCGCAGCGGCTCGCCGAGGATGGTCCGCACCTGCATCCGCGGATCGAGGGACCCGTACGGGTCTTGAAACACGATCTGGATGTCGCGCCGGAGCCGGCGCAGGCGAGAGGGCGATAGGCGCGTCAGCTCAGTCCCCTCGAACCGGATCGATCCGCTCGTCGGCCGCAGCAGCTGCAGGATCATGCGTCCCGTCGTCGATTTGCCAGACCCCGATTCGCCGACGAGGCCCAGCGTCTCGTTGCGACGCAGCTCGAAGCTGACGTCATCGACCGCCGCGGTCTGGCCGACGCGGCGGCGCAGGATGCCTCCGCTGCGGATCGGGAAGTGCTTGGTCAGGCGCTGCACGGCCAGCACCACGTCGCCGGCCTGGGCACGCTCGGTCGGGCCCGCGCCGTCGACGCGGCCGAAGACCGAGCCGTCGACCTCGTCCCGGAAGTGGCACGCGGAGAAATGCCCGGCGGCGACGGCGGCCAGCGCCGGCTCCGTCTCTGAGCAAACCGGCCGCCGGATGGGACAGCGCGGGTGGAACGAACAGCCCGTTGGAATGTCGATGGCCGAAGGCGGGCGGCCGAGGATCGGCGTGAGCCGCGCCGTCAATGAGGTGTCGAGCCGCGGCACCGAGCCCAGGAGGCCGGCGGTGTACGGCATGCGCGGCCGGTAGAAGATGTCGTCGACCTTGCCGACCTCGACGGCGCGGCCCGCATACATGACGAGCACGCGGTCGGCGATCCCGGCCACGACGCCCAGGTCGTGTGTGATCAGGAGCATCGCAGCGCCGGTCTCGACGTGCGCGCGCTTCAGCACCTCGAGAACCTGGGCCTGGACGGTGACGTCGAGGGCGGTGGTCGGCTCGTCGGCGATGATCAGGTCCGGCCGGTTAGCCATCGCCATCGCGATGACGACTCGCTGCCGCATGCCGCCCGAAAGCTCGTGAGGGTACTGGTCGAGGCGCCGCCGAGCGCTCGAGATGCCGACCGCTTCGAGGAGCTCGACCGACCGCCGCTCGACGTCAGCGGCAGAAACCGCGCTGTCGTGCGCGCGCACAGCCTCGTCGAGCTGCGCGCCGATCCGGTAGACCGGGTTCAGCGACGTCATCGTGTCCTGGAACACCATGGCGATCGAGCGGCCGCGCACGTGACGCAGCTGCGCGTCGCCGAGGCCGAGCAGCTCGCGGCCGCGGAAGCGGACCGAGCCTGAGACCTGCGCCTTCCTGGGCAGGAGGCCAAGGATGGCCAGCGAGGTGACGGACTTGCCCGAACCGGACTCGCCGACTATGGCGAGCACCTCGCCGGGGACGACCTCGAAATCGATCCCACGCACGGCGTGGACGACGCCGTCCTCCGTGGGCAGGCGGACGTCGAGGCCCGCCGCTTCGAGCACCGGGCGCGCCCCCGGCCCCTGCTCGTGACCAGGCACCACCACCGCCGCCGTCCGCCCCCCACGCTGCTTGATGTCGGGAATGGTCACGAACGAACGACCGCTTGTCAATCTGAGGCCGCGAGCTTGATGGTCCGCATCGGTGCCCTATTCTCCCGGCGGACGAGCGTTCGTTTGTAATCGGGAGTTGGCGCCCACAGTCGTGACCGCCGCGGGCGAGGGCTACCTGAGGTAGACGCCGGCTTCGACTATAGGTCTTGCCGGCCGAGCTGGACGGCCCAGTCCTCCGCGGTGCGGCCGAACGCGTCACGAAACTCAGGGTCCGCCCCAGCGGCGATCAGCAGCTCAGCCATCGCCTCCGACCCGACTGCGACCGCCGTGTGCAGCGGCGAGAGGCTCGCCCCCGCCGGATTCACCTCGACGCCCGCTGAGAGCACGAACTCGAGCACACCCACTTCCCGGCTCATGACCGCGAAGTGGGTGAGCGGCAGGCCATGCACCCCGCACACATCCGGCCGGACCTGGGGGAGCGTGCGCCGGATCAGGGCCAGGTCGCCGAGGACGCACGCCGCGAAGACATCCAAAGACGCTCCTGCCTGGACCAGCCTCCCCACGAGGCGACGGTGCCCGCAATGGCTTGCCGCCTGGAGCCCCGTCTCGTCCCAGGTGGAGGCTCGCTGGGCGAGCTTCCTGTCCCCCAGCAGCTCGCGTTCCGCATCGAGGGGAGCGGTGTGGGCGGCGGTCACGAAGCCGTCTATGCCGTCGGGGAGATGGACGGTCCGGCGCCGGTGTACGAGCTGCCGGCGCACCGCTCCGGGCACGCGGACGATCATCCCGAGTGCTCCATCGCGGCATTATAGCCCCATAGCTATATGCCTATATCCTTATAGATTCTTCAGCGTTCTTTCAGCCTGGGTGGTGGTTGTCTCCGATGCCCAGGGCGCGGCTCGCCTCCCGGACCAGGTCCTCGAGGGCGCGCATCGAGGCCCGGTAGTAGACGCGGCCCCCCGTCTTGTGCGCCTCGACCATCCCCTCCTCGCGCAGGGCTTTCACGTGTCCTGAGATCGTCGGCTGGGAGACCGCGAAGCGCTTCGTCAGGTCGGAGATCGTGCGGTTCTCGGTAGCCAGGATGAGAAGGATGGCGAGCCGCGTCGGGTCGCCGAGGATCTTGAGCCTGGGCGCCAGGTGCCGTGCCTGCTCGCGCACCGCGTCCGCGGCTTCGACCGGTCCGACCGACGCCGCCAGGTGGATGGTCGAAGGAAGGTCGACGATGTGGCCGCCCAGTGTCGCGTAGTAGGACGGGCTCAGCGTCACAGGCTTCTCCGGGAGCCGGGCGATCATCTCCGGGTAGTGGAAGTAGATGTGCGCCTGCGAGAGGATGTCGTCGAGATCGCCGCCGGCGGCGATCCTGCGGCTCCAATCGCGTGCGGCAGCGTTCACCATCGGGCGGCCATCCCTCCCCCACGCCGGACCCACCGCCTTCCAGACCGCACCCAGCAAGCTCGCGTAGCGGGAGCGCACGCCGCTCCGCGAGGCGAGGGTGCGCAGGCGTTTCAAGAATGCCGCCTGGTCGGTTTCCGACTCCGTCCGCAGGGCGTCTTCGGCGAGCGGGATGTGCGCCTTGCCCGCGAGCGCATCCAGGAGAGGCTCGACCCGCGGCGACGCCAGGGTGGACGTGCCATCGGCGATCACGAGAAGCTCCGTGTAGCCGTGCACGCCATCGTCCCAGAAGGACGCAACGCGTTCGATCAGCCGGTCGGAGAGCGTCTCGAACACCTGGTGGCGGCTCGCGGCGGGCATCGGCCGGTGGTGCTGCAGGTAGCTCAGCACCCAGTAGAGCTCGGTGGCCGCGGAGACGGCAATCTCCGCTGAGTGCGTCCTCGGCCGGCGGCTCAGCTCCAGCGGCATCGGTGCTCAACTATATCGGTCTTCACCGATGTTGGCTTGGTTTCCTTAAGGCACCACTAAGTAACTATTGACATAGCGGCCGCGGGAGCCCAATATTCGGGGCGACCCGCTTACTCCAAGGGTTGGGGCTCGCCCGCGCCTGGCGGGCCTCATTTCTCGCCAGGCGTGGACCGCCGAAGAGGTGCTATGGAGCTGAGTCCTACCTTGCTACCCTTGCCGCAGTTGCCTTCAACGCTCGGCTACGTGATCCTGGCCCTGCTTGCCGCGAAGCCGCAGAGCGGCTACGACCTCGCCCGGCAGATGAAGCCGTCGCAGGGCTTCCTATGGCAAGCCAGACACAGTCAGATCTACCCGGAGCTCGCCCGCCTCACCACGTCGGGCCTGGTTGCCTTTCAGAGGGTCGACCAGCGCTCAGGCCCGCCGCGCAGGGTTCACTCCGTAACGCCCAAGGGACGCGCGGAGCTGGCGTCATGGATCGGCGCTCCGCCGCAGTCCCGCGCCACCAACGACGAGCTGGTCGTCAAGGCGTACGCGATGCAGAGGATCTCAGCCGAGAAGGCCGTGGCCATGCTCCGCGAGGAGCTTGGCCAGCACGAGCGGCGCCTCGGGTCGCTGGAGGTGTTCGTCGGCGCGCTCGACTTCAGCGCGTCGAAGCGCCCAGCCGCGTCGCCCGGGTTTGGTGAGTACGCGGCGTTGCGGCGTGCCATCGGTGCCGAGCGCGAGTACATCAGCTGGTGCCGGTGGCTGATCGGGGAGCTGACCGGCGCCTCGAAGCCCCGCAAGGCTCGACCTCGGGGCGCCCCGGCAAAGCGTCAGGGCGCGAAAACGAAGGTCAACGCCGCATCCTCGGGTCGATCGCGTCCCGGAGCCCGTCGCCGACCCAGTTGAAGGCGAGCACGGTCAGCGAGAGCGCCGCGCACGGGGCGAGCACGATGTGCGGCGCGATCTGGAGCGCCTTGTAGCCCTCGCTCGCCATCCGCCCCCAGCTCGGCGCAGGCGGCGGAACGCCGAGGCCGAGGAGGCTCAGAAACGCCTCGAAGATGATGGCCGCCGGCACCAGGTATGTCGCCTGGACGACGATCGGCCCAAGCGCGTTCGGCAAGATGTGGCGGACCAGGATCATCAGGTTGGGCGTGCCCACCGTGCGCGCGGCCTCCACGTACTCGCGCTCGCGGATGCTGAGCGTCTGCCCGCGCACCAGGCGCGCCATGCCGAGCCAGCCGGTGATCGCGATGGCGAGGATGACGTTGAAGATGCCGCGCCCGATGAGCACGACGAGGATCAGCGCGACCAGCAGGTCGGGGACGCCGTAGAAGATGTTGACCACCAGCGAGATCAGGGCGTCGACCTTGCCCTTGTAGAAGCCCGCGAGCATGCCCAGGACGATGCCAGTGCATGACGCGATCAGGCTGGCCCCGACGCCGACCGTGAGGGCGATACCGGCGCCGCCCATGACGCGGCTGAGGATGTCGCGGCCGTAGTCGTCGAGGCCCAGCGGATGGGCAGGCGTCGGGCCCTGGTAGGTGGGCCCGAGCGCCTGCTGCCACGTCTGGTAGGGGGTCCACACTAGCGAGACCACGGCGGTGGCCAGGAACAGGCCGATGATCGCCAGCCCGATCACGGCGAGCCGGTTCCGCTGCAGCCGTCGCCACGCGTCCTGGGCCATCGACATCTGCTCCGGCAGCTCGGAGAGCAGGAGCTCCTGGGACGCTTCGACGCTCGTCGGGAGGCTGGCCATCAGTAGCGGATCCTTGGATCGAGCAGTGGATAGGTGAGGTCGACCACGAGGTTGGCGACCCCAACCAGCGCGGCGTAGAAGGTGAAGACGCCGACGACGATGTTGTAGTCGCGGCTGAGGATGCTGTTGACGAACTCCTGGCCGAGGCCGGGAATCCCGAACAGATACTCGATGACGACCGAGCCGACGATGATGCCCGTGATCAGCGGACCGAGAATGCTGATCACCGGGATCAGCGCGTTGCGCAGCGCGTGGCGGAGGATGACCGCGCGAGAAGCCAGGCCCTTGGCCCACGCGGTTCGCACGTACTCCTGCCGTATGACCTCGAGCATGCTGGCCCGCGTCAGGCGGGCCACGATCGCCGCGTAGGGAAGGCCGAGCGCGAGCGCGGGCACGGGGATCTGCTCGGGTTTGCCCCAGCCGATGTCCTCGTAGATGAAGCCGCCGGTCCACGTGTAGAACCCGCTGACCGTGAGCAGGATGAGGAGAAATGCCCACACGAAGCTGGGCACGCTGTAGCCGATCACCGCGGTGGTCGACGCGAGGTAGTCGACCCACGTGTTCTGGCGGATCGCGGCCAGGATGCCCAGGGACATCCCGACCAGGACCGTGATGATCACCGCGGCGACGCCCAGGGTGACGCTCACGCTCGCCTCGCGCAGGAGCAGCGGCGTGATCTGGACCCCGCGGTTGACGAGCGACTCGCCGAGGTCGCCATGAACGAGACCGGTGATCCATAGCCAGTACTGCTGGGGCCAAGGCAGGTCGAGGTGGTAGTGGCGCATCAGGATCTGCTCGGTCGCCGGGTTGGTGTCGCGCTCGCTGATCAGCGCCGTTCCCGGCAGCTGGTGGACGCCGATGAAGACGACGGAGGAGACGATGAGCGCGGTGAGGGCGACCAGCAGCAGACGCTGCACGATGTAGACGGCGAGGCCGCGGCTCATCGCGTGCCACCGAGCCGCGGCGGACGGGAGTCCGCGCGCTGCGGACTCCCGTTGGCGGTGTGCCGGGACATTCCCTTTGCTTTTTCTAGTGCTGCGTCAGCTTGATGCCGACCCAGCTGTAGTCGTACAGGCCGTTGTAGCCGGCGCCCTTGACGTAGGTCTGGACGATGTACGGCTGGGTGCCGTAGTCGATGGTCATCCAGACCACATCGTTGACGAGCGTCTTCAGGGCGCTGACGTAGTCGGGGAGCGCCTGGTCCAGCGGCTTGGTGTTGGCGGCCGCGGTGATCTTGTCCAGGTCGGGATTGCAGTACGCCTCGTCGTTGCCGCGGCCGACCTTGGCCTGGTCGCAGCTCCAGAGGTTGTCGAACCAGTCCTGCGGATGGTCGTAGTCGATGCTCCAGCTCTGGCGGCCGATGATCACGATCTTCTTCTTGCGGTCGCGCTGCAGAGTCGGGAAGTCGGACGGCACGAGCTTCACGTCCACGCCCAGGTTTTGCTTCCACTGCGCTTGCAGGTTCTGCGCGCGCTTGTCGTTGGCGGGGCTCGTGTTGTAGCGGTACTCGAGGTTCTTGCGCTTGGTCCCGCTCGGGTCCCACTGCTCCAGCAGCTGCTTGGCCTGGGCCACGTCGAACTTGGCCCACGGGTCGCCGCCGTCGCCGAGGTAGCCCTTGAAGCCCTTCACGATCGGACCGCCGGTGGCCGGCTGGCAGGTGATCGCGTGGGCGCACGCGATATCGGCGAGCTGGTTGCGGTCGATCGCAAGCGAGAAAGCACGCCGCCCGGCAAGGCCCGGGTCGGTGGTGCCGGAAGAGCCGTTGGTCGGGGCACCGGCGGTCGCCCCTGGCTTGGAGGCGAACGGTCCGGTGATGAAGTTGAAGCCGACCGCCGTCGCGCGCGCGCCGGGGTAGATCGTCAGCAGCTTGGACTTGGCGGGGTCGCTCTTGAAGCGCAGCACGTCGTCCGGTCCGGCAGGGGAGTTGGCCATGCCCACGATGTCGTAGCCGCCCGCCTCGTACTTCTGCACCTGGGCAGCGACGTCGATGTGGAAGTCGACGTGGACCTTGGTCAGCGCTCCGGTGTCGCCGCCCCACCAGCCCTTCACGGGCTCGAACTCAACGGACTCTTTCGCGGAATAGGCCGTGACCTTGAACGGGCCGCTGCCGATGTAGGTCTCCGGCTTTTCGGTCCAGGCGTCCTCACCCGCGGCGGCGATCACCTTCTGGTCGAGGACCATGGACGCGGTCGGCATGGCGAGCTGGCTCAGCCAGTAGCCGGCCGGCGCGTCGAGCTTGGCGACGAGCGTGTAGTCATCGGGTGCGGACAGCCCGGACACGCTGGCGGCCGCGCCGTTGGCGACGTCCTGGGCGCCGGTGACGATGTAGAGGTTGCTCGCGTATGCCTTGTTGCGCTTGAGGGTGCGCGTCCAGCTCCAGATCCAGTCCTTGGCCGTGATCTTGTCGCCGTTGGAGAACTGCATGTCCTTGCGCAGGTGGAACGTCCACGTCTTGCCATCGGCGGAGACGTCGGGCATGCCGGTCGTGCCGTCGGGGACGATCTTCAGGTTGTTGTCGAACTTGTAGAGGCCGGTGAAGACCTCGGCCAGGAACGTGATGTCGACCGCGGAGTCGACGTCGGAGGGGTCGAGGCTCGTCGGCTGGTCGATGATGGCAAACCTGAGGGTCTGGTTCGAGGCAAGGGCTTCAGAGCTAGTGCCTCCCCCACACCCGGCGACCATCCAGACGGCCGCCATCGCGGCAGCCAGCGGCCGGAGCAACGAAATTCGCGTCATAACACTCTCCTCGGAACACGCGTCTCGAGGAGAGGCGCACCTAGGCTGGCGTTCTCCTCGAATCCACCGCCCTCTTCCCGGGACTGCCGGGGCGAGAGTGCGCCGGCGGTGGACGCACACCACTCAGGGTGGCGTCGATACTCCGCCTCTAAGTCTCACGACCTGGCCGGAAATGTCAATAGTGTTATATGTCTAAAGTGTCATACTCATTTCGGCCGGCAGCGCGGAGGACCGGGACGACCGCCCTGCCCAGTGTCACGATTGAGCGTTCTGGGTCCGGTCCGAGGGGTGGCCCGAACGAGATGTGGTCGGCGCCCGCCGAGACCAGGGACATGCATCGCGCCAGGACTGCTTCAGCGTTGCCGACTATTCCCAGCCCGAGCATCTCCGGAGTGACGAGGTCCGCGGCGAGATTTGGTTGTCCCGCCGCAAGCGCATCCTCGATGGCGGCGAAATGCGCGGTCGACAGCCCGGCTCGTTTCAGGAGCTCGGGGGCGAAACTCGGGCCGTAGTAGGCGATCTTGGCCGCCATGGCTCGCCGGGCGGCCGCGGCATCGTCCGCGATCGAGCACCAGACGCACGCGGCAATGTCGAGGCCGGTCAGATCGCGGCCGGCCCGAGCCGCCCCATCGGCGACGTGTCGTCTGGCGGCTCTGAAATGCTCAGGCGGAAACAGCAGCGGCAGCGCGCCATCCGCGAGCTCGCCGGCGAGCTCGAGCATGCGCCTGCCCATGGCGCCGACGTAGAGGGGAATCTCGACCGGGGCAGCCCACAGGCGCGCCGCGGGTGAGAAACCTTCCGGCGTTCGACCAGCGAACAGGTCCCGCAGCTCCCGGAGGGCCGCGCGTGCGCGAACGACAGGGGGCGCGCGATCGAGGCCGGCCCAGGCGAGAAACCGATCCGCACCGGCCCCCAGGCCAAGCCTGAACCTGCCGCCCGACAGCTCGTTCAGCGAGGCCGCGACCATGGCGATCTCCGGCGCCCGCATCGAGACGGGGTTGAAGACGCCGGCTCCGAGCGCGATGCGTTTGGTGTCCGTCGCCGCCGCGGCGATCAGGACCGCAGCCGACTGGAAGAACAGATCGTTGGACACCCAGATCTGGTCGAAACCGCTGTCTTCGGCAAGCGCTGCCAGTCGCGCGAACCGTGTGGCCGGCATGTCGTTGTTGAAGCGCAGGCTGAACCTCATGCCCCGACTGCCGCTGATACTGTGTGCCGGTGGAGCCCGGCCTGCGTCGCCATCGCGATGGCACGGAGCTCGAGCAGATCGCGGGCTACTCGCGCGCGGTCAGGCGTCACGGCCATATCGCGGTGAGCGGCACGACCGCGACGGGGGCCGATGGCACCGCGCTTCATCCGGGCGATACGTACCTTCAGACCCGCGCTGCTCTCGAGAAAGCTCTCTCGGCAGTCGGTGCGCTGGGAGGAAAGGCTGGGGATGTGGTGCGTACACGCATTTTCCTGGCTCCCGAGGCGAACTGGGAGTCGGCGGCGCGGGCGCACGCGGACCTGCTTGGGGAAATCGCACCGGCCAACACGATGCTCCACGTATCGAAGCTGATCGGGAACGGTTTCCTGGTCGAGGTCGAGATCGATGCCGAGACCGACGGCGCCTGAGGCGGCGCTAGCCGGCGACCGCCGCCCCCAGCAGCTCACGCACGCGTGGTACGACCTGGGTGCCGTACATCTCGATGCTCTTCGAGATCGCGGGCTGCGACATGCCCGGCATGCCGATCTTCATGTCAAACCTCGTCGCGTCGAGGACCGGCATGTATCTCGCGATCTTCGTGGCGACCGCCTCCGGCGAGCCGACGTACAGGGGTCCGTCGGGTCCCACCTCGCGCTCGAAGAACCCGGGCGTCGGCACCGGGAAGCCGCGAGAAGGGCCGAGTCTGGTGATGATGTCGCGGTAAGCGGGCCAGAACTCCGCACGGGCCTGTTCGTCGGTCTCTGCCACGTGCCCGGGTGAGTGAACCCCGATCGGAAGGGCCTCCCGGCCAAACTTCTCGAGCGCCTGCCGGTAGAGGCTCGAGTACGGCGCGAACCGCGCCGGCGAGCCGCCGATGATCGCAAGCATCAGCGAGAAGCCGTGCCTTGCCGCGCGGAGCACCGAGTACGGGCTGCCGCCGACCCCGATCCATACCTTCAGGGTCCCGGCTTCGATGTGGGGCACGATGTCCTGGTCGTCGAGGGCGGCTCGTGTCTTCCCGCTCCAGGTGACCGGCCCGCCCTTGACGATCTCGGCGAAGAGCTCGGTCTTCTCTTCGAAGAGCTGCTCGTAGTCAGCTAGCTCGAAGCCGAACAGGGGAAACGACTCGATGCTGGAGCCGCGACCGAGGATAACCTCGGCGCGGCCGTTCGACAGCGCGTTGAGCGTCGAGTAGCGCTGGAAGACGCGGACCGGGTCGTCCGAGCTGAGGACCGTCACGGCCGAGCCGAGATGGATGCGCGACGTCCGCGCGGCGATGGCGGCCAGGACGACATCGGCGGCCGGCATCGGAAAGTCGTCGGTGTGGTGCTCGCCGATGCCGAAGAAGTCGAGGCCGGCTTGCTCGGTGAGCACTCCCTGCTCGACGACGTTCCTGATCGTCTGGGCGTGGGAGACGGGCCGGCCGTTCTCGGCATTGGTGTCGCCGAACGTGTCGACCCCGAAGACGAGCGGGAAGGACGCCGCGGTCATCTCGCCACCGCTCCGACCGCCCGCGCGAAGTCGGCGCGGCCCAGCGGCCGGCCGAAGACGGGCCCGTCGGGCTCGAGGAGGCGGCCGGCGGCCAGCCCGCCCATGCGTACGACGTCGAAGCCGAGTCCCTCCACGAAGGTGGCCACGACCTGCACGGCAGCGGCATCGTCACCGGCCACGCCGAGCGCCTTTCGCTCCGGGTCGCCCGCCGGCCGGCTCTCCTCGTCCAGCTGGTGATAACCGAGGTGGTTGAGCGTCTTGACGACGCGCGATTGGGGCAGGCGCCGCGCCACCACCTCGCTGCTCGAGATGTCGCGGCGGTCGAACGTCGCGAGCCGGCCGTTGACCTCAGGCCAGTAATTCATCATGTCGACGACAACCTTGCCGGCCACAAGCGAAGTCTCGATCTGTTCGAACCGGTGCAGCGGCACGGCAAGGACCACGATGTCGGCGTCCGCCACCGCGTCGACCGCCCACCGCGCACCGGCTCCGGGCGACAGCACCTGGACGCTCAGCTCGATCTCGTCCGGGTCGCGGGAAGTGGCGACGGCGACCGAGTTGCCCGCGTGTGCCGCGAGGCGGGCGATCACTGGGCCGACGTGGCCCGCCCCGAGCACGGCGACTCGCAGGGACTGACGCCTCTCCTGCTCCAAGGAGCCCATTTCCACAGCGTTTTGTACCTGGACGCCGTTCACGACCTCGCCACCTCTGGGTTCTTTTCCATCTCGAGATATTTGCAAACGCAAATACCGTGGCCGGACCGAGCTTATTTCGGGTCGTGACGAGCCAGGTCAGCCCATGCCCCCAGTCAACGGGCTCTGGCGTGCGATCAGCGCGCTCGCGTCGGCCATCTCGCTGCCTGGTTCGAGCTCCGGATCGCCGCCCCGGTTGAGCCCGACCGCGGCGCGCACGACGCCGCCCTGGAGATAGAAGCCGACCAACTTCCGGTCCTCGAGGGAGCCCCGGACGACGAACTCGTCCCACTGCCGCACGTGGCCGGCGTACTCGAGCTTGTGCTCGTACTGGTCGGACCAGAACGTGTGGATGTATCCATATGCAGCCGTCGATCCCAGCATCGACCTCGCCGCCGCGGCCCCCATCTTCTCGGCGTTGTTGTAGTGCTCGACACGAACGCGGCCAAAGACAGGGTGCAGGTGGTTCGCGACATCGCCGGCGGCGAAGACGTCCGGCACGTTGGTGCGGCATGCGCCGTCGACCAGGACGCCATCGTCGAGCGCGATGCCCGTGTCGTGAAGCACGTCGACCTCGGGTTCGATGCCCACCGCCACGACCGCCAGGTCGCAATCGATGCGCAGCCCGCCCCTGGTGACGGCCCGCTCGACCCGGCCGGCGCCCTCGAAACGCTCGACGGTTTCGTGGGCCATGAGCCGTACTCCGGCGTCGGCATGGATGCCGGCCATGACGCTGCCCATCTCGGGACCCAGCACTGACGCGAGCGGGGCGGCGCCCGGCAGCACGGCGGTCACATCGAGCCCGAGCTGGCGCAGCGACGCCGCGACCTCGCTGCCGATGAAGCCCATGCCGACGATCAACGCCCTGGCGCCCTTGTTCGCCGCACGCTTGATCGCGTCGCAGTCGGCGGTCGTGCGCAGCTGAAAGACTCCCGCGAGCTCCGCGCCCACCATCCTGGGCCGGCGGTTCCGGCCTCCGGTCGCGATGAGCAGCTGCGAGTACGCAACGTCCGCCCCGCTGTCGAGCTCGACTCGTCGCTCCGCGGTGACGACCCGCGTCGCCCGGGCTCGGATCAGATCGACGCGGTTGGTCTCGTACCAATCCGCCGGCCTGACGAGCCAACCCGACAGGTCCTCTTCGCCGCGCAGGTAGGTCTTGGAGAGCGGCGGACGGCCGAACGGCAGGGCATCCTCATCGCCCAGCAACACCAGCCGGCCGGCGTAGCCCTCGTCGCGAAGAGTCGCGGCGGCGTTGCCGCCTGACATCCCGGCCCCGAGGATGACGATGGGACCGCCGGTCACACGGCCTGAAGGCGCAGCGCGGCCAGCGACGGTACGAAGTAGTAGGCGCCGGTCAGCGGGGTGGTGAAGTTGGTGAGGGCATCTCGGATGCCGTCATGGACGCCGGCCATGCTCTCGAGCATTGCGACAAGGCGGCGCTGGTCCGAGCTGAAGCCGACGAACACCGTGCCGTGCTGGGTGACGGTCCCGTACGGCATGTTGCGACGGAAGATCTTGCCAAACGCGTCCTGGTCGTTCCGTGCGACGTGGGAATCCGGCGGCTTGTTCTCCTGCTCGATGCTGTCCGACTTCGCGCGGCCGATGACCGCCTCCTGGCGTGCCACCGCCAGCGACTCCCAATCCTTCGCGTTGTGCTCCCACTTCTGCAGGAGCAGAATCGAGCCGCCCGCTCCCGCCGCTCCCTCGGAGATCAGCGCCACCTCCGGGGCTTCCACGAGCGTTGGGTTTTCGGAACCGTCGATGAAGCCGGTCAGGTCGCGGTCATGGTGGTACGGCCAGCTAGACGTCTCCTCGGCCACCGACGCGATCGGACCCAGCGCCGCGATCGCCTGGCGTGCCACGTCAAAGACGACGTCGTACCCACTTCCGGAGATCCACAGCACGGCGTCGTGCTGGGTGGCCGGCATCACGAATCCACCCACGCCTTCGACCGCGGCCGCAAAATCGCCGACGTCGTCGGGCAGGCCGCCAGGCACGACCGCACGCCACAGGTCGGGGCGGAAACCGGCCACGAGGTTCACGCCTCCCATCGTGGTCCGCGGCTCGCGAAGTCCGGCCACCGCGCGCACGAGCTCGGCGCCGTCCCGACCCGGATGGATGTCGAGCTCGAGGTATGCGTGTGACGCGGTTCCCAGGGCGAAGATGCCGGCCTGCGGCGCGTTCGGCGGCGAGCTCATCTCGACTTCGTCAGTGTGACGCGCCAGCCAATGCGTCGCCAAAGTTCATCGGCTGAGTCTGTCATCGTGAGGCGGATCCCATGAACTTTGCCGAGCTGGGCAGCTACCTCGACCGGCTGGAGGGCACGAGCAGCCGCACCGAGCTGGTCAAGACTCTGGCCGAGCTCTACACGAAGACATCGCCGGGTGAGATCCAGCCCGTGACCTACCTGATCCAGGGGCGCCTGGTCCCCTTCTTCGAGCCCGTCGAGATCGGGATGGGCGAAAAGCTGGTGATGGGCGCGATCGCTCAGGCCACGGATCGACCACTTCCCGAGGTGACCGGGCTGTTCAGCACGCTTGGCGACCTGGGGCTGGTCGCGGAAAGTCTCCTCACCCGCCGCATCGCCAAGGCTCCGACAATCACGGATGTCCATTCGCGGCTGATGACGATCGCCGGCTCGAGTGGAGCAGGCTCGGTCGAGAAGAAGCGCACCCTGTTCGCCGAGCTGCTCGGTGACCTGGACGGGAGATCCGCGAAGCATCTCGTGCGGATGGCGCTCGGACGGCTGCGTCTTGGTATCGGCGACGCGACGGTGCTCGAAGCCCTTTCATTCGCGAAGCAGGGTGACCGGTCACTGCGTCCGGTTCTCGAGGCTGCTTACAACCGAACTTCGGACCTCGGCCTCATCGCGCGGACGTTCTGGACCGAAGGCGAGAAGGGCATCGCCGCCCTCAAGATCACGGTCGGCCGGCCGATCCGGCCGCAGCTGGCGGAGCGCCTGCCGAATCCCGAGGCCGTGATCAAGAAGCTGGGCAGCGTGGTCGTGCAGCCCAAGTACGACGGCATACGGGTCCAGATCCACAAGAACGGCGCCAACGTGCGCATCTTCTCGAGAAATCTCGAGGACTTCAGCCTGATGTTCGTCGAGCTGGTGGCGGCGGCGAAAAAGCTCAAGGACCGCACCCTGATCCTGGACGGCGAGGCGATCGGCTACAACCCCGAGTCCGAGGAGTACCTGATGTTCCAGCAGACGGCCTCGCGGCGCCGCCAGCACGGAATCGAGGAAGCCGCGGCCAGCATGCCGCTGGTGGCCTTTGTCTTCGACGTCCTCTACCGCAACGGCAAGGACCTGACGCCGCTGCCCTACGGGGAGCGCTACGCGCTGCTCGATTCGGTGCTTGGCGGCAGCAAGGTGCTGACCCCGGCGCCCCTGACCACGACCGACTCCGCCGACGAGCTGACCAGGACGCTGCTCGACAACATCAGCAAAGGACTCGAGGGAGTCGTGGTCAAGCGGATGGATTCGCCGTACCAGGCCGGCGCGCGCAACTTCAACTGGGTGAAGCTGAAGCGGACGACAAGCGGGCAGCTCAACGACACCGTCGACCTCGTGCTGCTGGGTTACTACTTCGGCAAGGGCAAGAGGACGTCGTTCGGTCTCGGCGCGCTGCTGGCCGGGGTTTACGACTCGGAGCACGATCGGTTCGACACCATCACCAAGATCGGCACCGGGCTCTCCGACGCAGGCTGGCGCGAGATCCACCAGCGGGCTGACAAGCTGCAGGTCAAAGAGAGGCCGGCCCGCGTCCGCTCGCTGCTGACCCCTGACGTGTGGCTGAAGCCCGAGGTCGTGGTCGAGGTGCTGGCCGACGAGATCACCCCCGGCACGAACCACACCGCGGGCAAGGTGGGCGACGGGCCCGGATACGCGCTGCGCTTTCCTCGCATCGTCTCGTTTCGCGCAGCCGACAAGCGGCCGGAGGATGCGACGACGGTGAAGGAGATCGTGGAAATGTTCGAGCAGCAGGGCCGGCGCCGCGTGCCTGCGTAGCCGTGACAACGAACGCCGGCAAATCGTTGGGCGACGTCGGCAAGCACGTGCCGGCGACATCGTCCGCGCTGCGGCCTCGGCCGCTCGACGAGCTCCGAAGCTGGGGCGGCGAGGACCTGGTGCGCGGCAAACGGGTCCTCGACCTTGGTTGCGGCGACGGCCGTTTCGCGCTCGCCATCGCGCCCTACGCCTCCAGGGTCGAGGGGCTCGACCCGGACGAGGAGGCCATCGCCACGGCCAGGAGCAGCGCCCGCGGGGCCGGTCTTCGCAACGTGCGGTTCAAAGTTGGTGCCGCGCAGCGGCTGCCGTATCGGGACGGCGTGTTCGACGTGGTGATCCTGTCCTGGACACTTTGATGCGTCGCACGAGAGGGCATGGTCGATGCCCTACGCGAGACGCACAGAGTCCTCGCGCCCGGCGGGATCCTGGTGGACGCGCGCCCGGATTCGCGTGTCTTCGCATATGCCGAGCGAACAAAGGCACGCGGATCTCAGCGCTTTGGCCTGGTGAGCACCTCCAGGGCGGAGCTCGTGAACGACCGCGCCTCAGATGGAGCGATCGCGCGGGTGGTGCGAGATGGGTTGTTCAAACGGAGGCGTCGCGGGCGTTTCTGGCACCGCGTTCCCTTCGGCAGCCTGGCTGAGCTCCGGCTGTACCTGTGGGAGCACCTGCGCTTCGTGCGGCGGGCGAGGTGGGTCGTCGACGCGGCGACGCGTCAGCGTTACTCGAATGACCGGTTCGTCATCCGTCGAGCCGTGCGCTACGAGCTCTTCGAGGCGACGAGTCCCGACCGCCGCTCATGAGCAGTCGTCGGCGTCATCGGCCGCGTTCTTGAGAGCCGCGCGCGAGGCGTCGAACTCCTCGAGCGGAACCAGGAGGTCGTCATCGATCCGGAGCCGGACTTCCCGCGTGACATTCGCACCCACACGCTTTGCCCACCGTCGCCCGAGCCATCCCGCGTGCAGCTGCAGGAGCTTCGCCAGGACGTAGCCGGCGAGCAGCGCGGCGGCGAGCAGCGCGACAGGCGTCGGCACCGGCCCCAGGTACGGCAGCGTGATCGTACCCACGGGCACGTCGTGGATCACAAAGAGCGACGCGAACCAGAGCACGCAGAAGATGAGCAAGGCCGTCACGACATATTGGGCGGCGCCGATGACCGACCACAGCCCGCTCGCCGGCACGCGGAAGCCGGCCGCTTCCGCCGCCAGGCAGCGATCGATCGTGCCCGCGAGGCGACCTTCCAGTGACGCGGGTGCGGTCAGCCTGGCGAGCGGGCCCCGGAGGGGCGCCGGCACCGTGGGCAGGGTCGACGTCACGAGCTCGCGGAGCGGCTCGACAGCCAGCGCGAGCGAGCCGCGCAGCCGCCAGCGCCTCAAGAAGCCGGCCGGGTCGGCCGCGGTCCGGGCGCGCCCGATGAGCCGGTAGATCGCGCTGGTCACGTGGCGCAAGGGTCCGGCACCCCGCCTTCGCGCCGCGAACCGCGTCGCCGCGACGGCCTGCCGCTCGAGGCCTGAGACATCGATGACGGCGAGCGCGCTCCGCGCTACCGCGGAGAGCGCACGCTCCCGGCGCGCCGGCTCGATGAGCGGAGACGGCGCCCCGTCCAGGACGCCCGCGCCTACCGCCAGGTCACGCACCGCCTGGCGCGCCTCGGCGGCGATGCGAGACGCGACCACGCGTTTCGCCTCGACACCGGACTCGAGCCACCCGCGCAGGTTGGTGATGCCGGCCGCGCCGTCTCGCGCGCGCGTCGTGACGACTTCGACGTCGCTCGCGCCGTCGCGCTTCAGCTGATCCAGCATGTCCTCCGCGACTCGTGTCGCATCTGACGGAGCGAGAAGGTCGCTGCGGTTGAGGACGACGATCTGGCGGCGGATGCGCGGTGCGTACTGCGCCAGGTACCCGCCGTGCATGACCTGATCCTTGTACTTCTCCGGATCGACGATCCAGGCGACCGCGTCGACGCGGGGAAGCAAGGCGTCCACGCGCTCCCGGTGCTCGACGGCGATGGAATCGAAGTCGGGAAGGTCGAGCACCGCGACGTCGGCGAGCTCGTTGCCGGCGTGCTCACGGAGGTCTTTGATGCCGAGCCACTGCAGGAGGCCCGCGAGCTCGCGCCCTCGACTGGAAGGGACCCACGCGACCGCGTCCGACGTGGTCGGCCGGCGCGCGCCGGCCGCGCTTACCTTCTCGCCGGCGATCGCGTTCAGCAGCGTCGACTTCCCGACGCCGGTGCCGCCGGCGAGAGCGAGAACGTAGGTGCTGCTCGGAAATCCGAGCCGGGTTTGCGCCGTGTCGCGCGCGGCGACGGCCGCGGTTGCGTCGAGGCCGAGTGCCTTCGCGGCCTCGATCGCCTCGTTGAGGATGTCGAGGCAGCGATCGACGGTCATGACGCCATGCCGGCGACCGCCGCACGCAGGTCCGCCGCAAGCTCGCGAAGGCCCTGCGGCGAAGGCACGAGCGCGTCGAAACGAGCGCGTTCTTGTTCGAAGAGTGAGGTCAGGAGCTCGCCGAGCCGGGACCGCGCATTGGCGATGAGCTCCCCCATCGCGCCCTCGCCGAAGATCGCTTCGAGCAGCTTCTGATTCAGGAACGCCGTGCCGGCGGCGATCCCCACCTCCGCCCCCGTGAGGCCGGCCGTGTACGCGAACACGCCGAGCATCACCGCGACAGCGACGGCGTTCACCCCGAGGGCGGCAATCTGCGCGACGGCACGCTTGCGGCCGGCGTGCGAACGAACGTCGTCGACGATCGTGCGCATCCATGCGCTGAGGCCCTCTCGGATGGCCGGGCCGAAGCCTTTTGACGCGGACCACAGAGCCGGGTTGCCGGCGACCAGTTCCGCGGCCTGGGAGCGGTCGGACCAGGCCATCGCGGTGCGCCGCGCGGCTTCGGTCGCGTGCCGCAGCGCGAGCGCCTCGAGCGTGCTCGTCATCTCCGCCTCGACGACCGTCACGGGCGCGGCCGCCGCGGGGCGGAAGACGGTCAGCAGCATCGCGCGCAGCCTGCCGATGCCTGTGGAGATGAACCTTGCCACCTGGTCCGCGCCGACGAATTCGTTCCAGCGGCGGAGCACCTCCTCGCGCAATAGGAGGCCGCCCTGCAGCGCCCGGTTCAGTGAAGCCAGCTCTTCGGCGTACGTGGACGCGGCGATGCGCTGGAGCGCATCGGCGTCGATCGCCTCGTGCTCCAGGTCGTCGGCGATGCTGTGCGCGAGAGGTGTGAGGCCGCGGAGGGCACCCGCCAGGGCCTGGGTCGCGACCGCGCGGCGCTCGTCGGCCTCGGCGGAAAGGAGCGCTATGCGGTCGAGGAGCGGCCGCGCCTTGTCGCGTTGGAGTCCGTTCACGCGTGGATCGAGGTCGCCCTCGTCGATCACGATCAGGTCGACGGGTTTCTCCTCGAACAGGCGCGTGGCGTCGGCAACGATCGCTTCGCGGTCCTCGTCGTCATTCGGCACGCGGTTCAGGATCACCACCAGCGGAAGACCACGTTCACGCACCCGACCGAGCACCTCCCAGGGCACGAGGTCGGCGTAACGCGTGGCGGTCGTGACGAAGACGCAGAGGTCGCTGGTCTCGACCAGCACGTCCGCGAGCTCGCGGTTGTCACGCTCGACGGAGTCGATGTCAGGCGCATCGATGACGGCAACGCCGTCCGCGCCGGCCGGCGCCGCGGCCAGCTTGAGGCGATCCCTGCCGATGGCGGCGAGACGGCCGCCGGCGAGGATGCGGTCCGCATCCTTTTCGCTCGCGTAGAGGACGGCGTCCTTTGTCGTCGGCCTGAGCACCCCGGCCTTGCTCACCTCCGCGCCGGCGATCGTGTTCAGCAACGACGACTTCCCGGCGCCAGTCGGTCCCAGAAGCAGCACCAGCAGGGGCGCGTCGATGTCGGCGACCCGCGGCCGCACGAAGCCGTCGAGGTGGTCGCGCAGCTGGCGGGCGCGTGCCTCCGCCGCGGGGTTGGCGGCCGGAAACGCGAGGCGCCGGCCGGCCAGCGCCGCGAGGCGATCGCACCGCTCGATGAGCTGGGTCGAGTCCACCGCCCGCACTGTACAAATTGGCAACGGGTACACGGACCCGTTTGAACTCAAAGTTGCCGGCTAGTTCGAGGGTTCGGAGAGGTTAGCGGTCCATTTCCAGGCGGTTGGTGAGGAATTCGAACAGCCGATCGTGGTCGCCTGGTAGGTCGTCGTGTCCGAAGTCTGGATAAAGAACCATGTGCTTTGCGGACTTGATCTTGTTGTAGACGGCGAACTGGGTCGAGGGTGGACAGATCCTATCCATCAGGGCCGTGGTCATCAGGACCCGCCCGGTAATGCGGTCTGCGAGGTGCTGGACATCGATGTAACCCAGGCGGGTGAAGATCTGATCCTCGTTTTCATGAGTGGGATCGAAGCGCGTGAAGTAATAAGTCAGCTCGTCATACGCGTCGCGGGCGAGATCCATCTCCCACACGCGCTTGTAGTCGCATAGAAATGGATACACGGGTGCGGCGCACCAGATGCGAGGCTCGAGTGCAGCGCAGGCAAGCGTCAGCCCACCGCCTTGCGAAGCTCCTGACGCCGCGACACGTTCGTGGTCGACCTCAGGGAACTCCATGACGATCCGGGCGAGGCGGACGGTGTCGAGAAAGACCTGGCGGAAGAAAAGGTGATCGGGATCGCCCGCCAGGCCGCGAATTATGTGGCCGTGAAGGGTTGTGCCTTTGACACCACCGACGTCTTCCGACAAGCCTCCCTGACCCCTGACATCGAGGGCCGCGACCACAAATCCCTGGGCGACCCAGGCCAGTTTGTCGAACCAATCCCATGCGTGCTGGGAGTAACCGTGAAACCGGACCAGGGCGGGATGCGGGCCGGCCACTCGAGGGCGAAGGTACTGGGCGTGGATTCGCGCTCCGCCGACGCCGGTGAACCAGAGGTCGAAGCACTCGGCGAAGCTGGCTGGGTTGGCGCGCGGTTCCAACTTCGGTTGAGGGGGAGTTGCCGCAAGCTCGTCCAGGGCCCTGTCCCAATAGGCGTCGAAGTCTTCGGGCCTGGGGTTACGGCCCCTGTACTCTCGGAGCTCTTCGAGCGACATCTCGAATACCGGCATTGGCGCTTGAACGTTACGAGCTATGCCTGCCGGCGATCAATCAGGCTCAGTCGAGCTGCCAGCGGTGGTCTGGATCGACCGACACCAGCCAGCGCCGATGCGGGCCGGCCATGACGTTCAGGTAGTAGAGGTCGTAGCCAGGACCGGCGGCGACCGGGTGATAGCCGCGCGGCACCAGCACGACATCGCCGTCGCGAACCTGGATCGCCTCGTCGAGCGAGCGATCGTCGGTGTAGACGAGCTGCACCGCGAAGCCGTCGGGCCGGGCAATCCGGTGGTAGTACGTCTCTTCGAGATAGGCCTCGCGCGGCACGTCGTCGGTGTCGTGTTTGTGCGGCGGGTAGCTCGACCAGTTGCCCGCCGGAGTGAGGACCTCTGTTACCAGCAGCGATTCGGCTGGACGGTCCTCCATCAGGATGTTGTGGATCGTCCGGGCCGTGCGGCCAGACCCGCGCTGGAACGGCTTGATGTCGGACGCCTTGATCAACGCCGGTGAGGCGCCCTTCTTCGCCGGCGCCCAGCACAGGGCCAGCTCGCAGCGCTCGCTCTTGGCCTCCATCCGCACACTGTCGCCCGGTGGCATGTACACCGCGTCAGGAGTGCCGTCGAAAACGCTCGTTCGCGATCCGACGTCCCGCCAGCTGCCGACGTCGGCGGTGCCGGAGAGCACGACCACGCACAGCTCGCGTCCCTGCATCGGCCGCTCGACGACCTCTCCGCGACGCAGGGAGCACACCTCGAAACCGACGTACGACCATCCGGCCGACTCGGGCGTCACGGCTGTCGTCAGCGAGCGGCGGATGACGAGCCCGCGGGGTCCCCGCGAACTCACGGCGAAGCCTCTGAGTTCGTGGGGGTATTCACAAATGCCAGCGTCGCCGGGCGAGGGCCCGCTCATGCTCTTCTCGCGCTTTCCTGACCGAGGCGCGATCGCTGACCTCCGCGACGGGCACCTCCCACCAGCTCTCGTAGCTGGGCACGCTTTCATAGCGGTCGACTGCGATGTAGATGACCACCGTTCGATCGACCTTCCTGGCGGAGAGCAGCGCGTCGCGAAGCTCCTCGACGTTGCCCGCGCGGAACACATGGGCGCCCAACCCCTCGGCGTTCCTGGCCAGGTCGACCGGCAGCCGCTCGCCGTCTCTGTGGGCTGCGTCGTCACCGAGCGACCCCTCGGAGCGGTAGCGATAACGCGTGCCGAAACCCTCGTCGCCCTTGGAGCGCGACAGGCCGCCGATCGACGAGAAGCCCTCGTTGTCGACGAGCACGATGGTCAGCTTGGCGCGCTCCTGGATCGAGGTGACGATCTCCTGCGACATCATCAGGTACGACCCGTCGCCGACCATCACGTAAACCTCGCGCGACGGGTCGGCCAGCTTGACCCCGAGGCCGCCGGCGATCTCGTAGCCCATGGTCGAGTACCCGTACTCGACGTGGTAGCCCTTGGGGTCGCGGGTCCGCCACAACTTATGCAGGTCACCGGGCATCGACCCGGCGGAGCAGACGACGACGTCGCGCGGCGCGGACAGCTCGTTGACCGCACCCAGGACCTCGGACTGGGCGGGCAGCGGCGCGTGGCCCAGGTTGTAGAGGCGCGAAACCTCGCGGTCCCAGTCCGCCCTCAACTGTTCGCAGTGCCGCCTGTATTCGGCGCTCACCGTCCAGCCTTCGAGACGCGAGTCCAGCGCCTCGAGGGTGGCCCGCGCATCGCCCGTCAGCGCCAGGCCGCCGAGCTTGTGGCTGTCGATCTCGGCGACGTTGACGTTGACGAAACGGACGCCGGCGTCCTGGAAGGCGGTCCGCGAGGCGGTCGTGAAGTCGCTGTAGCGGGTGCCGACGCCAACCACCAGGTCGGCTTCGGCCGCGGCGCGGTTCGCCGCCATCGCGCCGGTCGCCCCCACCGCGCCCAGGGCGCCGGGATGGTCAAACGGCAGCGATCCTTTGCCGGCCTGCGTCTCGGCGACCGGGATCCCAGAGCGGCCGGCGAGCTTCTTCAACACGTCGGTCGCCTCCGCGTAGATGACGCCGCCGCCCGCGATGATCAAAGGTCGCTTCGCAGCGCGAATCAGATCAGCGGCCATGTCGAGCTGTGATGCGTCGGGCAGCGGCCGCGAGACGTGCCAGACCCGCTTGGCGAAGAAAGACTCGGGGTAGTCGAAAGCCTCGGTCTGCACGTCCTGCGGCAGGGCCAGCACGACCGCCCCGGCGTCCGCCTGGCTCGTGAGCACCCGCATCGCAGCCATCGTGGCGGGCACGAGCTGCTCCGGCCGGAGTATGCGGTCGAAATACCGCGAAACCGGGATGAAGGCATCGTTGACGCTCACGTCGCCGCGCGCCGGCGCCTCGAGCTGTTGGAGCACCGGGTCGGGGCGGCGAGAGGCGAACACATCGCCGGGCAGAAGGAGAACCGGGATCCGGTTGATCGTCGCCGCGGCGGCGCCGGTCACCATGTTGGTGGCGCCGGGGCCGATCGACGTCGTGCAGGCGAAGGTGGCGAGGCGGTTGCGCGCTTTGGCGAAACCCGCCGCCGTGTGCACCATGGCCTGCTCGTTGCGGGCCTGGTAGTAGGTGAGGAGCTCTGGGTTCTGAGCCAGGGCCTGGCCGACCCCGGTCAGGTTGCCGTGCCCGAAGATGCCAAAGCAGCCGGCGATGAAGCGATGCTCGGTCCCGTCGCGCTCGACGTGCTGAGCGGCGAGGAAGCGCACCAGCGCTTGCGCCATCGTCAGCCGCATTGGCGACACGCGGACAGCCTAACCCGGGTCGGGGAGCATCACGTCGCGCACCAGCGCGTCGAGGTCGGCGCACGCGGCGATGAACTGGCGCAGCGTCCGCACCGTCGGCGCAAATGAGTCGAACTCGTCCACACCGAGCCCTTGCTCCGTGTAGGCGCGTTCGAAATCTGGGAAGTGCGCGCGCAGCCCGTCCACGATCCGGGGGTCGACCGGATCGTCGATCCGCCACCGGACCTCGATGTCACTGGCGTTGAAACGCTTCTGCCACGCCGAGGGCGGCGAGATGATCGCGTCGGCACCGATCAGCTCGCTCCAGTGCATGTGGTTGCGGAACGCGGCCGAGAGGAGCCGCAGCCGATACCCACGCTGCTTGAAGATTGCGTACGTCTTCTTGAAGACCGCGACCCCGGCCCATTCGAGCCATCCTGGGTCGACGGAAATACCACGCTTCTCGAGGACGACCTTCAGCCAGTCATCGAGCCGGCCGACCATGATCGTGCAGACCGGACCCATCGACTCTATCTCCTCGCCTTCGGCCTCGCGCCTGCGCAAGCCGCGCTCGACCGCCTCCGCGACGGCGATGCACTGGGGCAGCGAGAAGCAAACGGTGGCGTTGACGCTGACGCCACGATGGGTCGCCTCCTCGATGGCCACGATCCCCGCACGCGTGGCGGGGATCTTCACGATCATGTTGGGCGCGAGGCGGTTGAACGCCGCGGCGTTGACGAGGATGGCCTCCGGGTCGCGATAGAGCCGAGGGTCGGTCTGGATCGAGAGCCTGCCGTTGCGCCCGCGATGCTCCTGGAACGCCGGCTCGAGCAGCTCGGCGGCCTGGACTGACATCTCCTCGACCAGCTTCCAGCCGACCTGATCCTCGGTCGCCCCGGGCATCTCGCTGAGCAGCGCCTCGATCCGCGGCCGCCAGTCTGCCAGGTGCTTCTTCAGGATGCCGACCGCGATCACCGGGTTGCACGTGGCCCCAACCGCGCCGTTGTCGATGGCGTACGTCAGCTCGTCGATGTCCGCGGAGTCGTTCCACAGACATGTGGGCGTGGTCTGCGTCATCTGATGCAGCGGGCTCTTGTAGACGGCCTCGCGCCCGGCTATCACCGCGTCAGGACCACCTCCCAACGAGTGTAGACCCGCCTTTCCGACATCAACCCCGAAGCGTGGTTACTCGGGGGGCAGCTCCCGCATCGCAAGCCGGAGGTCGATCGACGATCTCTGCAGGCGCAGCTGGCGCGCGATCAAGTAGATGACAGGGCCCGCGCCCAGCACGAGCACCAACGTGGCGACCGAGCTGAAGGTGAAGGCGCCGAAGACCGATGGGTGCGTGACGATGAGCGCGACCACGATCAGGGCGAGGATCGTCGACGCCGCGCCCCACAACGCCGGGACCGGGATGCCGCCGACCTTGGGCAGCTCCGTGGTGCCTGGCTTGAGAAGCAGGTCGGGGCGCCGGAACGGGAGCGCCACCGCGGAGACCGAGCCGGCGACGATGATCAGGGCTACGAACAACGCCAGGTTGGCGATGATGTTCGCCAGGTTCAGGTACGACGCCAGGACCGCGAACACGATCCCGCCCGCGACCGCGACGATTATCGCGTTGGTCGGCACCGCGTTGCGCTCGCTGATCTTCGCCAGCCAGATTGGCAGCAGCCTGTCGAAGGAAAGCGCAAAGAGCACACGCGTGACGACCGCGACGAAAGCGAGGTTCACCGCGAGCTCGGTGCCGGGAATTGCCAACCCGACGACAAGCTTGGAGAACGGGTCGCTCGACAGCACGAGCCCGTAGCCGAGGCCGCCTGCCGAGGACTGAAGGCTCGTGATCGCTCCGTACGCGGCGGGGTCGGTGGCGCCCAGCTTGGCCTGGGACTGCATGAAGTCGAGACTGACAGTGTTGACCATCAACAGCCAGACGCCGACCCAGAGCACGACCAGCAGCGCGATGCTGATCACCGAAGCCCAGATGTAGGTCCGGCCGGGTCGCTTCAGCTCACCGCCGACGTAGTAGGAGTACAGGACGCCGTTGTAGTTGAGGACCATGAACGGCACCACGATCAGCGACGCCCCGAACGAGACCCCCAGCGGAATGCTGTCCTTCTGCGCGGCCGCGAGGATGTCGCTGTAGGCGTTGGGGTGCCCGCTGAACTGGCCGAGCGCGGTTACGAAATCCTGGTGCGAATGCGTGATGAACAGCCAGCCCAGGACGACGAAGGCGAAGATCTGGAAGATGACCAGAGCCATGATCAGCTGGGCCAGCCGGCGCAGCGCCAGGAATGAGCAGGCGCCAACCACCAGGAGCATGGCGACGCTGATGATCGCGATGGCGCCCTGGCCGGTCACCTGGGACGCGGCGTCGGGGGCGCCCACGGCCGTCAGGAAGAGCGGCACGTAGGTCGCCGTGAAGTTCGCGTTGGCGGCCAGGATGTAGGTAAAAGCAATGGCGATGCTGATGCCGGCCATGGCGCCCAGGGCCGGGGAGATGATCCTGGAGAGGTAGACGTACTCGCCGCCTGCGCGGGGGATCGCCTCGAGCAGGTATTTGTAGGCGAACATCGCCACCAGCCACACGGCGGCGCCCAGCAGGAGCGGGAGCACCATGTCGACCTGGTCGAACGCGATCAGGCCATTTGTGAAGTTGATGAACGTGTTGCAGAGCGCGACCGACGCGAGCGAGATCGCGGTCGCCGCCGGAATCCCAAGCTCCCGCACGAGGCCCGACGACTGTCTCGTGAACAGGCCCTGGGCGGCAGCCGTGCTTCCCATCGACATTGCCTTGGCCATCCGTCGTCCTCCCTATTGGCTTCGGGCCCCCGGTGGGCCCGGCACCCCCATCACGACCCAGGCCAATGGACCCCTTTTGGAAGGTTCCATTGGAAGGTTCCACAAACCATATCCAAAGCCTGGGAGGCCGTCAAGAAGGGCCTCAGTGCTCGTGAGGGCGACCCGGGTCGTGCAGCCAGTCGCGGTGGTCGAAGCCGTGCTCCCGCAGCCTGGCCCGCACCGTCGCCAGGCTCGCTTCCAGGGTCATCCGGAGCTGGCGCAGCCGGCGAGCGTCAGGCCGGGGCGCCAGCGTGTCGAGGAAAGCCAGCGCACCCTGGATCTGGTCCTGAACGGCGCCGGCATCGCTCTCCAAGAACAGGGGCGAGCCTTCGACACGAACCTGCACCGCGCTCGTGTGAGCCGCCACTTCGCCCGACCGCCCGTTGTAGCTGCCCCTCACCCGCAGGGCGATCCAGGTCGACGAGCGGACCTCGACCCGGGTGGTTCCTCGCGCCCTCAGGGCTCCACCCGGCGAGGCCTCGTCCGCGACGAGCCCGCCGACGACCACCTCGACCTTCTCGATGGGCACGGCGACCGACTCGACCTCCCACTGGACCTCGACCGTCGCGCCCGTGGGTGCAAGCTCGAGGCGACCGCCAGGCGTCACGTCCTCGACGAGGAGCGACGCCAGCGGCCCGATGGTCGCGAACGTGTTTCCGGACCGGATCGCCCCCATCCAGCTCTCGTAGGTCAGCTCCTGGTCGCCGAGATGGGCGTAGGTCCGCATACCGCCCAGGAGATGACCACCCGCCATCTTGTCCGACCCACCGACGATCGGAAGGTGGTAGCCAAGGTTCAGATAGCGGTACCAGTCGGCGATCCCATACGGATCGACGAAGGCTTCGGAGGTCTCGTGCCCCTTCGAGGCCAGCGGGTTCTGGACCATGAGCTCGATGGCGTCGACCAGCCCCAGGACGATGTCGGCGGCGCGTTCCAGCTGCGGGTTGGGTGAGTGCGGCATGACGACGAGACCGCGCTGGTCGAGACACTGGCGAGCCCAGTCCGCCATGGTGACCTCCAGCGGGTCGCCGATGCTGGACTCCGACGGTCCTCCGGTGGCCAGGGGATGGATCATGTCGCCGCCGTAGCCGAGGAGCGAGATGTGGCCGAGCACCTGCATCCGGTTCTCGGATCCCACGCGGACCAGGAACTCCCCGTCCCCTCCGAAGTCGCGAGCGCCCAGCGTCGTCCTTCCGTCGAAGTCGCCGACGTTGGAGAACATCTCGCCAAGCTGCGTGGCGAGCAGGTTGACCACATTGATCCCTTCGGCCTTCCCTTCCAGCAGCGCGGTCTGCGGGCTGAGGAAATGCACATGCGTGTCCGCGGTCACCCAGCCCTTTTCACGCCAGTTCAACGAGTGCGCCAGCTGGAAGGTGAGCTCGGAGGTGCCGGCGCTGACTGTCGCCGCCTGGCGAACGGGAGCGGTCTCACAGCCGCGCGTGATCTCGACGAAGACCTTCCCCAGCGGAAGGTCGACGATGCACTCCCCGTCCACGTACGCGTACTGGTGATGGTCGACGGCGAAGTCGGCGAAGCTGTCCTCGAACAGCGCGGTGCTCACCTTTCGGTGGTGGCCGCGCGGCGGAAGGTACTCACCGGCCTCGCCGTGGAGGTGCAGCCGGGCCGCGGCGCGGCTGCCGGTATCCGCGTCGATGATGCGTACGCGAACCGCCCGGTCTGACGCGGGAAGCATCCGAATGGCGCCGTGCTCTTCGCTCAGGTCGTAAACAGACGACCCGACGTAGAGCCTGGCCGCCGGGTGGGCGGCAAACTCGACGACCACGGCGCGCTCCGACCGCGTGGGCTTGACGATGGGTTCATCGCCTCGCCAGCGCCCGAGGTCGTAGTCGAGCACCGCACGAGAAGAGATCACGTTCCCGAGGTCGATGGCGACCCCGTCTAGCTCGCCGATCGCGTTGAGCCGGCCGGCGGCGGGAGCCTGGAGCACCGCCTTCCGCCTCGTGCGAGAGCGCAGCGGGTGATCCGCGACGGTTGTCAAGGTGATCGCGTAGATGGCGGAAGATGCCTCGCGCGGCGTCAGCTCCAGCGCGGCCACCTCACGTTCCGGGTGCAGGTTCGGAAGGGCGTAGATCCACAGCATCTCGGCAGGAAATGCGCGCCGCATCGCGGCGTCCCGGCCTGACTCGTGCCGGACCTGCCCGTCGAAGTAGCCGTGGGTCGAGACGCCGCTGACGGCCAGGTCTTCCGCGACCGACCGGACGACGCGATCGTCCATCGCAGGCACGGCGGCGAACGCGCTCGCCCCGACTCCCATCCTTCCCTGCTGGATCGCAAATCGCCTGAGGATCGGGGCCGCCTCACGCGACCCGTCGGCGTAGACGAGTGAGTACTCGGACACGACGCCGCCGATCGTGTTGCCGTCGAGCGCGCTGTCGGCGAGCTTCTCCAGGTAGCTGGTTGGCGCGTCGGCGGCCGCGTGCACGAAGACGATGTACGTCGCCCTGGTCGCGCCCAGCTCGACACGGACGCAGTCGCGGTCGAGCCGGACGACGTTGTCGCCATCCTCGGGACCGAACGAGAACGGTATTCCGCGGATCGTTCGGTCGCCGAAGGCCGCATCGCCGACGGGAGGCCGCAGCGGGCTCGGCAGCTCGGATCGCCGGTCGTTGAAGACGCCGGCCAGCGACACCGGACGGAAGTGCGGAGACGCGGGAGCGTGCTGGTCGCGGTCTATGTCGATGCCTGCGCTCCAACCGGCGGCGCGGTCGACCGGCGGGCGACCAGGCGCACGTCGACCAGCGTTGTCCGGGGCGGTCCCTTGAGCTTGCGGTCGATGCGGCCGGCGATGGTGGCGATGCCGAGCCTTGCCAGCTCGTCGCGCGGCTGGGCGACGGTGGTCAGGCCGATCCTGGCCAGCCCCGCCATCGGCACGTCGTCGAATCCAACGATCGATAGATCGCCGGGGACTTTGAGATTGACCCTATCGGCGAACTCCTGGAGCGCGATTGCGGCGACGTCGTTGGACGCGAACACGGCGGTCGCGCCACCGTCGCCGCTGAACGCTTCCAGCAGCGGGCGCTCCACCCCGTCGAGGAGCGCATGGTCGGCCGGAGGCGACCAGCTGATCCGCATCCCGCCCGCCAGGCCGGCCTCCTCCAGCGCGACGCGGTAGCCCTCCAACCTCGCGAGGTCGGACTGCTCCTCCAGCTCCGGGATGGAAAGGAACGCGATCTGCCGGTGTCCGGCCTCGATCAGGTGGTTGGTGGCGAGGCGGCCGCCGAGCTTGTCGTCCACCGACACCACATCCCCCCATTCCGCGCTGCAGCTCACGAACACGGCGGGGATGTGCTGGCGGAGCGCGTCCTGCATGGTGCGCGAGTCACCGGAGAAGGCGAGGAACACGATGCCCGCGACGCGGTGCTGGAGAAGCGTTTCGACGCCGGCCAGCTCACTCTCGCTGTCGCCCTCGGTGTTGCAGAACATCGCCGTGAAACCGTGGGCCGCGGCGTGGCGCTCGACCGACTTGGCCATCTCGGCGAAGAAAGGGTTGGCGAGATCGCCGACGACGACTCCCAGCATGCTCGTCCTCTGCTGGACGAGCTGGCGCGCCAGCACGTTGGGCCGGTAACCGAGCTGCTCGATCGCCGCCACCACGCGATGCCTTGTCGCCTCGGACACGCTGGAGACGCCGCGCACGACGTTGGAGACCGTCGACTTCGAAACCCCGGCGAGCGACGCGACGTCGAGGATGGTCGGGTGCCGGCGGGTGGATGTGACCGAATCCTGAGGGACGGCCATCAGGGCCAAATCTTAGGAGTTTGGAACGTTACAGCAAGGTCCCTCAAGGGTTCATTGACGTGATTCCGAGTAGCTGCGCCGCGGCACCGCGCGCACCGCCGTTCGCACCATGATCGCCGCGACGATCGCCGCCGCCACGGCCGAGGCCGCGTACAGGTAGAAGGCCGACTGGATGCCGGCCATCGACCAGATCAAGCCGCCCGCGACGGGCCCGATCGTGACGCCGAGGTTTTCGAACTCGCCGAACAAACCCATGTAGAACCCGTGGCGCCGTCGCGGCATCGCCTCCGACACCCAGGCCGTCGCCGCGGGCCAGATGAGCGACGCCCCGGCGGCACGAAGGATCGCCCCGACCAGCACGGTCTGCAGGTTGCCGGAGACGGCGTAGACCAGAAATCCAGCCGCGCACACGAGTCCACCCACGACCATCGCCGGCCGGCGGCCCCACCAGTCGGCCGCCCGTCCCCCCGGGATGAGCAGCAGCCCCCCGATGAGGCCGACCACGAGGATCGCGGTCCCGGCCGCGGAGGCGGAAAGGTGCAGCGAATCGGTCACCAGGAGGGGCAGCAGCGCGAGCTCACCGCCGAGCCCGATCTGGACCAGCAGGGCGAGCACGGCCGTGATCACCAGGACCCTGACCACCGTCGGACCCTCACGCGAGGGCTGTGTCCGGCGCTCGCCTTCCTGCGAGTGCGCGGGCCGCGCGTCGCCCCTGAAGACAAGCGCGACGAGGATGCCTGAAACCAGCGGCAGCGCGGCCGAGGCGAGCATCACGGACCGGATCGGAAAGCGGTCGATCAGCGCCCCGGCGACCCCGGCGCCGAGCGCCTCCGCGATCACCCACTGCGAGGCGAGCAGCGCGAGACCTGTCGCCCGCAGATGCGTGTGGACGGTGGTCCCGATGTACGAGCGCGGAATCGGCCCGCCGGCGACCATCGCGCCGCACGCGAGGAAGTACGTCACCGCGATGAGCGGCACCGAATCGACCTGGGACAGCGCCGCAATGCAAAGGGCGTAAAGGCCTTGTGAGATCGCGAGCGGCCCTCCGTATCCGAAGCGGTCGGCGATCGCCCCCCACAACCACTCGAAGGACAGCATGCCGAAACCGAACATCGCCAGCGTCAGACCGCTCTCGTTCGGACCTGCGTGCAGCTGCCGCAGCTCAAGGGGGACGCAGATGATGAGGGCGCCGGTGGTCGTTGTGGAGAACGCCATGGCCGCGATCAGCGCGCCGCTCCGGCTGCGGAGCAGGGGTTCGGTGATGGGCGAACGATAGGCCATGCCATCGAGCCGCCATGCGCGTGTGCGCAGAGCTCGCCGGCCACGACAGAATTGCACCCGTCCGATGGAGCAAGCCGAAGCGCCAGGTCTTGGCCTGGTCACCGAAGCATTCGCCGACCGTCCGCTCATCGAGGTCATGGACTGGCTGCGGGTCGCCGCGCCCGGCGTGACCGACCTCGAGCTTGGCGCCGGGGGCTACGCGCCGACCCGCCACTGCGACATGCCGCTTCTGATGCGCGATCGGGGCGCGCGCCAGGCCTGGCTCGGTGAGATCTCGTCGCGCGGGATGCGGGTGGCCGCCCTCAACGTGTGGGGCAACCCGCTGCATCCCGATGAGTCGATCGCCCGCAAGCACGACGCCGACATTCGCGACGCGATCCGGCTTGCCACCATGCTGGGCGTCGATCGGGTCGTCGCCCTCGCCGGCTGCCCGCCGGGCACCCCCGGTGACCGGACACCACATTTCGCTGGGGGCGGATGGTTGCCGTACCTCGAGTCGGTCTACGAGTCGCAATGGGAGCGGTGGGTGGCCCCGTACTGGTCGTCGATCGCGCAATTCGCGGCCGGGGAGAACCCGCAGCTTCTGGTCTGCCTCGAGCTGCATCCGGGCACGGCCGTCTACAACGTGGAGACCTTCGACCGGCTGGCCGCGCTCGGCGACTCGCTCGCGGCCAACATCGATCCGAGCCATTTCTTCTGGATGCACATGGACCCAGTCACCGTCATCGCGGACATAGGCGACCGGGCCGGGCACTGCCACGGCAAGGACGTCCAGTTCGCCGCTCAGAACCTCGCCCGCAACGGGCTCCTCGACCACCGGTGGCCGAAGGGTCCCAAGACGCTGGGCTGGAACTTCGCGGTGGTCGGCCGCGGGCATGCGCCGTCCTGGTGGCGAGAATTCGTCGGCGCGATCCGCCGGCACACGCGCGTCAGGACCATCGCCATCGAGCACGAGGACCCGTTCGCCGGGCCGGAGGAGGGCGTCGTGGAAGCTGCTCGCGTCCTCTCGGGCGGCGCGGGTTGACACCACAACCGGTTTCGTATAGGTTCGTTGGAACGTTCCAGATTGCGGGTTCCGGGGGTTCCGGGGAGGGAGGATGGGCGGCGGCCGGCTCCGGGTAGGCGTCATCGGGTGCGGCCTGATCGCGCAGGTCATGCACCTCCCCTACTTGCGCGAGCTGGCGGACCGGTTCGAGATCGCCGCGCTGTGCGACGTGGCGGAGGAGGCTCGCGCCGCCTGCGCGCGCGAGTACGGGGTGCCCCAGCAGTACGAGTCGTGGCAGGAGCTGATCAGCGGCGGGTCGTTGGACGTGGTGCTGGTCCTGACCTCGGGCAGCCACGCGCCGATCGCTATCGCCGCCGCCAGGGCGGGCCTCCATGCGCTTGTCGAGAAGCCCATGTGCTTCTCGGTCTCAGAAGGCCGCGAGATGATCGCGGCCGCGGAAGCCGCGGGCACGGTGCTCATGGTCGGCTACAACAAGCGCTACGACCCCGCGTACTCGCGTCTTCAGGAGGAGATGCGGTCGTTTGCGGACCTTCGGTTGGTGCGCATCACCACGCTCGAGTCCCCCATCGAGCCCTACGTGCTGCACTACAACCTGCGCCGCGGCGGCCCGCTCCCGAGGTCGCTCGCCGACTCGATGTCGCGGGACGAAGCGGAGCGCCTCGACGCGGCGGTTCCCGGCGCGGACCCTTTGTCGCGATGGGCTTATCGCAACGTCCTCCTGGACAGCCTCGTCCACGAGTTCAATGCCATGCGCGGAGTCCTCGGCGAGCCGGACGACCTGGCGTTCGCGGACATTCGCGAAACAGGCCTGACCACTGTCTTCAATTACGGCCCCGCACAGTGCGTCTTCGCCTGGGTCGACCTGCCCTCGATCGCCCGCTACTCGATGGAGTTCGCCTTCTACTCGCCTGACCGGCGGGTGACGCTCTCCTTTCCATCGCCGTTCCTGCGCAGCATGCCCACGATTCTCATCCGGGAGGATGGCAAGGCCCATTCGCCCGAGTCGACGGTGACGCAGCAGGTCGTTTCCTACGCCGAGAGCTTCAAGGAGGAGCTGGTCCACTTCCATGACTGCGTCACGAATGGAAAGAAGCCCGTGACGTCGGCCGACGATGCGCTTCACGACATCGCCCTTTGCGAGGCTGTCGTCGCCGTGCACCAGAGCCGAACCCAGCTCGCGCATCCGTCTGAGCCGGCCATCGCGACCGCAAGCAAGCAGCGCTCGTGACGCAATCCCCACGCAACCGGATCGCCAACGCGCCCGTCAGCTTCGGCGCGTTCGAGCTGACGGTCGGCATCATGCCGGGCGTCCCGGACGGCGAGACGGTGCTCGGCGAGGTGGCGGGCGCCGGTTACGCCGGGATCGACCTCGGCCCGCTGGGATACCTCGGCAGTGGGGACGACCTCAAATCCAACCTTTCACGCCACGGACTGGCGCTCGCCGGCGGTTTTTTCGAGCTGCCTTTCAGCGACGCGGCCGCGATGCCCGACGCAGTTCGCGAGCTCGATTCACTGCTCGACGTTTTCGACGCCGCGAGATCCAATGACGGTCTCGAGCCCAGGCCGACGCTGGCCGACCTGGGCAGCGACGGGCGCCGTTCGCGACCGGGTCAGGCGGTCACCGATCGCGCGCTGGGTTTTGACGACGAGGGCTGGAAGCGCTTTGCTCAGGGCGTGGAGATGGCGGTGGCCCGCTGCCGGGAACGCGGCTACGAACCCACCTTCCACCACGAGACCGGGACCCACATCGAGGCTCCGTGGGAGATCGAAAAGGTCCTCGAGACGACGTCGATCGGCCTGTGCCTCGACACCGGACATCTGCTGCTGGGAGGCGGCGACCCCGTGCAGGCGCTGCACGACTGGCGGCCGCGCATCAACCACCTCCACCTCAAAGACGCGAGGCGCTCGGTCGTCGAGCAGATCGTGCGGGAGGCGGCGCCCGTCGCCGAGATCTGGCGCCGGCGCGCGTTCTGCCGGCTGGGAGAAGGCGACCTCGACGTCGAAGCGGTGCTCGACGAGCTGCGGGACACCTATACCGGATGGATCGTGGTCGAGCAGGACGTGCTGCCTGATCCGGACGGCACCGCGTCCGAGGACCAGCGCGCCAACCGCCGGTATCTTGCCGCGCGAGGGTTCTGAAGCAATGGCGCGATTGCGAATCGGGCTGTTGGGCGCCGGCCGCATGGGACGCAATCACCTGCGCGCGATCGCCGGCTCGGCTGAGGTCAAGGTGACGGCGATCGCAGAGCCCGTGGAGGCTGCCCGGGAACGCTTGCGCGACACCGACGTCGCGATCTACGCCGACCTCGACGACATGATTGATTCGGCTGCGGTCGACGCTGTTCTCGTCTGTGTTCCGAGCGACCTTCATCTCAAGACGGTGAAACGGCTCGTCCAGGCCGGAATGCCGACCCTCTGCGAGAAGCCGGTGGGCGTCACCGCCGCGGAGGCGCGTGAGGCGGCCGAGGCGGTCGCGGCGGCCGGCCTGCCGTTCCAGGTCGGCTTCTGGCGGAGGTTCGTCCCGATGCTCACGCGACTCCGAGAGCGCATCCACGCCGGTGAGCTGGGGCAGATCTACTCGGTGGCCAACTTCCAGTGGGACGGGGCTCCGCCGGGGGCCGAGTTTCGCGCCCACAGCGGCGGCATCTTCGTCGACATGGGAGTCCACGAGTTCGATCAGACGCGGTGGCTCGTGGACCAGGAGTTCGGCGAGATCGTCTCCCTGCCGTCGGGTGTCGCCGCCGAGCCGTGGCCTGGCGACCCGGAGAGCGCTCACGCCATGGCTGAGCTGTCTGGTGGGACGACCGCGATCGTCTCCCTCGGCCGGCGCTTCCCGCTCGGCGACGTTTGCAAGGTCGAGGTGTTCGGCACCGCGGGGGCGGAGGAATGCAAGTTTCTCTGGCCGCCGAGCGCCGACGATACGTTTTTCGACGCGCTCCGGGCGCAGGCCGAGAGCTTCGCCCGTCATGTTCGCGGCGGCCCACTCGAAGGCGCGGGAGCCGCCGACGCGGCAGCCGCGCTCGAGGCGGCCCAGCGCGCGGCTGCGCAGGCGGTGCGCGCTTGAGCTCCTCGGAGGTCGGGATCGGAATCGTCGGCTACGGGGTCATGGGCAAGGCGCACTGCTACGCGTACACCGTGGCGCCGGTGATGCGGCACCTGGTTCATCGGCCCCGACTGCGGGTGATGAGCGGGCGCGATCGCGAGAAGGTGGCTGCGGCCGCCGCCGCCTACGGCGTGGAGTCCTGGGTCGACGACTGGCGCGAGCTCGTCCGCCGGCCCGACGTCGACATCGTCGACATCTGTACTCCCCCCGGCACTCATGCGGAGATCGCCACGGCCGCCGCCGCCGCGGGCAAGGCCGTGATCAGCGAGAAGCCGCTGGCCGTGACCTACGCGCAGGCGGCGTCGGCAACCGACGCCGTCCAGCAGGCCGGGGTTCCCAACGCCGTCGGCTTCAACTACAGGCGGCTTCCGGCCGTGTCCCTGATGAAGCGGATGATCGACGAGGGCGCGGTCGGCACCGTGAGGTTGTGCCGGGCGATGTGGCTGTCCGACGAGTTCGTCGATCCCAAGATCCCGTTCGACTGGCGCTTCGACCGAGCGATGGGCGGGAGCACGATCGCGGACCTCGGCAGCCACCTCATCGACATGGCCACGTGGATGATGGGACCGATCACGAGCGTCAGCGGCCAGTCGACCACGTTCGTCGGCCAGAGGTCGGGACGCAAGGTCACCGTCGACGACGCTTCGGCCGCGCTTGCCGAGTTCGCGTCCGGCGCACGCGGGGTCTTCGAGATGGCGCGAACCGTGGTCCGGCGGCCATGCGACTTCACGATCGAGGTCGACGGCGATCGGGGAACGCTCGTCTTCGATTACGCGCGGATGAACGAGCTCCGTTTCGGCGATGGAACCGACCGCGCCGAGCTCTACGGGATGCGCCGCATTCGCGCCGAGCATCCCTCCCACCCGTACGCCCGCGACTGGTGGCCCATCGGCCAGGGGATCGGATACGGCGCGAGCTTTGTCAACCATCTGGCCGACCTTCTCGAGCGGTGGCCGCAAGGACAGTGGGAGCCGGATTTTGCGCAGGGCGCCGCGGTGCAGGCAGTGTGTGAAGCCATCGAACGCTCGGCCGAGGAAAGGCGGTGGGTGTCGGTGTCCGAAATCACCGAGAGCGCCGGCGTCGCCTCTACGAATCATCGGGAAAGCCGGGAAGGCTGATGTTCTTCAGCCGTGCGCCCCAACGAGCCCTGCGCGTGTACTTCGCGACCGACATCCACGGCTCTGACCGGTGTTTTCGCAAGTTCCTCGCCGCGGCCGAGCACTACGAGGCGGACGCCCTGATCCTCGGCGGCGATATCGCGGGCAAGGCTCTGGTGCCGATCCGCAGCCACAACGGCACATTGAGCGCGACGATTCGGGGTGAGGCGGTGACGGTGCCGGCTCGCGAAGAGAGCAAGCTGCGCGCTGACATCAATCGGTTCGGTTTCTACTCGGTCGTCGGCGACGAGGTCGAGATCGAGCGACTGGAATCGGACCAGTCCCTCCGCGACGCGGCGTTCGAGCGCGCGATCGTGGAGCAGATTGAAGGCTGGTGCAGGCTCGCCGAGGAGCGCCTCGACCCCAAGGTGAGGTGCATCGTCACGCCGGGGAACGACGACCCGACCGCGATCGATCCGGTGCTCGAGTCGGCTCCGCGGATCGAATCGCCCGAAGGGAAGCTCTGCGAGGTCGGGCCAGTGCTTCTAGCGAGCTGCGGCGATGTCACACCTACACCGTGGCTGACCGAGCGTGAATACCCGGAAGAAGAGCTGCAGCGAAGACTGGAGGGGATCCTGGACGCCGCCCCGAAGGACAGCAAGCTGGTCGTCAACTTCCACAACCCGCCTTACGGTTCAGGGCTGGACTTTGCCGCCGAGTTGGACTCCCAGCTGCGCCCCATCATTCGCGGCGGCCGGCCGAGCATCGTGCCGGTCGGCAGCAAGGCGGTGCGCGACGTGATCAAGCGGTACAGGCCGGTCGTCGGTCTGCATGGCCACATTCACGAGTCGAAAGCCGCGCAGAAGGTCGGCTCCACGATGTGCCTGAATCCGGGTAGCGACTATGGTGCGGACGTATTGCGCGGCGTTATCGTGGACTTCGCCGCCGATGGAAGCTACATCGATTTCCTCTTCACAACCGGTTAGCGAACCGCTGGCGGACCCGGTCGCCGAGTCGCGCAGGCTCGTCGAGGCGGCCAACGGCAAAGGTGTCGTCGCGCGCATCCTGGGCGGCGCCGCCATCTACCTCCAGGCGCCCAGCGGCGGGCCGCTTCTGCCCCGGACGGTCATGGACATCGACGTCGCGACGCGACGGGGCGCGCGTACTGCGATCACCGCGGTCCTCATCGCCGCCGGATACGTCCCCGACCAGATGTTCAACGCGCTGCACGGCGCTAGCCGACTTCTCTTCTACGACGCCACCAACGGACGCAAGGTCGACGTATTCATCGGCGATTTCTCGATGTGCCATCAGATCCCCATCGCGGAAAGGCTCGACCGCGAACCACTCACCATCCCGCTCGCCGAGCTGCTGCTGACCAAGCTGCAGATCGTCCAGCTGACCGAGCGCGATCAACGCGACATCTACAACCTTGCTTTCCACCACCCGGTGACTACGGGGAACGGCGCGGGCATCGAGGCGGACGTGATCGCCGACCTGTGCGCCAGGGATTGGGGCCTCTGGCGGACCATCAAGGCGACGATCGAGCGCTGTCAGGCCAACCTCGCGACTTCTGGCATCGATCCGCAAGACTCCGCTGTCATCTCGGCGCGGCTCGCTGTGCTGTGGGAGCGCATAGAGGCGGCGCCGAAAACGGCTCGCTGGCGGCTGCGCAGCAGGGTTGGCGACCGGGTGCGCTGGTACGACGAACCCGAGGAGAACCCGGCCGGGAACTGACGGCTCATCGAAACCGCCATGATGAGTCGGGCCTGGTCCTTCAAGACTCGGTGACACTCGCGCACGCGACCATTCCCCAACCAAGAGGAAGAGCAAGGTGACAAACGACTCGAGCAAGATCGGGCTTCTACTGCCGTCTCGGGAGGCGTTGCTGTGGGCGGGCGGTGACCTGAACTTCGTCATCGACGCAGCTCTGCAGGCCGAACAGGACGGCTACGACTCCGTTTGGGCCGGCGACTCGCTGCTCGCGCGGCCTCGAGGCGAACCCATCGCTCTACTGGCCGCCGTTGCCGGTGCCACGACCCGGGTCACGCTTGGTACGGCGGTCCTGCTACCACTGCTCCGCCACCCCATCTCGCTTGCTCACGCCCTGGCCACGCTTGACCGTATCTCGCAAGGCCGCCTTGTGGTCGGAATTGGTCCCGGCGCCGAGCTCCCCGGCACGCACGCGGAGCTGGCCGCGCTTGGCGTCCCCAGCGAAGCCCGGGTCAGCGCAATGCTGAGCGCGATCGAACGCTGCCGGCGGTTGTGGCAGAACGAGGAACCGGGCCTCGAGCTGCAGCCACGACCCTTTCGCCCGGGTGGCCCTCCAATCTGGTTGGGCGGCGGCGGGCCCCGAATGCTGCGGCTGGCCGGCCAGAAGTTCGACGGCTGGCTCCCGTTCAGCCCGACGCCGGCTGACTATGCGACAGGTCTTCGTGCGGTACGGGAGGCGGCCGAGGGGGCCGACCGCGATCCGGAAGAGGTCGTGACCGGCGCTTACCTGACGGTGGCCCTGGCTGACACTCCGGAGGAGGCCGCCGCTGAGCTGGACACTTACATGCTGGCTTACTACGGCGTGCCCGCCGCGGTGATGGCCAAAGCTCAGGCATGCCACGCGGGAACGATCGAGTCCGTCTCGGAGTGGCTCGATGCCTACCGCTCGGCCGGTGCGCGCCACCTGGTGGTGCGACTGGCTCGCCCAGGCCTCAGGGACTACAACGAAACCACCCGTGAGCTCGTGAGCGCCGCGCGCGGCAACGTGAGATCTCGATAGCCTCGCGCTGACTACAGCAGGGGGACGATTGGCACCCGCTACGCCGGCTCACCAGCGCCCGATGTGGAACATCTCCTCGAACGGCCGGCGCCGTTTCGCGAATGCCGAGCCGCGAGGCTGGTCCTCTGACGACGGATACCCGAGCGCGATGACGCCGAGCATCGTGCAGGACGGAGGTACCCCGAGCTCACGCACTACGTCGGCTTCGCCACGGGTGATCCCGAAATACCAGGCTCCAAGGCCCTCATCCACGGCTGCCAGGAGGATCAGCATGATCGCCATCGCCGTGTCCACGGTCCAGAACGGGACCGGCCAGTTTTCCTCCTTGTCCATTCCGAACTGGAGCTTGTCCGGCTGCGCGTAGCGGTCCAGGTACAGACGCTTGTTGGCGAAAGGGAGAACCAGGCACGCCGGGGCCAGGTTGGGCTCTCGTCCGGGAAACGACTCGGGGTCGGTCGGATCGTCCGTGGTTCGATAGAACCACTCCAGCTCTTCAGGCTTGGCGAGAACGATGAAATCGAAACCCTGGCTGAAACCCCCGGATGGCGCGTGCCGCGCCACCTCCAGGACTCGGGTGAGCACCTCCTCCGGTATCGGCGTCTGCTCAAACTTGCGGACCATCCGGCGGCGGCGTATCGCGTCACGAAGCTCCATGTCAGCACCCTAACCGGTGGCGAAGTCCGCCTCGGGTCGTCCATGCAGCGACGAACGCCCGGGCTGCACCACTGAAACGCCCAGAAAGCCTGACGCCCGGCTGATCAAGCCGAGCGCCAGCTCGAGATCGCCAGGGGTGTGGCGAGCTGTGGATCCGGGGCGCCAAACCCGGCTCGGATGGATACACCATCGTCCTGGCTGCCGATCCCCTGCTACCCCGCCGAGAGCGTACGCCCGCGATCGCCAATTTTTAGATCAAAAAGGCAGCCGCTACCCTCGGGGCGAGGGTGACGCCAGCGCCCGCTCTCATGGGCCCTACTTGATGAACAGTCCTGTGATGTACAGCACGAGCATCCCGGCCAGGGCGCCGGCAAACGCGGTCATCGGCATGCGCTTCCCCTCGTCGGCCCGCCAGACGAGATTCCTACCTATCTGGTAGGCGACCTGGAACAAAGCCCCCGAGCCGATGCTCAGGAACAGCACCGCCAGGATTGGCGAAGCGGACAAGCCGCCGATCCAGGTGCCGAGGATGGCTGGTGCTCCGCCGATGAGACCGAGCGTCGCCAGCGCACGTAACGACGGCCGATCCCTGACCAGTGGAACCACTATCCCCAGTCCCTCGGTCAGGTTCTGGATGATGAATCCAATCACCAGGAAGGCACCGAGAGCCGCCACGCCTGTGCGGAAGGCTGCGCCGATGGCAAGCCCCTCGCCAAGGTTATGGAGCCCTATCCCCACCGCGATCAGCGTGGCCAGCGTCATCCCGCGCCGAGCGCCACCTCCATTGAGAGCGAGCTGGCGACGGCTGATCGCTTCGAGCAGCAAGACCGTGCCGACCAGGCCAATGCCGATGATCCCGAAACCCTGGATCGGGCCATCGAGGGCCGCGGCCTGGTCGATCGCCTCGGTGAAGGTGTCGATTCCCAGGTAGATCAGCAGGCCAACCGTGGCCGCCATCAGGAGCAGCATTGCCCGCCGCCCGAGCCGGCGCACCGCCGGGAGCCAGAGCATTCCAAGAATGATGGGCAGGATGCCGACGTAGACCCCGATCAAGGTGAAGCTCAACAGCGTTGCCGGTGAGGGCGTGGACGTGGTCGTCGCCGCCCCAACCTCGGTGCTGAAAGCGATGGCGTTGGCGCTGAACAGAGTCACTGTGTAGGGCTCGCCCTCGACCCAGTGGTAATCAAGAGTCAAGACGGCGGTACCCAGGCGACCGATCTGCGGATCGGGTGAGATCGTGAACGGCCAGATTGCGTCGTTCACGCTGACCTGGCTGATCGTGACTTCCCTGGCGCTGGTGTTTCTGACGTGCAGCTCGATGACGCCAGGACGCAACACCGTGTTCTCGAACTGAATCGCCTCCTGTGGCGCCGCTGGCTGGACGTTGAGACCGGCGCCGCCCGTGTAAACGAACAGAGCGATCACGGCCGCCAGTAGAACGATGGGCGTGAGCAAGAGCACGACCAGGTTCTGACGCGACATCTTTTCCCGATCCGGCCCCGCTTCTGACTGCTCGCCGGCCGCCGCGGAGTCAGGCGACTTGACCGGATCAGGCCGGGCGGACATCGAACACCCCCGTCCAGCCGAGCTCCGCGAACTCAGTCTTGTGGGCGTGGAACATGTACCGCCCAGGGTGCTTGTAGCTGAATTCGAGAATCCCTCGCTGCCCCTGCATCAGGGCGACCGTGTCTGTGAACTCGGAGGGAGTGCGGCTCGTGCCGGTCGGGTAGTAGTGGAAGAAGTTGGCGTGCAGATGCAGTGAGTTGATGGGGTCGTACTCGAGGATGTTGACAAGGAAGATCCGCACCAGCTCGCCGACTTTGATCTGGATGGGATGCCTGTCGTGGTCGTAGTGGAATGGGATCGTGTTGACGGCGTAGAAGTCGTTCTCTCCATCGAAGTCCGTGTCGAGACCGTTCATCACCATCAGGAATTCGTGATCGACTTTTGGCCAGCCGCCTTTCGGTTCGATGATGAAGGCGCCGTACAGCCCCTTCGCTATGTGCTTGGCAAGCGGACTCGTGTGGCAGTGGTACAGGTGGAGCCCGTAGGGTTCCGCGTCGAACTCATACGTGTAGGTGCCGCCGGGGTGAACCTGCCCGGAAGCGACGTCGAAGACTCCGTCCATGTTGCCGGGGTGGATGCCGTGGAAATGCATGCTGTGTGGATGCGCGGTGGCGTTGGTGAAGGTGATGCGAACGCGGTCCCCCTCGCGCACGCGAAAGGTCGGACCGGGTACCCGTCCGTTGTAGGTCCAGGCCGGGAACTGCATCCCAGGGACGACCTCGATCGACTTCTCGAGCGCGACGACGGTGTACTGGTGCATGGTCTGGCCGTTGGCCAGCTTGCTGACGGTGCCCGCGTCGAAGTTGGTCAGGATTTCGGATGGGTTGAACCCGTTGGCCGTGTGATCGACCTCGCCCCGAACGGTTGGCATCGTGAACGTGCCGTTCGGGTCCGATGTGGAATGTCCCGCATGACCTGGGGCGGGCGATTCATCCGCGAGCACGGCGGTTCCCGGAAGCAGTCGCGAGCCGCCCGCCGCAATCAGCGCGCCCGCGCCGGCCAGTGCCGCGCCGGCGACACCCATGCGAAGGACGTCACGGCGTGACAGGTCGGTGGTCGGCCGATCCGTTTTGGGGCGGCCGGCAGCCTTAGCCATGCCAAAATTCTATGTTAGGTAGCCCTAATAGTCAAAGAATTAGCCGCGGAGCCAGGGGCAGAATGGGTCGTACCTCGGGTTCGATTCCGAGCGCTTCTCCTCCAACCGGTTACGGTTTCTGACAGGTGGACGCGATCCAGTCTCCAGGCGGATTCCGCTTTTTGCCGGTGGACGGGCCGTTCTCGGCCGGCGTGGCTGCCGAACCCGGATACGAGATCGTGCGGGTGCTTGCGCCAACCTACACCGAACTGGGCGAGGGATTCCGGCTCGTCGAGAGCGTCCTTCAGGAATGGAGCCGCCCTATGGCCGCGCTCTGCGCGATGGAGTTACGAATCCCAAGGCCGCTCAACCGCGCCGAATGGGAGGATTTCAACGCTGCTTACATCGCACAGCACGAGGCATGGGGGATGAGGGTGCACGGCCGCCTGCCGGCAGCCCGCACGAATGTCGCGCCGGAGTTCGATCCGCCGAGGGAGCCGAGCTTACACGCGTTTTGTTTCACGGTAGAAGCTCAAACGCTGCGAAGTACCTTTGTGATCTCGGGGGCGGCTGAACCTGCTGGAACTGCTGGAGGCCCTCAGGCCTATTGGGCGGCTATAGCCGAGGCCATCGACGATCGTATGAGCTCGCTCGGCGTTGCGTGGGCGGACGCGACTGAGGTCCAGTTCTACGGGCCCCGCGCCGACCACGATGTCTTCGCCAGCTCGGAACTCCCACGCTTCAAAGATCTGGTGCGACCGGGTCTGCGCTGGTTCTTCTCCCGCCCTCCCATCGATTCCCTTCACCTTGAAATCGATGTTCGCAGTCTCGCGCGCGAGACATGGGCGCTTGAGGCATCAGCGCGTCGCGTTCAGAAGTCGTGAGGCCGATTGGCGGATGACGCTGAGTGAAATCGCATGTCCCATTCAGCGTTTGGCGGCTCGTCAGTGGCCGCGGAATGCCTCCTCGAGCCAGTCGGCGACCACGTCGGCGCGAATCTTGGCGTCGAGGAGCAGCGGCTTCGGCCGCCCGCGATCGAGCCACGCCTTGACCGACTCGAGATCGGCGAGACTCCTGACCGTCGCCGCCTGAAGCCCAACGGCCCTGGCGAGGGCGGCGAAATCGGTCTCCGGGAAGCGCACGGTGTCCATCGGCGCGCGCTCGTGCGCAAAGTGATGGACCTCGGCCGCGTAGGCGGCATCGTTGTAGACGACAACCAGTGCATCGAGGCTGAGGCGGCCGAGGGTCTCGAGCTCGGGCAGCGCCATCAGTGCGCCGCCGTCGCCAAGTGCGATCACGGTTACGCGGTCTGGCCGGGCGATGGCGGCGCCAAGGCCGGTCGCCAGCCCCAGGCCGATGGACATGAACGACTGCGTGAAGACGAACGAGCGCCCGTCGGGCACGTCCATGTACATCGGCGCCCAGCCCATGAAGTGCCCTGAGTCGACGGCAAGCGTCCGCTCGGCCGGCACGAGCTCGTGCAGAGCGATGGTCAGCGAGCGCGGATCTATCTGACCCCCGCCGGTCATGTCGTCGAACGGCTGGTCACGCCAGCCGCCGTGCCGGATTTGCTCTTTTGCCTCGTCGCTCCGTCGCCCCGGCGAGCGATGATCGCCAAGCGTTTCGCAAAGGGCAGTCGCGGTCGCGGCGCAGTCGCCCGCGATTCCAATGTCGATCCGGTGGTGAAGACCGAGCGCATCGCGGTCGATGTCGACTTGCGCGATGGAGGTTCCTGACAGCAAGCCGCCGCGGCGCGTCGTCCACATGTTGAGCGACGCTCCGAATGCGACCACGAGGTCGGAGTCGGCGATCAGCTCGGCACCGACCGGCGACGCGAAGCCGCCGCAGATGCCGACAGACCAAGGGCTGCCGGCGAAGAAGCCGTGGGCGACCGCCGACGTGGCGAGCAGGGCGCCGGTCTGGCCGGCCAGCCGTTCGAGCGCCGCTCTTGCATCCGAGAGGACTGCGCCGCGACCAGCGATGAGCAGCGGCTTCTTCGCCGAGGCGACCAGCGAGGCGAGGGCTGCGACGTCTTCAGCTGGTGGGCGCCGCGCCTCTGGGCGTTTCAAGGCCGGTACGTGATCCGGTGCCGCGCACTCAGCCGCCTGGACGTCCAGCGGCAGCGAGACGAGTACGGTCCTCCGCTCAGAGACCGCGGTCTGCGCGATATGCAGCAGGTCGTCGACCGCTGTTTCGGCATTGTCGATTCGTCGATGCAGCGCGCCTGCGACATCCGCCAGCGACGCGTCGTCGATGAAGAAGTTCGAGTGGCGGGAGGTCGCTTCGGCGGCCAGCAGCAAAAGAGGGGTGCGGCTCTTGGCGGCCTCGGTGAGACCGGTGAGCGCGTTGGTCGCGCCAGGCCCCTGGTGCACGGTGCAGACGCCGAGGCGCCCCGACGTTCGCGCGTACGCGTCGGCCATCGTCACCGCGCCGGTCTCGTGGCGCGCGGCCACGAATCGCGCCCCGCCAGCCTGGAGCGCGTTGGTGAGGTGGAAGTTGCCGCTGCCGACCAACCCGAAAAAGTCCTTGACACCGAGCTTCGCCAGCGCTCCACCCACGGCCTCGGCAACTTGCATCGCGTCTTTTATAAATGGAACACGCCTCGAGGTCGAAACGGGTCGAGGAGCGGAGGCTGTTGTGTCCGCCATGGTTGAACGCCTTCGTTTCGGGAGAGAGCAGATCGCTGCCTCGTTCGACCGCTACGCGCCGACGCATCTACGCGCCGCTGCGACAACGCGCTCCACTGAGGGGAGGTACCAGGCTTCGAGTGTTGCCGCCGGGTAAGGCACGTCGAACGAACCAACGCGTTCGACCGGCGCGTCGAGATCGTAGAAGGCCTCCTTGGCCAGCGTGGCAACCACTTCCGCACCGAATCCCGCGGTCAATGGCGCCTCATGCACGACAACGCATCGCCCGGTTTTGGCAACTGCGCCAACCACGGTTTCCACATCGAGCGGAACCAATGTCCTGAGGTCGACGACTGTCGCCTCGATGCCATCTGCGCTCAACTGGCCGGCGGCGCCGAGGCACAATTGCACGGCGGCGCTCCAGGCGATCAGGGTCACGTCAGCGCCCTGTCGCACGACTGACGCTCTGCCGAAGGGCACGGTGTAGGGGCCGTCCGGCACTTCCATTCTTCCGAGTCGGTAGAGGCGATCAGGCTCGCAGTAGAGGACAGGGTCGGGGTCGCGGACCGCTTCGATCAGGAGGCCTTTGGCGTCATACGCGTTGGCCGGCATGACGACCTTGATACCGGGTGACTGGACGAAGTGAGCTTCGACCGCATCGGAATGAAATTCAGGGCTGCTGATGCCCCCGCCGAAGGGCGCCCTGATCGTGACCTGACAGTGATATCGGCCACGTGAGCGGTTGCGATACCTGGCCAGCTGCGGGCCGATCTGGTGGAAGGCCTGGGCGGTGAATCCCAGGAACTGAATCTCGGCGACGGGCACCATGCCGGAGATCGCAAGTCCCAGTGAGGCCCCGACGATGCTGGCTTCGGCGAGCGGCGTATCGACCACCCGCTCGGGGCCGTATTTTTCGAGAAGACCCGATGTGGCCCTGAAGACGCCTCCCAGCTTGCCGACGTCCAGCCCCAAGACCATGACCCTCGGGTCTCTGGCCATCTCTTCATCAAGTGCGTTGTTGACGGCCTCGAGGATGTTGCGCTGGGTCAACTTGAAGGCACCTCGTCACGCTGTCCGAGCATCCGCAGCGTCGGCGCGGCGTAGACGTGCTCGAAGAGATCCGAGGGCACCATGGCCGGAAAGGCCGCGGCTCGCTGAAAGGCGGCATCGATCTCGGCCCGGACGGAGCCGCGAACCTCGAGATCACGCTCCTGGCTCCACAGGCCTTTCGATGTCAGGTACTTGACCACGCGATCGATCGGGTCGCGACGTGCCGCCTCGGCACGGTCCTTCGGGTCCTCGTACAGAGAGGGGTTGTCGGTCGTGTTGTGGAAGCTCATCCGGTAGGTGACCGATTCGATCAGGGTCGGACCCTCACCGGCGCGGGCCCGCGCGACCGCCTCGTGCGCGACCGCGTGCACGGCCAGGACGTCATTGCCGTCCACCTCGACACCCGGAAAGCCGTAGCCGGCCGCTCTGAGGGCAAAGCTTGGCGTGGCGGTCTGGATCCGCCTCGGCGTCGAGATGGCCCACTGGTTGTTCTGCAGAAAGAACACGACCGGTGCGCGCTGCACACCGGCCAGGTTGAGAGCCTCGTGGAAGTCGCCCTCCGACGAACCGCCATCGCCGACGTAGGCCATCACCACCGAGTCCTTCTTCTGGAGCTTCAGCCCCCAGGCGAGACCGGTCGCATGCGGCAGCTGCGCGGCCAGCGCGACCTGCGTGGGCAGGACGTTCACTCCGTCGGGGATGCGCGTGGCCTCCGTGATGCGTCCCACACCGTTCCCGGCAATCCGTTCCAGCGGGTAGCCGTGCCGCACCATCGCGACGAGCTCCCGGTACTGCGGAACGATCCAGTCGCGAGCGGGATCGAGCGCCATCGCGGACCCGACGATCGACGCCTCCTGGCCGAGCCCAGGCGAGAAAACCCCGTAAAGGCCCTGCCTCTGCAGCGCGATGGCCCGCTCGTCGTAGGCGCGGGACATGAGCATCCAGCGCAGCGCCTCGAGGAGCGTGTCGTCGGTCATGCTCGGCCGAGATCCCGGGACAATTCGTCCGTTGGGCTTCAAGATCGAACGCATGCCGGCCACCGGCGAGAGTATGCCCGGGATGGATGAGGGTCGCCTGCAGCTGGCCTTCGGGATGGTCGCGGACTGGGTCGAGGCAGGGGTGGTGCCCGGGGCGGCCCTCGTGGTGGGTCGCGGAGGCAAGGTCATCGCGGAGGGCTACTGGGGCACGGCCGACGCGAAGGCCGGACGCCAGGCCGGACCCGACACCCTGTGGAGCATTGCTTCGATCACCAAACCTGTGACCGCTGCCGCCTTCATGGCGTGCGTGGACCGCGGGCTGCTCAACGTCGACGACCTCGTCGCCGGCTCGCTACCGGAATTCAGCGCGCGGGACGACCCTGGGCACTGGCGGGGTGAGGTGACATTCCGGCATCTCCTGACGCACACGTCCGGCCTGGCCGGCTTCAGCCGGAACAACCTGGAGATTCGGAAGCGGCACGGCCCGATCGACGAATTCATCACGTCCTTTCTGAAAGAGGAAGTGCACTTTCCGCCCGGGCAGTGGCACCTGTACAGCTCGGTCGGCTTCGGCCTGGCGGCCGAGGCTGTGGGTCGCGCCCTGATCGCATCCACATCTGGGTCCACGACTCGACCGCTGCAGGCGTATGAGAGCTTCACGCTGGACCTGCTGAGAGAGCTGGGGGTCGAAGATGCAGCGTTCCGGCCCAACGAGGTCGAGCAGGAGCGATGCGACTGGGTGGAGTCCACCGGTCAGGAAGGCCTCGACTGGGAGATCGGGAACTCGCGCTACTACCGATCCCTGGGCATGCCGTGGGGCGGGCTGTTCACGAGGGCGCGGGACGTGCTGGCCTTCATCCAGGCGTTCCTGCCCGGCAGGCGCGCGGGCGCCTCGCAAGCGCTTTCGGAGGCCGCCGTCGGCGAGATGGTGCGGCAGCAGGTCGCCCCGCCCGAGGCGCCGGTCTCCATCGCCTCCACGCAGCGCGACATCACCTGGGATCCCACTGCCCAACCCCGGGCAAGCGTCCCCTGGGGATTGGGATGGGAGATCAAGGGCAGCGAGCCCGGCGACTACTTCGGCGACCTTGCGAACGCGACCGCCTTTGGCCACTTCGGGGCGAGCGGGACCATCGCCTGGGCCGACCCGGAAGAGGACCTGGCGGTGGTCCTGCTCACCAACAGGGCCTGGGTTTCGAAGTGGCCGGTCCAGGACCGGCGAGCAGCGCGGCTCGCCAACGCGATCCTGGAAGCGCTTCGCTAGGAGCCGCGGAAAGGCTCGAGCAGGTGCTTCGCGAACAGGTCGAGCTGGCTCAAATCGGCCGTCATCGTGTGCAGGAAAAGCTCCTCGACCCCGACGTCAATCCGCTCCTGGATCTTGCGCTGCACTTCATCTATCGTCCCGGTCAGATACACGGCCTCGATGTAGTCCCACGGCCTCTCTTCGGAAACGACGGCAAGAATCTTCGCCTGCTGCTCGGCGATCGCGTCGGCGCGCCTGGTGGCTTCGCTGAGCCACACGAAGTTCTCGTGCGCGACGGTGAAATTCTTGGCCGCCCTCGAGGTGTCCTGGCGCGCAAGCTCGCCGTCGATCTCCGCGAGGTCCTGGCCGATCTGCTGAGGCGGTGAGGTCGGACGCGCGATCCAACCGTCCCAGCGGCAGATCCGCCGCAGGACGCGGGGGTCCATCTTCGGCTGCTCCGGTGAGGCCGAGTGGGCGAGCTGGCGGCCGCCGGCCACCCACACCGGAGGCACGGTCGTGACCGGCTCAACGGTGATCCCCGAGAAGCTGTGGTAGGCACCCTGGAAGCTCTGGTTCGGCGCCCGCAACAGCTGCATCGACGCCTCGAGCACCTCGTCGGTGCGGCGGCCGCGCTGCTGGATGGCGCCGCCGGTGGATACGAACTCCGGCTCGTACCATCCGGTCCCCACCCCGTAGATGAAGCGCCCTCCTGACAGGTGCTGCAGGGTGGCGATCTCCTTGGCGAGCACGACCGGATTGTGGGTAGGCAGCACGAGAATCGACGTCCCGAGCTTGATTCGAGAGGTGACCGCGGCGACGTGGGCGAGCGTGACCAGCGGCTCGGTCCAGCTGACTCGGTAGAAGCGCCTGGCGGTGAGAAGGTGGTCCGTTATGAACAGCGACTCGAAGCCGAGCTCCTCTGAATGAGCCGCGAAACGCCTCAGTTGCTCGCCGTGGCGCCGCTCCTCGCCCGGGAGCAGGTAGGACGGGAGGAAGACGCCGAGCTTCAACTCGAAACGATTGTATGGTGGCCTTCTCGATGCCTGAAAGCGTCCGCCTGCCCGACGCGGGCGGCGATGTGTATGACTACACGCCGACTGGCCGATTTCTCTACACCGAGGGGGGAGCTCCTCCACGCACCCGCCTCTCCTACGCCGCCGTCCACGTGGTGGCCGATGCGCTGGCTGACACCAACCCCGTCGGACCCGCCGTCGTGGACTGGGATCGCACGCTGGCGTTTCGGCGACACGTCTGGGGCTACGGTCTTGGAGTCGCCGAGGCGATGGACACCGCGCAGCGTGGGATGGGACTCGACTGGGAGTCCGCCAAGGAGCTGATCCGGCTTTCGGTGGCGGAGGCCAGGGCCGTCGGCGGCCGCATCGTCTGCGGCGTGCAGACCGATCACCTCGAGCCCGGGTCTGCGCGCAGCCTGCGCGACATCGAAGCCGCCTACGAGCAGCAATGCGAGTTCGTCGAGGCCCAGGGCGGCCAGGTCGTGCTCATGGCGAGCCGCGAGCTGGCGCGGATCGCACGTGGTCCTGACGACTACGCGCGCGTCTACGGCCACGTGCTCTCCGAGCTGCGGCAGCCGGCGCTGATCCACTGGCTGGGCGAGGTGTTCGACCCCGCGCTCGCGGGCTATTGGGGGTACCGGGAGCTGGACCACGCGATGGCAGCGTGCCTGGACATCATCGTCGAGAACGTCGAGAAGGTAGAGGGCCTGAAGCTCTCACTGCTCGACCAGAAACGCGAGATCGGCATGCGCGCGAGCCTGCCGCTGAGTGTTCGCATGTTCACGGGGGACGACTTCGACTACCCGACGACGATCGCGGGCGACGGCGAGCGGTTCAGCGACGCCCTGCTGGGAGCCTTCGACATGATCGCGCCGGCCGCGTCGGCAGCGCTGTTGGCGCTTGACGCCGGCGATGTCGAAAGGTTCCACACCATATTCGCGCCGACGGTTCCGCTCTCCCGGCATGTCTTCGGCCATCCGACCTTCTACTACAAGACCGGCGTGGTCTTCCTCGCCTACTTGAACGGACACCAGGACCATTTCCGGATGGTGGGCGGGCTCGAGAGCGGCCGCTCAGCCATGCATCTCGCGCAGCTGTTCGTGCTGGCCGACCGGGCCGGGCTGCTTCGCGACGCGGAATTGGCCGTCGAGAGGATGCGCCCTGTGATGGCACTCGCCGGAGTGACTGGCTAGCTCAGCAGGAGTGGTGCGGGCGCGGGGATGGCGGGTTGGTCTTGCCGCGGGTCAGTATCGCGGTCCATTTCTCGTCGAGCGCCCGCATCTGCTCGAGCGTCTCTTCCTGGCTCCAGTCGATGCCGATGAATCGCGCGTAGTTGCCACCCAGCATGCGCGCGATGTCCGCCTGCGGGACGAGCGGGTCATCGCCGGCGGCGCGGTTGACCAGTGCCAGCTTGGGGAGCAAGGTTTCCGGAAACTCGAAGCCCGGGTAGTCGGTGGCCCAGCAGACGCGGCTAAGCGGGCAGCCCAACTGGCGGGCGCGGCGCAGGAAGCCGTACGTCTCGCGCTGGTCGAGCGTGCTGTTCAGGAAGCTCATATCCAGGTAGACATTGCGATGGCGCGAAATCAGGACGAGGCATTCGTCCACCCAGGGGTGGCCCGCGTGGCAGACGAGCAAGCGCAGATTCGGAAACGCTCGCGCCACATCGTCAAGGAGGACCGGCCAGCCGTAGAGCAGCACCGTGTCACCGACCGGCGTGGTCGACAGATGGACCATGACCGGGATGTCGAGCTCGGCTGCCTTGGCAAAGATCGGAAACGCGAGGTCGCGATCGTTCGGCGCCCAGTGGTCGTACATGGGATAGAGCTTCAGCCCGGTCAAGCGAAGTTTGGTGATCGCGCGCTCGAGCTCGGCCACCGCCGCCTTGACGCCACGGAACTTCGGGTTCACGGCCGACATGCCGATGAACGTTTCGGGGTGCCTGGCGACCAGGGCCGCGATGTAGTCGTTCCCTTTGTCGATGCTGGGCGGTCCCTCGACCCCGGTGACGCCGGCGATGTCGACCGTGCCCCGCGCCTCGTAGCGCGTGTACTCGGACGGGGCGACCGCGAGGATCGTGCACTTGTCGACGCCGACGCCTGCGTGGTCCCGGATCAGAGTCTCGGGATCGATCGGCTCCCACAGGTACTCGAGCCCTGTCCAATCTTCGTCGAGGGGATCGCGGTCCTCGGGCAGCGAGCCATGGGACTGGAAGTAACCCATCGTCATCTCTTTGATGAACCGCTCGTAGCCGGGATACAGCCCCGCCGCCAGCACGTGGTTGTGGGCGTCGATGATCATCTGCCCCCTCCAGCTCTGTGATACGTGTCCGCCCATGGCCTGGCTTGCTCGAACGCTGCGCTGGCGGCGATCACGGTCTCGTCGGCGAATCGCCGGCCAACGACCTGAAGCCCGATCGGAAGCCCATCGGTCGAAAGGCCCGCGGGAATCGAGGCCGCAGGGTGGCCGGTGAAGTTGATGGGATAGGTGAGGCACCAACCCAGTAGCGGATCAACACGCCGGCCCGTGATTTCAGAGGGGCCGAGTGTGTTGCCGTCGGTCGCGTTCTCGACCGGAAGGGCGGCCAGGGTCGGACATACAAGCAGGTCGTAATCGTCGAACACGTCCTGCAGCGCGTCGAGCACCTCGGTCCGGATTACGTCGTCACCCCGGTACTCGAGCGCGGACTGCGTATGCCCGAGCTCGAGGCTGGCGGCGAACTCGGGCGATATCTCATCGCGGTGTGCTCCCAGCAGGTCTATCCCCTGCTCTTTGAACGCGTCGGCGGTCTGCGCCGACCGCACCGCGCTCTGCCGCATCCAGCAGTCGCACAGCTCCTCCTGGCTTCGCTTGAAGCCCACCCGCACCTCGTCCACGCGGGCACCCGCGACCTCGAAGGCAGCGACCGCCTCTCTGGTGACCCTCGCCACCTCGGGGTCGATCGGGAAGACACCCAGGTCTGGGCTCCAGGCCACTCGCAGCCCGGCCACCGACCGCCGGGTGGCAGCCATGTAGTCGGCACCGTCGGCGGGCAGGCTGTACGGGTCCCGGTCATCCGGCCCGGACATGACCCCCAGCATGACGGCCGCGTCGGCCACTGACCTGGCCAGGGGGCCCGCGTGCGCGAAAGGCACGGCGAGCATGAACGCATCCGGGCGCGCGACCGCCGCGACGCGCCCGAAGGAGGCTTTGAACCCGTACACGCCGCACCACGCGGCGGGGATGCGGATCGAGCCGCCGCCGTCCGACCCCTGGGCGATGGGCGCGAGGCCGGCGGCCACCGCAGCCGCGCTACCTCCGGACGAGCCACCCGCGTTCATGCCGATGTGAAACGGGGTGCTCGTCGGACCGAAGAGGTAGTTGTCCGTGATCCCCCTATGGCCGAACTCAGGCGTGTTGGTCTTGCCGAGCACGATCGCGCCTGCCCGCTCCAATCGCGTGACGTAGGTGGCGCTGACGGTTGGGGTCCAGTCCCTGAACGGCTTGCAGCCAAACGTGTTGGGCACCCCGGCCTTGAAATCGAAGAGGTCTTTGATCGCAATCGGCAGTCCGTGGAGCGGCCCGAGCTCGGCTTGCGAGATGACGGCTTTCTCAGCCTCTTGCGCGAGGCGCCTCGCCTCGTCATGCAGCACGAGCACGTAAGCGTTCAGCGCCTTGTTGCGGGCTTCGATCCGCTCCAGGAATGCGTCCACAACCTCCACGGAAGACAGGTCGCGGCGCGCGATTCGCCCGACCAGCTCTGTCGCCGGCATGTACGCGAGCTCGTCATGAAGGACCATGGAACTCTCCCTTTAGTCGGCCGGTCTGACCGCAGCCAGGGCTTCTTCGACGAGAGGGCGGACGACCTCGGGGCCTTCGGCCGCGATGCGTCGAGGAGGGAATAAAGAAGACCCCATCGCCACGGCCGCCGCCCCAGCCTTCAGGTAGGCGGCCGCGTTCCGGGAAGAGATGCCACCGGTGGGAACCAGCCTGACGCCGGGGAACGGCTGCAGCATGCCGGCCAGATACGCCGGTCCATTCGGCTCCGCAGGGAACAGCTTGAGCGCGTCGGCGCCATGACGCAGCGCGACGTCGATCTCCGTCGCGGTGAAGACACCGGGGAGCATGGCCAGGCCGCGCCGCTGGGCCATCTCGAGCAGCGCGGGGTTGAGGCCGGGCGCGACGAGGAACTGAGCGCCGGCGTGAGCGGCCGCCGCCATCTCCGCTTCGCTGCGGACGGTGCCGGCGCCGATCAGGACCTGGGGGTGACTGCCGCGCAGCCGAGCGATTGCCACCGCGGCGCTGGGCAGCGTGAACGTGACCTCGACCGCTGCCAATCCGGCCTCTATCGCGCAGCCGGCAGAGGCTATGGCAAGCTCGAGGTCATCGAGGCGCACGATGCCGATGAGCCGCGCGGCGAGCAGCCGATCCACGGCGTCATGTGACGCCGTCATCGACCCACCTCCCGGCTGTGTCTCGCCAGCAGCGCCGCGACGTCGTCCGCCTCGAGTCGGAACAGGTCACCATGCAGGGTCATCTTCAGGGCGCTCATCGCCAGGCCGCGCTCGAGGCCCAGCTCGAGCGAACCGTCGACCAGGCCCCAGATGAGCCCGGCCATGAAAGCGTCGCCGGCCCCGACCCGATCCACGGGTTCCACCGGGTGGCCGTTTCGCCGGACCGTCGATCCACCGCGCGATGCAATGGCGCCGTCGGCGCCCATGGTGACGACCACAGTTTCGACGCCGAGCGCCGCCTGAAGCTCTGCTGCTCCGTCCGCCCCGAAGAGGTCGCGTGCGTCCTCCGCCGTGCAGACAAGGACATCCACCGAAGGCGCGACCTCGCGAACGGCGTCCGCCGCGGCTTCGCGGCCCCACAGCCGCTGCCTGTAGTTCACGTCCACGGTCACCCAAGCGCCGCGGTTCTTCGCATGCTCCATCGCCTGGCGGGCGACGTCGCGGCTCGAGTCCGAGAGCGCGAGCGTGATTCCCGACACATGGAGGAACTGGGTATCGGCGAGCGCGGTCCAGTCGAACGCCCCCGATCCGGCGAGCGCCATCGTCGAGTTCGCGCGGTCGTAAAGGACTTCGATCGGCCGCGGGGCGGCGCCCAGCTCGACAAAATACAGGCCAAGTCGACCGGCCTTCTCCCATCGCACGAGCGAGGTGTCAACGCCGCCCGCGGCGAGAGTCCGAGCGACCCGGCGGCCCAGCGTGTTGTCCGGGAGCACCGAAACCCATGCCGCACGAAGGCCGACGCGAGCGGCGGCATACGCGACGTTGGCCTCGGACCCGGCGACGTGGACGTCAAAGGCGGGCGCATCCTCGAGCCGGTCGCCGGGGCGCACCGACAATCGAAGCATCGCCTCCCCAAGCGTGGTCAGTTGACGGGACGGCAAGCCTGGGGCGCCTAGAAGTAGGTCAGCACAGCGTCAAGCACGTTGTAGTCGCCGTCGACGACCGGCAGCAGTCGCCACTTGTCGAAGGCGGTGCACGGATGGGAGATGCCGCACCCGACCAGGTCGCCGATCGCCAGGTCATCACCCGCGGGAACCTTCAGGTAGGCGTGCTGGTCGTTGAGCGCGGCGATCGAGGCGCCTGGGCGAATGGGTCTTGGTTGGCCGCCCTTTCTTGTGACCAGGCGCGGCACCGGAAGGTCAAGGTCGTGTGGGACGTCGCGTTTGCCAAACCCGAGCAGCGCGAGTCCAGGCTCCGGTGTGGAGAGCACCGCCCCCCACACCTCGAGCGCTTCCTCGAGCGGGCCGGTCTCGGCTAACCGGCTGCCAAAAGGTGAGACCTCCTTGTAATGGACAGCGTCGTGGGTCAGATAGCAGCCGCTCCGCAGCACGGTGCGGACAGGCCGGCTGAGCCGCCAGGGCTTCCCGAGGTCTGCGATCACCCGGTCGAGGAACGCGCTGCCGCCGGCCGTCACCAGCACCTCGGTCGCTTGATCGAAGAGCCTTGCACCGTCCAGCTCTTCCGCGAGCGCGCGGATCTCGCGCAGCAGCCCGTCGACCTTGTGAAGGTCGGCGCCGAGGTCCGAGCTTCCGACGATGCCTTCGAAACCTTCCACCCCCGCGAGCGACAACCCGCGGGAGCCGGCGACCGCACGCGCCACCTCAATGGCGGCCTCGCGGGTCCTGCAACCCGTCCGCCCCCCGGGCAGACCGAGCTCGAGCAAAACCCCCACGCGCCGGTCGAGGCCGGTGCCGGCAAGCGCGCTGTCGAGCAGGTGCACTTCGAGCACCGAATCGACGAGGCAGTAGAAATCAAAGTCCGCATCGCGGCGCATCTCGGTCGCGAGCCAGCTGATGGAGGCCGGCTCGACCAGCTCGTTGGCGAGGATCACTCGGGCCGCGCCAAAAGCTCGCCAGACCCGGACCTGCCACATCGTCGCCGCGGTCACCGCCCACGCGCCGGCCTCGAGCTGCATCTGAAACAGCTGCGGCGACATGCTGGTCTTGCCGTGGGGCGCAAGCGAGATGTCATGACGCTTGCAGAGATCGGCCATGGCGTCGATGTTGTGCCGCAAGGCCGACTCCTTGAGCACCATCGTCGGGTGCATGAAGTCTCCCTGGAGCATGTTCCAGCCCTGCTTGCGGACGTCGCGGATCGTCGTCGGCGGGCCGGCCGGGAACGACTTGTAGCGCCAGTCGATTCGCTCGTCGAGGATGCGATCGAGGTCGAGCGACCGCGCTTTCGACGTCGACGCCATCGCTACGCGCCCAACTCGTTCAGCGCCTCTTGTGCGGCAACAACGCGACCGTACTTCATGGCGAGCGTCTGCAGGCTCGCGCGATGCAGCTCGGGCGCGTAGGAAGAGACGGCGTCCGAGATCACGGCGGCCTGGAACCCTTCGTGAAAGGCGCCACGTGCGGTGTCTTCGACGCAGATCTGCGTCACCGTCCCCGTGATCAACACGGTGTCGACGTGGTGCGCATTCAGCAGGCCTGTGAGCCGAGTTCGGTGAAAGCCGTTGTAGCCGTACTTGTCGACCTGGTGCTCGTTCTGGCGCGGCGCAAGCTCGTCGACGATCGCGACACATTCGCGCTGGCCTTCGATGTCGTCGTAGGAGCGCTTGATGCCCGGCCAGCAGCAGCGGGTGGGCGGGGCGATGACCGGCGACCACTTCCACATCAGGGTTGGCTCCGGCCCCGCGATGAATCGGGTGAAGACTATAGGCCGCCGCCGCGACCGGAACCACTCGAGCAGCTCCTGGTGGACCTCGATTGTCTCTCGGGCGTCGGGAACCTCTAGCGGCGCCCCCACCCTGACGAAGTCGTTCTGCATGTCCACCACGATCAGCGCGGAGCTGTCCCGGCGCAGCTCGAACACGATCAGCAAGCTAACATCCCCGGCATCGAGACGTCCGCATTCGCATTCGCGAGCGACCTGGTGGACGAAGGCATGGCGGCCGTTCTGGACAACATCGCCGGTCGCGGCGGGCTGGGCGGCGTCACCATGGCCGCCGCCTACCACCACGGCCGCGACATCCTCCCCCACAACCCCAAACGCAAGATCCACTTCCTGGAGGGAGGCGCCGTCTTCTTCCAGCCGGACCCTTCTCGCTACTCAGGCCGCGTGCTCCAACCGATCGTCAGCGACCTGGTTCACGACCAGGGAGACGTCCTGGCGAGGCTGTGCTCCGCGGCCGCCGGACGCTCGATGGGTGTTCGGGCGTGGACCGTCTTTCTCCACAACTACTCGCTGGGCGAGGCGCACCCCGAGTGCGCGAGCCGCAACGTCTTCGGCGACGCACACCTGACCGACCTCTGTCCGAGCAATCCCGAGGTGCGCGGCTACGCCGCCGCGCTCGCGGCCGACATCGCGTCGAAGGGGGTGGACGCCGTAGTGGCGGAGTCGCTTCATTTCCACGGCCTGGAGCATGGCTTCCACCACGAGCGGTACTTCATCGAGCTCGGCGCGCTCGGTCGCTACCTGCTCGGCCTGTGCTTCTGCGAGCACTGCCTGGCGGCCGCGCGCGAGCGCGGTGTGGACGTCGACCGGCTGCAGGGGGAGACACGGCGCGAGCTCGAGCGGCGATTCGCAGCCCCGCCGGCTGCCGAGCCGCCAGAGCTCGATCGCGCCACCGTCGAAGCATTCGCCGGCGGTGAGCTTGGCGGTTTTCTGACGACCCGCGCCTGGACCGTGGCGTCACTGGTGTCGGAATGCGCCCAGGCGGCCACCGTCGCCGGCGGCGTTCCCCTTGTCTTCATCGACCTGTCGGGCGCGGTCAAGGGCTACGCCACCGGCCGGCCGCAGGGCGACGCGGCGCCCAGCATCGCCTGGCAGTTCGGCATCGACATCGGCATGATCGCCGAGTCGTGCGGCCAGGTCGAGGCCATCGGTTACGCCGCCGACCCCGACCGGCTCCGGCTCGACCTCGAAGCTTATAGATCACTTATTGGCGACCCGGAGATAGCCGGCGTGTCGGTGATCCTGCGACCCATGGCTCCTGATTGCGACTCGGTAGAAAACCTGGCCCGCAAGCTCCAGGTTGCGCGCGACGCCGGCGTCGGCGAGGTCGGCTTCTACCACTACGGCTTCATGCGGCTCGAATCGCTCGACCTCATCCGCTCGGCGTTGAAAACGATCGCCTAAGACCGGCCGACGATCTTTCCCGGAAGTCTGCCCGTCGGCACCCCGCCGTCGACCACCACCTCGCCGTCGACGATGACGTGCTCGATCCCCGACGGGGAAACGCGGCCGTCGTCCCAGGTGCTGCGGTCCGCCAGGGCCTCGGGATTGAACACCGTGACGTCGGCGGCGCGTCCCTCGACCAGCAGGCCGCGGTCGCGCAGCGAGAACCGCTCCGCTGGAAATCCGGTGACCTTGCGTATCGCCTGCTCCAGGGAGACGGCGCCGCTGCGGACGTACTCGCCGGCGATGCGCGCGAAGGTGCCGAAGCCGCGCCGGTGGGGCCGGCTCCCCATGTAGATGCCGTCGGTGGAGCCGATGTAGAGCGGGTGCGCAAGCGTCCGCCGGATGATCCCCTCGCCGTCGATCGACGCCGGCCAGTGGTACACGGCGAGCGCGCGCCCCGCGTGCCCGGCCAGGAGTTCGAAAAGGCAGTCGACCTCCGCCTGCTTCTCGGCGCGCGCGACCTCGCCGAGGGATCGGCCCTCGAGCCCGGCGCCCCCCTCGACCGAGCTGAGCATGATCTCGCCTCGCTCGCCGATCCGCTGCGCGGTCTCGTCGCGGATGAGCGCGCGCTGGTGCTGGTCGACCAGGTGCCCCATCGACGCGGCGTAGCCGCCGGCCTGCGCCGACTCGGGCAGCATCATCAGCAGGTGCGTGCAGGCGGCTGTATACGGGTACATGTCGAAAGTGACGTCGACGTTCGACGCCTGCGCCTCATCGAGCAGGGCCGCGGCCGCGTCGTCGATCGCCAGGTGTGAGATGTGGACCTTGACCCCCGAGTCGCGCCCCACCTGGAAGCTTTCCTTCGACCCGCGCGCGAGCCGGCTCCAGTAGCCGCGCTGGTGAGGCGCGTAGACCCCGCCCGCCGCCGCCACAAGGCGGCACAGCTCGCTCAGCTCCGCCACTGACGACAGCGCGCCAGGCTGGTACTCGAGGCCCGCCGACATACCGACCGCCCCTGCGTCCAGCCATGCATTGAGGCTTCGCTTCATAGCGTCCATCTGCTCAGGCGTCGGAGAGTCCGCGACCCAACCCATGGCCCCGGCCTTGATGGCAAGGTGGGGCGCCTGCGGCACCAGGTTGTTCGGAATCCGGCCCTCGAAGATGCCCAGGTACTCGGCCACCGTCCTCCACCCCCACCCGATGTCCGGATCGCCGTAGAAGACCTGCAGGTAATCCTTGACCTCGCGGAGCCGGTCGGGGGCAAGCGGCGCCCAGCTGAATCCGTCCGGCGACATCAGCTCGGTGGTGACGCCGTCGAGCACGCCTGCGAACTGGTCTGTGCCGCCGAGGCGCGCCAGCTCGGAGTGAACGTGCACGTCGATGAACCCGGGGGCGACGATCCTCCCTCTGGCGTCGATGACGCGCCTGGCCGTCGCCCCCTCGATGCGATCGACCGCCGCGATCCTGCCGTCGACGACCCCTACATCCCGTTGCGCGCGTGGCGCGCCGCTCCCGTCGACCACCTCGCCGCCGGCGATGAGGAGGTCGAAGTCGGCCATGTCAGGAGTCGAGCTCTTCGCTTCCCGCCTGGGCCAGCAGCTCCCGGGTCATTCGGAGATTGCCGGCGAGCAATCCGCCGTCGACGCGGAGCACCGTCCCCGTGATCCAGCCTGCCTCATCGGAAGCGAGGAACATGGCCGCGTTGGCGACGTCGTCCGGCTCGCCGACGCGGCCCAGCGGATACCACTTGACCAGGCGCTGGAAGACAACCGGGTCGCGATCGATGCGCTCCTGCCAGATTGGCGTCCTGATGGTTCCGGGTGCGATTGCGTTGCAGCGAACGCCGAATCCGCCGTACCGGACGGCGATGCCCTGGGTCAGGTTGATCACGCCGGCCTTGGCCGCGCTGTATGCCTCATTGCCGAGTGCGGACATGCCGTTGACCGAGGTGATGTTGACGATCACTCCTGAGCGCCTCCCGATCATCGAAGGCAGGACCGCCTTGCTGCACAGGAAGACGCTCTTGAGCACGACCGAGACGTCCCGCTCCCAGGTCGGTTCATCGATCTCCAGGACGTCATCCCCATCGGCGATGGCGGCGTTGTTGACCAGCACGTCGACGGCGCCGAGCCGCGATTCCACCTCCGCCACCATGGACTTCACCTCGCTACCGAGGCTCACGTCAGACCCGATCGCCGCGGCCTTGCCACCCGCCCTGACGATCTCGCCCGCGACCTCGTCGGCGCGGTCTTCGTGCCAGTCGACGACCGCCACCCTGGCGCCCTCGCCGGCAAACCTGTTCGCCATCACGCGGCCGATCCCCGACCCTGCGCCGGTGATGATCACCACCCTGTCGGTGAAGCGCATCTTCGTCAGCGGCCCACTGCGATGACGGCATCCACCTCGATCTCGAAGCCCGGCAGGTCGGACTGGATCGTGGTCCTTGCCGGCATCGGATCGTGGAAGAAGTCGGCGTAGATCTTGTTCAGGGCACCGAAGTTCGACATGTCTCGGAGGTAGACGCCCACGCGGACCGCGTCGGCAAGCGACGCCCCCGCGGCGGCGGCGACGGACTGGAGGTTTTGCAGGGTCTGGCGGGCCTGGTCGTCGAACGGGCCATCCACCTTCGAGCCGTCCGTCCGGAACGGGCCCTGGCCGGCCAGGAACAGGAAGCCTCCGCTCTTGATCGCCTGCGAATACGGCCCGCCCGGGGCCGGCGCCGCGTCGGTCCGGATCGGGGTGCGTTCGCTCACTGGAGCACCGGCAGGATGATCCGGCTCGGGTGGGCGGCGTCGTGAAGGACCGTCTGGATGGCTACCCGGCGGTCGCTCAGCCTGTCCGTGCCGACCGGGTTGCCGGTGTTGAGGTTGCGGTCCCAGTGCGGGAAGTGGCTGGAGGACACCTGGACGCGGATCCGGTGGCCGGCCTGGAAGAGGTGGGCGCACGTCCCGAGCTCCATCACGAACTCGGTCACCTTGCCGGCCGGGATCGGCCGCGAGCGGTCGGTGCCGCCGGCGAATCGCGCCCGCTGGATGGTCTCCTGGATGTTGATCGAGCGGCCTGAGGGGTCCACGTCACAGAGCTTGACCACCCAGTCGGTGTCGGGCTGGTCGGTGGCGGCGAAGAGGTGCGCGACCACCGTGCCGGCGACCAGACGCTCCTGGCTCAGCGGCTCCGTGCTGTACACCAGGACGCCGTTCCAGGACTCGACCGGGCGCTGATCCATCGGGCCCATCGGGGCGACGAAGTCGAGGCAGCACGATCGGCCGCCACGGCTGAGCGAGGGCGCGGCGGGGTCGTAGGAGTAGGTGTCGGGGTCCTCGGATGCGCCCGCTGTTTCCTCGGATAGGTATCCGTCACCGCTGACCGAGTTGGCACGCGTGCGCGCGCGCAGATGCAGCGGCCATGGCCTGGACGGCGGAGGCCAGTCTTCGAAGCCCTGCCAGCGATTCGCCCCCGAAACAAAGACGCGCACGCGCGAGCCCTTGACCGGATCTGCGTCCCGCAGCCACTGGTCGAAGAACGCGAGCTGGAAGATGTCGACCTGGTTTTTGGCTTCAGGGCCGAAGTCCACATCGCCGAACGCGGGCATCCAGGGCATGTGGTACCAGGGGCCGATGACCAGGCTCGTGTCGGCAGCGCGGGGCCCACGGCGGATGCCGTCGTAGTTAACCATCGTGCCCTCGAGAAAGACGTCATAGAGGCCGCCGACCGCCATCGTCGGCACGTCGATCGAGGGCAGCTTGTCGGTGACGTCCCAGCGCCTCCAGTATTCGTCGTTCGTCTCATGCGCGAGCCAGTCGGCGAAAAACCCGCCGGGCGAGCCCGGTGTGAGGTTCGGTATCGCCGACAGCGGCAGCCACCAGTAGTAGTCGTTGACCTTGGCGTACTGGGCCGCGAGCCCCGGTTCCAGGTCGGGGTCGCGGCGGCGGGCCACGTCGTCCGCGAGAAAGGTCGCCCAGGAAGCGTTGAACGCGAGCGCAAACGCGCCGTTGTTGTACGCCCAACCGTCGTAGAGGTCGGGGCTGGTCATCGCCGGGACCATGCACCGAAGGCCATCCGGCTTGCGGACCGCGATCTGCAGCTGCGTGTGCCCGGGGTAGGAGAAGCCGTACATGCCGATCCTGCCGTTCGAGAAGGGCAGCGAGCCCAGCCACTCCATGGTGTCCTCGCCGTCGTCCGCCTCGGACTCGAACGGGATGAACTCGCCCCCCGACGCCCAGCGTCCGCGGACGTCCTGCGACACGACGGCGTAGCCATGGCGCGCGTACCACGAGGGGTGCGCGTAGCAGAGGTCTTCGCCCTGGTTTTTGTCATAGGGCAGCCGGATCAGGAGCACCGGATGCTTCCCGCCACCCGACGGCCGAAACACCTCAGACCGCAGCACGGTGCCGTCGCGCATCGTCGCCTCGAGAGTCTCCTGGACGATGGTCTCGCTCATAGGATCCCGTACTCCTTGAACACTTCGCGGAGGTTGGCGCCCTTGCGCAGGACGTCGCGCATCGTGTCTTCTCCCGAGACCTTCTCCATGGCCCTGGCGATCACGTCGTCCTCGACGGCCGCGGGCACGACCACGCAGCCGTCCGAGTCGGCGACCACGAGGTCGCCTTCCGCGACCGACACGCCGCCGACCGGGATCGTGCCCCGGATCGAGATCACCTCGAGCCGGCCCTTCGAGTCGGCGGGCGTCAGGCCGGTGGCGAACACCGGGAACTTCATCTCCTCGATCCCCCAGCTGTCTCGGCTCAAGCCGTCCAGCACCACGCCACGGCCCCCCTTGGCGCGGGCGTGCGTGCTCAGCAGCTCACCCCAGAGCGCCGCCCGGACCCAGGCCTGCACAGCGCCCACGACCACCTCGCCCGGCCGGAGACTGTCGAGAAGCTCCAACAGGAGGTGATAGGGCTCGGCGGGCAGCTCGCTCACCTCGACCGCGAGCATGGTCGCCGCTCGACCCGCGACCCTCGCGCCGGGATAGAGCGGGCGCACCTCCGGTCGCATGACCTGAAATCGGTAGCCGGCGTCGTCCAGGATGTCGGCCAGCACCGATGAGTAGAGGTGCTCGGAGATGCGGTCGAGGTATTCGGTGGAGTACCGGTCCATGCCTCTCCTTATTTGTGTACGGCCGCCGCCAGCTTCATCGCTTCACGGATGACCACATCCTGATGGGGTTGGAGGTCCTGACCGCCGAAGGACGCGAGAAGGTCGAGGAGCGGATCCGCGACGTCGGTCCGCCTGCCGGACAGCTCCTCCAGAATCGCCAGGCCGCAGTAGGGAACGTAAGCCGGCGAGTAGCCGCCCTCGTGGCAAACCACCAACCGGCCGTCGCACACCTCGCTGGCCACACCAAGCATCACCTGCGTGAGCTTCCGGTAACCGTCGCTCGTCATCATCATCGAAGCCAGCGGGTCCATCGCGCTCGCGTCGAGACCCGAGGCGACAAAGATCAGGTCGGGGCGAAAGCTGCGCAGCGCAGGAGCCACGACGCGCTCGAACGTCGCGACGTATGCCCCCACGCCCGAGCCGGCCGGCAGCGGGACGTTGATGTTGAAACCGTCGCCGGCGCCTGAACCCCGGTCTGTGATGGCGCCGGAGTCGGGCGGGTAGTTGTTGTCCTGGTGGACGGAGATCGTGAGCACGCTGGGGTCGTCGTAAAAGGCGTGCTCGGTGCCGTTGCCGTGGTGCACGTCCCAATCCACGACCGCGAGCCGCGACAGTCCACGCACCTCGCGCGCGTGGAGCGCCGCGAGCGCGACGTTGGCGAAGATGCAGAACCCGCGACCCGTATCTCGCTCGGCGTGATGCCCGGGTGGCCGCACCAGCGCGTAGACGTTGTCGACCTTGCCGTCGAGGACCGCGTCGACCGCGGTGATGCACCCACCCACCGCCAGCAGCGCGATCTCGTAAGAGCCCGGGCCGAAAGGCGTGAGGTCGCCCGCGTCGCCGCCCAGCTTCGAGCTATCGCTCTTGATGCGATCGACGTACTCGCGCGTGTGCAGCCGCAGGATCTCGTCATCCGTGGCTGCGCGCGGCTTGAGCAGGAGCAGGTGCTCGAGGAGCCCGCTGACCTCGAGGAGGTTGCGAATCCGCCGCTTGCCTTCCGCGTTCTCCAGGTGCCCGAGCGGCTGCACGGTGAGGCCCGCCGGGATGACCCATGCGCCAGTGCCGGTGTCGTGCCACATGTACAGCTCGTGCCAGACGAGCCCGGTGGTCAGCTGAGACCCCCTTCCAGCGGCGCCGTCGGCGGGGCTTCGAGCGGTGGTGGGGTTCCCTCGGGAGCCAGGTACTTGTCGTACGCGTTGCGGATCATCGGCCACAGGCCCTGCGGCGCAAAGACCGCGATCACGGCCAGGATCAGGCCGAGCAGCAAGTTCTGGTACTCGCCGAGCGCGACCAGGTACTGGTCGAGCCCGATCACCAGGCCGGCACCGAGAATCGGGCCGCCGAAGGTGCCCCATCCGCCGATCACGATCATCGCCAGCAGGTCGATGATGCGCGGGAAATCGAAGATCGTGGTCGATATGCCCCCGTTGTAGTGAGTGCTGTAGCCGCCGGCGAGGCCCGTGAAGAAGGCGCTGATCGTGAACAGCACCATGCGAACACGGAACTGGTTGATGCCACGGCTCACCGCGTACGTTTCCGAGTCGCGAAGCGCTGTCATGGCCACACCGAGGGGTGAGTGGATGACGCGCCAGATGACGAATGTGGCGATGGCGAAGATCAGACCCGCCAGGTAGTAGAGATAGATGGTTCGCTGATCGCCTATGGCGTTGCCGAACTGGAAAGTCTGGACAGTGACCAGCCCGTACCCACCTCCGCTGATGAACCGCGGACCCGTCACCGCAAACACTCGCGCGAGCTCGTGAAAGGCGAGGGTCAGCAGCACAACGTAGACGCCTCGTAGCCGAAGCGTTGGTAGGCCGATGCCAAGGGCCGCGATCACCGCGACGATCGGCGAGAAGAGGATGGCGATGAACGGGTTCCAGCCCAGGCTGTGGACCAGGACGCCCGAGGTCCAGCCGCCGACCGCGAACAAGGCCACCTGGGCGAAGGAGTAGATGCCGCCGTACCCCATGATCAGGTTCCACGACTGGGCGACCACCGCCTGGACGAAGAAGAGGATCAACAGCGTGATCAGATAGGTGCCGATGTCGAGCCGCAGGAGCACCCACGGCAGCGCAAGCAGCAGCAGCGCCACCGCCCCCACCGTATACAGCGAAACCCGGCGCCACGGAGCCGCGGCCTGATCGAGCTTTGGCCGCGCGACGCCTGCAGCGACCCCCGCCTGGGTGCTCACAGCCGCCGCACCTCGCCGATTCCGAAAAGGCCGTTCGGCCGGACGATCAGCATCAGGATGATCAGCAGGAAGACGCCGGGCTGCGCCCACGCGACGCCGTAGAAGACCTCGACAAAGGACTCGAAGATGCCGAGCACGAACCCGGCGACCAGCGCCCCGCGGACGCTTCCCAGACCGCCGAAGATCGTCACGATCAGGGCCTGGATCATCGGATTGAAACCCGAGTTGGGATTCAGGAAGAAAAACGGCGAGAGCAACACCCCGGCCAGCCCGGCCAGGGCTCCGCTGATCGCGATCACCAGGCCATACGTGCGCACCACCGGAATCGACATCAGGCTCGCCGCCTCCTGCTGCTGCGACACGGCGCGGATCGCCATCCCCTGGCGGGTGTAGGTGAGGAACAGATAGACCAGCCCGAACAGGGCCAGAGACGTCCCGATCACGAGCAGGCCCTGCTTGGTGATCTGGACGTCGCTGACCGTGAAGTTGCCGGCGATCACCGGTGGAATCACCTTGTACTGCGGGTCGAAGATCAGGATCGCCGCGGCGGAGACCGCGATCGAGATCCCGACGGTGGCGATCAGGGTCGAGTTGTCGAACCCGGGCTTGCCGATCACCGGCCGGATGAAGGTCAGGTGCATGAGGTACGCGAAGGCAGCGGCCGCGAGCACGCCGATCGGGAGCGCGACCAGGATCGGCAGGTTGAGCCTGGAGACCACGAAGTAGGCGACGTAGGAGCCGACGACGAAGATGGCCCCATGGGCGAGGTTCAACAGGCGCACCGCCCCCCACACCAGGGTCAGGCCAAGCGCCATCAACCCGTAGACCGAACCGAAAAGGACTCCACCCCAGATCGCCTGGACGAGTTGCGTGCTCACCCCAGGTAGCTCTCCAGCAGCGCCTTGTCGCGGAGGAGGTCGTCAGCGGGACCCTCGCGCACCAGCGACCCCGTCTCGAGGAGATACACTCGGTCGGCAAGGCCGGCGACGTGATTCGCGTTCTCGTCGGCGATCAACAGCGACAGCCCGCCCTGCTTGACCTTGTGGATGCTGGCGTAAATCTGCTGCGTGGTGATCGGCGCAAGGCCGAGCGAAGGCTCGTCGATCAGCAGGAGCCGGGCTTTCGACATCAGGCCGCGGCCGAGCGCGAGCATGCGGCGCTCGCCGCCGGACAGGGTGCGCGCAAGCTGGCCGCCGCGTTGCTTGAGCCACGGGAACAACTCGTACACGCGGCCGAGGCGCGCGCTCCGCTCCGACCATGTCGGGCCGTGGTAGGCGCCCATCAGCAGGTTCTCGGTCACCGTCATCTCGGCGAAGAGCAGGTCACCCTGCGGGATGTGGATGACGCCCGCAGCCGCGATGGCGTCCGCCCTCCAGTGCGTGATGTCCTTGCCGTCGAGCAGGACTTGCCCCGCGCGTGGGGGCAGCAGGCCGGTGATCGCGCGCAGCAAGGTTGTCTTGCCGTGGCCGTTTGGGCCGAGGACGATGACGCCTTCGCCTTCGTTGACGACCAGGTCGATCCCGTGCAGCACCTCCCCGCCGCCGTAGCCGGCGACGAGGCCCCTGACTTCAAGCATCCTCAAGCATCGGTGGGCGCCGCCTCCTCTGGGCCCATCGGCGCGAGGTTCCCGAGATACACCTCGATGACCCGCCGGTCGCGAAGAACCTTCGATGGCGGACCGACCGCGATCTGCTGGCCGTGGTGGATGACGAGGATGCGGTCGGCCAGCGCCTGGACGGCCTTCATCACGTGCTCGATCATCAGGATGGTCACGCCCGACTCATTGCCCGTTTTAGCCACGACCCGGATCAGGTCGATCATCTGCGCCCGCTCGCTCGGGTTGAGGCCCCCGAACGGCTCGTCAAGCAGCAACATCTGCGGCCGCATCGCGAGCGCTGTCGCCAGCATCAGCCGCTTGCGCGCCAGCACCGGGAGCGCGCCCGCCAGCTTTCGCTGCTGATTGCCGAGCCCGCAAAGGGCGAGCGCGTCGAGCGCGTCATCCTGCGCCTGGTTCTTGAACGAGAGCGTCGGATTCTCACCGTCGCGGCCGAACGCGCCGCCCACGAGCACATTGGTCAGGACGGTCTGGGTGTCGAAAGCCACGGTGGTCTGAAAGGTGCGAGCGAGGCCGAGACGGCTGATCTGGTGCGCGCGGAGGCCCTGGATCTCGCGGTCCTTGAACTTGATGACGCCGCTGGTGGCCGGGTTGACGCCCGAGATGCAGTCGAAAAGAGACGTCTTGCCGGCGCCGTTGGGCCCGACGATGGCGTAGACCTCGCCGGGCTCAACGGCAAAGCTCAGGTCGCTTACCGCGAGCAGTCCTCCATAGGCCTTGCTGACCTTCTGGCACTCGAGGATCGGCATTCCTGAGCTTAGTCTGGCGTTTTCTGGAGGCCTATCTCATCCAGGTGGGCAACACAAACGTGCCGCTGGTGAACGGTGTCGGGGACACCACCTTCTGTACGCCGTCCTGGATCTGGACGATGATGTGCGGCTGCCCGATCGACGCGTCGGCCGTCTGCGCCGGGAACTGGACGCCGGTGTGGTCCACGAACGAGATCGAGCCCGTCGTCCCTCGCCAGATCACCGACTCGGTGGCCTTGGCGACCGCCTTGTAGTTCTTCGGGTCGCCGGCGACGGCGACCGCGGCCGCCCATACGTTGACTTCGTCGTAGCAGCCGCCGGCGTTGGCCCAACCGGGCTGGGCACCGAACTTGGCCTGGTAGCGCGACCGGAAGTCGTTGCCGATCTTGTCCGGAAGCAAGCCGAGCACCGTCGCCCACACGATGCCGTTCGCGGCCGGCCCGGCGAGGTTCAGGTACTCGGGCACCGACGGCCCGTACTGCTGGTAGACCAGTGTTTTGGTCGGGCTCGCCGCCCAGGCCTTGGCCATGGCTGCGTCATCGGCCGGCGAGAAGTCGCTGGTGAAGAGCACCGTCGGCTTCGCCTGCTTGACCTTGGAGAGGACCGGGCCCCAGTCGGGCACCGCGCCTTCCGATACGCCGTCGTTTGTCAGGACTGACCAGCCGAGCTGCTTGATCTGATTCTCGAAGCCCGTGGCGATCACGGTGCCGTACGCGCTCTTGCCGCTGATGATCGAGCAGGTCTTGACCCTTGAGTTGAGGAGGCCCTGGTTGAGGGCGCCGTCGACCCAGTAGGCAAAGCCCTGGCCGTACCAGGATTCGGTCGGGTCGCACTGGAAGATGCCCCAGTACTTGCTCGGGTTGCCCTTGTAGCGGTTGACCCAAGCGATCTGAGTGTTCACGTTGTAGTAGAGGGCGCCGGCGTTGGCGACGATGTCGAACTCCGGGCCGGAAGCGAGGTGATAGCCGGAGAAGATGACATCGGCCTTCTCGACGCTGACCGCCCGGTTGAACGCGGTCGTGATCTGGTCGGTGGACGAGTCCTTGTCGTCGATCTCGACGTAGTCGAGGTGGTAGCCGATCAGGCCGCCGCGTGCGTTGATCTCATCGACCGCCATCTTCACGCCGTTGGCCATCTCCTTGCCGTCGGACGCGATCACCCCACCGGTCGGGTAGATGCCCACGACCTTTACGTTTCCGCGGGATCCGCCTCCTGAGCCTCCCGATGACTTGGGGGCCAGGGCGCTGCCCGCGACGCCGCCGATGATGAGCCCGCCGACGGCGCCTGCGCCGCCCGCGAGCAGCTGCCTCCGCGTAATCTCTCGCTGACTTACCGAATCGGCCGCCACTTCTTACCTCCCTGTAATGACGTGGGCTTGGACCACGTAGCTGCCTCCGCCCCCCCGCGCCAAGGGCTGCCAGCCCTAGACGTTGTAGTCGACCTTGACAGGCGTGCCGTTCTTGGCCGCCGACTCGTCGATCGCGAAGCAGACCGCCATCGACTTGTAGGAATCATGAATCGAGGCGTGAGACTCGACGTTGTTCTCGATGCAGTCGATGAAGTGTGCTATCTCAGGCACGAACGGGTGGTGCGTGACATCGCCGGATGACGGCTCGATGGTCGGAAAGGTCCAGTAGTCGAGCGATCCCGGATAGTGCTTCTTCGAGTAGACCCGGTTGTTCTGGATCGTCCCTTCTGTACCGAAAAGGCGGACATTGAAGATGTATGGGGTGTCCGCGTCGAGCACGGTGGAGAGCTTGCCGACTGCCCCGTTCTCAAACTTCAGCGAGGCCACGGTAACCGGGTTGTACTGGTAGTTCATGTCCAGCTTCGGACCGGCCGAAAACGCCGCCACCTCGGTGATCTCACCGGCGAAGTAGCGGATCGCATCGGCGGCGTGACAGCCGGCGGCGATGAACGCGCTGCCGCCGAGGGGCATCGCCACCGACCACGGATAGCTCGGATACTCCTTCTTGAGCGGGTGCCAGTAGTCCGCCTCGGCGTAGATCATGTTTCCAAGCACGCCGTCGGCCTGCAGCTTTTTGACGGTGATGAACTGGGGGTTCCAGCGCAGCACGAAGGAGGTGACGCTCTTCACCTTCGCGTCGGTGACCGCCTTGTGGATGCGGCGCACCCCCGCGTAGTCGAGAGCGATCGGCTTCTCGATGACCACGTGCCGGCCCGTCTTGGCTGCCCTCTCGAGCTGCGCCGGCCGGGCGTCCGGCGGCGTGCAAGAAGCGACGATCTTGACGCGGTCGTCGTCGAAGAGCTCGTCTTCGGTCTTGTACTCGTGCGCCTCGACGCCGTGCGACTTCATCAGGCGTGCGGCCTTGCCGGGCGTCCGGTTGTAGACGCCGATGACCTCGGTCAGCGGATGGTCGCGGAACGCCTTGACATACTCGCCGGCAACCCAGCCCGCACCGAGGATGGCTACCCCGTACTTCTTAGCCACTTTTACGCCCCTCCCTGAGACAGTGGGTAGCCTAGGTAGCCCCGGGCAAGGTGTCAAGGAGCGCGAGGCGCTGCGGTCAATTACGCGTTAAGTGCGGTGCTAGAGTCTTGCCGCCTTGGCTTACGATCGGAAACAGGCCGGACATCATGTCGCCCAGGCCGACCGACCTGACTACCGCCTGCTGATAGGACATGCCGAGGTGGCCGTCGGCGCGCCGCGCGAGTTCACCGTTCTGGACCCCCGCCGTGCAGCCACGCTTATGGCGTGGGTCACGACGCTGATCCCGGCGACCGGCACGCGGCCCGACGCCGCGTCCATCGGCGCCGCGGAGTACGTAGACGCAACTGTTTCGCTGGTGCCGGCGCTCCGTCCCGTACTCCTGCAAGCGATCGACCAGGTCGAGCTCCTCGCACCCGGTAAGGCTGGGAAAGCCTTCACCGAATGTACCCTCGAGGAGAGGGAGCTCCTGCTTCGTGAGTTCGAGGCGGACGACCAGAGCGATGCCTTCAACATGGTGCGCGACTTCACCTACGAGGCGTACTACGGCCATCCGCGGGTGCTCGCCGCGCTCGAGCAGGACACGGGCTGGAGCAGCAGATCGCCGACCCGCGGCAGCTCGATGCAGCCTTTCGATGCTTCGAGTCTCGAACGAGTGCGCTCGCTGCCTCCGCGCTGGCGCAGGGCATGAGCGCGGAGGAGGCGGCCGATGTGCTGGTCATTGGTTCCGGCGCCGCGGGCGCGGCCGTCAGCCTTCGCCTGTCGGAGCAGGGCGCGAAGGTCGTCTGCCTCGAGCAGGGGGATTGGGTCGACCGCACGAAACTGCCGAAAGCGCACCTCGACTGGGAGGTGCGCGGCCGGCGCCACTGGGCGGCCAACCCCAATGTGCGCCGCTGGGCGGCCGACTACCCGGTGGCGAGCGGCGGCGAGAACCCGGTCGACATCTATATGTACAACGCGGTCGGTGGCAGCACGATCGGCTTCGCCGGCAACTACTGGCGACTTGCGCCTTCCGACTTTCGTGTGCAGAGCCTCGACGGCGTCGGCGTCGACTGGCCGCTGAGCTACGACGAGCTGGCTCCGTACTACACCCTCAATGAGGCAATCGCTGGTGTGGCGGGCCTGGCCGGCGATCCATGCGGACCTCCGAGAGATCCGCTGCCCCTGCCGCCTGCGCCGTTGGGGCGGCCAGGAGAGCTGCTGCGGGAGGGATACGAAAGGCTCGGGTGGTACTGGTGGCCGACCGAGCAGTCGATCGTCACCGCGCCTTACGAGGGCCGAGCCGCTTGCGACAACCGCGGATGGTGCGGTTTCGGCTGCCCGCATGGGTCGCTGTCGACGGCCGACGTCTCGTACTGGCCGCGTGCGTTGAAGAGTGGCGTCGACCTGCAAACGAACGCGCGCGTGCGCGAGATCGCGGTCGCCCCCGACGGACGTGCCAAGGGAGTGCTGTACTACGACCAGTCGGGCGCCATCCAGGTAAAGCACGCTTCGGTAGTTGTCGTCGCATGCGGTGGTCTCGGCACGCCCCGGCTGCTGATGCTCTCGTCGTCAGCGAGCCACCCCAACGGGCTCGCCAACTCGAGCGGGCTTGTGGGCAAGAACCTGATGACCCACGTCCAGAGCTTCGCCGTCGGTCTGTTCGATGACGCCGTCAACGGCTGGCAAGGCACCTGGGGCGGCACGGTTTCCACGCGCCAGTTCTACGAGACCGACGCGGCTCGCGGTTATGTGCGCGGATTCATCATGAGCGGCTGCCGGGGATGGTCGCCCCTAAACCTCGCGCTGCAGGTTGCTCCGTGGGGTTCCGGACATCATCAGGCGCTCGACGCGCGGATCAACCGCGAGGTCGTGATGTACCTGTGCGGCGAGGATCTGCCCGAACAGTCGAACCAGGTGCTGCTCGACTGGGATCACCTCGATCAATTCGGGATGCCCGGCGTGCGTACCCACTACACGCTCGGCGAAAACAGCCGGCGGCTGGGCCACGACATGATCGCCCACGCGCATCAGGTCCTCGACGCGGCGGGCGCAAGGACGGTGCGCGATTTCGGGCTATCCCCCATCTGGGGTTGGCACCTCCTCGGAACCGCACGCATGGGAAGCGATCCCGAGACGTCGGTCGTTGACGCCTCCCACCGCGCACACGATGTCTCGAACCTGTTCATCGTGGACGGAAGCAGCCTGCCCACAAGCGGCGGTGTCAACCCGACGGCGACGATCCAGGCGCTGGCGCTCAGATGCGCCGACCAGATCTGGAACCGCAGAAGGGATCTCGGAAACTGAAACTCAACGCGGAGCAGATACAGCTTCTGCGGGAGCCGCACCTCGCCTACGTCGCGACGGTCAATCGCGACGGCAGCCCGCAGGTCACCCCCGTGTGGGTGGACACCGACGGCGAGGCCATCCTGTTCAACACGGCCCGCGGACGGCTCAAATGCCGCAACCTCGAGCGCGACCCACGCGTCTCGATCGCGGTCGTCGACGCCGCCAATCCCGACAGCCGCACTTTGATCGCTCGGGGTCGCGCCGTGCTCATCGAGGAAGGCGCACTCGTGCACATCGATCTTTTGAGCCGCAAGTACGACCACAAGCCGTGGGTTGCGGTTCCCGGGCAGACGCGGGTGATCGTCCGGGTGCTGCCAGACCGCATCACGTCAGCCGACTGAGGATCACCGGCGCCAGTCGGTCGCCAGATGCGACCGAGGTTCGCCGCGACGGTGTGCCCAGGGTTCCCGCGATTTGCTGATCGTGCGTACATAGACTTCCGCCATGGTTGAACGCCTTCGTTTCGGCATATGCACCGACCAGAACACGCCGTGGGACGCACTCGTAGGCAGATGGAAGCTGTACGAGGAGCTTGGTTTTGACAGCGTCTGGGACTGCGACCACCTGGTCCAGCCCAGCCGGCCCCACGGTCCCTACTTCGAAGGCTGGACCCTGTTGGCCGGCCTGGCCGCGGTCACCAGCCGGATCCGGATCGGTGTGCTGGTCACGTGCAACACCTTTCGGCACCCCGCGCTGCTGGCCAAGGAAGCCGTTACGGTCGACCATATCTCCAACGGGCGGCTTGAGTTGGGCATGGGCGCAGGCTGGTATGAGCCCGAGCACACCATGTACGGCATTGATTTCCCATCGCCGGACCAACTCATAGGGCGCTTCGAGGAAGCCGTCGAGATCGTAGATAGCCTTCTCCGTAACGAGGTCGTCACGTTCAAGGGAAACCACTACTCACTCCACGACGCCGAGTTCAGACCTGGCCCAGTACAGAGGCCCCGACCGCCACTGACCATTGGCGCACATGGCCCGCGGATGTTGAAGCTTTGTGCTCGATACGCGGACGCCTGGAACTCGTTTGGAAGCGTCGACGAGATTCGCGCTCGCAACCGAATTCTGAACGAGAAGTGCGAAGAGGTCGGTCGTGACCCTGGGGAGATAGTGCGCTCCCTCTATGTATGGAGGGCCAAGGCGGATGATGACCCGTGGGACTCGATCGATGCATTCCAGGACGTAGTCGGTAGGTACCGCGAGGCTGGAATCAATGAATTCATCATCGACCAACCTCGCGACGAGCAGATACCGGTGCTGGAGCGGGCTGCTCAAGAGGTGATCCCCGCAATTCGGTCGTGACTATCGCAGCGTCAGTCGTTCGCCTCAAGCTCAGGCTGGTTGGCTGGTCACTGGCACGGCCAGGCCAGGCGCGCCTAGCTTCGACGTTTGGGAGTCCACGCCTGACCTCGCCAGGAGGTCCAGCCCGAGACGGGCTCGCCGCACCCGCTCCCGGCTGAGGGCCACGGCCGTCGGCATCAGGTGGGAGCCCGCCGGGTAGATGTCGGGCGCGTTGCGCAGGCCGAACTTGAGGTAGACGGGAGCCGCGACGCGGATGATCTCCGGGATCTCGTGCATGCGGATGAAGCCGCCGAGGTTGTCCGGCGCCTCGATGTAGATGTCGAGGGGGACGTCGACCGCGGCGCGGATGGCGGCGATCTGGGGCAGCGTCAGGTCGGTGGGAAGGTTCAGGGTACTGGCGCCCAGGCGCTCGATCACCTGGGCCGCCGCCGGGTTGGCCGCCGGGAGCATGACCGAGACTTTGGCCTGCATATCCGCGGGCAGCGTGCCGGCGCGGCGCAAGGCGTCGAACGCCGCCAGCACCCCGAGATCGGCGATGAGCACGCTCCGGAAGCCGTGCGCGGCCGCTCGCAAGGCGTCGTCGAGGCACGCGACGACCTGGTCCTGGCCGCGTGCCGTAGCGGCCACCACCCCGCCCGCGGGAGCGCGCGCCATCGCGGACGTGTCCCAGCCCGCGTTCGGCCGCGCGAAGAGGGAAACCTCCACGCGCGCCCGGGCGGCGATTCCCGCCATCTCGTCCAGCTCCAAATCGGTCTGCATGAAAACGCCACTGCCCTGGGACACGCGGTGGACAGGAACCGACAGCCGGCCGGCCTCCTCCAGCACGGCGCGAAGGCACTCCGGCCCTTCTGTGCTCGGAATCTCGACGCGGTACTGCGCGCCGTCGGGAAATCGCTTGGCCGAATCGGGAAGCTCGTGCAGGTCGCCAGGGGGCAGTCCCATGGAGCGGAGCACGTCGTGGGCCGCTGAGGTCATGGGCGTGTGTACACGAACGGCCGGCCTCGCGCCGGCACCACCACGTTCACGCCCCCTCCGAGACGTTCGACGGCGGCCACCATCCGCGCGGGGTCGCCGGGATTGGCCGCGAACATGTCGTAGTGCATGGGTATCGCCACATCAACCTCGGCCTGGATCGCGAGGACGGCCGCCTCATCGGCGTCCATGTTGCCGACGATGTCGAGCGCTTCGCGAGTGGCGTCGCGGCCGTTGATGGGAAGCAGGGCTATGTCGACCCGCAGCTCGCGCAGGCGCCGACCAAGGCCGTCGTAAGGGATGGTGTCGCCGGCGTGATAGACGCGGACTCCACCACCTTCGAAGACGTACCCGAGAAACCGATCCATACCCCCTGACACCTCTCGCCCGAAAGAGTAAGCGTCGGCCGGGTGGACGCCGTGCATCGCCGGGAGCGCGTGGATCGTGATCCCGCCGACCTCGGCCGGATCGTGCGCCTGCATCCCGATCACGCGGTCACGTGAGATGCCAAGAGCGACCACCATGTCGACGATCGGCTCGGGCACGACCACCTGCGCGCCCGGCGAGCTCGCGCACAGCTCAGGCACGCAGTCCCTGTCGAGGTGGTCGAGGTGCTCGTGCGTGCACGCGATGACGTCGAGGGCACGCGAGGCGCCCTCGGGAAGGCTCGACGCGAAGCGGCGGTCCGGATGCGGCGCGAGAAAGGCATCGACCAGGACGTTGGCTCCACCGATTCCGATCAAGAACCCACTCTGGCCCAGCCACTCCAGGCGCACGCCGGCGTTCATCGCGGGAGCAGCTGCACCTTGACGGCTCCACTACCGCGGTCCTCGAGGGTGTCGAACGCCGACTGAAAGTCATCGAGGGGGAAACGGTGGCTGACCAGCTCCGAAACCGCGAGCTTGCCGGCGCCGAAAAGCTGCACCGCGTAGCTCCAGGCCGCCCCGGAGGCGCCGAAGATGCCCTGCACCCGGAGATGCTTGAGCGTGACCAGGTCCGGCCGGATCGCCGGCTCGACCGCGCCCGAGATTCCTTCCAGGATCACGGTTCCGCCACGCCGGGCGAGCCTCAGGGCGGTGACCGCCGCGTCCGGCCGGTTGGCCGCCTCGAAAACGAGGTCGAACGTGTCGTACAGGGATTCGAGGTCGGCGTTCAGGTCATACGTCTCCGTGGCGCCCAACCGGCGCGCGAGCGCGAGCCGTGGCTCTCGGCTGCCGACCAGCGCGAGGCGGTCCGGCGAGGTCAGCCGGAGCATCGAGACCGCGAGCAAGCCCAGGGTGCCGGCGCCGACGACCGCGATCCGGAGGTCAGGGCGCAGCTGCGCCTCGAGCAGCCCGCAGGCGACGCAAGCCGCGGGCTCGAGGAGGGCGGCCGACTCGAGGTCGGCTTTTGCGGGGAGACGGTGGACGAGACGGGCCGGAACGCTCACGTACTCGGCGAACGCGCCGGGGTGCGTGAAGCCGGTCTCGGCGTATCCGGCCGAGCACAGGTTGGTCCGGCCTTCCCGGCAGCGCTCGCAGACGCCGCACGAGCGGAATCCTTCGGCGACGACGTGATCGCCGATCGCGATCCCGCTGACGTCGGGCCCGACCGCATCCACGACGCCGGCCCACTCGTGTCCGGGCACGACCGGGTAGCGCACATACGGCGCCGGCCGTGTTCCGCGGAGGATCTCGAGGTCGGAGCCGCAGATCCCGGCGGCCGCGACGCAGACGACGACCTCGTCGGGTCCTGGCTCCGGAACTGGCAGCCTGGAGAGCCGCGCGACTCCTGGACTTTCGATCACGACGGCGCGCATCTCGTTCACCGCCGCGCTTCATGAATCGCGGAGTGAGCCTGGGCGAGCGAGCCATACCACTCGCCGCTCCGCTTCAACGTGCGCCGCTGGATGTCGTAATCGACGCGGTAGAGGCCGAATCGCTTTGCATACCCGTGGGACCACTCGAAGTTGTCCATCAAGGACCACGCGAAGTACCCGCGAACCGGAATGCCGTCCGCGATCGCATCCGCGGCCGCGGCGAGATGGCTTGCGAGGTAAGCACGCCGCGGCTCGTCATCGATCTCGCCCGACGCTGAGACCACGTCGTCGAAAGCGGCGCCGTTCTCGGTGACCATGAGGACCGGGGGCTGATAGTCGGCGCGGACGCGAGCCAGGATTTCGCGCAGGCCCTCCGGATACACCTCCCAGCCCATCTCTGTGCGCTGGGCCGCCGGAACGTTCACGTCGGCCAGCCGGAGCGGGAGAGCGTCCGCGGCGCGAACCATGCGCCGTGTGTAGTAGTTCACACCCAGAAAATCCAGGCCTCCGTTCCAGCCGGCAAGCTCGGCAGTGCACGACGGGTCGAGCAGCTCGCCGTACGTCTCGACCATGTCGGCGGGGTAGCCGCGGCCGTGGAGCGGGTCGAGGAACCAGCGGTTCAGGTAGCCGTCCGCGCGCCTGGCGGCGCCCACGTCCTGCTCCTCGCTGCTCGCGGCATGGCAGGGCGAGAGGTTGAGCACGATTCCCACCCGAGCCTGTGTGGACGCGGCCCGGACGGCCGAAGCGGCCAGGCCGTGGCCGAGAAGCAGCGAATGCGCCGCCCGCAGGGCGACCGCCCAGTCGCGCACGCCCGGCGCATGCACGCCCTTGGCATGCCCCGCGAACGCGACCACCTCGGGCTCGTTGACGGTGGCCCAGTCGGTCACGCGGTCGCCCAGCCGGCGTGCCACCTCGCCGGCGTAGTCCGCAAACCACCCAGGAGCATCACGGGACGCCCATCCTCCGCGGTCCTGCAGCGCCTGCGGCAGGTCCCAGTGGTAGAGCGTCACCAGCGGGCGGATCCCATCGTCCAGGAGCGCGTCGACCAGCCGGTCGTAGAAGTCCAGCCCGGCGCGGTTCACCGCTCCGGTTCCGTTCGGGATGACCCGCGGCCAGCTCACCGAGAAGCGGTACGCATTGAGACCTGGGGCTGCGATCAGCTCGACGTCTTCCTTCCATCGGTGGTAGTGGTCGCAGGCGATCTCTCCGCTGTCGCCATGCTCGATGGCGCCCGGCCGCCGGCAGAAGAGGTCCCAGATGCTCGGGCCCTTGCCGTCGGCGTCCCAGGCGCCTTCGACCTGGTAGGCGGCGGTCGCGGCGCCCCATAAAAAACCGTCCGGAAACCGCCGGGCCATCGACTCCACGTCTGCGCTCAGCGGGCCGCTTGTCTGAGGTGCCACTCGTCCTGGAAGAGGTTGAAATGAAGGCGGCGCGCGGGATGCTCGGCGACCAGGGCCTCGTCTAGCGTCACCCCGAGACCCGGCCGGGTCGGAAGCGCGAAGCTCCCATCGACGACCTCGGGGTTGCCTGGGGCCGACTCCTTGACGAAAGCCTCGGTGAAATCGTTGAAATGCTCCGGGATCTTGAAGTTGGTCGTGCAAGCGGCGAGGTGCAGCGCGGCGGCGGTGGAGATGGGTCCGCCGACGTTGTGCGGCGCCATCAGCACGTAGTGGGCGTCGGCCCACGACGCGATCTTCCTCGTCTCCAGGATGCCCCCGACGGTGGTGATGTCCGGCTGCACCACGTCGGCGGCCTGGAGCTCGAACAGCTCCCGGAACTCGTGCCTGACGTGGATGCGCTCGCCGGTGGCGACAGGGATGCGCACCTGCGCCGCGACCCTGGCCAGCGCCTTCAGGTTCTCAGGCGGGACAGGCTCTTCGATCCAGGAAGGCCGGTACGGTTCGAGCTCGCGGGCGATGGCGATCGCGGTCGCTGGCGTGAAGCGCCCGTGCATCTCGACGAGAAGCTCGTTGTCGGGGCCGATCGCGTCCCGGACAGCCTCGACCAGCGCCACCGCGCGCCGCTGCTCGCCTGGCGCCAGCTCGGACGTCCCAGCTCCGAAGGGATCGAGCTTGAGCGCCCGATACCCCCTGGCGATCACGCGGCGCGCCGCGTCGTGGAACTCGGCCGGCGTGCGTTCGACCGTGTACCAGCCGTTGGCGTAGGCCTTGATGCGGTCCCGGACCGCGCCGCCCATCAGCTTGTACACAGGCTGTCCGGTCGCCTTGCCGACGATGTCCCAGCAGGCGATCTCGATCGCAGCGATCCCTGACATGACGGTCGCCCCGGCGCGTTCGAAGTCGGTGCGCCACATACGCTGGACGAGCGCTTCGATGTCGAACGGGTCGGCGCCCAGGACATGGTTTGGGATGGCGTGCTCGAGGTAGCCAAGAAGCGCTTGCGTGTGGTTGACCATGCGCACCTCGCCGACGCCGGTCAGGCCCTCATCGCTCCGCACCTTGACGATCGTGAGGTTCCGCCACTCGGTGCCCATGACGAGCGGCGTCACCGCTGCGATCTTCAACGGACGGCCTCGAGCAGCGCCACTTCAAACGGTGCGAGCTCGAACGCGCCGGCCCCGCGACTTCCGGTCAGGTGGTCGTGCCACCGATATCCCGCGAGCTCGAGCTTCTGCGCCCGATCGCTGTGGTTGAGCAGCATCAGCAGCTCACCGTTGCCCGTGCCCTCGAGGCGGACCACCTCGAGCTCCCCAGGAAGCTCGAGCAGCTCGAGGCCAAGCCCTTTACACATGTGGCGGTAGAGGCTGTCCAGGGTGGGCTGGGTCGCGGCGCCGCCGATGTAGACGGCGCTCCCATCGCCGGCCCGGTTGGACGTGAGCGCCGGCGACCCTGCGAAAGGTCCGCCGGCGTAGATCGCGAGGACGTCCGCACCTTGCAGCTCCAGCTCTTCGTACCACCCGCGAAATTCGCCGGCGATCGAGCCGCCTTCGAGGGCCACCGCCCGATCGACGGCGACGCTCTGATAGTCCGTGACGCGGACACCGCACAGCTCATCCAACCAGGCAGGAAGCGGTCGCTCTGGAACGGTGTTGAAGCGGTCCTTGACGCCCGCCCTCGGCGCCAGGACGAGGGTGCCGCCTCCGTGGACGTACCGCGACAGCGACGAGGCCGTCTCGGGGTCGCAGACGTACAGGCTCGGCGCGACCACGAGCCGGTAGCGGGCGAGGTCCTCGAGGTTCGGCAGCACGTCGACGCCGAGTCCAAGCCGGCGCAGGGCCTCGTAGTGGCCCAGCAAGGTCGACTCGTAGCGGAGGACTTCGTTGGTGGGCTGGACCTGGAGCGCAAACCTCGAGTCGTAGTCCTGGAGGAGCGCGACGTCCGCCCGCACAGACGCGGATGCGAGCACCGGGCCCAGGCGCCTCAGCTCAGCGCCCAACGCCTGGAGATCTGCGTAACGGCGGCGCGCGGAGCCGTCGGCGTCGAGGATGCCGTGCCAGTGCTGCTCCGTCCCGAAGCGGGCCGTCCGCCAGCGAAAGAAGAGCACGGCCTCGGCCCCATGCGCGATCGCCTGGTACGTCCACAACCGCACCTGACCCGGGGCGGGCGTGAGCATGGTCCCCCACCCCACCGCGCCGGCCTGCTGCTCCATGACCCACGTCTTCCGGCGCTTCAACCCGCGCATGGCGTCGGCGCCCAGCGCCGCGGAGAAGTGCGTGGCGCTCGGAGCGAGGCCGGGATAGTTGTCCCAGCTCACGAAGTCGACGTCGGCGGCTAGCCTGCCGTAGTCGATCTCCGGGAACTTGAAGCCCATGAAGTTGTGGGTCACGAATTGATCCCTGCCGTGCTCGCGCAGCCGCGTCGCCTGCAGCGACTGGTAGCGCACGTAGCTGTCGGACATGAACCGGCGGTACTCGAGGGCAAGGCTCGGGTTGGGATCCAGCGGCTCGCGCTGCGGCAGGGGGATGTGATCCCAGCTGGAGTACGTCTGGCTCCAGAAGACCGTGCCCCACGTCTCGTTGAGCTGTTCGAGCGAGCGGTAGCGCGACCGGAGCCACTCCTGGAACCCGGTCCGGCACCGATCGCAGTAGCAGTAGCCGCCGAACTCATTGTCGACCTGCCAGCCGATCACGCGCGCGTCGCCGCCGAAGCGCCGGGCCAGGGCGTCGACCACGCGCTCGGTCGCCTCGTGAAACGCCGGTTGGTTGGGACAGTAGTGGCGGCGGTTGCCGAAGCGGTGGCGGCGACCGTCGACGTCGACCGGCTGGATCTCCGGGTGCGAGGCCACCAGCCAGGCCGGCGGCGCGGCGGTGGGGGTGCCGACCACCACCTCCAGGCCGGCGCCGGCCAGGACGCCGATCGCCTCGTCCAGCCACTCGAGCTCGAACCGGCCGGGCTCGGGTTCGATCGCCGACCACGCGAACTCGCCCACTCTGGCGACGGTCAGGCCCGCCTCAGCCATCATCGCCGCGTCGGTCCCCCAGCGAGTGCGCGGCCACTGCTCCGGGTAGTACGCGACGCCCAGGCGAATGCCGTTTTGGCGCAACCGGCTCATCCCTTGATGGCGCCGCTGGTGATGCCGGCGACCAGCCGCCGCTGCAGGATGAGAAAGATGACGAGCATCGGCAGCACGCTCACGACCGAGCCGGCCATAAGCACATCGAAGGCGGTACGACCCGGCGGCCCCTGCAGGCTGTTCAACATCACCGGCACCGTCTGCATCGAGTCGGAGTGGAGGATCGCGAGCGGCCACAGGAAGTTGTTCCAGGAGCTCATGAAGAAGATGATCGAAAGGCTGATCAGCCCGGGGACCGAGGTTGGAAGGACGATGCGCCAGAAGATGCGGAACTCACTCGCGCCGTCGACGCGCGCCGCGTCGAGCATCTCGTCGGGCACCGAGAGCATGTACTGCCGCATGAAGAAAATGCCGAACGCGTTGGCGGCGCCAGGGATGATCAGCGGCCACGGCGTGTCGATCCAGTGGAAGACGTTGCGCATCATCACGAACAGCGGCACCATCACCACCGCGAAAGGAAGCGCCATCGAGGCCAGCATCAGGCTGAAAAGCAAGCCGCGGCCCGGGAAGCGGAACTTGGCGAACGCGTAACCGCCCAGCGCGCACAGGAAAACCGAGATCGCCGTCGCGGCGGCGGCGATGTAGAAGCTGTTCCAGAGCTTGAGCACGGCGTTGTTCTGCTCGAAGAGCGACTGGTAGTTGGCCAGCGTCGGCTGCTCGGGCAGGAAGCTGTTGCCGGCGAAGATCTCGGAGAAAGGCTTGAGCGAAGAGCTAAGCATCCAGGTGAATGGAAAAAGCATCACGAGGCTGAGGGCGATGATGGCCGTGTACGCGATCGGCTTGTCGAGCGTGATTCTCAATTGACCGGATCCCTCCGGCTCAGGCCCCAGAACTGGAAGAGGGTGATGGCGACGATGATCGCGAAGTAGACGTAGCTCTCCGCGGCCGCGTAGCCAAAGCGGAGGTCCTGGAAGGTGGTGTTGAAGATCTGGAACACCGGCGTCTCGGTGGCTCGGATCGGTCCGCCTCGGGTCAGGATGTACGGCTCGGTGAACATCGAGAAGGTGCCGATGATCGAGATCGTCACCGCGAACAAGATCATCGGCCGCAGCAGCGGCACAGTGATCCGCCAGAAGGCCTGAATCGCGGTCGCCCCGTCGACCTTGGCCGCCTCGACCAACTCGGGCGGGATCGTCTGCAGACCTCCGAGCATGAGCACGGTGTTGTAGCCGAGCCAGGCCCAGATCATCAGCAGGCCCAGCGAGATGCGGGCCCACCACACGTCGTCGAGCCAGGGCACGGCGGACACGTGCAGGATCGCCAGGGCGTGGTTGAGGGCGCCGCTGTCCTTGTCGAGGATGAGCCTGAAGGTGTAGCCCGCGGCGACCATAGAGGTGATGTTCGGGACGAAGATGAGGGTCCGCCAGAGGCCCTGCAGCTTCAGGAACCGCGAGTTCAGCACCGCCGCGATGACCACCGCGAGGAAGGTCATCAATGGGACGTAGATGAAGAAGAGGATGAGCGCGTTGAGCATCGAGCTCCAGAAGATGGAGTCGCGTCCGAGCTCGGCGTAGTTGGTCAGGCCGACGAAGTCCATCGGTCCCAATCCCGGCCAGTCGTGAAGGCTGAGCCAGAACGAGAACCCGATCGGATAGACGTTGAAGACCGCGAAGAGGACGAAGAAAGGCGAGATGAAAAGCAGCGGCCAGCGATGCCGCCACAGCTCCCGCCGCCAGCGCGGCCTGGTCCGGGTGAAGCCCAGGTCCTGCGAGATGTCGCGAATCATGACCGCCTCCGCGGGAGCCCGCCGGACCCTTCGCCGAACCTGGCCCAACACCGCTCAGGACTCCGGTCAGGAGCGGTGGGTTCGGTCGCGGATCAGGCGGGCGGCGTTGGCGAGGGCCTGCTGTGCGCTTTGCTGACCGAGGGCGAACTTCTGGATCTCGGGCGTGGTGAGGCTGCTCATCTGCTGGTAGTCGGTGCTGTAGATGCCGGCCTCGGGGATCTTGGCCGCGATGTCCGCGAACATGGTCCGCACCTTCTGATCGCCGAAGTAGGGGTCGGACTCCTGGAAGAACGGGTCCTGGAAGGCGGTCTTCAAGCTCGGGAAGATGTCGGTCTTCTGGTAGATGGTGAGCTGCGACTGGTCGCGGCCGAGGTGAAACTCGACGTACGCGCGCGCCGCCGCCTTCTGCGTGCTCTGGTCGAAGATGGCCAGCACCGAGCCGCCGTCGTTGCTCGCCTGGCTGCCCCCAGACTCCCAGACGGGCAGCATGAAGACGCCCCAGCTGCCTGACGCCTTGGGCGCGATGAAGCTCTTGAAGAAGGTGCCCATCCAGACGGCGTCGATGACCGTTGCCGTGGTGCCGGCCGACTGGCCCTTGTACCACGGGTCGGTCCAGGGCTCTTGGTCAGCGGCGAGCTTGTCGGTCCAGAAGCGGCCGATGTACTCGAGGGTGCGCTGCACCTTGGGATCCTTGTCGAGGATCACGCTGCCGCCCTTGTCGACGTAGCCGCTGCCCTGCTGCCACAGCAGCGTCTCGAAAAGCCGGCCGTCGTTGCGTGCCCTGGCCTGCTGCCACATGAAAACGCCGGTCTTGTCCTTGATCGTCTTCCCGGCCTGGTAGAAGTCGTCCCAGGTCTTGATCGAGGCCGGATCGACGCCAGCGTTCTGAAAAACGTCGCGCCGGTAGAAGACGGCGACCGGCCCAGGGTCCCAGGGCATCGCGTAGTAGCGATTGGACTTCTTGACCCAGTTCCACTTGTAGGTGACGATCTTCGACACGTAGGGCTTGACCCAGTCGCTGATGTCGGCCAGCGCGCCGAGGTGGACGTACTGGGGCAGGTGTGAGTCTTCGATGACGCTGACGTCGGGGGCGCCCGAGCCAGCCGCGATGGCCAGCTGGATGTTGCGGTACGTCTCGGCGGGAGGCCTGTCGACGTACTTCAGCGTGATCTTCGGGTAGGCGGCGCTGAAATCCGAGTCGACCAGCTTCAGGGCGTCGAGCGAAGCCTTCCAGCCCCAGATGGTGATCGACCCCGCCGTGTCCTTCGACACCGCCGTGACGGCGGGTGCGCCTTCTTCGCCGCAAGCTTCGAGAATGGCCGCCGCCGAGGGCAGCGCCAGGCCGAGGGCGGCAAGACGCTTCATCATGTCCCGCCGCGTGAGCCGAGACTCGGGCCACCGGGACAACGGGTTTGCCTTGGGGGTCAGCTCGTCCTGACTCATTGCTTCTCTCCCGGCCGCCTTGGAACGGCCGCCTCCGCTTTCAAGGGAAGGAATAAGTGACCGGTAACATATGGGATGGTGATCGGTGCCGGTGCGTTTGTCAAGAACAAAATGTGACCGGTCACTCAATCGCTCTTGGTTGGGGCATAATTCGTCCCCGTGAAACGAGCCCAGGCCCGGACCCATAGGCGCCTCACCATCAGGGAGGTGGCCGCCGAGGCCGGTGTCTCGCACCAGACGGTCTCCCGGGTCATCAATGCCGACGGGTACGTCGCGGAGGCCACACGCGGCCGGGTCGAGCAGGCGATTCGGCAGCTCAACTTCGTCCCCAACGGGATCGCGCGCAGCCTCTCGTCGAGGCGCAGCCACACCTTCGGCGTCGTGAGCAACGACATCTCGGACCACTCGTTCGCCGAGATGGCCGCCGGCGCCGAGGCCGAGGCGCGGCGGCAGGGGTTCTACCTGATCATCGGCAGCGTCGAGGACCAGTCAGCCGAGGACGAGGAGGCTTACCTGCGCCTCATGCAGCAGAGACGTATCGAAGGCCTGATCGTGGCCCGACCCCGCCTTCGCCGCGCCTCGTGGAAGCTGCTGGCCAGCATCGCCGACTCGATCCCGACCGTGGCCATCGCGTCACGCGTGGAGGCGCTGCACCTTCATTCGGTCGACATCGACAACAAGGGCGGCGGCCGGCTCGCGGCAAGTCACCTGATCGAGAGCGGCCACCGGGCCATCGCCACCATCACCGGGCCCCTCGACTGGCCATCGGCGCAAGCGCGACTCGAGGGCGCCGAAGAGGCATTACGAAATGCAGGTGTCGGGACGAAGCTGCTGGTCGCCAGTACGGACGAGTGGGGTGTCGAGGGTGGTCGCTCGGCGATGCGGCAGCTGCGGCTGTCGGGCCGCAGGTTCACCGCCGTCTTCGCCCAGAGCGACCTGCTGGCGCTCGGCGCGATCGCCGAGCTGCAGGCAAATGGACTTTCGGTGCCGGGTGATATTTCGGTGATCGGATACGACGACATCCCGGTCGCGCAGTACATGACGCCGGCGTTGACCACCGTCCGGCAGCCGATGCACGAGGTGGGCGCGCAGGCGGTGAAGCTCCTCGTCGAAGAATTGGCGAAGACGTCGCCGTCGACCCGCCCCCGCCGGCGTCACCAGCTGGTCGATGTCTCGCTGGTCGTGCGTGATTCGGTGACAAGCCCGCCCCGCGTCCTGGGGAAGCGCCGAGTCTAGTTAAGGACCCGTGTTGCGGGCACCTTTCAGACCACGATCATTTCGTGGGTGAAGGCGTTCAGGTTCTCATAACCATTCGCGGTCACGACGACCGTGTCCTCGATGTGGATGGGTACGTCTCGCTCGATGAAGACGCCCGGATCGATGGTGAAGACCATTCCAGGCTCCAGGAGGCGCTTGTTCCCTTGCTGCAGCAAGGGCGCCTCGTGGCTGTTGTTCAGTCCGACGCCGTGGCCGACCTTCCAGACCTGCTTGCGGCCCCCGCCCTCTATGACCTCCTGGCAGGCGCGGTGCACATCCTCGGCGCGGGCGCCAGGTCGGACGACGGAGACCGCGGCCCTGTAAGCCTGGCGCGTCAGCTCGTAAAGCTTGACTGCCTCGTCGGAAGGCTCTCCGATGAAGACGTTGCGGGCGGAGTCCGCCCGGTAGCCCTGGTAAGAGCCCGGCCACAGGTCGACGTCGACTATGTCGCCCTTGGCGAACTTGCGATCGGAAAGGCGCGTGAAAGCGCCGGCGATCTCCATCGTTTCGTCGCCGGCATCCACCATCGCCGAGATGATTTCCAGGCCGGCGCGGCCGACTGTGGTCCCGGCGCGAATCGCCTTCCGGGCAGCCCCATAGCCGACGTCATGGATGCGCGCGGCCCGTGTGATCAGCGCTATCTCGTCTGCGTCCTTCACCGACCGGACCTCGTCGAAGATGGATTGAGTCCGCTTGAGCTTCGCCTCGGGCACAGCGGTGCGGATCAGCTCGACGTCGCCGAACCACAAGCTGTCCTCGACGCCCACCGTCGCCCGGGCCGAACCGCCGCCCTCGTAGAGGCGCCGCAGCGCGGGGATTGGATCCTGGCCGTCCATGTACACCTCGACCCGCTTGATAGGACAGGCTCCAAGGTCGAGCAGGTTGGCGTGCATCTCGGAGACGAGCATTCCAGGCTCGCCGTCGACCGGAACCAACAGGTATGTGGCCCACACGGGCCAGCCCCCGGAGTGCGGCACCATGCCCGAGAACCAGCGGAAGTTCGGTCCGGACATGACATGCAGAGCGTCGACCCCAGACTCCCGGGCCAGGCGGCGTGCCTTATCCCACCGCGCGGCGAAGTCCGGCATTCAGGCGACCTCGACCGCGGCACCGCGGCGTGTTCGCGCCGCGGACACGGCCATCATCACCGCCACCTGCGCAGGGTCGATCACCGGGGCGCCGAGCTTGGCGCGGAGGCCGTTCAGCATCTCCCCTGTCCAGAGAGTGCATCCCGCGTAGATCACACCGGCCCCGCGCTCGAGCGCACCTCGCGCGAGCGTCAACGCGTCACCCACCAGCACAGCGCGGTGGCGCTCGATCACCATCTCGCAGCCGCGCGCCGGCTGCGTCTCCATCAACTGCTCCAGGAGCGTCGGATCGGGATAGTGCATGGGCACCGTGAGGATCTCGCTGATCAGGTATTCCAATCCGTAGTGGCGCGCGAGGTCGCGGTACAGCACGTGCGCCTCCCAGCCGTCCGCCACCAGGATCGCGACACGCGGATGCATCGTGGCCGCCACGTGCAGCGCGGCCTCGAGCGGCGCCGTGACCGGGATCTTGAGAAAGCGGCGCGCTTCGAACAAACCCGGGTCGCCGCTGCAACCGATGACGACCCCGTCGTAGCCGGCGTCCTCAGCCGCCTTCAGCTGCTCGAACAGGATGCCCTGGTAGAACGGCAGCCGCGGCAGGAACGGACCTTCGGGCGCAGACCCGAGCGGGAGGTGCGACACGTCCACATTCACTTCCGGTCCCGCGCAGCCCTCCAGTCGCTGGGCGAAGTAGCTGTCCAGCTCGCCGGTGCCGACCGGATTGACGTACTTAATTCGCAGCATTCGCATTACCTCCTGAAGTCTCACCTGCCGCAGCGCGCCAGCACCGGACCTGGTGGCCAGGCGCGACCGTGACGAGCTCCTGTGGTTCTCTGCACTTCTCCATCGCAAGGGGACACCGCCCCACCAGCCGGCAGCCCGCATATCCCGGTGGCGGGTAGCTAAGGGCGCCGCGGATCCGGTACTTGCGATCGCTCGCCTCGCTGCGCCCCGCGAGATCGCGCGCGTAGAACAGGCCCAGCGTGTACGGGTGCAGCGGCCGCGAGAAGAGCTTGTGTGTGGGCGCGGTCTCCATCACCTGGCCGAGGTACATGACGACCACGCGGTGGGCGACCATCTGCACCACGCGAAGGTCGTGCGTGGCGAGCAGGTAGCTCAGGCCGCGCTCTTGCTGGAGGTCGCGAAGCAGCGAGAGCACCTGGCCCTGGATCGACATGTCGAGTGCCGAGGTCGGCTCGTCGAGAACGACCAGCTCGGGATATGGCGCGAGCGCCCTCGCCAGCGCCGCGCGCTGAAGCTCACCGCCGCTCACGGCACGCGGCCGCAGCCGTGCGAACCGCGGCGCCAGTCCAACCTCGTGCAGCAAGCGGCTGACGTCGCGTTCGCCCTTATCCCCGTCGCGCCGCAGCAGCATCGTCTCCCGGATCGACGCCCCGATCGTGTAGAAGGGGTCGAACGAAGTCAGAGGGTTCTGAAAGACCATCTGCACGTGCCGGCGTAGAGGCCGGAACGCGGCCTGGCTGAGGTTCTGGATTTCGCGCCCAAGGAGCGCGATGCGACCGGAATCCGCGCGCAGCAGCTTCAGGACGAGGCGGCCAAGGGTGGACTTGCCGGAACCGCTCTCCCCCACGACCGCGACCGTCTCGCCACGGCCGATGGTGAGGCTGACGCCGTCCACCGCGGGGATGCGGCGCACGTTCAGCGGGTTCAGCATCGACCGGGCAGAAAACGACTTGGTCAGCGAGTCGACCTGCAGGATGGGCTGTGTGGCGCTCATACGTTGTGGCAAGCCACCCACTGGCCGGGGCGCAGCTCGCGCAGCAGCGGCTTCTCGCGCCGGCAACGGTCGCTGACCAGAGGGCACCGGCTGGCGAACGGGCACTGCTCGCCGATCGTTTGCGGCTCGGGGACGCGGCCGGGGATGAACTGGATCGTGCCGTCCTCCTTCGGCGTCAACGCGCGCACCAGGCCCTGCGTGTACGGATTGAGCGGTGCGGAAATCACGTCGGTGGTGCGGCCGATCTCCATCACCAGCCCCGCGTACAGCACCACCACCGAGTCGGTGGTCGCCTGGATCACGCCCAGGTCGTGCGAGATCAGCAGCAGCGCCGCGCCCGTCCGGCGCACGCTCTCCACGATCACGTCCAGCACCTGCGCCTGGATGGTGGCGTCGAGTCCAGTGGTCGGCTCATCCGCGATGAGCAGCTTCGGGCCGCAGATGAGCGCCGCGCCGATGGCCACCCGCTGGGCCATGCCGCCGCTGAACTGGTGCGGATAGTCGCGCGCGCGATGGGGCGCGTCGGCGATGCCCAGCGAGGCCAGCATGTCCACCGCGCGCCTCCACGCCTCGGCCCTGGACACTCCCGTGTGAACGCGACACACGCGCGCGATCTGATCTCCAACGCTGATCAGCGGGTTCAGGGAGGTGATCGCGTTCTGGTACACGATGCTGATCTGCCGGCCTCGGATCTCCTGCAGGTCCGACTCGGGCAAACCGGTCAGCTCGCGGCCAGAAAACCGAATCGAGCCGCCCGTCGCCCGCACTCCTGGCGGCAGCAGGCCGAGGATCGCGGCCGCGGTCATGCTCTTGCCCGAGCCGCTCTCGCCCACCACGCCGAGCCGGGGCACGTCCAGCCACAGGTCGATGCCGCGCAGCAGCTTGACTTGCTGCCGCTCCGCCTCGGTCGAGACCTCGAGACCGCGGATCTCGAGCAGCTTCGTCGCCGGTTCGCTCATCGGCACAGGTTCGGCCAGCACCGCCGCCTCAGGATGTCGTGTACATCTTGTGCACCTGGCGGCCGATGCCGCCGAAGCCGAGCACAGCGATGAGGACCGCCAATCCGGGAAAGACCGAGGTCCACCATTCCCCGTAGATGATCCGGCTGGCGCCCTCTTGGATCATCGAGCCCCACTCTGGATAGGGGATCGGCACGCCAAAACCGAGAAAGGACAGACCGGCCGTGATCTGGATGGCGTAGGCGCAGCTGATCGAGAACTGCGAGGACACGGGCGCCAGAGCGTTGGGCAGGATGTGCTTGATCACGACGGTGATTGGGCGCAGGCCCGCGCAGCGCGCGGCGGCGATGAAGTCCGCGTTGCGCAGCGGCAGCACCACCGAACGCGTCAGCTTCAGAAATATCGGAGCGTTCACCAGCGCGACCACGCCCACCAGGACGCGGCTCGAGTTGCCCAGAGCCGCGAAGACCATGAGCGCGAATAGAAAGAGCGGGATCGCCTGGATCATCTCGGAGACACGCGAAAGAGCATCGTCGGCCAGCCCGCCGAGATAGCCCGACAAGGCCCCTAGCGGGACGCCCACGACCACCGCGAGGAGCACTCCGATGAGCGCGATCGAGAAGTCGGTCCGTGTCGCCCACAGCACGCGCGAGTAGATGTCCATGCCGTAGACATCAGTGCCGAACCAGTGCTGCCACGACGGTGGCAGCAGCCGGTTGGGCAGGTCGCTGCGGACGGGGTCGTAAGGAGCAAGGATCGGGGCAAGGATCGCGACTACGACAAACAGTCCGATCACGGCCCAGTAGCCGTTGAACAGGTGCCGGCGCTGAGCCCAGATCTGCGCCACCTGGCCGCCCGCCGGCTGGATCGGCGGGAGCTCCGGTGGCAGCTGCGCGACGTTGACGATGTCAGCTTGCATCGCGCACCCGCGGGTCGATGAACAGCGCGGCCAGGTCGGCCGCCAGGTAGACGACGATGTAGATCGTCGCCGCGAGCAGCACGACGCCGAGGATCGGGTCGTAGTCCGCCCGCTGCATGCTCTGCACGGCGTAGAGGCCGATGCCCGGCCACGAGAACACCGTCTCCACCAACACTGTGCCGCCGAGCAGATACCCGAAGGTCATCGCGCTCATCGTGGTCACCGGCAGCAGTGTGTTCTGCAGCGCGTAGCGCCAGTAGATCGTGCGCGCCGGCAGGCCGAGCGAGCGGGCGGCGCGGATGAAATCGCTGCGCAGCACCTGGATCATCGTGTTGCGCGTCAGCTGCAGGATCGGCGGGCAGCTCGTCAGCGACAGCGTGAGTGCGGGCAAAAACAGATGACCCAGCGCGTTGCCGAGGACATTCAGATCGCCGGCAAACATCGCGTCGATCACGATCAACCCAGTGACGTGCGGCGGCGCATCGACGGTGATGTCCAGTTGGCCAATCGGCGCCGGCGCGACCTTCAGCATGAAGTAGAGGAAGAAGACGAAGAGCAGGCCCAGCCAGAAGCTCGGGATGGCGACGCCGAACTCGACGAGCGCCTGACTGATTCGGTCGAGGACCCCGCCCGGACGAATGGCGGAGAGCACGCCGAGAGGCACTGTCCAGATCAGGCCGAGGATCATGGCCGCGATCGACAGCGACAACGTGGCCGGGAAGCGTTGCGCGATCTCTTGCGCCACCGGCTGGAACGTGTAGCGAGACGTGCCGAGGTCGCCATGCAGCAGGTTCCCGAGGTAGCGCGCGTATTGCACGTACAGCGGCTGGTCATAACCGAGGCTGTGCCGCAGCGAATCGAGCATCGCCGGCGAGCCGCGCTGGCCGATCAGCAGGTAGACCGGGTCGGCCATCAAGTGCGTGACTATGAACAGGAGGACAGTGACGCCGAGCAGGGCAACCGCGGCGGACCCGAGCCGGCGCGCCACGAAAATCCCCCAGCGCGCCGCTGGGCCCGCCAGCGATTGCACCTGCGTCAATGTGAGAACCTGGTTTTCAGCTCCGCTTGAAGAACCGGTAGGTAAGGATGCCGTCGGGCTCGTACAGAAAGCCGCTGATGTTGTCGCGCACCGGGAGCAGGAAGTTGGGCTCGCCAAGGCTGATGTAGGGCAGGTCGATGTTGAGCTGCTTCTGCAGCTGCGAGCCGAGGGACTTGCGCTTGCTGACGTCGAGCTCGGCCTGTAGCTGGTCGTTCACCTGGTCCACCACTGGGCTCGAGTACTTGAACCAGTTGATGACGGCCTTGGTCGTGTACCACAGGAAGCACTGGTAGAACGGGTCGTCGACGTATGCGCCAAGGCCGGACTGGATCCACGCCTGGGCACCGCCCTGGCCGAGATGCTGCTGGAACTGGGCGCTCGCGAGCTTGTTGATGTCCATGGTCACGCCGATCTGCTGCAGCGCCGACTGGATCGGGACCGCGAGTGCCTGGGCGTCGGCGTCGCTGTCGCGAATCTCGACCGTGAACTTGAGGTTGCCCGCGCCGGCGGCGGACAGCATTTGCTTGGCCTTCTGGGGGTCGGTCGTGTACGGGTAGTCCTCGTTGGTGAACCAGATCGAGTTCTGGGGGAAGACGCCCTTTGCCACCTTGGCCTCGCCGCGAAGGATGTCGTTGACCAGCTGCTGATACGGGATGGCGTAGGCGATGGCCTGGCGCACCTTCACGTTGTTGAACGGCGGCCGGTTGCAGACAAATCCGAACATGTCCTGGGCGATCGTGGGCGCGGAGATCACGTTTACCCCTGATGAGCCCTTGAGCCGCGTGGCGGAGTCCGAGCTCAGGTCGGCGGCGATGTCGATGGTCCCGTTCTTGAGCAACAAGACCCGGTCGTCCGAGGAGGGCACAACCTGCAGTACCACCGTCTCGAAGTAGGGCTTCGGGCCCCAGTAATTCTTGTTGGCCCTCAGCACCAGCTTTGTCCCGGGCGTCCAGCTCGAGACCGAGTAAGCGCCGCCCCCGGCCGAGTTCTTGGCCAGCCACTTCTGGCCCCACTTGTCGTCTGAGGTCACGTGCTGCTTGAGAAGCGCGCTGTCGATGATGCCGGCGTCCTGGTCTCGAAGCATCGGACCCAGGATCGGGCTGGGGTGCGCGAGCTTGAACGTGATGTCCATGTCACCGCTCTTGGTCACCTGGTCCGGACCCGAGACGCCGATGATGTTGAAGTCGAAGGCGGTGCCCGCGTTCGGGATGCCGAGCGCGCGCTGGACCTTGTAGATGAAGTCGTCCGCCGTCTGGTTGTTGCCGCTGGCGAACTTCGCCTGGCGAACCTTCATGTGCACGGTCACACCGTCGGCGTCGACGGAGAACGATTCCAGCGCCTCACCGATCACGTTGCCGAGGTCGGCCTTGAAGTTGCCACCTCCGGCGTCGATCTCCTTGTAGCGCGACCATTGCGCGTAGCGGTTCTTGATGAGCTCGTTGGTTCGGCTCGACTGGCCGAATTCGGGGTCGAGGGTGTCAGGGTCGCCGGAGATGCCGATCGTGAGTGTCTTGGTCGAGGCTCCGGTAGACGATGGGCTCGCGCATGCTTGGAGCAGCTCCATCATCAGCGTCGACGACGCAAGCGTCGCCGCGGTGCCGCCTGTGAGCTTGAGGAAATCGCGCCGGCTCATTCCAGGAATCGAGAGAATCTTCAACCGCTCAGCCATGTGCCCCTCCTACGTCTTGATGTTGCCTGCTGCGAGAACGAGTCCCAGTCGCCCGTCCTCGTCGCGCGCGGCATTCGACCGCGCCTCCGGGTTCCCCCACCCACCGCCGCCTCCCGTGAACACATCGATCCGCGTGCCCGCGGGAACGGGCACCGCCTCGCACTTGAGGATTCGCACCGGTTCCTTGCCGGGCACGTTCACCCACACGTCGGGCGGCGCCCCTGCCTTCCCGCCGTCGATGCCCCACGACGGCGTCTTGCTGCGCTCGAACCACAGGTTGATTCGCACGTCCTCGAGCAGCTCGTACACGCGCACGATGCCGAGGCCGCCACGCCAGTGGCCATCGCCTCCCGAGCCGGCGCGAAGCGAGTGGCGCTGGATACGCAGCGGAAATCGGTGCTCCATCGTTTCGGCCGGAAAATTCTTGAAGTCGCCCGCGGCCGAGTGGATCAGCGCGCTCTCGCCATCTCCGCCGGGATAGGCGCCCCAGCCGCCCGTCAGCGACTCGCCTGACACGAACGGCGTGTGCCCGCGCTCGTTGTAGATGCTGACGTTCCACGAGTCGCCGACGTGGCCGGCAGCGGCGCGATCGGGCGCGGCGGCGCTGAGGGAGCGGACCATCAGGTCCATCGCCAGCATGAGATGCGGGCCGTAGTGCAGGCACGCCGCCGTCGGCGAGGGGTCGAAGCAGCTGCCTTTCGGGACGACGATCTCGAGGTTGCGGAAGTTGCCTCCGCATACCGGTGCTTGGGGGTTGACGAGGAACTTGAAAGCCTGCTGGATCGCGGATCGTGTCTGGACGATGCCGCTGTTGATGCTGCCCTCGCACTCGGGGTTCGAGCCGCCAAGGTCAACCGTCATGTGCTCGTCCTTGACCGTGACCGTGACCGCGACCTTGACCGGCCGGTCGGAAACGCCGTCGCCGTCGAGCCAGCCGTCGGCGTGGTACGTACCGTCCGGGATCGCCTTGACCGACTCACGGTCCTCGCGCTCGGCCTGATCGAAGAAGTGCTGGATCGCCGCCTCGACCGTCTTCCAGCCGTAGCGCTTGACCATGGCCTGGAAGCGCTCGACGCCGGTGTGGCAGGCGGTGATCTCGGCCTTGAGGTCGCCCGCCAGCGATGACGGGAAGCGAGAGTTGAGCTGGACGATATCGAGAATCTGCTGGTCGAGCGTGCCGTCGCGCACCAACCGGACTGGCGGGATGCGGAGACCCTCCTGGAAGATGTTGGTGGAGTCGGAGATGTACCCGGCTTCCTTGCCGCCGACGTCGTTCCAGTGCGCCTTGGCGCCGCTGAACCCGCGCAGCCTGCCCTCGATGAAGATCGGCTGGAACACGGTGACGTCGTTGAGGTGGCTGCCGCAGATCGCTGAGTCGTTGACGAACCACACGTCGTTGGGCGCAAACGAGTCGCGTCCCTTCAGCTCGATCACCAGCTTGATCGTTCCGCCCAGGCTGCCCAGGAAGAAAGGAAGACCGGGTGCCTGGCCGAGCAGGTCACCGTTGGCGTCGTAGATGCCGACCGCGCAGTCCTTCATCTCATAGATGACCGGGCTGTACGCAGAGCGGTAGAGGTTGCGCCGCATCTGCTCGGCGCCCGAAAGGAAGGCGTGGCGGACCACCTCGATCGTGGCCTGGGTCGGGGCGGCGCTCTCGACTTTCATCGCGAGCGCTCCAGCAAGATCTGGCCGCCGCCGACGCGGCGCGCCTCCCAGCCCTCGGGGATCAAAGTCGTCGCGGTCTCTTCCATCAGGATCGCCGGACCCTCAAAGCGATCGGGCGCCTGCTCACGCTCGTAAAGCGCCATGCGCGCCTGCTTGCCGCCGACGCGCGCCTCCGCGAAGCCGAACGGTCTGGCCTGGGCCGGGCCGTGGCCGTTGGCGCTCAACGGCTTTCCGAGCTCCGCGATCCCCGCCACGCGCAGGGCCACGAACTCGATTGGCTCCCCTGGGCTGGCGTGCCCGTAGCGCTGCTCGTAGGCGGTGTGGAATCGATCGTCGAGCCCGCGCGCCCGCGACCCCGCGAGCGGCAGCGTCAGCGTGTACTCCTGGCCTACGTAGCGCAGGTCGGCCGCGGCCTCAAAGCGCATCTGCGTGGCCGCGACTCCGTCGGCGTCGAGCAGACGCTTCACCCTGGACGTGAGCGAATCGATGCTCTGCTCGAGGTCCTTGCCCGCCTTTTCGAAGGGACGGTAGAAGGTCTGCACCGAGTCGTGGCGGATGTTGCCTTGCAGCATTCCCCACGCACTGAAGGCGCCTGGCATCGCGGGGATGAGGATGCGGTCGATCTCGAGCTCATCGGCGAGGGCGGTGGCGTGCATGCCGCCGGCGCCGCCAAAGGCGCAGAGCACGAAGTCCTTGGGGTGCAGGCCACGCTCGACCGTCAGCTCGCGAATCGCCTCGGCCATCTTGAAGTGCGCGATCTCCAGCGCTTGCTCGGCGGTCTCAGTTGCGTCGAGGCCGAACTGCTTGCCCACCGACTCGAGGGCGCGGACCGCCGCGTCGCGATCCAGTGCCATGCGGCCGGCGAGGCGGGTCTGGCGTGGAAGTCGTCCCAGCGCCACGTTGGCGTCGGTGATGGTGGGGCGTGTGCCGCCTCGGCCGTAGCTCGCCGGCCCGGGCTCCGCGCCGGCCGACTGCGGCCCGACTCCCAGCCTTCCCTTCTCTTCATAGATCAGGCTGCCGCCACCAGCGCCGATCGTGTGGACCTCGATCGCCGAAGCAAGCACCGGCAGGCCGTGCAGCTCGTACTCAGGCTGCAGCGAGGTCTCGCCCTCACGCACCAGGCTGACGTCGAAAGAGGTGCCGCCGACGTCAATCGAAATGAGGTTGGCCTCGCCGATCAGCTGACCGGCGGCGCGACCCCCGACCACGCCTCCGACAGGACCCGAAAAGAGCGTCGCGATCGCGCGGTCGGCCGCGACGTCGGAGCTCATGACCCCGCCGTTCGATTGGGTGATGTACAGAGGCACTTTCATGCCGCGCTCCTTGAGGCGTTCGTGAAGGTCCCTGAGGTAGCGGCGCATGATCGGCGTGACGTAGGCGGACATCACCGTGGTTGAGGTTCGCTCGTACTCGCGCCACTCGGGCGCGACCTCGTGGCTGACCACTACCGAGACACCGGGCAGTTCCTGCTCGAGGCGCCTCTTGACCTCGACCTCGTGCTTCGAGTTGGTGTAGCTGTGCAGCAGGCAGACGGCCACGGCCTCGAAGCCGCCGGCCTTGATGGCCTCGGCTGCTCTGTCGATCGAGGATTCGCCCAGCGGCGTTACAACCGAGCCGTCAGCGGCAAGGCGCTCTCTCACTTCGTAGATGGCGGCGCGGTCGAGCAGGCGCGCGGGCTTGCGGTAGCGGAGGTCGTACATCTGCGGCCGGTGGCCGCGGCCGATGAGGTAGGCGTCGCGAAAACCCTCGGTGGTGACGAGCGCGACCCTGGCGCCGCGCCTCTCCAGCAGCGCGTTGAGGCCCGCGGTGGTGCCGTGGATGAAAAGTGCGAGCTCATCAGCCGGAGTGCCAGAAAGCTCGAGGGCGTCGATGACGCCGTCCACGAGGTGAGGTGGTGTGGAGAGAACTTTGGTCGTGCGCAGGTTGCCCTGCGCGTCTTCGACGACAAGATCGGTGAACGTGCCACCGATGTCGACCGCAATCTTGAACAACAAAACCCCCGCCTGAGTATCTACGTCCGGGACGAACTGTCAATCGTCTTCCGTGCGAACGCTCGTTCACATTCTAAGCTCGGACGTTTTGGCCGATAATCCGGGCGTCATGGAGCTCGGCGAGGCGTTGGCCCGGCGCCGCACCACCCGTGACTTCCTCGCGAACCCGGTCGGTGCTGATGCCGTGGAGCGCCTGCTTTACGCCGCCGGTCGCGCGCCGACTGCCTCGAACGTCCCGTACCGCGAGGTGATCGTGGTCGACGATCCGCGCGTGATCCGGGCGGTGAAGCAGATCCATCCGGCGATGCTGGGCACCCCTCCTCTGCTGCTCGTGATAGTCACCAACCTGGCCCTGGCCGAGAGGCGAGTCGGCCGTGTTGGCCGGCTGAGCTCGGCGATCGACAGCGGCGCCGCGGGCGAGAACGTGCAGCTCGCGGCAACCGAGCTCGGACTGGCGTCGCAGTTCACCATGATCAGCGCCATGGCGGGCATTCGCCGCGTCTTGCGGCTACCCGCCGACTACCGCGTGGACCTGATCATCCCCGTCGGCATCGCGGCCCGGAAAGCTCCGGCGACCAGGGCAGTGCGATCGTCCGCTCCAGTCCACCACAACCAGCACGGCGTGACCTATGTCCGAACCGAACAGCCCTGACCGCTGGTTTGAGCTGGCCGCGATGCTGGTCAGCAGCGCACGTGGCGCGCCCGAGGAGGGCGCGCTCACCGCGAGCCTCCGCCTGGTCGACGCCGCGGGACGGCTCGCGGACCTTCCCGCAGCCGGCATTAGCGAAAGGGAACGGCAGTTCTTGAGCGCGCTGCAAATACGGATCCGCGAGGGCATGACCGGGAACTACCTGGAGTCGGAGGAGTCGTACCTCGGCTTTCTAGATGGACTCATCGAGATGGTCGCCGACGAGGCCCGAGCGCGGAATGGCCTCTCCAAGCGCTGACCCGAGGGGTCAGGGCACGAGCGAGATGATCTCGGAGATGAAGCTCGCCGTGAACCAGAGGTTTCCATCGGGCCCTGTCGTGATGCTGTAGGGACCGCTGTTGCCGCGCGGTATCAAGTACTCGGTGATGACACCCGCCGGGGTCACCTTCGCGATCTTGGGGCCGTAGTTTTCGGTGAACCAGACGTTGCCGTCCGGTCCAGCGGTGATGATCTGCGGCAGGCTGCCCTCGGTGGGGACCGGGTACTCGGTGATCACGCCCGAGGTGGTTATCTTCGCGACCTGGTTTACGTCTTGTTCGGTGAACCAGAGGTTGCCGTCCGACCCCGCCGCAATGCCCTGAAGAAAGCTGTAGGGGGTGGCTATCGGGTATTCGGTGAAATGGCCCGAGGTGGTCAACTTGGCCACCTTGTTTCCGATTCGCTCGAGCACCCACAGGTTGCCATCCGGCCCTAGTGCGATGTCGGTCGGGCCGCTGCCGGTGGTCGGGATGGTGTAGTGCGTCTGGACTCCTGAGGTCGTGATCTTCGCAACTGAGTTGGTGCCGTACTCGGTGAACCAGAGGTTCCCGTCGGGACCCAGGACGATGTACTCGGGGGAGCTGCCGCGCGGCGTGGCGTACTCGGTGAAGACGCCACGTGGCGTGACCCTGGCGATCTTGTCGGCGTTGCCTTCCGTCACCCAGAGGTTGCCGTCCGGCCCCGCCGCGATGTCGACCGGAATGCTGTTGGGCGTGGGGACGAGGTACTCCGTAAAGGTCCCGGTGATGCTCACCTTGGCGACCCGATTGGCTGCCTCCTCGGTGAACCACAGGTTTCCGTCCGGCCCCGCCGTGATGCCGCCAGGCGTGCTGTCGGCGGAGGGTGTGGCGTAATGAGTGAACGTGCCGACTGCGATATGGGGCTTGACCAGGAAATCGTGCGCCATCCAGCCACGTCCGACCAGATGCCACCAGATGTGCGCGTCCACATAAACAGGAGCGCTGTCGACATCGACGATGGTGCCGTTGCGCAGGCAACCGAGCACCTTGGAGCTCAGGCCCGCGGCATTCCTGAAATTGGCACAGCCGCCGGTCACGAACACGTGCGTACCGATGCCAGGGACATAGCCCGAGTTCTGGGCGCAGCCTGCGTTGGAGTAATGCCACCCGTCAGAGTCCTGATAGACGAATATCCAGCAGGCTGAGCCGAGGCCGCCGCCCGGGTAGAGGCCATTGCCGCCATCGAACACCCCGGCATTGGTTCCGACCATCGCCCGCGACGGCTGGCTGACCTTGAAGCATGCCTCTCCGTCCGAACACGCCGACCAGTCTTTCCAGCCGTACTCGCGCTCGATCCCGGCTTTGCCTACCGCGGTCATCTCCGCCTCTTCTTGCGCAGTCGCCGCACGGCCGGCGCAAAGACCCGGCAATGTCTGCGGGAGGGTGCACGACGTCGGGCGGGGGGAGCTGAGAGGGGTTGGTGCGGCGGTGGGCTCGGGAGGAGGAGGAGTGGTTGAAACGTCGAAGGTAGGTGTCGGTTGAGTGCTTGGCGTCGGGGTGGACGCGTTCTTCGCCACCGGCGCCGGGCTGCAGGCGCTCGCGAGCAGCACCAGTCCAAAGACTGTGACGACCGCGCACCCAAAGGATCGCTTCATGCCGGTGTAACGGGGCCCATCCCAAATAGGTATGAAAAGCCCGAAGCCCATACTGGCAGGGCCCTAAGACAAAGCGACTACTACTGGTCTTCTTGGTCGATACCTCCTCATAGAAGTGGGTCGAGGTATGCGCCAGCCTTCGTCCGCCTTTGGCCAGACCAACACCCGTCCGGCATCACGTGAGACAGCGGTCGGCCATCACCTGAGACATGACACTGGTTCCGAGACATTGACTCGAACCCCGAACCTTGCGGTTAAGGGACGCGCGGGCGCACGGACTCCTGTCTGGCTCGCCAAACAGCGATGGCTGCCCCACTGGTCGAGCCATGAACAGCATCCCGATGTGCAAACTATCCAATCGATGGACGGAGGAGACATAACGACGAAGCTCCTCGGTGGGCAAGGCTCTGGCCGGCGGCACCCGACGATTCTTGATGTGGCGAAGGCAGCAGGCGTTTCAAAAAGCACGGTATCGAACGTTATGCACGGTTCTGGCCGCTTCACGCCCGAGACAGCGGCCCAGGTCCGCGCCGCGATCGACAGACTCGGCTTCCGACCAAACGTCCTGGCGCGCCAGCTGGTCCAGCAAAGATCCACCACCGTCGGTGTCGTCGTCGGTGCGCTAGATAACCCGATATACGCCGAACTGGTGATGCAGTTCGAACTCGAGGCCGCAAAACATGGTTTTCACGCAATGTTCTGCAACACCCAAGGCGACGAGAACGCAGAGCTCGCCGGGCTCGGTAGTTACCTCGACTATCGGTCTGCAGGCGTCCTCTTTGTCTCACACCCACCGGGGTGGATCAAGGCACGTCAGATGATCGAGGGCCGGATTCCAGCCGTGTTTGTTACGTGCGACTCGGACTGGGGTGACGTTGTGCGCTGCGACGATGAGACAGGCGGACGGATCGCCGCCGAACACTTGATTGGCCTTGGCCATCGCCGCCTTGCGTACTTTGGCGACACCGTCGACGACGCATCAAATCGCGATCGGCGCCACGGTTTCGAGCATGTTGTACGGACGGCGGGCCTCACACCAACCGTCGTCACCTGGAACCGCTACCGAGCTTTCGACCGCGACCGCCAGGCACAGGAAGCGATTGCGGATGGCATCACCGCCATATTCACAACGGACGACTATGGGGCAATCGAGCTTCTCGAAGCGGCCGATCGTCTGCACGTCGATGTCCCCGCCGACTTGTCCATAGTTGGGTTCGACGACGTCATCATGTCGGGGCTCGGTCGCATCGGGCTGACTACGGTGCGACAGCCAAAGCGGTTGCTAGCGGAGACAGCTCTGGTGACGTTGATCGAGCGGATCAAACGAGGCCCCGACAGCCCGCCAATCCGACAAACCGTACCGGTCGAGCTTGTGATTCGAGCCTCAACTGCCCCACCGAAACATTTGACACAGACTCAGTTCCGTTTGAGCTGACGGAACCTTCCACGCGTGGTGCTGTCTAGACAGCTTCAGAGGTACCTCACCGCGCGCTGCGGGACCGCGTAGCGGTCCGGGCGACCCCGCTGTCCCTGGCAGCGGCAGCCGAGCTTGCGACAGCCTCCCGAAGGTCAGCGCCACCCCGAACCACCCTGTTGACGGATTAGCCGGCATTGTTTAAGGTTGGTGGAACCTTCCAGTGGAACCTTCCACCAATAGGAGGAAAGAGTGGGCGCGGCAATAGCAGCGGACAAACCATCAGCTCAGGCGGGCTTGTTTACTCGGAAGTCCTCAGGGCTGGTGCGAGAACTGGGAATCCCCTCGACTGTCGGCATCGCCCTTGCCTCAGTTGTCGTCGTTAACACCTTTCTCAACTTCTACGCTGGGCTCACCGGCTTTGGCCAGGTCGACATGACCGTCCCTCTCCTGCTGGCGGCGGCAATTTGGATAGTGGCGATGCTGGCTTACAGGACGTTGCTCGAGGCCATCCCGCGTGCGGGTGGTGAGTACGTATACGTCTCACGTGTGATCTCACCTGTGATCGGAGCGATGGTCGGGATCAGCCTCGCTGTGGCTTTCCTCTTCTTTCTGGGTTCTGCGGCCAACTTCACTGCTCAGTACATCCCCTTCGCGTTGACGTCCATCGGCGCAGCGCTGAACAGTTCATCCGTAAGTGATGCTGCCTCACAGATAACCAGTACCGGGGCAATCGCCATCATCAGCGTTGTCGTCCTGGTACTTCTGGGCGTGTGCTCCGTGTTCCCACTGCGCCGCGTGGCGCAGGTCGTGCTTGTCCTCGTCGTGATCCAGGGCATCGCGTATCTGTCAGTGGCGTTCCTGCTCCTCACACACACTCACGACCAGTTTGTTGCCGCGTTCGCCCAGTTCAGCAATCATCCAAATGCTTATACCGACGTGATCTCTGCGGCGAATAAAGACAATTTGCCACTTGGGGTGTCTTTCGTGACGTCTCTTACTGTCATCCCCTTTATGTTCCTGAACTTCAACGGTTCCCTTTATGGCTACTACGTTGCCGGCGAGCTCAAGAGGCCTGGTCGGACCTACCTGTGGGCTTCTGTCTTCACGATTGCATTCTTGGTGATCGTGTGGCTTGGCGTTTGGCTGCTCATGCTCGATCGAATCGGCCTGGACTTCATGCAGGCACAATCGCAGCTCGCTGCAACTGATCCGACCGCCTACGCCGCCATAACCAACGTTCAGGCCTCCGCCAATGGGCTTGGCTACGGATTGGTCCTGTCAGGGGACCCGGTGACCAAGATCCTCATCGGAGTCGCCATCCCCCTATCGGCATTCGCGCTGTTGCTCGCCTTCATGGTTGTGGTGACCCGAATCTTGTTTGCGCTCGCATTCGACCGGCTGCTCCCAGTTTCGCTTGCGGAACTCAACGAGCGTGGAGTGCCGGTCAGGGCTATCGCAGTGGCTGTTGCAGGCGGAATCGCCTTCACCCTGCTGAATGCTTACGGAACCCTTGTCACGATCTCCGCTAATCTCAGCCTCTTCACCGCATTGATCGTCCTCTCTGGGTCGGTGGCCGCGATGTTGCTGCCATTCAGGCGCCGAGATCTGGTACTCAAGCCAGGAACTACAGACGTTGCCAGATTCGCAGGTATTCCAACTGCATCGATTTGGGGCGGACTTTCCACCGTGTTGGTCCTGATAGTCATCGCGCTTATCGTCACCCATCCAAGCGTGTTCGGCAGATTCAGCTTCGTGTCAGTGGCCGCGCTGGTGGTCATCCTGGCGGCAGGCCCGGTGATTTACTTCATCGCCCGGCAAATCCGGCTATCGCGCTCCTCGATCGACCTCAGCGTTGCGATGCACGAGCTTCCCCCGGAGTAGCCGCCTCGCGAGCCGGAGCATCGGCGCGACGCTCCGGCCTCGTTGCCACAATGGGGACGCCGATGGACATTGCAAATTGGGCCATAGGTGAGTACCGCGCGGTTAGCGTGCTCCACCTTGCCAACGTCGGTGTCGAGGTTCTTGGTTCGGAAAATAAGCCAAGGACGGGAAAAGTAACCCTGCGCGGCCTCCCGTTCGACATTGCGACCGACCCCAGCCGATGTTTTGTGGCACTCGGCGGCGGCCATCTTGACAACGTCACCATCTCGGTGGGTGGCCCAGCTCGCTCAATCGTATTTGCACACAGGTTGCTCGAATCACCAATCCTTGGAGGTGGTCCGGTAGGCACCCTCGTGGCCGAGCTCGCCTTTGAATTCCGAGATGGCTCCCGAGACATCGTGACGCTGCGCGACCGATTCGAGATCGCCACCCTGCCCGTGCGATGGGGTCAACTGCCGTTCGCGGCATATCCCGACGGCTTCGATCGCCTGCCGCCGCGATACCGCGGACGGTACGACGATGCGGGCGTCAGACAAACAGAGGTCGTCCAGGCCTGGGCGCGTGATTACTGGCTGTGGGCCTGGATCAATCCCGCACCCGAAAACGAGCTAATTGCTGTCCACGCTCGGGGCCTTGGTCCGGCCTTCGTCATTGCTGGCGTATGTGTCGGCACCGCTAGCGAGCATCCGCTCAGATTGCCCGCGGCCCGCACCGTGTTGATTGACATCGAGGCAGCGAAGCTTGCCGCGACCGGTTCAACGGAACTCAATGACCAGCCCCTGGATTTCGATGACCACGCCGTCGAGACGGCGCCGACGGTGACGTTCTCGCTGGATGTGGATAGAGGCGTGTCAACCTTCCCGTACACCATACCCGCGGATGTGGAGTCGGTAATGCAGGATGAGCTGCCGGGCTTTGGCAGGAAACTCGGCGCCGTCGCCACACCCGCGTTTGCGCATGTGGCTGCGACCGAGTCGGCAACCATTCGCGTTCGCAATGGCGACGCTGTCTTAGGGACCTTCCGTTGGGCGGAGGTACGTGCAGGCGTCGAGTCCGCGGATGGACCGGTAGCCATCAAACTCGCCGACACAGGCCGGAACTGGATTCGTACTGAGTTCGTGGACGCCCTCACCCACAAACCGATCGCTTGTCGCGTCCACTTCAGCTCCGGACTTGGAGTTCCATTCGCACCGCACGGACACCACAGCAACGTCGGGAGCGATATGGCGACATGGCACATGGATGTCGGTGGCGATGTCCGACTTGGCCAAGCGACGTACGCGTACGTCGACGGGACTTGCGAGGGATGGCTGCCTCGAGGCACTGTCCTCGTCGACGCCGCGTGCGGCTTCGAGTTTGAGCCCTATCGGGGATTCGTAAACATCGACCCAGACCAGCGCCAACTGACAATCCCGATGAAACGACTGCGAGATCTTCGGCGTGAGAGATGGTTTGCCGGAGACAGCCACGTGCACTTTCTTTCGACGCAGGGCGCCCACCTAGAAGCCCGCGGAGAAGGCCTCAGCGTCATCAACTTGCTCGCCTCGCAGTGGGGTCACCTTTTCACGAGCACCGAAGAGTTCACAGGCGAGGCGAGCGTGTCTCGCGACGGCCAAACGATCGTGTACGCGTCGCAGGAGAACCGGCAGCACATGCTCGGCCACCTGTCCCTTCTTGGCCTTAAGCACCCGGTGATGCCGTGGTGCACGGACGGGGCCGAGGAGGCAGAGCTCGGCGGCGCGCTCGAGGCAACACTTTCGGAATGGGCAGACCGGTGCCATGAACAGGGCGGGACCGTCGTCCTGCCACATATGCCAAATCCCAATGGAGAGCCAGCCGCCCTGATTGCGACCGGGCGCGCCGACGCAGTCGAGTTTCTGGAAGCGAATCCCTATAACCACCGTGAGTACTACCGCTATCTAAATGGCGGTTACCGACTGCCGCTGGTTGGGGGCACGGACAAGATGTCGTCTGAGGTTCCGGTCGGTCTGTGTCGCACCTATGTGTACATCCCGCCCGACGAGGATTTCACCTACGCGGCCTGGTGCAAGCACCTGGCTCGAGGTCGAACCTTTGTGAGCACAGGGCCACTCATCATGCTGACAGTAGAAGGCGCCTCGCCCGGCGAGACGCTTAGTGTGGCGCCCGGCGCCAAACTCCAGGTGCACGTTGAAGCTTCTTCGATCTTTCCGATGCAGCAGCTCGAGCTAATCCATCAGGGCGTCGTCGTCGACTCAGCCACCTCATCGTCTGGGGCGCGCAAATTGAGTCTGCGGACAAAGGTGGAGATCAGGTCCGACTCGTGGATCGCAGCACGCGTCGGCGGACCAGAGTATTTCAACTTCACCAAGCATCGAGATCTGTGGGCGCGGGGCGTGATGGCCCATACGTCGCCCGTGTATGTGACCTGTGGTCAGGAATACAACGTGTTCAGCGCGGACACCGCGGAGTACATGCTCACCCTCATCGAGGGATCACTCAGATACGTCAAGGGTCTCAGTCCACAACATCACGAGGTGGACGTGTCCCACCACCATGCGGAACAGGATCACATCGCTCACCTATCGCGACCCCTTGAAGAAGCCCGCGCTCGAATTCTGGCGCGGCTGCAAGATCATATCCATTAGATGCCGGCGAACCGGAATCAGTCGGGGGTAGGTCGCCCCGTACCCGGAGGTGGGCAAACCGCGGCGGAATGGGACGTGATCGGTTACGCGGATAAGTTCAGCATCAGCCCATCCGACACTCTGCGAGTGATGGTCAGTTCTGAGAGCCCGTTGTACTCCGCGACAATCTACCGGTTAGGCGGAGCAGAGCCGAGGCGAGTGGCGATCCCGGGCGAAGGCACCTATCCCGGCAAGGTGCAACGGACGCAGATCGGTTCCTATGTATCGATCGATCCCAAGGACAAGCTCGATCAGCTCGATGGCCTTTCCATCCACCTGTGGATATGGCCCACCAAGCCACGCGCAGGTCGGACGCAAGGTCTTGTTACCCGATGGCAGCTGGGATACGGGTGGGGATTGTTCGTGGGAGATGACGGACGTCTGGCCTTCAAATTGTCTTCAAACACACAGCACATAGAGATCAAATCGCCTGCCGAACTCAGACCCCGGGAATGGCACGAGATCCTCGCCTCCGTTTCCCTCTCCTCGAAGACGGCGCGTCTTGTCCAGAGGCGCCACAAACGATGGGACCGCGCCGACGACCGGACCGAAGTGGCGCAGCCAATTGACCTCGACGTGCTCCCTGCCATACGGGTACCTCTGCTAATCGGCGCAGAGGAACTGGACGTGCCTGCACCAGACGGATTCGAAAGCGGACTCTTCGATGGCAAGATCGATGAGGTGACGATCCTTGGCGATGGAGCTGAGAGCGCGGGATTTGACATCAGGAATGCCCGGACCACGGGCTCTTTCCATGAGAAACTCGTCGGCGCCTGGGACTTCGCTGTGGGCATTGAAACTACCGCGATTCATGATCTGTCGCCCAATCGATTAGACGGAGTCGCCGTCAACATGCCGACTCGAGGCATGACCGGTCATCGATGGGACGCGACATCCCAGTCCCCGGCAGCTGCTCCGGAGCAGTACTCAGCGATCCACTTCCATAGCGATGACGTTGCCGACGCCGGTTGGAAGACCGGTGTTGAGCTGCAAATTCCGGCGCAGCTCGCAAGCGGCGCATACGTAGTTCGCCTGTCCGGCGAAGCAAACGCGCCTTATGAGATCCCTTTCTTCGTCACTCCGCAGGCGGACTCGGCTAATGAAATCGTGGTCCTGATGCCGACATTCACCTACCTGGCGTATGGAAATGATCATCTCTGGACCAGGAACGATGTCGAACACGGGATTCTCTGGCCTGTTGAGCGCTTTGAGAATCCCGATCCAGCTGACCTGTTCCTCGCAACCCACGACGAGTTGGGGCTAGCCCTCTATGACCATCATTCCGACGGAAGCGGATGTTGCTACGCAAGCCGCCTACGGCCGCTCGTCAATATGCAACCGGCCTACCGATACTGGCAGAGCGACGGTCCGCGACACTACTCCGCCGATCTACTGCTTCTCCAATGGCTGGAGCGGCACGGCTTTCGATATGACGTGATTACCGATGAGGAACTGCACCATTTGGGTCTAGCGTCGATCCAGAAGTACAAGGTGCTGCTCACCGGCTCCCATCCCGAGTATCACTCACTGAACATGTTGAGGGGACTCGAGTCCTACCTGGATGGGGGCGGCAGGATGATGTACCTGGGCGGTAACGGATTTTATTGGGTAACCAGCGTCGATCCATTCAGGCCACATGTCATCGAGGTGCGTCGAGGGGTCGCCGGCTCAAGGAACTGGACTTCGGAACCAGGAGAGAGTCATCACAGCACCACCGGCGAGCTCGGCGGTCTATGGCGCCACCGGGGAAAGAGGCCGAACGAACTGGTTGGGGTTGGTTTCAGCGCGATGGGCTACATCGGTGCGTCGGGCTACGAGCGCCTGCCCGCTAGCTGGCGAAGCGACGTGGCCTTCATCTTTGAGGGAATCGGCGACAAAGAGGTTATCGGCGATTTTGGGCCGGTCCTCGGCGGGGCCGCAGGGGATGAGGTGGATCGCCATGACCCACTCCTCGGATCTCCGTTCAATTCGCTTCGACTGGCGTCCACCAACACACTTAATGGCTCATACCAGCTCTGCGTTGAGGATGTTATGGAGACGGTTCCAAACCAGGATGGATCGCACAGCGACAGAGTCCGAAGCGACCTTGTTTATATGACAGGGGGCAACGGTGGGGCGGTGTTCTCTGTTGGCTCCATCAATTGGATCGCAACCCTCGACTTCAACCAAGACCGAAACAACGTTTCCGGAGTCACCGAGAACGTCCTACGTCACTTTCTGCGAGGTCGGCGCCACGGCCGGTGAGGGACACGGACTCGAACCCTGAACCTGGCCGTTAACAGATCGCCGCCCCTCGTTCAGGGTTGGCGATGGGAACTCGCTGCGTGCCGCTGAGTGCCGCCCAAATCCACCGGTTGCGGCGCACGTTGCTGTGTGGTGGCCAACCCTGTGTTGCGGATCCGATCGGCGATCTGTCGCGCATGAATGCCGAGCTCGCGAATGTTACCGCTCAGCGGATTCGTGAAGCCGGCGAAGTACAGGCCTCGCAAGCCACTGTCAGGGGCACCACTAACCGGCAGGCCGCGAGCATCCAGCACCCCCAGGTCGCCAACCAGACCTTCGAGACCACGCCTGTATCCGGTCGCCGCCACGACGGCTTCCGGTGCGACGTCCGACCCGTCCGCCAGTACAACGCGATCTCGCTCGAACTCCGTGACCGCCGCCACAGCCTCGAGCTCCCCGGCCTTCAGCCTGCGGACAAACTCGACGTCGATGACCGGGACGACATCGCCACGGCGAAATTGAGTCGAGACGGTCTCGCGGGGCGGCGGCACGCCGTGACGAGTCAGGTCTCCGTGGGCCAGCTTCTGCGCGGCGCGGACAATCGCGTCGCCCACCCACGGGGGCAAAGTCCGGGTGGCGATGGCGACGGTCTGCATGGGAACGCCGCCCACGGTGCGCGGCACCACCTGGGGCGGGGTCCTGATGGAGATCCAGACTCGGGCCGCCCCACCTCGCACCAGGTCCACGGCGATGTCGGCGGCGGAGTTTCCAGCACCAACCACCAGGACACGACGGCCGGCAAACCTGTCCGGGTTTCGGTACTCCGAGGCATGCATCAGCGATCCTGAAAACCGGTCGAGCCCGGGCCACGGTGGGATGAAGGCTTCGCGGTCGTAGCCGGTGGCGATGACGACGTTCGTGGCCTCGATCTCGCCCCGGGAGGTCGCGACCGACCACGCTCCGCCCCGCCGGGAGATGCCATTGACTTCGACGCCGAACCTGACATGCAGCTGGTGGTGTTGGGCGTATAGCTCGAGGTAGTCGGCATAGTCGGAGGCCGCGACCCAGGTGCCGAGGCGCCGCGGAATGGCCAGCCCCGGCAGGCTCGACCACCAGCGCGCGGTGTTCAGGCGCAGGCAGTCGTATCGGCTCCGCCAGGATCCACCCACGCGATCCCCGCGCTCGAGGACGATGGGATCGCGTCCGCCGCGACGGAGCACCGCCGCGACGGCCAGTCCCGCCGGTCCCGCGCCGACGATCACATCTTCGCCCTGCAACCTCACTCGACCCCCACGCGAGAGGCCGGCTCGAAATGAAAGTCGACCGTCATCTCGACGTTGCCGCGGATCGCCATGCAGACGGGGCATTCGCGCTCTGCCTGCAGGACCAGGTCGCGGACGGCTGTTTCGGGACTCGCGCTGCGGATGCGGATCGCAAGCCTGCTGCTGGCCAGGTGATGATCGTGCCCCTCGCCCCAAACGAGCCTGGTGGTCGCGCTAGTTTCCACGGACTCGAGGTCGATGTGTCGGGAGCGGGCGATCGACGTGAGCGTCGAGGTGAAGCAGTTGGCATGCGCCGCCGCCATCAGCTCCTCCGGGTTGGTGCCAGTGCCAGGCCCGCCTAGCTCGGCCTGCGTCGCAGTTTGCGCGTGAAGCTTGCCGCTCGCGCCCTCCACGGTGCCGCCGAATCCTTGCCAGCGCACGACGGCAGTCGCCTCAAGCTGACTCATCTTTCAGTCCTCCATCAACCCCGACATGCGGCGTGATCGACTTGAATCCTGCCTCCGCGAGGGCGGCGAGCTCAGCGCCGGCGAACTCGCTCAAAGCGACCTCCTCCTCGAGGTGCGCGTGCAGCCTGTCCCGCACTTGACGCAGCTGTCCATCCTCGAGGTTGCGCGGGTGCGGCGCCGGCACGTCGACGACCTCTACCGGGCGGCCCGGCGAGGCCGACAGCAGGACGATTCGGTCGGCGAGGCGCAGCGCCTCGTCGAGGTCGTGCGTGACGAGGATGACCGTCGCCCGCGACTGGCGCCACGTGGTCAGCAGGTAGCGCTGCATGATGCGCCGGGTCTGATGGTCGAGGCTGCCGAACGGCTCGTCCATCAGCAGGAGCCTCGGCACCAGCACAAGAGCGCGGGCGAGCGCGACCCGCTGACGCATTCCGCCGCTGAGCTCTGCCGGGACCCGGTCCGCGAATGCGGCGAGCCCCACTCGCTCGAGCTGCTCCACCGCGCGGCGCCTCGCTTCGCTCCTGGAGAGCCCTCGATTGCGTAGTCCAAACGCGACGTTGTCACGCACTGTGAGCCAGTCAAAGAGGTTGTGCTGCTGGAAGATCAGGATGGCGTCTCGGCGCGGGCCGACCACGTCCTCTCCGTCGACGGTGATCCTTCCGCGCGTCGGATGCTGCAGCCCGGCGATCAGCTCCAGCAGCGTGGTCTTGCCGCAGCCCGTAGGTCCGACGAGAGCGGTCAGGGAACCGGCCTCGATCGTCAGGTCGACCTCGTCCAGCGCCCGTTGCCGGCCAAAGTCACGACAGACATCGATGACGCGAACCTCAGGCATCAGGCATCAGGCCTCAGCGCGCGCGCCGCGCGCCTCCCACCACAACAGGCGCGTGCGGAGCACCAGGAGCAGGCGGTCGAAGCCGAAGCCGAGGATCCCGATGGTCACCAGGCCGGCCATGACGAGCTTCATCTGGAACTCCTGCTGGCCGAGGATGACCAGCGAGCCGAGACCAGAGTTGATGCCGGCCATCTCGCCTGCAAGGACCGACATCCAGGCCGCGAAAAAGCTGAGCCGGATCGCGGTCGCGACGCCCGGCGCTGCCGCGGGCAGGATGACGCGCAGCCACAGCCGCCAGCCGCTGCTGCCCAGGCTGCGGGCGCTCTTGATGTACTCGGCTGGGACGCCGCCAAGCGCCGCCACGGTCGCCAGCGTCATCGAGGCGGCGACCCCCATGAAGACGACGAAGACGGCGGCGCCGTCGCCCGTGCCGAAGAGAACGATCGCCAGTGGAATCCAGGCGATCGGCGCTATGGGCGCGAGGATCTGCGCGATCGGCACACCGATCACGCGCGCCCACGGAAGTGCGGAAAGCAGCGTGCCGACACCGAGCCCGGTGCCGATGCCGAGCCCAAAACCCGCCGCAACCCGGATCACTGTTTCGACGAGCGACTGCGCGTAGCTGACCTTATTGACGCCCAGGCCGACCGACCCTGAGGTCGCGATCAGGTAAGGGATGAACTGCGATGGGGGCGGCAGGATCGCCGCGTTGAGCACGCCGAGCCTCGCGCCCAGCTCCCATGCGGTGCCGAGCAGCAGCCATGCGGCGACGAGACCACCGACCGAACGCAGGTCGGACCGCCGTCGCCGGGAGGCGCCCGCGCTGGATGGCGGCGCGGGCCCTCGCCAGATCCTGATGTTGGAGGTGAGGCTCATGTCACGCGACTCCGAGCCTGGCTCCGTCCTGGACGCGCGAGTCGAAGACGCTGTCGATGACGTCGGTCTTGAGGTAGCCCAGGTCGATCAGGTAACCGACGCCCTTGTGCAGTCCCTTGATGGCGGCGGAATCCAGGACCGGCTGGGGGGTCTGACGTTTCAGGCCCTCGGCGAGGATCGCCGGCGGCACCTGATAGATCGGCTGCAGCTGCGTGAAGGCCTTCTCCGGGTCGGCGTCGCGCAGCTTGGCGGCCTCGTCGAGCACATGGAGATAGGTCTCGAGCTTGCCCTGGTTCTTCTCGAGGTAGCCCTCTTTGACGTTGACGACGCAGTCCGACGCCTCCGGTCCCCATACCTGGTTCGAGTCGTTGAGATAGGTGCCGTTGGCTGAGGAGACGACCGTCGCGCCATATGGCTGCGCGAGGGAGGCCACGTCGACGCTCTTGTGGATCAGGGCGTCGCCCATCCCGACCATGCTGGGAAAGAAGGTCATCTTGTACTCCGAGTAGCTGCGACCCGCGTCCCGCAGCGTGCCGTAGGTGACCAGCTCCAGGGTGTCCAGGCGCAAGGTGCCGACCTTCACCCCTTTGTTTGCGGAGGCGGCGAGCTCCGCCACGCTGGTCACCGATCCTTCACGCGCGACCAGCTCGATGCCGCCTTTGCCAGAGCCGCCGACGATGCGCAGGTCTTTCTGGCCGTCGTTGTACGCGGCGATGACAGTCGTCCAAGGGTTGTGCGATACGTCGATCGCGCCGGCCACGAGGGATTGCAGGTTGGGCGGCGGACCGTTGAACTGAGTGAGGACGACGTTCAGCCCCGATTTCTTGAACAGTCCGTTGATCTGCGCCAGGAGCAGGTGCTGGATGCATCCCGCCGGCAGGTGGCCGACGCGAAGCGTCGTCGCGGCCGCCGGCGTGGATTCCGATCCACACGCGGCGAGGATGGCGGCGATCGATCCGCTCGCCACGATGCCAAATCCTGTCGCGCAGCAGGCGCCCAGGAACTTACGTCGAGTGATGTCAGAGGCAAGGACGCGGACGATGCCGCTGCCTTGGCCGGATGCGCTACCACAGCAGCTCAGGACTTCGGTCCCGCCGCTGCATCCGCACCCGGACGATAAGGATTGTGTGAGTTCATAGCTCATAGGGAAAGCACCTCCGTTGGTCTGGCGTGGGAGTGGTTCTCGCAGCAGCGGTCGTCGCCGCATGCGCAGTCATCGCGTCGGAGCAAAAGACCGGTCGCCGGCGGGATCGCACAGCAGTTGACTCCGAGCCACGCCCGGCGGCCCGCGACAACAGCGATGGCCGACACGCCAAAGGCGGCGATCGGGTCTGCCCACCACCAACCGAGGACGGCGTTCAGGCCGAGCCCCGTCAGCAGGCAGGTCGACAGGTACGCGCACATCATGTTTTCCATGCCTTCGCGCTTCACCGCCGACGAGCCGAGCCGGTCGCCGACCCGACCCTTGGCGCGGCGGAGCTGAGGCATGACGATGAGAGAGAGGATGGCGATCGCGATTCCAAGGACGCTCGGGTCAGGCCGCTCGGCAGTGATGAGCATCTGGCTCGACTCGTAGGCGACGTACGCGGCGAGCAAGAAGTAGGAGATCCCGATCAAGCGCTGCGAGAGGCGCTCAGCGCGCTCCGAAAGTGCGCGCACCCGGCTGAAGCGCCAGAGCACGATCAGCCCGCCGATCGTCTCGACGGTGACATCGGCTCCGAAGCCAACGAGGGCGGATGATGACGCGGGGATGCCTGCGGCCAACGTCGCGCCGGCCTCGACCGTGTGCCAGGCAAGTCCGAAGAGAACCAGGGCTTTGGCCCTGAAGATCAGGCTCTCGCGAGTCATCACTGGTCTCGCGAGCAAGGCAGACGAAATGCTCATTGGGGTCGGTTCCTACTCCTGGTGGATTGCATGCCGCGCGAGAGCGCGGCACAAGGGGGAGCTAGCGGCGGCGAGTCAGGCCGCGGTGTGGCTAGCTACAGGAGCAGGTGACGCGCAAGCAGAAGTCGACCGTGCGTCGGATGGTCAGAGGCGCGGGCACGGGCAAACCTCGCATGGAGATACAAACAATACGTCGTGCCGGTCGCCGGTAATCGTGGGTCAAGCACGAACCCGGGAGCCAGGTTGTTAGTTCTGGGCAACAGATTGGTTGCGACTGGTTCGCGATAAGGCACAAGCACGAACCCTCGTCAGCGGCGATCCCAGCCTCGCGCGTCCTCTTATATGTGGTGAACGGACGGTAGAAGCAGATTGCGGGGCAGATGCGGCATGACCATCGCGCCTATCGCACCCACACGATCCGCCAGGCGGCCAGCGGGCGTAAGAGACTTCAGGTCGATCGTGGCCTCGCGTCTCTGCCCAAGCTGGATGCCGCCAGAATGGGCACCAGCTGCTCCAGGTTCTGCAGAGTGAGCTGGGCCCCGGCGTTCTCGAGGTCTATCGCTGTCGCCGTTCCGGTGACAACGCCGATCGCCGGCATGCGGGCGGCCACCGCCGCCTCCATGTCCCACGTCGAGTCGCCGACGTACCAGATGTCCGAGGGTTCCAGGGCGAGCTCGTGCGCGGCAGCCACGAGCAGGTCCGGCGCCGGCTTTGCATGTTCGACGTGACTGCCATCGATGACCTTCGGCCAGCTGGAAAGCTGCAGGGCGCGTATCGAGGCGCCGACCTGATCGCTCCGGCTCGAGGTTGCGATGGCCCAGGGGATGCGGCGCGCCTCGAGCACGCTCAGGACGCTGTGCACGCCGGGCAGCGGTCTCGGATCGGTGTTCAGGAGGTCATAGATCTCGCCAGCGCGGCGGTCGATGGATTCAGTGAGAGCCTCGTCGATCGGTCGTCCGGCTGCCTCGGCCACGACTCGGGCGAGTCGCCGTCCGTCCGACCCGATCAGCTGGGCGACCTGGGCGCGATGCGCCGGGATCGCACTTTCCTCGAAAGCCCGAAGCCATGCCGCGATCCTGGTGCCGACAGTGTCGACAAGGGTGCCGTCAAGATCGAAGACCAGGGCCGAGGGGACTGATCCGTTTTCGATGACGGACATCAGGATAGGGTGCAGCCATGATCCTTCCGAAAGAGCGCGACCCTCGCTTCATCACCATCCGCCGCGGGGGAACGCTTACAGAATCCGACCACCGGCTGCTCGCGCTGTGGGCCGCAACCTGTGCGGAACACGTCCTGCACCTGTTCGAGTCGGCACAACCTCTAGACCTGCGGCCACGCCGGGCGATCGCACAGGCCCGGACATGGGTGCGAGGTGAGATCAGGATGTCCCAATCGCGCGAATCTGCCGGCCACGCCAACGCCGCAGCTCGACAGCTGAGAGGCGCCCCCCGCCATGCCGCGTATGCCGCCGCCCAAGCCGCAGCGGTGGCGCACGTCGCCGCGCACGAGCTCGGAGCGGCGGCCTACGCGATCAAGGCTGCGCGGGCAGCCGCTCCTGAAGGCGAGGGTGTGAACTCCGGCCGGCTCGAGTGCCGATGGCAGCGTGACCAGCTCCCTGACGCCATCCGCGAGCTGGTCCTCGATGATCAGCGGTTGCGAAACGACATCTGCTGGTCGGTGTTCGACTGCTGATACGCCTGAGTGCGTGAGCCGGGGTACGACTCGACCCTCAAACCCCCGGTAACAGCTGAACGACCACGATCCGTGCGCTTCCCGAAACGGCCTGGACGGTGGCGTCTGCGCCGCCGGCGACGGTGGCACCCGACTGAGCGTGTAAGCCTGTCGTCGCTCCTCCAGTGTTGACCGAAACCTGGCCGTCGAGCACCACGATCGCGGCCGGGCCGCTAAGGCGAAACGAATCACCCGAGGCGAGCCACCGGTAAGTAAGACGCTCGGTATAGGGTCCGGCCGCGACTGCAGTGAGGTTCTCTGACTCATAAGTCCGGTGACCGGCAGGTACAGGCATCACAGCTCCGCGTGCAGCGGCTGGGCGAACCCCGACGAAATACCAGTGATTCATCAAGGGATCGATCGTCGCGATGACTCCCAGGACAAGCAGCGCAGCCATTAAAACCGCGGCGCGACGACGCCAGACTCGGGCCACCAAAGCGACCGTCAGGATGATGAGCAGAACGGCGAGAACGATCGCAGCAGGCACCGCCGCCCGGTTCTCGTGGTCATGGCGCTGGAGGTTCGCCGTGAAGACTGCATCGCCTGGGCCCACGTCTATTGTCCCCGTGCCCGCGATTGCCATCGTGGCGGTGCCCGAAACGTCAAGGACAAAGCCTGGGATATGCGCGTGGGGTCCGAGCACAGCCCCGGCGGGCTGAGGGAGCTCGAGCACGCTGATGAAAACTTGCCCGGGCGGCAGGACCGGCACCTTGCCTTCCACGATCCGATTCACGTCAGACCGCGTCCCGATGATCGGGATTGCCAACGCCAGGGCTGCGGCCAGCACCGCGACGCCGCCCGTCATATAGAAGACGCGAGGACGTACCTCGAGGGTTCTACCGGCGGCGAGCACGGCGCCGAATAGGAGCCACGCGACAAGAGACTCTGCTGCAGCCCCAAAGCCCAGGTTGAGCATGAAGAAGTTCGCCCGCATCGGATCGTTGGCGGCGTCTCCGGCGGGCGGGGCGCCCTGAATCAACCCAACGACGGGCATGAGGACCGCGCCGGAAAGCAGCCAGGCGCCCAGTGCGTACGCGATGGGGGCGACGACTCCTCGAGTCCTGGGCTCGACGATGAGGAAATATCCGGCTGCCAACGCTGCCTCGCCCAGTAGCAGCAAAACCCATCCTGCCGGACCGGCTTCCCGATGGGCTCCCAGCATCCGGTCCAGCATCGCCGCAGGCGCGGTCACCGGGAAGCCAAATGCAGATGCCAACTGGAGCCACCCCAGCGCGGCGACGACCGCTGCCGTTCCCACGAGGACGCGCCGCATCGCCAGCGATACCATAGGCGCGCCCAATGGCGGCGTCAAAGCCGAATGGCAGCCACGTCCCAATGGATGAGCACTGGTCGGCCATCCTGCGCGGCGACCGGTTCGCCGCGCTCGGGCCACGCCTCGGGCGCCGGGCATTTGCACTCTTCCCTGGCCGGCCGCGCTGCAAGGTTTGCAACGCGCCCTACGGCGGTCCGGTCACGTGGCCATTCCGTGCCCTCGGTTACCGCCCCTCCAAAAAGACTCCTCATGTCTGCGCGAGGTGCCTCGAGTGGGCGCCAGAAGGCGGCGCGATAGTGCCGATCAGCGTTCTTTTCGCTGACGTTCGGAACTACACGACCCTTACACGATTGCTGTCGCCACATGAGGTGCCCGCCCTTCTGAATCGCTTCTATGACGTGGCGTCGCGGGTGCTCCTCAAGCAGGAAGGGGTCTTGGGTCAGATCGCAGGTGACCAGGTGATGGGCTTGTTCGTGCCCGGCCTGAGCGGCCGCGATTACCAGAGCAAAGCGGTCGCCGCTGCCGCTGGCCTTCTTGAAGCCGTGGGGTATCGGACGCCGGACGGACCCTGGATCGAGATTGGAATCGGCATCTCGTCCGGCGTCGAGTACTGCGGAAACGTCGGAGGCGGTGGATTCAAGGATTTCACGGCGGTCGGTGACGTGACCAACAGCGCTGCCGGCTTGACGGCTCGCGCTGCTGCCGGGGAGACGCTGGTCGACGCTGCGACCCGGGCCGGTGCCGCGGAGTTCCCCTTCGACATCGGCGATACCGTCTCGTTCAAGGGTGCAACCTCCCCGGTAGACACCTATCGCCTCCAACTCGAGACCCCGGTGACCAGTGGCGTCGAACCAATCGATGTGCTCATTCGCACGCCCCTTTTCGCCGGGCTCTCGCCCAAGTTGGCGGGCACGCTGCGCCGTCGAGTTCACCGCCGAGTGTTCGCGGCCGGCGCCCACCTGGTCAGGGAGGGCGAACCGGCGAACTACCTTCTGGTCATCGAGCGGGGTCTTGTCCGGATTACGCGCACGTCGCGTCACGGCCGAGAGCTTGTCCTTCGGCTCCTATCAGCGGGAGACACCCTCGGCGAGCTTGGCGTGTTCGACGCCGCTGGGATCCGCACCGCGGACGCCGTCGCTGTCGAATCGACGAGCTGCGTCGTTCTGAGCAAGGACGACCTCCAGGCCGCCCTGCGAGCGAACCCTGAGCTTGGCCTGCGTCTGCTCGCCACCGTCGTCGGGTACGTTCGACGGAAGGACGAGGAGCTGGCCGACGTCGCTTTTCTTGATGTGCCGGGCCGCACCGCCCGCAAGCTCCTGGAACTCGCCGACCGGCACGGGACCGCGGTCGCCGACGGCAAGCGGATCGGTATCAGAGTCCCCCAGGGCGAGCTCGCATCGATGGTCGGCGCCAGCCGTGAGAACGTCAACCGCGCCCTCAGCCGGTTGATCGCGCTGGGCGCTGTGTCGATCGAGCAAGGTCGCATCACGATCCTCGATGAGGCCCGGTTGCGATCCCTGTGCTAGATATCACCGCCTGTTTGTGATGGATGTCACAGGCGGGACCGCCTAACCGACGGAAGCTGCTGGCGGTCTCGAACGGCGAGGCCTCCCCTTTCAGCCCCGGATGCTCAGGAGGTTTATGGCGATGAAGATCGGAACGATGCGTTTGCTCAAGCTCGGCGCGGCGCTCGCCGCGGTGACAACCATGGCCGTCATGGCTCCTGTCGCCGCTCGGGCCGACTCGGGCGCCAACGTTGAAGTCATTCTGCGACCAGTTGCGGGCACACCCGACGGCGGCTTCGGATTGGTGAAGTTCCGTCAGCCAAAGGACGCCGACACGATCGTCTATCTCGATGTCTGGGTGCGGGACCTGGCCCCGAACCACAGCTACTACCTCCAGCGAGCGACGGATTCGACCGTGAACGACGAATGCACCGGATCGAACTGGCTGACACTAGGCCAGGGATCCGTTGCCCAGGCGATCACGACAGACGAAACGGGAACTGGCCGAGCGAGCTTGTTCCGTGACCTGGCGAGCATCCCGCTTGGCAAGCAGTTCGACATCCACTTCCGCATCCTCGACGTGGCGACCACGGCTGTGGCACTGGAGAGTGCCTGCTACCAGTACACAGTCACCCAGTGAGCGAAAGGGCGGCCGCCTCGTGGCTGCCGCCCTCCCTCACCCATCGACGCGGAGCCACCGAAGTGACCGGACCGCGCGGCCAGCACGGTTCCCGGCGGTTGAACTATTTACATTGGCTCCGGGACAGGGACTCGAACCCTGAACCTTGGGTTGACAGACCGATGCGCACGGTAACCATCAAAGTCAACGGTGCGCCATAGCGCGCATCGTCGTGCCCCGGTGTCGTGGGAGCATGGCCCTTAGAGGGCCGGTTTCACCTGTGTCTTGAGGCCCTTTCCGCCGAGGAATGCCTCAATCGCCTTCGGGTAGTCGTCGAGCCCGAACTGCTGGGTGATCATCGTCTTGCAGTCGATGACGCCTCGCACCAGCAGGGCCAGCGCGCGCTCGAAGCTGTGCAGGACGGCCATGGAGCCGACGATCTTGATCTCGTCGTTGTAGACACGGAAAGGCGAGAAGCTGGCCATGGCATCGGCGTTGGCGACCCCGAACATAAGGAACGTCCCTCCCCTCGCGACGCGGCGCAGGCCGTCTTCGATCGCCGGCACCGCGCCGGTGGCGTCGATCACGATGTCCCAGCCGCCCTGGTGTCGCAGCTCGTCGGCCGTCACCGCCACCGCATCCGCGGCCAGCTTCTTCGCGAGCTCGTGCCGGGCGGGATTGCGCTCGACGATGTCGACCTGGCTCGCGCCGGCGTGCCGGATGAGCTGTCCGAGCATCAGCCCCATCGTGCCGGCGCCGTAGATCAGGTACGAGTCGGCGACACGGCCCTTGATCATGTCCAGGCCGTGCACCGCGCACGACAGCGGCTCGACCAGGGCGCCCCAGTCGCGCGGAATGTCGGTGGGAAGGCGGAACGCGTTGGCGGCCGGGACCGCGACGAATTCGGCGCAGGCGCCGTTCGCCGAACCGACACCGATCGCATTCCAGTTCTCGCACAGGTTGAAGTGGCCCGCGCGGCACTGACGGCACGAACCGTCGAAAAGCGACGGGTCGACGGCGACGAAATCGCCGGTCTTCAGGTTTCGCACGCCACGGCCCGCGCCGACCACCTCGCCGCAGAACTCATGGCCTGGCACAATCGGGTAGCGGGTGGGCTCGAACTCGCCACGCAGGACATGGATGTCGGTGCCGCAGATCCCGCACGCCTCGACCTTGACCACCACCTCGTCGACCTTCGGCGTGGGATCGGCGATCGTCTTGATCGTCAGCTCATTGGGGGAGTCGATGACTACGGCCTTCATGCGGCCTCCCTATTTGACAGCACCCATGGTCAGGCCGCGGATCAGCTGCTTCTGGGCGATCCAGCCGGCGAGCAGCACGGGCAGGCTGGCGAGCGTCGCCGCGGCGGCCAGCTTGGCGTAGAAGAGGCCCCGCCCACTGATGAACCCGACCAGGAAGACGGGCGCTGTCGCCGCGGTTGAGGATGTGAAGTTGACCGCGTAGAAGAACTCGTTCCAGCTGAAGATCAGGCAGATCAAGGAAGTCGCAGCGATTCCGGGCGCGATCAGCGGCACCACGATTCGCACGAGCTCGGTGAAAAACGACGCGCCGTCCACACGCGCCGCTTCGAACAGGTCGTGTGGGATCTCGAGGAGGAACGAGCGCAGGAGCCAGACCCCGAGCGGCAGGTTGATCGTGGTGTAGATCAGGGTCAACGCAAAGATGTTGTCCAGCAGTTGGAGGTCGCGCGCCAGCAGATAGAGCGGCACCAGGCTGGCAGCGAAGGGGAGGAATCGAGTCGAGATGAAGAAGAACAGCACGTCCTGCGTCCGCTTGACCGGCCGGATTGCCAATGCGTATGCGGCTGGCAGTCCGAGGACAAGGACCAAAAACGTAGACCCGAGGCTCGCGGTTGCCGAGTTGATGAAGAACGGCGGAAAGTCGCCGGACATCACCTCCTGGAATTCCTCCAGGGTGGGTACGAAGAAGATCGTCGGCGGGGAGCTTGCCGCCTGCGGTTCCGTTTTGAAAGCTTCCAGCCACATCCACAGGACAGGGAAGAAGAAGATGAATACCACCAGCCATCCGACCACCGTCCAGAGGACCTTCGAAGCTGGGAAGCCACCGGTAGGGTTCGCGCGCATCGCGTTGGCGCTCATCGCCTGGCCTCCACCTGGAAGATCGAGAACAGAGTGCGGAGCGCGACGGTCGCAATGATCGTGGTCATGATGACCGCGACCACCCCGATCGCGGATGCCTGCCCGATGCTGAAACCCTGGAAGGCCACGAGATAGAGCAAGAACGGAATGTTGGTCGTGTCTTCACCTGGGCCGCCATGGGTGAGCATGAAAATCGTGTCAAAGGTCTGCACCACGAAAAGTGATCCAAGCAGTGCACCCAGCTCTATGAAAGGCCGGACCAGGGGCAGCGTGATGTGACGAAAAGCCTGCAATGCCGTCGCACCGTCGACCCGCGCTGCCTCCAGGACCTCGGGGTTCTGTGACTGCAGACCGGCAAGGATGATCAGCATCATGAACGGCGTCCAACGCCAGACCTCCACGCCCACCACCGACACCATCGGATACTGATTCACCCAGTCCACTCGGCCCAAGCCAAAAGGGGCCAACAGGTAGGGCAGAAGACCGAACAGCGGGTTGAGGAGTGTGTCTTTCCAGATCAGGGCGCCGGCTGTCGGCATGATGAGAAAGGGCGCGATCATCAGTGTCCTCATGAAGCCCTTTCCGAAGACTTCGGAGTTCAGGAGCATGGCTACGGCCAGGCCCAGGACTACAGAGATCGCGATGACAGAGATCGTCAGCAGCACGGTGTTCCACACCGCTATGCGGAGGCTCTCGTCGGTTACGAGCCTCGCATAGTTCGCGAGACCGGCGAATTTGAAGCTGTTGTCCTGGAGCAGGTTCCAGTCGAAGAAGCTGTAGTAGACGGTCAGCGCGAACGGGATCTGGGTGATGATGATGACGAAGATGAAGGCCGGCAACAGCGGCAGTCGCCGCAGCCAGGCCTCACGGCGGAAGGAGGCGGCCGATTGTCCCGGCACGCCTCCCATCTCAGCCACTGCGCTCATTTGAAAACGCTAGCTCTTACTGATGAGCCTTACCGACGGCCTGTGCGAGCGCCTGGGCTTTCGCCAGTGCCTGATCGACTGTTTGGCCTCCCGTGATCACTTTGGCAAACTCTTGTGAGACCTGATCGCCAAGCTGTTGGAACTCGTCGATGTCGACGTACTGGACGCCAACGTAGGGGACGGGATCCACAGTCGGGTGGTTGACGTCTGCATGTGCGATTGAATCAAGCGTCACCTGGGCGAAGGCGCCAGCGGCCGCCTTGTACTCGGGGATCGCGTATGTCGATGTGCGCGTTCCTGGCGACACGCGAGACCAGCCCAACTTGGTCCCGACGAGCTTCGTGTAGTCCTTGTTGGTGGCCCAGTCTGCGAAGGTCCACGCGGCGTCCTTCTTCTTACTGGTGGACGGCATGCCAAGTGCCCATGCCCAGAGCCAACCCGACCAGTCCTTGACCTTGATCGGAGCGTAGGCATAGCCCGAGTTCTTCGCCGCGTCGCCGGTGAAGAAGCTCGCTGCCACGGTGGCGTCGTACCACATCGCGACCTTGCCGGCGTTGTAGGCGTTGAGGCACTCGGTGAACCCGGCATTGGCCGCCCCGGGCTCGCCTGCTGATTTGAGCAGGTTCGTGTAGAACGTCACCGCATCCTTCCATTGCGGCGAGTTCAGCTGGGCGTTCCACTTCTCGTCAAACCAGCGTCCGCCGAAGGTGTTGACGACCGTGGTCAATGGAGCGAGTTGCTCGCCCCAACCAGGCAGGCCGCGCAAGCAGATTCCGCTGACGCTCGAACTGTTGACTGCCCGGGCCACCGAAGCCACCTGGTCCCAGGTCGGGTGGTCGGGCATCGTCTGCCCCTTTGCCGCGAGAAGATCCTTGCGGTACATGAGCATCGAGGACTCGCCATAGAAGGGCACCGCGTAGAGGTTGCTGTTGTAGCTGAGCGCCCCACTGATCCCGGGGATCAGGTCGGCCGCATCGTAGTCCGGATTCTTGGCGATGAACGGGTTGAGGTTCTCAATCCATCCCTTCTTGGCCCACAGCGGCACCTCATAGGTGCCGATCGTGAAGAGGTCGTAGCGACCGCTCTTCGCCGCCACGTCCTGGGTCACCTGCTGCCGGAGCTGATCCTCGGGTAGGGTCACGATGTTGACCTTGATGGTCTTGTGTGAGCTCTCGAATTCGGGAAGGAGCTTTTTCAGGTCCGCCATCGACGGATTGTCGACCGCCGCAAGCGTGATCGTCGTCGTGCCTGCACCCCCTCCGCCACCGCCGGCACCAGAACAGGCAGACGCCACCGCGACGACCAGCCCGATGGCGGTCAACCCGAGCCAGCGACTCCTGAGAACCCGAGAACCACGCTGTCCATCGATCATCCGCCTCACCTCACTCCAACCAACACGCCTTGACCAGGCGCGAATGTCATGACAACGTTGTCAGAAAGACAACGTTGTCAGTTCTAACACAGATCTGCTTAGACTTCAACAGGAGAGTTTGGGAGGCGACTTGACAGCGAAATCAAGCGGCTCGGCTCGCCCCACGATGCGGGACGTGGCGGCCCTGGCCAAGGTCAGCCTGAAGACCGTCTCCAGAGTGGTCAACGGCGAGCCAGGCGTGTCCCCGCGATTGGCCCGTCGCGTGATTTCGGCAAGCGAGCGCCTGTCTTACCGGCACAACCTGACGGCCTCGGCCCTTCGGCGGGCGGACGGCCGGAGCCTGACCATCGGGGTCGTCCTCGAGGACGTCGCCAACCCCTTTGCCTCCACGCTGCATCGGGCGATCGAGGACGTGGCCGTGGAGCGCCACGTGCTCGTGCTTGCGGGCTCGTCGGACGAGGACGAGGCGCGCGAGCGGGAGCTGGTCGCAGCCTTCGCCGCTCGACGGGTCGACGGGCTCATCATCCAGCCCTCCTCTCGCGACCACGGCTACCTTGCCTCAGAACGCCGGGCGGGCACGGCTGTTGTGTTCGTCGACCGGCCGCCGGCGGCGTTCGACGCGGACGCAGTCGTGACGGACAACACGCAGGGGATCCGGCGCGCGGTGCGTCACCTGATGGACCACGGCCACTCGCGGATCGGCTACCTCGGAGACCTGTACGCGATCGCGACCGCGGTCGAGCGGCACCGCGGCTATGTCGAAGAGCTGACCGAGCGCAGAATCCCGGTTGACGAATCGCTGGTGCGACTTGACCTCCGCGGAATCGAAAAGGCCGAGGCGGCAGCGTTCGCACTCCTGACTTCGGCGCATCCTCCGACTGCTCTTGTCGCCGGCCAGAACCTGATCACCATTGGCGCCTTCAGGGCTCTTCGGCGACTCGACATGCACTTCAAGGTGGCCCTTGTCGGTTTCGACGACTTCGTCCTCGCCGACCTTCTCGAGCCAGGAATCACCGTCATCGCACAGGACCCGGCCGCGATCGGCCGTACGGCGGCCGGCGTGCTGTTTCGCCGTCTCGACGGCGATCAGTCGCTGCCCCAGGTCTACACGGTGCGCACACGGATAATCACGCGCGGCTCAGGCGAGATTCGACCGTGAAGCTGCCTTGATCGTCGTCTGCGGCGAAGCGTTGATGGACATGATCCGGAACTCAGACGGCACCCAGCGCGCAATGCCGGGCGGAGGGCCGTTCAACACCGCGCGTGCGCTGGCGAGACTTGGCGTCCCGACGGCGTTTCTGGGTCAACTCTCGACGGACGAGTTCGGCCAGGAGCTCGCCTCCCTGCTGGCGGCCGACGGTGTCAGCCTGGCGCTGACATCGACCGGTCCTCAGCCGACGACGATCGCGGTGGCGGATCTCGACCGTCAGGGATTCGCCGAGTACGAGTTCCTGATCGAAGGCACCTCCGCGCCCAATCTCACTCGGGAGGCGATCCCGGAGCACCTGCCCGAGGAGGTCGAGGCCCTGCATATCGGAACCCTAGGACTCGTCCTCGAGCCCATGGCCTCGACTCTGGCGGAGTTCGCTTTGCGCGAGCGTGCCGGCCGTCTCCTGATGATCGATCCGAACATCAGGTCCGGTCTTGTCGACGAGCTCTACCGCGACCGGCTCGCCTCCCTGATCCCGGCCTGCACAGTCGTCAAGGCAAGCGATACGGATCTGGCTTGGCTGTACCCAGACTGCGATTACGCCGTGGCCGCCGACGATCTCCTTACCCAGGGCGTGAACCTCGTGGTGGTCACGCTCGGTGCGGACGGCGCGTTCGGCGCCCATCGCGACCTCCGGCTGCGAGTCGCGGCGCCTCCCGTGAACGTCGTGGACACGATCGGCGCCGGCGACGCTTTCGGGGCCGCCATCCTCGCGTGGCTTCATGACCATCACCTGCTCGGGCCGTCGCTCGTGTTGTCCGAAGACCAGCTGCGATCCGCCTTGGATTACGCCTGCCTTGTCGCGTCGCTCACGGTGGCGCGCGCGGGTGCCGACCCGCCATGGAAGCGCGAGCTCATTCCGGCGTAGCGCTGGGATCTCGCCCCGCCAGTCCTGACAGTTCGTGCATCGACTCCCTCGTCGCAGGGTAAAGACGCATGTAGGCGCGGTAGCAGTCGTCGTATAGGCGGGCGCGGCTCGTATCGGGGTCGCTTTGCTCAGGGCTGAGCAGCACCACCCCGCACGCCTCGTCCACGTTGCGGAACACTCCGGCAGCGATCCCGGCCAGCAGAGCCGCTCCATAGGCGGGACCTTCATCGGCGACCGTGCGCGCGATCGGCCGACCGAAGACATCGGCTAGGAGCTGGCGCCAGAAGGGGCTTCGGGCGCCGCCGCCCGTGATCCTGATCTGCGCGACGTCGAGGCCGAGCTCGTTCATGATCTCGAGTGAGTCGCGGAGGCTGAAGGCGACTCCTTCGAACACCGCGCGCGTCATGTGGGCCAGGCCGTGGCGGGAGCTCAGCCCGACGAACATCGCGCGGGCGTGAGGATCCAAGTGCGGTGTGCGCTCGCCATTGAGGTACGGAAGGAAGAGAAGCCCCTCGGCGCCGGATGGCGCCGACTTCGCGAGCTCAGTAAGCTCGTCGTAATCGCTGCGTCCGACGACATCGCGCCACCAACGCAACGCGCCTCCTGCTGACAGAGTCACTCCCATCTGGTGGTAGCGACCCGGCACCGCGTGACAGAAGGTGTGAAGGCGCCCCGACGGATCAGGCGTGAGCGAATCCGCGTGGGCGAAGAGGACGCCGCTGGTGCCGATGGAACAGTTGGCCAGTCCTGGTCTGACCACGCCATTGCCCACCGCTGCGGCGGCGTTGTCACCGCCTCCGGCTGCGACCGCCGTGCGCGACCTGAGCCCAAGCTCCGACGCGATACCCTCTGAAACCTCGCCCGTTTGCACGGAGCTCTCGAAAACCGACGGCAGCCACCGCCTGTCGATGTCCAGGGCGTCGAGGATTTCGCCGGACCATGACCTTGTCTTGAGATCCAGCAGGAGGGTCCCCGAGGCGTCGGAGACGTCGGTGGCACGCTCACCGGACAGTCGCAGGCGGACGAAATCTTTCGGCAGGAGGACGGTCGCGAGCGCCGAGTACGCCGCTGGTTCCTCATCGCGTAGCCACAGGATTTTCGGTGCCTGAAAGCCGGTGAGAGCAGGGTTGCCGGTGATCTGATGGAGGCGCTCCGGCCCGACACGGTCGGTGATGGCCTGACATTGGGCCGCCGTGCGCTGGTCGTTCCAGAGGATGGCCGGCCGGATGACCTCGTCGTGCTGATCGAGGAACACGGCGCCGTGCATCTGACCGGCAAGGCCGATGCCCCGCACGTCGCCTCCGACCTCGTGCGCCACTTTGGCGATGACCGCGCGGCTGGCCGCCCACCAGTCCTCCGGATGCTGTTCCGACCAGCCGGGATGCGGCGAGTGCAGCGGGTACGTAACCGTCGCGGCCGCGGTCACACGACCCGCCTCATCGATCGCCAGACAACGCGCACCGCTGGTTCCGACGTCAAGGCCGAGAAGTTGGGTCAATAGAGCAGCCCCATCCCTTCCTATGTTCCGCTATGAGCTGCTGTCACCCAACACCACGAGTGTGGGTGTCCTGATGCCCACCAGCCGTGCGGTTCGGAGAATACTTTGATGAACTATGCCCACGTCCAGGTGGACCGGCACTCGTGGTCGACCACACGGCTCGATGACCACAGCGGTCCTGTACGCTCCGCGCGACCTGCGAATTGAGCAGCGTCCTGTTCCAACTCCGTCGGAAGGCGAGGTTTTGGTCCGGATTCTGTCGGTCGGAGTTTGCGGATCCGACGTCCACTATTACGAGCACGGCCGCATCGCCGATTTTGTGGTTCGCAGCCCGCTGGTCCTGGGACACGAATCGTCCGGTCAAATAGTTGAAGTCGGCAAAGGAGTCTCCAGGGCGCGAGTGGGCGAACGTGTGGCCATCGAGCCGGGCGAGCCTTGCGGTCATTGCCGACAGTGTCGGACAGGTAAATACAACCTGTGTCCAAACATCAGGTTCCACGGCACTCCTCCGGTCGATGGCACTCTGTCGGAATTCGTCGCAGTGAGGTCGGAGCTCGCCTACGCCGTGCCCGATGAAATCAGTGACAACGCAGCTGCTCTGCTTGAACCTCTTTCTGTTGGCATTTGGGCGAACCGCAAAGCCGGCACCGAGACCGGGACTTCACTGCTGATCGCCGGCGCAGGGCCAATCGGTCTGGTAACGACAATGGCTGCACGTGCCGCCGGCGCGACTCGTATCGCCGTGAGTGATGTCAACCGCAACCGATTGTCGGCGGCCCTGGCGAGTGGCGCCACCGAAACCGCAGTCGCGGGTTCTGATGATCTCGCCGGCGAGTTCGATGCGTTCATCGACTGCTCCGGTTCATCGGCCGCCATTGATGCCGGCATACGCCTGGTTCGACCGGCCGGGTCAGTCGTCCTGGTTGGGATGGGCGCAGATGAATTGCGGCTGCCGTTTGGCGTGGTCCAACAACGCGAGCTTGTAATCACCGGCACCTTCCGCTACGCCAATACATGGCCGACCGCAATTGCTCTGGCTGCATCTGGGCGAGTCAGTCTCGACGATCTGGTCACTGGCGAGTATGGCCTTGCCGACACGGAGCAGGCGCTGACCGCCGGCCGCGATCAGCGCAGTGTCAAGGCTGTAGTTCGCCCAACGCTGAGCGATGCCGACGGGGCCAAAGGCCAGAAGAGCAAGACGACGGCTGGACGCGAACCGCATTAGAAATTTGGTCGGGGGACCGGATTTTGAACAGGGCATCACGGTCCCGAACCCTACGTAGGTCGTGTCCTCCCGTTTCACGCCGGTTCCGTCAATGTCCTCCGGTCCTCGATTTCGTTGGCCTTCATGTCCCGAGCGTGTCCTTCTTTCTCAGTCTCGTTCACGGAATGTGGCTCCGGGACAGGGATTCGAACCCTGAACCTTGCGGTTAACAGATCGCTGCAGCCGGTTCAGAAATCGCGGTTCGTATTCGCCGAGTGCCGTTGCGTGCCGCCTAATCCCACGGTTTGCCACCGGCGTTGCTGTACGCTCCGAACCTCGCTGTTAACAGATCGCAGCAGACAGCGAACTCAATGAAGGCCGGGGCCGCCCGCTCGCAGCACGAGGCTACGAATACGCGTCGGTGAGCGGTCGGAAGGTTCTCAAGCCGACGGCGAATCGTGACCTCGTCCCGCTCACCGGCAGAGGAGTCAGACATGCCCGGCCGCCTGTATCCATTGGCTATGCATGCGTTGCAAGAGTTTTCACGATCACCGGTATCTGGCTTCTACAGAACCCAATGCTGCGTGAGACAAAGGCTTCGGCCACTCGTTGAAAGTCATCCGACTCGGGATCTGCTGGCAGGATAATCGGCGTGAGCCCGCTGATCAACTCGCCGTTTCCACGCTCCAGTTCGCACTTGAACGCATAGCGACCGGTCGCATTCGCGGGAATGCTGTACGGCCGGCCGTCGTCATTCCTCAGTCCCATACGCCCTACCAGACCGCATGCGATTTGAACGATGAGATCGACGCCCCATGGTGTGGGGTTGTACCGGCTTGGGAATCCAAACTCAACGTTGGCGAGAAAAGGCGCGACCTGAGTGCTCGGACCTCGCATCACCGAAACCTCAAGCGACGGGACGCTAGAGCGCACTTCCTGAGCAAAACTGTGCAGTTCAACTCTCAAGGCGTTCCACAGCGCATCCCAGTCCACGGCTAGCTCTGACGGGTAGGAGATTGACAAGCCTGATCTGGCTCGGCAACTGCAGCCCGGTCGTAATAACAAATTGCTATCGATCGCTCAGGAGAACAAAGGAGCCGCAGCGCCACAACTTTCAAACTTAACGCACGCCGAACCCTGAACCTTGCGGTTGACAGGTCGACGCCGCCCGTTCAGAAATGGCGATCCGAATTCGCTGGCCGCTGCTGAATGCCGCCGTTTAGCGCCATTTGCCACCGGCGTTGCTGTATGGATCCGTGTCCGATGGCAACGTTCCAGGATACGATCGGCCGAACCACACTTCGCCACGCTTTGACCTCAACCTCGAAGATCTGTTCACCTGTCGAATCGATCGATGCTCCGAATCACCGTTAGCCCAAATCCGGTAGCCGATGGTTAGCACGATCATTGTCACCTACGCTGAATTCGCGTTGTCGAGCCGCCAGACGTCTAAGAACTCATCGCTCTTCCGGAGTGGATGTCAAGAGCAATGCGGACAGACTCGCCGACTGCGGCATTGACACCACTCACGTTCACCAACTCTCGGTCGCTGCCGTCGATCGCCAAATCGTCCGACACAAGGCCCCTCGCTTCCCACAAGACTCCATCGGCGCCGTAGGCGACGACATCTGTAAAGTTGCCAAATAGGATCAAGTTGGCAGTCATAACCGCGTGCACTGAGCAAATCGGGAAACAATCAATGATCTCGAATCGTTCCGGTCGGCCCATGTCGACACGGTATCCCGTTCCTGCACAACTGATGAACGCCGTGGCGAGATCGGGACTGCTTGAAACGAATGAGATCGCCGGCGGCTCTTCATAGTCTCCTGCGAAGCGGCCGGTCCATCGAACGCTCCCCCTAGAGGCGGCCACGAGGCAATGATGCGGGGCCGATGCTGATGTGCCTCGCGCGAACTCAATGACTGGCGCCATGCCTGGACCCCTGGGCAGTTCCCCGTCTGCCACAACAGTGTAGTCATGCGGAAAATCGAGCATGAGCCTCACGGCCTGAAGAACCTGTGCGTGATTTCTCTTTTTACCCAGTCGATCCCCAGCTCATACACCCCTTTTGACCCGTTGACATAGCCAGGGAGATGGTACTCGACGTAGTTCACCCCTACCTTACCGACTGTGCCGCCTTTGAGAATGAAATCATCGAACAACGTTGGGAAGGTGTGGAAGGCATCGATTTTGCTTGCGAGCTTGGGGCTGTACGTAAGCGCACCTCGAACTATTCCGCTCGCGAGAATGGTCCTGATGACTGGTATCGACCTAATGAACGGCAGCCCGATCAGAGCGGGTGCAAAGAACTCAGCAGCCACGGTCAGGAGGACGCCCAGGACACAACCGCCGACCAGGTCTCCAACTGTCGGCTTTCGGCCAGAGATCGCCGCGGCGATGGCGCTCACTGCGGCCCCTACAGCACAAGTCGCTGCAAGTGCAACCCACGCGAACTCACCAGTCGGGTCGACGAGGTTCGTCGGGTTGTCACGGACGTACGCAAAGAGATTTGTGTCTCCCCCTCCAAATCCGATTGGATCGGAGCTGACGAATCTCTCCTGGGACGGACTGTAATAACGAGAGCGGTTGAAATACAGCCCACTCGAGTCGGCTTGCCGGCCCGCAAACTCATACGTATTGGTACTCGCCGTGCCGCTCGTCGTCGTAAGACCAAAGGGATCGTACGTGTACTGGGTCTTCACGGTGCCGGCCGAGTTCGCTAAGGCAACTGTCGATCCAAGTCGATCAGTGAGGTACGAACTAGTGCCGCTTGAGTCCGTGCGACCAATATCCTCGTCTAACGTTGGCGAAGGAATTTGGTTGGCTTTGACAACACCGGACTGAATCTCCTGGACTGGGTTATCCCCAACGTAGAGGTATGAGGTCGTCGTCTGGGTGGTTGCTGATGATAAGCGTCGCCCAAGAGCGTCGTACGTAAACGTAAGCCTTGCGCCGCCACTGCCAACGGACGTCAGCTGGTTACGTGCATTCCAGGTGTAGGGGTTTGTTCCATCGTTTGTCAGATTGCCGTTTGCGTCGTAAGTGAATGTCTTATTGCCGCGAGTGATCACTTGATTGGCCGAGTCATACGTTGCAGACGTGAGCGCTGCAGGGAGGTTAGTTCGTGCCCAAGTCCCACCAAGGGTTGATACACGACCCGCTGGATCGAGCGCATACGCGAGATTTCCCAGCGTCGTGGCCCCTTTCGTGTAGGTAATACCGGTCAGCTGATTCGAATTGTCGTAGGCATATGTCTCGACGATACCGTCAGGTAGGGCCTGGGACGTCAGCCGATCGGCATTATCGAAGACTTTGGTCAATAACGTTGTAGCACCTTGTTTGATTGACTGCAGTCGATTTGCGTCGTCATACGTGTAGCTGTAGGAAGTCTGGCCGGGAACGGCCACTGTTTGGAGGCGATCCGCCACGTCGAATGTGAATGTGACAGTCCCTTGCGCAGTTATCTCGTCCTTTGGACGGTCAAAATTATCCCAGTCTTCCGTCACCGTGCCCGTACCTGAATCGGTCAATAAGTGGATCCGATTCGCGAGATCCCATGTGTACGTCAGGCTGCTTTGATATGACGTGGCGGACGGGCACGGCGCATTGGCGGCAAAACCGACAAATGTGGGTCTGTTCAAGTTGTCATACGTGATGCAGATCTTTTGGCCCTTCTGGTCAGTCATATAGGTGAGATTGCCGTCCGCGTCGTAGGCGTTGAAGTTCTGAACGCGCATATTGGGGTCGGTCCGAGTCAGCAACCGGTTCGAGCTGTCGTACGTGTACAACGTTGAATGTAACCTGGCGTCCTGCACCGAAGTGACGTTCCCATTTGGGTCGTACGCAATTGCTGTCGTCCCACCCAGTGGGTTGGCGACACTCGTCATTTGATTGAGTGCGTCGTAAGACGCCAATGTTAGTTGGCCGAGTGCATCGGTCGAGGCGACCACTCGACCGCCCCCGTCAAGGAACCTAGCGGCTGTCGCTCCTACCGGATCTGTAATTTGGGTGAGGTCTCCGAATGTGTAGCCGTAGGTCCACGTGTGTTGAAGCGGATCCCTCACGCTCAATACTTGACCAGCCGAGTTCAATGTGACAGTCGTCTGGTGCCCAACGGCATCGGTGACGGTCGCGGTCCGATTCGTGTCGTCATAGTCGATCGTCGAGCTCTTCTGCCGGGGATCAACATACGTACGAAGCCGGTTGTACGTCGTCTCGTAGGTCAACTGAATGGTTCGCGCGTCTGGCGTACCCAACATCTCGGTAAGCGAGTTGACGTTGCCGGCAGAGTCATACCCGAGCTGTGTCACGCGACCTAGAGGGTCCGTGATGCTGTCAACAAGGTTTGTGCCCGTTTGTCTTTGGATTTGGGTCGTCTGCTGAGTCGGGCCGGTGTAGTCCGCGACGTCGGTTAGACTGAACCCATCGCTGTTGAATGTCATCTTGTGCTTGATGCCGCGGGGGTCAGTAACCTCGGTCTGCGTGACCTTGCCGTTTGCATCGATCGTGTAGGCAAACGAGTAATGCTGGCTTGTGTTGACCAAGTCCTGCTGGTATACGCGACCATTCGCGTCATAGTGGTTCGTCAGAAACAGGAAGTTTCTCGGGTCCGTAACTGTCGTCATGCGATTGTTGGAGTCGTAACCAAACGTCGTGTGCCCACCAATGGGATCTGTCACTGTTTGAAGCCGACCGGAAGCGTCGTAACCGTATACGACTGTGCGTCCCGTATTGTCTAGAGCCTGCGTTATCCGATTGCTACCGTCGTAAGCGAGCTTGATCCACCGCCCGCTCGAACTGATGATCGCGGTAACGTTGCCGAGCTTGCCCTGTGAGCGAATCAGCGTAATTTGATTGCCGAACCGATCGTTGATTGATTGGAGCGGTGCATTTTCACCGAAGACATATGTCGTCCCGTCCCGTAGCCTGAGGTTCCAACCATTGCCGTTCCAAGTAATCGTCGACTTGTAAAACATACCCGGAGTCGTCGACGTCTGGAATACGGCATCTGCAAAGCCTGTGCCAGGCGAGATTCGGACGTAGTTGATTGGTGCAAAGCCCGGCAAGTAGAGAGCCACGACCTGGTATTGGTTCGTCGAGAAAAGGTTGATATCGTACGAGTGCGTAGCGCCGATTCCAAAGCTGCGGGAAACCGTGTCATTCGAGTTGTAGACCCTGTTGAAGGTAATCGGCATTGGCCCTGGAAGGACCAGGTCCGTTCGCTCGTGAACGAAGATGCCAGAATTGAGATTTACAGGGTCTCCATCGTAGTTCCACAGATCCCAAAACTTGCCGATCAGCCAGTCGATGAAACCACTGTTGATCATTGCGCCTGAAAACTCATAGATGACGACGCCAGGATCTGGGACCACCTGCTTACCATTACGAGTGACGGTGCCGTGCCCGTATACGTACCACCCTTTATCGTCGGGGTCGTAATTCCAGAATTCGACGCGTGCGCCAGGCGCCTGGTGCGCGTAGTTGGGATAGACCAGGGTCGCACCCTTCGGATAGATGTAGGTTGAGCCGGGTTGCACCGTGAAGTAGATCGGTACCTGAACTCCGAGCGGGAGCGGGAACGGCGGGCGATTCACTGGTATCGGAGTAATGCTGAGTTGAGTGACTACGTGCCCGTCGTCGTCCTTGATCACCGTTCCGGTTGGAAGATGAACCTCGAGACCGGGGATTAGCGGTGTCGTGACTACGACTTCCTGCTTAGTGGGCGATGGAATCGTCGTCGCGTGCGCCATGTCGAGTTGCGTCATCCAGTTTGTGAAGCCAAGAGAATTAGTCTTGCCGGCCACGATCTGAACGGCGACCTCGTAATTGCCATAGGCGGCACCCTTGTGGTTGGCCGTGGTTCCGTCGATGTGCAGGATCTGCCGTCCGCTTGGAATCTGAGCTAGGAGAAATCGGCCGGTTCCATCGGTGCGCGCCGTCCTGGTCCCAATCGAGAAGGTCACACCGGCGAGCGGCTTGCCGTCGAGTTGAAGCGATTGACCTGCGAGCGCCGTCACGCCCGGTGGCGCCCTGAGGTCCTTGAACCGGTTCGGTATCAGCGGGGTGTAGATCTGATAGTCGAGGTTGCCGCCCTTGAGCGTTCGCGGAGCCCATTCCGCCTGCGATAACGCAGGGCCAGTCTGTCCACCGCCGGTGGTCGGCGAGGGCGCGGGTGCGGCAGCCTTCGTGGTTGGTGCCAGATCTGGCTTCGGGGGGTCATCTCGATCTGAAATAGGCGAGACCGAGGTTCCTTGAAGGCCGGCGACCGAACGCTCGGCCATCCCGAACACGGGCGCGGTCAGCGTCACCGCCGCCGTGCCTACATTCAGCCCGCTGTAATTGATCTTTATCGTGTAGGTGCCTGTCTCCGGAAGAGTCAGTGGGCCAACGCCGCCGGCGCCAGTCGAGGACAGCGTCGAACCACTGGGATTGAGAACCGTGAACTGGTTGCAGCAGCCTGAGATGCCTGACTCGTCGAAAGTGAACGTGACGGTCGAGCCGCTGGTTGCGTCAAACGTGACTGTCGCGTTCTGGGCGGGAGTGGTCGTCGTCACAGAGGCCTGCGTTGACGAACCCGGTGCCGGAAAGCTCATGCCTGTCGTCGCATCGGCCGGGACGTTGTAGAGCGTTGCAGTCGCCGTGCCGGTAGCCATGCCCAAGAAGTCGACCCTGATCGTGTAGGTCCCTGCCACAGTGGGCGTGAGCAGATCGGTCCAGCCCATGCCGCCTCCGAACAACTGCGTGCCGTTGGGATCCGTGAGGAACATGTTGTTGGTATTGCTGCCAGCCTGAACGCCATTGATGGCGATCCGCATCCCAGGTGTCACCGAAGAAATGTCAAAGGTGACTTTCGAGTCCTGCCCGGGCGTCGTGGTGGTCGCTGACGCTTGCACGGAAGATCCCACGGCGGGGAACGTGACGTTGGTCGTCGAGTCGACGGGCACGTTGTACAAGGTTGCGGTCGCCGTCCCGGTAGCCATGCCCAGGAAATCGACCTTGATGCTGTAGGTTCCCGCTACCGTCGGCGTGATCACGTCGGTCCAACCCATCCCGCCCCCGACCAGCTGCGTGCCGTTGGGGTCCGTAAGGAACATGTTGTTGGTGTTACTGCCAGCTGGAACCCCGTTGATCGCGATTCGCATGCCTGGCGTCACCGAGGCGATGTCGAAGGTGATCTTCGAGTCTTGGCCTGGAGTTGAGCTGGTTGCAGTACCAACCACGGATGATCCGACCGCTGGGAAGCTCAAACTCGAGGAGGAGTCGACGGGAACGTTATAGAGCGTCACCGACGCAGTGCCCGTGGCGTTCCCAAGGAAGTCGACCTTTATGGTGTATGTCCCGGCAACCGTGGGCGTGATTACGTCGGTCCACACCCCCATGCCCCCGCCGTAAAGCTGGGTACCGCTGGGATCGGTCAGGAACATGTTGTTCGTGTTGCTGCCGGCGGGAACGCTGTTCATAGCTATGCGCATGCCTGGCGTGACTGACTGGATGCTGAAGGTGATAGTTCCGTCCTGGCCCGCCGTCGTGTTCGTCACAGAAGCCTGGCTTGAAGCACCAACCGCTGGGAAGTTCATGGAGGTCGTCACGTCCGGTGGCACGCTGTAGACCGTGACCCTGGCGGTACCCGTGTTCTGACCTCCAGGAGCGATCAGGACAAGGTAGGTACCTGTGACCGGGACCGTCATGACATCACGGAAGCCGGCGCCGCCTTGGAAGGCGAGGGTGCCATCAAAGTTGTAGAGGGCGAAGTTGTTGCAGCAGCCGTTGATCTGCGACTCGTCGAGAAGAAAGCTGATCCGCTGCCCCACGGTGAGATCCAGCGCAAGGAGCCCGATCTTTCCACCGGTATTGAACGTCAGAGATGTTGTCTGGCCGACTTGCGCCCTGCCCGTAGGTCCAACTTGAGAAGCGAGGTAAGGCGACGGCGGAACGAAAACGTCGGCCGTGCTAGCTCCCTTGCCGTACGGCGTGACGACAGTGACAACTCCTGCACCTACCGGAGGTGCAGTGACAACGAGCGAGCTAGAGGTCGCCGAGTTGATGGTGGTCTGGAAGCTACCGAGGACGACCTCGTCGTTCGTAGCCGCGGTTTGGAAATTCGTCCCTGACACGGTCAACTGGGCGCCGGCATCGACAACCGTTGCACTCAGCCCACTAATCGTCGGTGTCCTCGATCCAAATACAGTGAAGGAGAAAGACGACGTCGCAGTGCCACCCGGTGATGTGACCCTGAGAGTGCCGGTCGTGGCGCCCGCGGGCACGGAGACGGTCAGCTCGCTGAAGGTCGAAGCAGAGACTGTTGCTGCGACCCCATTGAAGGTGACTGTGTTCTGGCTCGGAGTCGTGCTGTAGTTGGTTCCGTAGATCTTGATGGCGGCACCCACAGTGCCCGAGGTCGGTGTCGCTCCGATGATCGATACCGTGGTCGAGTTGTACCGCGAGATTGCAGTGATATTTCCCGACGCGTCGTATGACATCTTCGCCGTTTGAGAGGCTGGATCGACGACACCGATCAGGCGGCTACTCGCGTCGTAGACGTATTGGATTGCGCCAGTCGCAGCGCGGACGATCTGTGGCGGCCGGAACGCTTGTTGTCCAATTACCAACACGCATGCGAGCAGAACTGAGAGTACGCGCTTAGTAAGTTGGTTCGAGCCAGCCGCGATCCTTCGGTCCACGCCGACTTCCTCCCTCACCTGCCGGCCGCGCTAGCAACGAGGCGCGCGGGATCAGGGCGAGGTTATGGCCGATTGATCATGTTGTCAAGTGGGCGTGACTTAATGTTTAACGACCAACCTGCGACGGGCCCAGAGAGCACCATGCCCGATCTCACAAGAGGCATGGGGAGTGTGGGAAATCGCGGTGTGACGACGTCGAGATTTCCTTAACAGGCGATCGGCGATAGGCTCCGATCGCTCTTGGGAGGCGACAACGTGGTGTGGACATCAATCCCGACCGGGTCCGACAGGCGCGCCTCGAGGCTGGTCTCAGCCTGGCGCAACTCGCACGGACCGATGTCTCGAGAGTCTTCATTCATATGATCGAAACCGGAAAATCTCGGCCCTCGCCGCGTGTACTCGCCTTAATTGCTCGGCGGACGGGAAAGCCAACGAGCTACTTCCTCGCAGGTCGACGTCGGGACTCACCATAGGCGGAGCTCGCGAACGGATTGCGCGACGCGGCCTCCCAGCTTCGCAGCTACATAGACCGCGCCGCGCTGAGTGCTACCCAAAGGGATTCCCTCGAGCTCGTTTGGCAATCGATTAGTCAGGGCGCCAGACTTGCGCGTTCGATCAGAAGCGATCTCAAGCGGTCCGCCGCCCCGGCCGCCGTTTTGGTGGCTATCGGCATCCTGTCGACAATGACTGAAGGCATCATCGCCTAACCCTGGGCCTGGGTAGCGCTCAGGCTGTGAGCGTGGGCTCGCGATATCCGGCAGTTATCGCCAGCTTCCGGGTCATTGCTCGACGCTGCGCTTACGCAGACTCAGCCAGTAAATCGGCATTCCAACAGATCGAAGTCGAGTCGGCGCTTATCGGGAGCATGCACCATTCGGCGGCTGTGCCGACGGTCTATACCGTTGACACCAGCGTTGCCATTAGGGCTACCGCAACCCCATCCACGGCGTGCCTCTTCATCGCACGCATGAAGCGGGCCCCCTGTCTGAGCGTTACCACGAGGACCTTCATAGCCTCGCGTTCTGATGAAGTTAGCTGTTCGATTGCTGCGGCGCGCTGGAGCCGCCCGGCCACCAGGATGAGATCATCGGCAATTTCGCCACTTGGGATGGGGCCACTCCTGCGTCGCACCAAGAAATACTCGACAGGCTTCCCGGTGCGCTTGGCGATGAGGGCCAGAATTGCTTTCGACGGCCTCGAGCGTCCATGCTCCACCAGATGAACGAAGGTCCGCGATACGTCGTCCCCGGCCACCTGGGCAAGGCTCAGGCCGGCCTCGAGCCGTGCCTGACGGACCCGGTGTGGGTCCACCGTGATTCCCGAACCGCGAGGTCCTCGCTGCATGCCAGCCAATCGATCGTAGTGTTAAGCGATCGTTAAGCCATACGAAATTGACAGCTTTCGGCCCGCCATTCCATCGCAACGCATGACGAGTCGGCCTTAAGGCAATCGGTTGGCGCTGAGCCAGACAGGAGATCACGCCCGACGCCGCCATCGCCAGCAGACCCCACCAAGCGTGCCGCTGCAGCCACAGCATCGGTACCTCCTCAATCTGCCTGCGAGCATGTACCCGTGTGCCGGTGCGATCAGTCACCGTGACGCTGAAGGACGCCGGGCGGCCTACGCAATGGCATGTGGCCCTTGTTGTAAAGCGGACGCTTGACAACCTAATAACACTTTGTATAGTCAGTGCCTCGCCGGCTTCGCTTTGCCGATTGGGGAAAGTACGATGTGGCGTCATTCGTCAGGAGTGGCCGACACCTCGAAGGAGTCGCGCCTACAGCGCCGTCTCGCGCGTGCCGAGGGCGCGTGTGGGTGCCCTGAAGGAGCGGCGGCCGCGGTTAGCACGACCTCGATTTATGTTGCGTTCGTACTGTGGCCGTCGCTCCAACTGGGCGCCGGCTCGGCTGCGATGAGAGCGATCGGCGCAGTGGGAGTTTTTCTTCTGTCAGCTGCCTTGGGTAAGTTTGCGGGCATCGCGCTTGCCAATTGGCGGGCTCGGCAGCTGAGAAACCAGCTTGCGCAAGTGAGGTCCACATGACTCCGTGCGGCGAGTGGCGAGTCGACGCGAACAGGACCCGCCTGGGCTTCTACATCTCGGTCACGAGCACTTGCAGTTCCTGGGCCGATCAGGGCTACAGCCAATGCACGCAGTGGGCCGATCAGGGCTACAGCCAATGCACGCAGTGGGCCGATCAGGGCTACAGCAAGTGCTGCGACTGGTGGCCTTGCTCTTGGTTATGCGACGCCCTTGTCTGGATTGCAAAGTGGGTATGTATGGCGGCGGTCTGGGTCGCCAAATGGGTGTGCCTTGCGGCGGTTTGGATTGCCAAGTGGGTTTGTATAGCGGTCGCCTGGATCATCTCGATCATCTGGTACTTGATCATCGTGCTCATCTGGGTGGCGTGCCGGGCGGTTCAGCCGCCAGGCAAACACACAAGCCCAATCAATCACATCTTTGTTTTGATGCTCGAGAACCGGGCCTTCGATCACATGCTCGGTTTCTCCGGTCTGAGCGGAACCGACGCTGCGACGGGAAGTCCCACGACAATTGAGGGACTGACCGCCCAGTCCAATGAATGGGGAGGTCAAGTCTTTCCAGCGACCTCCGGTGCCGATTGGGTGATGACCATCGACCCGGGTCACGAGTTCAAAGACACCCTCCTCGAGCTGTGTCGCGATCCAGAATCGAATCCGTCGCCGGTGTATCCCGATCCGATAACACGCGGATACCCTCCGATCACCAACGGCGGATTCGCAGCCAACTTCGCCTCGCCGCCGCACAGTGGCGATCCGGCACAGATCATGAGGTGCTACTCCGGAAACGAGCCAAAGCAGGTCCCCGTCATCACCGCCCTGGCCAGTGAGTTCGCGGTGTGTGACCACTGGTTTTCTGCCCTGCCGGGCCCGACGTGGCCGAATCGCTTCTTCATCCATGCCGCGTCGTCAGGGGGACTTGACGACAGCCCATCGACCCTCGCCTCAGTCGCCGGCGAGCTGATCAACGGGTACAAGTTTGACAACGGGACCATTTACGACCTGTTGGACGCTGAAGCCCTGGACTGGACCATCTACACAGGGGATGCGCTTCCGCAGTCGTTTGCGATCGGCGGGATGAATCTCGCCGCGCTCGAGGGTCATTTCAGTGACTACGACGACTTACGGTCGGATCTCGGCGACCCCGACTACTCCACAGCCTACGCGTTCATCGAGCCCAACTACGGCCATGACATCATCGCCAGCAACTACAAGTGTGGGAATTCACAGCATCCTCTCGACGACATCACGCGGGGCGAAAAGTTGATCAAGGATGTCTATGAAACTCTGCGGAACTCCCCGCATTGGGACGACAGCCTCCTCATTGTCACCTATGACGAGCACGGCGGGTTCTACGACCATGTCGCCCCTCCTGCCGGCGTACCACCTGGGGACTCGATCACTGATCCCGCCAACAACATGAACAACTTCAAGTTCGATCAGCTGGGCGTGCGCGTACCGGCGATCGTCGTGTCTCCAAGAATACCGCGCGGGGTCGTCGACCATCGAACCTACGACCACACGTCGGCACTCAGGACGATTGAGGATGTTTTCACGCTCGACCCCCTGACGAACCGCGATGCAGTCGCGCGGTCGCTTACTCCGTTGCTCAGCTTGGCCCAACCCCGTACTGACGCTCCGACGAGCTTGCCCGATGCGACTGACTCGGGCATCACCGAGTGCGACGACTCCGCGGTAGAGCGGTCAGCGAGCGCAGCGAGTGCGTTATCGGATTCGCCGGCCCTCCGCCAGCCTCCGGACTCGTCAATGCGCGGATTCCTGCACATCGCGCTCCTCCGCGAACTTTTCATGTCAGATCCGGCCGACAAGGACGCCATCGTCGCGCGCTTCAGCAAGCTGGAGACACGGGCGCAGGGCTACGTCTACATGGAGGACGTCCGCTCGCGTTACGAGGCTTTCAAGACCAGCGGTCTTCCCGACGCGATACGGAAACATCGCCCCAGGAAGTTCCGCCGAAGGATCCTTCCCAAGTTCCGCACGGCATCGGTCGGAATCAAGCAATCGCGCCGGAGGAAACGGTAGACATGGCGAAGTCCAAGCAACCCGCGAGGGATGCGACGCCCGCAGGCGCGTCGCCACTCTCCCTCAACGCTCAGGGCGCTCCGGTCCAGGAACTTCACACAAGCCTTGGACAGCTCGGCATGACTGTGCCTGACGCCGAGGCGGTCGATCAGCGATTCGGGCCCGGCACGCAGAGTGCTGTGGCACAGCTTCAATCGCAGGTTGGGCTCCCCGCAACCGGATCTGTCGATAGAACCACGCAAGCGGTGTTGTCCACCGCGGCAGCAGCGGTCCGGAACAATCAGTCCAGCCTCAAAGGCCGGCTCGTGTTCGACTACGGCCTGCCGGCGACGGGGGTAAAAGTACGGCTCTATGAGAAGGGATTCGCCGGCTCGGATAAAAGGCTTGCTGAGGTCACGACCGGGCCGGCGGGCGTGTTCGTACTGCCCCACACGCCTCAATCGGCGCGATCCATCCTGGATGTTCGCGTCGTTGGACCTAAGGGAACCGAAATTAGCGTATCCGCGATAGGTGTCGAGGCAGCGACGGGAAGGCTGCTGAGCCTGGTCGTACCGGGCACGGTTCAGCCGCTCGCTCCGGAATTCAACCGCCTGAGGGACGACTTGAAGAGCCAGGTCGGAACCGCCAGTCTGGGCCAGGCTGAGGAGTCCGACGGGCGAAAAGACCTTACGCTGCTCAACCGATCGACCGGTTGGGACGCGCGCCTCGTCGCGATGGCTGCACTCGCTGCTCAGAATGCGCCTACCACGGGAGTTGGCGAGGACATCCTCTATGCCCTTTATCGGGTTGGCCTGCCGACCGATCCGGAACAGTTGGCGCTAGTCGACCGCGACATGGTCGGTGGCGCTCTCGCCAAAGCGGCTTCCGCGGGCATCGTGACTCTCAACAAGAAGCAGATCGCCGCGGCGACGGCCTCGTTTCAAACCTTCGCGACCAAGGCGCAGGCAGCTCTCACCGCACGGGGGTCGGTGTCCAGTTACGGCGATCAGCTGCAAGCCGTGCTCGGCGACAAACCAAGGCAAGCCGAGGCGTTCGCGTCCCTCTACTTCAGCAATACCGCGGCTGGTTCGGCTCTCTGGGACAAGGCCGCCCAATTGGGGATCCCGAATCGGACTATCGAAGCGCTCAAGTTGCAGGGCAAGTTCCTCTATCTCACCAGCAACAATGCGCAGCTGACGTCCGCGCTCTTGACGCGGGTTGGATCCATCGACAAGCTGCCGCAGCTGGTCGAGAACGACCTCTACTCCGGAACCACATGGAAGACCACATTGGCGTCACTGGCGAGACCCAATAACGATCAGGGCCTGCAAGCTCTGATCCCTTCCACCTACACCGGTACGACAGCCGAGCGCCTGGAGGCCTACTCCGCGGACCTCGCGCGTAAGGTGCGCATCAGCTTCCCCACCCACGTGGTGGCGCACATGATCGAGAAGCAGGAGCTCCCTGTCGCCAAGGCGACCGCTGGTCCGGTGAGCACTTTTCTCAAAGCCGCCGCGACCAGTGGGTATGAGCTTGGGCGAACCCCACTCAATGCTTTTCTAGTCAATAACTCGGCGAACTTGCCACCGCTCGATGACGCTAGCGTCCGCGACCTCAAGACGCTCCACCGCCTGTATCAGGTGACGCCCAGCACCGAATCACTGCAGGCTGCTATCAAGCTCGAGTTCACATCAGCGCTCGACATCGCGTCGTATGAACGATCGGCGTTCATGGAAAAGTTCGCCGATGCATTTCCGTCTCGCGACGAAGCCTCGATCGTCTACGGAAAGGCGAAACAGATCGCCTCTACAACGTTCAACTTCTTTTCGACTGCGAAGCAGCTCGATTCCACGGTTCCGGTGTACGCGCTTTCGGGGTCATCGGCCGACCTCCAAGGCGCCAAGGATTCGATCGTTCAGCAATTTCCAACGATGGCCAGCCTCTTTGGGTCGCTCGACTATTGCCAGTGCCAGGACTGCCACTCGGTCTTGAGTCCGGCGGCCTACTTCGTTGATCTGCTCGAGTTCCTGCGCACATCCGCTCAGAACCCAACCGCACCTGGCTACACGCCTCTCGACGTGCTCGTGGGGAAGGACAACAAGGTGAAGGGCCGCCGCCCTGATCTCGCGGCGTTGCCTCTGACCTGCGAAAACACGAACACGGCCATGCCGTACATCGACCTGGTCAACGAGATCCTCGAATATTTCATCGCCAACAGCGCGCTGGACGCGAACGTCGCGTACGACACCGGAGGCGCAACCACCGCGGACTTGGTCGCTGAACCGCAGCACATTCTGACCAAGGTCTACAGCGACAACCTGAAAAGTGCCGTCTATCCGCTGGATCTTCCGTTCGATCTGTGGCTGGACATGGTTCGTTGCTTCTTGAACTACTTCAACGTCTCCCTGAAAAACGTGCTCGAGGCTCTGCGGCCGGCGGATGGCCTGGAGTTGTTCACGGATGCCAACACGTATCCCTATTACCGCGCGCAGATTCTGGCCGAGTCGTTGGGGATCGGGCCGGCCGAGTACGGCGTAATGACAGTCGTCGATCCGAACACCAAGACCCCTTCGGTACAGCAGTGGTTCCTCCTTTACGGATATCCGGACGAGCCGACTGCGCTCAACGGCGTGCCCGACGCTACCGATCCATCGCTGTACGCGATCCCGCCGCTCAAATCTGCGAAGAACCTGTCTCAACGCCTCGGCCTGAGCTACCAGGAGCTCACCGACTTGTTGACGACCGGCTTCTTGAACCCGAGCCTCACGTCCATCGTCTTCGGGCTCAGGCGGTTCGACATCGAGATTGCGGACGCGTTCAGCTATACCTCCCAGCCCGGTTACGTCGCAATGGCCGGCCAGGCCAAGACCGACTTTGAAGCTCGCCTCGATGCCATAACACAGAAGTACAAGAAGCCGAACCCCGCATCCACATTCGACGCTAAGACCTGGCTGACGAACCTGCTACCGGCGAATTACTCCACGAAGGTGCTCGTTCTCCGTGACCCCGACAGCGGATGCAACTTCGAGGCCACCACTCTCGAGTACGCGGATGGCAGCGAAGCCACGGCGCAGGACTTCCTCAAGTTCAACTTGTTCGTCAGGCTGTGGCGAACGCTGAAGAAGCTCACCCCCGATGGGAATGGCTGGACGCTGGATGACATCGACCGCTCGCTCCAGCTGTTCTTTCCCAGTGGGCTGCCGGCCTGGACAAACGGTCAATTCGCATCCGCCTTCAGTGCGGCCTGGAAAACAGCGCTGGTCTATGTGGCCCACCTGGACGAATTGAACGATGCTCTGAGTCCGATGCTCGGGCGCGCCAGCCTGCTGCCATTGTGGTCTGCGCTCCCGGTGCAGGGTGTCAACCCACTGTACGCTCAGCTCTTTCTCGCGCCGGGCGTCCTGAACGGCGACATGCTGTTCGATGATCCGGCCGGCCTGTTTCCGGGCGCGGTGACCGACACGCTGGAAGCTCACCAGGCGGCTATGCAAGGAATTCTTGGGTTATCGGCGGACGACGTTGCCGCCATCATTTCCGACGCCGCAGGCGCAATCACGACAGTGAATGTCGTGGTCAGCGGCCAAAACGTAGCGGTGCCTAGCTTCACTCTCACCAACCTTTCGATTTGCTACCGGTACGCGTCGCTGTCGACCTGCTTGCAGCTGTCCGTACCAGACCTCCTTGCGCTCAAGGAGATGTCCGGTTTGGATCCCTTCCGCGCTCCGACGGGAAACTCGCTGGCAGTACTCAACGACGACGTACTCTTCAATCAAACCCTCGCGTTCGTAAAGCTGGTCAAGGCCATCCAGGCGAGCGGGTTCTTGGTCGAAGATGTGAAGTTCCTTCTCCGACACCAGTTCGATCCCGTGGGCAAATACCAGAGCGACCCCAATGCTCTGATCACGCTGCTTCAGTCGATGGCCACGGGCCTCAAGCAAATTCGCATGAAGAACTCGGTGCCTGCGGATCTGGCTGGCCAGTCGAGCGACCTGATCGAGCAGAAGCTCTCGATGCTATTTCCGGCGCAGATCATCCAAGCGCTGTTTGCGCTGCTGACCAATCGCCAGACGTATCGCGCGTCGCAGGCCGGCGTCGCTCCCGCCAACGCGCTCGATCCGGTGCCGTTCGCCCAAAACAGCGAACTGAGCTTCAGCTATGACCCTACGACGCAGACACAGTCTGTCGCATACAAAGGCGTGCTTTTGGACTGGCAAAAAACTCAACTGGTCCAGATCAACAACACCGCCCTTTTCGCCGGACTGCTGACCGCGCTGCAAGCTCAAGCCCACGCATCGTTTGCTCGCAGCCTCGCGGACCTGCTCGGCGTGTGGGCGAGCCTGGCTGAGTACGAGGCGATCCAGACTGGTGTCGTCGCCGGCCTGGTCGCGGCGCCTCTCATGGAGAAGGATCCCGCCCTGAGCCTCGGCTATGACTCAGCCCAGCAGCTACAGCGGCTCACGTATCGAGGCGTCCTGACGGACGCAAAGAAGAGCGCATTGGCCGCGATCGACGGGTCGGTTGTGCTGGCAGGCTTGCTGGCGGACGTCCAGTCGCAGGTTCTGCCCACATATAGGGATATGGTGGGGGCACTCCTCGCAATGTGGGCCAATTCACAGGTCTACGAGGCGAGTCGAGCCGGGGTGGCGCCGGCGAACCAGGTCGATGGCTCCCTGTTCGCAAACGTCTCTGCGATCAGCTTCGGCTATGACCCGGTCGCCCAGGTGCAGACGCTTACCTACACCGGTGTTCTGACCGACGCCGATCGGATCAGCCTGGGTGCCGTCATCCCTGCCTCAGCAGTCTTGGCCGGTCTCCTTCAGACGGTCCGCAACCAGGCCTTGCAGTTGTTCCAGGGCTTGGCCGCCGGCGTCCTGACGGTGGCGGCGCCGGACCTCGATGCCTTCTCTCAACCCTACCTGCTTTCGTCGACAGCGCAGAAGCAGAAACAGGCGAAGGCTGCTCTGTGCAGGGCCTTCCTGCCCTTGCTGGAACGGAAACTCTCGAGTCAGTTCATCCTGCAGACCCTGGCGGCAAGCCTAGGATCGGCTCCGGCTCTCACGAATGCGCTGCTCACCGATGCCGCGCTTCTTACCGACCCGAGCCATGCCGGCAAGTCGCTGTTCGGGTCATTCCGAGCCGTTGCCGAACCCGGAGTCAGCGCGTCATATTTCGCATCGGCCGACCAGAGCGGCGCCGAACTGGCGCGCGGCACTGCGGCCACCGCGGACCTCGCCGATCCCACCAACCCCAATGCCAACCAAGCCGGCACCGGCAGCGCCCACTTCGAGGGCTACCTGCAGGTGCTGACCGATGGTCCGTACCGCTTCTTCGCCGAGCTGGGCGATCAGAATGCCCAGGCGCTCCTCCGGGTCGACTCTCCGGATCCAGCCGCCCTTCTGAACAACCCACTGATCCAGTACTCGGCCGCCACCAACAACGACGAGTCCAGCCAGTTCGCGGTCTTGAGGGGAGGGGTCGCCTATCACTTCAGGCTCGACTTCCGCCAGCTGGGAACCAGAGGTGCGCGGCTGCTGATCCAGGGCGAGAACCTGTCCAAGGGTCCCTTAAGCCAGGTCGTGCTCTATCCCCAGGAAGCAGTCACATCTTTCATAAGGGCCAGAACTCTGCTCTCAAAGGTGACCCAGATCCTGGGGACGTTTGGATTGACCGAGCGGGAGGCCGGCTACATCGGAGCCAACTCAGCCCAGTTCAATAACCTGAACCTGAGTGCTCTGCCCACGCAGGCAAGCGACGACTCGGTGCCGAAGGCAATTGCTCTCTTCGCTGGATTCCTGGCCCTTAGCGCCTACGCGGACTTGCGAAAAGGTCCGGCAGGGGGCACCGGCCGGCTGGTCGACGTCTTCGAAAACGTCGGCCAGACCTTCATCGAGCCGCTGGCGACCCAGTCGTCGAATGACAACGAGGCCACCCCGTGGACACGGCTTGCATACCTGACTCGACGCACCCCGCAAGCGGTGCGTGACGTGGCCAAGCAGCTTGGTCTAATTCAGGAGCAAACGGTGGGTCCGAATCGACAGGTCAAGGCCGTGGGCGACTTTGCCAATCACAAAGGCATCTGGCGCATGTGGGACGCAATACAGGTTGTGCAAAAGATTGGTGTACCCGTTGCTACTCTATCGGCTTCTTCCATCGTGGCCTCGATCGCGCCGCCGGCGGGGGCGCTCGCACCAGAAGTTGCTGCAGACAATCTGAAAAACGCAGTCAAGGCACAGTCTACTCCCGACGCATGGCGACCCATCGCCCAATCGGTCTTCGACAAGCTTCGGCGGAAGAAGCGAGACGCGCTCGTCTCATACCTGGTCAACGCATTGGCGCTGACCAACCCGGAACAGCTCTTCGAATACTTCCTCGTGGATCCCGGCATGGAGCCTGTCGTCCAAACATCCCGCATCAGGCTTGCTCTGTCTTCGGTTCAGACGTTCATTCAGCGCTGCCTCCTCAACCTCGAGAACGGCCATTTAGACCACCCAGAGCTCAACGTCGCACCCGGGGCGATCGACGCACGTTTATGGAAATCTATTGAGCGCTTTCGCGTGTTTCAGGTGCTGCGGAAAATCTACCTCCGACCAGAAAACTGGATGGAGTTCGAAATGCGCCCCGACAAGAGCGATCTGTACCAGGACCTGGAGAGCGCGTTACTTCAAGGCGACGTCTCTCGCACCTTAGTCGAGGATGCGTTCTTCGAATATCTCCAAGGGCTCGAGGAGCGTGCCCGCCTGGATGTTGTCGCTAGTTACCTGGATCAGGACCTGGTGCACCCGCAGGCCAGTACGCTGCATGTGGTCGCGCGCACCTACGGTAAACCACACAAGTACTTCTACCGCACGTACTCCAACCAGACCTGGTCCGCCTGGGAGGTTGTCAGTCCCGACATCGAAGGCGATCACCTCGCCGTCATGGTCTGGCGCGGGCGTGTCAACCTCTTCTGGCTGACCTTCCTGAACCAGGGCAGTGGCCCGGCCGGGTCGAGCACAGATTCTGATTCGACCCAGGTGGGTCAAATGACATTCAAGGACTTGTCTGGCAGAGTATTTGAAGCTACCCCGCAATTCCAGATCCAGGTCCAGCTGCACTGGAGCGAGTATTTCCAGGGCAAGTGGAGCAATCCCATCTCGACCGACATCGCCCGCGCTCCCAGCATCGGCGGCCTCAACCCTGGCTTTGACCCTAATCGGGAGATCTACCTTCACGTGTCGAAGGAATTCGACGCAAACGGCAACGAGAAGGCCGCCAAGATCCACCTCGACCTTCAGGGTTACGACGAGTTCCGCACCTTCCGCGTCACCAGCAAGAATGCCGATCCCGACTTCGGCGAAGTTTACTGGGAAAGCACGCCACCGACGCCGTACCACACCGCAGGCATCGACGCGACCGGCTATACCGGAGCCGGCCTGCTGGAGGCGAACTTCCAGACGGAGATCGACAGCGGGGGAGTCGGCGCAACGACGGAGACCGAACTCATTCTCAACAGCGTTGGAGGCTTTGAGCTGATCGTTTGCGCGAACCCTCTCGCGCCTCCTTTCCTCAATCCACAGGAGCCGCTGTACCAGGAAGCCGGTGGACTGGTCGGTCCGTTCTTCTATAAGGACACCAGCTATCCGCCGAACACCCAGGACGAGCTGACCTTCTTCGTGCAGCCGACCCTTACGGAGACAACGATCTCCGAGTGGCAAGGCTGGGCGGTCGGCCCGGTGGAAAAGAACTGGAACGTCAAGGATCTCATCGACAAGACGAAAGTCATCGCCCAGGTGCCACAAATCGGGCCGGTGCCAGTGAATCCGGGCGACCCCGTTTACTCGATCTACAAGACGAAGTCGCTCGCCGACTGGGTCACGAACCCCCGGGCTGTCCTCTCGTTTGGAGGCACATGGATCGGCCAAAGGGGTGGTGTCAAGATCCAGAACGCCATCGGGTCCGTAGCCGCAGCGAGCGCCTCAGCGCTCGGACCGCGCGGACTTGCCGGCGCGTCGGGCGGCGCACGCCTGACGCTGATCGCAGCCGGTGGTGTCAGACCAGCCCAGGCCCTAACGGACGGAACGTCTCCGGTTGCAGGTTCTGTGGCCCCGCTTTTTGGCACCACCTTAATGAGCAGGAACCAAGGCTGATGGCACCTCAAAAGAGCTTTCACAACTCCTACGACTCGATGGTCCGGGCGTACCAGACGTACAACCTCGCGAATGGTTGGCGCGGCGGTAGGTACATCACTCTTCGCGACCGAACCGTCGCGTACGAATTCTTTGCCCATTTCCATCCATACGTTTTGCCGCTTATCCAACGCCTCAACGACGGCGGGATATCCGAACTGCTGGATTCAGACACGCTATACCTTCCGCAACCGAACGACTCACAACCGCTGGTCGTGTTCCCGGACAGCAGCCGAGCCACCATCGCAACGACCACGAACGCGACGCGCCCCGACGGAACTCCTGTTGTCCTTTCCCCGGGCACCCCGGTGAGCCTGCCCGATGGCACCTCCGTGCAGATACCGGCGAACACCGTCGTGGCGAACCTCAGCGGCAAGACTGCCAAATTGAACGCGGCGGCCACAGTGCTCCTGCCGGGCAGCCTTCCGGCCACATTCTCAACTGGAATCCAGTGGGCCATCGCCGGCTCTCCAGCCATCGTTCCCGATCGCACCCGAATCGCACTTCCACTGGGCGCCTCCGGGGCAGTATTGAGCAACGACGGATCGACAATCAACCTACCGGCGAACACGGCGGTCAATATTCGGGCCGGCCGACCTGAGCCCCTGTTCTACCAAGGCATTTTTGACGCGACGCACTACGCGCCTGACACGACCGCGGTTCAGCACCCTTACCCCGTCCGCGATCTGGACTTCCGATTCGACGGCGCGTATTCGATCTACAACTGGGAACTGTTCTTCCACGTGCCGATGATGATCGCGATCCATCTGAGCCAGAACCAGAAATTCCAGGAAGCCCAGCACTGGTTCCACTACGTCTTCAATCCGACGGACAATAGTGTCGGGCCAACGCCGGAGAGGTTCTGGAAGGTGCTGCCACTCCAGAGCACCGACGTCCGCATGGTCGAACAGATTCTCGTGAACCTATCGACCAACCAGGACCCCCAACTCTACCAACAAACCGTCTCCAGCATCGAGGCCTGGAAGAACAATCCCTTCCAGCCTTTCGTTGTGGCCAAGTTCAGACCCTCGGCCTACAAGCTCAAAACGGTGATGGCCTACCTCGACAACCTGATCGCCTGGGGGGATTCATTGTTCCGGCAGTACACGATCGAGACCATCAACGAAGCCACTCAACTCTACGTGCTGGCTGCCAACATCCTCGGACCGAAACCTCAGGAGGTGCCGAGACGCGGCGAGGTGAAGGCAACCACCTACAACGACCTTCGAGGCAAGTTGGACCCGTTTGGAAACGCGCTCGTTGAAATGGAGGTTGACATCCCGTTCGACGTGGCGCCGCTACCCAACAATGGAACGAGCTCGCCGGGCACTGAGATCGTCGCCGGCATCGGTCGAACCCTGTATTTCTGTATTCCGCGAAACGACAAGTTGCTCGGCTATTGGGACACCGTCGCCAACCGGCTCTTCAACATTCACAACAGCCTCAACCTGCAGGGTGTTTTCCAGCGCCTGCCACTTTACGATCCGCCGATCGACCCGGCGCTCCTGGTGCGTGCGGCGGCCGCCGGACTGGACGTCAGCGCAATCGTCGGGGGCCTTAATCAACCGCTCCCGCTGGTTCGGTTCCAGGTGCTCCTCTCCAAAGCCACCGAAATCACCCAGGAGGTCCAGTCTCTTGGCGCGGCTATGCTCGCCGCGATTGAGAAGCATGACAACGCGGCACTGTCTCTGCTGCGGGCAAAGCATGAGAGTGCAATTCTGAATGTGGCCCAAACAGTCAAGTACTCGCAATGGCAGGATGCCATCAAGGCCCGGGAAGGTCTCGACCAGTCTCTGGCCAATGCCAGCCAGCGTTACACGTACTACCAGCTGCTGCTTGGGCGCACGCTAAACCAGATCAAGAACAGCATTCCGGCCCTGAGCGGATTGGATCGGGCGGGACTCGCAAAGTTCAACTTTCAGTCATCAGAACCTACGATGACGCCCGACACGATCACACCAGCCATTGCCCAGGACGCGACGACTGTGAGCGATGGCGAGATCACAACGCTCAGCACCCACGAGGCCGAGGAGTTACACAAGCTGATCGATGCCCGCGCGAAACAAAGCAGTGCAGCCTCGAGCGAAGGCTTGGCCGGGGACCTCGGCTTCATACCCGATTTTTCCCTCAACGTTCAGCCTTTCGGCATCGGGGTCAGCACGACGATGGGCGGGACCTACGTATCGAAATTTCCTTTGGCAAGCGCGCGCGGCGACCGCGCCGAGTCCGATCGGATTAGTTACGAGGGAAACAAAACAGCCAAGCTCGGCACCTACTCAAGGCGCGAGGAAGAGTGGTTGTTCCAGAGCAACCTCGCGAAGGGCGAGATCAACCAGATCTTCAAGCAGTTGCGCGGGGCGCAGATCCGTGAAGCAATGGCGCAAAGGGAATATGACAACCATCAGCTTCAGATGGATCAAGCGAAGGAGATCGTCGATTTTCTGCAGGGCACGGAGATCCCGGGCTTGGAGGTCAATGAGACGACCGTCGGTTTTCATGCGTGGATGAAGCGCGAGATCAAAGCGCTTTACTCCAAGGCATTCCAGCTCGCGTTCGAAGTTTCCAAGAAGGCGGAACGCGCTCTGCAGAACGAGCTCGCGGATCCAGAGCTGAGCTTTGTTCAGTACAACTACCTGGACGGGACGCAAGGCCTTCTCGCGGGCGAGAAGCTGCTTCTCGACCTCAAGCGGATGGATGTCGCATACCGCGATTTGAACCAGCGCGAGTACGAGCTGACCAAGCACGTGAGCCTGCTACAGATCGCTCCCCGAGCGCTGATCGAGCTGCGCGCCACCGGTAGCTGCACCGTAACCCTGCCGGAAGAGATCTTCGACCTTGATGCACCGACGCATTTCTTCCGAAGGCTCAGGGCGGTCGCCTTAAGCGTCCCCTGCGTTACAGGTCCGTACACGAGCCTGAATTGCACGCTGACGTTGCTGAACAGCACCATCCGCACTACATCGGTGCCCGGCAGCCACGGCTATGCACGCCAGGGGCTTGACGATCCCAGGTTCAGCGATCACTACGGAAGCGTGCAGGCCATCGTCACGAGCTCAGGACAGAACGACAACGGCCTTTTCGAAGCCAATCTTCACGATGAGCGCTACCTTCCCTTTGAGCTCTCGGGTGCCATTAGCCAGTGGCGCCTTGACCTGCCTTCCGATGTTCGGCAGTTCGACTTCGACTCCATCAGCGACGTCATCCTCCATCTCCGCTACACCGCGCGCGAAGGCGGAGAGATGCTGAAGGCCGCGTCCACCAAGAATCTGCAGAACTTGATCAACAAGGCACAGACAGTGGGGTCGGTGAGGCTCCTCTCGCTGCGCCACGAGTTCCCGTCCGAGTGGGCACGGTTCCGTAGCGTCGATTTCAGTACGGGTGCTTTGACTGCCGGTATATCCCTGACCTTGCGTCAGGAGCACTACCCATTCTGGAGTCAGGGCATCGTGGGCGCTGGATCGGTCAAAGCCGTGGAGCTGTTCGCGGAGCCGCTGACGGCCAACTCGGCTGCTGTCAAGGTTTATCGTGCTGCCGACAAAACCGGTAAGGCCGACACACTCAGCAGCAATCCGTCATTGGGCGGCATTCTCGTCGGCACTCTCAGCAAGCCGTTGCCTGCGGCAGTGACCGACGCTACCCATCCCCCGCTGTCGCTCTTTTTCGACAACAACAATATGCGCGACATGTGGGTGGCCATAACGTGGGGCAAGGTCTGACAGATCTTGGCTTCTATGGCTGACGCCGGCAAAGCCGGGTTCCGGACCGACACCGGCACAGCCGGAGCCCAGACCGACACGAAGTTTGGGGTTGAAGCACCCCAGCTAAGCTTGCCCAAGGGCGGGGGTGCAATCCGAGGGATCGGAGAAAAATTCACCGCCAACCCTGCCACCGGTACAGGGTCGATAACCATCCCGCTAAATATCAGCGCAGGCCGTTCGGGTTTCAATCCAAACCTGACTCTCTCGTACGACTCCGGAGCCGGAAATGGACCGTACGGTTTTGGCTGGCGGCTCTCATTGCCGTTTATCACACGCAAGACTGACAAAGGGCTACCGCTCTATTCAGACCTCAACGAGTCGGACACTTTCATCCTGTCCGGCGCGGAAGATCTCGTGCCGCTTCTGGTCAACAACGCTGGTAGTTGGGAGCGCGACTCTTTCACACGGACCGTTTACGGCGTCTCATTCCGCATTCACCGCTACCGCCCTCGCGTAGAAGGCCTGTTTGCCCGCATCGAACGCTGGGTCAACCAGTCTGATCCCGGCGAAACCTTCTTTCGTTCGATCTCGAGGGACAACGTCACTTCGTGGTATGGCAAGACGGCGGAAAGCCGGATTGCAAATCCGGCCGACCCGAGCCACGTTTTTACCTGGTTCATCTGCGAGAGCTCTGACGACAAGGGCAATGTCATCTCATATCGCTACAAGTCCGAGGACGGCGCTGGTGTTGACATGTCGCAAGCCAACGAGCGGAACCGGACGGACGCAGTCCGCGGGACGAACCGTTACCTGAAACGGGCGCTGTACGGCAACCGCACACCCTATCTTCCCGACCTGTCTGGGGTGGCACCGGTTGCGCTACCGACCGACTGGTGCTTTGAGCTGGTGCTCGACTATGGCGAGCACGACGAACTTGTCCCTGTACCTCAAGACACGGCCGCTCCGTGGACCTGCCGCGCTGACGCGTTCTCTACCTACCGAGCCACTTTCGAAATCCGCACGTATCGCCTTTGCCGCCGGGCGCTCATGTTTCATCATTTCGCAAACGAGCCCGAGGTTGGGCTGAACTGTCTCGTCCGGTCCACGGACTTTCAACACTCGGTGGCAATCCAGCCGCCGCCACACCATGCGAAACCCTTTTACTCGTTCTTGTTGTCGGTAACACAATCGGGGTACCGGCGAGCTGCCGCCGGCTACCTTTCGAGGGCCCTGCCGCCCCTCGAATTTGCCTACAGCCAAGCGGTGATCGACGAAACCGTCATGGATGTCGATGCGGAGAGCCTCCTGAACCTTCCTGCCGGCCTTGACGCGCCCCGTTACCAGTGGGTCGATCTCGATGGCGAAGGGCTTTCAGGTGTTCTCACGCAACAAGCCGACAGCTTCTTTTACAAGCCGAACTTCAGCCCAGCAAACCTCCACACCGAAAACGGCGTCGAGAAAGCAGCGGCGCGCTTCGGAGCGATCAAGACTGTGGCCAGCCGGCCGTCGCTGGCCGATCTCGGGCCGGGCCGCCAACGTCTCCTGGACATCGTTGGCGACGGCCATATCAGGCTGGTCGATTTCGCCGGTCCGAATCCCGGCTTCTTCGAGCGAACGGACGATGAACACTGGGCGCGTTTCACTCCATTCCAGTCTTTGCCCCAGCTCGACTGGAACGACCCGAACATCAAAATGATCGACCTCACGGGCGATGGACGGTCCGATGTTCTGATCAGCGAAGAGGCTTCCTTTCGCTGGTATCTGTCGCTGGCGGCAATCGGGTTCGATTCAGCCGAGATCGTCCCGCAGACATTCGACGAGGAAAAGGGACCCAGGCTCATCTTCGCGACCGAATCGGAGTCGCTTGTTCTCGCCGACCTGTCCGGTGATGGCCTGACAGACCTCGTTCGAATTCGTAACGGAGAGTGCTGTTATTGGCCGAATCTGGGATATGGCAGGTTCGGCGCCAAGGTCACCATGGATCAGTCGCCGTGGTTCGAGGCGCCGGGACTCTTCGATGCACGCCGAGTGCGGTTCGCCGACATTGACGGCTCAGGAACGTCGGACATCGTGTACTTCGCAAGTGACGGCGTTCAGATTTACCTCAATCAATCCGGCAGCGCGTGGGGAGCTCGTGTCGCACTGAGCCACTTCCCGCATGTCGACACACTGTCCACCGCGACTGCGATCGACTTGCTCGGGAACGGAACGTCCTGCCTGGTCTGGTCGTCTCCGCTCGAAGGCAACGTCCGTCAGCCAATGCGGTACATCGACCTCATGGGTGGCCAGAAGCCTCACCTGTTGGTCAAGGTGACGAACAACCTTGGAGCCGAAACCCGGATCCAGTACGCGCCGTCGACAAAGTTCTACGTCACCGATAAGCTGGCGGGCACTCCATGGCTGACTCGCATTCCTTTCCCGTTGCAGGTTGTCGAACGCATCGACACCTACGACTACGTGAGCCGGAACCGGTTCGTCACTAGATACGCCTACCACCATGGCTATTTCGACGGTGCCGAGCGCGAGTTTCGCGGCTTTGGCAGAGTCGATCAATGGGACTCCGAGGAATTCGCCACGCTGAGCGGTAACGCCACCGTTCCCCAAGCCACGAATATCGACGCGGCCTCTCACGTGCCTCCGGTATTGACCAAGACCTGGTTTCATACCGGCGTCTACTTCGGCAGCAGGCGGATTTCGAAACTGTTCGGGCAGGAGTATTACCGCGAAGGGCAGTCAGGCACGACAGGTTCGGGACTCAGCGACCCGCAGTTCGAGGCGATGTTGCGCGAAGACACGGTCCTACCGACAGACATCCGGCTCCCCAACGGCAACCGGATCCCTTACGTGTTGTCAACAGAAGAGGCCCGTCAGGCGTGCCGCGCGCTTCGTGGATCGATTCTCCGCCAGGAGACCTATGCCGAGGACAGCCTGGAAGCCTCCGGCCGCCCGTACAGTGTCTCGGAGCGCAACTACACAATCGAGGTGGTGCAGCCGCTAGGACCGAATCGATACGCGGGGTTCTTCAGCCATCCGCGCGAGAAAGTCGACTTCCAATACGAGCGAAAGCTGTTCACTATCGCAGGCGGCACTCTGGTGGATCCCGCCGCGTCTCCATCCGGAGCCTACGTCGCAGCCGATCCACGTGTTGGCCATACGATCACGCTGGAAGTCGACTCCTTCGGAAATGAGCTCAGGTCTGTGGCTGTCGGCTATGGTCGCCGCTACCTCGATCCATCTCTCGACGCGAGCGGCCAGACTCGCCAGGGCGAGGTGCTTAGCGTCCACTCTGAGAACAGCTACACCAACGCCATCCTTGACGACGACGCATATCGCGCGCCGTTGGTGGCCGAAGCGCGGAAATACGAGCTGGTGCAGGTCCGGCCTGATGGGATCCAACCCGGCCTGACCAACCTGTTTGGTTTCGACGAGCTATCCACCAAAGTGGCGTCTGCATCTGACGGCAATCACGACCTCCAGTTCGAAGAGACTGGCGCGACCAATCTAACGGCCGGCCAGCCGTACAGGCGTTGGATCGAATGCATGAGGACCCTCTATCGACCCGACGACATGGGGCAAGGCGCGGGTGACTCGAGAACTCTGCTGCCGCTAGGCACGCTAGAGTCTCTGGCTCTGCCTGGGAATGGGTACAAGCTCGCACTCACACCGGGACTGTTGGCACTCGTTTACAAGCGCGGCGCCACCAACCTATTGCCTGCTCCGGCGGCAGTCCTTGGGAGCGTGGCGGCCGACGGCGGCGGTTATGTGGATATGGACGGCGACGGCCGGTGGTGGACACCATCCGGCCGGATCTTTCAAACCCCGGCACCCGGGACCCCCGCACAGGAAGTTGCGCAGGCGCGGCAGCACTTCTTTCTCCCGCGCCGCTTCGAGGACAGGTTTGGGAAAGTGACCACCGTCACTTACGAGGACCCTCACGACTTGCTGGTATCAACCACGGTGGACGCGGCGACCAACACGACTGTCGCCAAGAATGACTATCGCGTGCTCGCCGCGTCTCAACTCACCGATCCAAATGGAAACCGATCGGTCGCCAGCTTCGATGCCCTCGGCCTTGTGGTGGGTACAGCCTTAATGGGCAAGGCCATCGAGCAGATCGGCGATCTCCTGACTGGAGCGCCTGACCTCTCGCAGCAAGAGATCGACGACTACTACGGGGCGGTTGATCCGCACCCGCTGGCGGCACTTCTGCTTGGTCTGGCTACTACACGCACGATTTACGACCCCAACCGGTTCTTCCGGACGCGCATGGCCGCGCCCAACGATCCCGCCCAATGGTCGCCTGCGTTCGTCTCCACCGTCGCCCGAGAAACGCATGTCAGCGACCTGAATGTCGCTGCCAATCAACAAAGCCTTCTGCAGCTGGGGTTCACCTACTCGGATGGCTTCGGCCGCGAGATCCAGAAGAAGATCCAGGCCGAACCTGGTCCGATCGTCGACGGCGGACCGACGGTGGATCCACGGTGGGTTGGGAGTGGCTGGACCATCTTCAATAACAAAGGCAAGCCCGTGCGCAACTACGAGCCATTCTTCCAACAGCGTCCCACCAAGGGCCACCAATTCGAGTTCGGAGTCCAGGTTGGCGTCAGCCCCATCCTGTGCTACGACCCCGCCGAACGAGTGGTGGCGACGCTTCATCCGAACCATACTTTCGAAAAAGTTGTCTTTGGGCCATGGCACCAACAGACCTGGGACGTAACCGACACCTGTCTGGAGGTGGACCCTACAACCGACAGGGATGTAGGTGAGTTCTTCAAGCGAATTCCGACGGCCGATTTCGCGCCAAGTTGGTACTCGCGGCGCGCCGGCGGCTTCCTCGGACTGGAAGAGCAAGCGGCAGCGTCTAAGGCGTCATTTCACGCGGACACCCCGTCGACAGCTTATTTCGATGGACTTGGTCGAACCATCGTCAGCGTCGCGGATAACGCCGCTGATGGCAAGTACGCGACAACTGTCGACCTCGACATCAAAGGCAATCGAAGGTCTGTAACTGATGCGATGCAGCGCACGGTGGTGACCTACGACTACGACCTGCTCAACACCCCGCTGCACCACTTGAGCCTGGAGGCAGGCGAGCGCTGGCTGCTAAATGATGCGGGCGGAAAGGCAATCCGTCAGTGGGACAGCCGCGGGCACAACCTCGCCAGGGGCTACGACGGGCTCCGGCGAGCGATCACAGTAACGGTCAGAGGAACCGACCCCAATAACTCTGATCCGCGAACGCTCAACCGGGATGTGCTGGTCGAGATCACTACCTATGGCGAAGGCGTGGCCAACGACCAAGCCCTGAACGTTCGGACTCGAGTCCTTCAACACCGTGACATGGGCGGTGTCAACCTATTCATGGGGCTCAACCCGGCCACCAATCGCGATGAGGCGTATGACTTCAAGGGCAACCTGCTGCGAAGCAGCCGACAATTAGTGGCAGACCATACGATCCTGCCGGACTGGTCAGCGCCCCCGGTGCTCGCGGCTGAGGTTATGACGACGACCGCGCTGTACGACGCGCTCAACCGCGTCATCGTCGGCACGACACCGGACGGCAGCGCGACTCATAGAACTTACAACCCGGCGAACCTCCTCGAACGGATTGACATCAAGCTCCGCGGTTCCGCCGCCCAGACCTCATTCATCGCAAAGGTCGACTACAACGCCAAGGGCCAAACGCTCCTCGTCGAGTACGGCAACAATTCGGCAACCAGCTATAAGTACGATCCCGCCACTTTTCGCGTAACTCGACTTACTACGACGCGGGCCGGGCATCCAATCAGCGAGAGCGTGGTACAGGACCTGTCTTACACCTACGACCCGGTGGGCAACATTACCCACATAAGGGATGACTCGGACATCCAAAATCTGGTGTTCTTCCGCAACCAGCGCGTGGACCCATCGGCGGATTACACATACGACGCCATCTACAGGCTGACCTCGGCGGTAGGTCGAGAACACCTCGGGCAGACCGGAAACGGTCAGCCGCTTCCCCCCTCGCCAACAACTTATGACGATCGGCTTCGCGTGGGCATACTGCCGCCCTGGGATGGCAAAGCGATGGGGATGTACACCGAGCGGTACCAATACGACTCGGCAGGCAACCTGCTCCATCTGGTCCACCGCGGCACGAGTCCCGCGAGCCCAGGCTGGAGTCGTGACTACGTTTACGGCGAGCCGAGCCTCATCAATCCCGCGATCCCTAGCAATCGCCTCAGCCAGACGGTGCTCAACGCGGGCGGCGTCCAGCAACAGCACGAGAACTACGCCTACGACCTTCACGGCAACGTGACCCAGATGCCTCAGCTGCAGTCGCTGAACTGGGACCTCTTTGACCAGCTGCACATCACACGGCGCCAGTCCGTCAACGCGTCAGATGTGAACGGGCTCCTACACCGGGGTGAGCGCACATATCACCTATACGAGGCCGGTGGCGTCCGTGTTCGGAAGGTCACAGAGCTTCAGACCGGCGCACTCAAGAACGAGCGGATGTACCTGGGAAGTTGGGAGCTATATCGCGAGTACACCGGCGGGGCGGTGACGCTGGAACGCGAGACGCTCCACGTGATGGACGGAACGCGACGTTTCGCACTGGTCGACACCACCACCCTCGACGCGACGGCTCCGCCTGCCGCGCTCCCCAAGACGTCCACGACCTATCAGTTTTCGAACCACCTCGAATCGGCGGTGCTGGAGCTGGACGACAACGCATCCGTCATCTCGTATGAAGAGTACTTCCCGTACGGCGGGACCTCATATCAAGCACTCCGAAGCCAGGTCGAAACGCCCAAGCGGTATCGAAATACCGCCAAGGAGCGCGATGAAGAGACCGGCTTCTACTATCACCAGCACCGGTTCTACGCCTCGTGGTTAGGACGGTGGACGAGCTGTGACCCATCAGGGATCAAAGATGGCGTGAACCTGTACAGCTATGGCCGCGGCTCCCCCATCCGGCTGCTCGACCCGTCCGGGACCCAGTCGCAAGAATCGCAAGACGTCCCGCTGGCTCCCACCGATACGCGCTCAGCCGACCAGCAATTTGCAGCCCGGTTCGCGGGCGCTCTGGGTGACTTCAAACTTCACCTCAATGACGCGACCGCGCCCACCAACATCCCGCCGTGGCTTCATCCCGATCCCCTAGCTCCCTCAGCCCTCCCAGCGTTGCCTAACTTGACCCCAAACCTTGAGCCGTTAGCTGGCCGTACCAGCTCGGGGCCGGGGGTCAAGGTAACGGGTGGTTTGCTACTTCCTTACTTGCAGATCGATTCTGCCACTCTTCGATTCCGAGCTGAAGCTGGATTCGGCTCCGCTTCTTTGACCCTGATGGGCCAAGAGGGCCAGCCTAATCTGACGAGCGCCTTTGTCCTGAAGTACGACTACAAGGTCCTCAGCCTCAGCATCCTGAGTAGGTCTACAGGGTTCACATTTGGTGTTGATCCGGGGACAGGTTCAATGTCCTACGGGATCCAGCAGAGTCTGCTCGGCGGGGGACGCTTGACCGCGTCGGTCACCAGCCCGCCAATCGCGCCCGGAGCGGCAAACATAGCCGCGGGCTTCAGCTGGAGTCTCCGCGGCGGCCCTAACTTACTGCGGGGCATCGGAGGGACGAAGGGGGACCCTGGCGCCGCGTTTCCTCAACTTCTCGGGCCCAACCCGGGAGGCCCAGGACTTAGTTCCCGGGACATCGGGGACCCATTCCGCGCCGCCGAGCGTGGCATAGAGCGATCACTGCCTGACGCACTGAACACATTGGGCTCACCAGAACGCGTCCCTGCGTTCATCACCGAGCACAGAGGGGACCTCGGGGCCATCGGACCGGCAGTCACCGACTACAAATCGCTGTCGGATGCTCGCGGTCCAACAGTCCGCCCCCAACCACTTGACATTCGACTGGGCGTCGGTTTTGAAGCCGGGCCACAAATCGGCTGGCGAGCTTGGGCTGGCCTACAGATCGTCGGATTCTGACGTCGCCTATGGTCGCGAGAACTGCCCATTATCGGAAGCCAGTTCGCGCCCGGTTAGCGGGTCTGCGACGACCGTAGCAACCAGTTGAAGTCTGCTCTGCCCAAACTAGATCCGCAGCCAATCGCCTGCCGACAGGACGCCGCACTGCGGTGCGAGTAAGCCCGCCACCACCGGTAGCAGCGTGTGCAGCAAAGAAGCCCCACTGATGCGAGGGCCATTGTTGCTCTTAGACCGCCGCGAAGCCAAAGGTCAGCGTAAGGGCGACGGCCGCGCAGAAAGTTAGGATCTGGATGATCGACGGCACGACGACATTCCCGCTATATATCGAGGGAATCTTTCCCTCTCCCGGTCGCTCTAGGTTGCCGGTAAGCATTAGAAGTGTGGCGATACCAAAAACGATCGAGACGAGATAGAACACCCAAGCGGCGTGAAGGTACCCCACTGAGCCTGCCGGGGCGGTCTTGACTACGTCGGTGAGGAACGTGATGGTCAATGCAATCACACCAGTAGCTAGTGCGATGAGCTGCTTTGTTGCCTCTTGGGCAAAGTCAAACGCCTTTTCGATTGTCTTATCCATCTCGCCAGCTCAGCAAAAGGGCCAAAAGCCTGGACAGAGCTTGGCCAGAGCCCCGCTTACCGTTTCCTCGCGGAACTCGGAGTACCCACGGATTGTCTTCTCAGAATTCATCTCGTTGAGAAGCAACATGAATGCCTGGGTGGCCTCGTCCATGTCACGGTCGCTCGTCCGCCCCTCCTTGACCATCCTTTGCGCAGCCATCTGAATCTGCAAGAAGAGGTCTGCGGCAGAGTTGGCGGTGAAGTTGTCGTGCCCTCGGGCGTTTCTGAGTACATTCACGAGCCGCGACTCAATCTGGTCGGTATCCATTCCTGGACCTACTTCTGCCAAGCGACAGGCCTCGATTCAACCGAGTAATTTGGTAGAGCTTCAGTTCCGCCCGCCCATAGCCCTGCACGCTTTCGCTGTAGGACGTGCGCAACGAGCACTGGATAGAGTAGCGCCTAATCCAGGGGCCGGGATATGTTCGAGATCGGTAATGAAAGCGACCCGCCGGTCATTCGCTTCAGTTGTGCTCGCGGCGTTAGTCGCCTCGATGATCAAGCTCGGGCTGCCGAACCCGAGAGGAAGCTGCTGTCAGCTGTGACTATCCAGCCGGAGCCAATGCGCGACTGACGGCACCCCCATCTGGTCGACTACGAACAACATGTAGTGGCCGGGCGGCGCAACGCCTCCGCCGGGAGGTGCGGCCAACCGAAGCCGACCATCTCCGACCTCGAGGACCGCTAGCCCGACGTATCGTTGGTCCGTGTTCGTCTGATGGGTGACCGAGCTCTGCCGGATGAGGGTCACACGTTCGATGTTCGCAGCTGAGGGCGTCCTGACTTCGAAGTCCTGGCCGTACGTAATGCTGTCGGGAGCCGAGACTATCTCCGGACGTGCCGCGAGTTGGCCGCTGAGATCGAAGAGATAGGGCGGCGAGTACAGCTCGAGCTCATAGTGCGACTGGTCGTAAGGCGCCATGTTCAGTGCGCCGTCGTGTCCCGCGACCAGGACGCGTGCATCTGGCAAGAGGAGGGCTGTCGTGTGGTAAAGCCGCTCCACAGGCTTCGGACATAATTTCGCCCAAGTCTCGGTGTCTGGATCGAACAGCTCCGGCTCATGAACCGGTTGCGTTGCCCCTTTGTTCGGACGACCGCCGACATCGGTGCTCGTAAAGTGGGCAAGCAGCCCGCCGGACTGGCCCGTTTGGCCGCCGCCCACGACGAGGACCTTGCCGGTTGGCAGCAGGATTGAGTCCGGCATTACTCGCCCGTAGTGCATCGGCTCTCGGGTGTAGACCCACTCGCGCGCGGCTGACCCCAGATCTAAGATCTCGGCAGTCGATGTCGCCGGGGTGTATGAGTTTAAAGCCCCGTCCTCCGGAAGCTCGGGTTCGCCCTTTCCCTCTGCTCCACCACCGCCCAAAATCAGGATTCGGCCTTCCGGATAGGTGACGGCACCGCTTTCTGCGTCCAGCTCAGGGATGAGCGGTAGGAGCACGCATGTTCCGGGCCCCGGGCCGCTCCGCGAGAACGGGTGGTTGGTGGAGCCAACCTCGGTGGGTCCAGCGCCTCCGGTCGCGATGCGAACAAAGCTCCCGTCGGCAGGATCCAGGAGGTGCGTCGTCCGCTTCGAGTGAATGAAAACCTTTCCTGATGGCATGGTCTGGACGAAAGGGAAAAGATGGTGAAGGTTGAAAAGAGGTTTTGGATTGCCAATCGAACGAGTCGCTGGGCTCGAGATCTCATACGTGTTCTGAATGCCCCGACCAAAGCCTCTCTCAGTCGCATATCCATTCGTCCCGGAGATTACGAAAATCTGGCCGTCAGGCAAGGTCGCGCAGGTTGGATACCAGCGGCCGTAGTCCATATCCGGCAGGCGATGCCATTGCTCGGTGACCGGATCAAATAGGTGGACATCCGCGTCAGCACCAGGGGCGAGAAGCTCGGGCGGAAACAAGGACTTCAGTAAGCCGGGTAGCGGGAACTGGCCTGCGGCAACGAACAGTTCACCAGAAGGCGCGAAAGAGTGGTGGCTGCAGAAGATGTTCTGGCCTACATCGACGTACCGAGCCGAGCCCGCTTTCGGGTCCCAGATGGCGCACAGCGAACGGTCAGAATCCGCGATTGCAGTGAAGTCGGCTGGGTCGTCGGCACTCACCGGTTGAACGCCCTCGTCATAGTTGAAGATCAGAACCTTACCGGTGTGGAGTAAGGCGAGGTGGACTCCGACGACCTTTAGGCTTGAGCTTGTCGTGGTCTGGCCGCCCCAGCCGATGATGTCGCATCCGCGACCGACAATCCCGCCTAGTGTTCGAGCGCCGGCGGCGATTAGGATCTCACCCGCACCCAGAACGGCGTCAACGGCCGCTACGGCAATGTGGCCTACGGCGCAGCCGAGCGCGCGGACGTACTCCCACGCAAGGCACACGATATTCTTGATCCAAGTCCACGCGATGCAAACGACGTTCGATATCCAGGTCCACGCGACGCATACGAGGTGTTTGATCCATACCCAGGCGTCGCAGAACCACGAACATGGCGCCCAGTTACAGCACTCGTTGTGGCCGCGGTCCTCATTTGCGTCACAGTGGTTGTAGCCGTCGTCGCGTTCCTCGGTGCACCTGCTGTAGCCGCGATCTTCCTCGCGCTTGCACGTTCCACGGTCAATAGCTTTAAAGCACTCCTGGGCGTTAACGAGCTCGTTCTGCGCCTTGATCAGGTTCGCACCGGCCTTGCCGTACAAGCGGGCGCTGGCCTCATCGATCGCTTGAGCTGGTGGGCAATGCTTCGCGGTCTCAGTTGCTTGGATCGAAGCCAGCTCCCATCGCCCACCGCTTTGAGGCTGGCCCTCGACACATAGGTTTCGATCTCGCTCGCGCACCGGGAGGGGCACCGGCTCGTGGACGACATGCGTCGTCGCCTTCTGGTAAGGCTCCAGCTTGTCCCATGCTTCCGCAAGCGCGTCGAGTGGCAGGGCTTGTCCACGTAGAGCGCTTGGCACCCGACCAATAGGATCCAAAAGCGAGCGAAGGAGGTCAGGAATCGGCCGATCGCGATGAGCGTGCGCGGCCCCAACGATAGCGGTCATTACCTGGCCGGCTGGCGTCATTAATCCGTCTAGTGCGTCGTCCTCGTTGGGCGGAGGCATTGCATTTAGGACGCGCTCTGCATGGGTGATCCGTGTATGTCCGTGCGCTGGCTCGAGCATCGCTGTGGGCGCAGCTGCGCCATGGCCTGCGTGGGCTCCGCCACCATACGTATTAGAAGCGCGCACTGCAAGTTCGAAACCGTCAACGGAGAGGTAGCCCCGGAGATAAGCGTCGGCTGCGCCGAGGGCCTGGTTGATGGCTGCTCCGCCGTCGGCGTACGCGCGTATCAATTTGTCGCCCCCGCCTTCCGGAGTCTCCGTTTCGAGCCGATCGAGCAAGGCCGCCACGACGGCCACCGCAACCGGCTCGTGCCACTGTGTAAATTCTCGCCTCCTAATCGCGGCAGCCGTCGACGGAGCCAGGCGCCGCGCAAGCCGATCCGGCGTCGTTGCCAACGTTGCCCGGACGCGATGCAGCTCGCTGATGTCACCACGAGCGACTCGCAGGGCCGAGTCCTCGAGGTCCTCCAGCAGGCGCTCCGTAACGTGGATCCAGGCTGTCTCCTCTAGCGGGCCATGTGGGCTAGCGAACCGGCCCTCGTGTTGAGCCAATGAGACAGCCTGGTAGAAGCGGGCTAGGTCCTGCTCGCGAATTAGCGCCCTCGATGGCTCATGAGCTTTGGAGGCAGGGTTGGCGCCGGTCGTCTCAAGGTGTCCGTTCATCTACGGCGTGCGCACGGCGCGCGTAGACACAAGCTCTCTAACGGCGAAGCGCAGGGCCAGATGCGCTCGTACGAGACCCGCGACCTTGCCGACGATGGCCATTACAATCGGAACCCCGACTGCGAGCACAACGCCCGTCGGGCTCACAACGGCGATCGCAAATGGCTTTGCGATGAACACAACGAGCAGAAGCGGGAATGCCAACAGGAAGGCGGCTGCCCCTGTCTCACAACCGCAGGCGTTGTAAAGACGATCGAGGCGGCGTTGCCAAGTCGAGTGCTCGGAGTCCGTCAGACCTGCAGGATCGAGTTCGACCCTAATGTAGCCGGAGCCATGAAACACGCCGCGCCGTAAGAGAGTTGGGAGTATCGCGAGATCGACACGGACCGATCGCTGCGTCAATTCGCGGCTCGATCGCCTGGGTCCAGCGTCAGCACCGAAGACTGCGACAAGGACGACCCCCGATTCAGGCCGGCTCGGCAAGCATCTTCCTCGCCGTGTAGAACCAGCCGAACCTCCCTATGCTAGACCTCTCTCCTCGGCTCAGCCCATGATCGTGATGACGAAGCCTGATGACCAGGCGATAACCGGGCAAGTCTGGCCGGGCGCCGAAGGCTCGGGGCAGGTCAATCCCCGGGCATGGCACGAAGGAGTGCGCACCGGAATGTGTAATGCCCGCTACCAACTTTGAACCCGACCTCGCCCTGTCCTTTGATCTGGTCGGCGGGAAGTCCGTTGATGTGGCCGTCGCCGTGATCGTCGCCTAGGGTGTCGTGCTCGGTGACATAGACGTCGAACCCCAAGCCCGCTGCGGAAGGGAGATTCGGATTGAACGCCTCACCCGTGTCGGCGTCGTTCCAGTTGTCCTTGCCAATCGAGTAGCCATCTGCCGAAAACTCTACGGTGATTTCGTCGGAGCCGAGCCAGTCCGGACCCGTCTCGTCATCACAGCGCAACCGGAACGGCGGGGCCGCGTAGGTCAGGGCAGTTCGCCAGCCGACATGGACATTTCCCTGATCAGGCGACGACCGCTTGACCAGAAAATGGACGAGGCGGTTCCCAGCATCTGGGTAGACAAGTTCGGTCTCGCCTTGACCGAAAGTCTGCTCAGGAAGCAAATAGCTGTGACCGGCGCGGAGAGAGACGTCCACAGGCTCTCCAGTCGCGTTGTGGACGCGAAACGTCGATGAGTGCGCGAGCCCGGCCACGCGATTGCCGATCCAGCAGGAAAACCATTGCACGTCGAGGTCGTTGAGCTTTTCGCCGACTTTGAAATCAGTTTCGCGCAACGGCTCTTGCGGCCCAAGTGATATTGCATCCTCAGCAGACGTGCCCCCATGACGGTGCCATCCCACGCAGCAGCGAATCGGTGTGGGCAGGCTCTCATCTCGGGCGAAGGCGCGGACGTATGAAGGCCCCCGAACCGCGTAGGTACGGCCGCGCGGGTTTAGATCGCGGTCGCGCCATATGACTTCAGTTCCTGGAATGCCTGAAAGGTCAAGCAGTCCCGTGCGGTACGGAGCAATCGGGTCGCTGATGTTGCGGGCGTCGAAGACCTCGACGGCAATCTCCTCGTTGGTCACTATCGTGTAAGTGCCTGGCTGCCGCAGAGCGAGCCACCGCATCTGCTGACCGTCGAGTAATTGGTCTTCGAACGGTGGCTGGTCGGTGATTTGACCGAGCCGGGCGACGGCGACGAAGGCCTTGCTTGGCGTGGCATAGTCCGCCCTGTGGTTCAAATCTGCCCTTAGCGCGAAATGGTCACTGAGCTCGCGGTGAACGGTGCGCATGTGTTGCGCGACGATCGGAATGCGAGCCTTGCGCAGGATATCCCCGACAAAGATGTAGTCCAACCGATCGTGCTGCTCCTGGTCCCATGCGTCCTGCGTGAAACCCGGATCCTCGCTGGGCATCCAGGTCGCCCACCCGTCCTTTAGGTTCGTACCGAAGACGTTCATGTTATTGCCGAATGCACTGCCGTACTCCTGCGGAACGGCGATCGCAGCGATGTTAAAGTCACCGAGGACGATCACCTCGTCATTCCAACCACTCGGATTAGACCCTAGTGCAGTTCTTAGCAGCGCGTCGATAACCGCCAGTTGCTTGGCCCTCTCGCCTGCGTATTGGTCGGGCGTGGCATACGCAGCCTGGAGATGCGTGAACACGACGGTGAACACACCTAACGACGGCATCTCAATGCGCACCAGACCAGCCCCCTTCGTGGCCATAGCGTCGGCATTGGCGCTATCGCCAAAGCGAACGAAGCCGACGTGCGAGTCCGATGTGGTCCAGTCGGCAGGGAGTGGATTCAGCAGCGAGATAAACGGATGGCGGCTGAGCAACATCAAGCCGCTGTCGATGAAGCGCCCCGCCGTGGCGTCGATGCTCCCAGGAAGTTGCGGTGTGATATGGGGGTAGTTGCCGATGAGACCGTTGATCAGAGCATCTCGGGCGGGAGACGCTTGGCGATCTGACCAAGCCTCCGCGAATGCGATGACGTCGGGCCAGGAATCGGCATTGATTGCAGTGCAGATCCGGCTTACCCGCTCCGCCGTTTCACCCGAGAGCAGTTTGGCGGGATCGAAGGTTCCACTCTCGGCAATCTTTGGCAGCAGCCGCAAGTTGAATCCCATTACGCGCAGGCTTGGCATATCTACCTCGCTTTCGGCGGAGCTATTTTGACCCCTTAGTAAGGAACTAACGATAGCTCAGGATTGCAGACATTGTCCGAAGCTGATTCCGTCAATTGAGGTGCCCGGGTTGGCTTTGCGGCACGGCAAGACCGTTTTGCAGCCAGCGACTAGTTAAAGGAACTGAGACCATCGTCTGATCAGCTTGCGATACCAATCGCTTTTCGACCGCAATTAGGCAAAGGGCAACCCCCACCCATTGATCGGAGCGCAGCTCCACGCACAGAGGGAGCAGTCGCCACACATTGATAATGGACACGCCCGCATTTGAAGAGACATGGAGTACCCCTTGAGCGCCGATCCCAACGGAGGCTCTTGATAGCATCGCGGATCGCCGGGTCACTCATACTGCAAAACATGGGGGAAATTGAGTTCGCTTCTGACGACCATTAGCTCTATTGCCGGCTCCCTCGTCCGCTTCCGGCTGTCAAACCGGGCGGCAGCGCGGACTCGACCGCCGGTCGTGCCCTGTGGTCGTCGTCGCCTAAGCGATGATGGACGCCTCGTTGACTAGGATGCGGCCCCTAAGGAGGTTGCAATGTTCGGCCTTACCACAGGTCAGTTGCTCGGCTTGTCAGTACTGGCCGCAGTCGTATCAACTCTCGGAAGCATCCTCGGAACGATCATTAAGGAGTTTTTCTTGGCCCGATCGTTGGAACGCTGGAGGGAAAGCAGGACTCTGCTGGCCGTCTTTCGGAAATACCGCGATCCAATCATTCTGGCTGGTGACGAGTTAGCTCGCAGGCTCAGCGACATCTGTGAAGACTACCCGCCGACATTCTTACGATCGGAGATTCTTGACGTTCAGCAGGTGCCGTTCGAAGTCAACTCGAGCGAAGATCCTCACTTTCTAAGGTACCGCCTCGTGAGCACGGTGTATCGCTTGTGCGCTTTCCTCGGTTGGCTTGAGCTGTATCGTCAGGATCTGACCTTCTTGGATACTGGGCACCACGGGGCTAATAGTCGCCTACAAGGCGCGCTAGACCTTATACGAAGTGATTTGGCTGACGGGCAGTTAAACGAGGCCCATGACTTTGGAGCTTGGCGAGATAGGCTTATCTTCCGGGAAGAGCAGCGCGCGATTGGAGAAGGAATGATAACTGGCACTGTGAATCCCCGAACCATAATCGGATACAAGGGGTTTGTGGCTCTGTTCGATGAGGCATGCCAAGCCGATTCGCCTGATCCCAGGCTGTGGTGGCTCATCTTGGCTCGGAATTTCTTCTTGGACCTTGAGGCGTCGATGGACTTTCGTAAGGAGCGCCTCAAACTGATGAGAACCCACATCCCGGATGTTGTGGCGCAACTGAGACGCTAGTCCACGGAACTGGGCGTTAACGCCAGCAGCAGCTCGATCGCCGAAGGCAAGTTGTCAAGCAGATCTCCCTCGGGACGAGCTGGACTCTGGTAGCGGCGAACTAGTCGAGGGCCCGCATCGATGAAGGGTGACTTGCCGATAACAGAGGGTTATCACAATCATGAGCGGATACCGGCTTGGTTCTAGGGGCAGCCCGACCTGATGGCTTGGACGACTGGCCGATCTGATTACATCGTGGCGGTCCTCTAAGACATTGGGTTCGCCACATGCACTTTGTCGACCCGAGACTCTGTACGTGCAGAGCTATTGGGACTTACTAAGGTCGCCAACCAATCTAACTATCGCGAGTACTGCGGCGATCAGTAGCGCACCGGTTGCGATTCCTGTGGGTGCGGTGCTGGTCGCAAACGTCAGGATTGCGGCGACTACGGTACCAATAGCAGTGACTGTGGCTGTCGCGAGCTGTAATTGTAGGGCACCTTCGTAGCGCAATCTGTCCATGAAACCTGCTTGTCGCCAGTCAATACTGGCGTCTTCACCCCCGAGCTCTTGTAACAGGCGACCGCCAGCACAAGCGGCGGTACCGGTATCTGATCGAATGCTTATCGATACGATGGAAATTGAAGGAGCGCCCGATCTGCGAACGGCGGCTCTGCCTGTTGCGTTTGTGTGTTTTGGCAGTAGCAACACTCGATCAAATGGGTTCAGGCATTTGGCTGTCAGCTGGACGGTCTGCCAGCTACCAGACATTGAGCGCTCTCATCAGACTGGCTAGGCCCGCGCCGACAACCAATTCACCTGGATTTTGACCGCCAACCGCAAAGGCCTCCATCCTCTTACAAGACTCCCCCAGAAGAAACGCGCTCACGCCGATCGCCGTTGCAAGGAGCGTAGTCTGACGATCGTCCGGAGCGGCGACGTCGAATCCATGCTCCCGCAGTCCATCGAGAGCATCGGATAGCCCGCTAACTCATGCTGGATTGTTATGTCTACCTCTCGCCCGTGGTGCGTAAGCGCGTCCTCTCGAATCGCGGACTCGGTAACGACTGCGCCCGCGGGCGCGAGCTGGAGATGGATGAGAGCGATCAACTCCTGAAAGTCATTAGTTCGGCGCGGCATTCGGTTCTGTACTGAAGGTATCCGTTTGCAGCACTGCGCCTACCGCGAGCAGGACAGATTGAGTTCGGAAGGTGGCTCCGGGACAGGGACTCGAACCCTGAACCTTGCGGTTAACAGATCGACGCTGCCCGTTCACAAATGCGGCATCGAATTCGCTGGGTGCCGCTGACTGCCGCCAAATGCCATGGTTTGCCATGGGCGTTGCTGTACAACCGACCCCGCTGTTCGCCTTGGCGCGGAGTGTCAAAATCACGGCAAGATGACTCTCCAGGAGCTTCGCAGGTATAAGCCGGAGATTGATGCCATTGCTCGCCGGCGAGGCATCGGACACGTCCGGGTGTTCGGCTCCGTCCCCGCGGGGACGCCAGGACCGACAGCGACGTTGACTTCCTCGTCGAGGTCGAGCCTGACCGGTCCATCCTCGCCATCGGCGGTTTCCTTGACGAAGTGTCCGAACTGATCGGAAGGTCGGTTCATGTGGTCACCGCGGGAGGGCTGCGCAGCGCCGCGAATCACCGTGCGACCAGCGAGACCGTACCCCTCTGACAGCCGAGGATCGCAGGCACCTCGAGTACATTGCGCAGTCCGTCCGGTTGATCGCCGAATGGCGCAAGCGCGGGCGTCAACCATTCCTCACCGACTATGTGCTCCAAGCGGGTCTGCTTTGGCGGTCGCAGACGATGGCCGAGTCCGCCAAGCAGCACTCGCAGGAGGTCAAGGACCGTCACCCCGAGGCCGACTGGCGGGGCATTCGAGGCTTCCGGAACATCGTCGTTCACGGCTACGTGGAGGTGTTGGACCTCGAGCTCACCTGGAGATTCATCGAAGCCGAGGTCGATCCGCTGGACGAAGTTGCGGTCGCGGAGCTCAGATCGGAAGCCCAATAAGGGAAGCCTGTGGACACACTTATTCGTCCGAGGCTGGCCACGTGTCTGAGTCGGGCGTCAGATAGGAACGCTCCACCTCATGCTACTGGCGTTGGTCCACTCATCCTTTCGACTCGTGCTGGACCTCGCTGACATCCGTCTACGACCAGGAAATCCCGAGGCTGAACTACTCGTGCTGGGGCATGAGCTCCGCGTCCTGCGCTGACAGATCAATCGCCCGCAGCTGACGCCCGCCGGACCGCCTGATCATGGCGGCGTTCCACGCCTGGTCCCGCGTCGGCGTTGAGCGGGCTGGTCGAACCGGCGACGGTGCCAACGAACTAAATCACGCTGGGCACCGAACCACCGACACCGTAGGTGGCGCGTCGGTCGCCACCTGTCCGGTCGTGACTAACAAGCCACCGACGATGTCCATACTAAGTTGACCTAGTCGCAAGGTCGTGTCACCCGCGACCGACCTTGTTTACGACGAATAGGTAGGCAGCAGCCGCAATGCCTCCCGGCACGATCATAAGGACGAGGTTCGGAGCGACGACGCTGAACACGTAGCCAAGATCGTGGTCGGACCACGCACGCAAAGCGCCGGGGATGAAGATCGCGATGACGACCGGCGCCGCCATAACTCCCAGTACGATGTCGATCCCCAGCCAAACCAGCCCTGCGACAGCCCAGCGATTCATAACTGGCTTTCCCGGATTCTGTGCCACGCCGTTGACTCGGCGACCCTGACAGTCTGATCGGGATCGCGTTGATTCGCAATCAGGATCCTGGTCGGGGACCTGCGATGTTGGTCAGGTTCTTTGTTCGCGTCACCTCGTCCGCGCCCGGGCCCCACTGCTGAGCGCCCCATATATTTGTCGAATGGAGCGTTACGGTCGGGGATCACGGCTGACGCGGCGTAGACTGTTGTTATCGAGTTACTCCTCGAATCCATCCAGCGTGCACAGAAGTCGCTATCTGACGCAGTGTGGCGTGTTTATGCATGGCGTTGGAATTGGCTTGCTGCGCTCATCTTTATCGTTGTGTTGGTAATGTTGGCCGCTCTGATTGCCGAAAGCTGCCTCGCGAGAGACGCCTCGTTTTATGAGTGCGGACTTGGACTTGGGGGATAGAGTGACGATGCGGTCGCATTGGACGCTTACCCTCCACGGTTCGACCACGACGGCACGGCTGACATCCCATCACGGCTGCCAAGCGTTCGCCGGTTAGTCACATTCGAACCGCTGCCAAGCTCGGTAGTAGAGGCCCAAGGCAACTGCGCCAGCCGTAGCCGATGCTAGAACGAACTTCACGTGAGTGTAACCTGCACCCCCCGGCCATTGCCATCGCACGGGTGTCCAGAAAACAGCCGCTTCCATCATCATTTGACGGGAAGATCTGTCCAGATCGTTGCACGCACTCTCGTTGCGGAATGGCCAATGCCATTGCCACCGCCATACCGGATGCCAGATTGGTGGCCAGATACGAGTTCCTTGTAGATCGAAGGTATTAATCGGGTCTTGATTCGCGTAGTCGTACGCATTGGCGCTTCCTCCAGGAATCGGATCCCGCTGAAGGAATCTGCCGACTCGGGGGACGTCAAGCCGCTGACCCATTAGTACGATTCCGCCTACGGAGTCACCGGAGTCCCGGCGTTTCCCGCCCAGCCAGGCATACCGAGGCGTAACTGTGTTCGTTGGGCGGGCACTTCCGAACTCCGTGGACTCGAAGTACGCATCGGTACCCTGAGCAGTCGCAGAATTGGCAGCAGTGGCAACCACGTCGCCATGCAAATTGACAAGTTGCAATTCACCCGGGCCAGAGCTACCCCCTGCGTCGGTTCCGCCGCCGATTGCTGCGCAGCAAGCAACAGGCCGAGGCGCAGCTTGCCGAATACAAGGGCAATGACCTGGGACTGGTTTTCACGAGGCCCGATGGCAGCCCAATCGATGGCACAGTTCTTACTCACCAGTTCCATCGACTTCTCGATCGTTCCGGCATACCGCAGCGTCGATTCCATGACCTTCGACATTCGTGTGCAACGTTGCTGCTGGCTCAGGATGTGCCGGCACGTGTCGTGATGGACATCCTGGGGCATTCCCAAATCGCCCTGACGATGAACACCTACACGCACGTCCTGCCGGAGCTCAAGCGGGAAGCCGCCCAACGGATGAACGATCTCGTCTTCGAACGCTAAGACTCCGGCCGGCTACCCGGCAGAGGGCGTCCGCCAGGTAATCACAACCATAGGGCCTCATCCAGTCGAGCAAGTAATTCTCGAGGCGAGAATGGCTTCGTCAAATAGGCGTCAGCTCCGGCCGCCAAACCTGCAGCGATGTCCGACTCGGCGGCCGAGGCGGTGAGCAAAATCACACGGGTTTCGGCGAGATTCGAATTCGCCTTGATCGCACTCAAAATCTCGAGCCCGGTGCGCCCCGGCATCCGGACGTCGAGCAGAACTACCTTTGGCCGCCACTGCTGTATGAGTGCCCAAGCCTCGTCCCCGTCCTCAGCCTCGATGACTCTGAGGTTGTCCTGTGCGACTGTCGCCTGGACAAGCAGCCGAACGCTCGGTTCATCGTCGGCGATGATTACGGTTGGAGCGTTGGAATCGGCCTCTGTTTCATTCATTGGGCGACTGCTCTCGACGTCAGTGACCCGCTGATCCAGTCGGCTGCTTCTCTTGGGGCTCCTGCATGCTTTTTCAGCACTAGAGTCGTCCCGGAGGATCGGAGGGCGAGAGTGGCGTCAGCCTCCAATTCCTTGACGCTCACCACGACCACGGGGAGCGAGCTGCCAAGTGACGCGCGAATCTCGGCCAGGAAGTCCTCACCCTGAATGCCCGGCAGGATAAGGTCGAGCACGATGGCGCGGGGCTTCGCAGTCCGGGCAAGTTGTTGTCCTGACTCGGCATCCGGAGCCCAAGTTGCGGTCAAACCCTTGATGGCGAGCTCAGCCTCGACAAGTCGGGCAAACCCCGCGTCGTCCTCGACCACCAGAACGTCGGTGATTTGGACCGCATCACCCGCGACCGGCAATGTGAAGAAAAAGCGTGAACCTTTGCCGATGCCATCCGACTCGGCAGCGATGCTGCCACCGTGTGCCTCCACTATTCGCCGGGTGATCGCAAGTCCCAGGCCGGTTCCGCGAATCGCGCGCCGATCAGGAGTTTGCACCCGATAGAACTTGCTGAAGATTTTTGGAAGCGCTTCTGGCGGGATACCAAGACCGTGGTCATGAATCGATACTTCCACGGCACTCTCTTTGACACGAGCTGCGACCTGGATCCGCCCTCCCGCTGGCGAATACTTGCGGGCATTGGCCAACAGATTGGTCAGCACCTGCACGGTTGCGCTTGAATCAGCGAGGACGAGCGGAAGATCCGTTGGCACATCGAGCTCGATTGGTGACTTCGGGTCGTCACCCATCTGCGTGGCGGCCCGGATCATGATCGCCCGCAGGTCGCACGGAGCGAGGTCCAGCCGCTTATAGCCACCCTCCATTCGCTGGAGGTCGAGGAAGTCGTTTATCAGGGCGGTCAGACGCTGGCCCTCGATGAGGATGGTTTCCAGATACTCATGCTTCTGGGCCTCAGCTAGAGTTCGCGTGAGAAGCAGTTCCGTGAAGCCCACCACACTTGCAAGCGGCGTCCGCAATTCGTGGCTGACCATCGCCGTCAGCTCGTCTTTGGCGCGATCCAGTTCCTTTGCCGCAGTAACGTCGCGAATTACCAGTACGGCCCCGACCTGATCGCCGGTGGGCGCCAAGACCGCTGGCGAGACGACCACTTCGAGCTCGCGGTGTGGCTGGAGAGTGATCACCGAAAAATGAAAACCTTCGAACTCCGGACCTCCGGCACTCGCGAGATGCGCCTGCAAAGTTGGGTAGTCGTCGACTCTAGGCCGCAACATTTCGCCGACATCGGACATTGATTGGCCAAGAGCCTGCTCGGTTTGGATCCCGGTCAGGCGACTGGCTTCTTTGTTCCAATGCGCTACCCGACGTTGGCGATCAAGGAGCACGACTCCTTCCCCGATGGCATCGATCACCGCAATCAGAGAGGCCAATTGGGTGGCCGCCTCGAGGTGTGCCTTCTTGAGATCAGCCTCCGCCTGGACTGATTGCGTGACATCACGTGCAACCGCATAGATCAGCTCTTCAGCTGGTGCCGGCATAGCTGTCCACGCCAGCCATTTGTACGTGCCGTCCTTGCACTGGTATCGATTTCTGAAATAGATAGTGGTCTCGCCTTGTCCCAGCTTCTCAGCTTCAGCTAGAGTCGCGGCTCGGTCATCGAGATGAACAAACTCGAGATATGGCTTCGCCGTGAGCTCGGCCTCAGTGAAGCCAAGCGTTCGATTCCACGCGGGATTGAGGCGTTTGAAATAGCCGTCGTAGCCAGCCACGCACAGCATGTCTACCGAGAGCGTGAAGAGGGCCTCGAACGTCCCAGTCGTCGTCACGGCCAAGGAAGTCTAAGTCGCACGCACAAAAATCGTGGCGCCGAAACGAGCCGGCAGGCCAAGTCGCGAGGATGCTACATGGGTTGCTACACGGTTGCTACACGGTTGTATAGCGCAGCTAGACAGGCAGCCCTTGTCTGAATTCGGAAAGTGGCTCCGGTGTTGACCTTCGGTAGATCCTTGACGAATCTACTTCGGTACATGCTTGACACTCCCACTGAACTCTATCGCCTCGACGCCGTGCCTTTCGGCGTGCTTCTTCCGTACCTCGCCTGGGCTCGACCGAG